>Ga0114923_10000014_pt1 | contig 199922 bp, 182 predicted proteins | sample SumtaG_FD_89578 | JGI IMG/M metagenome (GOLD analysis project Ga0114923, IMG submission 89578) | Deep subsurface microbial communities from Indian Ocean to uncover new lineages of life (NeLLi) - Sumatra_00157 metaG | ecosystem: Environmental > Aquatic > Marine > Oceanic > Sediment | place... | reverse complement strand
TTGTCCAGCTAAGATGGTAATTCCACCGGTATCGGTAACTAACGAATCAACTGTTGTCGTACCAAATCCACTTTCGTCAATCTCAGTGCCACCAATGCAGTCCGAGCAGGAAAGGTCTGTTGCCGTGATTGTTCCGGTACCAGAAATCGTAAGGCTTCCTCCTGTGCCAATTACAAGTGAATTTGTGTTTGTGGCTCCTGATACTCCAGAAAAGGCTACCGCATCTGCAGTTATTCCAGAAAGGCCAGATGTTGCCCCGTCATCACCTATTGACCAAGATGATCCCACAATTGAAGTGGTATCATTCGCATCTCCAATTGTGATTGTGTCTGCACCTGCATCCGCGAAGTCTATAGTACCACTTGCAGAAAGAGTGCCCGAATCAGTTAGTTCAGATAAGGTAATACCCGAATCTAAAATATCCAGCTCTGTTGAAGCAAGTGTTTTTGCAGCGGTAACAATATTATTAGCGCCAATATTAATCGCGTTGGCAATTTGTGCATCTGAAACGTCAATCGCGTCAGTTATCACTCCTCCAGTTGCCACATTAATTAACAAGCCGTTTGTAATAGTTAAGTCTGTATCAAGGTTTTCTATTAATAAAATCTGTGCCGGCACTTCTGATGATGACCCATTATTCCTAGAGATCGAAAAGGTATTATCAGCAATAATATTAACGTTATAATTTGAATCAGTGGCCGTATCATCAAGAGTTATCGTGATGTCTCTTCCGTTAGTGGTAGTAAGAGTATTACCTGAACCATACGCACCTTGCAAAGACGAACCAGCCCCTCCAGTATCATCTCCGCATCCCCATTCACTGGTAGCATTATTCCATTTTATTATCTGGTCATTACTACAACTTGTATTCAAAGTTAATTCCTCGGAAACATATTCCAAACCACCACCAGATGCTAAGGTTACGCTCCCCCCAATTCCTGTCCATGCAGAGCCGTCAAAAACTAAAACTTGGTCTCCGGCTGTATCATAGGCAAGGTAACCCTCTTCCACTGATGGACTGAAAGGAGTCGCCGATGATACATTGGGAAGTATTAAGCCCATCTTTGATGTAGAAGAGTGATCAATGCCGGATAAATCTAGGGTATCTCCGTCTGCAAAAGTTAATGTTCCCGCTAATTCATTTGCACCAACTGTTCCATTCTCAATTTTTGCCGCATTTATTGCGTTGTCTGCAATATCAGCATTGACAATAGTACCATTCAATATATCACTACTACTTACTGCCTCATCGGCAATATCATAACTATCAATTGAACCGTCTAATATGATGCCCCCTACTCCTCCGCTCACCGCTCCACTGAGTATGTTTGCCCCTGTAATTTTCAAACCCGGAATCGCACCGGCAGCAACATAGTAAGCCAGATCTCCTGCTTCCTCACCTGGCTTTTTACCTTGAACAAACTCCGCATTTAAGTTTCGAATCAAGTCGGTGCTAGAAATTTCCAAAATTGATTCTCCCCCTTCTGTTCTCACTTCAACTATTTTTTCAGTCTCAGTTACCCGATCTATCTGTATTGTCTTTTCAACAATTACTTTGGCTGTATTTGTAATAATCTTTCTGTGTTGCGAAATAATGTTCTGATTTGTGATTCTAAAAAAATCAAAAATTCCAGCGAAGAAGTGCCTGGTATCATCAGCCACTCCCAACACTTGTGCTTTTGCCTGAACTATACGTTCTTGATTGCGCTTGTATTGATCCTGAATGTAAAGAGTCGAAAGAATTGTTGTAAAAAGAAGTACGGCTACTAGAAAAGTGCTTGGGTATTGTCGCCACCCTGGTTTATTGGGTGGTAAGTATTGCTTAGGTCTTGTTGTGGGCCTCTTGGGTGCAGGAGTATGTTGTACTACGATAGGTTTTGATACCACTCTCTTGGGTTTTTTGAATTTCTTTATGCCTTCAAGCGAATAGAGTCTCTCACCTTTTTTGTTTCTTGATGGTTTAATTAATCCTCTTACTTCGTATCGTCTTAGGGTGGAAGAGGAAATACCTAAAAGCTTTGCTGCTCCAGAGATTGATAACAGCCCACTTAACTTCGATTTTGTTTCCTCAATATCAGTTACTTTAAAAAATCGATTCTTCCCATCTGGGCGGACAGAAGTTATTTTTCCAACTTTATCCCACCTACGAAGTGTGTCAATAGAAACACCAAGAAGCTTTGCTGCTTCCCCGATAGGCACGATTTCTCTTTTGGGCAGGTGTTTCATAGATACCTATGCAATACTTACTCAATTTTTCACGATATATGCATAGGTTGTCAAGGGGGTTTTAGCCTTAAAATGCCTAGGTTTTACACAGGTGAAAGAAATTGAGGAATTTTTGTTCTCGGTGGACCGTATCGGAATCGAACCGATGTCTTCCCGATGCGACCGGGATACTCTACCGACTAAGCTAACGGCCCAAGCAAACTATTCTACACCAAAGGATTTATGAAGTTTTTAATGTGTCTGGCGTTTCAGCAAGAGACTGCTTTACCCCAACATAGATTTCGATATTGTTCTTTGAAACATGCAATATTCCAGAGTCAACAATGATTTCCCTCTTCTCTCCTCCAACCTTCTTAACCTCAATTTTCTCATTAATCAGGCTAATAAAGTTGGCGTGGCGGGCTAGAACGTCAAATTTTCCTTTTTTGTTGATTGAGGAAACCGTATTCACCACTCCCTCAAACAAAACCTCATCGCGGCTTCGAACTTTTAAATTAAGCTGGTTTTTTTTGCTTGGCATTGGTTAAATCCTTAAGGCTTGAAATATACATAAACTTGTCGTCTGAATATTCGTCAAGCTTGCCATTAATAATGGCGGCCACATCCTCAATAGTTTGCTTCACAGGCACAAAGACGCCCTCTACTCCTTTTTGGGTTGAAGCCACATGGAACCTTTGGGTCATATAATTTTTTATCTTTTTTGCTCTTTGAAATATTAAGCGATCTTCTTGCGATAGTTCCGCCTCACCCACCAAAGAGACAATCCGCTCAAGGGCCTGGGCTTTCTTAATAATCTTTTTCGCTTCCATAGCTACCAGGTAGTGCCTTTCACCTACAACATCTGGTGTCAGAGCTGAAGAACTTGATTCCAATATATCAACTGCTGGCAATAATCCTTGCTGGTATATTGTTCTTGAAAGAACCATGATTGAATCTAAATATGGAAAAACTGCCTGGACTCCGTGTTCGAGAAGATCATCAGCAGGTACATAAACCGCTTCAATTGTCGTTACTGCACCACTTCTTGTCGAAACCAACCTCTCATGAAACTCTGCCATCTCGCGCTCTAGTGTGGCTTGATATCCATCCTCTGAAGGCAATCGACTGGTAAGGGTGGATAATTCGTTCCCCGCCTGAGCAAACCTAAAAATATTATCGACAAACATTAAGACATCACGTTTCAGGTCGTCTCGAAAATACTCCGCAATTGTGGCAGCAGTATGAGCTGTCAAAAAACGAATTGAAGGGTTCTCACCCATTTGACCAAAAACTAAGCTGCTATGCTTCAGGGCGTCACTTTTACTAAGTGATTGATAGAGTTCTTGGCCTTCTCTGGCACGCTCACCTACACCAGCAAAAACGGAGACTGCCTTTCCCTTTCCTAGGCTAACAATATTGTGGAGTATCTCATCCAAAAGAATCGTTTTTCCTACTCCAGCACCTCCAAATAATCCCATCTTTCCTCCCCAAAGCAAGGGGGCAAACATGTCAACAATTTTTACACCTGTCTCTGCCATTTTCCTAGTTGCGACCAGGCTTTTTTTCTTGTCTTGATCACCATAGATACTACCAAACTTTTCAGGTTTTATTTCACCCAATGAATCAGTCGGATTACCAAAACAATCTAGGGTTCGTCCAAGTATTTTTGTACTTAAGGGAATCATGATTGGTTTTTCAGTACTAACTACTCTATTCCCCCGAGCCAATTCCTCGACTCCTGTTAATGCTAAACAGAAAAAGCCAGAATCTCCCGATGATCCATAGACTTGAAGTTTGATTGAGTCATTTTTTTCAGCAAGCAATATGTTGTTTATCTGAGGTTTTTCCTTAATAAATTCAACCTCTACAATATGCCCCTTAATACTAACTACTTGGCCAATTATTTTTGTCATTTTATCTTATTAATAATCTTGATAATGAGTTTAGTTGTTTGCGGTTTGCTATGCTGTGTATTACTTTGAGACGTTTATTTTCTGCATTCTTTATGTTTTCGCTTATATTTTCGGTTGCCTGACTCATTGCTCCAATTCTTGAGGCAAATTTGGCTAACTGAGATTCTCTAATAGTTTGATCAAAAAGGGAGGTAAAGATTTCGGTTTCAAAAAATCTTAAAACTTCTTCTAATGTAGGTTCAAAAATATATTTTTCTTTTTTCTCCTCTGCTTGGGCTCCTTGTATTGTGTTTGTCGTAATGGCGTTAATTGTGTAAACACTTGGAGACTGGGTAACAACGCTCATGAACTTGCCATAATAAACCTCAATTTTTTCATATTGGACAATGTGTCTAATTATTTCCGTTAGGGCCTTGCTGTCTATCTGATAATCAGGGAAATCAAAATAAGTAAATGGTGTATTTGGTTTTGTTTGCTCAAAGAGAGACGCCCCAAGTTTACCAACAATCGATACCTCAACGTTGGCTTTTTCAACTTCCTTCAAAAACTTATTAAAGGTCTTGGAGACAATGTCACCATAAAGACCGGTATTTGCAGAAAGAAGCACCGCAACAGTTTTACCATTGTGAGCCAAGAATGTAACCTTGTCTTTATCTTTAGTATTTTTTATTAATTCTTCAACTTCCTCTTGGTAAGAATACAAAACTTGCCTGAAAATGCTGTCAATTGCTCCCAAGAAATCTCTATTTTTCAATACAAAATCACGAATGGTTCTCATTCTTAGTGAGGCAATTTCTGAATACGCTTGAGTCACAGTCCTCAAGGTTTCTAGTTCCCCTATTTCGTTTACGATTTCTTTTATATCAGCCATTATTTTTGTTCCTTTGCCCGGTGAACTAATTGGTCGTTCAATCGAATCTTATCGACAAGTTCTTTCAATTTCCTAACAGAGCCCACTGTCTTGTCAATATTTTGCTTATAAGCAGCATTTTTAAGATAGTCTTGCCTCATTAATAGCATATCTGCTTTCAGTTTTTTAGGGCGGTCATTTACCCAAAAGCCACCCCACAACACTCCAAGTAAGAAGGCGGATAGATTAACAGGCATGTTATGCTCTGGTTTTTGTTTTAGAAACTCATCAAGCCTGACCCCTAAAGAGAGCATTTTTTTGACCTCTTCACCCAACTCAGATCCGAAATGCATGAATTGTCTGATTTGAGCTAAACGAACCAAGAAATTAGATAGAATTCTACTAATATCACGCATTAAATCTGGCTGAGCTTGTAACCCGACACGAGTGACTGAAAGGAATTGATTTACAGCTGGGAACTTTCCTTGATCAAACATATCCTTATCAAAAAAGATGTGACCATCAGTCATGGCCATTAAATTAGTTTGAATGTAACCTGCCAAGTCCCCCATAATCGTTTCGGCTGTTGGTAAACAAGTAATTGTTCCTTTAGAAAAACTGCCCGCTCGCTCTAATAACCGGGAATGAATAAAGAAAATGTCACCGGGATATGAATTTCTACCAGGAAATCTTCTAGCCAGTAGCGAGATCTCTCGGTAATATCTGGCATGGCTTGTCAGATCGTCAATAACAACCAACACATCCTTTCCTTGATTTCTAAAGTACTCTGCCACGCTCATGGCCGTGTACGGAGCAATAAAGTTAAGCCCGGAGGGCATAGCCGCATCCGCAGCAACAATAATAATGTTTCCGGCATAGCCGCACTTCTTATAATATTCCGTTGATCTTTGGAGAGCCGCTTTCTTCTTGCCAACGGCAACATAAATACAAGTAGTCCCCTGACTGGCCTGATTAACAAGGGTTTGTTTTAGAAAGCTGGTTTTGCCAATATTACGATCCCCTATCACTAACTCTCTCTGTCCTTTGGCAATTGGGATAACAAGATCAACAATCATTACTCCAGTTTCAAGAGGCTTAGTAATTGATTTTCGCTTCATGATGTCAATTGGAGCTGAATCAACGTCCATGAAAGTAATCTTTGGTGAATCGTTTTGTTTCTCGGTAGAAAGAGAGGAGATCACTTCTCCTAAAGGATTCAGTACTTTACCTAATACTGAGTCGCTCAGGGGAACCTTAAAGCCTTGATCTGTTCGAGCCACTTCTGTCCCAACAGTAAAATTGGCCCTCGAAAACAACAATACTTCGATTTTTTCCTGATCAAGCCCAATTACTTGTCCTAAAGTATTGTCTTCAAAAATAACCATCTCATTTTGGCTAACTCCCGGCAAACCATTTACATATACGATTGATCCTAGCAGCTCTTCGACATAACCCACTTCCTCAAAAGTTTGAAGATAATAATTAAAGTCCTTACTTTTTTCAGTCATCTATTGTTTATTGTGTTAACAACCTCTTTCTCAAAGAGTAATCTTTGTATTTGCCCTTAAAAGACAAAATCATTCCACCAATGATTGTTTTATCTGTATCAATTTCCAATACAGTGTTCTGACCTGTTTCTTTCCTGACCCAATTACCAATAAACTCAACAAGATCAGAATTTGGGCTAATCGCCAAAGTAATTTTGAGAGCTTCAAGGCTTCCGACTTGCTCTTTTAATCCTTTTAAGTAATCCGTTTGATCTATGTCAGAAACGGCTCTTTTTATTGGGGTCAAGAAGGGCTCTTGAAAGTGCTTTGAAAGGTCAACTTGTTTTTTTCCCCCAGCCAAGTGTCGAAGAACTGCCGTAATTTGCTCAACCAAATCTCTTGCCTCGTCTGCTGTGTAGATATTTTCTATTACTTCAGAGTACATTTTCTTCCTTTGCCTGCCCCAGGGCTTGTTTAATCAGGTCTCTGTGGTCTTCTGTCGTTAATATCTTTCCCAACAAAGCCTTTGCAAGCTCATCGATTCGTCCTCTAACTTCTTTTTCAATAGATGAAAGCCTAATTTTTCGATACTCTTCAAGCTCGCCCTCTATTTTCAGAAGGCCCTCACTTGCAGTTTTAGTGATCATTCCTTTAACCGCCCTTGTGTCTTCGAAAAGGGTTTTCATCATTTGATCTGTATCCCCCAAAGCTTTTTCGAAAGCATCTTTTGTGATTTTTTTGGTGGCGGACTCGAGTTCTTTGTTTACCAAATCAAGGGTTTTTTGACTTTGTTTTTTATATTCATCAACAACAGTCATTAGAGAGTCATTAAATTCTTTCTTGGCGTCATCAGTTATAAACTCTGTTTTTCTGACCATTTCCAAGGTCTTTTTGTTCGCCTCGGCCATTATTTTTTTGACTTCTTCGGTTTGTTCAGAGTTCTGTTTGTGGTCTTTGTTTAGAAGTTTAAGATATGAAGCAAACAGAAACACAATAACCAATCCGTAGAGAATATTTAGACCAATCAAAGCATACATCACCAGTTGTGAATCCATAGCTATACTCTAATAGAGTCGCCCACATTTTGCCAGTAATAATTTACCTAATAATAGATCTCAAAATCTGAAGACGGCTTTCCGTTTGATTCGGGGTTTGAAAAAAGGTCTTTCCCCTTCATTTCAGATGGAATCGGTAACCCCATAACTTTCAACAGAGTCGGAGCTATATCACACAATGATCCTTTTTGAAGCTTTTGTTGAGCCCCCTTGTACTTGTTGCCAATCACAATCATTGGCACTAAATTGTTCGAATGGTCAGTGTTTCTATCCCCTGTTTTGGTTGTAAAGTAATAACTTTGGCCAGAAAAGGTTAACATCTCCTCAGCGTTACCATGGTCAGCCGTAACAATGGCAGTACCATCAACCGACAATACTTTATTAATCATCTGGCTTAGCGCCTTGTCAACGTGTTCAGCCGCTTTAATGGTCTTTTTAATGTTGCCACTATGCGCCACCATGTCTAGATTGGCTAAGTTCACGACTACAAAGTGATATACCTTTCTTGAAATTGCCTTTTCAAACTCCTTAGCAACTTCAAAAACACTCATTTGAGGTTTTTTATCATAAGTTGGTACTTTTGGAGAAGGCACAATAACCACATCTTCCCCTTTAAGCTTTGTTTCTCTGAACCCATCAAAGTAATAAGTAATAAACCGTTCTTTCTCGCTCTCTGATAAATGAAGTTGCCTAAATCCAGCAGTTGAAATCACCTCAGTCATTGGTTTTGGAATTTCTGGATCACCAAATGCAATGGCAGAGACAGGAATGTTCTTTTGATACTCTGTCATGGTTGCAAAAAATAAGTTTTTTGGTACCTTTCCCCTAGTAAACGTCTTCTTTATTTTGACCTCGCCTTCCAATTTTTTTGCCTCAGGAACATAACCGAAATCAAAAGCCTTAATTGTTTCAAAATTCTCTAACATAAAAGCCATGGTCAGTTGTCTAGGCCTATCAATTCTGAAGTTAAAAAAGATAGCAGCATCGTTGTCCGAAACTAAACCCACCGGCCCATTTTGACCAGTAATAACGGTTGGTTCTATAAACTCATCGGTTTTTTCTTTTGCATATGAGTTATTAATGGCTTGAACCGCAGATTGAGTGGTCAATCCCTTACCCAGAACCATCGCTTCATAAGCCTTTTGAATTCTTTCCCACCTTTTATCTCGATCCATGGCATAATACCGACCTGAAACTGTTGCGATTTTAGCCGAAGATTGAGTTTTTAAAAATTCTTCCAATTTAGTAATTACTTTTACTCCATCGTCTGGTGGTGAATCTCTTCCGTCAGTGATTACATGAATAAAAACTTTTTGGATTTCTCTTTGTTTGCAAAATTTAAGAAGAGCATAAAAGTGCTTAATTGAAGAATGTACATTACCGCTTCCAATTAAACCAATCAGATGAAGGGCCGAATTATTTTTTGTTACATGTTCGACTGCTTGCAAGAAAGCTTTGTTCTGAAAAAACAAACCATTTTCAATTTGCTTATTTATTCTCTCCAAACTCTGAAATATTGATCGACCGGCTCCCATGGTTAAATGCCCCACCTCAGTGTTGCCCACTTCATTGGCTGGCAAACCAACTGATTCACCAGAAGCAACCAACTCAGCATAAGGATAATTTTGTTTTAATTGGTCAATATAGGGTGTTTTTGCTTGGGTTATTGCATTGCCTTTCGAATCAGGTGCTACCCCAAAACCATCTAATATGATTAACACTGTCGGCTTAACATTCCCCTCTGCAGGAGTAGTAAGATCCTCAGGTTTCGGTTGTTTCTTAAAAAGTTTAAACATTAAATTATCTTTACAAAATTAATATGAAATAGGCAATAGCGAGGCCAGCACCAATAATAGCAATCGTAATCAATATATTAAAAACTACTGTTAACTGGATCATTCTTCCAGCCAAGGGATTTCTTCCCAGAGCTTCAACTCCAGTTTTAACCACCCTTCCAAAGTAAACAAATCCCAATGTAAACGAAATAGTGGTAATCGTAAATGCAAGTAAATATCGAAGCGATTCCAAAGGCCCTATTAATACGCTTGAAAAGCCTTCTCGAATCAAAGCCATTAAATTTGCCCCGCTGGCCCCGAAAATAGTTTCTGGGTGAACATCAATGGATACCAAAACTTCTCCCTCCCCTTCTCCCTCAAATGGCTCCAGTGCAGTTCCCAAGACAACTCCATTTTGTGTAGCGAGCATGGCCACACCAGCAATACTCGAACTAACCAAATAATTTCCCTCCGATATGTTGCCGTTTGATGCAGTTACTCTTACTTTTGCCACTCCGTTTGCAAGAACATATTTCGTTGTCTCTTCCCCCTCAACATCAAAATATGCAGATGGATTTTCGGTAATGACACCAAATACAGAACTCGCGCGCTCTTCGTCACAAAGTTTATAACCGTCTTGAGCAGAACAAAGCAAACTTGCATCGATAAAATCATCATCTTCATCTTCGGTGAGAGGCAGGGCTATCCCAGATGTAGTATTTTGAGCCATTAAAGGGCTGTTTGATGCTGAAAATACAAAGAATATGCAAAGTAGGATTAATATGAGCTTGCTAGCTGAATTGTTTAACATATGCGACAAAAACTCCTATGTAAAAGGGTACAAATCTTTCAGTTAAAAAGCAACGGTGTTTGGTATTTTTTTGTCTACCTCAAACTATATATAAAGCCTGCAACTTAGCGTGTTCTTTCAAGGGTACATGGCACCCATCCGGAAAGGACTGTTGAGGAATAATAGTACACAGGGGATTGACATTTGGCACATTTTGTACCTAAATTAAAGTTGTGAAAATATATGTAAATTGAGCATAATTATTATGCATTCATATATCTCGTAATATATGTCAAATAAACTGTCCAATAAAACCTCGCTTGGTATTTCTCAAGCCGCCGTCTTTTTAGGTGTTTCAAAAGATACTTTAAGACGTTGGGAAAAGATAGGGAAAATTCAATCAATCCGGACTCCAGGTGGTCATCGAAGATATTCAAAAGTAACTTTAATTTCAATTAAAAACAAGGTCTATAAATCCCCCACCAAAGGACTCCTGTCTATTGGTGAAGCGTCTAAAAGTTTTGGTATATCAAAAGATACTTTAAGACGTTGGGAAAAGATAGGGAAAATTCAATCAATCCGGACTCCAGGTGGTCATCGAAGATATTCGAAAAAACCAATATTATCAGCCCCCATAAAAAAAGAACAACACAGTCCTCATACCACCGAAGTCATACAAGTCCACAAACCCCAACCTTTCACCGACGAATTTCCTAATCTGTATGATCAGCTTCCTTCTGCTCAGAAGAAAATAATTAAAGCGGGATCATTTATGACTCTAGTCATGCTTCTTTTGTTTGTCTTCACTAGGTTTGGACCTTTAAGAAAAGATCATGTATCACAATAGATCAAACTAGCACAACCCCTCGTTCATGAATTGGTTGTTAAATATCCAACTCTTGGCAAGATTATTCCTCAGGCTATAAAGATTGCCACTAAAGTTGATGAAAATAAGAATAAAGTACTTGGTCTGATCACTAAAGTTGATAATTACTCTTTTAACGTTGCTGTCGAAAGTAATTTTCAATCTGATCTTAATGTCGACGGAGTAGCAACTTTAGCGTCTGCCAATGTCACTGATGCTTTCGATGTTACAGGTACTTTCCAGATTGATTCAGCAACAGTTACATCATCGGCTACCGAGTTAAATTATCTTGACGATTTAACTTTAGCCGCTGGTGGAGTTGTTTATTCAACTGCGACGGGTCTGTCTATATCAGCAGCAGGCAGCGCTGATCAAGTCTTAACTAGTGCAGGAACCTCTGTCCCCACTTGGAAATCGGCCTCTGACCTTGATGTGGGAACAATTGGTGGTATTGCAGGAGACAGTTTCCTACGCTCTGACACATCTGATTCGTTTACTTCGGGTGTACTTGATTTTTCAGACGGTACTCTATTTGATCTATCAGCTATTCTTCACAATGATTCAGGAGTACAGGGTCTCAAACTACCTCAATATACATCATTAACAGCGATCTCTACTGGTGAAGGTTTCTTGGCGTATGATACGGATGACAATGCTTTACAAGTCTTTAATGGCACTACTTGGACAAGCGTAGGAGGAGTGGCAGGAGCTGGAACTGCAGGACAGGTTACTTTCTGGACAGATACAGATACTATCTCCTCAGATTCCGGTTTCTTGTATGATTCAGCGACTGATATCCTCTCAATCGGTTCAGGAGGAGCCGTTAACCCCACCGTAAACTTGGGATCAGATTTGGGATCTAGTTCCCTCAGATGGAACAATCTCTATGTCGGAACGATTAATACTAATGCCACTCTTGATATAACTGGTCAGGCTCTTTTTACATATGATCCAGCGGACACGACATATACAGAGGCCTCTGTGTTGATTAACCCAACTAGCCCTGAGACCAATGAGTGGATGTGGGCCACTGGCGATGGCGGATATCAAAAAGCAGGAATAGATGTGGAGGGAGACTTAACTCTTGGATACAATGATGCGGTATCAGCTCCCAACAATGCTAATCCCCTATCTATCTACAACCATGGTTCAAGTGAAATATTCTCAGTTGATACAACAGGTAACACAATTATTGCAGGAGATGTGACTGTCACTGGAGGAGAAATTCTTTTTAATCCTATCGCTTCTGCTGCAGTAACAACTACAAGTGAGGGCAATGTTTACTATGATTCAACTATTGATCATCTGATGGTATATGGCTCGGATGCAGCTTTCCATCGAATCGCCATGGACATGACTCAGTATTCAGCTTCAGATGCATCTGTATCGAACCAAAGCTATGTCGAAATAGCTCATGGCCAGACCACCAATGATCTATCAATTACTGGCTGGGTATATGATTCAATTACTTCTCTTTGGACACAAATCAAAGATCAACTAGCTTCATTTGATCATGATCTTCAAGAAGAGTTTAATCCTGATCATACAAAGGAAAAGAAAGTAACTAGCGTAGAACTTGATTATCGAGAAAATGACTTGGGAGATGGTGGTGATGGAGCAATTACTATTACTACTAATACCAATATTAACGATGATGACTCGATATCTGGTCGCTCTTGCACAACAGATGGTGGTGATGCCGTCAAATACACTGTTTCTTCTTTAACTGATAATACTGCTACCCTAACTGCCACACCCAACTCAGGCTGTTTATCTACTCTCGATGGTGATGGCTATGCCGACGAAGTCCTTCTTATCAATCTTTACGGCACTTCTTCAGCGTATGGCAATGTTGGTAATTGGGAAACTCTAAGAATAAAGAGTATCTCTGGCAGCACAATTACTTTCACCACCAACAAAACTAGATACTATGGAGATGCCACTGATGCAGACGACTCTAATATTAACGTCAATCAATTTGTCATTCTTCAAAGGGTTCCCAATTACACCAATGTGACAGTTGATGCTTCCTCAGGAACTGCCAATTTCACTCCTGATGAATGGGTGGATAGCACAAGTACTGCCAATATGGGTGGGGTTATGTTCTTCAGGGCTACAGGTACAGTAACAGTCGCTGCTGATGGCGTAATTCACACCAACGACATGGGCTATATTGGTGGAACCGGATCAACCCTTTACAACGTTTCATCTGATGGCGGTGAAGCTTTTTGTAATGTAGATGGTGGGGGCGATGGTGGTCATCAAACTAGTAGAAATGGCTCAAATGGTCTTTGTGGTGGTGGAGGTGGAGCTGGAGTCAATGATGCTAACCTTGGTACTGGTGGTACAGGTACAGCATCTGCTGGTGGAGCTGGTGGTGGAGGTGGATCAGCATATGACGGCACTGGATCTCACGGTGCGGGTGGGGGTGCTGGAGGATATGGTACAGCCGGTGCTGCTGGAACTGGGCAAGCAAATGGTGTCAACGGAGGCACAAACACTTCAGGTGATGGTGGCGACAGCATTCAAACAGACGGCAATGGTGGAGGTGGAGGTGGTGGTGGAACATATGGTGATTCTGGTCTAAATGATCTCTTCCTAGGATCTGCTGGTGCAGGTGGTGGAGCTCCCTCCCATGCCCCTAGTACTGGCGGTGCAGGTGGAGACGGCGGTGGGATAGTCTACATTGCCGCTGACACTATTTCTGTCTCAGGCGGACTGTCCGCTGATGGAGAAAATGGCACTAATCCTTCAAATCAAACTTGGGATGGTGGTGGTGGTGGTGGAGGTGGTGGTGGATCAGTAAAACTAATTGGGAATACTATTTCTCTGGGAAGCAGTATTACTACTGCAGACGGCGGTGCGGGTGGAGACGGTGGCGTCGTATACGCCGGTGGCCTTGGTGGAGACGGACGAATTGCTATATATGCATCAGACACCCCAACAGGCACCACTTCCCCAACGTATGACAGCAATGCCCTGGAATACAACACATACTCAATCTATACATCTGAAGAAATTCATGCTCCTGGAGCAACCTCATATGGAAACATTTCCTGGACTGAATCTTTGGATACAAATGGTGATGTCAATATTCAAACAAGATCAGGATCAACCACTGATTCAACTGATACCACTTGGGAAGGCTGGAAACCATCAACAATTACCACAAATTATGTTGATTTAGACAACATGGATACACCAGGCAATTGGACTGAAAGTGATCTTGATGTTCCAACTGATGGGGATGTTGTTCGAAACCTTAATTATTTTGAGGATGAAGATCTTGATACTGCTGATGTGGGCGATTCAACCATGTTTGGGTCAGTTGGGGCAAATTATGGATACGTTGAAGCAACGCCATCTTCAACCGATTTAACAGGATTTGATCTAATATCAGCTTGGGTGTATGCAACAAGTGCGGGGAACGTCGTAAAGTTTGGCTTTGGTGAAACTGCAGCCACAGAGGAAGAGGAAACAATCACCATAGATGCCATGAATACCTGGCAAAAAGTATACTGGGACCTGTCTGATCTTGATTCCAGTTCTTGTACAGGGGCGGATGGCTGCAATGCCGTTGATAATTTCAGAATTAGCCTCACTCAAACCAATTCAACGGTTTATGTAGACGACATTAAAGCTGAAAAATCACTCCTCTCTACCCCTGCTGGAACTGCTATTACTTCAACTGCAGCTGATTACATTCAATATAGAGTAATATTATCAACAACCGATACGGCTAATAAACCAAGTGTTTCTGATGTTCAGCTTGCTTACGCCAACCCGAATGGCACATATACCATCGATGCTGATCGAGTGAGAACTATTGGTGATACTGATTATTATCAAAATGCTCGAAACAACATCACTGAAGTTTCCTTGGATGATATTAAATCAGCTCGAACACTGGAGGGCCTAACTAATGTTAATTTATCAGGTGATTATAATTTGGGAACGGGTGCCGATGGTGCTATCACAGTTTCATCTGACACCAACATCAATGATATCGATTTGATTTCAGGCAGGTCTTGTGCCGATGGTGGTGACGCAATTCACTATACAGTTGAATCTTTAACATCAACAACCGCCACCCTGTCTACCACTCCCTCATTAGGATGTCTAAATGTTGGTGATGAAATTCTTTTGATTAATCTTTTTGGAACATCTTCCGCCTATGGAAACGTTGGAAACAATGAAACATTACGAATCGAGTCAATTGCTGCCGATGTGGTTACTTTTACTACCGCAAAAACTAAATTCTATGGCGACGTTACAGACGCTGATGATACAGGACTAAATTCCACTCAACACGTCATGCTTCAGCGAGTCCCTAATTACACTGATGTAACCATTACTACTTCCGGAACAGACTTTATTCCTGATGCTTGGGGTGGCACAACCAGTTATGGTGGAGTAATGTTTTTTAGAGCCACTGGTACAGTAGGGATTGCTTCGGGAACTACAATTAACACCAATGCTTTGGGTTACCGAGGTGGAACTGGAGCAGCCAATTACAACGTTTCATCTGATGGTGGTGAGGCTTTTTGTAATGTAGATGGCGGTGGAGATAGTGGTCGGCAAACCAGCAGAAATGGCTCAAATGGTCTTTGTGGTGGTGGTGGAGGTGCCGGTGTAAATGATGCTAGCACAGGCACTGGTGGTACTGGATCAGCATCTGCTGGTGGAGCTGGAGGTGGAGGTGGATCAGCATATGATGGTACCGGATCTCACGGTGCTGGTGGAGGTGCCGGAGGATATGGTACAGCTGGTGCTCGTGGAACCGGGCAAGCAAATGGTGTCAATGGAGGCACAAACACTTCAGGTGGTGGTGGTACTACAGTTGCTGACGGTAACGGTGGTGGTGGTGGTGGAGGTGGAACATATGGTGATTCTGGTCTTAATGATCTATTTTTTGGATCTGCTGGAGGCGGTGGAGGATCAGGTTATACCATCCAAGCTGGTGGTGCAGGTGGCGATGGGGGTGGGATAGTCTACATTGCCGCTGACACTATTTCTGTTTCAGGTGGACTATCTGCTGATGGAGAAAATAGCACTGCTGGTGGAAATGATACTTGGGATGGTGGCGATGGCGGTGGAGGCGCAGGAGGATCACTTAAACTAGTTGGAAGAACCTTAATATTAGGATCTAGTCTCACCACTGCCGATGGAGGCGCTGGCGATGTTGGTGGTGCCACATACGCCGGTGGCCTTGGTGGAGACGGACGAATTGCTATCAATTATCTTGATTCATTTACCGGAACAGTTTCTCCTTCAGCCGAAGAGGCAAGCGTTCCAAACTACCCCTACTCTGTATATATCTCAGATGAAATTGCTACTCCAAATGCTGTTGAACTAAACAATGTTCACTGGAATGCCGACTTGAATGGATACGGAATGGTTCAAGTTCAAACAAGATCAGGTAAATCAAATAATTCAACTGATGGATCATGGGAAGATTGGAAACCAGATGTGACTGACACAAACCTTAAGGTGTTGGCGAATATGGATGATGAAACATCAGGGAATAATTGGACTGAATCAGATCTTGAGACGGCAGTTGATGGTGATGTAGCTAGAAATGTAAATTACTTTGAAGATGAAGATCTTGATACAGCTGATGTGGCTGATGCTACTAAATTTGAGTCAATAGGGGCAGATTATGGATATGCTGATACAACCATCGGTTCAGCTGATCTTTCTTCATATGACTTTATCTCAGCTTGGGTGTACGCCACTGGTTCTGGAAACGTGGTCAAATTAGGGTTTGGGGAATCAGCGGGTGATGAACAGGAAGAAATAATCAATGTAGATGCTTCAAATACCTGGCAAAAAGTGTATTGGGATATAACAGACATCGATCCCCTAGACAGGAACGCAGTGACCGAGTTAAGAATTAATATCTTATCTACTAATATGACCGTTTACGTTGATACTTTTGCAGCCGAAACACTTCTCTCCGATTCGACAGGATCAATTATTAGCTCAATCCCAAATGAATACATTCAATACCGGGTATTAATGACAACGACTGATAATGGGTACAAGCCAACTTTGTATTCCATCCAAGCAGAATGGAATAATGGCTACAAAATAGAACAAACTGATTCAGATACGGTCAGGTTGTATAACTATACTGGTGATACTCAGAATCTTCGTCTTGATATTGTTGTGTATGGAGCTGACTTGGCTGAGTGGTACACAGTTGATGACCAGTCAATTATGGAGGGAGATTTAGTTTCAACTACTGGAGAACTTGATCAATATGGAGTACCGATATTAACAAAGGCCACAGAAGAGAATAAGAATGCTTTAGTGGGAGCAATTTCCACTAAAGCTGGACAAGAACTGGGTATTCCAGGCGAAGACAGACGATTGTTGGCTTTGGCTGGAAGAATACCGGTTAAAATAGTTTCTGATTCTTCTGAAATTAAAGCTGGTGATTTCTTGGGAGCTTCAGAAGAAGAAGGAAAAGCAGAGAAACTCGAAACTGGTGGTATCACTATTGGCAGAGCCCTAGAGTCATGGACACCTGAGTCAGGTAAAGAAACAATCAAAGTCATGGTGGGAACATCACTATATAGCCCCAATTCTCTTCTTTCAAACACTGGTAATGTTCAAATTATTAAGAATTTAACAGAACAAGAAGATGGGTTTGATAATGATGAATTCATCTTGGCAAAAAGCGCTGACGCTGAAGAAAAGCCAATTAATCCCGATCCAATTTACTCATTACTTAACGAATCAGGTGATCAGATAAGTGGGATTGCAGGTGTGTTTTCTGAAGCTACCATTGCTAATCTAAAGGCAGGCAGAGTTGAGGCGGATGAGATCATGGTTAATGGATCACCTCTTTCTGAATATATATCTCAGAACCTCTCAGGAGAATCTTCAGATGCAAGCTCAGAAGCTGATCTCGTACTTTCTAATATCGAATCTCGGCTTACTTTATTAGAGGGGGAAAATATCTTGGGAGAAAACAATACTAATAGTTCTGATTCGACAGTAGATTACTCCACCCTAACAATCCTTGGTAAGTCCACTCTTTCTGACACTGTTGTAAATGGCATTTTAGATGTCGGTATATTATCGATCAATAACCTTAATGGATCAATTAATTCAATTGGACCTCTTTCTCTTCAACCTCTTTCTCTTGATTCGATTCATCTCCAGGGAAAATTAATTGAAATGGACATTCAAGGAAACATAATAATAAAGGAGGGGCAAATTATTGGAAACGAAACATTTAGGGGTTCAGCAATGCTGTCATCAGGTCAACAAAGTCTTGTTGTTGAGCAAAATTGGTCTTCTCCCCCATCAAGCATCCTTGTTAATACAACGTATTATGCAAATACAAAAATTTCTAATCTTTCAGAAAGTGGATTCACGGTAGAGCTGGATAAAGCATCAGGGAAAGAAGAAATGGTTTACTGGTTAGCTGTATGGTAAATTAGTCTGTATGAGAAAAGGTAAAACACTTATTCAAACAATAATTATTGGATTGGTAGTAGTTCTTATACCAACGTTTTTTTTAACGTCTTTTCCAAATCCTTTCATTGTTCCTAAATTAGCAGTTTTAACTTTTGGTTTCCTCATTCTTTTAATAATTCAGGGAATTGCCTTACTGACCCAAGAAAAAATTAAGATCAGTTTAAATAAACTTGAACTCATAACTCTTCTTGTTTTCATTTCCTATTTATTGAGTTTGATACTCACTTCCCCAAATAAAATGGAGGGGCTTGTTTTTCCAGGAACGGCAAGTGCCTTACTTTTGTCAATTGGTTATTTCCTAATAATTAATAAATTCTCAGCAAAAAACAAAAAGACACTTGTAAATATATTAATTTTCTCGGCAACACTTTTTTCTGTTCTTTCAGTAATATTGAGCCTTAACTTTATTCAGACCTTGCAGTTTTTACCTATTCAAATGAAGCTAATTGGTTTCAATTTATCTGGATCAATTCTGCAAGGAGTAATATTCCTAATCGCAACATTGCCATTTTCAGCTTCATATGCAATGTCAAAAATAAAAAAACAAAGGATTTTTGGTTTAATTGCCAGCTTTTTGATCATTCTAGGCATTGTGTTTAGTGCTGCAAAAATATTTCCAAGCGGCATCCAGAAATTACCCCTTTCAACTTCATGGAAAATCGCTTTTGAAACCATTAAAGAAAGTCCAATCACGGGAGTTGGTCCCGGTAATTACTTAACAGCTTTTAACCGTTTTAGGCCAATTGAGTACAACGCTACTGATTTTTGGAATATCAAGTTCTCAAGTGCCAGCAACTTCTATCTAACTGTGATTACTGAAACTGGATTAATAGGGACCATTGCAATTGGTCTACTTCTCTTAGAGATTATTAAACTAATCCGTGAAGAACAATCTGAAGTTAAACAGAGGAAAAGTATTGGTTGGGGAAAAAGTCTTGATCCAAGTTTGATTTCAGTGATTTTTCTTGTTGTCATCCTTTTTGTTTTCCCCACAGGAATTATCAGTTTATTTATGTTATTTCTAAGCCTTGCTATTTATCAAAACAAAGACAAGGAAACCAATATTTTTACTATTAGCCAAACATCCACAGGCTCAAAACCTAATATTTCAAGCCTCATTCTTTCCATACCAATTATTATTATTGCTCTAGTTGTTGGCTATTACTCAAGTCGTTTTGTAATGGCTGAATATCGCTTTAAACAAGCTGTTGGTGCTTTCTCGGAAAACAAGGGTGGCGATGCATATAACCTTATCCAAGAGTCACTAATATTAAGTCCTTCAGACGATAGATATCACGTATTCTATTCTCAAGTTAATTTTGCTTTGGCCCAATCTCTTGCCCAGCAAGTTGACGAGAAAGGTACTGTCACAGACGAAAACAGAAACACTATCACTCAGCTTGTTCAACAATCAATTAGAGAGGCAAAAACGGGTGTTAGTTTAAACCCTGAGCGTTCTACTAATTGGGAATACCTTGGAGACATATATCGCTCAATCGGGGCACTAGCTTCAAATGCTATTGATTTTTCAATCCAGGCCTATACCCAAGCCATAATATTTGATCCCATTAATCCCCAACTAAGAATGGCTTTGGGAGGCTTGCATTTCATCTCTGGCCAATTAGATCAGGCAGTGGAAGCTTACAAGCTAGCTACTTTAGTAAAACCCGATTTGCCCAATGCCCACTTCAATTTGGCTCGCGCTTACAGAGAAAATCAAGAGTTTGAAAATGCCGTTTCCGAATATGAAATAACCCTTCTTTTGTTGGATATCGAAAGTGATGACTACGCGGTGGTTCAGGAAGAGTTGGAGATCGTTAAAACTAGTATACAAACCAAACCAATTGAAGGCGATGAACTTGAGACACCTGAACAACCAGAGCAAATCTTAAACCCTCCACTTGAACTTGAAGAGGAACCAATTCAAACAGATCTTGAAGAGATAATTACTCCCCCTTCTCCAACCCCTAACCAACTTCTTTAAAGGTCAGGCCTTTAGAGGATTACCGAAGAACAGATAAGGGATTTTGATAGACACCGTTCCCAATAACTTCAAAATGGAGATGGACGCCTGTCGAACGACCGGTTGAACCCATGCCTCCGATGGAATCACCTCTGTTAACCGTTTGTCCGGGTCGAACATAGACACTGGCCAAATGAGCATATAGGGTTCTGTATCCGTTACCGTGATCAATTAATACTCTGTTTCCGTATCCATAACCATCCACCCAACCAGCAACGACTACTGTACCACTGTCAGCTGCTAGTACTGCTGGAGCCGATTTATTGGCGATGTCTATTCCCTTATGATACCAAACAAAGTTTTGAGTAATCTTTCCTCCAGCTGGCCAAACAAAACTTCCTGAAGCAACCACCGTACCAGCGTTTGGAGTTAGTTGCCTTATTCTTGGTGCAGTCCCCCGAGCACTTGGCATAATTCCCTCTGGTACAACAACCACCTGACCAATTGCTAATTCAAAGGTTTCGTCGTTTGTAAAAGTGTTGTATGGAAAATCAACCATCGCTTGAGCGGATGTATCATACCGTTTCGCAATAGAATAAACTGTATCACCTTTTGAAACTTTGTGAGAAATTCCAGTAACTGGTAGGATCTCAATTGTTTGGCCTACTTTTATTTTACCGTTTGAGCCAATGCTGTTTTGCCAACGAACTGTGTCTTCAGAAACACCAAACTTTTCGGCAATGGTCGACACGGTGTCCCCCTCTGCAACTGTGTATTCAATTGCTTCCGCTCTTATTTTTTCGGAAACCAAAGTTGAAATATTAGTGTTTTCGGTGGTTGCCGACAAAACAATAGAGGTCGATGGAATCTCCCATGGGTCAACGCTTGTACCAGGAAACTCTTGGGCAATTACAGGAGCTATCATCATTCCAACGGCCACTAAAACTGCCATAGAGGAATGAACAAAACGTCTGGCCATTTTCCCTCGTCTACGATATAAAGCAGTGGCAAATACTCCCTTTCCTTCTTCAAAACGCAAAAAGGTTAAGTGAAATTTGTCCCTTAAGAAAACTGCCAACTCTTTGATAAACTGCTTCAGTTCTAAAAAAAACTCCAACAACCTTTCATAATATGTATTTTCCATGATTTTATTAACTGAATGAAGATATCATATGAAGCTAAAACAAGCAAAAAAGGGTGATGTTAACAAAAATTACTCAAACCAACCTTTTGGAATATTTCTGATGATATCCCAAACCTCAGGATATTTACCTGGCCTCACTAAACCATTAACGGCATACTTCTTTCCTACTCCTGGGGCCGTTAATATATCATTAAAATCCGTTTTTGTGTCTATTAAGGGTCCTGGAATCCTGGAAGCTTCGTCTTCTGTGTATAGAGACATATTTACTGGCGGGATTAAACTAGCCACTTCTTCGGGAACATAATCTCGAATATTTATCATTTCAACGTTGGGAAAAGCAAGTTGAACTTCTTCCTGAACTTTAAGTTGCGCCTTACACCCATCCAAATCATAATCATACGCAAGACACAGCTTCCCTGCTTTGTTTTCGTCCCATCCCAACCAGCGTAGAAAAGCGATTAACTCCTTATATCCCTTTCCCGACATCGCTATACAACTTGCTGCATATTGTGGTGAAATTCTAGTAAAAGAAGCGGCATTTAAGGTGCCCTCAAAAAGAATAATTAAATCCTTATGAGCGCCCTGAAGAAATACATCAACATTATTAAACCAAATTCCAGCGGGAGAATTCAACAGATAAACCCCATCGATTTGTTTACCTTTCATACTAATCCCTTTTATATGTGCCCCAGCATTTCCACCAACAAACAATTCTTCTCCATCCAACTTAATACCTCTTGCGTTATGATTACTCCTGGCCACCTTGTCTCCTCTTGGCCAATAAAGGGGGAATACTATTCGTCCAGAGGCTCGATCAGTACCGTCTTTACGAAACCCAACTATACCCCGATTCCCAAAATCTTTAATAGTTCTCAAAGTCAACATCTCTGAAACTTTGTCTCTAATTAAGGGGGATAGATTTTTAAGTTCGAGGGCAAGGTTCACGAGAATTATTGGTACTGCTGAGTCATCCGTAGCTTGGAGTGAAGACTCAACTTCAGCTGGAGTCAGTCGTCCAAAATGCTTATCATTTACAAGTTCTCCAAATGCCTTTCTGTTTTCTGGAAGAAATAAATGACTAATGGAACTTAATATTTTTGGAGAATAATACCCAACCCCTTCTTGTCCTAAATTTCGTATTTCTAAGCCTCGACTCCCAAGATAGTTTGCCAAAACATCGTCACCTAGGGCAAGCAATTTGCCTAACTCTAGTGCCTTATTATATGTTCGACTGACCCCCGATGATATTCCCTGATAGTCCCCAACCTCTATTCCTTCGGCTCGTCTTTTAGGGATAAAGTATCCTGATGGTTTCCAATATATATTTGCGTCACACTGCCCTCGGCATCTTATTCTGTGCGCTTCATGAATATAGGCCGCTGGCGTTTGAGTGTTTCGATGGGTTGGATTGGGGCACATTACCGGTCGATCAACTTCTCCACTCATCAAAAAATTAGCTAGATTTAGAATTCCATGCCGATCTCGACCCACCATTGTTTCAACCGCTTCTTCAAGTAATTCTGGATCTATAGTCCATCTACCTGTTACAGGGTCGATGTATGAAATAATTGGTTTTCCAGGAACAGGTTCAGCAATAAAACCATCGGCATGCACAATTCCGTCTGCATAAGCTGACTTGAACTCTTGAGCGACTGCAAAACCATCCCAGGCAACCAGGTTTTCAAGCTTATCGGAAAGAGTTCTTACTAAAGAATTGGTTTTATTTACAATTATTCGCCCCTCTTCTTTTATTCCCTGAAAGTCTTTTTGTCTCAATAATCCTCCACGAATAACTCGTACCCCCTCTTCTTCTCGAACACCCATCCGAAAAATTCTAAACTGAAGTCTCTTTAGATCAATCGCCAACCTCACCATTCCCTCTTCTAAGTCTTTAATCCAAAAAACAATAACTTCCTCTTTGGTAAAAGAATACAGATGTTCCAGGGGAATATCTTCGGTTAATTCTGTTTCATTGAATTTTTCTAATAAGTAAGTTTCCAACAGGTCTAAAGTTAAATAATGATATCCTTCAAACGAAACACATATTTTCTTTAACGACTCAGGTAATTCTATTGGTTCTCTATGAACAGTCACCAAATCATGATGTCTGGTTATCATCTTAAGAGCACTCTGAATTTGCAGTTTTTGGCTATATTTAATGTGTGATTGGGCTCGCTTTTTTATTAAACACTCACCCCACTCCCTAAGATCCTCGAGCCCGTTTTCAGCCCACACTTCTCTTGTAATTTCCTTCTCTGCCAACTGATACCTGATCACTGCTTTTATTCTTTCTAAAATACCAGTCTTCTCAGCATAAGCAACGATTTCAGATAAGCTTAATGAAAAATTCTCCAAATCCATCGCTTTCCATTCATTATAGTTCTGATCTTCATTGAAGCTTGCTTTGGTTTTCCATTTATTCACCCAACATAGCTGGGAAACAATAAAAAATAAATAATCTTGCATCTGACGAAGGTGGGAATCTTCCGGCAGGCTACTACCGCTGACATCAAACGAGGTTCGCCAACCGCCATCTCCTCCTTGAAACTTGAAATCGCTAATCAATATATTGAGTTCTTCATCAATCTCAACTTGTCCTCCTAGTATGTCATCCAGGAGAATGAATAGAGAACGAATGTTTGTTCCTAGTTTTGTTCTTGTTTCTCTAATAATGTTGCCGCCTTGACCTCTTTGGGTTCTTCTACGTTTTCCAACTTGAGAATTAAACTCTCCCTCAATGTGGGTCAATAACCCTTGTAAATTAAATTCGGGGCTGTCCGCCGATTCACTCGACAGCTTGCTTACACTGATGGTTGCTAAATCAACCACTCCTCCCTTAATTTCAAAAACGAGATTTTCAGTAACATCATCTATTTCAATTCCTTCAGTCGTCACTCTTAAATTGCCCAAAGGCATCTCTTCAACCAATCCGGCACCTTCAGGCTTAAGGTGGTTCCTGGTAAACATATCTTGTGTCGCCCGAATTATCGCTAACCAGTTAAGAATCCTGAAGTGGTCGTTGTTTCCAGCGTATAATTCCAGTTCAGAGCCTCTTCGCTTAATCATGTTCATCCCACCTGCCTTAACCTTAAATATCAAATGCGCCATCCCTATTGCTTCCTCAATCGCTTTTTTTGAATCTTTGTCCCTCAACATCCTTATAACATCAGATGGTGTATGGGGTAGTTTCCCCTGTTTTTGTTTTATTCGACTCAGAGCCTTGGAAAATACACTATTCGCCCAGGTCGTAAATTCATCTTCACCTGTTCCTGGTGATGCAAGGGGTGTCCCTAGCATTACAACTCGATCATCTTTTTGGTCCAAATCCTCGAAGGCCCCATCTCCATTGTTTAGAAAAGGTTCCAAATCTTGTCCAGTAACTTTTTCTTCATTTTCAAGTAAGTAGTCCGCAAAATTTCTTTGTTTCTCTTCAGGTGTACCTCTTCTTTTATAAACATAGCCAACAATTTTAGGGCCGTCAGATATTAATTTTAGATTGTCTTGAAGCTTTATCCCCCCAATTCCTTTCTTACTCAGCCCCTCCATTATTCTATGTGCATCTGTGCCCAATGCAAAGGTTGGTGAAGGCTTTTCTCGCTGGATTACTTTTTGATCACCTCCAGCAAACAAAACAGCAAGTGTTCGCCTATTGTCTCTATATTTTGCTTTTGGGCGTGCACTTACAGGTTTATCTGGGATTAACTTTTGAATGATTATTGTTAATGCCTTGGTATAATGTCCAACCGCCTGTTTCCAATCTTCGCTTTCGACCTCCTCCCCCCTAGCAAAACATTCTTTAATTTCCAATAAAATATCGGTTGGGATTATGTGTCTTACACTTACCTGACTCCTTATTTCCTCTTGCTCAAGAAATTCTCCCAAAGCTCTCTTCAGGGCAGCACCTGAGTTTCCGCTTACAAATGCTAGCTCATTACCAATATCTTTGAGTAAATCATTCTCTCTAAAAACAACACGCCCTTCCCCCAATGTATTTTCGGTGGTCATATAAAATGGAGCAGGATGAAACTTTAGAGCATTCTAGCCTAAGGTCGTGGGGTAGGTAAAGGAAGAAACTAAGCGGTACTAAGAGAAGCCAAGTAATCTTTGTTTGAATCAGACTTTTTTAAACTAGCTAAAAAGGTCTCCGTTCGTTCGTCATCACTAAATCTTTCGAGCATTCCTCGCAGGGTGACGATTTTAGGAAGGTCATCCTTGCCATATAGAAGTTCTTCTTGTCTGGTACCTGACATGGACACATTAATAGCTGGATATATTCGCTTGTCAGCGAGTTTTCTATCTAAATGAAGTTCCATGTTGCCGGTTCCTTTGAATTCTTCATAAATAAGATCATCCATTCGGCTTCCAGTATTAATAAGGCATGTCCCAATAATGGTTAGTGAACCACCATTCTCAATTTTTCTGGCTCCACCAAAGAATTTCTTTGCAGGAAACAGGGCGACTGGGTCAAATCCACCAGTTAGAGTTCTACCCGAAGTCGGAAGAGCTAAGTTATAAGCTCTGGCCATTCTCGTTATTGAATCAAGAACCACAACCACATCAGAACCATTCTCTACAAGGCGCTTGGCGCGCTCTAGTGCTAGTTCTCCCAACCTTGTTTGATTTTGGGGGGCTTCATCAAAGTTTGAAGCAGCTACTTCCCCAAAGCCATCTGTGATCTCTTTTACGTGCCTTGTAATATCAGTCACTTCTTCTGGTCGCTCTCCAATTAGAACGGCCATTAAATGAACCTTTGGCTTACTCTTGCTTTTTCCATTTTCAGGATAATTCTTGGCAATCCCGGCAATAATATCTTTCATCAGCCAAGTTTTTCCAGCTTTTGGCGGTGATACCACTAACCCTCGTTGACCAAACCCAATTGGGGAAATCAAATCAATGACCCTAGTAGTTAAGATGTCTTTGTCTGTCGCAAGATTAATTCTGGCATCAGGATAAATAGCTACTAAATCGTCAAAATTCTTTCGTTCTTTCACTTTATTAACGTCAATACCATTTATTTTTTCAACCTTAAGTAGACCCCAAAATCGCTCGTTTTCCTTGGGTCTTCTGGCTTGTCCACCAACCAAATCTCCTACCCTTAGATTAAACCTTCTAATCTGGGAAACCGACATATAAATGTCATCATCTGAAGCGGAGAACTTTGGTCGAAGTAGTCCTGTACCCTCATTGGCAATGTCTAAAACTCCCTCAACATATTCAGTGGGAAGATTGGCATCAGGAATTGATCTGTCGTCCACGACAAGATTAGACCTTGAAGGGTCTGTCCTTGTAAGGTCTGTTTGTCCTTGACCAAGAGAACCCGCTGGTTTACTTGGTTCAATTCTTTTTGTAGTCTCTGAATCCGTTTTTGATCTTGTAGCCATAATTCTCTATAAATTAACGCGAAGGCAACTTACTTTCATCGATGGAATATCTCTTGTCTAGGAGCTCTAGACTCGTTTGTATTGTAACCTCTTGGATCTTTTTTTGTCAACCAACAACCAAATTAAAATGATTAGAAGTAAAATAAACCCCAGGTATTCCAAATACTGGGGCCAGTAGACAATCACTATCTGGTTGTCACCCGCTAATACTTGCCAGCCATTTGCCCAAGAATTGACTTTAACATGCTCTAGTTCCTCTCCAAAAAACCAAGGGAGAAAATTTTGAATAACACTACTTGAACTAGACATTGCGTATGCTTGCCAACCTTCGTCAAAGGCTTGGTTGTAAACCATTAATCCTTCTCCATTTGTTGTCAAATTTAGTAAGCTTGAATTAATACTTTTCGCGGCAATTATTCTAAGGTTGTTGGTGAAACGATATCTTCCTTCAGGCACTAACTTCATTAAAGATAAGATGTTAATCGGGGCTTCAACAATTTCAATAGAATCGATTCTATTGCTTGATCCAACTTTACCAAAAGCTCTTGTTTCAAAGTTAAGAGAATAACCTTTCAAACCTTGAGACTTTGGCAATACAAAGAAAGTTTCATCGAAATCACTTTCTGGCAATAGTTCTTCCAACTCCATCTTGCCAGTTACTGCATTTTGCAAGTATATTTTTAAACCCCTCCCATCAAGATTTTCCCCCGTAATTCGCAATAGGTAACCCTTGTTATGTTCAAGATCTGGATAATAAAAAGAATCGCAGCTTACCCCCCCGTTCTCGGCTTTATACACCAAGCCTCCATTATTAAATTCTTTTGAAACCTGGCCTAATTTTTTAAGGTCACAATTCTGGGCAGGCTTTAATCTACTGGGTAATCGGAAATCTTCTTTTAAGTAAAATTTAATTAGAAATTCTACTTCTAGGGTGCTTGTTTCTTTTGGAACAGCCCAGCTTATCTCGCTCCCCAACTCACCAATATCCTTCTTATTACTAAAGTTTAGAGGAGAACTAGTTATTCTTATTCGTCCATCTAAAAACTCTGTCTTGGGTTTTGATAATGAATTTAAGGACCCAAAAACATACTCCAATCCGTCTGCATCTGAAGTATAAGTACCGTTTTCCAAAAAGGCATAATCGACTCTTGAATAGGCGTTATCTATATTAACTAGCGAATAAGTTTCTGGTACGTAATATTCGCTGGTTTCAACAAAATTAGTTGCATAAATACTTAGATCACCAAATTGAGCCACCCTCTGAACCGATCCCAGGTCACTAAGCATTTCTTTGAGTTCAGTCTGATAGAGCAGGCTTTCAGAACCTCCAGCATTGATAACAGAGTCATCAACAAGGAGATACTTCACTCCATACTTTTTGAGAACTGATTCGAAGATCTGTCTGTTTTTTGAATACAATCCGAAACTTGCTTGGTTATAAAAGCTTTCATTCTCCTGACTCCAACGGTCAAAATCTCGATCTAAGATTGGATTTTCTATCCCGTACCACTCAAATCCAGAGCCCTCATATTGCCAATCATTGTAGCGCCAACCCCATAAACTATGCATTGGAAATTTAGCAATTCGTCCTTGGGAATTATCATCAAACCAGTTAAAAACATCTGAATAATCATTGGGTAATTTGGTTTTAACGATGTCGCTTATTAGCTCTCCATTAAACGCCGGCAACATCAAGTAACAACTAGCACTGACAAGTAGTAAAGTAATTACTTTTGTGACGTGTTTTGTTAACTTTATTTTAGAAAGAAAATCAAAAATAAACTCCAGAGAAAGACCAATAAAAATGGAGAAAATAAAGATGTAAATTATCGAAAACTTAGTAAAGGGCATCCTCAAGCCTTCTCTGAATATTGATATGTTTTTATATAAAGAGGAATAGATAATACCAGTAGGAAGGTTGTTATTTATCAGAAAAAACAAGGACAATAAAAGTGACGGAATGAGTGAAATTCCGATTCTATTTTTTCTTGCTAATGAAACAGCTAAACCCAATAATGCAAGGGCTGTAAAACCATATAAGATTGATTGAACATTCTTTTGAGAAAGATGCCCTTCCCAACCCTGAAACAAGTCAACAAATTTAGTTGTTTCGAAGTCATACACGCGCCAAGAAAACAAGAAGTTTTTTTGATTTAAGATGTTTTGTAAATCACCATATTCTTGATTTCTTAGGAAAGCCTCTGCACTAAAAAGTTGATTTATTTTGGCGTCAGAAACTACTTTAGAATTTTTTGAAATCGAGTAAATATTTGGAAGTAGCCAAAAAGCATTTACCATTAGGGTGATCGCTACAAGGACTATCACCTTTTTTAGTTCAGCTACTTTTCTTGTACTCCCAAGAAACCAATATGAATACAGAAACAATACTAAGAAAGCTAAGTATGCATAAAACAAGGTGGCAGCATATGCCATTGGAAAAGCCAAAATACTAGCTACAAAAAACCAATATAGATATCTTTTCTGAAAGCTTTTAACATAACGTACTGCAAAGTGAAAAAGCCAGGGAAGAAAAGCGAATTGAACTGCAAACATTTCAAACGGCACAAAAAAGTGTTGCAAGATATACGGATTTAGTAAATAAAACACAGAAGCAGCAAGAGCTGCCAGTCCACTCCCCCTCTTAATGAATATATTCTTTTTTACAAAAACATATAATCCCAAAGGACCAATAAACAATGTAGAAAAAAAGAATAAGTAACGAATAAAAGAGGTCTTAACAAAAACACCCAATATCCAGAATATTATTGTTCGAGGTAAATCAGCCATGTGAGAATGAATCGCTAAGGCCCCCAGGCCCTGCTCAGGACGCCAAACTCCAAAAAAGGCCCGTTTAATGGCAAGAGAAAAATTAAACTCAGGATGAAGAGAATCCCAGCCTAATAAGTAAGTTCCCGACTCAACATTCTGAATAGCAATTATCAATACAAGAATCAATAAAATAAGAGGAAAAGCTAATTTATTGAATATATTTTTCTTTTTCATTTAAGAAGAGGTATCTTAAATCTACCTAAATAGAAGAAGCTTGTTAAGTAACGTTTTGGAATCACAATATACTTGTGAACCCAAAACGATAGAGGTACATAGGATTTTTTGGCTTTTGCCAATAAATTCTACTCTAACGTTATTGATCTAAAGGGAAACCGCCTTCGTTTTTTATTACCACCTAAGGCGGCTCCCAGTTATTATTGATCAATTCTTCGGTCATGTCTCGTTGCCCCCTATGGGCGGACATATAGACCGGTCCAGTGAGCTTGGACTTCACCATCTCCGATGATAACAACATGCCATTCCAACTCTTCGCATGCATCGATAACACTGCAGTTTGCACCGTCTTCTGAGACAGTCATCCTGTAGGTCATCAAGTCCAATAACGCCTGAGCAGCCGTGGTCACGTTTTCCGGCTCTCCCATGTCCCATACGCGCCCGCTAACGGTAAAGCCGTTATCGATTTCAGCATCGCGGAACATGACTGTAGGACCAAAGTGGTTGATAAGCAATAAAGCGCAACCCTTTGTGGCCGTCGAGTGGCAATTAACGTCAATCTGCTTGATTACGATCACGCCTGCGGTGTTAATCCGAGCGTGATATTGAGAGAGGTCAACGTCTCCGTGACCATCTTCAAAGTAATCTGCATCTTCCCAAGCAAGCCCATACTCAACTAGGGCTGGATTGTCTCCGCAGGGAATATCCGGATATACTACTTGGCGATTCGGGCTCGGTGCCAGAATCTCTGGATAATCCAAAGCGTCAGATGCCAAGAACAGCAGCTCCACATCGGAAATACCAACAGGATAGCTACCAGTGCAGGATTCAACAACCGTATCTGTAGCAACAGTTTCTGCGGTTGATGTCTCCTCTGCCGCTGGCGTTCCTTCAGCCGTCGGTGTTTCTTCGATCACCTTTATTTCAGGCGTCTCAGTTACTTCCCCACCAAAGGCCATCGAACTCGTCGCTGTTGGCGCCTGTGTCGGGGCCATGGTCGCGGCGATCGCTTCCTCAATGCTAAGAGTGGGAGTCAGAGCTATAAAAGCCTGTTGCGTCTCCCAAACTCCGGTGGCTACAGCATCATCGAATGACAATGGTGTCTCCGTCGGGAGCAAGGTGGAAGTGGGTGTCGCGCTTTCTTTCACCAATCCCTGAGTGGGAAATGCTTGAAGCGCATTGGTGCTTACCAAAGTCGGCGTAATTGTCGACTCCTCAGCCTCATTCGATTTATTCGCCCTGCTCCAAAAAAACACAATACTTGAGCAGCAGAGCAGTAGTGCAATTAAGACTGCACCCACAATAAACCCTGTCTTGCGATAAAACCGTACTTCATCATCTCCCCCTTCTTCCAGTTCTTCTTCGTCTCCTGGAAAATCCAGATCAAAATCGTCTAACATAGTAATCCTCCGATCACCTTTTACTTGATGCTTCTAGATTAATGTTGATTGATTGAAACAATAAATCCTTAATTTACGCCAAGGACTCCGAACGTTAATTTTTTTTACCTATGTACCTCTGTTAATGTGCTTAATAAGGCATGTAGCCATACTCAGCAAAACCAAGTAGGCTTCAAGCCTAATAATGCATATATCTTTAAGGGCAAGGGGGAGAAAATTATTGAGGTTTACTCTCCTCTGCCCTCACGGACAACTTAGACAGTTAAACAATAAGCGAAGTCTTTTTAACTTTATTTCTGGTCATTCGAGAAAGGACAATAGAAGTAGCAATAAGTCCTGTTCCCAAAAGAACAAAGTTAATGTCAAGATCAGTATCAACAGACTCATGTGTACTAGCACCGCAAACAACTCCGCCACCATAAACCTGAGTACAAAGCTCTTCCTCGGCCTTAACCACGGAAGGAGCAACCAAAATACTGGCTGCTAAAGTTAATGTTATTAATAGTTTTTTCATATAACTATATTTTCTTGATATGCCAGGAATTATATCTATTTTCTGGCTAGAAGTCAAGACTACAGGATATATTATATAAGACCCTACTCTAAAGAATATTGCTATCACTATCTTGAAATCACCACCTATTGGTAAGCTCAAGATAACGCGGGTTGATTTGTTGTTTAAACCAACCCGGCTGCGTTATTTGGATTTGAGGAGGAAAATTATTAGTAAGGTGATGATGGCGAAAATGATGTCATTAGTTTAAAAAACCAGCCGATAGAACCGACACAGCAACACATGACCGTCATTAGGATAATACATATCGCTACCGCCATTATTCCTTTCCTAGTAATGTGCAATCCTTCTTCATCCCATTTCCATAAACCAAACATTTTAGATACTCCATTTCGTTCACTTAGTGAACATAAATATACTAAATATTTGTTGGATAAAAACAATACTATACACTTTATAGTACTACCAAAAGCATACCCAACAACAGCGTGGATGTCAAGTTATAGGATATATTTTGTGGAGTTTTTACCTAGGGGATTTTAGATCTCCAAAAGCCTGGCGTATTTGAACACCCTAATTGGTGAATTTAGGCTCTCACAGGTATAGAGAATCAAGTCGGCTGAATAATCAGTAATTTCCTCTCCCTCGGATTCAGCATAAACTTTGTAAACATATTTTCGTTGTCTCCAGACAACTTCCACTCGTTCCCCCACTTCAAGTTTGGGTAGATTATAAAAAGAATTTTTTAATCTGTAAGGGATGCTCCAGGTTAAATATCCATATCTGTGAGCGGCCAAGATAACTGGACTATTTCTTCCTGCAGGGGTACTAAAGTCAGAAACTCTCCATACTCCTTTTTTCAAAGCATCTTCAAAATTGTCTAAAGTGGCTTCGTGAATTTCTGTCTCAATACTAGTTGAAGGGATTAATAGCTTATTTTCCAAAGACAAGGTTGGATCAAATCTTGGCTGATAGGCCTCTTTTTGATCACTAGTAGTATTTGCAAGATCACCAAAATCATCACCAACGGGACGAGCCAATATTGAGGCTATTTTCTCTGCACTACCAGACAAGGTATACCAAACACTTGGGGCGAAAGCGACAACAATGGAAACAACCCCCAATATGAGGGTCCAAGTCGCCAGTTTTTTTAGAAACTTAGTTTTTACAGAACCGGCCTCTGTTGGCTCAAATCCTCTTTTTGGATTATTGAGCATATATGGTTCATAAAGATTAATTTCATTCATGAGGGGTTGATTATCTCAATTCTGAGGCTATTAGTCAAACTATGGGGTTAATAAACAAACTCGGCTCCGTTAGGAACGGGTAGCAAGCCTGCCCTACATGCCACCCGTCCCTGTCAGAGCCGATACAGTTTTCACTATTTCTAAAAAGGCCTTGACAAGACCTGTAATATCCGACTAGTCTAATTAATTAGATTTGTCTTGATGTTGTTAGCCTGTCCGAAGACAAATCTGTTTAGAAATCAGAGCATCTCTATTCGTGGCAATCCTATTTTTTCGTAAGATTAAATAGGACCGACGATAGCGATGCTCTATTTCTTTTTGCAAAGAACTAGTAAAAAAATATTAGCACCAAAACACTTCACTGTCAAACCCTATAATCCTGAAAATATACAAAACCTTCACGCCCATAGTAATCTTTTCTTAATTATTGAGGCTGGTTTTTGCCTTATTTACGGCTAAATAATATATTGTGGATAACTTGGGAATAACTTTGAAGTCTATTTAAGAAGAGTTTTTACAGCCTGATTTAGATACTTAAACTCCTTTGAAGTAACTGTTTTTGTAAATCCAATTCTTTTTGCCTCCCTTACTCGGCTATCTTGTTGATTCACTTCCCTTATTTCCCCCAATAGTCCCACCTCGCCAACGATAACGGTGCTCCTATTTATTGGTTTGTCATAAAAGGAAGAAGCAATTGATAGACAAATGGCCAAATCAATAGCTGGATCATTTTTGACTGAAATCCCACCAACCACATTGATGAAACAGTCATAATCATACAAAGGAATACCTACTCGCCTCGAAAGAACAGCCAAAAGTATCTCTAGTTTCCTTGAGTCTATTCCTTGCGCAATTCTCTTTGGAAAGCTCGATTTTGTGGGAATAATTAGTGATTGAATTTCAACAAGTATTGGTCTTGTCCCCTGCATTATAGAGGCCACGGCACTTCCGGATACTGCTTTTCTTGCTCTTGATAAAAAAAGCTTTGAAGGGTTACCTAAAGATATCAGGCCTTTATCTTTCATGCTAAATATTCCTACTTCATCTGTTGGTCCAAAACGGTTCTTAACGGCTCTCAACAGCCTTAAACTCAATAGTTTGTCTCCTTCAAACCACAAAACTGTATCAACAAGATGAGCTAGTACCGCAGGTCCTGCCACTGATCCTGCTTTTGTTACATGACCAACAACAAAAACTGGAATACCACTTTGCTTGGCAAAACGTACCAGTTGGTACGCACACTCTCGAACCTGACCCACAGATCCCACCATTCCGGTTAACCCGCTTGTTTGCATTGTTTGGATAGAATCCACCACTACACCTTTGAAGGTTGATCCCTGTAGGGCTGGGTCTTCTAAGATTCTATTAAGATTGGTTTCCTCCATTACTTTCACTTTGCTGTTTCGAATTCCAAGCCTGTCTGCCCTCACTTTTATCTGCTGAGCCGACTCCTCACCACTAATGTAAAGAAAACTCGCCTTACTTTTGGCAAAGTGGTCTGCGACTTGAAGTAATATCGTTGACTTACCAATCCCCGGTTCTCCTGCCACTAATATTACCTGTCCGGGCACAACTCCCCCTCCTAGTACTCGGTCTAGTTCAGAAATTTTTGTTGAAATTCTTTTTGTAGACGACCTTTTAACTGAAGATAATGAAATTGGTTTTTTCGTCCCCGCCTTTTGATAAATAGTTTTTGTAGATTTTGGGCTGGAAGTTTGTTGTATCGTTGTTTCCACTAAACTTCCCCATTCACCACAATTTGGACATTTACCGGCCCAACCAGTTTGGGAGTAACTACACTGCTGACAAACAAATTGAGAACGAGCTTTCGCCACAATCACGATCTTATAACAAAGTAGGTAAAGTTCAAGAAGTAATTAATTCGGAAAGTTTTTATTTGTAGCCTATTGGTTTTGAGGTAAGCACTATTCCAAGAGAGAGTTTGCGATCTTTTTCGTTAACCTCTTCAACGATTACATCAGTAGCTGTGCCTATTTCCAACCTAGTGCCTGGTGGAATCTTTGTCATGTGGATTAAACCTTCTACTCCAGGTTCTAATTCAATAAATGTGCCAAAGTCACTTCGGCGGACAACTTTTCCTTTATGCTTACTTTCTGGTTTGTATTTCTTTTCTGATCCGTCCCATGGATCTTTAGCGGCTTGCTTCATAGAAAGAGAGAGTTTGCCATCTCTTTTATTAATTACCTTTACTTTCACTATCTGCCCCTCTTTGACTACATCAGAAGGATTTTCTACTCGAGACCAAGTCAACTCTGATACATGAACCAGTCCTTCTACAGGAATCAAGTTTTTGCCCGACTTTACTTGAATTCGAACAAAGCAACCAAAATTAGCAACGGTAATCACTTTTCCTTCAAAGGCCTCTCCCTCTTTAAGTTTTTCGATAGCTTCGCGGGTATTTATTACACCTTCTCCTTCAACCACGCCTTTTTCTGAAAGAACAATCTTATTTTCCTCACGGCTAAGATCGACCACTTTAGCCATAATACTTTTTCCAGCTAATCGGGAGGCATTCTTTGAAGTTTCTGATGTCAAAAGTGAAGAGGGAATAAATCCTGTTAGTCCATCAATATCAATGATTAGACCAGCTGAAGTACTATTTTTGATTGTAATTCCAATTGGTTTTGAAGACTTTTTGGCCTTTTCAAGCTTATTCCAAGCAGCACTCTGGGAAGCTCTTCTTAAAGAAAGAATCGTAAAGCCATCGGGGGTTTCGGGAATCAAAACAGACCCCTCGATTTCATCTCCAATTTTAAGTGTTTTTACATACTTTTTGGCCTCGTCAAAAGCCTTTTCAGAGACAACACCCTCACTTTTACCACCAATATCCAATACTAGTTTGTTGGGGTGTTTTTCAGTAACAATGCCTTTTATTCTTTGCCCTTTGCTGTAAACCTTAATTTCTTCTCCAAACTTTTTTAGAAGATCATCCATACTCGTGATTTTTCCACGAGTTTGTGTTTGTTTACTTTGTATTTTTTTTACAGCCAATTTGCATTTCCACCTTTCTGAATTCAAGTTTTCAGAACATTATTCTGGCGATGACCTATTTTCGCATAGGGTTGCCCCTATACTATCGTCAGCGCTATAGCGTTTTACTTCTGAGTTCGGAATGGGATCAGGTAGAGCCACTACGCTCAAATCACCAGAACAATATTCTGAAAAAGTTCTATTTGTTCCTCTAAAATCTGAAGGTCAGGCCATGAAGTAAACTTCATGGGAAAAATCGCTTAAATTCTCGACCGATTCGCAACAGATTGGCTTAATCACTTACATGACTTCTACCGTCTGCCGAATAACCTGGTGGTCTACCAGGGGTCTAATAAAGAGTTCTCATCTTGGAGTTGGCTTCCCGCTTAGATGCTTTCAGCGGTTATCACAAAGGAATGTAGCTACCCGGCGCTGCGGTAAACACCACAACCGGCACACTAGGGATTCCCCCAACCCGGTCCTCTCGTACTGGGGTCAGCTCTCCTCAAAACTCAAAACGCTTTCACCGGATAGAGTCCGAACTGTCTCGCGACGTTCTGAACCCAGCTCACGTAGGATTTTAATGGGCGAACAGACCAACCCTTGGGAGCTTCTTCACCCCCAGGATATCCTGAGCCGACATCGAGGTCTCGAACCGCGCCGTCGCTATGGACGCTCGAGCGCGACTAAGCTGTTATCCCCGGAGTAGCTTTTATCCGTTAAGCTCCGTGCACACCCATGGTGCATCGGAGGATCACTAAGACCTGCTTTCGCACCTGCTTCACCCGTCAGTGTCGCAGTCAAGCGCTCTTTTACCTTTACGCTTAAAGCACGATTTCCATCCGTGCCAAGAGCACCTTTGTGCCCCTGCGTTACTCTTTGGCAGGGGTCCGCCCCAGACAAACTACCCACCTAGCACGTTCCCTTATCCTGCGTTCAAGGATATTAGGTAAGATTTGCCACGTTCGAAAGGGAGGTGTTTCATCGGTGCCCGAAGGCTCCCTCCTACTCTAAACAATTAAAACGCACAAACCAATGCCAAGCTGTAGTAAAGCTTCACGGGGTCTTTTTGTCCTGGTGAAAGTAGGCCGCGTCTTCACAGCCACCGCAATTTCGCCGAGTGAGGGCTCAAGACAGTTGCCAGCTCGTTACGCCATTCGTGCACGTCGGAACTTACCCGACAAGGAACTTCGCTACCGTAGAACAGTTATAGTTACTGCTGCCGTTTACCGGAGCTTCGGTTCAGAGCAAAAAAGATAAATCTTTATCACCCCTCCCTTTAACTTACCGGCACTGGGCAGGCGTCAGCCCATATACTTAACCTTTCAGTTTTGCATGGACCTGTGTTTTTGATAAACAGTCGACTGGCAATCATTCGCTGCGACCCCGCATTCCTGCGGGGCAGGACATCTCCCTAAGTTACGTCCAGCTTGTTTGCCGAGTTCCTTAAACCCCCTTCTCTCGCTCGCCTTAGTCTTCTCGACCAACCCACCTGTGTCGGATTACGGTACGGCTTGCTTTAGCTCTAACTGCGAAAATTTTCTGGCAAATTAAATGTTTTGAAATTACCCTAATCTCTTAGGATTCTGCATCACTGCTCGATTAATCGTTTCAGCGGATTTTCCAACTGAATCTACCTTACAGCTTACACTCATCATATTTGTCGACAAGCAACAAACATCTAACTTGGTCAATCCCCAGCTCAAATAAACTAAAACAAGTACAGGAATATTAACCTGTTATCCATCGACTACGCCTTTACGGCCTCGCCTTAGGAGCCGACTAACCCGTCGAGGACGAACCTCGCGACGGAAACCTTGGGTATTCGGCGGAGAGGATTCTCACCTCTCTAGTACGCTACTCATTCCGGCATTCTCACCTCTACACGCTCCACCCAACCTTACGATTGAGCTTCACTGCCTGTAGAGCGCTCCCCTACCACTCCAGTAAACTGGAGCCTCCAGCTTCGGTACTAACCTTGATCCTCGGTAGATTTTCGGCGCTACCTTCCATCAACTAGTGAGCTGTTACGCTTTCTTTAAAGGATGGCTGCTTCTAAGCCAACCTCCTAGCTGTCTAAGGAAGATAACTTCCTTTCAAACTTAGGTTAAATTTAGAGACCTTATCTGGGAGTCTGGGTTGTTTCCCTCTCGTCACACCAGATTAGCCCGGCATGACTGTTTAGCTGCGTATTCTTTAAGTTATTCGGAGTTTGGTTGAGACAACTCAGTTGCCCTCGCTGTCCCATCCAGTAGCTCTACCACCTTAAAGTTTGTCACAGCCACGACGCCTATACGTCTTTCGGGGAGAACCAGCTATTTCCAGGCTCGATTGGCATATTACCTCTATCCACAAGTCATCCCAACCAATTGTAACTGATACGGGTTCGGGCCTCCGCCATGATTTCTCATGACCTCACCCTGCTCATGGATAGCTCGCCTGGTTTCGGGTCTGCTGCATGCTGCTAATTTCGCGCTATTAACACTCGGTTTCCCTACGCCTTCTTGCATACGCAATTAGACTTGCAGCTAACAACAACTCGCCGGATCATTCTTCAATAGGCACGAGATCATCCTGCAAGCAGGACTTTCTCGGTTTGTTCGCAAACAGTTTCAGGTTCTATTTCACTCCCCCTCCCGGGGTTCTTTTCGCCTTTCCCTCACGGTACTAGTTCACTATCGGTCACGAGTTATATTTAGTCTTGGAGGATGGTTCCCCCGGATTCCCACACGGTATGTGCTGCGTGGTACTTGGGATACTTTTAGAGCCTGTTTTGGTTTTGTATACAAGACTTTCACTTTCTATGGTCAGCTATTCCAAGCTGTTCTACTACCTAAACAGGTCTCACATTAAAGTCCCGCAACCTCCCGATGACCCCGAAGGGCTACCGGGATTTAGACTGGTGCCGTTTCGCTCTCCGCTACTAAGGCAATCTCGATTGATTTCTTTTCCTCGCCCTACTAAGATGTTTCAGTTCGGGCGGTTCCCTCTATATACTTTAATAATTTCAGTAAACTGAAAAGCTTGGAGTATAAGTAATCCAGTATGAATTGGACTGGGTTTCCCCATTCGGACACCGTCGGATCATAGGATCGTGGCTCCTACTCGACGAGTTTCGCCGCCATGCGCGTCCTTCTTCGGTAACTCATGCCAAGGCATCCACTGTCTGCGTTTGTGAATTTATGCGACCTTTCCAGTAAAGTACAAAGACTTTACTGCCATTTTGACCTTCAGATTTTAAAGAACAAAATCTTTTTTCTGATAAAAAACCAGAATTACTTGCGAAAAACTGTCGTTAAAATTGCATTAGGACAAAAACAAAAAAATGCTTTTTTAAACCTAGTTTCGGCAAGAAACGAAAGTATAATCTTTCATACTTCCCTTTTATTTGATCAATAATTAATGCTTTTAGATCAACGCTTATTAATCCTAACCATCAACTATTGTGGACCGTGGGAGACTCGAACTCCCGGCCTCCTCGTTGCAAACGAGGCGCTCTAGCCATCTGAGCTAACGGCCCCCTTCCGCTCTCCCTTTGGACATTTATATTTTAAAGAAATAAAAAAACCGGCTTTAAAAGGCCGGTTACCCGAGTTAACTATTTCTAAATCACTATGCACTGCCACCCATTGGTGTTTTGTGTGTGTTTTGTGTTCTTTTCATTAAAAATAGTTGCCTTAAAAGCGATCACCATTATATATAGTATTAGCCTTACAGTCAATTGTCTTTTATCCAAAGTTTGTCTCAAAAAGAAACTCTCATGATAAGCAAAGCTTGTCACTTTTAAATTCGGCATGATAAAATACCAAAGCTTCGGGCCTGTAGCTCAGGGGTTTAGAGCGCTTACCTGATAAGTAAGAGGTCCCTGGTTCGATTCCAGGCAGGCCCACATCACCCTACCCCCAAGTCATTTTCCTCTATATAATAAAAGTCAATGGAAAAATTAACCACCCTAATCCTCAAAATTCCTAGAAATACCGAGGTAACACCCGAAGCTGCGCAAAATTTTTTGGCAGCCTTAACCCAAGTAAACTCAATTTCTTTCTTGCAAAAACTGACTGGCACAGAACCAAGGGCGCTTGCCTTAGAAATAGCCTTAATAAACCAGCAAATTCGATTCCAAATTACCTGTGACTCCGAATTAGTTCCTTTTGTCCAAACCCAAATTCAATCAAATTACCCTTTAGTTGTTATTGGAAAAGACAAAGAGGGTTTAAACTTTAAAAATCTTGAATTAACAAAACTGCAGTTAACTGGCGGAAGCTATTACCCAATTGCCACATATGAATCATTCACTGACATAGATCCCTTATCCTCAGTTTTATCGGTTCTTTCAAAGTCCACACCAGACGATGTGGCCTTGGTGCAATATGCCCTCGAGGCAACAAGTTCAAGGTGGCAAACCAACGGAGCTAATTATGCCTCCAGGGGCACAAAAAATGAGGATGGCACATATTCCCCAAGGAAGGACGAAAGTGTCATAAAAGAGAAAATTTCTTACTCGGGTTTTAAGGTCTCTATTCGATTGGCTGCTAACACGAACAAAACCCTAAGAGAAATGGCTTCGTCCTTTGGGGTATTTGCAAGAGCTGATGGAAACAAGTTTTCAGGTAAAAGCATTGGAAGAATGAAACTAAAAAAAGAAACAAATGCTTTTTTAAAGCGATATGTCACAGATAATCAAATATTAAATACTCAAGAGTTAGCTACCATTTGGCATCTTCCTTCCGAAAAAATAAAAACCTCGTCTATTATTTGGGGAACAAAAGTTCTTTCTGAACCTCCTGAAAACTTACCGGCAGCCATTGACTTAACAGACGAGCAAAAGAAAAATATTAATTTCTTTGCACGAACTCAGTTTAAAAATAGAGAAGCAGTTTTTGGATTGAAAACAGCTGACAGAAGAAGACATGTTTGGGCACTTGGAAAAACAGGAACTGGAAAGTCTACATTAATCGCTAATATGGCAATTGATGATTTTAAGAAAAATCGAGGAGTAGCTGTTATCGATCCCCATGGTGACTTGTGTGACGATCTCTTAAATTATATTCCCCGTTCAAGAATAAATGACACAATATACTTTAATCCGGCAGATCGAGAATACCCAATTTCCATAAATCCCTTGGAGGTAAAAAACAAAGAAGAAGGAGAGCTTGTTGCATCTGGCCTAATGAGTATTTTTACAAAAGTCTGGGCAAATGTATGGTCTGCGCGAATGGAATATATCCTTAGAAATTCTTTTTTGACGCTGACTCAAATTCCGGGGTCGACTCTGCAAGACGTTCTAAAACTTTTGGGAAGTTCTAACTTTAGAGAACGAGCCCTCTCAAAAATCGATGATCCAGCTCTTGAGCATTTTTGGACTCAAGAATTTGACAAAATGCCAGATCGGCTGCAAAAGGAGGCTATTTCCCCTATCCAAAACAAGGTGGGTCAATTTGTAACAAGCCCAATGATTCGAAGTATCATCGGTCAATCTAAGTCTTCAATCGCAATTGACGAAATGATGAACGACGGAAAAATCTTTTTAGTTAATCTTTCTCAAGGAAAATTAGGAGAAGATAATGCCGCTCTTTTGGGGGCCACTTTGATCACCAAAATGCAAATCGCTGCCATGAGGAGAGTGGACATCCCAGAAGCCCAGCGAAAGGATTATTTTGTTTATGTTGACGAGTTCCAAAACTTCGCCACCACCTCTTTTGTTAAGATTCTTTCAGAGGCCAGAAAATACAGGCTTTCCTTGATGCTTGCCAATCAATATATGGCCCAAATTCCAGAAGAAGTCCAAAAAGCAATTCTAGGAAATGCTGGAACTATTATTTCGTTCTCAGCAGGTGCTGAAGACGCGGCCATCCTTCACAAAGAATTTGCTGAAGTCTTCTCAGAAAATGATATGGTTAATTTAAATAACTTCCAAATCGCTACCAAATTGATGGTTGATGGCCATTCAACAAGACCGTTCTTGGCCCACACTCTCCCCCTTCCATCATCTGCTAATAAGAATCGAAATAAGGTGATTGATTCCTCAAGACAACGATATGCAAAAAAACATCAACCGCAACAAAGAAGGAAACCGTTTGGTAATACCCAAAAATCCCATCACCATAAACCAAGGACTCAGCAACCAAAACAAAACCCAATATTGCAAAAAAGTAATACTCCAGGGAAAACTAGTTAATTTTTGACTCATTTTAATCTTCTTGATATACTTCTCGCGCTATAGGATATATTTACATAGCAGCTCTTAATATTAACTAATTATTATAAGGAGGGCCGAAATGGCTCAAAAAGAATCCTCACCAGGGTATCAAAGTGCGAAGAGAAACTGGGAAAGGGGTGTTACGATTATTATTGTCATTTTTATGATCGTCTATGGCTTCCCTTTACTAATTTTTATTGGACAGGGAAACGCAATCGAGATTGAAGTTGCTCTACCTGAGGGTAGAAGTCCCCGCCCAATGGGAACATGCAACCATGATGGCTACCTGTACTGGGCAACAGTGAATACTGGAAAGGTGCCATTCCAGGTGATCAATGTCTATGACAACATCATCACTTTGGAACCAGGGAAATATGCAGTTACATCCAAAAACGACGATTTAATGGGTAAATGGATTAACTGGAATAAAAGAATGGAGCAAGGACAGCTCGAGTACACCCAAGAAAAGGATTGGGCCCATATGAAGAACATCTTTTCCTGGGAATGGTATCGAGCCATGTATGGATCCTGGTGTCCCCCAAGTCAACCTGACAACGTAGGTGGTGCACCAAGGGGAGAAACATCAAAAATGAATAAAGCCGGGGATGTGCCATAAAGGAAGGAAAATGAAGAATTTTTCTTTTTGGCACATCCCCACGCAAGTCTCTTCAAAAATATAAAACTTCAAACTTAATATATTTTTCCCACTAAAAAACCCACTCTTCAAAAGTGGGTCTTCTATTTAACATTCAAAATCTAGCTAGAAGCGGGTTCGGTTTTTTTACAGATAACCGTGACCTAAAAATCTGGGTGTAATTGTACACTAAGTACCATTAACTCCTTAGAAAGGAGGTGATCCATCCGCTCCTTCCAGAACGGATACCTTGTTACGACTTAATCCTCATCGCTGGTTTCACCTTCTACCGAATCAATCGGTATTCGGGTGCCTCCAACTTTGCTGACTTGACGGGCGGTGTGTACAAGACCTGAGAACGTATTCACCGCGGCTTGGCTGATCCGCGATTACTACCAATTCCACGTTCATGAGGGCGAGTTGCAGCCCTCAATCCCCACTGAGAGGCCGTTTGATGGGATTAGCTCCGCATTACTGCTTGGCAACCCTTTGTCGGCCCCATTGTAGCATGTGTGTCGCCCTGGACATAAGGGTCATGCTGACTTGACGTCGTCCCCACTTCCTCTCGCCATTGGCGAATAGTCCCATATGAACAATTTAACATATGGCAGGGGTTGCGCTCGTTACCCCACTGAAGGGAACACCCCACGGCACGAGCTGACGACAGCCATGCAACACCTGTGTTAGCACTCTCGAAGAAATCGTTATCTCTAACGACGTGCAGCTAACATGTCAAGCCCAGGTAAGGTTCTTCGGTTTGTCTCGAATTAAACCACATGCTCCACTGGTTGTGCAGGTCCCCGTCAATTCCTTTGAGTTTTAACCTTGCGGTCGTACTCCCCAGGCGGCTCGCTTAACGCGTTAGCTTACGAGACGCATCTCACTCTTTCCTCAATCAGTAAAATAATTTCCCAAGTTATAAAAAAGGACAGATAAAATGCATGATCTTTTTTACTTGGTGAGATTAAGAAAAGGGCGAGACACATCCCTAGCGAGCATCGTTTACGGCTAGGACTACAGGGGTCTCTAATCCCTTTTGCTACCCTAGCTTTCGTTCATCAGCGTCAAGACACTCCCAGCTACCTGCCTACGCCCTTGGTGTTCCTGTCGATATCAACGGATTTCACCCCTACACCGACAATTCCAGTAGCCCCTAAGTGCTTCAATTCTTGCAGTATCATATCCCGGTCCAAAGTTAAGCTCTGGGATTTGAAATATGACTTACAAGATAGCCTACGAAACGCTTTACGCCCAATAAATCCGGATAACGCTTGCACCCTACGTATTACCGCTGCTGCTGGCACGTAGTTAGCCGGTGCTTATTCTGCAAAAGGTCTCCCTTTTACCAAAAGTGGTTTACAACCCTAAGGCATTCATCCCACACGCGGCGTCGCGGCGTCAGACTTTCGTCCATTGCGCACAATTCCCGGTTGCTGCCACCCGTAGGTGTATGGCCCGTATCTCAGTGCCATTCTGGGGGTACACGCTCTCACGTCCCCTATCCGTCGAAGCCTTGGTAGGCCGTTACCCTACCAACAAGCTGATGGACCGCAGGCTCCTCCCTCGGCGGGCAGTTATGCCCTTTCATCCTTGGATCTTATGCAGTATTAACCACTCTTTCGAGTAGGTATTCTCCACCAAGGGGTAGATTCCTACGTGTTACTCAGCCGTTCGCGACTCGGTGACCGAAGCCACCTCGTTCCACTTGCATGCCTAAAGCACGCCGCCAGCGTTTATCCTGGGCCAGGATCAAACCCTCAAATAGTGACGATTAGACCTTGCCCTACACAAATATAGTATAAGACAAGAATCGTCTTACACTTCTAGCTATATTTTAAATGTCAAAGTACCATCAAAAAACCGCCCAGATGGCGGTTGCACAAACTTAAGGCCTCATGGCCAATCTGGTCATTAGTTTTACATCATGTGCTCTGTCATTATAGCAGAATAATAATAAGGGTCAATCTGTTAACTTTTTAAAGTTTATTCCATCTGTTTCCACAATTCTCAGTTTGCCATTTCTATGCTCAATTTCTGCGTAGCCACAATCTTCTGCTTTCCCCCACTCTACTTTCAAAATCTTCTCAAAAATCACACTTAATGGTCCTCCATGTGTGACTACCGCAATTGTTTGATATTTTTCTTTCAAAAGGCTGTTAAAAGTAGTAGTAATTCTACTAACAAATTCAGAGTACTTCTCTGCACCCTCAACTGTGTTAGTAAATTCATTTACTTTTTCAGAGGCTTCAGAATATTTTTCTTTTGCTTCACTTTTAACCATGCCTGTTAGTATTCCATAGCGATTCCGCTCTTTAATTCCCTTCACTGTTTGAATTTCAACCTGAAGTGTTTCAGATAATTTTTTTGCTGTTTGTTGAGCCCTCCTTAAAGGACTCACAAAAATTACTTCAATGCCTCTGTTGGCAAGCTTTTTGCTCAACTTTTTAGCTTGTTGTTGGCCTGTTTTGGTTAAATTATCATCATAATCCCCACCATACCTATCCTCGATATCTCCGGTGGTTTCTCCATGCCTGATCAAATAAACCTTCATTTTTGCATTTTACCAAATCTGAGGTGCGTTTTCTCCACGCAAAACAATAACTTATAAAAGTCTAATAATGGAAACAAAAACTTAACGAAGTTTTAATTAATCTCGATCCTTTGCAGGTCTTGCTACGTTAACAACTAAGTTTCTACCTTCTAAGTCTTTGCCATTCAATTCGTCAATTGCTTTCTTTGCTTCTTCTTCAGTTGCAAATTCAACAAATCCGAATCCTTTGCTTCTACCAGACATTTTGTCGGTAATAACAATGGCGTCAACAACTTGCCCAAATTCACCAAACTTTGTTGCTAGCTGATCTGAATTGATAGTATACGGAAGATTTCCTACGTAAACCTTTTTCTTATTTTCGTCCAAACTACTCACCTTCTTTCGTGTTTCAAAAAAGAACAGAACAGTTGGAAAGGAAACTCAATTTATTGAAATTAACTAACCGGAAGTACCATTCATCTGAAACTAATAAGTATTATACATGCAATAATTAAAAAAAGTAAACTATGGCTTCAATTGTAAATGCTTCTCTTGAACTTTATCCCTGTGGTTCTCCCAAAGCCTATGTGCCAAATCGTGGGTTAATCCAACTCCTACCTGCTGACACATTAAAAGAGAAAGCCTCGTAGCCTCAGCAAGATCTGCTCTTATTTGTAGTATTAAATTGTCTGCTTGATTTTGAAGATTTCTTATTTCTGCAGACTCGATAGTCATTTATTAATAATATCCGCCACCGGTTGGGAAACCATTATAAACGTCTCCTTCTTCAAAACCCTCACCACCACTTTCTTCTTTATCCTGCTTATCCTTGTCTTCGTCTATTGGTTCTGGCTCGTTATATTGAATTTCTTTACTCATATTATTTATCTGAGGCCTTGGCAATTTGGGTGCTCATCTTCCCCATCATGTATTCCATCATGTCTGATCGATTAATAAGATAGACTCCGTATTTTCCAGCAAGCTTCATTGCTTTGATTTGTTTCCCTCGAATCAGGCGACGTACAGTAGAAGGGCTCTTTTTAATATACTTGGCAGCCTGTTTAACTGTCAGATATTCATTCACGATGTGTCGAGTATATCATACTAGATCAGGGTTTGCTTGGCTGGGCAGGTCGGTTTAGCTACTTTTAACTTTATAAATGTCGCCTGATAAATAGTTATCGAGTGCGTTTTTTGTTGATATAAAAAGTTTTTTTGGCAGTTTGTTTACATCAAACCACTTTATCTCGGAATGCTCTTCTGGCGCTTTCTTTAAAGGTTCTCCTTCATATGAACTGATAAGAAAGGTGAAAATAATGTAATGATTTCCATATTTCATATTTGGAGCAACAGACACTAGATCACCCACAGTCACTTCAATGCCCAATTCTTCCATACTCTCTTTTTTTATGTTTTGCTCAAAAGTTTCCAATAACTCAAGATGTCCACCTGGGAGTTCCCATTCATCATACCCAAATTTTTTATTTCTTTTACACAAGAGTACCTCGCCTTTTTTATTCTTAATGATGGTGTGTATCCCGATATTTATTTGTTTATTCATAAATCTTGCTGCGGGGCTTGGATTCGAACCAAGATAAGCAGCTTCAAAGACTGCTGTCCTACCATTAGACGACCCCGCAATGGAGACTAGTGAGCCCGGTAGGGATCGAACCTACGACCATCAGCTTAAAAGGCTGTTGCTCTGCCGCTGAGCTACGGGCCCAAAACAAGTTATTATACCAGTGACCCCACGGAGAATCGAACTCCGATTTGCACCTTGAAAGAGTGCCGTCCTAAGCCATTAGACGATGGGGCCACGTAAATTGCTTCGCAATAACGCGACTAGCCTCAGTATTTTACCAAAACAGAAGACTAGATGCTAGAATACAATCAATGAAAAAACTAAATGCTAAAAAACTTCGTATAAACAAGCCTACAAAAGAGGAACTTGCCAAAATAAAGCGTAATCCAATTTACTTTGTCCTAGATGAAATCTATGACACTTATAACATAGGTAGTATGTTTAGATTGGCTGATGCCGTGGCTGCCGAAAAAGTATTTTTGTGTGGAAATATGGAATATCCCCCATCAATAAAGATTCATCGAGCCGCCATTGGCACTCAAGAATGGGTTCCTTGGAAAAAAACTAATTCTACTCTTGAAACAGTTAAAAGTTTAAAGAAAAAGGGAATCCAGGTCGTTGCCGTTGAACAAGACAGCAATAGCGTCTCTTATAAAGACTTTAAGCCGAAATTCCCTGTCGCCCTTGTTTTAGGGCACGAGACTAAGGGAGTAAGAAAAGAAGTATTAGATACTTGCGACGCCATTGTTGAGCTGCCCCTAATGGGCATTAATAAATCGTTTAATGTCTGGGGATCAGCCTCCATTGTTGCGTACAAGATTCTTGAAGGTGTATAAATAATTAAATGCCAGACGCAGCAAAAAGTGTTTCTTCCCTAATTATTGCCCTTACCTTGCTTTTAATTATTCTTTTTCTTCCTGATGCCAACCTTGAACCAATTAATAAGGTGCTTGATTTCCTCACAAAAGGCACTAATACAGCGTTTGCTTTTGGAGATTATTTAGCCAATAAAGTCTTCACAGGAGTAATTGTGCTTTTAATAACAGGTAGTTTTTATTACCTAGCTCACAGAAGTAAAAACGATATTAACTAGCTAGTGCTTCGTCGATAATTGGTTGAAGTTCATTAAAAGGCAATGCTCCCGGTACCAACCAAACCTCACCCTTACTGTTGACTATGAAGTTTCCTGGAGTTCCAGTTACACCCGCCTCAAATCCAGCATTCTGTTGATCTTCTACTTTTTGCTGATAATCTCTTCCCTCGACGCAATCTGTAAATTCACCGGGGTTCAGGCCTAGACCTGCGGCAATAGCGGCTGTTGACTCATCACTCAAAGCTTGTGGACCAGCTTCAAAAACTTGATCGGTGAAATCCCAAAAAGCATCTCCTCCACCCAGTTCAGATGCACACTCAGCTGCTTCAGCAGTTGGCTGGGCCATAGAATGAATTGAGGTTAAAGGAAAATGTCGAAATACCCAGGCCATTTGATCACCATACTCTATAAGAGCTTGCTTTGCCGTTCCATGGAAACTTTGGCAAAATGGACACTCGTAATCTGAATACTCAACCAGGAACACTTTCGCGTCTCTTGAGCCCCTAACATGATCATCATCTGAAATTGCAGGGACTTTAGCGGCCTGTTCTTCTGAAAGCTTTCCTTGTATAGGAAGATTGGCATCACCCAAGTCTTGGACCTCACCGCTTACCACATTACCCCCACTTTCCATGTCTTTAACTTTTTGCCAAAGAATGCCGACAACAAAAGAAAGACCAACTAAGGCTACAAGAAGGATTGGAAGAAGCTTTTCTAACGAACCAGTTTTTTCTGCGGTTTCTGGCATGGACACTATTCTGTCTTTAAAACGAGCTCTTGTCAAGGGGTTTTTAATTTGCTGAATCGAGATATTTCAGGCAGTCTATTGCAGCCTGACAGCCAAACCCGGCCGCAGTGATGGCTTGTTTGTAATGGAAGTCGTGAACATCGCCCGCAACAAACACACCGGGGATACTTGTTTTTGTTTTTTCAGCAACCTCAACATACCCTTTTTCATCTAAGGTAACTTTTCCCTTAAATATTTTTGTTGATGGAACATGACCAATGGCAACAAAGGCACCATCCATTGCTAACTCGCTTTCTTTGCCTGTCTTTATATCCTTTGTTTTCACCTTTTCCAGTTTTTTCTCACCGACAAACTCGGTTACTTCTGTGTTCCAAACAATTTTTATCTTTCCTGATTTTTCCAGATCAATAACTTTTTGCTGCATTGCTTTAGAAGCCCTGAACTCTCCCTTTCTGTGGATAATCGTCACAGACGTCGCATACTTAACCAAAACCAAAGCCTCTTCCATAGCAGAATCTCCTCCTCCAATAACAACCACATTCTTGTTCTTAAAAAACGGGGCATCGCAGGGGGCGCATGAACTGACACCTCGACCACGTAGTTTATCTTCTCCTGGAACACTGAGCCACCTTGTTTCAGCACCTGTTGCCAATATAACTGATTTTGCTAAATAGTTAGTGCCTCCCGCAGAAATGGTAAAGGGAGTTTTTGCAAGATCTACAGCATCAACGTTCTGTTCAACAAACTCGGCACCGAACATAACTGAATGCTCACGCATTTTTTGCATTAGCTCGGGCCCCTGAATTCCTGGAAGAGCGGGGTAATTATCCACTTCCGTCGTCAACATTAATTGACCTCCCCATTTTTCTCCTCCCAATATTAAGGTTGAAGCTGCTCCTCGAGTTGTGTAAATCCCAGCCGTTAAGGCGGCAGGACCAGAACCAATAATAACAACATCCCAAGGCTTGCCTTCGGCTGGTTTTTGAGCAATTATTTTTTCTTCCATAACGTCTTCTCAAACAAAAGCTCCGTGGACCATAAAGACCACAGAACTTTTGTAACAACTAAAAATGCCAGTTAAACTACTGGAGGCACGCCTCCGCTTTCCTCCGGCTTTTTCTCTGCGTCTCCACCTACATCAGGCTTTGGTGTCGCATCTGGTATTACTCCTTCACCTCCACCTACATCAGGCTTTGGTGTCGCATCTGGTGTTTTTTCTTCAATCACAGAAGCTGGATCAGGAACCACAACTGGATCTGGTGTAACTGTTGGTGCATCGCCTCCCACAACTGGATCTGCTGGTTTATTATCGTCTGCCATAAATATTCACCTCCTTAATATCATTCTAACCCTTTTTTAATCAAATCTTCAAAAGCAGTTTTTCCCGCAAACCCTACTTGCCTATCAATCTCCTGTCCCCCTTTAATTAAAACTGTGGTGGGAATTGATAATATTCCATATTTTTCTGAAGATTGTTTGTTTTGATCAGTGTTCACTTTCACTATTGTTATCTTGCCTTTGTATTCTTCAGACAGTTCTTCCAAAACAGGTCCGGCAATTTTACATGGACCACACCAATCAGCATAAAAATCTATAAGAACAGGTAAAGAGGCCTTGAGAACCTTCTCTTCAAAATCATTATCTGTAACAATTATTAGTGCCATAATTTACGATTCCCACTATAGCTTTAAAAAAACAATCATGTCAACAACTAGCTGCTCTTGTTTTTTCTTTTAAGGCTAATTAATCCAAAAACAGTCAGATACAAAAAGGCTATCAATGACATAAAGGGAATGGTGACAAACCCAAAGTAAAATATATATTTTTCAGTACAAGACACCAGCCCACCAACTACGCAAGGGCTGAGTGGATTGAAAGTAAGTTGTAAATAATACTGATAGCCAGCAAATAAAACTCCGACCATACTTAATGGCAATGAGTAGCGAAACACTTTGTTGTCACGTCGAATGAGGGCGGTTAAGAATATTATTACCAAAGGAAACATGGCCATTCTCTGATACCAGCAAAGCCTGCAAGGCTCAAGCCCAGCGACCTCAGAAGAATACATGCTCCCAACAAAAGAGATCAATACAAGTAAAAAAGAAAATAAAAGCAAACGGGGTTTTATTAATTTAACAAACCATTCATACCTCTTTTTAGCAGCCTTTGAAAACAAAGAGAATAAATAAAGTCCGCCAATAATAATTAATAAAACGGCGCCAAGAACTGTAAGAATCGAAAGAATATAAAGAAAATCACTATTCATTATTGAGTTCGTTTTGAATTAACTCTGCGAATTCTTCAAATGTTCCAGGATTCTTTATTAATTTGTTATTTATAATAAATGAAGGGGTTGAATTCAGTTTTAAACTATTTGCAACTATCTGGTCGTTACTTACCAGGTCCTTAATTTCATCAGATTTAAAATCCTTCAAAAATTGCTCAACGTCAAGATCAAGTTCTTCTGCATAGGAAGAAAAGGTTTCCTTTGCACTTGCTTTATCAGACCACTCTTCTTGTCGATCAAAAAGAAGGTCGTGCATTTCCCAAAATTTTCCTTGAACACCAGCGGCTTCTGCAGCGTAGGCCGCATTAAGAGCGTTTCTGTGAATACTGGCTAACGGTAAATGTCGAAAAACAACAACCACATCTTCAGGAAAATCTATTGTAATCTGCTTTACCATCCCACTATAAAACACACAAGCCGGGCATTGAAAATCTGCATACTCAAAAATAACCACTTTTGCTTCACGCTCCCCCTTAACCCAGTCAGATTCTTGTACCTTGGCTGCATCGTCTGGAATCTCGACAGGTGTGTTTAGCCAAGTTACAAATTTATATCCTCCGTAGAATAGAATTCCTACAATAAGAATAATGCCTCCCCATTTTTTAATTCCTTTGTTTATCATTTTCTTTTTTTCTTCTTCCATAATTTACAATAAGAAACCAAAAAATAAAATAACTAAAAGAACAACAAACATATATGCTCTAAATACAGGTTTCTCAAAAGAAAAAGGCAAATTCTTATACCACCGGCTTAGACTCAGTCCTTCATTCAGATCAATAAACTGATCAATCAATAGATGTAGATTGAAAGCAATTACCAATCCCCTCCCAAAAATACTCCCAGACGAAGTTAATACTAATACAGAAGCAGTAATAAAAATTAATTGAAAAAGTATATTATGAAAAACTAATTGCTCTCTTTCATTCTTTGTATCAACTAACAATCCTGCTGTTTCAGTAAACTTTCTTTTTCCAACTGCTTGAGTGACCCTTTGTGAAGTTAGTTCTTGGGGAGCAATAAAATATACGTAAATCAAATGATCAATATCAGGCAAAAAAGTACCAATCAGACCACCTACCCAAAAAGGCCAATAAGACAGATCAAAATATTTTTTAATAAGTGTAATAAGAATAAATAATCCAAAGAAGACTATTAGATGGAAAAATGTTTCTTTTTTAAGGGCGGGTCTCATCTTTCTAGTATAACAGCTAAACAGGCTCCCAAAGACACTTTTTTAAATCAACATGCATCTTGTCTTTGAAAGATACTTCTTCCTGAAGCAATCTTCTTCTTTGTTCATCACTACCGTCAAATGCAAAGTTTGGTGCCAATCGGCCATCTTTATTTACCACTCGGTGACAAGGAACTTTCAAATCTTTATTACTGTGAAGTGCCCAACCAACTTTTCTTGCGTCACGAGTCCGAAGTATATTGGCAATTTGGCCATATGTTGCCACTTTTCCAGAAGGAATTTTTTGAACCACCCTTCCCACCTTGTTAAAAAAATTATTCTTTTTTGTCTTTTTTTTCATCTTTAATTTGTTTTAGTTTCCATAAAAAAAGCGCAGCGGGTTTTTTTACTTCATACGCATCTTTAACAAAATTTCTAGCAGTTTCTAATAATCCCCTTGGGGTTTCCTTGGCAAGTTTTATATAAAGAGATTTGTTTTTCAGATCATTCAGCTCTGCCGCTAAGTCATATCCATACTTTTGAAACTCTTGGGAAATATATTTATCTTTATCTTTTTCAAAACCCTTTAGTGCATCTGAAATTGGGGCGAAATTACTTTTTTTTCTTTTTCTTATCGAGGCCATTTTATATGTCTTTAACTAAATAACTTGCGATAAAGGTACCCATCACAGTCGGAACAATCAACCATGGCCAAACAAAATTTGTCATTTTAAGTACAAAAAAGCCAAGAGGCAAGGCCAATAAATAACCCAGAGTAGCAAGATATTCATGGGCCGCCCCAAATACTAAACTGTCAATTTTCTCTCCCTCAAGTAACTCATTTCTTCTAATTTTCATCCACCAAAATGGAGAAAATAATCTGTTTACAATATCAGAAAAACCTGCTGTAAAAGGGGTAATTGAAATGAATCTAGCTATCCAAGTGGCTGAAACCAAAACGGTTGAGCCCCAAAACATTTTATTAAGGGGTTTTTTATCATAAGCCCGACCAGTAAGATAGAGAGCAACACTATTGGCCACCATAGCCATGCTACCAATCATCCCAAAACTGGTATATGACCCAACCACCTTAAACAGATAGATTGGCCAGAAAAATGCTTGAATACCTGCCGTTAAATACCAAAATATCATTGAATGGCTCATTTCTTTTTTATTATTAATAAATGCAAACACGCTTTTGTCTGAGTAAAGGTCTTTGTGCCGCTTGTGTTTTTGCATCGAAAGTAGAGGAAAAACTGAAAAAATTAATAGGACCATTGAAACAGTAAACATAACAGAAAACCCAAAAGCATCAACTAGTACACCTGCGGCCAAAGGTGAAGCAATTTGGGAAAAGTTACCAATCATTGTAATAAAACCTATTTGCTCCCCCACCCGATCATCATCATTGTCATCAAGAAAAAGGGCGTGATAGGCAAGATAATAAGCGGGAATATTAATAGCCCCCAATATAAAGCTGGGGAAAAGAGGCCAAATAGTATCGATGTCAACTAAAGTAAAAAAATATAGCTTAAGGGCTAAGGCAAAAATACCCACAAACATCACCCGCCGATATCCCACTTTTGAAATCAAATCGCCAACATAGGGAATAAATAAACCCACAAAAAGTCGTTGTAATCCAAAAAAAACTAAAACATACAGCAATCCTTGTAAGATTGATGTGCCAAGTTGATATACAAATAAAACACCAAACATCCCCACCATTCCTGCAGCAAATTGCAAAAATATGGTGTTAATAGTTAAAGCTGCTACACCATCACGCCTATTGCCAGGAACTCGGGCTTGGAGCACTAGTCTTTCAAGTAAATACATTTTTTAATTATTTCTTCAGAAACACCCATTACTGTTTTATTTATAATTTTTAACTCTTCTTGGGTAAACTGCTTCAAAACATAACTTTCACCAGAAATTTTATTCTCAACTGATCTATTTTCAACCCCAATCCGAACCCTCTTAAAATCTTTTTTCCCTAAAGTTTTTTCAATAGATATAATTCCTTTATGATCCTTTGGACCTTTCCCACTTTGTATTTTATACTCTCCTAAAGCAATATCTAAATCATCATGAATCACCCATAAATCAGCTGCTTTTACCTTAAATTGATCAACTATTTTCTTCACCGATTTTCCCGATTCATTCATGAAAGTGAGGGGTTTTGCTAGAATTACGTTTTTGGACTGAAAATAATAAATTTCTGCATCATACTTGTCATACGAGTATTCGGAGGCTGCTATTTTACTGATTAACCTATCCACAGCCAAATAACCCACATTGTGACGAGTGTGTTTATATTTTTTACCTGGATTTCCTAAACCTACTATTAACTTCATTACTAATCCTTTAACAATTGTATCACCTCTCTATTGGTAACTTGAGGAAAGCTTTTGTAATATTGCCCAACAGCTCTAAAATTTGGTGGAGTTTGTAACACTACTATCTCATCGGCCAATTTTTTCAGTTTAAAATACGTATCTTTTGGACTAACGGGCGATACTATGACAATTCTCTTAACTTTTTGTAATCTCAAATACTCAATTGCCTGCTTTATTGTTAAACCTGTCGCAATACCATCGTCAACCAGTATTATTGTTTTGCCTTTCAAATCAAAACTTTTACTAAATTCAGATCTATACTTTTTAACTTTTGCCTTTGCCTTTTTTATTTGTCTATCAATTTGAGAAGTTGTTATCCCCAAATCACTAATTAGATCTCTATCAAGCAAGACATTCCCCTCTTGGTCAATAGACCCCATGGCCAACTCCTCCTGTGAAGGAGTACCTATTTTTTTTGTAATAACCAAATCATGAGCAAGATTAAGTTTTTTGGAAATAATATCTCCAACAACCACTCCACCCCGAGGAATACTTAATACCACCACATCTTCCCGGTTTCGGTATTTACCAAGTTTTCTTAAAAGAAGAAGTCCAGCGTGCCTTCTGTTTCTATACACAATGGATTTACAGTTTTGTCATTACCTGTTCTGTGATTTTCCCAATATAGGGAATCGACCACTTACTTCCTGTCCAAGCTTTGTAGATTTGAATTAGCCAAAGAACAAATCCTAAAACTGTAAGAAGAGGAACAAGGGGCAATAATATTATCGTAATCGCCATTGTCCACTGCAACACAAATAAACTCAAACCAAGAATTAATACCTGGACAGCATAGAACCTAACAAATGAATCTTTTTCCAACAAAAACATAACTATTGGGATGACAATTGTTGGTGCAAAAAGAACAGCTAAAGCAGCTGCCGATTCTTTTTTAAGTCCTGTTGTTGATTTTGATACCAAATTAATCACCTCCCCTAAAATACTCTCTCTTTTCATCTTTTCAAATACCTTCACTCGCTGTCAAGGTATACAAAAACAAAAATAGCCACAACTTGGCCTTCAGACAATACACCTGTTATTTAAGTAATATCTCTCCTATACATCAAAAATCCGATAATAGAAAAGGGAATCAAAAAAAGAAAAAGATATAGTTTCATGATTCCAATTCCTGTGGTGGTAATTACTTCTTTCATAAGCTTCATCTACATATCCCCCAAATGCGCCCTTCTAAACTTTTGTTCCTTTGGCTCCCAGATAAACATTCTTTTACAGCTACAGGTAACGATTTTAGTGCCGTTGCCATTTTTACTTTTCCATTTACATTCCAACAAGTCTCTTCCGCAACTAACACACATGCCTCTTGAGAGAAGCCAGGATTGGATTGGTCGAATAGCGCCTCTTGCTGTCATATTTATTTATTAAACTTTTGCTGAGGAGAAAGATCCCTCCCCTAATGTGGGTTGTTACACCCCTGGCTCTTTCTCCTCAACTTAAAAGTTCTACCTATATAATAAGATTTCCCAAAACAACCTGCTTGATCTTAAACTAAGGAAAACCTAACCAAATAGCTATGGTTTTCTGAGTTTCCTGAGTGAAAAATTGAAGTGAAAGCAACCAAAGAGTAGAATATCTCCTTAATATGTCAATAATAGAATCTCGGTTACGCAAAAACCTTAATAACCTCGAACAGGAGGAGTCTATAATTATCGAACAAATAACTCACGGCAGGATTGAAAAAGTAGATAATAACGGAAATATTGTACAACTTATCGCGTTCAACCCAGGCCCATACCCTTCAGGTAGTCGAATAGAATGTGTCGTCATTAGACTGGCACGATATGAAGAAAGCGGGCCAATTACTTTGGAAATATATGAGAAATTTATCTCTGAGAAATTACTAAATGATACAAGTCCTGACAAGTTGAATACTTTTGTTTCCAATATTTCCCCCTTTGACAAAGAGATAAGTATTCAGGGCATCGGTGGACAATATGTTCCGAGTGAAGAATCGTTGGTAATTGTATTGACATTAAATAAAACCTGGGAATCAATATTGGAAAAAACTGACAACAGAAAACGGCTTTTAGTTAAAGTGCGATCCGTACTTGATAATGAATTTACTGTATGTAAACCAGTAGACACTCCAATATTAACTAAGGCTTAGCTTTATATTTATTTAACTTGCTGTTCATGTATTAGGATTCTTCTTATTAGTTATCTCTTTTTACAAAGTCTAATAATTTGGGGTGAACAAGAGTAGCAAGAGCGTCAGAACTGACAGTGGGTAATACATTTCTTATATAAGATGAGTGAACTTCTGGATTTGGCACCATAAAAACAATTGAATTTTTAAAATTCAAAAGCAATGTGGTAATTTTATTTCTCAAACTAGCAAATTCCTCCATATCCGAAATTTGAAGAGCAAAAAAATGAGGATATGTATTCAAAACTTCAAATCCGTCTTTCTCGGAATCTTTTGTATACCTAAACTCATTGCCTAGTTTGTCAGTTCCCGCAAGTCTGATTTGCATAACAACCTCTCTTTTATTTTCACGATACCAACGATTGTTTAATGCAAGACCTTGAACAGTATTTACATCTTGTTCAGGCGGATGAAGAAAAATAGTTCCCCCTCTCATCCCTGAAAGGGAGGATTCCGCGAACCAACGCCTATCTTTTTCATCCATTTGATCATCAACTTTTGCCGGATTTTTGTGATTTACTCTTACACCAACAACAACATCACCACTAAAGCCCGGTTCAACTAACCCTAATTGTATTAATTCGGATGGTGAAACAGTTGTGGCGACTTCATTTAATAGCGCTGCATGGGCTACATGGAACGGCTCTGCTTGAGTTGTAAACTCAACAACAACATCACCCTTTCTAACAACCTCTCGCCCAGGCAACTTTTCTAGATTAGCATCTTGCAATAGTTGATTATGGACACCCCAGATCGACGGAGCCAAACCAAGCTTTTCATAGTCGTCTTCACTCCATCTAAAATTATGTAACCCCTGTTGCCTTAACTCAAAGATAAAATCTGGCATTAATTGCTCGGTAATTTTTTTTCGCGTTTGAGAAATTTTGACAGGAGAGATGTTTTGCATAACTGTCTCAATTAATCCCAACCCAAGACCGCCATAATATTTTTCGGTGGTGTCATCGCTCATACCAAGCTTATCCTCCATCATAAATGCCGCACATAAATGAAAAATACTTTCTCTTGAAAGAGACACCCTTCGTCTTCTTATAATACTCACAAGTGCGTTTGCGAGTTGCTTTTCTTTAATTACTGTTTCCGTGCCTCCAAAATAGTCTGATAGAGCAATTGCGATTGGAGTAATCACATTTATGGATGGATTTGGCCTAAGAACACTTATTTCCTGAAACAAATTCTGACCCATTATTTCTATTGTTCTTTCTAATTCTTGTGCGCTTTCGTGAAGATGGCTCAACCCAAGTGCCTCAAATTGTTCTGCCGTTGTTTTTGAAAAATGTAGTAAATTCTTCAGAGGACCTCCAACTCCTAATTCAGGGAAAATGTTCTTTACTATTTCTGCATCCCCTCCATGGAATAATCCCTCTAATTCTTCTATTTCTCTATTTCCTCCTGTATAGGAAAATACTTGTTTGAAATATATCGGATCAAGACCAATAATCATTCCAGAGACAACACGAAACCAAACTGATATTTCTTCTTCTGTTACCCCTTTATCAAGCCAGTTCTTCACCTCATTCACAAACATACCGGCATCTTCAGAATTATGACTGTGATAGCCTGCATACGAAAAAGCCACTAAACTTTCTGCTAAAGTAAAAAATTCTTCAACATCGCCCTGTGTTCGAAAACGAATCGACCGAGACAATAAAACAAGTTTATCTGATAATTGCTCTGTCATTGTTGAAGCTGATTCAGCCCCTAGATGATCCACCCTCGCTTCATTAATAAAGCTCCCGATTCTCCAAACCCAAGTTGGAATCGGCACCTTTTCATCAACGTCAGCACTATATCCTTTGCGTTTAATATGACTGCTTATGTGAGAATCAAAATTATTTTCGTGATTCATGTTTATAAAAAAGCCTCACTTTTTCAAAGTAAGGTTTATTGTTCTGAAGGGCAGGAGTTTAACTTGGATGAACTATTTTATATCCCTTTCCCCTAATGGTTACTAAAGATTTACCAATGCCTAAGCTCTTTAGTTTTTTTCTTAACTTACTCATTAGTTGATCAATGGCCCAATCTGAGTACTTCTCGTATGATTCTTCTCCCCAAAGAGCTTCTCCTATGTCACCACGGCTTGATATCTTATTACCACCAGTACTGAGAAGAATAGACAAAACTGCGTACTCTTGTATTGAAAAATGTTCTTCAATGTGTTTGTTGTTATAAAAAACTGCTCCAGTCCCCTCATCAAAGCGCAACCCTCTAACACCTTTTTTAACCTTTTCAGTCTCTTCACCTTCAATAGCTAATATCGACTCTTTAAATAGGTCGCTGAAAAGCTTATAACCACTCTTTGGAGTACCACCAACTAACTTCATCTTTCTCAAAAACAACATTTCCTTACTGCCAATATTCAAGTCTTTTTTTCCTTTTGCAATATCTCTGAGAAGCCTTTGTTCCTTGACACTGTGAACTTCATAAATACCCCAAGAAACAGACCTAAGTTCATAATAGTCCATCAAATCCTGTTTAATTTCTTTTAATGTTGTTTGGGATTTTTTGTTATTGGCCACAACTCTCACACACACTTTCATCATAAACGGATGGCCTCCACATAATTTAAGTATTAACTTTCTTTCTTTTTCAGAAAGATTAATATTAGCTTGTTTTATAAAATAATTAATTAAATATGTATTATCTTCCCCATTTCTTAGGGGAACATAAATCAAATTCTGAAGAATTGCCTCGTTAAGTTCTCCCCAAAAGGACATTTTTTCTTGCCTTGTAATACTTTCTCTCATTAAAAATACATAGTGAAGTTTAGGGTAGAGCTTACTCCAAAGGCTTTTAAGATTATTAAAAAAGACTGTGCTAGCAAAATTCAGTTCATCAAACTCTCCCAAGAAAAATATAACTTCATAACCCGCGCTTGAAACCTTTACAACCAATTCTCTTAAGATATCTAATAGTTTTGAATACGTGGCCGTTTCACTATCAATTATCTTTTCGATTTTTTGAAGCGCCTTTTTGTCTTGACAGGCTCCCTTCTCTTTACACTTCTCAACAAAACTTTTTACCATCAAGCGCATATAACCAACCAAACTTTCCTCGGTTAAATCAAGGGGCTCTATATAAACAAGAAGATATTTCTCATACCCAGGAAGTTCTTTGGAGAAAAGGTTAATGTTTTCAATAATAAACTTATTCCACATTCGTCTACCTGCCATTGGCACCCAAACAGTGGTCACACACTCTTTACGCTTAATTGGCTTAAAAATTGATGCCGCGTAAGCGTGCATTGTTTCTTTTGTTACTGGATAAACGATATTTTGTTTTGCCATATCAACATTAAAAAGGGCAGAAGAAAGAAAATCCGACACTAATAGTCAGGATAGTCAGATTTTAGTCAGAAACATATAGGATGTCAAGTTTAATTGTGCCTGTGGGAAGGGGAGGAAAAATGTTACATGAACTCAACCACAACAAATACAAGATACAAAACAAGAAGAACAAAGGCCTCTTTCCTTTCAAGTTTATGTCCACTTCGAATATAGCTCCAAAAGACCAAAAATATCAAAACAAATGCAATCACAGCCACTAAATACTGGTTAATAGCACTTACTCTAATTGGATTTATAATGGAAGTTATTCCCAAAATAAGAGTTGAGTTGGCAATTGTTGATCCTAATAAATTACCAAAAAACATTGACGGTTGATGGTCCTCGATTGAACGCAATGAAAAGGCAAGCTCTGGAAGAGATGTACCAATGGCCAACACCACTAAACCAACAACAAAAACTGGAATTCCCGCGAAGGAAGCCAGTGTTCTTGAAAACCTTACTACCATGTCTGCTGAAAAAAGAAGCAGCGCAATTCCAAGGAAAAACCGACCATATTCTTGGGTTTTCTTAGAATTGATATGATTCATTCGTCTTAAAAATCTGTAAATGAAACTTTCTTTTTTATGCTCTTCAGCAATCTCTAAATAACGTCCCCGGAAAAAAGAGGTTGCATAAGCTACATAAACAGCAAGGAGAATCAACCCATCTACCCGGCTCAGGGTTTTATCAATAATAAGAATAAGGGGCAATACTCCAGCAATTAATGCTATCCAAACGTCACGTTTTAAAAAGCTGCCGTGAACGTTAATTTTCCCAGCAATTAAAGTGGTCAATCCAGCAACCAAAGCAATATTGGCAATGTTACTGCCTATCACCACACCAAGAGCAAGGCCAGGAGACCCCTCAATGGCTGCGGTTATCCCTACGAAGAGCTCCGGAAAAGAAGTCCCTAAAGCAAGAATGATGGCAGATAAAGCAAAAACGCCTGTTTTTGTATTACGATTAATTCGTCGAAGAGTAACCACTGTCCAATCAGCTGACTTCATCAACAGGAAGGCAAAAAATATAATTAAAATAATTAGACCTGGAATCATAGTTTGCTTTTTCTAATAAATATCTTCATAAATTCTATCATTAATATTGTAAAAATTGACGAAGCAAAAACAACCATGATAGGTTGATATCCTGGAAATGTCAGGCCAAAGAATTTTCTTAAAGAGCTACTTGAAAAGGGAAGGAACTGAAAAATAAATCCTACAATAACAGCGATATTGAGCCATTTATTTTTAAACGGATTTTCTCGCCAAAAAGGCTCCGTTAATGTCCTTATCGTAAATACAAATAATAGTGAGTTCACGCCGAGTGACGCAAAGGCAATTGACCGAGCAAGAACAAGGTCTTGAGTTGTGGAAAAATAATATACAAATAAACTTAAAGCTATAATCCCACCGATTAAAGAGGTTATACCAATTATTGCTTTCATCCATCCTGTAACTAAAGGCTCTGTTGACGGTCGAGGGCTCTGATTCATTATCCCCTTTGACTTCGGATCAACAGTAAGGGCAAGATCTGGAAAACCATCTGAAATCAAGTTAATCCAAAGTATTTGAGCCGCTGTTACAGGAAGGGGTAATCCAAGCAAGAGTGTGCCAACCACAGCAATTATTTCTTCGAATGCATCACTCATTAAATAAAGGATTACTTTTCTAATATTTGTGAAGATACCCCGCCCCTCCTCAATTGCTGCAATAACAGTGGTAAAACTTGAATTAAGTAAAACCAAGTCAGCTGTTTCTTTAGCAACATCACTGGCATCCCCCACCACAACCCCAATATCGGCTCTTTTAAGTGCGGGGGCGTCATTAACTCCGTCTCCCATCATCGCCACAACTTCACCATTATGTTTCAAGCCTTCAACAATTCTTAATTTTTGCTCGGGAGTAGTTCGAGCAAAAAGAGCTATTTTCTTATCAATTAATTTTTTTGATAAAGCTTCTAGACTAAGTCCCTTTAAATCACTTCCCAATATTACTTCATTTTTTTGAACACTGATTCCCAATTGATCCATCACTGAAATTGCTGTTTGAGGATAATCACCCGTGATAACAATGAGGTCAATACCAGCTGATTTAGTTTTTTGTAAAGCTGTTTTTACACCTGCTCTGACAGGGTCTGAAAAGACCAAAAGACCTACCCAATGAAGTCCTTTCGTGACATCTTGTGAAGAAACGCTCTTTTTCTTTATGACTGTTTTCTTTCTAGCAAAACCGATGACTCTTCTGCCTTGTTCTGTGTGTTTTTTAATTTCGGACAAGATTTCCTTAGCTTTTCCTTTCGGCAATATTGACCAATCAAGCAAAAACTCCGGGGCTCCATTAACAAATATCATATTATTGTGATCATTCCACTTGTTCAAACTTACAAAGAATCGTTTTTTTGAAGAAAAAGGAATGCTATCAAGTCGGGTGTGTTTCTTTATTAGACCAGCAGAATCAATATTGTGCTTACCAGCTCTCTTTTTGGCCCATTTGTATGCGGCAATCACGATTGGATCATCTAAGTCATTGGCCAGTATTGCTTGGGTCATAAGGTCTTTTTTGTCACCCATCACTGCTGTAACCCTCATGCTTCCTTCAGTTAACGTACCCGTTTTGTCTACACAAATTGTTGTCACCCCACCGAGAGTTTCCGCAGAAAGCAAATTGCGGACCAAACCTTTTCGTTTTAATATCCGCTGCATTCCAATAGCTAATACTACGGTTAAGGCAACTAGTAATCCCTCTGGAATCGAAGAAACGGCAAGTGCCACAGAAGTTGTAAAGATATCAATCAGTGGCCTACCTTTTATAAACCCTATAACCAATACAAAAGCCGTTAAACCAAGAACTAATATTGAAAGTTGAGAACTCAAGCTTCTTAGTTGTTTTTTAAGCGGGGTATCTTGATCAGGTACTTGAACCTTTTCAGCAATTTTGCCGATTTCTGTTCTTGCCCCGGTTGTTTCAACAATCATTGCTCCCCGACCTGAAGCAACTACTGTTCCCATATAAATGCCATCTGTTTTCTTTTTCCTGACTGCCACTGACTCCCCTGTTAATATGGCCTCATCAATATATAGTCTATTCGAGTCAATTATCTTTCCATCAGCTGGCACTTTTGTTCCTTGGTTTAAAATGATTACATCACCTGGAACAACATCTTCTACTTCAATCGTTTGTTTTTTACCATCCCTTATTACTTCAGCTTGAGGATGGATAAGCTGCTTTAAAGCATGAAGGGCCCTATTTGCCTTTCTTTCCTGAAAAAAACCAAGTATCGTATTTATAAAAACTGCAAAGCCAATAATTATTGTGTCTGAAACATGATTTAACAAAAAAGTTACGAGCCCAGCCACAATAAGAATATAGACAAGCGGGTTTTTTAACTGAGCTACAAAGATATATAAATTACTTGGGGGAGGTTTTTCGGGTAATTTATTTGGTCCATATTCCTTAAGTCTTTTTAAAGCTTCGTTTGATTTTAATCCTTTATTTTTGGGCAACATTTTTTGGGCATTTACTGGAGCTTATAAAGTTTTTTCATCTCGTTTGCCGAGGTGGCACTCGATGAATTCTTATCATCTCTAAAGCGAATGAATTTCGGAAATCTCAAAGAAATTCCAAGTGAATGTTTGGTGCTTTTAGTGATTTCGTCAGCAGCCACCTCAACTACAAGTTTTGGATTGACCCAAACATCTGGTCTCAAGTCTTTGTCCACTTCGTATTCTTTGGCCGGCTCATCTGTTTTCAACTTATCAAGCCTGTTTTTCATTTCCTTAAAAACAGCATCTGTTAAGCCAGTTCCTACTTTCGACAGAGTTCTAATTTTCTGACCATCTCTGACCCCCACTAATATTTTACCTATGCCAAATTCTGCTCTTTTACCCTTGCCCATCATATAACCCATGACGATGCAATCAATTGTGTCAGCAAGTTTCGCGTGATCAGTTTCAGCTTCTTTCATTTTTACCCATCGCCAACCTGTTCTCCCAGGAACATACTGGCTATCAGTTTTTTTAACCATAATTCCTTCAAACCCCAAGCTCTTTTTTTCTTTATTTATCTTTGAAATCATTTTTGGGTCATCGGTGATAACAGAATCAACCACCGAAAAAACATTTCCTTTTTTTATAATATTACTTAACGCTTTTCTTCGATCAAGATAAGATTTGATCATAAGATTCTCACCATCTTTGAATAAAATATCAAAAATATAAAATACGATTGAAACCACACTTTGTTTCTCCTTAATGCCGTGCTTCCTTCTTCGAGTCATTGTTGTTTGAAAATTTGCCAACTTTTTCGTTTTACTATCAAGGCCAATTGCTTCTGTATCTAGTATCACTTCTTTTGCATTAATATATTCATCTATGGCATCAAGTTCCGGAAACATCCAGGAAGTTTCGTTCAAATTTCGTGTAAAAGCCTTAGTAAACCCCCCTGAACCAGACTTATAATGAACAAGGAGTCTAAGACCATCAAGTTTTGGTTCAACCGCAACTTTACCCATTTTGATAACCATCTCGGCGGGGCTTTTAAGACGCTGAGCAAGCATGGGAAGAACAGGAATCCCAACAACAGGTGATGTGTTGATCATTTTTTTGATACCTGATTTTTTAATTTGGCTTGCCAGTGCTCCAACATCTGGGGTTGAATTGTATATTGTCTTTATTTCCTCTGATTTTTCTTTACTCCCTGTAAGCATCCAAGATAGCGCGTCGATAATTGTTATGTCAGAAAAACCTAGTCTTAATTTTCCAATAGGGATCCTGGCCACAAATTTGGCGCTCAAGGAGTCAAGCTTTGACAATAACTTTGCGGTTGCCTCAATTTTTTGATCCTGGCTCCCTTCACCTTCCATCTTGGCTATTTCATGAAGAGAGTCAAAAACTTGAGTAACAGATAAATTGCCCCCCCTATTATTGCTTAATTTTCCAGCAATACTGCCTATGTCCCCCATTTCCCTGTACAACCTCTGAACTTCCTTTATCTCTTTCTTATAAGCGCGTGCAAGCACTTGAATCATCATTCTGTCAGCCAAATTAAAAACAACACTTTCATATTTTGGCGCCAGTTGGCCCAATATCAGATAAACAATTTCCTTAATTTCATCTGCATCAGACTTCTTGAATAATTCAGCTAATATTTTTGTTATATCAATCCTTGACGAAGTTGCTTCAAGTTTTTCAAGATATTTGGAAAGCTCTTTAAAAGTCATTTTTTTAGGTGCTAAAGTAATTAGAAAAAAAGAAGAACGCAAACAGAACGGCACCAATGAATAGGAATCCAAAAACAATACTGACCACCCCTCCATAATCTTCATGGATTACCTTGTTTAGTCCCTCACCCACCAAAGTGAGTCCGAATAGCGAGGGTAGTACCAAAATCATGTATAAGAATTGTGGGTCAGATGTGCTCATATTATTTATTGGCCATTGTATAAACCGAGGCCTTTGTACTTCCTTGCTTTTTTATTATACCGTCTTCCATTAACCCTCGGAGGTCGCGCAATATTGTGTCGTCAGAAACCATGGGCAATACATGCTTAAGATCTTTCATTGGTGCGGCTCCCTGGTCAGAAACATACTCCACCAACCTCATTTGTCGCTCAGAAAGGGCAATTTGCTTACCATACTTCACTTTGAGCCTAGTATCCATTGAAAGTTTTCGAACTTGAAGCTTAATTTTTGCCAACTCCACAGCCACTGTTTCAGTAAAATATTCAAGCCAAGGTGTCAGGTCGCGTGCACCAATATCCTTTGATTGTTTATCCACTTCGGCAAAAGCGTGGTAATACGCGGCAGGATCTTGATCAAAATGCTCTTCAAGAGCGAAAAAACGCTTGATATCATAGTTTTCTTTTATCATTAATAAACTGACAAAAGCTCGAGTAGTGCGACCGTTCCCTTCAACAAAGGGGTGAATTGTAACCAAAACATAATGAGTAATTCCTGCTCTTAAAATTGGGTGAAGCTCCTTGGCATCTTTTGAATTTAACCATTTAAAAAAGTCTTCCAATAAGTATGGTACTTCAACAAATGGTGGTGGTTGGAATATTATTTTTCCCGTTCCCCCCTCTTTAATGACTACCTGAGATTTTCTTAATACCCCCCGTTTTTCTTCGGGGATTACTTTTAAAACCGTAACACGATGGATATCCAAAAGTGTTTCTTTGTCATACTTACCTCTTCTGTGGGCAAGTTCTTCTAATAAATCAACAACGTTTCTGTAGTTTATTACTTCTTGAATATCCCTGGCTCGTGCAACAACGTGCTTACCCTCAAGGACTTTTTTTGTTTGAAGCAACGATAAATCGTTACCCTCAATGTGGGTACCATGATAAACAATTCTCACAACCGCATCGGATTGAAACTTTTTTTCAAAGGAGGGCACTAAGGGAGAGTTCTCTATTACTTCTTTGGCAGCCTCAACCTGGCCAATGTGTTTTAAAATTGTGTTGCTTATCGAATACTTAGGGGTATACATAAGAATATTTTACCGCAAACATTGCGGTTAATACAGTGGAAAAATAATCTTATGATACGATCAATTTAATGCCAAAAAAGGAGTTAGCCCTCATCAAGATCAATTACTTTATCAGCATTATAATTCCCAGGATCACCTCTGTGGACCTCACGTTTTGGCAAATCCTCAACCAATTTACCTTCCGGATCATGTTTCCATCCAGGTGGAGGGAGTTCGTCTAGAGACGGTGGAGGGTTTTCTTCTGGCGTTCTAACTTTAACTTTTTCTTTTCTCCACACCGGTTTTCCTGAAGTTCTAGTGCCAACTTTTCTATATACTATTTTTGTTTTTGCTTTTGGCTTTGGTATTTCGTTAAGTTCAGCTCTGGGTGTCATATTAGTCTAAGTTTATTCTATCAAATTGTTTCAAGTATCCCTTAATAAAGTGCACTGTCGCTGTTGTAATTATCGTTTGTTGATTATTAACCACCTTCATTACCACTTTCCTATGTTCCTTATCTAATTCAGAAAATATATCATCCAATAGAAGGGTTGGGTTCTCGCCTGTTTCAGTTTTAATGAAGGCTAGCTCTGCAAGCTTGAGCCACAAAACCCCCATTCGTTGTTCTCCCCTACTTCCATATCTAGCTAGATCCCGCCAGTTTTTATAACCCGAATTGCTACTTTTGATTCTAATTACAATATCATCTCGATGAGGGCCAACCAAAGTTGTCGCAGCCGCCACCTCTTCGCTTCTATACTGCTCAAGTCTACCAGCCGATATAGCGCTCTTTTCGTAATCTACTTTAAACTCCTGTTCATTTAAGGAAGGTGTTTCATTTATGAATTCGATAAAATCTTGTCTCCTTCGGCTAACATAATCACCATTCTTTATTAACAATTTACTCCAAAATAATAAGTTAGAACGAGAAAGCCCTTCTTCTCGAATTCGATACAAAATTCTGTTTCTCCTCCTTAAACCTTTCTCATAAGAAAGAATGGCTCTGGCATATTCACGATCAACTTGGGAAATTACTTTGTCAAGAAAATTACGTCTTATACTTGGGGATTCTGTGACTAATTCCAGATCCCATGGGCCAAACAAAACAGTTCTAAATTGACCCGCAAAGTTAAACATTCTCTTCCCAATACCATTCAACAACAATCTTTTCTTGGGCACCTTTTCCTGCCTTGTTGTGCCTAAATTAATTTCTCCTCTTGTAAGAACCGCTTCTGGATTAATCCCGCTTACAACTTGCGCTTTTGCTCTAGCTATCTCCTTGTCGTAGTTAATCATCTCCTCTGTTAACCTGGCTTTAAAGCTCTTGCCCGTTGAAAGCAGGTACAGAGCCTCTAATATATTAGTCTTTCCTGAGGCATTTGGGCCAACAATAATAGTGGTCTTGGGGGAAAAAATAAACCTTTTTCTTTTGAAATTCCGAAAGCCCAAAACAGAAACATCTTTAATCATGCAGCCTATCTTATCTCACAACTCTTGTGGTCTCAAACAATAATAGTAATAACGCCCTTAATTAGGCCCACCGAAATCATGGTGGAAGGAATATTTGCAAGTAAAACTACCAAATATCGAAATCTTGAAGCAGTAAGTAGAAATCTGGCCGTAAGAGCTGCAAAAATTGGACCTCCCAAAGCCCCAATAGCAAAAGTGGTTGTTGCTTTCCCACCATGCTTGAATCTTCTGAGCCATTTTTTTTCTTGTTTTTCTTCTGCTTTTTCAATCGCTTTTGCAAACTTGAAAAAATCATCATGGCTAAAAATATACAGAAAAACAACACTTGAAATCGCGCCATACATCATGGGAACGCCATATGCTATTAGAGGGTTTGCAGACCGAATATATTTAAACAGAATTAAGTTTCCAATCATGAAATAGCTCGCCATTGTAAACACTCCGTACATATGGGCTCTATTGAGTCTTCTTTTTCGTCTTTTTGCTCTTGCCATAATCAATATTAATTATTTAAACCTGACAGGCGGAACAGTAATATGTTCCCCTACCTGCAAGCTTTACCTTTTCTACTTTACCATGGCAATTAAAACATTTCTCCCCTGCCCGAGCATAAACCAGAAAATGTTCTTGATATGCTCCTTTATGACCCAAAGCATCCAAATAAAACTGATCAGAAGCTCCTCGATATTTGATCCCTGCTTTCAATACCTTTTGAATAGACAGGAGGAGTTTTTTCTGTTCATTTGGATTTAAACTATTTGATTTTCTGGTAGGATCAATTTTTGCTAAGTTTAAAGCATCGCAAGCGTAAATATTGCCAATACCAGCTATTTTCTTTTGGTCCAATAATAATACTTTTATAGCTCTAGTTGTCGATGAAAGTATTTGTTGAAACCCCTTTAATTTCACTTCCAAAGCTTCGGGGCCAAACCCGACTAATTCGCTGTCAAACTCTTTTCCATTCTTCATTAACTTCATCCATCCAAACTTTCTCAAATCACAAAAACGAAGCTCTTTGTTGCCACTTAGGAAAATGGTAATGTGTTGCCAATCATCTCTAGGAATGTTTGTTTTTCTAATTAATATTCGACCGGTGAGTTTTAGGTGAAACACTAATATCTTTCCATTAGATAAATGGATGATTAAAAGCTTTGCTCTCCTTTGGATTTTCTTTATGCTTGCCCCAACTATTTGCTTTTTTACGACTGATAAAGACGGAACAACTTGTTTAGCTGTATCGGTTGTGACATCTAAAACTTTTTTACCCACAACAAGTCGAGATAGGTCGTTTTTAATAGTTTCTACTTCTGGTAATTCAGGCATCTTTCTTCCAAATATAGTGATCTTCGTAACCCAACCTTTGCAACCATTTAGGATATCCTTTTGTTTTTAGATATCTTGGCCAAAGATAATGAAGATAAATTTCTTGCAACTCCTTCACCACAAAAAGAATAATTAACCAAATCCAATCAGATCCAGAAACATTAAAAAGGCCCTTTAGAATTACAAACCACAAAAAGGCCATCTCAAACATATTGGGAAAAAGTAAAAAGTAGATTGTCTTTTTTTTCTTTAAAAACAGTGCTTGACCAATTAATCTAAAAAGTAGAAGTGCAAAAAGAATAACAAAACTTCCATACCTAACACTTGTCACCAGCATTACTAAATAACTCACCCAATCTAAATATTTATCAAGTTCGTGATACTCCTGCCACGACATTCTGGCACGGTGTTTGAAAAAGTAACAATCCCACCAATCAATAAGCATTGTCCAAATAAAACCCCGCAGAGGATTAAAATAAATATAAAAGGCAGCCAATAATCGGAGCACTATAACTATCCAAACATACGAATACTTGAAATGAACTTTATGAAATTTTTCTTTTAGCATGGCTTTTTATCAAATCCTTAAACTTTGTGACGCGTGGCATATTTTTTAACATTATTCTTAATTGCCCTTACAAAATTCTTTTTTGAAAACTTCTTTGCTTGTTTAATTAAAATATTTCTGTCCCATTTTTTCTTCTCAAGTTTATTAACAGCTTCAGAAATAGCACTTCCGCTTACTTCAGTAATAAAAATACCTGTTTGCCCATCAATAACTGATTCTTTATATCCTCCACCCTTAAAGGCAATCACTGGTGTACCAGCCGCCATTGCCTCAACTGGAGTTATGCCAAAATCTTCCTCACGAGCAAGAGCAATAAAACCTTTTGCTTTTCCAAGAAGCTTATTTCTTTCATCATCACTTACTCTCCCCATTAGCTCAATCTTTCCTCCGGACAGTTTCTTTAATTTCTTTTCAACATCAGCAAACCCATGTGCTTCTCCAACAATTTTGAGCTTAAATCCAATTTTTTTTGCTGCTTTGGCAGCATCTTCCAAGCCCTTTGCTCCTACTAATCTTGAAACCATTAAATAATAATCCTCCTTTTTTAACTTTTTGGTGGCTCTAACAATCTCCTTTACATCGACTGGAGGATAAATAATTGTTGACTCTTTTTTGTAAAACTTTTTTATTCTTGCAGCAACATTTTTTGAATTGGCAATCCAATGATCAACTGTTTGGGCAGATTTATAATCATAAATTCTCATAAAGTGACCCACAATGGCAGCATAAATTTTTACTGGCCAATATTTAGTAAAACCAACGCTCATCTCGTAACCATACAACCAACGTGGAGGGGTGTGGCAATAACAAATTACTTTTGTATTCTTTCCAACACGAAAGCCTCGAGTGATATACCAATTGGCACTTGTAATAACCAGGTCATATTCAGACAAATTAAAACTCTTCCAAATAAGTGGAGCTAGAAATCTCAGCGGACTATAGAGGCGCCATATTTTTAATAAAGGTGCCAGAAAACTTTCATGGATTTTTTTATTTGAAAACTCTTTTCCTGCAGTTGAGTTTTTAACACAAAAAGCAGTATAAATCGGAGCATTTGGATAGATATTAACCAACTCCTTTAATACCCGCTCCGCACCCCCATACTCCTTTATATAATCATGAACAATTGCAATTTTCATAATTAAAACAACTCTCCTTGCTTTTCTTTTTCAATTTGTTCCCCCACATTCTTTGCTCTTTTTACTAAAGTTCTGAAACTAAGTTCTGAAAACAAATCCGATACTTTTTTATTGTGAACTTGCCAAGCAGCTGCTTTTTCAAGGTCAAATTCAATATCAACGTCAACAATAATCTTCGCCAATTTAAAAGACATTTGACCAGACTTTTTACCTTTTTTGAGAAGATTAGCAATTCGCTCTGGAATAAGATCTAGGTTCTTATAAACACCACCAAAAGTCTTGTAATCCCCAAGTAGCGTAAGAGCCGTTTTTGGTCCAACCCCAGGAACCCCTTTATAGTTATCTGAAGAATCTCCAACTAGACCTTTGTAATCAATGATTTGCTTGGGAGTTACTCCCATCTTCATAAACACTTCCTTTTCGCCCATCAACTCAGCAACAGACAAACCCTTAATAGGAACATACACCTTTACTTTTTTGTTTATCAGTTGAAAGATGTCCTTGTCACCAGTAACAATTATCACTTCGTCTACCTTAGCTTCTTTTGAAATCGTGCCGATTAAATCATCTGCCTCAAATCCTGCTTTTGAAAATGTTGGAATCTTCATTGATTTGCAAATATCAGTAGCTTTACTAAATTGGGAAGACAGATCCTCGTGGGTTTCGGGCCGATGAGACTGGTAATCTTCAAAGTCTTCGTGACGAAATGTTTTTTCTTTTCTGTCAAAACAAACAACAAGGTGGGTTGGTTTTAAGTCCGTAATGGTTTTAAGAAGCATGGAAACAAATCCATACGCAGCGTTAGTGGGCTCACCAGCTCTATTTGTTAGTCTTGGAATAGCATGAAAAGAGCGGTGCATTATTGCGTTTCCATCAATAATTACTAACTTGCTCATGGGGTAATTGTAGCAGTTTTATTTAACAGGCTTCTTGCCAACAATTTTCTCAAATACTTCTCGATCTAACGTTTCCTTTTTAAGAAGTTCCTTAGAAACCTTGTCCAATACTTTCCTCTTACTTGTAATAATGGCAACGGCAGTTTTATAGGCCTTGTCGATTATTTTTTTAATCTCGTTATCAATTTTTTCTCGCATGGCTGGAGAGACTGAACTTTGCTCAAACCAATTTGCCTGACCAGATACATCAAGATCGGTTTGCTTGCCCCAATTAATAGGCCCCAGTTCACTCATCCCAAAATCAACCACCATCGCCCGAGCAAACCTGGTTGCCTGCTCAATATCATTGCTGGCACCTGAAGTCATCTCGTTGAAGACTACTTGTTCAGCTGCTCTTCCTCCTAATATTGCTGTGATATTTTGTAATATTCGGTTTTTTGTTTCGTGAGTTCTATCCGCTGCTGGTGGAATTAGAGTATGTCCCAAAGAAAGACCTCTAGCAACAATGGAAATTCTGTGGACTGGATCTGTTTTTGGTAAAAAGTGAGTGACTACTGCGTGACCTGCCTCATGATACGCCGTAAGTTTTTTGTCTTCTTCTGATTGGAGTCTCTTTTTAGCGGGGCCCAATTTTACCTTAGTGGCCGCCTCCTCAATGTCTTCCATATTAATTGAAGTTTTATTGACTCGAGCGGCCAATATTGCCGCCTCGTTCAGCATGTTTTCAAGATCAGCCCCTGAAAAACCAACAGTTCTATCAGCCACTGATCCCCAAGCAATTCCTTTGACGAACTTCTTACCCCTAGCATGAATTTTTAGAATTGCTTGCCTACCCGCTTTATCTGGCATATCCAATACCACTCTTCGATCAAATCTACCTGGACGAAGTAAAGCTGGGTCTAATAAGTCACCCCTGTTGGTGGCTGCAACAATCACTACTTTATCGTTTGGGGTAAAACCATCCATTTCAACTAATATCTGGTTTAATGTTTGTTCGCGCTCATCATGTCCACCTATTAATCCCCCACCCCGCCGTCTACCAATCGCGTCAATTTCATCAATAAAAATTATTGATGGAGCTTGCGTTTTTGCTTGAGCAAAAAGATCACGAACACGAGAAGCCCCTACTCCAACAAGCATTTCCATAAACTCACTACCTGCCATTGAGAAAAATGGAACGTTAGCTTCCCCGGCCACCGCACGAGCTAAAAGAGTTTTTCCAACTCCAGCTGGACCAACAAGAAGTGCACCCCTGGGGGTTCTGGCGCCAATCTTTCGATACTTAGCAGGATTTTTCAAAAAGTCTACTACTTCTTCTAGTTCTTTTTTTGCATATTCAACTCCAGCAACATCACCAAAATTAATGTCTTGCTTACCTTTAGCAAAAAGCTTGGCTTTGCTTCGACCAAAGGAAAAAATGTCCTGAGCCCCTTTTGTTTGAGATCGAATAATAAAGAAGAAGAAACCAGCCATTAATAGAATGGGCAAAATGATACTTAGTATCTCACCAACAACTTTGGCCACTGATTGATTATCAATACTATAATTTACCGAGGCTGGATCTATATCAGAGCGTTCTAATAGCTCTGGAAAGCTAATATTGTTTTCTTTAGTTGTAATAGCAACTTCCCCATCCTTATAGGTGACTAACAATCTTTCTTCTTGTACTAATACATTATCGATTTTGTCTTCTTTTACATCTGCTAGGATTTGGGAGAGATCAGTCTGGTTATCATTAATCTGGGTTTGGAGAAGTCCAACAAAAAATGTGCCGAAAAAGAAAAAGATAAGCATGCCGATCACTATTCGCGAAAGATTAACTTTAACTTTCAGTTCAACCTTTTTCTTCTTTCTCTTTCTAGAAGTTGTTTTTGACTTATTGGTTTTTGCAGACATAACTTTCTTCTTGCTCTCTATCGGGGTAATTCTATCAGATTTTATAAATTATCTCACCTTGGTACCATTGGCAACCTTTTCCTGAGGAATTAGTAATACTGGTTTCTCCTTTACCTTTTCGCCTTCAATTATTAAAGGTTCACTAAGTTTAGGGGTAGCCATTAATAATATTCCCTCGCTTTTATCTCCCTTGGGGCCAATATTTTTAGGTTCAATATTAACTATAAATGGGGATTGTTTCCCTTCGAGTTCTTTGCCTTCAAAAAAATGCATAATACCTGCAAAAACAGTGCGTTTACCAAGCTCACTCCCTAAATCTACAGTCAATTTCATCACCCAATGGCTCCACTCAGGCACCTCAGCTTTAGTAATAGTACCCATCCTGATGTCTAACTTTTGGAAGTCTTCGAAGGTGATATTGCTCATTTACTTTAATCCCATTTTTTCTTTTACTTCCGCAATCGTCTTTGAGGCAATTTTCTGAGCTTTCTTGGCTCCTTCTCTGATCACTTTTTCAACATACTCCAAATCATTTTCTAATTCTTTTCTTTTTTTCTGAATCGGTTCTAGTTCATCATAAATTGCTTCAGAAATATTATCCTTAAGGGTTTTATAATCAACTCTCTTCCCTTTTGTAATATACAAATGTTGGCATTCCTTAACTTTGTCTTCTCCTAAATATAGTCTGATAAAAGGAATTATTCCAAAGTTGGGACCTTCGAATTTCTCTCCATCTTTTGATGTTCCTTCATCAGTGGGTATTTTTGAAACCTTCTTTTTAATTATTTCCAAACTATCTGTTAAGTTGATAAAGCTCCCCTCTACGCTTTTGCTCATCTTTCCCTCCCCCGTTAAAGAAGGAATGTAATGACCTTCTGTTTTTATTTGCTTGGGTTCAGGAAAATTAGTACCAAAAAGGTTATTCATTTTTTTGGCAATTTCCCGGGTAATTTCTAAATGGGGTAACTGGTCATCTCCCACAGGGAGGGCTTCTGTTTTATAAAGCAATATATCCGAGGCCATTAGGATCGGATAATATAAAAGGGCCATAGTATTGTTTTTTGGAAATTGCTTTACTTTATCTTTATAGGTGGGAAGGTGAGAAAGCCTGGCAATAGAAACCGCTGTTGAGAACAAATAAGCCAATTCTGTATGTTCCGGAACTTGAGATTGAATAAAAACAATTGCCTTTTCTGGATCTAACCCTGCGGCTAAATAATCCATCACCACCTCTCTTGAGTCCTGCCTTAATTTTTTAGGATCAAACGGAGTGGTCATTGCATGAAGATCGGCCACCATAAATAAAGGTTCAAATTTTGGATCATTTTGCAACGCAAGCATTCCCTTGACCATGCCAAGGTAATTGCCTAAATGCAACCTTCCAGTTGCCCTTATACCTGATAATACTCGTTTTTTCATATATCTATATCTATTAGTCTACCAAAAAATCCGCCTATTAGGCGGATTGATATTATAGGTTTTGTGTCAGCGGGTGGGATTGAACCACCGACCGCCGGTTTATGAATCCGGTGCTCTACCACTGAGCTACGCTGACTGGTTGCGGAGCCAGGAGTCGAACCTGGTCTGCGAGATTATGAGCCTCGCGTGCAGCCGTACACTACCCCGCTTGTAGCCTGGATATGATACCAAATGTGAGGAAATCCAACAAGTTTAGAGGAATAAATTAAGCCATTTTTTCCAATTCGGCTCGGGAAGGATTTGCTCCTCTTCAAACATTTTTGGAGCTAACTTTCGCAAGACATCGTCTTCTGGAAGGACAAGAACTATTTCCTCATCTTTAGCTAGGCCAAGGCTATCCCGAAGCTGTTCCTCAATATATTCCTCACCTTTGATGGTTTCTAGCTTATTTGATAATTCAAGGTTCTCCTGTTTCACTTTTTCAAGCCTGGTTGCAGCCCTATTTACCCTATTTTTAGCTTCTTTTGCTCTTGAAATATTGCGAGAAAGAGAAATAATCAGTGAAATAATTAGAAATACAAATATTATTCTTGAAATAGAGTTTACTCTTTTGTTATACTTTTCACTCATTTATTATGGGTTTATTATTTCCTTAAATCAAACAGCTGTATGAAATTGACTAATGAGATTTGAAATGTCCCATAGACCAGTTGAACAATCATGTTTTGTAAGGTAGAATTAACTAACGCAATATCTCATAATATTGTTGCATTTTTGAATATATATGGTAATATTATACACTGAAAGCTGAAAAATCACCCAAACCGCCTCTTGCCTAACAAATAACATGGCTCAAGAAACACTAAAAAACCTGCTCCCAAAGTTTACTAAAGACTTGGAAAACAAAGGTCGTTCACCCTCTACCATTTTAGCGTACAGGGCCGACTTAGAGCAGCTATTGGTATTCTTGCAAGATAAAAATAAAGTATTGTCTGATCAAGTAAATACGGTTGACATTGAATCTTTCAGAGATACCCTGTTGAATGAAAAATATACCCCCAAGTCTGTTTCAAGAAAACTTAATGCTGTAAAAACCTTTTTTAGGTGGTTGTTAACTGAAAAAGTGTTAACCAATGACCCATCAAAAGAAGTGGCCCACCCAAAAATTGAGGTTTCCATGCCAAAGTTTCTATCCCCCATTCAATACCGAGCCCTAAGAGACGTTATTAGAACTGATTCAAGAATTGCGGCTATTGTTGAAGTTATCCTGCAAACTGGAATGAGAATTTCAGAAGTGGCTGGCCTTAAAAGAGAGAATATAAAAGACGGCAAAGTAATTATTGAAGCCTATGCCACTCAACCCAAAAGAACTATCCCTTTAAACAGACCAGCAAAAATTGCTCTTGATGCCTACTTGAAATCACGCCCCAAGGCTGACAGTCCCTATGTTTTTGTCAGCAAAAATGGAAATCCTTTGGCAGTCAGAAATATTAGAGCCGCCATTGATAGATATATGCAAAGGGCAGAAGTACCAGGTTTCTCTGTAAACGATCTTCGAACTACTTTTATTATTGAAAACCTAAAAGCTGGAGTTGATCTTGTTCTTATTTCTCAAGTTGTTGGTCATAAAAGATTATCTACCACAGAACGATACCTAGAACTTGCTGAAGTAAAAGAACCTGGTAAAAAACAGATCCTCGAAGAGCTATAAATTCTTCTGTATAATTGACCTTAATGGGCAAGAAAGAAGAGAAAAATACCCAAAATGAAATGAGCGAAGGTATTTTTTCTGGAGTTAATTTAAAACAAAGAATTCCCCAAATTGTCGAAGAAATTTCCAAAAAAACAGGTTTCAAACCAGATCAAATTCTAAGTGAAAGTTCATGGTGGAATGAATCAACTGGCGTTGGCGCTTTTCATTTTAATGGTAAATATAAAGGCAAAGACGTTGTTTTAAAAGTACAAGGCGTAAAACCTGAAACGAGTGAAATAAAAATGATTGAAGGATTTTCCGATCAAAACACAAGCAAAGTCATTCGTCCACCCCATTTATACTACACCCTACCTTGGAATGATGAAAAACAATATGAAGCCTATATCTTAGAAAACGTTGGTTTAACGACTGTAGTGGGTTTGCCAACAAACGAAAAACAAGTTGCTGAATTCTTTTCTCTCTTTCAAGAATACCGCGAAAAATGTAGAAACAAACCCTGGCTAAAAAAACCTGCTAAAAACATATCTGACTTGGTTGATATGCGATTCAAAAAGTGGAGTGAGGCAAGTATTAAAGTCTTTCCCACTCACCCCCTGAGATTGGATGGGGATAAAAAAATTATTAATAAAGCAGTAGAAATATTAAAAAGCGGGTATAAAGACATTGATTGGGAATTCCAACATGGTCACTTCTCTGCAAGAGATCTCTTTAAAGTGAAGGGTGGAGTTATTGTTTTATCAAATCTTTATTGGTCCTGGAGAACCCCTTATTACGATCTAATTTTTGGCTATCATTGGTTTATGTATGATTTGGCTGAAGTAAAAAACATCTCTCCCCAGAAAATTGAGGATCAAAGAAAGGTGTGGCTCGATCAAATAGACAAACTTGGAAAGGACAAAAAACTCCTTAAGTTGGCCCTTTTAGAAAGAGCGGCGGCTGGGCTAAATCTGGACGCCCTTAGTGTAAACACAATATCTCCAGTCGCTGAACATCTAGTAAAACAAACAAGAAAAATCACAAATGAACTAATCCAGGAATTATCAGGTTAAATTTGATATAATTAGCCTCAGTTTGCGCCCGTAGCTCAGTGGTTAGAGCACTAATCTTATAAGTTAGGGGTCCTTGGTTCGAATCCAAGCGGGCGCACCAACCTATTTATAATTTTGCCCTTCTAACAATCTCTGCTTCAATTAATCGAACGTCTTTACCGTACCTTAGTTTACTCATTTCTTTTATTATCTCTGCCACCCTCTCATTTTCAGTGGCTTTTATCGCAGCAAGATCTTTTGTGAGATCAACTGAAAAAGGTGGAACAGGATCATTTTTAACGATTGTTTTCATATAAACATGATAGCGATCAATATTAAGTAAATCCTCTTCACTGAATATGGGCTTAAATTCATGGGTTAAGTAATTAGCATCGGTGACACCCACCCGATAGCAAAGTATTGAACCAACGTTTCCGAAAATAGCATTTTTTACTTCTTCTTCAACTTGGCCAATGAATTGATTGGCAACGGTTAGATTTAATCGATATTTTCTTGCCTCAGATAATATTTGGGCAAAGTCTGGAGTGGCAAAGTTTTGAAACTCATCAACATAGAGATAGAAGTCCCGTCTCTGTTCCTCGGGAATATCTTGCCTGCTCATGGCTGCCATTAATATCCTGGGGACCAAGACTAACCCCAAAAAGTTTGAGTTTTCCTCTCCAAGTTCTCCCTTAGCAAGATTGATGAGAAGAATTTTTCCCTCATCCATTATGTTTCGGAATGAAAAAGCACTTTGTGATTGACCAATAATATTTCTTATCATTCGGTTTGTCACAAAGCGTCCAAACTTTGAAACGATGTAGTCTAAAACTTCTGATTTATGGAAATCTGAGGTTTGGGCAATTTGATCTGTCCAATATCTTTTTATAATAGGATCTGTCACCTTGGGAAGAATTTCTTGAACAAATTTTGAGTCGGTTAAAATTCTCACCACTTCAATAAAAGTACTACCCTTGTCACTCATGGCAGTTAACATTGCGTTTCTAACTGCATGTTCAAATCTAGGACCAACAATGCCTGTCTTATAAGGGTCAAAGAGCTTATACATCATATTAATGACAGCTGTTGCGGCAAAGTGTTTTTCGTCTTCTGTTTCGGCTTCAAGTAAATTTAATCCCATTGGTCTTTGTGTGTCCGCTGGATTAAAGTAAATCACGTCCTCCGCTCGTTCAGGTGGAATGAGTTTTAATATATCTTCAACGGCATCGCCATGGGGATCCATAAAACACAACCCTCTTCCAGCTCGTATGTCTTGCATAATCAGGTCCTTCAGAAGCTCCGTTTTTCCAGTTCCAGTTTTTCCAATAATATACATATGCCGTCTACGATCTTCTTCAAGAAGATTGACTGATCTTTTTATTCCTCTGTAACGGCTCACCCCAATATATAGTCCTTCAGAAGGAATAGCAGAAGGGGCTGGAGCATACTTTGAATATAACCATTGAATGTGGGGTGTTGTTACCTGGACGTTGGGAAAATGGAAAACGGTGGCCAACTCTTCAGAATTAAGAATGGATTGCCTCCCCCCAAAAAGATGAAACATGGGTTGATATCTATAAATAAAGTCCTCGACAAATGACCCCTTCCTTCTAATTTTTCTTGTTCCAAAACTGTTTAGATCACTTGCAAACTGGCTAAAGACACTTGAAATATTACTTAGATGATTCTTGGCAGTACTTTCATCTTGCGAAACGACAACTATCCTTACTGACGTCTCAAAACCCACTTTTGATGTTTTTGATTCAACTGCTTCTAACACTCTTGCTGATACACTATGTTTTGCTTGCTCGGGATCTGCCTCCTGACTTTTTGTGTCTGAGACAAACTTTGATCCTTCTTTTTGCCAAACGGCTTCGGCTGGAGAAATCAAAATTTGAATTGCTGCTCCCTCATTTTCTCCCATTTTTCCAAGTGCTGAGGTAATTGATGCCAAGGGGTCTGTTGGCAACTCTTTATAAGTTTTTAAGGGATAGAAATTTTTCTTTGACAGTTGAAGGGTTTTGTAGGCAACGCTCCCCTGTTCTGAAAAGATATTGTACTCATCTGCTTCAATGATCCTGGCATCAGGATAGGCTCCATGTATTTGTTTTTCAATCAAATCTTTGTATTTGTTTGGTGTCCAAACATAAAAAAGTATTTCTTCCTTTCTGGCTACGATTTCAAATGAAATAGTTGGCTGCGTCGAAAACTTCTGCTTCCATCCACCTTTTTTAATTGAATAGAGTGAGGCAAATAGTTGCTCCATGGCGTCAATTTTTATTTCATTTCCCCTTGGTACCAACACCTGTATCATTGTCGATTCAATAGAACGTTGTTCACGACCACGCGAACGAAAAGCGGTATAGAGAATATAGCCCAACATAACAAGAGCCATGACAATGACTCCAACGATCACAATCCAAAAAACAATAGTATTTAAACTGGGTATTATCATGTCAACGATTTTGTCTCAAAACTATTTGAACACCTTTAAAAAACGCTTTTTTAATTCTTCTAAGCCAATCAACGGCAAACCATGTAATTGATTTATTGGTATCTCCCTTTGACAAACTTTCTAGTTTCTCCTTGGTAGCTGGAATTTCAATCTTAGTTTTTTTGGTCTTTTGGGTTTGAACCAAGGGTTTTCCCGAATCATCTGTCACTTGCGCTTTAAACTGAGTGGGGCTCTTGGTTACTCCCCCTTTTTCTATATGGGCCGACACTTCCTCTGCCCGCTCAGTTACACCATCTGGCACCTTTGGCGCAGACTCCCTTTCTTTAAAAATAGGCATCAATTCATTGTATCATCCACTCTGTGAGCAAAAAACTTTAAACTTAGCTGAAGAAATCAATCTCTTTATAATTGATGTGGATTAAACTCCCATTCAACGGCTTCTTCATACTTTCCGCCGCTAGGGGAAAATCCACCCAGAGAAGTCATTAGTGCTCTAGCTCGACTGGGATTTCTGATTCCAGTTGTTTCCATCACTTCTTCGATTTTTATTAAACCAACATCGTCTACCTGAGATTCAAAGCTTCTGGCCCTTTCCATAACTTTACTTCCATACTTCTCCCACCTTTGCACAATCTTTGCAAAGGCAATGGGTAAGTTTTGAAATATTCTTTTGTCGTTTTCCATTTATGGTTCTAATGAATGCGCCCCCACTCTAACAACACCCGGAAGATCAGAGAGATTATCTCCAAGCTGATCTCTTACTTCCCTCACGGCTTCTTCTGCCTGCTGCTTGATGTCTCTTGGTATGCCTCCATTGCTCATAAGCTGTTGATATTCTTTGTCACCGCCAACTAAAGCTTTAATATAACTTTTCAACAGCAAATCAAGTTGCCTATTGAAAGCCTCTTTTTCACCCTCTTTTTTTTCATTTGTTTTTAGAATTTGAAATCGAGATGGTGTTTCACCACTATCCCTTTCTTTTCCTGGTCTTGGCATTGTTATTTTTTCCTTTTTTTGTTTTACGTTCTTTAATTGCTTTTTGAAAATCAGTTAAATCTTCGAATTCTAAGTAAACACTGGCAAATCTGAGCCAGGCTACTTTGTCTAATCTATTAAGTCTTCTTAGAACTGCTTTCCCGATAAGGATTGAGTCAACCTCTTCCTTTTGTTTTTTAAGCATCTCTCGCTCAATTGAGTCAATAAACTCTTCTACTTTTTCGTTTGTAACCGATCTTTTCTCAACCGCTCGTGATATTCCTTTTTTAAGCTTGTTTCTGTCAAACAATTCTCGACGACCATCTTTTTTTACTACCCACAAAAATCCATCTCGGACACTCTCATGAGTTGTAAAACGCTTCGAACACTCCTCGCACTCTCTCCGTCTTCTAATCGAATTTCCGTCTTCTAGCTGTCTTGATTCAAGAACTTGTGAATCAGCTCCTTTGCAAAATGGACATTTCATGTATGAAATCAAAAAACACTATATCTAGTGTCTCTGAAAATAATGCTACACCAGTCCCATGGCGTCAACTAGAAATAAATGGATCACAAATGCTCAATCTGAGCACTGTTTGCAAAGTGTTTCTGTAGTTTTTGCGGTAATTGTAAGGGAATTATTTATGGGTATTTTTTACCCTGAAGAGTTTTTGGTCTCGAGAACTTGCGTTTAGTTCGTATTGAAGGGATTTTCTGGAGCTATCATTCCTTTCTCATTTAGGGCGTCTCTTGTCCCTTTATAAACATTAGTCGAATAGTCTCTAATTCTAATTATTCCTGGTTTTGCGTCTTCTGGAGCAATCTCTGTAATCTGATCAATCATCTCTCTGTGTTTCAAAGAAGCATTCACAAGAGTCAATAAAAAGGTTGAAGTATCCAAACCCTTTTCTCTACTTTCTAGCTCTAATGCCATGGCTTCTTCTAGGTACTTTTCGCCTTTTGAAAGAGTACTAAAAGCAATTTCCGCCTTTTCTTTCTCAAATAAAAGGCGACTTGAAACAAGTCGCTTATCGGAAAAAAGTAGCTTCAATTCGGCCTTTTTAAGGGGATTTGTCGTTACCATTAACCAAAGCTTGTCCCTCAGGGCTTTTATGGACCACAAAGGACTATCTGGTAATATTTTCCCTTGATAAGGAAGAGTGTAGTTAATTACATACTCCTCTTTTTCTGACTCTTCTATCACTGTCGTATCTGGAGATTGGGAAAAAGCATGTCTTACAGCAGCGCTTCTAAAAACCGAGGTGAATAGAATAACTGCGGCCAAAAAAAGAGTTGTTATAACAGCTAAGACTTTAACAAACATTAGGGTAAAGGTATGGTAATTTAATTACTCAACTAATGTCAAGAAAGTGGAATATTGAACAAATTATCTAAACAATATAATTGGCCAAGACCAAAGAACATGAAGAAGGATTGAAGAAACAATATTTTCGGTTCTCGCAAATAAAAATGCTGAACCAATACCAAAAAGAGTGGTTAGTAACACAAACACAGCTCCAGCGGCAAAATTGAGCTTCCAAACAAAAATGACAATTGGAATATGAAGCAAAGCCCAAGCAAAACTGCTTAATAAATTAGCCAACCATTCTTTTTTAATTGTTTTCCAAAGGCGATTAAATAAATATCCTCTAAAGGTTATTTCTTCCGTAAATGCTGTGACAAAAGAAATCCCCAATGATAAAACTAATGGTTTTTGACCAATATTGGCAGCAAACTCAAACCCCCCATATTTAACAAAATTAATCAAAACTGCTTCAAAAGCAAAAATGGCCCCCAGCCCAAGACTCATGTAAATAGCCGGGAATAATTTTTTTGTCGTTATCCCCAGTGATGAAAGGCTTAACTTTTCACTTTTAACTAAAATGGCAACTGGCAGTAACCAGATAATTGGTTTTATTATCAATTCCTCAACTTCCTCTGGCAATATAAATAGAAGTCGGTAGAAACCCCAAACAACAAAAAGGTAGGCAGTCAGCCTTATTGCATTTTTGTAAACCCCCTCTTGTTGTTTCATTTATTCCTTTCTATTTTACATTCTGTATGTGCCATGTCTATTGCATTAATTACTCTTTCAACTTTTTGCTTTGCTTCTACATAAGAAATTGCGTTCTTTTCATTGGGAAACCAGTGAAACAATCTATTTCGACAACTTTTCCAAGTATCCCAAAGTTCATTTGCAAGCTCTTTACCTCCGCAGTAATTTATTATTTGACCATACACATTCCCCCTATTTCGATATTTAACAACCAAACTTGGATTCAAGGCCTTCCCTATTCTGAATCTTTTACCTGAATAATCCTTTTCAGTAATAAACCCTAGGTCTAAAAATAATTTCTTTAAAAAACCCTCATAAGCTTTTGCTGTGGGGAAAACAATAAAAGCATAATCATGAAATTTTTCTTCCCATTTCTCGACTTTGTTAAGCAACGTTCTTGATTCATTAAGAAGTTCTTGAAGATCTTCTTCTAGGTAATCCCACCAAATTTTGTCGTCATAAATGTTAACCATATATAAATAGTATAATACTTAAAAGATTAAATCTGTATCTATGAACAAAGAGAAAATCAGTTTCAAAGAGCGTATAAAGATATTTTTCAAACAAAAACACTCAAAAAAGAAGGTCCTCTTCTTCTCCGCTCTTATTGGAATTTTTCTCTATATCTTCTGGGGAATCCCTCTGCCAACAAAGCTTGGATCAGGAAACTTTCCCGTATCAACCAAAATATTTGACCGAAATGGGCAATTAATTTACGAGATTTTTACAGATCAGCGCAGATCGCCCATTAAACTTGAAGAAATACCTGACTATATTTGGCAATCCACAATCGCCATTGAAGACAAAGATTTTTATAAACATTACGGGTTTTCTTTTTCAGGAATCGCAAGAGCTGCTTATAATACGATTGTTAAACAAAAACTCCAAGGAGGATCCACTTTAACCCAACAATTGGTTAAAAACGCACTTCTCACTCCAGAGAGAACCATTAGAAGGAAGTTGCGTGAATTCGCTCTTTCAATGGTTGTTGAAGCGATTTATACCAAAGACCAGATATTGGAAATGTATTTAAACCAAATCCCCTATGGTGGAACAGCATATGGAATTGAAGCTGCAGCAAGTATCTATTTTAGTAAATCAAGTAAAGACTTGAATCTCGCCGAAGCTTCACTTCTTGCAGGCCTTCCTCAAGCACCTTCAAGATACTCTCCGTTTGGTTCACGGCCAGAAAACGCAAAGGAAAGGCAGGCCACTGTTCTTCGAAGAATGGTTGATGATGGCTTCATCACATCAGAAGAGTCAGATGACGCCAAGGCCACTGAAATTACTTATGCAGAAGCTGAAAAATTGAGAGCGCCACATTTCGCTCTTTGGGTAAAAGAGCAATTAGCAGAAACATATGGTGACGCCGTTGTTGAACAAGGAGGTTTACGTGTTACAACTACTTTAGATCTTGATTTGCAAGAATTTGCAGAAAACACCGTAGCTACTGAAGTAGCTAGACTTAAAGCCTACAATGTCGGCAATGGCGCCTCTTTAGTAACCAGGCCCCAAACTGGTGAAATTTTAGCCATGGTCGGGTCAAAAGATTACTTTGCCGAAGACGAAGACGGCAAGGTGAATATCATCCTTGCCAGCAGACAACCGGGTTCATCAATAAAGCCCCTTAATTATGCTTTGGCCTTAAAAGACAAAAAAATAACTGCATCTACACCTTTAGCTGATATGCCAACTTGTTTTTCAGTTATTGGTCAACCTGTCTATTGTCCTCGAAACTATGACGGCACTTTCCATGGTGCTACACAGGTCAGATTTACGTTAGGAAATTCTTACAATATTCCAGCAGTTAGAGTGCTGGCTTTAAATGGAGTGGCAAACTTTGTTGAGTTTGCACGTTTAATGGGAATAACCACTTTTATTGATCCTGATAACTATGGTTTATCATTAACTTTAGGTGGCGGTGAAGTTAGGCCATATGATATGGCTACTGCTTTTGGAGTATTTGCTAATCAAGGAATTAAGCAAGACCTTATTTCAATTCTAAAGGTGGAAGACTGGAAAGGAAAAGTGCTTGAAGAGGTAAAAATCGAAAAAATTGAGGGTGACCGGGTTCTTTCCTCTGAAGTTTCTTTTATTATTTCCCATATCTTACTTGATAACAATGCTCGAACAGCAGCTTTTGGGGATAGTTCTTTCCTAAACGTCCGTGGGCATCCAGAAGTGTCTGTAAAAACAGGAACCACCAATGATCGCCGAGATAATTGGACCATTGGTTATACCACTCATGCCTTAGTTGTCTCTTGGGTAGGTAACAATGACAATGCGCCAATGGGGGGTGCCGTATCCGGTGTTTCGGGGGCATCGCCTATTTGGAATAAAATAATGGGAGAGGTGCTTGAAAAAGCCGAGGAAAGTGCCTACAACGAAGAAGATGAAGGGCATGCCTGGCCAAGGCAACCAAGTGGTATTGTTGGCGCCAATATCTGCTGGAACACTGGTAACTTACCAAGTGGACCTGAAGAAGAAGGTGGTTGTTCAACTCGATTTGAATACTTTTTAAAAGACAATGTTGGGGCACACATTGAAACGGGGGCAACTGATGTTCAAATCGATAAAACAACTGGTCAATTGGCTTACCCAGACCTACCGCCAGAACTAATTGAAACCCAAAATAGACCTTTCTTACTTGATCCTTTGGGCACCCTGGTCTGCCTTGATTGCCCAATCTCGTCACACTCAGCCACCATTCAATATCCTTAAAAAAGAATGGTCCTCTTTCCTGATCGCTACTTCGCTGGTAAAATAGCCACGTGGCAAGAAAGCCAAACAAGCAAAATGAAAAATTTGCCCACATAGGCCTTATTACTCAGGGACTTGAGTACCTTGGCAAACCTTTTTACAAAATTCTATCCGTCTCTCTTGTTATTCTTCTTTTCCTCTTTTATCAAATTGGGCAACTAGCAAAATCTTTAAGTTTATTTATCTTCTTTTTCCCCAAAGCGCTAATTCGAATTACTGCTGTTATACTGACTTTTTTTATTACAAGTTTTAAAGAGCTGATTTCATCAATTTTTTCAGTAAAAATAAGCATACCTAGATTTCCAAAAATTAGTTTGCCCAAACTAAGCAAGGTAAAAAAACCAAAAATTATAATTAGCGTTGTCATCATTGTTATTGCTTTTAGCGTCCTTGTTCTTAAAGATCTTCCCTCCCCCAATGAACTTGTTAATCGAGATCAAGAAGTCTCAACAAAAATCTACGATCGAAACGGCACTCTTTTGTATAAAATCTACAAAGAAAAAAATCGAAGTATTATTTCTCTTGCAGAAATACCAAATAATGTGATTGCGGCAACACTAGCTGCTGAAGACGCAGAGTTTTATTCACACCCGGGGTTTTCTTTAAAGGGAATCATTAGAGCCATTATCCGAAATGTAAAAGAAAATAAATTAACAGGTGGATCTACCATCACTCAACAGTTGGTTAAAAACGCCCTTCTTTCTTCCGAAAAAACATTAATCAGGAAAATTAGAGAGCTTATCTTGGCGGTTGGAGTTGAGCTTTCTTTTACGAAAAATGAAATATTAGAGATGTATCTAAACGAGGTTAGTTATGGAGGAACAGCCTACGGCATTCAGGAAGCATCAAGTATCTATTTTGGGAAAAAAGTATCAGAGCTGACTCTTGCTGAGGCAGCCTATTTAGCGGGGCTTCCTAAAAGCCCGACAATATATTCACCCTTTGGGTCATCACCTGAGCAGGGACTAGCTAGACAAAAGGATGTTATTAATCTCATGGCTATTAACAAGTTTATAAGTAATGAAGTAGCAAACAACGCGTTAAATCAAAACCTTGAATTTGAAACAAACAAAATTGATATTAAGGCTCCCCATTTTGTAATGTACGTCCGCCAACAACTAGAAAGTATTTATGGCACAAGTATGGTTGAAAAGGGTGGACTCGAAGTAACAACTACCCTTGACTACTCAATTCAACTTTTAGCTGAAAAAGTAATTGATAACGAACTTTCAAAATTAAAACATCTTAATGTTAATAATGCCGCTGTTATAGTGGTTGAACCAAAAACTGGTGAAATATTGGCAATGGTTGGTTCTCATGATTACTTTGACTTAGAAAACGACGGTAATGTAAATGCCGTTATGTCTATTCGTAATCCGGGATCATCAATCAAACCCATTAATTATGCATTTGCATTAGGAAATGGCTATAACCCTGCTACCATTTTGAAAGATTCCCCCGTAACTTTTAACGTTCCGGGGCTACCTCCATATTCTCCCAGAAATTATGATAGTAAATTTCGAGGCAATTTGAGTTTGCGAAGTGCCCTAGCAGAATCAAGAAATGTTACTGCCGTAAAAGTTCTCGCATCATATGGCGTTGATAAAATGCTTGAGCTCGGAAATAAAATGGGCATTACTACATGGAACGACCCTTCCAAATATGGCCTTTCGTTAACCCTTGGTGGTGGAGGAGTCAAACTATTTGATCTTGCCCAAGTGTATTCTGTTATTGCCAATAAAGGAGAAAAGGTTAACTTTCAAAGCGTTCTAAAAATCTCAAACTATAAAAACAAAACACTTGAAGAAATAAATTATGAGCAAGAGAGTGTGCTTGATCCAAGAATTGCTTATTTATTAATTAATATTCTCAGTGATAATATTGCCCGATCGCCAGCTTTTGGTACGTTTTCTGAACTATCAATCCCCACCCATCCCGAAGTAGCCGTAAAAACGGGTACCTCAAATGATCTTCGAGATAATCTCACAATTGGTTTTAATCAAAACTATTTAGTGGCTGTTTGGGTCGGCAATAATGATAATGCTCCCATGAGTAGAATCGCCTCAGGGATCACGGGGGCTTCTCCAATATGGAAAGGAATAATAAGTAGTTTACTTAATAATCAAAAATCAGAACCATGGATAATACCGGATGGATTGATTAATACTCCTATTTGTAGTCTTACCGGCACTCTCCCCTGCCAAGGATGTCCAACTAAATTTGAGTGGTTTCTAAAAGAAGATGTTCCTACAAAAAAATGTAATTTGAAAAATAAAAAAATGAAGGAAAAATCTGACAAGAAACAATTACTTCCTGAAGCGGCCTCGACAGAACGCTAATTACTCATCCTCTCAAAAATATTCTTTGATAGTGTGGGAATTAGTTCATCTGCTTCTCTTTCAATAACACCCTGAGTCATTAAAACAACGACATAAGGATTGTCCGTCAGAACAATGCCTGCGTCATTAACAACGTGGACCTCACGACCAAACTTGTGGGGCACAATAACACTGTCTGGTATTCCAGCAACAAGCCATTGTTCAAACACAGTATCGCTTAAATATTCGAGCAGCTCTTGTTTGTTAACTTTACTTATTAACTCACCCTGCCATAGTTTTGTTAACAACAAGCCAACATCTTCAGGTGTCGTAATATTATCCTCATAACTGGTATGAGTCATTCCTATCTCTTTTATATACTCCTCTATTTTTTCTTCTCCAAGAAGATTTACAGCAATCCTGAAGGCAGTATTATCTGACTGGTTACCCATCAAGGCAATTAATTCCCGGTAAGAAATCTTGTATCCTTCAGATTTATTGTATAAAGAACCAGCACCTGAAACCCTATCTTCATTTTTCAAAGAATAAACATCATCAAGATCTATATTACCCTTCTCTTCTTCAAGGTAAAGACCAATCATTACAGGTAACTTTATTAAACTAGCAGCGGTTTGCTCATCCCTTTTGTTTACACCAAAACTATATTCCTGATCTAAAGAATAAACATATAGAGAATAAATACCTGAATAACCATCTGTTGTTGATTTAAAATCAGCAACAATCTCTTGCGATTGATCATACTCTTGTTTTTGGATTTTATTTCCCTCAATAACGATTGTTTCACCCTCAAAAAAAGAGATTTTAGGTAGGGACAGTTTTGGTAGACCCGGTAATTTCCAAGATCGAGACTGCATTGCAAGAATCAAAGATGAAACCATTGTAATAATTAGTATAAAGAGTATTAATAGTCGTTCTTTTTTACCCCAAGGTTTTGGAGATTCTTTCTTTTTCCTTCTTGAAGCAGATTTTTGACTTTTACTACCAACCTTGCCCTTCTCTTCATCCTGGTTATCCTTTTTTCTTTTTAATATCTTAAACATAATTACATTTTACAAAAAGAGGGTCAAAGAAACTAGAAGTGGGATTTATTTACGTCGCTTACCCCAAACATCGGGGTTAACCATGTTTTGAGGTTTCTTATCAGACAATGTATCAAGAATAGCCGTAACTGCTTGCTCTCCCATTTTGTTTCTAGCCTCCCAAGTAGCTGAGGCAATATGGGGAGTAAGAATAACGTTTTCCATAGACACAAGTTCAGGATTTATATTTGGTTCATTGTCAAAAACATCTAAAGCAGCTCCATCTAAATGTCCATCTCTTAGAGATTCAACAAGATCTCCTTCGTCGACAATTGAGCCCCTAGCTGTATTTATAAGAAAAGCATCTTTCTTCATTTTGGCTAAAGTTTCTTTATTAATCATATGCCTGGTTTCCTCTGTTAACGGAACATGTAGTGACACAAAATCACTCCCTGTTAATAGTTGATCGAGCTCTGCAAATTCAATTCCCAATTCCTTCTCGAGCGCTTCATCTCGAGATCTCTTTGTATACAAAACCTTCATGTCCCAGCCCTTTGCCCTTTTGGCAGTCATTGTCCCTATTCTTCCTAGCCCTACAATTCCCAAAGTTTTTCCTATTAAATTCTTACCTAAAAATATCCCTGGTTCCCATCCTTTGTATGCTCCCCTTCTTGTTGCCTCATCTGCTTCAACTATTCGTCGAGAAAGGGCAAGGATTAAGGCCCAAGCATGCTCGGCTACGGATTCGTTGACCTCATCAGAAGGGGTATTTGAAACAACTACTCCCCTATCTGTTGCCTCTTTAATATTGACATTATCAAAGCCAACCGCGTAATTAGAAATTATTTTAAGCTGTGGCCCAATGGCATCAATAACATCACCATTCACTCGGTCCGTCAAAAGGGAAAGCAGGGCATCAACTCCACGTGCCTTTTCCAACAACTCTTCAGCCGTTAAAGGTCGATCGAACTTTGAAACTTCAACTTCATGTTTTCCGGAAGCCAGCTTTTCAACATGATCACCTGGTATTTTTCTTGTAACAAATATTTTCATTTAAAATGTTCCTGTTTTAACTTCACTAGACTTGGCTCTATCTAGCCAAACTTCCATTTGGTCTTCTTTAAGAAGACCCTTCTGGGAACCAACATAACCGATAACAGAGGCAGAATTTAGTGTTCCCCAAAGGAGAGCTTCTTCTAAACTTTTTCCTCTAATAATGGCTGCTAGGCAACCTGATCCAAAGGCGTCTCCAGCACCAGTTCGTTCGTGTGAATCAACTGGAAAAACTTCAGCGCGAACAAATTTTTGTCCAGTTCCCCCCACGTACTCACCTGAATCATAAATGAACGATCCATTGGCACCATCAGTAACAACCACGACTTTTGGCCCAATTTTTGAAAATCGAATTAGCAGTTCTTTTTCTTTTCCCTGAGTCTCTTTCATTCCAGTAAGTTTCTCTGCCTCTTTTCTATTAACAAAAATCATATGGGTGAACTCTAAAATCTTCTGAATCGATTTAACCCCCGCCCTCATTTGTCGACTACCAGGATTAAATGCTAGTTTTGTATCTGGGTTCTTCTCGATCCAATCAGCAACGTGATTATAAAAAGGCATAAATGTCTCACCCATACTGGTTAGGTAAACCCAAGGAGTCTTGGGTAATTGAACTGGAAATTCATAACTTCTCGGAGCATGGTAGCTAAATATTGTTCTTTCCCCTGAATAATTAACAATTGTTGAATAATTAGAGACGGTTGACGGTTGTTGGATAACATAAGTTGTGTCTACGCCTTCTTTGTCTAACTTCTCTGTTATTTGACCACCTACATTGTCATCACCCAAGGTTAAAACTATCCCCACATTTACCCCCAATCTTCTAACACCGATGGCGTTATTGGCAGCGTTACCACCAATTGAAAATTCTAAACGTTTAACTGGAATTTTATCTCCATAAGAGAAACAAACCTTTGATTCTTTATCATCAAGCATGCAAAGTGTTTCTGATTCAGTTGGACTAATAAAAACATCAATCGATGCATCCCCAATTGATAGTAAATCTAAACTTTTTTGATCCATTATTGTTTTTCCATTTCAACTCTGTATTTACCTTGCCTAGCAAGACTTGTCAGTTTCACCCTTTTAATAAATTCCTTTTGAGCCTTTTTAATATTATCATCTTTGCCTGCCCATATAGAGATTGCAGGATATTGAAGAGCTCTTGCATAGGAAAAGGACAATTCCCAAGCAACGTCAGATTTTTTCTTAGAAATCTTAATTATCTCGTTTAGATGTCTTGTAGACTCAACCGGTAGGTCACCGCCTGACAAAAACACAACTCCAGCCACAGCAGGGGGAACCGTTCTTTCTAAAGCCTTAAACGTTTCCTCCGCAACTTTTTGGTAATTCACTCTTTCCTTGCTTTCAGTTCCTGGATGAACACTGCTAGTTTTTAAAACTACTCCCTCTAAATAAACCTTGTGTTTCTCAAGAGCAGAAAAAACAGCGGCTAACACCCGCTTTGTTACTTCTGCGCTCCTTAATAGACTGTGGTCCCCCTCCATTAAGTCTTCAGGTTCAACTATTGGCACTAATCCAGCCTCTTGGGAAAGAGCGGCAAAACGAGCCATACTTTCTGTATTTGATTCAATACAGGCTTCAGTTGGTATGTCTTTTCCAATTTTTATGGCGGCTCGCCATTTAGTAAACATCGCGCCTGATTTTGCATATGCTTCTAATCTTTCTCTTAACCCGTCAAGGCCGTCTGTAATTTTTTCTCCGGGAAAATTTTCCATGTCCTTGGTACCTTTATCTACTTTTACCCCGGGAATAATATCTCTTTTTTCTAAATACTTAGGGAATGTATCTCCATCATCTGTTTTTTGCCAAAATGTTTCATCATACAAAATGACTCCACTTATATAGTTTTCTAATTCAGGAGTAGATAACAATAATTGTCGATATTTTCTTCTATTTTCCTCAGTATGTTCAATTTTATTTTTTGTAAAATGTTTTTCAGTGGAACCCATACTCCAATCAGCCGCAAATATTCCTCTCTTTGGCCGAACTAATTTGTTTGCTATTTGTGATAATTTATCCTTGTGCATTTTTTCTCCTTATCGCTCTTTTAGCAGCCCTTACTATGTCAGCAGCAGTAATATTATATTTTTCTAAAAGATCTTTTGAATCCCCCGATTCACTAAAAGAATCCTGCATGCCAACAAACTCAATAGGGGCAGGGAAATTCTTGGACAACACTTCGGAAACAGCTGAACCCAATCCTCCATTCACCTGATGCTCTTCGACTGTCACTAAACAACCAGTTGTCTTGGCCGCCCTAATTAAAGTTAGTTCATCAATAGGCTTAATTGTATGGCAATTAATTACTAAAGATTCAATCTTAGTTTTTTGTAAAGTCTTTGCAGCCTTTAAGGCTTCATGAAGAATAGGCCCTGTAGCAATAATAGCCACTTGAGGATCTTTGTCTTCCCACATTTTTTCAGCTCTTCCAATTACAAATGGTGTTTTGTCTGTTGTCATAATTGGAGATTCTTGTCTGGCTAAACGTAAATAGGTAGGTTTTTCGTTTTTTGCAATGGCAATCGTTGCTTTTTTGGCTTCAATCGCATCGGCTGGAGAAACAACAACCATATTGGGAACAGTTCTCATTAAAGCAATATCTTCAAACGATTGATGTGTGGCGCCATATAGACCAGCACCAAATCCAGCGTGAGCACCTACTATTTTTACAGCAACATTGTTTAAACAAACCGTTACTTTGATTTGCTCAAATGTTCTTCCGGGCGAAAATACTGCATATGAGGTAGTAAATGGAATTTTTCCATAATTAGCCATACCAGCAGCTACTGTTATCATTGCTTGCTCAGCTACACCAAGCTCAAAAAATCTGTCAGGAAACTTTTCAGAAAAAGCTCTTACCCTAGTACTATTCCTGAGATCAGCTGTGAGTGCAATCACTTGTTCATCTTTTTCACCAGCCATAACCAGCCCCTCCCCAAAACCATCTCTTATGGACTTTTTCTCTACTCCCCGCTTTAATATGTTCTTATTTAATTTAAGTTTTTTGTTTAACATTTTCGTTCCTGATTCTATCCATTCTTTATTTCTTCTAACGCTTTGTCTCTTTCTTCTTTATTGGGATGCTTTGCGTGCCAAGAAGCCTTGCCTTCAATAAATGAAACCCCTTTACCAGCCACTGTTTCAGCAATTATTACTGATGGGCCTTGATAATGTGCCTTTGCTTCATCAACAGCATCAAAAATTTCCTCAAAATCGTGGCCATCAATTTTGATTGCATTCCAACCAAAAGCTTCATACTTTTCAGCTAAGGATCCCAAAGATAGCACCTCTTTGGTCGGGCCCCCTATCTGAATTCTGTTTCGATCAACAAAAAGGGTTAGGTTTGATAATTTTTGTTTTGCTGTAAAAAGAATCGCTTCCCAATGGTTCCCCTCATCATGTTCTCCATCAGAAGTCATGCAATAAACTCTAAAACGCTTATCATCCGTCCTAGAAGCTAAGGCGTATCCTGCCGCCTGAGCTAAACCGAACCCCAACGATCCAGAAGTAATTTCAATTCCTGCCAACTTTTTTCTTTCTGGATGTCCTTGTAGAGAAGATCCGAGCTTTGCATAAGTATTAAGTTTTGCTTTTGGGAAATAACCTGCCTCAGCCATCACTGAGTATTGGGCTGGACAAACATGTCCGTGGGAAACAAACAACCTATCTCTTAATGGCCACCTGGGCTTTTTGGGATGGTGATTCATAATGCCAAAATAAAGGGCTACAAACATCTCAACCGAACTAAGAGACCCCAAGGGGTGGCCAGAATTGGCCTTATAAATCATTTTTATGATGTCTTTTCTTACTTCCTTAGAAATTTTTCTTAAATTTTTTGTATCCATTATTTAATAAAGGCTTTATCCACACAAACCTCACAATGTTTACTATGGTCAATTGATTGAATTCTTTTTTCAAATCGTTTTATTGTAGGTAATATATCCTCTTTTCTAGTCACTATCTCAAAAACTGAAACTTCCTGTGAATCAATATTCATGTTTTTCTTTATTGAATCAATTATTTCAATCCAAAACTCTCCATATAAGATAAATGGTTTATGATGGCCATAATAAAGTTTTCCCAAAACCCAAGCAGTGCCAAATTCTGAAATTGTTCCAGAACCACCCTTAAAAAGAATAAAAGTGTCACTGTGTTCAAGAAGTTTAAACATTCGCTCAACGTAGTTTGTGGTTATTATCTCCTCATCCGCCACGTTGCCAACATATTTTCCCTCAAATCCTGGTGCATCTGTTGGTTTAAAAGTCACAGTTACTGTCTCCCCATCCGCAGCTTCAGCCCCCGAAGTAGCCGCTTCCATTACACCAGGCCCACCACCATCAACGATGGTATAGCTATTTGTAGCTAGCGTTTTGGCAATAGCATAGGCATCCTTGTAAACAGGATCTTTTTGAGGAATATTTGCATCACCAAAAAAAGCAACCTTTTTAATGCTCGCGCCGTGCTTGATTGAATACTTCCCGGCCATACATTAACTGTAACAGATTAAGAAGTTTTCTGAACAGCTTTTTCAAATTCTTTTAGGGCTTCGAGTTGTGTGTCTTCTATATGAATTTCTGGCCTCACCTTTTTAATTTGTTCTACCGCTTCTGCAACTTTTTTCCCTTTGAAACGAATTAGATATGCAGCAATTAAAGTTGGACTCCTACCATGGCCATTTTTACAGTGAACATATATTCTTTTTCCCTTTTCCACAACCTCATTGATAATGGTCGTTCCCAACATAAGCTGCTCTTTATTTGGAGGGTACCCATCAACAACTGGCATCCAAGTATATGAGTCTATGCTTTCAGGAGGTGTTTCTTTTCTCTCAATAGAAAGGTTTATCTCAGCACAAACATCTAGTTTATTAAATTCATCACTATGAACTGGGCAGACATTTCCTTTACAAAGATCTGAACCCACAATAATTTGACTCGTAATATTGGAATAATCTAGCTTATGTCCGTCATTTCTACCTTTTGGTTTATCCATTACTTAAAACTTAGGGTTATTGGGTCAGCTGGGGCTTGAGTGGAATCCAATGTCCTACCCAATCGAATAACTTGCTCAACTAAACGATTGGCATATCCCCACTCATTGCCGTACCAAGCAAAAACTTTGACCAAATTTCCTCCAAGAACCTGGGTTAAAGAAAGATCAATAATGGCTGATTCGCTCCTCCCAATAATATCTGAGGAAACTAATGGTTCATTGGTCACTGCCAATATTCCTTTATAAATAATATTATTAACAGATTCTGTAAAAACTTCATTGACCTTCTCAACCGAAGTTTGCTTTTTTGTAACAAAAGTAAAATCAGTGATTGAACCCGTGGCCACTGGCACCCTTAAAGCCCGGCCATCAAAAAGCCCCTTAAGTTCAGGAATTGTTTCAGTCGTTGCTACAGCTGCACCTGTCGTTGTAGGAATGATATTCTCAGCAGCCGCCCTTCCTCGACGAAGTTTCTTGTGTGAATTATCCTGAAGACGTTGATCATCGGTATATCCATGAATTGTGGTCATTAATGCTTTCTCAACTCCAAAATTAGCGTGCATCACAGCGGCCACTGGTGCCGTACAATTCGTAGTACAACTTGCATTCGAAATAACCTCTGCACCACCCTTTATCTCATTCACCCCTAAAACGTAGGTCCCAACGTTGCCGCCCTTTGAAGGTGCTGAAATAATCACTCTTTTCGCGCCAGCCTGAGCGTGTCTTTTGGCATCCTCTTCTGTAACAAACTTACCAGTTGACTCGATTACTACATCAACAGCATATTTCCCCCAAGGGATTTTTTCAGGTTCCTTTTGGGCAAGAACTGGAATTTTCTTGCCATCAACTTTCAAGTATCCAATTAAGGGGTCTTTCTCGGAAGCTTCCTTTGGGTCTTTGACATCCTCACCAATGACTTCTTTCTCAAATTTTCGATACATGGTGTCATAATTGGCTAAGTATGCCCAACTTGAAGCCGGCATTGATCCAGAAGTATTTATAGCTACAATCTCAAGATTCTTAGTATGTTTTGATAGCCCTATTCGAAAGGCAAGTCTTCCAATTCTTCCAAATCCATTTATTGCTACTTTTACCATAAATCCAGTATACAACTTAACGCTTACTTGCTTGAAGAGCCTTTATTCCAGGAAGAATACCTTTGGATAAAAATTCAAGCATTGCTCCCCCACCTGAAGATATCCAATTGAATTTATCCAATAAACCTAAATCATCAAGAGCGTTCTCGGTTTCTCCCCCACCAGCAATTTTAAAAGCACTTGATGAAGAAATCGCATTAAGAATTTCTTTTGTTCCATTCATGCTTGAACTTTCCTCGTATTTTCCCATTGGGCCAGAAAGAATAATCGTGCCAGCCCCAACTATTTTTTCTTTAAATATATTAATCGATTCCTGATCAACGTCAGTGCCCTTCTTGGTTAATTTAGCAACAATAACTTTGGATTCAGTGGATTTGAGATGCTCTGGCAACCTTCCGCCAATTAATATTAAATCGGAAAACTTAAGAAGGCCTTCAATATGGCTTATTTTATCCCTCTTAACTCCCCCAATGACACTTATTACAGGCTGTTTGGGGTTCTTAAACACCCTTTCAAGGTTTTTTATTTCCTCTTGAAAATGAAAACCGAGGCCTTTTTTTGATCCATACTTTTCTAAAAGTGGCAAAGTCTCAATTGAAGCATGTTTTCTATGACTGTTGGCAAAGGCATCGTTAATAAAGTATTCCCCATGTTCAGAAAGCGATTTAGCAAAATTGACGTTATTTTCTCTTTCGCCCGGATTAAATCTTAGATTTTCTTGTACTTGAAGGCTTAACTTTGTTAATCTTTCCTTCCCAATTCTTTTCTTAAGTAATTTTTCTAAAAGCTCACCTACAGGTTTCAGGCTTAATTTTTCATCAATTTTTCCACCTGGCCTTCCCCTATGTCCAATCACTGTGATTTTCGCTTGTCTATCAGCTAGGTAAATTAAGGTATCAAGTAACGCTCTTAATCTGTCTTCTCCCTTATTAACATCACTCCCTACATCTAAATCAGCTCTAACAATCACTGCTTTGTTACTTATATCCAGATCTTGAAGTTTAGGAAGTTTCATTCGAACTTAATTATTAGCCTCAATTTTTTCAACATCACTCAGTCTTTTCCTATGTCTATCAGCACCTTCAAACTTAGTTTCTAAAAATATTTTTGCCATCGCTTTCGCCTCTTTTTCTTTAGTAAAATCAGAAGCAATGACCAAAATATTCATATCATCATCATTTCTTCCCACCTCCACTTGATCGGCCGACTTTCCAATCGATGATCGAACACCATCAAATTTATTGGCAACCACATCAACCCCTACACCAGAACCACAAATGAGAATTCCTCTGGAGCCCGACGTAGCACCAACTAAAGATCCTACTTTTTCAGCATAAGTAGTGTAATCATCTTTTGGATCAAATTTCTCAGCACCCACGTCTTCCGGCAAATAGTCCCATTCCTTTAGCCACTCCTTTATTTTTCCTTTTAGTTCAAATCCTCGATGATCTGCTCCAATATAAATTTTCATTTTATTTATAACCCGATATCAGCTCTCTTAGTTCCTTATCAGGATCATCCGCTTTTACTACTTTTGTTGCCACCGCAAATCCTTCAGCACCAAGTTCAAGACTTTTTTTGACATCCTCTTTTGAATGTATTCCAGCACCAACAATTAAAGGCAGGTTTTCTTTTTTTGCAATTTCTGCAGCTTGACTAATTATTTCTGGTTTTTCCGTTGCCACCGACTTCTCTGTTTCACCTACTAGTTCAGGCGGTTCATACGATACATAATTAGGTTTCAGGGCAACCACTTTTTCAAGCTCCTCAATACTATCTGCAAAAACAAGGGTTTTTAGATCAACCTCAATACAACGAGCATTGGCTTTTTTTAATAGCTCGAAATCTTCAAACTTGTGTTCGGAGTGATTCAGGAAAACCCCTTTTAACCCTACCCTAACTGCTTCTTCTGGTAGAACCCATCCCGTATGGGCGCCGTAACTAACTGGGTCAACGTGTTGAATCCACACGTCAAGCTTGGTGGAATCAATAACCATTTCCGCGTCTATTATTTGGACAACAGGAATAACTTTTATTTGTGTTTCCAAAGAGACAGATTCTAGAACCCTAGTCAACTGAAGAGCCTTTTGACCACTTCCTTGCTCATAAGTTTTGAAGTTAATGAATATCATTGAGTAAAGAGTATCACGGGTATTAAAAATATCACAAGTGTCAGGGGCTTTACGAAATCCCTAATACTTTATTAAACAAACCTTTGTCAAAACCAGTGATAGTTTGTTTTTTCCCATCTTTTTCAACCACCGTAAAAGGTACGCCCATAAACCCTCCAGAGATAGCAGCCATTTCGTCTTGGGCTTTTTCATCTTGGTCTACCAATTTTTCTACAAAAGGAACCTGCTTCTCTTTCAAGTACTCCTTTAACATTTTGCAATAAGGACAAGTTGTTGTTGAGTATATTGTTACATTCATTGCTGCTCACCTCCCAACCACTTTTATTTTATCTGATATCCTAAGCCAAAAGCGATATCAAAAAGCAGTGCGTTTAAGTATTTATAAGTATCGGTTAAGAGAAGAAGTCCTAATATTGCAAGAATGAGCCCTGCTATTTTGCTGATTTTCCCAATATGTTTACTTACAAAATCCAAATATTTTGGAGCAGAAGCGAGGGTTAACGCAATAAACAAAAAAGGGATGGAAATACCTAGTGAATAAGTAAATAATAATAACGCCCCTTTAACAGCGGTTCCAGAAACAGCAGCAAGTGCCAAAATTGATCCCAATACTGCTCCAATACATGGTGTCCAAACCGTCGCAAAAATCACTCCGACAAAAAATGAACGGAAATTACCTAATTTTTGAGTCCAACTGGGCAATTTGAACTGTCCTTGTTTGGCTAGAAAAGGAAGGTTAAGTACACCGGCAAAATCCAAGCCAAGAATCAGAATAATCAAACCACCTATTCGCTGTATCCAGAAATTGTGACGCCTGAGGACAAGTCCAATACTGGCTGCAGTTGTTCCAAATATGACAAAAATAACTGAAAAACCAAGAATATAAAAAAGGCTTGAGATTAATATTTTCTTGAAATATTTTGATTTTTCTACTGACCGCAAGTCTTTAAGAGAAACACCAGTAACATAGCTTATATAGGCAGGAAGTAATGGAACAACGCAGGGAGCAAGAAAAGAAACAACACCAGCCCCGAAAGCAATAGGTAAATCGACAGCACTCATAATCTAAATAGTATATACAGGTTTAAACGCGGACAACAAGGATCTAAAGATTAAGACTCTTAAGGTATTTTCTAAACTGAGGGCCAATATCTTTTTTATCTAGGGCATATTCCACTGTCGCCTGCAAATATCTTAAAGGATCCCCTGTGGTTACCCACTTACCATCAATTGGAGAGACAAGTACTTTTTTGTTTTTCTTTGCGTAAGTGTGAATGGCATCGGTTAACCATAGCTCATTATCTTTACCCAGTTTATTCTTTTGCATCATATCCCAAAGAATATCAATAACCTGCCTATTTAGAATGAATCGTCCAAACTGAGCAAGATTTGAGGGGGCTTTATCAACGGACGGCTTTTCAACCACTGATTCAACTTCATTTTTACTACCCTTTTTAAGCTTTACAATCCCGTAACGGACAACTTCTTCGGGAGCCACTTCTTGAGCGCCAAGAATAACTGCATTTTTATTATTTTTCCAGGTCATAAGCATCTGTTTTACCGCGGGAACCTTGGCTTTTACAAGATCATCGCCAAACATGTAAACAAAATGTTCACCTTTTTCAATTAGATCACGAACAGCAACTAGAGGCGTACCATTACCATAAGGAAGGTGTTTTCTTTGTCTTACATAAACAATATTTGCCATCCGACTCACATCCTGAACTTTTTTTAGAAGTTTTGATTTTCCATTAGCCCGAAGCTGCTGCTCAAGTTCGGGATTGCTATCAAAATGATTTTCGATTATCGACTGACCAAAACGAGTAACCAATATTATATTTTCTATTCCTGATTTAACACATTCCTCAACCAAATACTGAACAATGGGGCGATCAATAATGGGGAGCATTTCCTTTGGTTGATTCTTGGTGGCTGGCAAGAAACGCGTACCATAGCCTGCAACCGCGATTACCGCTTTAGTTACTTTCTTATTCATAGGGAGAGGGCGAAACTAGTATATAAAACGGGTAAATTATTATCAAGCACACGGCCACTTTGTCCCTAAATGTAGACATTTTGTTTAAACAAACAAAAATGCTAAAGCCTTTAACCATGGCGGGTTATCAATAGAGATTAACTCCCCCGTTTGGGCTGACACTTTCGTGGCAACATCAATTTCAAAGTCAAAAATACTAACAATACTAATTACTTTTTTTCCATTTATTATATAAGCCAATTCCCCGGACTCTTGCTCTTCGATAGCAATGCTGTTCTCTTTAATTCCTCCGTTAATAACTTTTGCTCGCATGGCACTTTTGACTGCATCAAGTGGTAAAACAGTCAAAAATTTCATTCCTGAAGAGGTTTTTAATGCAAGCTCATTATCTTGTGGATCAACCGAAATCGAATAATCAGTTAAAGCCGTAATTCCACCTTGTTTGATGGCAAACTTTCCATCCTCTATATAAATCCCTATTTCCTCAACTGGCCGTTGTCGCTCAAGTTCTACAATCTTTTCCTTAAAGCTTGTCACATCAAGATAGCTAATCCCGCTGTCTCCCAATACACTTAAATTAACCTTTTCTCCTTCTCTTTTTAATGTAACCAACGAATCATCGCCATCATCTGCAGGCAAACTAGTGATTTCTAACTCCCCTTCATTTGTGCCTAATTCAAAACCATTTACACTGGATAGAACATTTAAAACCACTCTACCATCATTCCTAACGGTTACTAAAGCAGCTTCTGCATCCGAGACATAAAACAACAATAAACCAAAACAAATTACGACTGAGGATAATAACTTCTTCACAAACTTAGAATATCTGCTTTTATGGGATAGGTCAACGAAGGGGTTAAAAAGAACCTTTGAAAATCAGTTTTTCAGGTTCAGAATCAGCTATTTTTTCTAGTGTTACTTCAACCTTGTTATGACTTGTATAATCAACGCCCGATTCAAACTCCAACAAGAAACCTCCCTTTGCTATTCGAAGCCTACCTGTTGAAATCCTACTATCCCCTTCTCCTATTAACCAGCCTTCATAGAACATTCCTTCAACAGGGTCTGGTAAATCAACAAGTAAATTATGAATAAATCCATCTTCAGAAAAAGACCTTGTCGCTACACCCAAAAATCCTTCATTGGTTGTGTTTGTTAGCTCAATTTTCTCAACGTCATCGGGGATATCAAACATAAAGATTTCTTCAATCGTCTGCTCTGTTTTTTGACTAACCTCTGGAGAAGTTGGTAGTGAAGTATCTTTTTGCCAAATTACAATCCCTGCGATAACAACCAGTATCCCCAACCCTAAAACTATATCCCTACCTTTCATTTGGATCTAGGCTATCAAACAAACTACTATATGTCAAACAAAATAATAATTAATTACCGCATATTTCCCGCACAATTACCGCTTATTAACTCTCCATTTTAGAATACACCCCAAAAAGGGCCAATACTACGGCCACCAATAACCATTGCGTTGAAGCTAACCAAATGTCGGTTCCTAAGTATCCCAGTCCAGCAAGAAGTACCGAGATAATAGCACCGCCCATTAATATTTGAGAAGCAAGTTTTAAATCCTTTTTTTTCATTTCTATCACCTCCCCTTCAGAGAATATATTTGTCTAAGAAAAAACCAATCATAAAGGCCACTACCGCTGCTATTCCCCCAACAAAAAGCATTTGAACTCCCCCCATAAGCATGTTTTTCTTTGTTACTCTCCCTCTAAACATCCCCATGACAAATAACGATATTCCAACGACCAAAATAGACAAACTAAATTTATTATCATAATCAGTTAAATAAGGCATCAAGGGCAATAATCCTGCAACAATGAATGACACAAAAACAACCACAGAGTGTCTTATTGGAGAATGGTCAATTAATCCTTTTTTTCCTTTCAGTTTTTCAAAATCTGATTCACTCTCTACTCCAAGATATGACCCAGAAGCCATTGAAACACCATCTGCAAAGAGGTTAGCAAATCCCAATATCAAGACAATCTTGGTTGATAAAGATGCACCAGCCACTCCTGCTACAACAGCAAAGGTAGTAATAACGCCGTCGTTGGCGGCAAAAATTGCATCCCTTAAGATACCAGCTTTCTCATGAATTGAGGTGTTTTTTCTCATTCAATTCATTCTAGCATGTCTTCAAATTATCTCTTCTCTCTTCATGCTAATAAATCGGAACCACTCCTCCAAAAACTCAAAAACTGTTTTTAATGGGGCTTCAAGAATAAAATCAAAAAAGAAAACAAACATGTTGAGCTTGGCCATTCCTCTTGAAACAACTTGCCCTGCAAGAAGAATTGGTAAAAAGAAAAAGTCTATCAACGTCCCAAACAGAGACTGTTTTTCTTCCATAGAGTATTCTCGAGATGAAAGTCGAATGTGATACGCAAAGAAAGAAACGATCGCTAGGAAAAAGACAAATATCACTTTGCTAACAAAGCTAAAGTTCAAGGCTGTTAGTCCCGCGTTTATTAAACCAAAAGTTAAAGCAAAAGTGCCCAAATAAATGGCCGAAAATATTGTCGTTAGGACTGGACGCTTTTGAGGCTCCTCTAATATGAACCTGTCGCCATTTTTTCTATAAGTTTCGAAGTTATAAATTATTGCATTAATGTTCATAATCAACTTCTTTGTATTTTTTTCATCCGGCACTGAAAATAACCCCGCTAAAAAGACTAATATGAATGGAGGGAAAAGTGTATTAACAGCTAGAGGTAAATAAACCACTTCCTTAATGACATATAAATCATAGGGCAGCTCCAAAGCAAGAGCAAATACCATTTTGGTTAAAAAGATATATATAAAACTTCTGATAATTGATCTCTTGACCTTTACCCCAATTTCCAAATATCTCCTTCTGGCTAAATTGTCTAAGATGTCATTAAACTCTTCTTTATCCCCCACAAGCTCAGTTACATCATCTTCTGATTCCAATAAAAAATCCCTCAATAATAAAAAGGGTGGCATTTGTTTTCGAATATATTTTTGAATCTTGTTAACGATTGGGTCCTTGAGACTCTTTTCAACAATCTCCAAAGCTTTTATTAAGTTTTTTGAGTATGTCGATGACTTACCGGAATTTGAAATAAACCACCCGGGTTGAGACATTTTAAGAAGATGGAACAAGATCAAATTATCATCGGCTTGGATGTATGTTCTTCCAATGGCGATATAGACATACGTGTCCATCAACTCCGTCTTAACACCATCTACTTGAATTTTTGGTCGAATGGCAAGATAGAAAAACTTGACCAACGCATCTCTTTTGTGGGCAGGAAATATTGCTTCATCAATTTCAGACGAGGCAATTCCTAATACTGTCTCCCAAGACATTGAAGTATTTTTTAGGTGTCTGGTAAAATGTTTTGATTTTAAAAGCAAATATCGATCCAATATTTGAGTGACTTTCTTCATTGTTTGCTCATCTACAAGTGAGCTATCAATGTACTTTGCCCAAAGAAGTTCTAATAGTAAGTTTTCTGCAATTGTTGAGGCTGTTTTGTTAGTTAACAGCCTTCGTTTGATAATCCGCTCAATAGCGGCTCTTCTTACTAAATGGTCGGCCCTAAACTCAATTGCGTTACGGGCCTTCTCATACAATACTGCTAAAGTTGAAATTGTATGACTAACCGAAGAATCCCCTGCCTCTCTATCTGTCGCTGTCGAATCACCAAATGACTCTAACAGCTCCTTCACTGGAGCTGAAAATTTCATGCGATTAAGTATACAGACAAAGATCTACACACTTCCAGTAAAAAGTGTTGAGAGATAAAAACTATTGGCCAAAACCCTGCATCATTGCTTCCAAATCTAAAAACTCAATATCAGATGGTGGAGTAAACTTTGCATCGGTGATTGCTGCTGGCAGACAATTATACTCCATGTCCATAGCAGTCGATCCTTGTGGTTGGCTCCAAATGTCCACATCTTCTTCTCCCTCTTCCATATCAGTTGAATCAAGGCAAGTCTTTATTCCTTGAGCCTCATCTTGAGACCAAGTCCAAATACAATCATCTTTCATAATTACTTCGCCAATTGATCCATCGGCGCCTTTAATCATTCCTCGATAATTTTTTCCCTTAACATAACCTTCGTACTCATTCCCCTCAACTTTATAGGTACATTTCATTGGAACACCAAGCTTGACCGCGGCCTCAAATGATCCGGTAAACAAATCACTTTTCCCGACACCACCAGTTCCACCGGTTCCACCAGTGCCACCTGAACCTTTCAGAAGATAAACTCCCCCCAAAATAGCCACCAATACCAATACTATTGGTAATACTTTCTTCATTTATTGTTCACCTCCTCCGTTTTTATTCATTTATATTATTATCTTGTAACCACTGTATTTGTCGAAGAATTCATACATTCAGGCACCATTAAAATTGGGAAATTATATGGATCAATCAGATCACAATCAGGATGAGCTTGACCTGCATAGACCCCTATCCATCCCGTAGGGGTATTTCCAGCAATCCAATATGCCCCACTAACCGCATCATGTTCCTTAATCAGGCCCTTTGCATGGATGCCAGTATTATCAGTAATAGTAATATCAGCCGCTGCTGCACTTATACCAGTTAAAGAGTAGACGGCTAATTTAATTAATTCAGGATCATTTTCGGCTAAAGTAATTGGGGGGATTGTTGCATAAGTGATGGGGGTACTGGCTTCTGTAGGTGTGGGAGATGAATCAATGGTCTTAGGTATTAATTTTCCTTGACCATATAGATAGGCTGCATAGGAAATACCACCAACCACAAAAACAAAAACAAGACCCATGAATGCCCCCTTCCAGGGATTATTTTTCTTTACTGCCATATTAGTTATTAGGGCCGTCCAGGAAGTGTTCCTTCCGGCGCGTACCAATCCCCTAAGGAAATTCCCTCTGAAATAGTTTCTCCGGCCACTACAGTTACAGAAATAAACGAATGATCATTACAGTCGACTGATAAGCCACAGGGAACAGCTTGAGTATAGCCTCCACCTAAATCATCGGTTCTGTCTTTGGGAAAAGAAATTAGGTGATAAGTGCCAGGGACCAAGTCTTCAATCGTAAAACTCCCTTCATTTTCTTTAGTTTCCACAAAGTAGTATTCATTATGATTATTGGCGACAAGCGCATATACAATCATCGCGGGAATATATTCACTGGGGAAAGTTAAATCACCTTTAATTGAACCCGTTGTTATTGGTTCATCTGAAGAAATAACGTCTTGATCAACAGATATTTCATCAGAATTTAACTGTTGCTTTAAAAGTTTATTTTGAATACTAAGATTACTGTATCTTCCAACTCCGTAAAATATGCCTCCAACAAGAAGTAAAAATAGAAGAGGTAAAATTACTTTTTTCATTTTCTACACAACAAGTATATAACAAGAAGAATTTTCCTACAAAAAAAGTGTTGGGTATCGGGAGTAACCCAACGCTTCTAAAGTTTTTTTGGCTATTATTGAAGGTTTATTTTTTAAAAAGCCTGCGAAGGAGATCTGCAAAAAAGATAAGCAAATATACTATAAAAGAAAGCAAAAAAAGCAGGGTGAGGATGAAAAAAACAGCTTCCTCAACTCCAAATATGGCATAGACTGCGTTGTGTAAAACAGCAGTGATAATTGCAAGACCAAAACTTATAAAAGCAGATTGGAGTTTTGTTAACTTCTTCTTTCTTTTTGCCACTAATAATAGTTTATCACTTCTGCTCCCCCTAAAGAACATGTTCTGCAACCGGGAAATAGAGTTTGATATTTCTCAAAGCGATATGAAGATATTATTTGAAAACCTGCAATTTAACCACCTTTACCGACAGGTATCTGTAAAACAAAAACAGCCCCTTTAGGTTTGTTGTCCCCCACTGACACAGAACCTCCATATCTTTCAATGGTTTTTCTGACAATATATAATCCCAAACCCGTATGGCCAGTTTCTCCGTATTTAAACCCTTCTTGAAAAAGTTTGTTTTTAATATCATCTGAGATACCTTTTCCATCGTCTGCGATGCCAATTTCAACAAAATCTCCTTTCGTATTAACGTTGAAAGTCACGCTGTTTGCTTTTCCATGTATTTTTGCGTTGTCAATAATGTTTTCGACGACAGAGCAAAGCGCCTCATCCGCATTTACAACAGCATCTCCTTTAATAAAGAATTTAATATCAGGGAAACCTTGCGCACACTCATCGACAACTTCTTTTATCTTCATAGGTTTTAGCCCTGCTCCTTCAGATACAGCAGACTCTAGAGCCCTCATCTGGGTGACCAAGGTTTTACTTCGCCCTATGGCAGTCGTTGCGTCGGTGAATTCCTGTGCTTCACCTTTTTCGTCAGAATGCATGCTTATTTGGCCCTCGACCACTGTCAAATCATTCAAGATGTCGTGTCGAAGAATTTTGTTTAAAAGTTTCAAAACACTATTAAGCTCAGACACTTTCTTGGTCCTCTCCTTAACTTTCTGCTCCAAGCCAGAATAAGATTCTCTTAATTTTGCATTCATGTCATTAAAGCCTGAAGTGAGTTCTCCTATTTCATCTTTGCGTTTAATCTCAATTCGATATTTAAGGTCTCCTGATCCGACTATTTCAACACCCTTTTGAAGATTCAAAAGAGGTTTCAAAACGTCCCTAGTGACCATAAACAGAAGGAAAAAAATAATCCCGGCAAGAACTGTGATTGAAAAGATGATAAACAAGGGGACTTTTTGTTGGAATGCCGCGAGTCCCACTCGAGAAAAATTCATTAATAATGAGGCATCAGAAAGCATTGACTGAGACTTTACTGAAAGTTCGGCCACCAGTCTTTCTTCAAGCTCTGGAGAGACGTCTTCAGTTAGTTTTAAAAAGGTCGTCTGGATGAGTTCATGATTCTTGCTCAGATTATCTAGAACCGCTTGTTCTTCTAAGTGCCTTTGTTGAAAATGCATGGTAAGTGTATTAGATTGGATGAGGCTCCCCAAAGATTGGTGTCTTAATTGCCATTGTTCCTGCGTTCTCTCTCCGGAGTGCAATGAGTAGTCGCTAGTGAGGAGATTCAATTCAAACACCCCTCTCACTATCTCGGCCGCTATTCTATTTTCCTCAATTTCTGCTTCTAGTATCCGAACTTGGGAGAAAATGAAAACCCCAATGGCTGTGATTAATCCAATTACTACAACTGATATAATTTTAAATTTTGTCTTAAGCTTCATAATTTTATTAACGAATTATGGTAACTACTTCAGGCCTGACTGCTTCCAACGCGTCCAAGTAGATAAAGTTAAGATAGTTGGGAACTTTTGTTGCCGAAGTTAAATTATTTTTAATTGCCCATCTTGCCTCATCTTCTAAGCCTGTTAGCAAAGACTGATTTAAGGATACTTCGAACGCAAACTCGTCCCAATGTAAAGCAACAGCTTCTTTTTCTAGTTTTAACCTTCTTGCAACTATTGCCTGTGAATCCTCCTTATTCTTTCCTATAAACGTTGTTGCTCTATCAATGGCTTTGAGAAATTTTATAAGGACTTCAGGATATTCTTCAGCAAAATCGTTCATCACCAAAAAATTGAATGTCGTTTTATAAACTTCTGAGCTAGGTAATCTTATGGCTTTATTTCCCAACAACTCTCTAGCACTAGAACCGTGTGGTTCCCAAATAACAATCGCCTCCACTTCTCCTTTATTTAAAGCAGACGGCAGATTTGATGGAGCAACATCCACCAGCTCAACATCCTCAGGAGAAACTGCATTATAAATCAAAAAAGTTTCTGTGAAAAATTGACCAGTTGTTCCCATTGGCGTGCCTATTTTTTTACCCTTTAAATCTGCGGCTGTGGTAATTCCCTTATCTTTTCGGGCAATTACTTTGATATCTTCATAAGCATAGGCAAATGTAGCAAAAATAGAAAAATCTTGATTTTTGAAACCGTTGAACATAATGGGTGTAGGAGCAGCTGCAGATATATTAATCCCCTTATTTCCTTCTAACATCGCCAATAAGCTTAGTCGTCCCGAATCATATTCTTTAATAGTTAAATCTAGCCCTTCTTCTTGAAAATAATCTTTCCCCTCTGCTATCCAAACCGCTGCCGGCAATAGACTCGACTCTACTCCTAAAGTTACTTTTTCAACTGGACCGGTATACTTTTCGGGCTGTTTTAGAAAAAACCAATAGATTCCACCAAAAACAGCAATAATAAGGGGCACAAGAAGAAGATACTTACCAAAGACGGCAGACTTTTTCATCGCACTGTTTAATTTTAATTATAACAGAACTGTAAAGATCTATTCTTCGGACTTTTTCAATGCCTGGCTCCCCCTAAAAGACATGTTCTGCAACAGAGAAATAGAGTTTAATTATAGCCTGGATGACACCAAGGCGGTTTATGAAGCCTTTTAACCACAACCAATATTTGCTTAGACTTCTTTTTTTCTTGAGACAGTGATAAAATTTCGAAAATATGGATAAAATTACTGATTTGACCAAAAAAGAAGAAAAAAGACAAGAAGACACTTTAATGCTTATTCCCTCTGAAAATTATTCGTCAAAATCGATAAGAAAAGTATTGGGAAGTAAATTGTCAAATAAATATTCTGAAGGCTATCCAGGAAGAAGATATTATCAGGGAAATGCCCTAATTGATAAAATCGAAAATTTGGCAATAGAACGGGCTAAAAAACTTTTCTCTGTAGAGCACGCAAACGTTCAACCGTATTCAGGGTCTCCTGCAAACTCTGCAGTACTTTTCGCCCTACTTTCTCCAGGAGACAAAATTTTGGGAATGAATCTATCTGCCGGAGGACATCTCACCCATGGTCATCCCAAGATTACTTTTTCTGGAAAATATTTTAAATCAATACAGTTTGGAATAAATAAAAAAGGCGTAATTGATTACAAAAAAGTAAAAGAACTTGTAGAAAAAGAAAAACCAAAACTTCTAATCATTGGAACGACTGCATATCCGCTTATTATTGATTGGAAAAAGTTTTCAGATATTTCGAAAAGTGTTAATGCTTACTTGGTTGCAGACATATCTCATATAGCAGGACTTATTATTTCAGGTGTATATCCAAGCCCTTCGAGATACGCTGATGTTATAACCACCACCACTCACAAAACTTTAAGGGGTCCAAGAGGGGCAATGATCTTAGTTACAAAAAAAGGTTTAAAAAAAGATGCTAAGCTTGGGAATAAAATAGACAAAGCTGTTTTTCCCGGACTTCAAGGAGGGCCCCACAACAATACAACCGCAGCAATTGCTGTTTGCCTTTATGAAGCATCTCTCCCCTCATTCAAAAAATATGGGGAGGCTGTTGTTAAAAATGCAAAAGTGTTGGCTAATGAATTAAAAAAGGGAGAACTTGATATGGTGTCTGGAGGAACAGACAGCCATTTAATGGTAATTGACCTTAGAAGACAAAAACTTTCCGGAAATGTAATCTCTGAAGCCTTGGAAATAGCTGGACTTGTGGTTAACAGAAATTCTGTACCTAATGACAATATGCCATATTATTATCCATCTGGAATAAGACTGGGAACTCCTGCTGTCACAACAAGAGGTATGGGAGTGAAAGAAATGAAAAAAATGGCAGACTGGATATTACAAGTGATAAATCACGTTAAGAATGAAAAACTTCCCAAGGGTAAAGCTGAAAGATTTAGGTTTTTAAAAGAATATAAGAAAAAAATTAAAAAAGATACCTTCTTAATAAATATCGCAAAAGAAGTAAAAACTCTTTGCAAACAATATCCAACTCCATGAAAGCAGTAGTATTTAAAGGAAAAAAATTCGCCGAGGGTAAAGAGAAAGAATTAAAGAAAAAGGTCTCTTATCTAAAAAAGGGAGGAAATAATTTAAAACTAGTTTCAATCCTAGTCGGAGAAAATAAGACAAGTAAATTGTTTTTGTCCTTAAAAAAGAAGGCGGCAACTCGAGTTGGGATAGAGCATGAAATAAAAAGGTTCTCAAAAGACATAAGTTTCAAAGATGTTTATTCATTTATCAAAAGTGTAAATAAAAACAATAAAGTTAATGGAATAATGATTCAATTACCCCTACCAAAAACTTTTTCTACTAAAAGAAGAGATAAATTATTAAATGTTATTTCCAGAGAAAAAGATGTTGACGGGATGAGGGAAGATAGCAAGTTTTTAACCCCTACTGTTAAATCAGTTTTATACATATTAGAAGAAGCTGGTAAACAGCTTCCTGTAAAAAATGGTTTGAAAGTGTGTGTTGTGGGTGCTAAGGGATTTGTGGGAAAACGAATTTTTTTTACACTAAAAGACATGGGATATGAAACAAAAGGAATAGACATAGACACCAAAGACCTAAAAAAAGATACTTTAAATACAGATATATTAATAAGCTCAACTGGAAAATTTGGTTTAATAAAGAAAAACATGGTCAAAAAAGGAGCCATTGTCATAGACGTGGGAGCTCCAAAGGGAGACGTAGCTAAGGGAGTTGAAAAAAAAGCTAGCTACATATCAAAAGTTCCAGGCGGAGTGGGTCCAGTAACCATAGTTTCTCTTTTAGAAAATATTGTTGAGAGTGTATGAGTTTTTTTATCATAACAGCTTTACATATACAATAAGACACTTGCTCCCCCTAGTTGATAAGTTCAGAAATGATTATTACTTGTTTTATAAAGAATTTGAATCCAATCAACATGAATGGCTATTTACCTAGCAAAGTCACGAGATACAAAAAATGAGAAATTCTGCTACTAATGATCGTTAGAGTCTTTACCTTTCTCTTTGCCCACTGCTATTCCAGCAAACAATAACCCAAACAACAACAACTCACCTTTTGATCCCTTAAAAAACTTAACCCACTCTGGAATGTCTAAATTTCGAGTGTCTTCAATAAATGTCTCAGTACATGGTCCCCTATCATCATTTCGACAAATAATGTCTCCTGTATAGATTCTTGGACCGCGAGGAAAGTTGTGATTTGAATAATAAAGCAAAAATAATATCACCAAGACTGACGTCCAAATTGCTTTTTTTAGAACTTTTCTAAATTTTTCATTCATGGAATCTGATAAGAAAAATCTAATTAAAAGCCCATATAGCAAAAAACCTGTATAAAATAATTGTTTTAGCAAGATATCAAATGATATTAAAACAATAGATAAAACGATTAGACCCGAATGTTTTTTTAATAAATTCATTTGAATTTAAAATCCATGAAAAACCATGTTCATCTAATAATCACGCTTTTTACGGTTTGAGATTAGCAAAAAATTTATCTATTAATATAGTCTTTCGTTTCTCTGTAAGACTTATAAAAATAATATAGAAGAAACAACCATAGCCATCCAATCGAACCTAGTAGTAAATTAACTGCAATAAAAAGAAGTGTATATATAAACATTCCCTTAGATATTCTTAGTGCGTAATCTAAATTATCAATCGTTAATTTTTTGAACTTATTTCCAAAATACAGAAAAGGTATAAGAAATGGGAATATGATTATTGCTCCCAGTAAAGTATCTTCAAGAGAATAATCAAATAAAGAAATTCCGATAGATAGAAATATAGCAATTATACTTAGAGCAATAGATGATTTGCCAGTATCTTCATATCGTTTCATTAGTTCTTTATTGCTAACCACATTTCTGTTTTTTTGCACTTTAACAATTGGCTCGTTACTTTTATCTCCCCACAGTTTATATAAAAAAAGGGCAGGAATGCCCAATAATAATGAAGCGATTGGAATATAAAAAATCATCATGCCCTCATCAAATTCATTTATCGCCCAAGATCTCCCAAGAAGAAAGGAAAATACAACCCAAATAGTCAATACAAATTTTTGTTTGTCATTTGATCTTTGCAACCTTTGAAAAAAGCTGTTCACAAAAGAATTATATCAGGCATTGACATCAATTTAGTACCCCCCCCACTTGTACTCACTATGCAATTGAAGTTAAAACCTTCTGGGCTTGATCGGATTGATATGGTTTTCAGAGATCAAATATTATGATGAACTAATCACTATCTAACGCTGCTTGAAGCAACGCCTTGTTGTAAGAGTTCATATTCTTCATTTCAACTATATCTGGCGGGTCAAGCATTGCAGTAACGACATCTAACTTAAGGTCAACGTTAAATCTGTCAATGTTCTTAATTACTAAGGAAATGTCGTCCTCCGTAGCTTCCTCGGTATCTAATAATTTATATGATCTTCCCAAAGTTATCTCGCTATTCCCAATCCTTTTAACTTGAGATTTCCCTTCATAACAGGTCAAAGTAGACGACTCCCATTCGTATTCATAATTAACACAGTCTATCTCGGCTGCTAAGTCAACCAAATCTTGTCCTTCAGAAATAAAGTCTGATCCGATTTCGTCGAAGGAAGCCAAATCATCTTCGGTTATGTTTTCAACATATTGTTCAGCCTCTTTTTGTGATAAACCGGTATCTTTTGAAAAATTATCAACTATGTCAGCTTGACTGACTGTGTATATGGTTCCTCCGATAACCAGGATGGTAACTGCCTTTATAACATCTTTCATGCTTTCTTGGCTTTTCTGACTACTCCACTAGATACAAAGAATATAATTGCTACTATCAGATCGATAATTACCCAAGTTTGCTTGTCAAGATAGATTGGAAATATCGGATTGAAAAGAAATGCAATACCACCAAAAACCAATGCCCAATGTGCAATCTTTGACTCATAGAAACCATAGGCAATTACTAATGCAGAACCCGTAATAGTCCAGCGAAGTAATACGTAGAAACCGTACGGCCAACCAGTTGGTATGGCTAAAAGAAGCAGGACCCCAGCAATAACCGCAAGCCACTTGAGAATCATTTTAATTCTGACTCAGTATATCATAGCCAACTAATACTCTTATTTTAGCAATCCAAACACATCCTCCCCCTAAAGGACATGTTCTGCAACCGAGAAATAGAGTTTGATTTTAGCTTGCAAAATATCAAAACCGTGCTTGAGACGTTCCAACTACAACCAGTTTTAACCTTCGTCTATTAAACATTATCCGAATGACACTCGACTTCCATTCTTCTGGAACATCATTACAAAGAAAATCACTCTGATATAATCTTTATATGTATATTAAACTCAAAATCCTTCTCTTTTTTTTTATCATAGCATCTGTTTTTGCAAAACCTGTTCTAGCGGTCGAGTGGTATAGTTCCAACTGGGAACACCGTCAAAAAATAACAATTTCCAGCAACGTCACTGACTCTAATTTAACAAACTTCCCCCTATTGGTGTCTATAACAGATAGTTCAAATAAGGTTTTTGACTATGCTCAGGCAGATGGTGATGACATTCTTTTTACATCGTCAAGCGGAACATCCAAGTTAAATCATGATCTCGACTATTTTAATAACTCTACTGACAACGAACTTCTAACTGCTCACGTTAATATTCCTCAATTATCAAGTTCGGACAATATGGATATCTATATGTACTATGGCAATACTGGAGCATCATCTCAAGAAAGTAGTTCAGGAGTATTTGATGATAATTTTGTGTCAGTTCAACACTTAGGATCCCAAAACAACCTGTGGGGCTATCGCGAAATTGGCACAATCGAAGGTGCAGATGGTGGAGACTACGATTTTTGGGATTCAGACAATCAACGAGATATCTGCATTGCTGCCGAAGAAAGCGCGGTTGTTGCCTGTTACCTAATTTCCAATTCATATACCGCTACAGAAGTCCAAATCGGAAGTGGTTTAACAGGTATAGAGGATGTGGCTATAGGCAACTTAACAATAGATGATAGCAGAAATGACCTCGCCTACTTCCTCCAATCTGGTACAGAGGTGGGGTTTTTCCACTGTACTGATAACACAAACGGCGCTAGTTGCACCCAGGTTACCCTTTACACTGCTCCATACAAAATCCACAATGGTTTTATCAAGGATGTAGATAATGATGGATATGATGACATCATCTACGTCTCTGGAATTAGCGCTGGACCAAACGGAGAGGTGGGATGGTGGGAAAACCCATATCCAACTGATCCAACTGTGGCTGGAAACTGGACCAAGCACATTATCTATTCTGGTGATCAGGGTAGTTGGGGAATGGGTGTAGGTGGTAATTATAATAGAGGAGATTTTTTTGATTTGTATAACGATGAAACTCAAAGACTAATCATCTCAAATCGATACAGCAATTCTATCTCAATTTTTAATGTCGACGCAGAAAACGATAATTGGACTGAGGCAAAACGGATTACTTCAACCTATGAAGTAAAACACTTAAGTATTGCGGATCTTGATGGCGATGGAGACCTAGATATAAGTGGTACCTCACAATCTGGAGAAGTTTTGGTTTGGGAAAATACTGGTAGTTTGAATTTTACAGAGCATATTGTTGACAGTGGCCTCACAATGCCTATGGGAATCGGAGCTCACAATTTAGACAACGATTCTTTGCCAGAAATAGTCGTCAGCGAGTATGAACAGAGCATTTATGCTAATGTACTAAAATATGATAGCAATAGTATTTCTGACTGGGACTCAACCATAATATATGATCTTATTAGAGCGGGAGACGATATTTTCTTTGAAGACATCGATAACAATGGTTTTAGCGAAATTATTTCAACTTGGGATGGGATTGGCGCTGTCATCGGCAAAGTATTTATTATTAATCAATATCTCTCCCCTTATAACGGAAAAATCAACGGTAGCAACTTTATTTACTCATCTAATGCCAACAGACCAAATGATTATTATGTAAACTTGGGCTCGGATAATTCATTAAAACCCACAGACAAAATTACGGTTAGCGTTTGGGTAGACGCTTCGGAATTAACAGGAATAACAATAATAAGTGGAGGGGGAGACAACTCTGCATTTGAAGGATATCAAATGCAAATGTTTGCTGATGGAAGAATAGATTTTGCCGTTGGTGACGGCGCTACTCAAAACTTTTTAGCCAGAAAAACCAACGCTTACGATGGAACTGAGGGTTGGTTGTATCTTACCGGAAGATACGATGGAACCGATGTAAAGATGTTTGTGAATGGCAATGAAATAGCCTCTATCGGTGGCCCTGGGTCTATTGCTTATAGTTCCCAGGACCCCAATGTTTATATAGGCGTTCGTCATGATGGGGCTAGTGGTTTGGAACGATATTTCGAGGGATTAATTGATGAAGTTCGCATTTCAGATACTGACCGTTCCGATGATTGGATTAAGGCAGAATATAATAATCAAAATTCCCCCTCTACTTTCTTGAGCTTTTCTTCTAATGAAACGCTCCCTTCTAATGAAACGCTCCCTGGGGGGGCTTCCCCACCTGTTTGTAACGACACCTCTCCTGGCTCAGCTCCTTGGTTGTATGCTGCAACAGCTGAAAGCAAAAAGTCTGTTTTGTTAAATTTCACCGAGGTTAGTGGCAATACAAACAAATACGCTGTCGAATATGGACAAGAGAGCGGGAATTATGTGTTTGCTGCAGATAATATTGGCGGGAAGGGAACAAGTGAATATCTGGTTCAAGCACTAGAACCCAATACTACATATTACTTCAGGGTCAGAGCTGGTAATGGATGTGCTACTGGCACTTGGTCAAATGAAATTTCTACCAAAACATTTTCTTCAGGATCTTTTCTGGAAACCAGAATCACTGATGTTGAGACTGTTCAAAGGAAGGAGGATATATACACAGTTAAACCTGGGGATGCTCTTTTCTCTATTGCTGAAAAACTACTGGGAGACCCTCACAAATATTTGGAAATTGTAGAATTAAACAAAGAAAAATATCCAAGCTTAGAAACTAATCCTGGATACTTGAAAGTTGGTTGGGAATTGAAAATACCAGGGATTGAAAAAGAAAGTGAAGAAGTATCCCAAAAAGCTCCCTACTCTGTTCAAGTTAGAGTTGTAGATACAAAACAAAACCCCGTTGAAGGTGCAACTGTTGAGCTTCACTCAGAACCAAGAACTACAACCACAAACAAAGATGGAATTGCCAGGTTTGACGATGTTGAAAAAGGAGATCACAGAATTGTCATTGCTTTTGATGGCCAAAGTGGAGAACAAAATGTAAATCTTGAGGGAGATGGGGTGCTCGAGTTTCAGTTCACTATACAAATCAAGCCCACAAACCCCTTTCTTAATCCATACGTCATATTAGCAATCGGAATACCCACCACTGCTCTACTTCTACTACTCATCAAAAACAAAAGGAAACACACAAAACAATCCTAGTAAATATATCAAAAAGTATCAGCTCCCCCTAAAGGATATGTTCTGCAACCAGAAAGTGGAGTTTGAGTTTAGTTTTTCTGAAGTTAAAACGAACTTTGACTTATTCCTACTTATCAAATAACTTAATCGGGCCAACATTGACTTTCAGGCTATGCATCCTATAACATACGGCATGTCTCCCGAATATACAGCCTCGCCAAAACCAGACGTTGGCATGGTTGAAATGAACATATCTAATCTTTGCAATTTAGAATGTTTAACTTGTGTCAGGCACGCGCCCGATTATATCCAACCCGAGCCAGTATTGTTAAATCTGCAGCAGTTTAAAGTCATCGTTGAAAGATTCCCCGAATTACCAAAACTACAGATTTGTGGCTTTTCCGAACCAACCATGAATAAAGATTTGCCTGAAATGATCACGTTTGCAAAAGAAAGTGGTGTTAAACATGTAGAAATGTTCACCAACGGAACTCTCCTTACGGAGAAAATGACCAGCCGTCTAGCCAAAGGCGGTTTGGACCTCCTTAGAACTAGTATTGACGGAGGAGACGCAGAAACATATCGTCGAGTGCGTGGAGCCGATTTAAATAAAGTAATCAAAAACGTTCGACATTTTGCAGAGCAAACGAGCGTGCCCGTAAGAATGGAGAGTGTGCTTTCTGCACACGTAGCAAACAGCGTAGAAAAACTTCCTGATGTGGCCGCGGCCGTCGGGGCCAAATGGTTATCTATACGACTTCTAGACGGTCAGGACCATAATCTTGAGGCTAATTCTATGTATGAACCAAGTTATTTAAAAAGCCTAAAAGAAAAGCTGGGAAGCTCTTGCGAAAAATACGGAATTGAACTAATTATGGCCCTGCCAGGAGAACAAGACTTCGCTTCTAGATGTACCGCGTGGGATGAAGTATATGTTGATGAAACAGGAGGACTAGTACCTTGTTATCTTTCAGGCACCAAACCCGTGGGCAATCTGCTGGAGTCTACATTTGATGAAATCTGGGAAACTCAGGGTCAACAATTTTTGAGCCAAAAAGAAGACGGGGGCGGGTTTTTAGACAGCTGTAGTTGCAATTATGCTCTTGTTGCCCAAAACAAGGTTAAGTAATTTTGCTCCACCTGATAGACGAAGTTAGAACATACCACATTAAACTTGATAGTATACTAGGGTGATGCTTGAAACTAATCCATTCAGTGTATATTGTCCACCAAATGCAAAGTATTTCATACTTGGAAGCTTCGCTGCAAAAGATGGAAAATCAGGTGTAACTTATGATTGGTACTACTCAAATGGTAGAAATCAATTCTGGCCTATATTGGAAAATGTATACAATACTGAGCTAAAAAATAGACAATCGCAGCAAGACCTTTTTAAAAAATTGTCAATTGCAGTTGCTGACATTATTTATCAGTGTGAAAGAAAAAATAACAGTAGTTTGGACGTCAATTTAGCTAACTTTGTATATAACCTCTCCCCTATAACAAAAGTCTTGCAAGAAAATTTAATTGAGAAAATACTTTTTACAAGTCGGTTTGTTGAAAAAGAGTATAAAAGGCACTTTAAAGGCTTAATTGAGGAGTTTCCAAATATTGAACTTATTACTTTACCATCACCATCACCTCGGTATGCGACGATGCAGAAGGAAGAAAAAATCAGGAGATATGGTCAAGTTTTTCCTAAATTGTAAACCCACCCAACTTCACTTAACGAATGAGGGGAGAACTTATCATTTGACTACAGCCTCTTGATTTTATAAATTGCAGCTTTTTTCCCCGAAACCAACACATCATATTTATCTTCCAAATTTAGGCTGGAGAACTCTTTTATTAGATCTTCAAACATCTCTTTTTGAGCAGTTACTATTACTATTGTTCCCTTGGGTTTTACTACCCTGATGAACTCACCAAGCATGTCTTTATAAAAAGTTTTCAAATCCTGCTCCTGGCTACCATAAAAACCCCAAGGCGGGTCTGTAACTATCTTGTCTACACTATTATTGGTTAAGGAACTAAGATTAAGAGCATCCCATCTACCAACCACCATTTTGGGCTTACTGTCTCTAGTTTTTTCTTGAAGTACTTTAAATACCTCTTTGTCTTTTTCACCTGCAAATATCTGCCCAACTCTAAAAGACCTGCCACATTCCAGGGGTATCGCTCCGTACCCCGCAAAGGGGTCTAAAACCACATCCGATGGCTTAAATTCGGCCAAAATACACATAATGTTCGCAAGTTCAGGACGAAGCTCACCTTTTTGTAAGGTTTTCTCATAATTGGGCGTCTTCGTCATTCTCAAACCAATAAAACCATACCCCTCTTTCCTTGTAAGGAACCATACTTCAACATCTGGTAAAGTTCTATTGACTTCTAGTTTCAACTTTTTCTCCAGTAAACCTTCTACTTTTTGAAGTATTTGCTTGTCAACAGATATGAGCTGATTTTCTCTTGATGCAATAACACGGAAGCTTTTAACACCTTTTAAGGCAGATTTGGGGACATTGGATATAATCTCTGGCCCAGATATTGCACTTTTGATAAGTTCTTGGGGTTCGCAATCCCCCTTTTCTTTGAACATCTTTAATAGAAAATATGAATTATTGATAAAACGAAGGCTCTTTATTTGATTCAAAGGTTTGTCGGTTTTGTAAACCACAAGGCCATCAAGAAGTAAATCAATTTTTACATCTTTTAGTTTCTCTTTCAGAACCTTTTTAACTATTTCCTGTGTTCCTGTAATGAACGTTGAGTAATATAGGGTCATGGACTGATTATATCAATACGAAGATGATGAGTATATCAAACTATATCAGCTCCCTAGTTCCCCGATTGCACTGTATGAGATGTTCACTGGGGCGACGGTGGCTCAAATAAAAGAACAGTTAAGGGATTTGAAAAAGATTCTGAAGATGAAACCAAGTTATGAAGTGATAAAAGTGAAGAATGGTGAGTTTTGTAGGTTAACTAGCGGGCGTAATTTTGACAAACCCCATATCGATTAACTCCTTCAATAAATCCATTGCTTTAGCTTTAAGATTATTCTCCTCAAATACAATATATCCTAGATTACTGAAATCGCTTGCTGAAAATTCTACGTCTTCTTCCTTAAAAATAACTATCTTGTCTCCATATAGTACACTTGCAGCACCAAGTTCAAAAACCACATTCAGGTTGGGTATTATCTTTCCTTCCTCGTCAGATTCTTCCTTTTCTTTTGAGAAAATAAATATTGCAGAGCCACATTCGGTCATCAACTCCCTGACTTTTTGCGAGATTGGCCTACCAGAGTGCGGCTCATCAACAGCAACCTTATAAGGAATTTTAAATTGGTCTAGTATTTTCTTCAGTTGCTCAAGTGGCTTTATATTTTTGCCATGAGCTATAAAAATCGGCCGTGGTTTTTTCGTCTCCACTTCTTCCATTTCTTTGGCACCTGACTCATCAGAGGGCAAATCATCGGGTTTTTCAGAATCAATCTCTTCCGTGGGTTCTCCTGTATCGATAGTTTCTTCCGCCGGAGAAAGTTCATCCATCAAAACATGGGGAGACCCACTAATGTCTCTGATAATTCTTGCGTATTTGCCGTTCTTTTCCAATAAGCTTTCCAGCTCCTTAACATGTTCCCTATGAACTCCAAATTCTGTCTCTAGAGCATTTTCAAAAAATTTACCTGCAGGATATTTGCTACCTTTATAGTGAGTATAAATCTTGCAAAAAAGTTCAGGAGTTAATAACGCTTCTTGCTTGGCCTTTATTTCCTCTTGGGGGGATTTAGGTTTTGTTATTCTCTGCCCCAATTCAGTCAAAGTTATAGACTCTGCTTTTTCGGTGCCCTCAGTAAGTCCATACTTATATGAAGAGCTCAATAAATATTTAAAGTTTGTACTTGACGGTTTTATCCCAACAGCATCTGCCAACAGAAGCCTTTTCATTGGCTTGCCAGCATTTTTCTCCTGTATCGTTGCAGCAATTGTTAACGTTTCTTTTAAAGCATCTTTTGGAAATTGACGTCTAGCCATTTTTTCTCCTTTAATTTTTATTAGTATAACACCTAACTGGCTCCCCGGGTAGGATTCGAACCTACGACTCTTCGCTTAACAGGCGAGCACTCTACCGCTGAGTTACCGGGGAAGGTAGATTACGCACAAATTATATCATGATATGATTAATCGTGGAAAATAAAGTGGAAGAAAAAGAGAACACCCCCTCAAAGATAAAGGATCAGAAACAAAAACGAATAATTGCTCTTTTTGGGGCCATTCTGATTAGTGCTTTAATTATTTATTTCAAAGACTATTTTACTGAGCTTGGCGATTATGGTTATTTGGGTATTTTTGTTCTTAGTGTAATCGGAAACGCCACTGTCATATTGCCTGTTCCGGTTGTTTTAACAGCTTTTATAGGAGGAGGGGTATTTAATCCCCTACTAGTAGGACTGATAATTGGAATTGGTTCTACTCTTGGTGAAACAACGGGATATTTAGCCGGGTATGGAGGGAAAATAATGATTGAGGATTCCAGGACATTTAAAAAACTAGCTGGTTGGATTAAAACGCGTGGATTCTTAACTATATTTATATTAGCCCTTATTCCTAATCCTATTTTTGATTTGGCCGGTATTGTCTCAGGAGCCACTAATTATCCAATTGAGAAGTTTTACCAAGCTACCTTACTGGGGAAGACAATCCGTTACTTAGCCATTTCATACCTTGGGGCTAGCTTTATCTAGTCTATTCCAAATAGTCTTGGAGTTTCTTTCTTCTGCTTGGGTGTTTTAGTTTTCGAAGAGCCTTGGCTTCAATTTGTCTGATTCTTTCCCGAGTGACACCAAAAACTTTACCCACCTCTTCAAGGGTCATTTGCTTATTGCCCTCTAGACCAAAGCGAAGTTTCAGCACCCTTGCTTCCCGATCACTCAAGGTGTGTAAGACTTCATCAAGGTGATCCTTTAAAAGTTGTTTTGAGGCTGCATCAACAGGAGTTGGTTGACTGTCATCCTGAATGAAATCCCCCAACATACTCTCACCATCTTCTCCCACAGGAGTCTCAAGGGAGGTCACTTCCTGAGCAATTTTGAAGATTTCTCTGACTCTCTCTGCATCAAGTTCTAACTCGTCACCGATTTCCTTTGCTGTCGGTTCCCGGCCTAAGTTCTGCATCAAACGTCTACTGGTTCGGTAGAGCTTATTAATTGTCTCCACCATATGAACCGGAATACGTATTGTTCTGGCCTGATCTGCAATTGCTCGAGTAATGGCTTGTCTTATCCACCAAGTAGCGTAAGTTGAGAACTTAAACCCTTTTCGCCAATCATATTTTTCAACAGCCCTTATAAGCCCCTGATTCCCTTCTTGAATGAGGTCAAGTAAAGATAATCCTCGGCCGATGTACTTTTTGGCAATCGAGACAACGAGCCTCAAGTTCGACTCGGTTAGTTTATCCTTAGCCTTCTTATCTCTTTTCTCATTAGCCTTAGCAAGCTCCACTTCTTCTTCCGCAATTAAAAGAGGGACTTTCCCAATTTCTCTTAAGTACTGGCGAACTGGATCTGTTGACTCACTCCCTTCAAGCCTAGCCAACATCTGGATTTCTTTTTCTAGTTTTTCTCTCTCTTTTCCATCGGCCAAAGTATCCTCAGTGCTGACTGATTCAAAAACATCAACATTTTTCTTTAAGAGTACCTCGTAAAGCTCATCCAGCTGATCTATTTTTGTTTCAGCATTGGGAAAAACCTCTAGAATTTCTTCTTGAGTTAGAAAGCCTTGGTCCTGACCGGTTTTTATCAATTGTTTTACTGCTTTTCTCATATTTTTTTCTTGCTTTAGGGATTATACCCTGCTATTGGGTTTCTTTGAAGACTGAGAGCTTCTTTGTCATTTTATCAAATTGTCCCTGTAATATCTTCAGATCTTTGTTATTTTTTCCTTGTTCAGCCTTTTTAAGCTTCATTGTTATTTCTTGCATATGGTCCTTAACTATCATTATTTTTAACTCGTTAATAACGGTTTTAAGTTCCTTTTCAAGCTCATCTGGATTATCGGTTAATCCTTGGGTGTCGGTCATAACAATGTCTAAAAACCACTGTTTCAACTCTTCTGGAAGGCCTCCTAAAAACTTGGTGGAAACGTATTTTTTGTTAGTTTTCGTATACTTTTTGTACTCTTCCATGATCCTTTTTCCAATAATTGTTTCAACGAGAACCGTACTACTTTTCTTCAATAATATTTCTGGATCTGACTGAAAAGCCAAAACCATTAATCTTTCTTCTAAGAGTTCTCTTCGTGTTTTTGTTTTTGGAAGTGTTGGTTTTACCACCTCAACACCTTTCTTGTTAACTGCAAGAACTATCTTTTCGATTTGTTCGGTGACTGCTTGGACCGGAACATTAAGTTTTGTTGAAACTTGCTTGACGTAATGGGCCTTAACAATTTGATCTGGAATAGACGCCAATATTGGGACTACTTCTCCACTTACTTGTTGTTTCACAAGACCTGAAGACAAGTCTCTCCCTTCAAATATTCCCCCTATTATAAAGTCCCAGACCCCTACTGCACTTTTGAGAGTTTCTTTAAAAGCTTTGGGGTCATTTCTGACCATCTCGTCTGGATCAGCGTAGCCCTTTATCTTGGCCACTTTTATCTCAAAGCCTTGTTTTTGAGCCTCATTTATACCCCTAATAGCCGCAGCATTGCCTGCCATGTCGGGATCAAATGCAATGATTAAACGATTGGTATAGCGACTCAATAACCTGACTTGATCTTCCGTAAAAGCAGTTCCTGTAATGGCCACTATGTTTTTGTATCCCGCTTGCCAAAGAGAAAGAACGTCAACATTTCCTTCGACTACCAAGGCATAGTTTTTCTTCTTTATACTTCTTTTTGAGAAATTGAGCCCATAAATAACATATCCTTTTTGATAGGCTGGGGTTTCAGGGGAATTAATATATTTTGCCAGATCAGTCCTTTTTTCAGAAGGCATTATCCTGCCCGAAAAGCCAATTACATTTCCACGGTGATCAAATAATGGAAACATTATTCTCCCCCTGAACCTGTCAATCGCTCTCCCCCTTGAAACAAGGGTCAACCCCGCTTGCTCCAGATCAACAGCTGACAAGGACTTTTTCTTAATTAAGTAATTTGATAAAGCACCATACTCGTTTGGGGCAAAACCCAAGGAAAACTCCTTTATCGTTTCGGGAGACAATCCTCTCTGATTAAGCAAATATTTCATTACCGCCTTACCAGAATCAGTTTTTTCCAAGATGTATTGATAGAATCTAGAGGCTTGTAAATTTGTTTCATATATTTTTTGTTTCTCTGATCGGGCTGATGATTGAATGGGTTTAAGTTTTACCCCTGCTCTTTTGGCTAAATATTGCAGGGCTTCATAGAACTCCATCCCCTCTTGTTTTTCAAGAAAAGTAAACACATCACCTGTTTCAGAACAACCAAAACATTTATATATCTGAAGCTCTGGAGAAACCATAAAAGAAGGCGTTCTCTCACCATGAAATGGGCAATTAGCTTTGAAGTTACGACCCGCTTTTTTAAGGTCAATGTGTTCACCGATAATGGTGACTATGTCTGTTTTTTGTTTAACTTCTTCTACCTGATCCCTGCCTGCCATGACCCGATTCTACCACATACCCAAATAAACCCGAAGACTATTCTAAATGGGTGTCTAAAACTTTATCTTTTTTAATTACCTGACTTGTATTCTTTCCAGTAGGGACAAATCTAAATACTACAAATTTAATCTTTTTCTTCGAACTGTTAATAAAAGTATGAGGAGTATTCTCTACCTCAACTAAATCACCTTTTTTAACTTTCCTTTTTTTCTTTTTACCATTTTCCAGCCAATGCGCCCACATTTCTCCTTCGAGCATTAAGATTGATTCATTTATTGTGTCATGGTGATGCCAAGGCTGAGTGGTCTCGGGAGGTTGCTCATTGTAGTGGATCTCGTACTCTGGAAATAAATAGTAATTAACGGCTGTCCCTTCAGGTTTTTTAAAATAAATAGAGTCCTTTTTAGATAAAAATTTCATGCGGTGAGAGCGAGATTCGAACTCGCGTGCCTGCATTGCAAGCCCAAGGTTTTCGAAACCTGGCCGTTTAACCACTCCGGCATCTCACCTGGGCGGAGGAGACAGGATTCGAACCTGCGCGTGCTTTCGCACACACGCTTTCCAAGCGTGCGCCTTAGACCACTCGGCCACTCCTCCAAGGAGCCTATATTATATCAAACTTTCCTGAATACCCTCTGATTGAAGCTTTCTTGCTTGATCTAATATCTTTTTCTCACCAGAAAATGATAGTTTCTTCTTGGCGCTTTCGTACTCAAGCCACTTTACTTCCTCTGTTTCATCGCCAAATCCTTCGGGTAAGTCTTTGACATGTTCCATTAAGTAAAAGGTAACAAACTTTAGTATTTTTCTGTTTTTGATCGTAAAAAAGTACTTTGTTGTCCCTATTTTTTTAATTATCTTTGCCTTTACTCCACCCTCTTCAGCCACTTCTTTTAAGGCAGCATTCCGAAGATCTTTCTCTGGGGCACGTTTCGCACCAGTCGTCATCAAGCCTGGGCTTTCACCGTCTTCTTTGTCGTCAATCCAACCTTTTGGAAGTCGCCATGAAGATTTTGCAAAATCTCTACTTGGGGCTGATTTTGTTACTAACCAATAAACTTTTGATTTTTCATTACCAGTTTTGGTTTCTTTGAAAACCACTCCTCCCGACGAGAACTCTCTATCCATTTATTTTTTTGATTTTTCTTCCTCTTCCAGACTCTCCAGGTAAAGCTTTTTTTGCTCCTTAATCCAATCTGGGTTTTCTTTTCGCCAAGAACTGAGTAGTTTCTTTGCATCACGAAGCATCTGTTGCTCTCTTTTCGAGCTTATTTTCCTAACTGCTTTTGAATAAATTAACCATTCAGCCTTCTCAAACCCCAATATTTCTCCTGCTGATATTTGGACCATAAGGTAGTAAATGTAACGTTGAGGAACTTTCTTTCCACCAACAGTGGTTGAACCACCAGCTCTGCCAACTTCTTCCAACACCTTATTATTCATACCACCTTTCTCACCTGTCATTCGAATAGCTGCTCTTACAGAAGATTCTGTTTTTTTGACCATCACTTTGGGGATCTCCCAAGCTTCTTCATCATCAACTTTATTCATAGAAACAAACCAAAAGGTTTTACCTCTACTCTTCTTAAAGACGATGGCTCCTGATATTAAAATTGTGTTATCGATCATAAGACTATCCTAGTATTGTAATACATTAATCAAGTTTTTGCGGTGGGTACAGGATTCGAACCTGTGCAAGGGAAAACCCTTCTGGTTTTCAAGACCAGCGCATTTGACCACTCTGCCAACCCACCTCATGTGCCCCCGACCAGAGTCGAACTGGTATCACTGGTTCCGCAAACCAGCACTCTGTCCATTGAGCTACAGGGGCTTTTTTATACTCTTAGTTTGTCAGAAAACCAGAGAGTTGCTTTATCTATATTTGAGGGAGGAGTTTCTTCTTCAATCACATACGAAGACATTGCTTTTCTTATTTTTTCTTTATCAGCAGCATTAATAACATATTCCATTCTTCCGGGAAAACTCGCTGTTTCAATTACTAGCAAGTTACTGTTGTAGCGCTTACTCAACCAAAACCTTATTATCTTCTCCCAATCAATGCTTTTGTCAGCTATAAAAAGACCTTTTTCCTCAATCCTATATTGGATCTTTTCAGGCTCAATTGAGCTCATCACATAAACCAAGAAAATGAGGGATACTATTAAAACAACTGGCATCCAACCATCAATGAAAAATAGGATTACCCCAAGCAATCCCGCAATCGAAAAAAGGTTAACATAAAACTCTCGATCCCTTTTTTTGAAAGGCCTCATTGGCGCCGTCCAAGAAAATGTTGGATTAGGCTTCTTAGAGCCAGAAACAGCCTCCTTTTTTAAGGTTCTTTCTTCCTTCAATGCTTTAGCAGGCATATACATATTATACCCCAATAAAGGTAATATTTGATATAATCAAGGCTGTTCTCAAGGAGGTGTGCGAGAGTGGTTTAATCGAGCGGCTTGCTAAGCCGTGCCCGTAAGGGTCCGTGGGTTCGAATCCCACCGCCTCCGCCTATATTGCAGTTAACAAGGGTGTGGGCAATGTTGTCATACAGTCACACCAGCGATCTCAAGGCAATTTTGGGGTACAACCCTTGGATCTGTAGTATGGATTCTTAAACTTTTCCAACCTGAAGTGGCGTAAGACCTACTTCTCTTAAGGATATCCTTTCCAACCTTATGGATAGTTGTTCTATGAGGGAAAATTTCTTCTACCCACAATGGTTTTATCTTTACGTCGTTCTTAATTATCTCTGTTCCACTGTCATCGGTGATTACTTTCAAACCATGAAAAATAACGGCCCCATCACTGTTTAACGGATAGGCCATGGTTTTAAATTTTCTTTCACCTTGGTTCCATGTTCTTAAGGAATAATTAAATTGCCCACCTTTGTTTCCTGTTTTACTATTTTCTTTCATACTTTATTATATCTCAATTTCGTTCAATCATGGCTGCGTTATTGAATTAGACGGATTTAAAAAATTAAGGGATGGAAGCGTATCATAAAGTGACCAGGAAGGGGCAACGTCAGGTTTGGCCAGAAATGAATTCAACAAACCAGTAAATTTGCTCTCCCAATCAGTAAGATAATTCGGATAAAGAGGGCCAGTTGGATCAAATAAAATAACTTTTCCTTGACTATCAAACATGATATTTCCTGTATTTATACCACCTCCGCCAGTAACAAGATCTCCATGGGCTGAACCAGTAATTCCTTGGTAGCCGTAAACTGCGGTTAAGACCTCATCGTATTGTTCTGGACTTATAATCCCCCCCTGTCCAGTCAATATCTCTCTTAAAGTATTTCCTTCAGTCAAGTCCATTGCATAACCACCTCCGCCTTCAAGTCGACCTTGAAAAGTTGGCAGGGGCACATCAGAACCTTGAACACCCCATTTTTCCATAATATTCATTTGAGTCTCATTTGAGCCGATCAAAGAGCGGACATTAAAATCTTTATCTGCTTGAGACAGGTGGTCAAGGGTGTTAATATAGTCGGCCACTTCTTGTTCGGATTTAAATATTTTTACAGCACATGTTCCACCACCACATTCCGGAGCATATTCTCCTAAATATATATCTGCCTGTACTCCTGCTCCTATTTGTTCCACCAAACCAATTCTTTCTCCCGTCTCTAGAGTGACACTTTGAGAATAAGGAGACGTCGAGCCTCCGGTTTGAAAATCGTACCCTGTATTTAGCACCGTAACATTGACATAATCATCTATTGCTCCTCCAAGAGCACTTACTGAAGTTTTCCCTGAACTAAACAATCCACTAAAAGCAGAATATATTTCCTCAGTGGCTTGGACCGGATTAACTGAAAAGCCTCCAGCAGCCTCAAAACAAATATCACCACTCATCTGGTTTTCTATACAATCCTTTAAGACAGCCGCCGTTCCTATTACTTCAACTCCCTGTAGGACTGTTTGTATGGATGGATATTGGATTATTTTTTGAACTACCCAATTTCCTAATGCTGGTACTCCCTCAGTTATTGCCGGAACTGCTGGAGCTATAAAAGGAGTTAGATATGGCAGTGTTGAAAGACCCAATCTTGTAGCTGCGGGTCCTCTTTCTGGCTGCCAAGCAGCTTCTAAATAAGATAAATTTGGATTCGAATTAGCATTTGCTTCCATATTAACTCGACCGGAATTAGATAGGCTTCCAAAAAGAAGGGTGTCTGCTGCAGCAAAATTCATTGCATCATCATTTTGGTTACCCTCTCCAAAAAGCATAAAGGCTGCATTAACTCCCATCTGTTGCCACCACTCAAGCTCAATATCAGGAGAAAAGGCTAGCTCTGTAATTTCCTGACTAAATGACTTTGGCCCAGGGGCAGTACAATTACCATCCTCACAAGTCCAATCAGTGGGGCAATTAAGGGTGTGTAACTCTTCATCGGCGGGAGAACACCAAAGAACAGATGTTTTTGTGGCACATTCTTTGGGACTTTGTGGGTTACAAGACCCTGTATAACTTTTTTCGCAATGACCACCTTCTACATCTTTAGCACACTGCATCTCATTTTGACGACATTCTCTTTCCTTGTCATCACTACAAAAAGAAGGTATACACCTAGCACCGGGACCGTATTTAGCAGCATTATTAAAGCACCCACTCCCTTGTGGACAATTAATAGTAAGGCCCACTTCACCATTACTACACATCTGGATCGATGTTTTTGATGCGCATTTATTTTCCTCACAAGACTCAGCAATAGAAGGGGGTGGTTCAGGCTCATCTTCTGGTCTTCTCAGTGTACACTCAGCCTCACAAAGGCTAATTGCTTTGCAATAATATTTCCTAATATCACCGCAGTCATTGGCAGTTGTACAGGAAGGTTTACAGAGGTTGGGATCATTTAATGTGTCTTTATCTACTAACTCCTCTACACATTGCCCTTCCTGGCACATACCCGTTCCGCACATATCCTCAAATATCCATTTTCCTGAAATACAGTAAATAAGTGACTGATGATCAGGAGAACATTTAACATCTCCTTCTTCACACAATGATGGTCCAGAAGTGCCTGATTCAGGAGTCGTAGAAGCTGGTTCACTGATAGCCGGAGTATATGGTAAGCACTTGCTTCCTGATCGCCAATGAGGAGCAGATTGTTTCCATCGTGTGGGATTAGTAGGATCTGGAGGACACCAAACTCGAGTGGCAGCATCCCCTCTTTCTTCACTTGCTTCTGTTTGATCTGATCCACCATATGCTATACATTTGTAACCTGTCCAAAGATGTCCCTTTGCTTCACAGTCAGCCTTACCATCGCCAGAGGTTGACGGAGGTGGAACTTTTCCTCCGCCTCCACCACCAGTTGATGGTTTCTTGGTTGGAGCAGGAGTTTTTTTGTTTACACACCAAGCCTGACAACTGTTTACCTTTATACACTTCTGATTTGCTCCACAGTCTGAATTCGAATAACAATCGGGATCACAGGTCTGAGGAAGCCCTCTTTCTCCATCCAATAAGGGTGCAGCCAACTCCCTAATATCAAAGTTGTAATTAGGATCAACAATGGTCCTTACGGCTGGAATCATTATTCCTATCAATGCAATTATTCCAATCACAGGAAGGATTGCAAAACCAGCAAAATATTTGCCAGACTTAGCAGGCATATTATCATCCTAACAAAAGATTAATACGTTGCCTATCGTTATTTATTACCCTTGACACTCTATTTGTCACAACCTACATTTAAGTTATGCAGCACAGTTATTCAAATCCTACTCAAAATCAATCCACTCAATCTGAAACAAAAAAGTTATCTATCCCCCAATACGCGGTTTATGCTGTTGTTGGAATTATTGTTTTATACTTAGTCTCATATTTCCTGCCTACTTCTTTAACGTCATTTATTCCTAATCCTTTCGGGAAAAAAAGTGATATTACAGTAACGGGTGCAGGAAGTGTAAAAACAACTCCTGATATCGCTGGGTTTGCGGTGACAGTGGCTGACACAGGAGTGGATTCTAATTCAGCTCTAAACAACGCAAAAGAAGAAGTAAATCAGTTGATTAATTCATTTAAAGGTTTGGGGTTAATTGACGAAGACATCAACATTGCTAGCTACTCTGTAGCTCCCTCAGTGGTTGGTGAATCAGTCATATATGCCGCCGGCACAACAGTAATTGTTTCTACAAAAAACTTGTTCGCCGCAGATGATTTAGTTACCGCAGCTCTTACTCAAGGAGGAAGACTTTCCATCCCCCTTACATATTCTGTCAGTGATAGAGAAATTTTTGAAATTGAGGCTAGGGACTTAGCTATTAAGGATGCTGAAAAGAATGCAAAAGAAGTGGCAAGCTCGTTCAACAAAAGACTAGGGAAAATGACGACTTACGCTGAAACCCAAACACAAACATCTCAAACAACAGAGAGTTCTTCAGATCAAACAGCTGGAGAAATCACCATTTCAAGAGCAGTACAGGTTACCTTCAAAACAAAGTAAATCACTCACCCACAAAGAGTCATGGCATAAACTTTTATCGCACCTTTTCGCTTGAGAGCTTTACTTGCTTCTTTTAAGGTTGAACCCGTTGTAGACACATCATCAAATAAAACAATCGGCTGTTTTTTAACTTCACCACTAACCATGAAGGCTCCAAGAATATTCCTTTTTCTTGATTCCCCTTTTAAGGTCGTTTGGGGTTGGGTGTTTTTAATTCTTTTTAACAAAGTTGGTTCAAAATCCCAACCCAATTTATTAGCAATTAATTTGCCCAGTAGCTCTGACTGATTAAACCCCCGCCACCTAAGGCGACTCTTGTGAAGTGGAATGGGTACAAGCAACATATTCTTTTTATTAATAATTGGGTATTTTATTACTCTAAAAATGTAGTTTTCAGCTAATTCATCGGCAATGTTACTCGTAAATCTATACTTCAAAGTGGCAATCGCACTCTTAACTACTCCCCTATAGCGCCAGGCTGAGACCTGTCCATCAAGGCAGTAAGACTTAAAACACTTAGGGTGGGTCATTCCATTGACGGCCATCCTCTTGCATACAAAACAGAGAGGAGCGCTTGGGGACACTTTTAATAAACACTTCTCACACAAATAAACTCCTCGACTTTTGCAAGACAAACACTTTACTGGAAAGATAAAATCCAAAAGACCCATGGTTTTATTTTACCCCAACAAAAAAACCACCCCCTAAGGAATGGTTTATTGGTGGAGGCGGCGGGGATCGAACCCGCGTCCGAAAAAATTCAACTAAAGAAATCTACAAGTTTAGTAAGTTTGTTTTAAATCTAAGCCTTTAAGCTTACAAAATAACTTAGAGTTAGGCTTATCAGCTTGAGTTGATTTTCTAAGCCTTAGAGAATCAACTGCATCTCAACAGGTTTATACCCAACTGAATCGGTTGAGAAGCGAATCCAGCGGACACCTGATTTTACGCGTAAGCGTAAGCAACAGGAGCAAAACTTTCATCGTTTGCTTTTATTTTTTAACATTTGATTTAAGAGTGAATGTCACACTCTACTTGCCTTCTTTAAAAGAACATTCCGTCGAAACCAATTACGCCCCCTTTAACTCTTTTTCAATTTCTCTTTCAGCCTCACGTCTTCTTATCGTTTCTCTTTTTTCGTATTGTTTCTTAGGCTTAGAAAGAGCTAATTTAGCCTTGATCAGGCGGCCCTTAGTATATATAGAAAGAGGTATTAAAGTCAACTTTTTGGCCTTGATTTCGGCATTTATTGAATTTATCTGTCTTCTGTGTAAAAGTAGTTTTCTGGTCCTTGTTGGAGAAAACTTTATTCGGTCAGCTACATTGATTGTCGCGTTAACTAAATAGATCTCGTCACCAATAACCTTGGCGAAAGAATTGGTTAAATTAACCTTTCCCCCACGCACAGCTCTGGCTTCTTGACCATTCAATGATATTCCTGCTTCAAAAGTATCATGAATATGATAGTTAAATTTTGCCTTCCTATTATTTACTTTCATCGATACAATTATATCGCTTTATGGAAAGCTTTGTTAAAGATGTTTCATTTCAATCTCTTGAAGCCTGTCTCCCATTAATAGAAGTATTTTCCCTTCATTTTCATCGGCAGCAAGACCTGAAGCACTGCCAATTCCTTCTGATGAGTACTGGGCTTTATAAACGCCTTCCTTATCTATAACAACCACTCTGTTTGTACTTTCCAAAATGTAAACATATTTAAGTTCTTCATTGGTATAAATTTGCGTGGCTGAGAGAATTTCAGGACTAACACCTCTAACCTCAAAGCGTTCTGGACTTCCTCTTGTCAACTTCAAAATACGCCCTGAGTTAAACAAAAACCAAATTGAGCCATCAATTGTCCAAGTGGTAACCCTCGAAAAATCAATATCAATTCCAGGTGCTAGCCAATCTTGTTTTGAACCAAAATCCGATCCATCTCCCGCGTACCGGAAAACCACCGACTCTTCCTTATCCAGAATATATATGTTGCCTGCGTAAGCATAAATCAGATAATTCTCGCCCCAAGCTTTTTCTATTTTCTTTTCTTCTTCATCAACCTCGTAAATATCCCCTTTGTCTACAAATACTCTTTCTGAATAAGCAGCCATTTTGGTAATCCCCTCAATTTCTGTGGGACCTGCCACCACTTCTGTTCGTTTATTTTCAATGTTCACTTGAATAACTCGCTTACCTTCTCTCCCTAATATATATAGTGCACCTTCGCTCGTGAGCATCTGGCCCCCTGAAAAACCATCACTCAATAGAGACAGGTCTAAATATAATGAAGTAGCAGTGTTGTGCTCCCCCAATATTCGTCCTAAGTTAGCGTCAATATCAGTTTTTAATTGAGTAAGTTCCAGGTCTTCAATATCTTGCTCAAGTAAAGAATTTACTGTATTTCGACTACTGACAAATAGCTCTCTCGATCTTTCTGAATTTAAGCCATAGATACCAATTGCCTCTTCATATTCATGTTTAGCTTGAAGGAGTTGAGGCTCAAAACGAAGCCTGTAATCACTCTTTTGTTTTTGGATTATCCCAAAAATAATACTGACGACCAAAAGCGCTATTAATATTCCTCCGGTTGAAATAGCCGTTTTTCTCTTTGGAGAATCTTCCTCACGAGCACCCTTCACAAAAATTCTTTTTCCGGGTAGCTGGATTTTTATTCTTGATCCAAAACCTTTAAACAGCTTTACGGGAGACTTCATAACTTTATCCGAAGACATTGGTTTATCCTCATCGGTTTTTCCTTTCTCTTCTTCTCCAACTTTTTTGGAAATAAAGACTGATTCTTCACTAAAACGCACTAGAACCAAACCTAGTTTGTATGAATCATCTTTGGTATGAATGACGGGGGCAAAAGATTCCATTGCCTCTCGAACACTTTTGCCTTGAAGGCTCGCCTTTATTACTCCCTCAGTAAAATAGTTATAGAAAGAACTTGTCGACAAAAGTAATACGTCTTCTTGATTTGGATGCCCTGAAGCCGAAATTACTGAACCTTTCTTGCTTTCCAAGATTTTGGCCAACATTCCCTTTCTGTAAACCGCCACCTGAGCACCTCCTCCGGCTGCCGAATAAACAACATTTTTTCTTTTAGAAATAGCGGCAATCTCAACATGACCTAATGATGGCTCGAATTCATTAACGACAGCACTGATTGAATCTTTAAGAGCAGAAAAAGCCGAAGTTTCAAGTTTGCCAAAATACTCTTCGTGAAGTCTTGCTAATATTTCTCTACCAGTTGATACCATATTAACCGGCTCAGTAGAAACCTTTTCTGTTTGACCCAAACTTACTGATATAACGGCATAAAGGGTACCTCTTTTTTGAAGTTTTTCTTTGTCTCCTGGCTTAAACTCGTGGACTTGAGTCCAACCTAAATCACCCGGATTACCAGACAACTTGGCAGTAGATGTGTGAAACGTTTTTTCCTTCACTGACTACTCACCTTCAAAGCACAATAAGTGCCATCATTAAAACAGCAATTGCAGCAATCAAATGTAAATATGAAATAATTCTTATCTGACCTTCAAAACCAACCTCCAAAGTCTTTGTCATTAGCTGAACCTGTCGAATAATTACAAAGGCAAAAATTAAATACAGCACAAGGGCCAAAATGATGAACCACTTTACAACCATCCATACCGATGCTCCAATTACTAGGTTCACCTAACCCTCCCATCAATTTTTTCTTGCTCTTCTTCAATCCTTAATTGTCGTAGTATCTTGGCCACCTTGTCAGGTTTTGGTACATCGTCAAACTCAATTTGGGGGATTTCAGCAGCAGTTTGAATAACTATATCACTGTAGTTAAAAATGGTTCTTAATACACCACCCATTTTTACGGTTACATCCTGGATTTGGTCTATGTTGGCGTCTGTCATTTCCCTGTAAATCAAATTGACAAAATCAACGTCAATGATTCTTTCATCTGTTAGGATATTAACGTTAAAGTACCAAGTGATAAACTCTTCAAAAACAAAGGCCGTTACCAGTAAGTACCAACAAACATAAGCAACGAGCTGGAAATTCTCAGGTAAGAAATTCATCACTGGAAAATACTGCAAAAAATATGGGGCAAAGGCCATTACAATCGCAATAAATATCCAGCGGAGATTGGTGATTGGGTGTTTTCGCAGTATCAAGATTACTTTTTCTTCAGGATCTTGATTAATGAAATTTGCCTTTATCGGATAGTAACTAAAGGCGGCTAAAGGATTTTTATTGTAAGTTGGCTTTTTATACCCGTTTAAATAATCTATTTCGCGTTTCTTCGAATGCTTTTTTGAACTTAATTTACTAGACTTTTTCGTATTCTCTGACTTCTTCTTTTTTGAGATAAATATATCAGGCATAACTAGTTCAGATTATAGCATTTGAATAAGTAAATTCGAAGTTATAAATTACTAGATCTTTTCTATGTTAAAAAGAGAAGATTTTATACCAACATATCCTGGAGCGCGCAAGTTAAATGCCTTCTTAAGTTCTGTTCCACTAATAGTTGTTGTTCCTTTGTTGGTTCCAAAACTGACAGACAGGGTTGATCCGTCATTGCCGTAAACCACCGAAACCGAGCTAGCGCTTGTAAATCCTCCAATTGAAGCCAGTTCGCTCATTGAGTAAGGATTGCCCTGCCAACAACCAGTATCAATAGGTGAAACCTTTGAAACATCACCTCCGCCTTGGTATAAAACTTTCCAGGCATTAATAACATCGGCCATTTCTTCGCTGGTTAACCAGGGGTTACTCCTACCACAACTATTACCTGATCGGTTTTTGTACCAGCCTTTATAAAACCAAGGGCTTCCAGATATTTTCTCGTAAGCTTGATTTGGCCAATCGCCATTTTCGGCATCCTTAATTCCTGTCCAACCCCATTGGGTAATCGTGAATCCTCCTGTAGTTGAAGAATAGTAGGTACCAATTGGCCCCCCACCCTTTTCCAGAACCCAACCACGAGTTGCAATAACTGCTTCTTTCCATTTACCTGATTTTAATTGGGGTTTATAAACCTGACAGGATTCGGTTGGACAAATATGTCCCGTACCATTTACGGTATAAAGAGCATACGAGCGGGCAGCTACGGCCTGGGCTTTCAAAGCCTCAAAACCACCATTATTACCCCAAGATTCCGGCACTTCATAAATACCCAGCAAATAATTCTCTTCAAAAGGAATTGATCCATAGCCATCAACAGTAATACTCCCTGGCACTGGATAACCCTTGTTCAAACTCGCCCCTTGATAATAGGCTGAGAGAATTGTTTCGGCTGATTGACCTTGTTTGCTCCGACCATATGCCCCGTACTGGCTCATACCAACTCTGTGTGGAGCACCAAAACTAAAGGCTCCAAAAGCTGGAGAAAAGCCTGGATTACAAAAATTTGATGACCCTGGTGGGCCTGAACAGGGTTCCAACGTTGGTGGTGTATCACCAATTGATGTTTGAAATCCTCCGGCCTTAAGAGCTAACAATTGTTCTTGCTTGGAACTTAGATCGGCTAGGTAACTCTCAACTTTTTCCACCTCGCCTGACAAAAATTCTTCTCGCTTGTCAACTTCAGCTTTTGCAGAAGCAAGACCAACTTTATTTGCAGTTAATTCTTCCTTGTCTGTTTTTAATTGCAACAAATCTTCGGCGTATTCGTCCATTGTTTTTCTGTCCTCATCAGCCGCTTTCTGTTTATAATTAATTTCAAGGAAAGCGCCACTGGCGTCATTAAAGAAAAATGGTAAAAGTGGATCATAAAGCCTGACAAAACGATAATAATTGTTGACCTTTTCTTCAAAAATGGCTTGAGCATAGGCTAAATCCTCTTCGCGTTGTGTTATATCGATTTCGATTTGAGCAAGTTGTGTTGAAAGATTTTTAATTCTTGCTTCCAAATTTCTCAAGGTAATCCTTAAGTCTGATAGCTCTTTTTTATTGTATTCGTGAGCAGGTTTCAAGGCTTTGATTTCTCGCTCAATTTCATTAATCTGACAATCATAATCTGACTCGGGACAATTTGTAGCTAATGCAGTTACATCCGGCAAGCTCTGGAAAAGGAATAAAATCCCCAGAATAAAAATGGTTCTTGCTACCCAAATTTTAAACCTTTTTTCCATCTCTTATACATTATACTAATCCTTTATTTTTTGCTAAACTCAGAGTATGAAAAGTTTCATAGTTGGGTTGCTATTGTTGGCAACAACCTTTTTTCCAAACACAGCTTCTGCTCAATGGTGTCCTGATTCAGATATCTGGGATGGCAAAATTAATACTGCCATAGGCTGTATTCCTGTATATGACCAAAGTGCCTTTCTTGCCTTTATATTGCGCTGGGCGTTTGGAGTTGGTGGAGCCATTGCTTTTGTCTTAATTGTAATGGCAGGAGTCATGATAATGACTTCTGCTGGAAACCCAGACAAAATACAAGCTGGAAAGGAGTTGCTTACTTCTGCGATTAGTGGATTGTTACTTTTAATTTTCTCGGTTTTTATCCTTCAATGGCTTGGTTTTGAACTATTAAATATTGGGGAGTTTGCACAGTTTTGATATGAATAAGCTTGCACAAATTAATTTTACAAAGCTTTACAATGAGCTTTATATTGAACAAGGCGTCATGGAGGGGTTAGGATTAGCCAATCCACAGTTTAGATTTTCACGGGCTCTAACTCCTGCAACGCTTGTTACGGTTATCCTGCCATATCTTTTTGTGCTTGCAGGCCTTGCCATGCTTATTATGCTTATTATTGGAGGGTTCCAGTTTATGACTTCAGGGGGTGACCCAAAGGCGGCCCAAGAAGCAAAAGGTAGAATCACCAATGCTCTAATTGGATTCTTCATTGTCTTTGCAGCTTACTGGATAGTCCAAATCATGGCCCAAATTCTTGGTCTTCAAGAAGTTTTAAACACTTTTAAACGTTATTAACTATATTATTGCAAACCAAGGACTCACAACTTGTAAATTGAATCATTGCGCTCAACTTGATAAACTTATTCCATGACAAAATTAGCTACCGCTTTTAATATCGGAGACGCGTTTGGCTCAAGGTTTGGTCAATTTGGTTCAGGTGGGCTGGGATTAGGCGACTTTGTTTCCATTATTCTTTCTAATGCCATTGTTTTGGCAGGTTTTGCCATGCTTGTGCTGTTTCTAATTGGCGGATTTTCTGTTATCGCCGGTGCTGGCCAAGACAATCCAGATCAAGCTGCTAAAGGTAAACAGGCTATTACTTCAGCGATAATTGGGTTTATAATAGTGTTTGCCAGTTACTGGATAGTAAAAATAGTTGAAACTTTAACTGGTTTACAAATCCTAAATCCGGGATTCTAAGTAGTATGAATAAAATTGCGCAAATATTTGGTAAGGTAAGACCTCCACCTGGTGTTGATAGATTTGAAGGAGGCGAATTGCCTGGAATAACTGTTTTTATAAACAATATTCTAAAATTTATGATTGTGGGAGCCGGTATATTTGCAGTATTTAATCTTGTCACAGCAGGATTTGGTTATATGTCAGCAGGAGACGACCCAAAAAAGGTTGCTGCCGCAGGAAGCAAGATTTGGCAATCTCTGTTGGGACTGTCAATTGCTGCTGGATCTTTTGTCCTAGCGGCCATCTTTGGACAACTAATATTTGGTGATTGGAATGCCTTACTACAGTTAAAGATTTTTGGACCAAACCCATGAACAACTTACTAGCACAATATCAAAAAGATTTAGGAGGTCCTCTAGAAGGAATCGGACCCCTAGGCCTTGAAGGAAATCCTAAATGGTATGCCAATCAAACTTTTTCAAACTTCATCTCATCAGCCATTGGTCTCATGACGGTTATTGCCAGCATTTACTTTGTGTTTTTGCTTATTATTGGTGGCATAGGAATAATGAATGCGGGAGGCGACAAAGCTGCTTTGGAAGCGGCAAGAAAAAAAATTACCAATGGCATTATTGGTATGGTTGTTGTCGTTGCCTCCGTTTTCGTAATTAGATTTATCGGATCATTGATCGGCCTAAACGACGTTTTAAACCCATCAATTTTTCTAGATAATCTTAGTCTTTAATAACCTTAATTATGCTCAAATCATGATGAAACTAGCAGGCTCAGGAGAATCAGGAAGTATTACTAATCCAGTATTAAGCGACGATTTGCAGAGTATTCTCAGAAATGAGGGTCCTGCTTCTTTCTTTACTAAATTTATTCCTCCCTTAATTGGACTTGGTTTTGTGGTTGGAATTATTATTTTCTTTTTTATGTTTGTTTTGGGCGCTATTCAATGGATCTCATCCGGTGGAGACAAGGCAGCTCTCGAAGGAGCCAGGGGAAAAATCAGCAATGCTCTCGTTGGTTTGATTGTCTTATTTTTAGTATTTGCTATTGTTACCTTAATTGAACAATTCTTTGGAACAAACATCTTGACACTAGATCTCGGACCACTTAGAATTGAGTAGGTTATGCTTAATTTACTAGCAGTAGTACAAGAAAATATTCAACTAACACCCCCAGAGGGTTCAGATTTTGCTCCTCTAGCTGATCTTCAATTCTCGCAGTTAATTAGTGGTTTTATCGGTTTAATTTTAATTATTGCCGCTGTAATATTCTTTTTCATGCTTGTTCTTGGAGGCATTAAGTGGATGACATCAGGTGGAGACAAAGCTCAAACTGAAACAGCTAGAAACCAAATCACTTCTGCTCTAGTAGGATTAGTCATCGTATTTGCCGCTTGGGCCATAGTTCAACTGATTGGCCAATTCTTCAAGATTGAAAACATTCTTGACCTTAACGTTGATAACTTCATACCCAAGTAAACCTTCTGTTGCGGTGGTCTTGTTTATGCCTTAAACTTATGTTTATTGTGGTATACGCAGCAGAACCGGCAAAGTTATATTATCTTGAAAACATTTTTAATAATGTTATTTGGTCAATACTAAGCATGGTGGGAATTGTGTTTTTCTTACTTATAATCGCAGGCGGTTTCCAATTCATAACAGCAGGAGGTGATCCCAAAAAAGCTGCACAAGCAAAAAACACTTTAACTTATGCATTACTTGGTTTTGTTTTTGTATCTCTTTCTTTCTTGATCATTAGATTTATTCAAGACTTTACTGGTATTAATGTAAGTTTATTCCAACTCTCTTATCCTTAAAAAGTAATGCATGAACAATTTCAATTCTGCCTCTTTTAAAAACTTACTCCGTAGATATTCCCTGATGTTTGTTTCCTGCTTGCTGTTCCTTGTTTTTTTCTTGGGCATGTTTGTTCAAAACACAGCGGCAGCAGCTTTTCCTCCAGGCAAGATTCCTTGTGATGAAGTCGAAAACCCTGAATTCCAGTCTCTCAGACCATACCAAAAAAACCCTTGTGATAAAAAAGTGCATGATACAGCTCTTTTTTGTGGCAATGACCTTGTCCTTTCCGACATAATTAACGTTAATAAAAGCCAAGCTGAAAGTTGCACTTCTATCGGCGGTGGAAAAGAAAAATGCCACTTCGTTTATGAGCGCCCCCCTTTGGAAATTGCTATTGATCTTTCTGGTGCTGACCTTCCAATTGCGGGAAACACAGAACTTGTAATAAATAGTCAAAACTTTAAAACTGTTACTGATCTTGATGATGCTACAAAAGTTAATGAATATTTAAGTTGGTACTTAAATGGTGCCATTAATAGAGCAGAGTATCCTCTGCTTGGTGCGGGTGAAGACGATACAAAAAAGCTAACTACTTTTTCGGGCCCTCTAAACAAACTTCTCCCTTGGAATTTACAAGCTTATTATCGAATAAAAACAATTACTGATGGAGTCCTGTCAAGACGGGGCGCTGAAGAGATCAGACATGATCAAATTGTTGCCTGCACCATTGGTTTAGAAATAAATATATTGATTTTTTCTATAAACATCGGAAGAATTCCAATTCCTTGCTATATCGATCGAAGCGCCCTTAATAAATTTTTTACCGGCATAAAAAGATTCCGCTTATCCAGTTGGGCTGACCACACACCTCCCGTAGAAGAAGATTATGATGAATTCTATGACTACTGGATTCAATATAAAAGATGGCGAGGAAATTATTGTCCCGAAATAACTTTGTGGGACTGGGTACCAATCCTTGGAGGGAAAAGAATCGTCCTTTGCTATGACGATCCATTAGATTTACTTCGTCCCAATTTTTGGTCACAAATGTTTACCTATATTCCCTTTTCCTCAACTGAAGATCGAAAGGGCCAGGTAAGAGTTCAATCGGTGGGTGTCACCGGATCCTCGGGCGATGTTCAAGTTTACGATATCGATTTTTCTAATCAAATTCCTGCTTCCTTATTTTTCTCTCATATGCAGGAAAATAACGAGTTAGCGGGGATATTGCAAAAAACCTTTGCACCACAAGGAGCAAAATTGGAAAACCCATTTGCCCCTGGACTATATCCAAATGAACACTGTGATCTCGCTCAAATTAGAACCAATCCTGGTGACAATCTTTTTGCCGGTGAAATAAAGGGGGACTTAACCTATACCGCTGAGTTTGACTGTGAGTTTGAGCCAGATATAGAAACTTCAAGAACTTGTAGCCTTGCAAATAGATGTCCAGACAGAATGAGTTGTAGAAGTGGAAAATGCTGGATTAGAGGAACTACAACTTGCACCCAAGATATTGCCGTCAGCCTAGGATTAATTACAAAAACACCTCTCGCTGAAGAAATTTGGCAAAAAACAGTAGCTGGGCCATCGGCTATTATCAAGCAATTCTTCCCTAAAATGGAAAAGGGGGCTCCAATTGAGGCAATGTATGACATTCCAGCCGCCACGAAAGTAAATTACTCCGGAGCAAACCTGGTTTCAGCCGGTAATCCAGGCAATCAAAGAGATGGTGAATCAGCCGAACTCTATTTCCCCCATCTAGGAAGTGTTAAAGAATATTTCTTGGGGTGTTTGCAAACACTACTAAGGCCTCAAGGATTTGGGGAACAGTGTAATTCACGACCTATTGATGATGACAAAGAACCAACTAATTGTGAAGACGTACCAGACAGCGAGATCGCAAACATCGAGGGCGGTAAATGGTTGGGAAGTATGAAGGAAAATTTCTTACGCTTGGCAGACGAAACCCCAATAACCGCATGTGAAGGATCTGAAAACAACCTTGCCGAAGAGTGTTATAACTTAATTATCAGGGAGTCAGACAAAGCTGATCTAAACCCGGCCTTTACTTTGGCAATTTGGCTTCATGAAACCACCGCCAGCAATTCTTGTCTTGCCAATCGTGTTTATGATCTTGGTGTTGATAAAGCAGGCCTAGAACGAAACGTCCCCAAACAACTCGAGGCGTTTGTAAAATTGCCTTACACCGGTATATATTGGTTTGCGAGAAATCAAGATGGGTGGACCGATGAATTCATGCAAGCCTTCCTCCATGTTTTTAGTGCCGGCAATACCTCCCCTGATCCAGACCCGGCCGATTATGACACCGCTGAAGAATATGAAAAAGCCCAAAAAAAATACGAGGATGGGCAGAATTATTACGCAAACTTCATGGGTCATGAATGGGTATGGGTGACCGAGCCCTTGCGTAATTGTACAACGAGTCCTATTCAAAAATTCGGTATCGAATGGCCTACTGACAGATCATGTCCTTAAAATAAACGATCTTGAAACAATTACTAATTGAAGATAAGCTTTAAGAATCAAGATGTTGAAAAAAATATTACTATCTCTACTAGCTGCTCTCGTATTATTCGTTAGTATTCCAGTTACTAAAATTAACGCTGCTGAAGTTGGCCCCTGGTATAAACAAAGCTACGAGCAGTGGTTTCATAAAGTTTATGATGATAGTAATCCTCAGGAAATATTTGGTGAGCGCTACACCGCAGCCCAAGTAACATGGATTGTTTATAGCTTACAAACGATATTTCCGAAAATGGCAATCGGTGACAATACTGACCTTATGGGCTGTATGCTTGAGGCTGGCAGTGGAACTGTGTCTGTTGACGACTGTGCCGCTGGATTAAAAGAGGCTACTGATGATGTTCTGTCGTATACACCAGAACAAGAAACGCAACTCGCAGAACTGAAAAATAAATCCCTTCTTTCATTAATGTTTGAGGATAGAGAAATGTCTTTTGTGGGGCTAGTTAAAACTCGTCTTGCAGAGCTCAAAATTATCCCTGAAGCCAAGGCACAAAGCGAGGGTTTTGGCTATACACAGCTTGAATTTATTAGACCTATGTGGAAAGGGGTTAGAAACGCGTCTTATTTCTTGTTTGTCCTTGTCACCATAATCATGGCCTTTATGATTATGTTTAGAGTAAAAATTTCTCCTCAAATCGTAATTAGTGTACAGTCAGCTCTTCCTAAAATTGCTACTGCCATTGTCTTGGTTACTTTTTCCTATGCTATCGCAGGCCTTATGATTGATCTCATTTACGTAATCATTGGCATTATATCTATGATTGCCACACAGATGGGATTATTCCCCAGTACAGGCCTTGCCTATATCTTTATTAGCGGCTCCCTTCCTGGTGGAATTATATTTTATTTTATTACCTATCTTTTCCTCTTTGCACTCGGTTTATACGGCTCCCTTTTTGTTTCCGTTCCAATTTTTATGGCGATCCCCCTCTCTATTATTTATATGTTGGTGGCTTTCCTCGCATTTGTAATACTTATTTTTGTTTTTATTTGGCAGATGTTAAAAGTCTTTTGGATGCTTGTTAAAACTCTTGCTCAAATATATATATTGATTATTGTTGGACCGCTGCAAATTACTTTGGGGACCGTAATCCCAGGCATGGGCATTGGTTCGTGGCTTAAATCTTTGTTTGCTAATCTAGCTGTTTTTCCTGCTGTAGGGGCAATGCTTGCACTGACCCACATGTTTGTCGTAAACGGATACTTAGCCATGATAAACACTCATCTTGATAACGTCGGGGTTGATGCACTTGCTGTTATCATCAATGAAATCTTTGGCACAAGTTGGAATCCGGTAAAAGTAGTTTGGTCTCCACCATTTCTCGGCGGTGCTGGAGGGAGCCTTGTTTCTCTAATGTTTATTATTATGTCACTAGCCATCATGATGATGATTTCTAAGATAGCTGATATAATCAAGGCTACTGTTGCAGGACAACCATTTGCTTATGGCACAGCAATTGGCCAATCATTAACTGAAGTACCTAAGGCAGCCTGGAATATGGACACCACTAAAGCAGTAAGAGAGATATTAACCAGACGAAGGGCAAAACGAACCCTTACATCAGCCGGGACTGCACTTGAAGCCACTGGTAGTGAAAAACTTGGAAACTTGGGGCAAGAATTAAAATCGGCTGGTGAAGAAAGTGTTAAAGGAAGCCGAACTTAAAGCTGATTAGGAGGGAAAATACTTCTTCTTCCTCTTTTTTTTCTTCTTTTTCTTCTCGCCATCTCTGTTCTCACTTCGTGCCCCACCTTTACAAATTTACCAGCAAAGTACATAAAATTATTTGCCATTCTCTGTGAGGCAGCAGTATCTCCTTTTGGTGCCATCTCTTCAAAGCTTATTTTCATAATTTTCATTTCATCCTTCATGTTAGTGGTGTTAAAATTCGTTGGACTGGGAGACATCAATAAAGCATTATTTGCCCAGGCTAACTGAATTGCTGAACATAGGGGACTGTATCCTTCGCCCTGACCTTCCGGCGCCTTGGCCAAATCTCGTAAGGCCAGGTCCCATCTTTTTTGCGTCTCAAGAAGCTGTAATAGCTTAGGATTAACTTTTTCTTCAGGACCATAAAACGCCTCGATATTATCTCTATCTAATGGTTTTGTTAAGTTAAATATCAGCTTTGATAATTGAGAGTTTGTTATAAGCCATCTGTAGTAAGCCCCGCCTTCCATTTTGCTCCATTCAATTTCACTAAATTCTTTCCCTTCATTAAGAAGATCCATTATTATTTTTTGATTGTGTCCTTTTTTTATTTTTGCTGACTTAGTCTCCAAAAATGCCATATTAAACTTGGGCACTAAATCCTTCAGGCTGTAATTAACCCCCATGTAATGAAGGCTTTCGTTTGGTGGCATCCAACCAGGCTCATGATCCATAAATTGCTTTGCTTGCCAGTATTCCATCGGAAGCATGCCTTTTGTCCAGTCCTTCCATTTATAATTTGCCTGTGATCTTATCCACTCAAGAGGAGTTGAGATATCAGTACAAGTTTTTGAAGCTCCTTGAGACACAATACGCTTATAAATTCCCATATCATCGTCTTTGACATATTCAAATCCCCACCCTACTCTTGATCCTTCCATAAAATGAAGCAGTTGAATTCTGGCCATGTCGACAATGTGCTTGTCTAATATGTCGTCGTTATAATCTATGTATCTTCCTGTAAACTCATTTATTAAACCCAACACATCCGCGTCGGGATCCTCTAGCTGTTTCCAGAGTGATTGCCCATCATCGTCAACCATATTAAGCATTACAGCAAGTTTTCTTTTTACGTTATCAACGCTGTCAGGATCTTGAACCATAACAAAGAGATTTTCTAAAGCGGCTGCTCTAGACCTCACTATTCCTACTTTTTTATCATCGCCAAATCGATCAACAAAGTCACTCAATCCCGCTCTGTCTATTTCAAGTTTCTTTCCAATAAACACTTTGTCTCCTGACCACACCCTCATTTGGAGCTCTTTTAGTATTTCTTTAACCTTATCTGCTCTAATTTGACTTTCAGCTGCAGCCCTATTGCCCGCTCCACTAGCTAAACGAGCGTCTATTTCATCATCACTTACAACAATTTCTGAAGGAGTCCATTCAACTCCATCAACCCAAATCGTAAAGTCACCCATAGCTGCCATTCTCGTTTTCAAATCACGAATCAAGCTGTGATTAATTTCATATTCTTTGCCAACAACCACTTTAACGGAAGGTACAAGTAAATCTGGTCGCCTAAGAAATTTGTCTAATTCATCCATAACGTCCCCTCTATCTATCAAGTGGTCAAGAAGTTCAACTCTCTCGGGAGTAGAAAATTCAATCTCTTGCTCATCATCGCCAGTGCCAATGGTTCTTGATATCCACTCTTGTTCAGCAAATATCGTTTCTACAAATTCTATTTGTCCTTCTGTTGGTCTTATTTCATAATCGTCAATTGGTTCTTTGCCAACATTTCTACCAGCGTGACGATGAACCGTAGCAATTCCTCTTAGTGTTCTTTGGATCGCGTCTTGCTTGTTGGTTATCTCTTCTCCCAGTTTCCAACCCTCAATCTTGGTCATCGACCTAAACAATAGGTCCAACTCTTTTGAGGTAATGTTATACCCATTTCTGTCTGAAACAGCATTGAGCATTGCCATTCCATCATAAAACTTATCCAAAACGGCCCCCGCTGACATTAGCTCTGCTGAATTACCATCCAACCACTCACTCATCCTTTGAAGTCTTTCCATAACTTCTCTTACTCTTGGGGATTCGTCATTGGCAACTTCTGTAACGCTCTCAATTTGACGCTGGATGGCTTTGTCTAAATCTTTCTTTGCCATAGCCGCCATGTCAGTGGTACCTCTTGTTTCATAGGGAACAATGCTGCCATTGTCTCCAACTATACCCACCGCTTTTGACATATGCTCGGCCAATATCCAGGTTAAGAACTTTCGCTCAACAGCGTCTAACACTTCCCTTTCTTCTTGAGAGAATCCTTCTTTCTGAAGTGTTACTGTTGGTTTTCTGTCTTCTTTTTTTGTTTTTGATATTACAGCTACTTGTTTACCGGGAATGCGAGTAAGCTCGACATGATGCTCACCCGGTTCCTGTATGGCCACTAGCAATTCTTTAAATTGCTTCTTTATTCCTCTAGGCGCTTCTCCAGCCCACTCGCCTCGATCAAACTTTGGATCTAATAAACGTGGATCAGGACCATTGTCTTTTTCAGTCATAGTGGCACTATTTTATCATTCTTTCCTTATCTTATTCAAAAAAACCTGTAGTTTGAGGGTGTGAAAAAGGAGTATACTTGCAGGAACTTCTTCACGCGATACTCTTAAAATAAGGCTGAACTAAGCCCCAAGGTTATTATGGAACAACATCCGATACCATCACAGGTCTCGTCATATCAATTCAAACTTGTTGGTGACATGACTTTAAAACAGTTTCTCCAACTTGCTACGGGCGTTGTTATTGCCTTGATTATCTATGCCACCAAATTACATCCCATCATCAAATGGCCATTAATTATCTTCTTCACCCTCCTTGGCATTGGTATGGCTTTTTTCCCAATTGAGGGTAGACCTTTGGAAAAATGGATAGTTGCCTTTTTCAAATCAATTTATTCACCAACCATATATAAATGGAAAAAAAGTGACGTTGCTCAAAAATTCTACAAAGAAGATGCTCCTACACCAGAGCACAACTTTGTTGCCCCAAAAGGTGAAGTTGTCCTTGAAGAATATCTTGAAAGCTTGCCTGGAAGAGGTCACAAAGCAGCCGCTCCCCTTGAAGAAGCTGAGAAAACCTTCCTAAAACGAATTGATACACTCTATACTGACCACACAACCACACCAAAACCAAAACAAACCATGCCGACTGGTCAACAAACTGAAACATCAAAAGTTGGAAACATGTTTTTGGTACCAAAACAAACCAAACCTCAGGTTGAAAAAAGGAAAACCCCTATCAATGTTGTTGTTGAAGAACAAATCTCACCCGGACCTACTGTTTCACCAGTAACACCTACTTTAGCGGGAGTAAAATCAAAAGATGGTGTCCAAGCTCGTTTCTCCATTGATGCCGCTCCACCACTGCCTCCTGAGCGTCCAAACACGCTCTCAGGCCAAGTCATGGATGCAGAAGGCAAAATTATCGAAGGAGCAATCTTGGAAATCAAAGACGTTGCCGGCAGACCTGTTCGAGCCGTAAAAACTAATAAAGCTGGTCACTTTCGAATTGTGACACCTCTTCAGAATGGAAAATATGAGATTCTTTCCGAAAAACAAGGTTTTGATTTCGAAAATGTGACCTTTATGGCTGAAAACAATATTATTCCGCCAATTGCTGTTCGTGCAAAAAGCAAGGTCGCTGTGGTTGAGCAAGGTCAAAAACATTAAGATGAAAAAATTTAAAGTACCACTACTGTCTGTCCCAGACAAACCAATTGAAAACACATCTCAGAACTTTATTAGTGTTTCTGATATTACTAATGACTTAATTCTTTTTCGTGATGGCGGAGCCGCTGTGGTCATGGAATCAACCTCACTGAACTTTGGTCTTCTGTCTGAAAAAGAACAGCAAGCCGTAATTGCCGCTTACGCAGCTCTAATTAATTCTTTATCTTTCCCTCTTCAAATTATGGTTCGATCGCAAAGAAAAGATATCTCAAGTTATATGGACTACCTTGATGATGCAGAAAAGAAAATTAAAAATGAAAAACTTCTCGGCCTGATGCAAAACTACAAACAATTTGTTTCAGAAACGGTAAAGAAGAAAAACGTATTGGGAAAAAGTTTTTATATGGTTATTCCATTCAGTCCACTTGAGTTGGGTGTTACCAAAGCCATCATGTCAACAGCCCAAAGAAACAAACCACTTCCATATCCTAAAAAATATGTCATAAAAAAAGCTAAGATTGTTCTTTATCCCAAAAGGGATCATCTAATAAGACAAGCGAGAAGGCTAGGAATTAGACTGAAACAGCTTAATACGAGTGAGCTTATTAGTCTTGTTTACAGTGTTTTTAATCCAAAAAAACCAATTGTAATGAAAAAAGATTACGAGGTTAAGTAAAAAATATGAAACTAAAACTACCTACAAAAAAGAAGGAACAAGGAAAACCAAACGGTGAGTTGTATAAAGCTCAACCACCTGTGAAAAAATCTACTAATCCTCTTGATAAAGTATTGGGCAACATCAAGCCTCCCAGTTTTGAAAAACAAGATTATTTTAAAGATTCTCCAAAAAAGCCTGATGTTGTTGATCCTAACTATAGTTTGAGACAACAAACCCTGAATCTTATTGATATTCTCTCTCCCCAATCAGCTGAATCTGATTTTGATTATATAAAAATTAATGACGTTTACTTTAGAACTCTTTTTGTTTCTGGATACCCAAGGTTTGTGGCTCCTGGTTGGCTGGAGCCAATCGTGAATTTTGATAGCTCTCTAGATATTTCTTTTTATATCTATCCCGTTGAAGGAAAAAATGTTCTTGATGATTTAAGACGCAAAATTGCCGAAATGGAAGCCGAAATAGCCACAGACCTACAAAGAGGGAGGATCGTTGATCCGGCCACTCAAGCCAAACTCGAAGACGCCAGATCCTTGCAAGAGCAGCTCGTAAAAGGAGTTGAACGATTTTTCCAATTTTCTTTTTATATCACTATCCCCGCACCAACAATTGAAGATTTGAATCAATTAACTAAGCAGATTGAATCAACCTTGGGATCTCTATTGATTGTTGCCAAGCACGCGAGTCTTGACATGAAAGACGGTTTTATTTCAACCGCACCACTTGCAAGCGACAAACTCTCAATTACAAGAAATATGGATACCACTTCGGTCGCCACCACTTTTCCTTTAACTTCAGCCGAGCTTTCAAGTGATAAGGGAATTCTCTACGGTATGAACTCTCAAAATGATTCCTTTGTTATTTTTGATCGCTTTAGTTTGGAAAACAGTAACATGACTATTTTTGCAACCTCAGGTGCAGGAAAATCATATTTTGTAAAACTTGAAGCCCTGAGATCTCTAATGCTTGGAGTAGATGTTGTTGTCATTGATCCTGAAGCCGAATATAAATCACTTGCTGAAGCAGCAGGGGGAGAGTACATCTCATTCTCTTTTAGTTCCGGTTCAAAAATCAATCCCTTTGATTTATCCCAAGTCCAGGAAGAGGGCGAAAACCAACTCGGTTTAAAAATACTGACCCTACATTCTCTCTTTAAGGTGATCATGGGTGAGTTAACCGCTATCCAAGAGGCCTTGCTTGATCGAGCGCTGGTGGCCACTTATCGTGCTAAAGGAATTACACAGGACCCTGATACCCAAACCAAAGAACCTCCTCTAATGGAAGATCTTTATAAAACTTTGATTGGGATGGAAACAAAGGAAGCCCTTGATTTGGCCGCTCGAATAGAAAAGTTTGTTCGAGGCAGCTTTGTTGGTATTTTTGACAAGCATACTAATGTAAATCTTGATAACCCCTTCACTGTTTTTTCAGTGAAAGATTTACAGGAATCCTTAAGACCCATTGTTATGTTTATTGTCCTTGACTATATTTGGACTCGGATAAAACGCGATCTAAAACGAAGATTGCTTATTGTTGATGAAGCCTGGCATATGATGAAATATCCTGATTCGGCTCAATTCTTGTGGTCAGTCGTAAAAAGAGCTAGAAAATACTTTTTGGGATTAACCACTATCACCCAAGACGTTGAAGATTTTTTAGGTATGGATATAGGTAAAGCAATTGTCACTAACTCGGCCTTAAGGTTACTCTTAAAACAATCTCCTGCTGCGGTTGATAAAATTGGTGATACGTTCTACTTATCCGAAGGGGAAAAACAATTGCTGCTGGCGGCCAATGTTGGGGAGGGAATCTTCTTTGCTGGACCACACCACGTTCCCATTAGCATTGTCGCTTCTCAAAAAGAACATCAACTAGTAACTACCCGCCCAGAAGAGTTGGCTAAAAAAGAAAAGAAGATTATTACTGAACCCAATACACCTAAAACTCAATAATGGCATCGCTTAATATTCCTTCACTACCTATCGGTTTAACAAAAAAGGACCTATCCACTCTGGTTAAAGGCCTTGAAGCTTTTTATCCTATTGAAACACTTGAGAGGCAAGATATTGCAATCGCAAAATTATGGCAAGGCTTTACCGGTCCTCAATTTTTTGAAATGGTTTCTGTTCTTACTGGCCAGAACAGCGTCAAAAACGTCCATATTGTTCTGACTTCCTGGAATGAACAAGCCCCAGAGGCTCTTGAGGCCCAGCCAAAACCAAAAGCTCTTGATAAAACTGTTCCGGATGCAATTCATGAATTAGTTGAAGATCTTGAAAAGGACACCTCATCCCAAATAAAACAACAAGCCGTAAAAAACACAAGAGAATGGATTGAACAAGTCGCTAAACAAGTACAACCCCAAGCAGAAACACCTATCGAACAACCAATACCAAAACCCTTAGAGGCGATTGAAAAACCAGTTGAGCCATCTCCTACAGAAATCGTAGAACCCACTACAACTGCGGCAACTTTTATCATACCTGTAAAAACGGTTATTCCAATTGACGATCCCCCAGAAATACAATCGGCCATTAAAGGCTTAGCGGACAAAGCTAATAAACAAGGAAAAACTAGTTTTGTTCTGGAATATGCGAAAAGTTTTGCTGCTATTTCAAAGCTTCTTCCCCAATATGAAGCGGCTGAGTTGAAACAAACAGATCTTGATTCAGCAGCAGGAAAACTTTATGACCAGCTTACTAGTCATAACAAATACATAGAAACCACCGCCCTCGCTTCTCTCGCGAACCCTAAATCAAATATTCTCAAGGCCACTACTCCAAACATAAAAGAAAGGGAGATTGTTGCAAAAGCAATCGCAAACGAGCTTAAAAAATCAAAAGCTCTCATTACTTATTCACTAACCGAAGATTACGGGGAAAGTGCCACTAAAATTGCTGATTCGCTCTTTCCAAGTCCGGAAACAATTGATCCAAAGATGTTTAAGTTTTCTAGTAAAGAAACTCCAACTTCTCTGCGGCTCAACACTGACACATTAACTCAAGTTCCAACAAACGAAGCTGATATTGACACTTTAGTTAGCTCGAGTCCTCTAGAAGAACCTGGGCTATTGCGAACAACACGTGCTCAACTATCCACTCTTCCTTATAGAATTAGATCGAGTCTTTCAGCTGCCGATGCAGCTAAAGAATCTGTTGAAAAAGGTAATGCCAGAGAGTTTTTAAGTGGTGGATGGACAACATATCATAAAGAAGAACTTCGACACCGAAGCAAAATGTTAGGGCTTGGAGTATCAAAAAAGAAGTTTGATCTTTTTATTAAGGCGCTAGAAAGGGAGCAATCAAGCGGTTCACAGTATGTAATTACTGAACTAACTTTTTTTAGAGCAGGTCAAAGAGTCAATCTAACCAATTCTCAATTACAAGGAATGTTCAGTGATCAACCAGCATTCATTGGTTCCAGACCAGGTTTCTTCAAAAGAATTGGACAACAATTGTTTGGAAAATTCCTAGGCAAGGCAAAAGACAAAGCAATTGAGAAAGGGAAAGAAAAACTAGTTGAAAAAGGTGCTGAAAAACTAGTTGAAAAAGGAGTTCAAGTAGCTGCGAAAACATCTATCTCTTCAATCTCTACAACAGTAGGTACCGCAATTGGCGGACCGCTTGGAGCTTTTATTGGCTGGATTGTAGGAAAAGTTGTTGCCCTTGCTGTAAAAATTCCTTTCTGGATAGCGAGAAAGGTTAAAGAAAATTCAAAAGAAATTACCATTGGTTCAATTGTGGCAGTTATAGTAGGTTTATCAATTGGTAATGCCTTTTTAACAGCGGGGGGTATCGCGGGTGGACTTATTTCCTTTGGAGCAGGAGGCCCTGGTACTATTACTGGTGCCGTTTCTTCAATTACTGGTGCCGCAGGGTCTTTCTTTGCAACCACAATGTTGCCAACCATATTAGCAACAACTGGTGGAGTGCTCGCTGGATTAGCATTACTCACTGCATTAATCGTATTAATCATTAATTCTGGAGCCTACATTACTCCACTCCCTACAAAGACTTTTGGTGACATTGAATCTCCCTATATAGATCTTGAAAAAGTAGCTAACCCGGAATGTTTAGATGGGCCTGGCTCAAGTTGTGGAGATCTTCCTGGAGACGTAACTTATACAATTAGAATTCGTGCTAAAAAAAGCACTTTAACCAACGTTCATATTGCCAATGAATACCGAGTTGTCGGCGAAGGGTCGAGTGGCGCACTACCTCCTGCTCCAGCTATTGATATCCCGGTCATCATTTCTCCAACCGAACCTTATGAATTTAGCTACACAATGACCTATGGTGAAGACTTAGATAATTCAATAGTAATTGACACGGTCACAGTTTACGCTGACGTACCCGAACAACCCGGTATCGCAGCAGCTACTTCTGCTTCAGTTGTAATTGGCAATCCCCCAATCGATTGCCCCCTTCCGGGTGGTCATATCACCTGGGGTTCTTACACACCAGGAGATGAAACCTCACGCTCTCATGGAAATAACCGTTACTGGAAGATGATGGGCAGTCCTTATTGCCGATATGGATTGCCTCAGGGACTTTGCTATGGTCCAATTGATCCAAGGGCTTCTTCCAATGAGTGTTATTGGAAACCAAACTCTTGTTCTTTTTATGGTTACGCTATTGACGTTAGTGGTGGTGATGACGTCTACGCACCAACAGTATTAGGTGAATCAGTCTCTTGGAGCTGTTCTTATGCCTTTGCTAATGGTGGAGGTTCATCGGGGCACACCTATAAATGTCGTGGCGGATCTTATACCCTAGTATTAACACATATGGAAAAAAGTAGTGCCAGTAGTGGAACTTTTACTTCTGGTCAAAAAATAGGAAAGCTCCATCAAAATTCAAATAAACATTTACATCTTGAGTTTTTGATTGATGGTCGAGGACAAAGACCAGAAGATTTCTTCTGTTCTATATAATAATATAGGTGAGATGAAAAATTTAATTAAGAAATACAAAATATATTTATTGCCAGGTTTACTTATTATTATCATTATTGCTTTTATTATCCTTCGTGGATCCCAAAAACCAAGTGCCCCACAAATAACACCTGTTCCTGAAACAAAATTTGAGCTTCTAAACTCCTTTCCAAGCGAAGGAGGATTTACCACTGCTTTTGAAAACATAGCGTTAGAATTCACTTTTTCAAAACCGATTGATTTTACAAATACAACTGTCACTATAAAACCTCAAACTGATATTGAAATAAAAAGTGAAAAGAGCGGTACCATCCTAACCGTTCATCCAAGACCAAGTTGGGACTTTGAAACTAAATACACAGTCATCATAAAAACAGTTTCTAAAAAAGGAGAGGAGTTGGATGAACCTATCAGCACCAACTTTACTCTTAAACCAATGACTGATTCGGGTTTAACTGGCCCCTAGCTTTGAAGTTTCACCGGCATTATTAAATGAAGATAATCCTTGTCTTTAGTGTCTCTAAATATTCCAGGTGCACTTGGAGCGGAAAAACTCATTTTTATTTCCTCTCCCTCAACTGAATTTAGGAAATCTTCTAGGAATCTGTAATTATAATTAATCGAAAAACCACCCTTTGGTAAACTCTCCCCTTCTACTTTTGCATCAATTTTTCCTTTCTGCTCCCCTGAATGTTGAGATTCTGCAGTAATACTCACTGAGCTTGATTGTATTGTTAAATTAACAACATTAGCGGATTCCCTAGCAAAAACAGAAGCAAGTTTTATGGCTCGCAATAATTCCTCTTTATCAACAAATACATGAAGACTAGATCTACTTGGAATAATTCGTTCGTAATCAGGAAATTCACCCTGTAAGATTCTTGAGGAAAGAATTGACCTACCTACTTTGAATATTGATTGGTTCTCTGAGTCTTTAAAAGAAAAGGAAATATTCTCTTCTTCTCCTGCTAGTTTTATAAGCTCGCTTAAAGTAGTTTTAGGTAATATTATTTTTTGAGAGGAATAGTTTTTGGTTAATGGAATATGCTTTTGTGACAAACGAAAACCATCAGTGGCCACAATAGTAAGTCTATTTTTCTCAAATATAAATAAAAGTCCTGTCAATATTGGTCTTGTCTCATCGATCGAGGCCGCAAATGTACACTGAGTCAACGAATTAATTAAAATATTCTTGTCTATCTCAATGACTTTCTTATCTAGGCTTTTTGGAAGTGCAGGGAAATCACTTGAATTCATAGAACTCACTGTTGAAGAAAAGTCACTTGCCTTGATTTTAAGTTTTTCCTTCTCTGTTTCTAATGTTATTTGCCCTAAAGATAAATTATTAACAAGATCAGTAATCACTTTAGCAGGAACGGCTATTTCTCCAGACTTCTCTACTTTAGCTCCAATCGAAATAGCTATTGATACTTCTAAGTTAGTTGATGCTATTAACAGTTTAGTCTTGGAAGCAGAGAATAATATGTTTCCTAATATGGGAAGTTGAGCTCTTGTACTAGTAAATCTTGATGCTATTGTTAGTATCTTACTTAGATCTTCTTGTAAAACTTGGAGTTTCATTAATTATGGCCAATTATATGAATTAGTGTGTTTCCAAACAAGTGTTACTTTTATTATTTAATTAGTAGAGATAGTAGTAGGTCCTGTTAATAAGTGGATATTCATGCGCGCCTAGCCTCAAATATTAATGTTTATATTAAATAGACTAAATTGTGGAAGAAATTGTGGATAAAGTAGGAGAATATGTTGATAAGTTGAAAGAAGCTGATATTAATCCTCAAATGCTATTTTTTATCCCCATGATATCCTGACGAATTTGCACATCTTGTGAGGCTAGAAGGGTTATCTTATTCACAGCGTGCATAACTGTAGTATGATCCCTACCTCCCACTACTCTACCAACCTCTTGAAGAGGTAAGCCAAGATGGGTTCTTAATAAATACATTAGTATTTGCCGAGGATGAGCTACAGGACGTGCTCTAGAGGGACCAAGAAGCATTCTCTTTCCAATAGAAAAGTGGTTTGATACCGCTTTTATAAGGTCAGGTGGAGTGGCCTTGATTCTTTGTTCTCCCGGTTCAATTCCCTTTCCGAGTATATTTTGAATCAAAGCTTCATTGATAGTTGATTTATTGAGCTTGAGTTCTGAGGAGAGTTTGACCAGGAAACCCTCAATCCTTCTGGGCGAGTTAATATTGCCGGCAATCAATTGAACCAAGTCCATTGGAATTTCGACACTGCGTTCAGTAGCTTTAATTTGAATAATAGCGCAGCGTAATTCAAAGTCGGGTGAGGTAATATCAATAATTAGACCAGCTTCAAACCGACTTCTTAGTCTTTCTTCAAGTTTAGCAATATCAGAAGGTGGTCTATCTGATGTAAGTATGATTTGTCCTCCAGCCGAGACCAAGGCATTAAAGGTGTGAAAAAATTCTTCCTGGACAGCGTTTTTACCAGCTATGAATTGAATATCGTCTATTAGTAAAGCATCTAGTTTTCTGTACTTATTTCGAAAACGTTGAGTCGTTTTATTTCTAATTCCCTCGACAATGTCGTTTGTAAATTCTTCACCTGAACAGAAATAAACATTTGAATCAGGTTTTTTATTAATTACGGTAAAGCCTACAGCATTCATTAAGTGTGTTTTTCCAACCCCTACCCCACCCCACAAGAATAGTGGGTTGTATGCATTGCCCAAATTTTTTGAAACAGCCTCTGCTGCTGCCCAAGCCATTTGATTAGAAGAAGAAACAGCATAGTTTTCAAAGGTAAAACTTGGTCGCACTCTTGATTTGAGGAGGCTTTCCTTTAGATTCTCCTGATTATTGCTTTCAAAAAGAGGTGAAGGAGTTTTGTCTGTTTTTGACTTTACAGAGTCAATTTCTTCAACCACAAACAAAAGATCAACTGGAGTATTAACAATTTTTGATAAGGAACTTTGAATTAATCCAAAATATCGGTTTTCAATTGTTCCTTTGACAAAAGATGAAGAGCAACCAATAGTAGCAGCATGTCTTTTACCAGCCTTCTTTATTTTTGATAAGTGGGTTTGACTAAACCAGGTTGAAAAAATAGCTGGTGAGACTGATACTTTCAGACTTTCTAATATTTCTTGCCAAATAGATTCTTTATCCATAAACTTTGTCTTGGGTCAGAGAATGAAAAACACTGGCAGGAGCTCCTGCATGTTAATTAAGTTATCCACAATTAGTCAACCCACAATTTATCCGAAACTTTTGTTATGGTGGTATTGCTAAAATGACCGTTTCCTAGTAGACTAATCCGGGTCCGAAATGGACTCTTTTATTTTTCTGTTTTAATATAAAATAATGCCAAAAAGAACATATCAGCCTAAAAAAAGAAAACGAGCTCGAAAAGTTGGGTTCCGTGCAAGAGTAAGTACTAAGGGTGGGAAAAAGATACTAGCAAGAAGGAGAAAAAAGGGAAGAAAAAACCTTACTCCGTAGTTTATGCTTTCTAAACAATATCGATTAGCGAAACGGACCGACCTCGAAGTTGTCAGAAAACAAGGAAAGCTAGTTAGGGGCCAGACATTTGGTTTACTATTTTTAGAGAACAAGTTAAGTAACAAACCTCGTTTTGGTTTTATTGTTTCAAAGAAAATATCTAGATTAGCCGTTAAAAGAAATAGAGTTAAAAGATTATTCCGAGAAGCAGTAACAAAAATAATTAAGGATGTTAAAGCAGAAAATGATTATTTGTTTTTAGTAAACACAAAATCTTTAGATAAGGACTTGCAAGACATATTAAAGGACGTCACAAAAACCTTTAGAGATAATAATTTATTAAATAAATGAAAACACTATTAAATATTTATAAAAAGTCACTTTCTGGACTATTAGTAATATTGTTTGGTAAAGGTTGCCGCTTTTCACCTACCTGTAGTGAATATTCAACTGAAGCTCTTGAAAAGTACGGAGCGTTTAAAGGTACAGGGCTTGCCTTAAAGAGATTGTCAAAATGTCATCCCTTTAGTAAAGCTAGTTATTTTGACCCAGTTAAATAACTCAGTAATATAATTCATATGTTTAATACATTATTAGTTCAACCACTTACAAACGGCTTAATTGTGTTTTATCGTATTTTCGGTGGTAATTTAGGACTTGCCATAATTGGCTTCTCTTTGTTTCTTCGTTTTGTATTGAACCCTCTGACAAAACCCTACATGGAGTCAATGAAAAAAATGAAGACAGTAGCTCCAAAATTAGAAAAACTGAAAAAGAAACACAAAGATGATCGAGTAAAATTAGCACAAGCCCAGTCCGAACTATATCGACAAAAAGGTATTAACCCGGGATCTGGTTGTCTTCCGTATATTCTACAAATTGTAGTATTAATCGCTTTTTTCAACGTTTTTTCTAAAACTATTGTTCCAGATGCAAATTTAGCAGAACAATTTAATAAATTATTGTATGAACCTCTTAGATTTGCAAAAGACGCTGTTGTTAATACTAACTTTTTATATCTTGATGTTAGAACGCCAGATACCTTTCAAATAACAGGTCTCCCCTTTCCTGTTCCTGGGCCTTTATTGGTGCTAGCAGCAATTGTCCAATTTTTATCGGCGAAAATTACAGCGCCATTTGTAGAAGCAGAAGAAGCGGTTGCTAAAAAAACCAAGGGAGAAGCTGATGATATACAGGTGGCTATGCAAAAATCAATGATTTACACTTTTCCCTTATTAACAATCGTTTTTGGTATGAGATTTTCTTCAGGACTTGCCCTGTATTGGTTGATGTTTTCATTGTTCCAGGCAGCTCAGCAATACAAATCTTCAGGCTGGGGTGGTCTAACCCCTTGGATTAAGCGAGCTGGTTTGTTAAAATCCGAGGGAAAGAAAGGGAAATAATAATATATGGAAAAAAAAGTGAAAGATGCACAAGATATTGCCAATAAGCTTCTTGAATTACTTGGGACTGAAGCAAAGGCTTCAGCCGAGTTTGATAAAAAAGCGGAAGCAATATTGATAAACATCGAGACTGATTCTGAAACAGGCCTCTTGATTGGTCGGCATGGAGAAACACTCGATTCCCTTCAAGGTGTCATTTCAATGATGCTTTTTCAAAAACACCAAGAATGGTACAGGGTATTGCTCAATTTAGGTGATTGGAGAGAGAAACAAGAAGAAAGATTGAATGATTTAGCAAAACAAGCTTCTGAGCGAGCAAAACAGACAGGCGATACACAAAATCTATATAACTTAAATGCTACTCAAAGAAGAATAGTCCATTTAGAGTTAAGCAAGGACACTGATGTTGAAACTGAATCAGTTGGTGAAGGTGTTGAGCGTTATCTAACAATCCGGCCCAAAAAATAATGGCCAAAGTGCTACGAAGTTTATTACGAAATCCTCAGCTGTTTATATTCCAATTATTGGTATTTTCGCTTCCAACTCAACTTGCTTTCCATTTTTGGCCTAAAAGTTCCTTTATTTTTGGGATTAGAGTTGACTACCTTTCTCCGGCAATATACTTTACCGATTTGTTAATCCTTTTGTTTATAGTTTTTAGTCTTTTTAAGAATAAAACCAGGATTATTAGTAAGGCACACATCTTCATTGTTGTTTATATTCTAATTAATATTATTGCTTCTAAGTTTGCACCCATAACTTTTTATAAATGGTTAAAGGTAATCTTGTATATTTTGTTTGTTCAAACTATACAATTTCAACAAAAGTTTACGTTCAAGAATTGGTTGTATAAACCCCTCTCTATCTCGTTAATATTTTTTGGTGTTATTGGCATTGCCCAGACATTAATTGGTCGTTCAACTGGCTTATTTTGGCTGTTAGGAGAAAGAAGTTTTAATATCTCGACACCAGGAATTGCCCTTGGAAGCTTATTAGGCAATACTTTTCTACGCCCATACTCTGTCTTTTCACACCCTAATTCATTAGCGGGTTATTATCTAGTAACTCTTATTATATTATTAGGTGTTCCAAGGAAAACTTTGTTAAATAAAATTTCTTTGGTCATTGGATCAATTGTTGTTCTACTCGCTTTTTCAAAAGCTGTCTGGATTACGGCCATCTTTGTGTTAGGCATTATGTTGTTGGTAAGACAAAAAGTGCTAAAGCAATTGTCGCTTTCATTGTTCCCTTTTGTTTTTTCAATAATAAGTATTCCATTGACCATTATTGGCGATACATATCAAATTCCAAAACTATTATTTAGAGACAGTATTGTTGAAAGAATGATCTTGTTTAAAAGTACAGGTAGTTTATTGGCAAGTAATTTTCTGTTTGGTACTGGTTTAGGGAATCACATTGTTTCATTATCAAAGCTTACTCCAATTGTTAAAAATATTTGGCTTTTACAGCCAGTTCATAACATTTTTTTACTAATATTTACCGAAGTTGGCATTATTGGACTAATAGTGTTCCTGGTAATCATGGCGAAGACTTTAGAGCGTTGTAAAAATAATCAAAATTTTCAGTTTGCTTTGATCGCGATATTAACAACAGGTTTCTTTGACCATTATTGGTTGACCTTACAGCAAAATATATTATTACTTGTTATATTGCTTTCGCTTTCTTTCAAGAAGACTTGAAGATATTCTTTTAAACTGCGTTTTCATTTGATAGACTTTCGTTCATGAACAAAGTATTAACCATTTACTGTGACGGTGGTTCTAGAGGGAACCCCGGACCCGCCGCCGCCGCATTTGCCGTGCTAGAAAAAGAAAAGGTGATTGTTGGTAAAAGTAAGTATCTAGGTGAGAAGACAAATAATTTTGCCGAGTATAAAGCCACTTTTATGGCCGTATCTTGGATAAAAAATAATCTTACTGCTATCGATCAAGACAAGATCACAATAAATGTCGATTCAGAGCTTGTCAAAAAACAATTAAGTGGAGAGTACAAGATTAAAAGTAAAACACTATTGCCAATTTATAGGGCAATTAAAAAAATTGACAAGTCCGTTAGTAAGAAAATCATTTACCAATGGCAACCAAGAGATCAAAATACAATTGCCGACTCCTTAGTTAATGAGGAGCTTGACAAGCAGGCCATTTCACGTCGCCCAAAAAAATGACGACTCGCTTCCACTTGAAAAGAAAATCTTTTCCCGTGGAGAGAGAATAATCGCTCGAAAAGGCAAATTGATTAACTGCGGGAATTGGCTTAGCATGTATTAGATGTCACCTCCAAACATATGGCCCATGTCACAAAAACCACTAGCTGTTATTGTTTCTGAATTTTCCGCCCTCTCTCTGTCGGTTGTTGAAAATTTACTTGCAAATTTTTGTCAGGTGTTGATTGTTGCCGATGATGCTTCTTTTTGGAAAAGCAGCATTAAGCATATTCAAACAAAAGAAGATATAAATATTGTCGACTTTAACGAAATCTCCGTTTCAAAGAGCGCTTCTTACTTAGTATTTGTTGACAACTATTACAAAAAGAATGAAATAGTTTCTAATACATCAGACATATTGAGAATCAAGGAAGCAATATCTCTTTCACGAGATCATTCATTAAAGACTTTTTTTGTTTTCCCCTCCTCTATCAAAACTGATGACCAAGAAGTATTTGTTTTAGCAAACCACTGTTTAACTGACGATAGCACGACGGCAGGAATTATTTTTACTGGTGAAGTGTTTGGTCCTAGAATGGATTTAAACAGATCGTCAAACATATCCTCATTAATTAAGGGGGTTCATGGCAATGAAGATATCTATTTATCGCATGAGTCAAATAGTTTGGTTTTAACTTATATTCCAGATTTTGCAAGAGTACTGGTCAGAGGGCTGCTTTCATTTAGCACCATTGGTCAAAGGATACTTTATTTAACCGAAAAGATTGAGGTAAAGGGGATAGTCAACAGTTTTAGCAAATATAGACTGAAAGGAAAGATAAGATATAGAAAACTTACTCCTTTCACACAACCTCCAACAAGCAAACATTTAAAAATGAAAACGAATTTGAGTAAGGGGGTTGCCCAGACGATTCAATGGTTCAATAGTTTTGGATTTGTTTATGAAAGTCGTCAAAAGGCTAAAGAGACAAATAAACCGGAAGTAGCAATAAAGAGTGTAAAGTCATTTATCGCTAAATCAATAAAGATAAAAAAACCTTCCATTCCGAAACTTAGCATTAATAGTAATAAAACCCTTTTAGCAGCAAGTATTCTATTTCTATTACTAGTGTTTCCTTATTTATTACTACTAAGCTCATCGGGGGCACTGTTTTTCGCTGTTAAGCAAATATCAGGGGTTGAGGTTAGCAAAGTAGAGCGATTGGCCACGCTTTCATCCAATCTTGCTAAAGGAAGCAATATCGTTTCTGGAGTGGCAGAAAGGGCTCCCCTTATTGGGGGTTTATATCAGGGTTCCTTAAAATATTCTCAAATAATAATTGATGGGACAAGCTTGATTAACAAAGGAATATCGTTAACTTCAAGCGCTTCAAACATGTTTGTTAATGTTGTGAAAGGAGAAAATATTGATATTTCAAAAGAGGCCATCAATCTTTCAGTTGAGCTTGGTTTAATGTATCGTAATTTAGGTTTTCTTGAAAGTGATTTGAAAGAAATAGAAGAAAATCCAATAATCGAAAAATATTTACCGTTAAGCATTTTTTCAGAAGCAAGAAATAAACTGAAACTTTCTCAGGATTTTATTAATAACTTACCTTCTTTACTAGGAGAAGATGCTTCAAAAACTTATCTAATATTGTTCCAAAATAACATGGAATTAAGACCGACTGGTGGTTTTATAGGCTCATTTGCGCTGGCCACATTTGATAACGGAAGATTAATTGACATTAATGTTTCTGATGTGTATTCAGCTGACGGACAGTTAAAAGGGCATGTTGAACCTCCAATGCCAATTAGCAAATACCTGGGAGAGGCTAATTGGTATTTAAGAGATTCGAATTGGGCTGCTAACTTTGTTAATTCTGCGCAAAAAGCAGAGTGGTTTTTAGATAAAGAAATCGATCAAGCCGTTGATGGGGTTATAGGTGTAGATTTAGAGTTTGCAAAAATAATCCTCAAAGAAATTGGTCCAATATATTTAACTGATTATGGTCAAAAAATAGATCATGAGAATTTTTATGAAATTACTCAATTTGAGTCTGAAAAAGAATTCTTTCCTGGTTCAAGGAAAAAGGCAAGTTTTTTAACAGCTCTGTCTCGGGAGCTTTTAAACCAATTAGTAAGAGTTAATGAAAACCTAGGTCTAACCATGTTTCAGGCATTTTATGAGTCTTTGGAGTCAAGACATATTCAGGTTTTTCTACATGATAACGCCTCCCAGTCTGTCGTGAATGAGTTTGGTTGGGATGGTGGAGTTAGCTTAAAAGTATGCGAGGGTAATTGTGAAGTTGATTATCTTGGTTTAGTTGAAGCCAATCTTGGTGTGAATAAGGTCAACTATCATATCGATCGGAATATGCAGCTTGATGTTTACTTAAACGGGGGTGTTATAAAACGGAGATTAACGGCAAATTATGTTAATAAGGCCAATCGACAACTGGGGGAGTCAGGTAAGTACTCAAACTATCTTCGTTTAATGATGCCTTTGGAAGCTGAGTTAGAGTCAGTTGGTTTGGTGCAGGGTGAGAATGCTAAAGAACTTGAATTTGACGTGGTTGAGCTTCAGGGTAAAAAGGAGGTTGGTGTCTATTTTGAAGTATTGCCTGAGAGCAGCAAAACAGTTGTCTTTGTTTGGTCACAAAATAACCAATTAGACTATTCAAGTGATGGAAATTACAATCTATATTGGCGTAAACAAGCGGGCACTGTATCAGATCCAATCACGGTTAATATTATTATTCCCCAGGGTCTAAATGTAACGGGATTTCCAGACACTTCCTTGACCAATGAAAACATGGTTAGCTATAATACAACTCTAACGAGAGATTTTAGCTCTCGTCTTTTTTGGTAAACAAAATGAGTACACTAAAAATAAAAGCTGATAAAAGAGAGATATTAGGTAGAAAGGTAAAAACTTTGCGTTCAAAAAATTTATTGCCTGGTAATATCTATGGCAACAAAGTGAAGTCTCAAGCTGTGTCTGTTGATTTAGCTGAGTTTTCAAAGATCTACGAACAGGCAGGAGAAACAAGTATTGTAGAAGTTAGTATGGGTAAGGATAAGAGATCAGTCTTGATTCATAACGTTCAAACAGATCCGGTAACAGATAATTTTATTCATGTTGATTTCAGACAAGTTGATCTCAAGCAAAAAGTGACTGCCTCTGTGCCAATCGAGGAAATAGGTGAGTCTCCAGCTGATAAACAAGGTTTGGGTACTGTAGTTCGATATTTTAACGAAATAGAAGTCGAAGCGTTACCAATGGACTTACCCGAAAAATTTGAAGTAGATTTGTCTGTTCTTGATGAAGTGGATAAAGCGATTATGGTTTCAAATCTTAAATTTGATAAGGCAAAAGTAAATTTACAGATTGATAAGAAAACCATTCTTTTCAAAGTTGAACCTTTGAGGGCTGAAGAGGAAGAATTGCCTCCGCCAGTAACTGAAGAGGTAGAGGAAACAGAAGTAGAAGGAGAAGAGGGGGAAGTTAAGGAAGGCGCTGAAGAGACCACAGATAAGCCTGCTGAGAAAGAAGAGAAAAAAGAAGGACAAAAATCTGCTGAAGAAAAGAAGTCTACTTAATTAAAAGGTCTTCAAAGTTTTGAGAGTTTGGAAATATTTCAATAGCTTGTGCATATGCCTTTTCAGAGGCATCAATATTTCCAAGTTCTTTTTCTATAGTTGCTAGCCCAACCCATCCGGGAAAGTATGTTGGGTGAATTATTACAATGTTTTTCCAGTACTCTCGTTCTAAATATAGCCCTGAGCTATCTCCAAGGACTTGAGTTTCGGGCAGAACAACACTTTCAGTAGCGTTAAGATTGAAGACAGACAGCAAAAGGACAACAATTATGAGGCTTGAGAAAATTACAAATTCATAATAGGGGACAGTTTTGTTGGACATAGATTTCCCTTGTAACTAATAGTAAAGATTAATTACAAATATAATCAAGGGTGAAAAGAGTTTATTTTGGCCAAGAGGCCGAAATTAAAGTAGGGGAGTCAAATCGATTTTTCCCTTCTTGCCAAATAGTTTCAGTAACAAAAGGCATAAATGGATGAAGTAGCTTTAGCGATTGTTGAAGAACATACTCAAGTGCTTTCTGAGCTTCTGGTCGTCTCGATTTAGTTTTTTCTAAGTAATCACTGGCCAAATTGTTCCAAACAAAATTATATAATTCTTCAGCCGCTTCATTAAGGTGGTATTTATCTAGTAACCTAGTGACTCTTTTTGTAATTGACGTCAGATCGGTAAGTATTTTTTTGTCATCGTCCGTTTTTGCTCTTGGTTTGGGCGTGGTTTTGACAGGGTCTTCCATAAACACAAAACGAGCAATATTCCAAAGCTTATTAGCAAAGTTTCGTTGGCCCCTAATGTTATCTTCAGAAAGGGCAATATCGTTTTCTAATAAAGCTCCCCAGACAAGGGCCATACGAAGTGAGTCGGCACCATATTTTTCTACCATTTCAATTGGATCAATTACATTACCTTTACTCTTGCTGATCTTCTTTCCCTTGGAGTCACGAACAAGACCATGAATAACCACGTTTTTAAAAGGAACCTTTCCTTCTGAATAGAGCCCCAACATAATCATTCTAATTACCCAGAAGGGGATAATGTCGTAGCCTGTGTTCATTACACTTGTTGGATAAAATTGTTCAAAGTCGCCAGGTTTATTGGTTTTCAGGGTGGCGAAGGGCCATTGGCCAGAAGAAAACCAGGTATCAAATGTGTCTGTATCTTGAGTGAGTTTGTCATGATTGCAAGATGAACATTCAGTGGGCACTTTACCATCAGTAATTTCCCATTCAAGACATTTTTCGCATCTCCACGCAGGAATTCTTATACCCCAAACGATTTGGCGACTAATATTCCAATCTTTCAAGTTCTTTAGCCAATGCTTTGCCATCTTTTCGTATTTTATTGCATTAAACTTGACACTTTTAGACTTTATTGAAGCAAGCGCTTTTTTGGCTAGTGGAGTGACTTTAATAAACCATTGTTTTGAAACAGTGGGTTCGATTAAACTTCCGTCTCGGTAGCAAACACTTACTACATGTTTAATATTTTTTGTTTTTTCTAACTTCCCAGCTTTTTCTAGATCACTTACGATTTCTTTTCGGGCACGACTTGCATGTATACCACTGTATTTTGCAGGAGTATTAATCATTTTACCCTTTTCATCGATAACAGAAATAACTGGCAATTTGTGTTTTTGGCCAATCTCAAAATCGATTGGATCATGTCCGGGGGTGACTTTTAGGACTCCTGTTCCTATATCTTTATCGACTAGGGAATCGGCAATGATAGGTATCTCACGATTAACCAAAGGGATAATAGCCTTTTTACCTATAAGTTTCTTATATTTGTCGTCTTTTGGATTGACGGCTATTGCCACATCGGCAAATATTGTCTCTGGTCTGACTGTTGCAATGATGAGAGGTCCATAGTTGATGTAGTACATCTCTCCCTGCTTTTCAATATGGTCAACCTCAAGTTCAGAAAAACTAGTTCCACATTTTGGACAGTAATTAACGATTCGTTCGCCGCGATAAAGTAAGCCGTCATGATGAAGTTTTTTAAAGGTTTTGTTAACGATCTTAACTATGTCGGGATCAAGAGTAAACTTATGTCTTGACCAATCGCAAGATGCGCCCAATTTTTTAAGCTGAGATTCCATTAAGTCAGAGTTTTCCATAACGTAATCCCAAATCATTTGATACAGTTTTTCTCGGGAGTAATCAAATCGACTCTTTCCCTTTTTTTGAAGGCGCTTTTCAAAAACATATTGTGTTTCGATTCCGGCGTGATCGGATCCTGGTAGCCAAAGAGTAGAGAATCCTTGCATTCGTTTGAATCTTGCCAATATGTCCTCGACGGTAACAAATCTTGCATGCCCGACATGGAGCGGGTCATTTGAATTTGGAGGAGGCATAATAATGGTAAAAGGATTTTCCTTATCTCCACTCGGCTTAAAAGCCCCTGACTTTTCCCAGAGTTTGTAGATTTTTGCCTCAAATTCTTGATGGTCGTATTTTTTATCCATAACTAAATTATATCAAACTATATCGGTTAGTTGGTTATCGCAAGTTGCGGGTTGGCACTAACCTTGTCCCATTTTACAGCTTTTGAGTTATAAAAAGCAGAGGTAGCAATATAAGCGGCATTGTCTGTGCAATACTTTGTCGGAGGCACGTGGAAGATAGCCTGTAGTTTTTTCGCCTTTATTTCGGACTTAAATTTGTTTCTAAGCCGAGAGTTGGCGGCAACTCCTCCTGCCAACAGCAATGATTGGACATTGTATTCTTCTACGGCATTCAAAGTCTTTTTAACCAAAACTTCTGCAATTGCTTCTTGAACTTCTGCTGCAAGTTTATTTTTTTGTTGCTTTGAAGAGATGGGAGATCCTTGGACATTTCGCATTACCGAAGTCTTGAGACCACTAAAAGAAAAATCATAATCTTTACTGTTAATAAGAGGTCGGGGGAAAAGGTTCAGTGGTTGATTATTGGTTGACAGTGACAGATGATTCTCAGCTGATTTTGAAATTGCAGGACCTCCGGGATAGGGGAGACTCAAAAGTCGAGCAGTTTTATCGAAGGCTTCTCCGGCTGCGTCGTCTCTAGTGCCACCAATCCATTTGACCTTACCGTGCTGCTTCATTAATACGAGGTCTGTGTGTCCACCAGAAACAACTAAAGCTATACTTGGGAAAGTTGGTGTATTGTCAATGAAGTTGGCGTAAATGTGTCCTACTAAATGATTAACGGGAATAAGGGGCTTTTTCCATAAGTAACTTAAGACCTTGGCAAATTCAATACCAACAAGAAGAGAACCGATTAATCCGGGGCCGTAAGTAACAGCAATGGCGTCTAATTCTTCTGGACTTACATCAGCTTTTTTTAGAGCCTCTTCAATAACAGGTACAATGCTGATAATTTGTTGTCTGGCTGCATTTTCCGGAATAATACCACCTGTCTTCATATGAATTTCCTCGGATGAGGCAATCACGCTTGATAAGACGTTGTTTCCGTTTTTAACCACGGCTGCAGCAGTCTCATCACAACTTGTTTCAATTCCTAAGATAAGCATTATAAAACTTAATTATGGTCCAGTGCCTCGCAGAAACTTTGCCTGCCAGGGTTGATAGTTTGAATAGAAGGTTTTCTGATAGGTTATTTCGTTGCTATTTTTTACTGTGTAGGTAAAACGAGCTTTAGCTCCCCAGGCCTTGTAATCAATTTGTTTAATTGTTCCGGAAGGCAGAGTTGGGTCATCTGTGTAAAGATCTTCGGGTGGGGGAGTAACATCAGTGACAATAGGCTTTGTAGTTGTAGCTATTCGACCATCTTTTGTGCCATACAGTTCAAAGACAAGAGAAGCCGTATTAGGATTAGCATAGGCTTGAACGAGAATGTGTGCATCAGTATCATTTTTGATCTTTAGATCGGTTGTGGGTGAGTAAACAGTAGCATCAAACCCCACGGGTGAGGCTTGCTCATAGTAGCCTACACGATAAGAATGGGCCCTTCTTTCAATAACTGGTAAACCGGCATCAAGAATAGCTCTAAAAAGGGTAGTTGAGACCTGACACACTCCACCACCATCACCGAGTACGGTTTGACCGTCTTTAATGACATAGGCTGATTTATATCCAGTGAGCTTATCAACTTCCCCTAAAGCTGCATTAAAGGAGAAAATTTGGCCAGGCTTGATTAAGCTTCCATTTATTCTCGAGGCAGCCAGACCTATGTTGTACACTCTTGAGGAAATTGATCCAGAATATCTTGAAGAACCTGTACCAATGAGCTCCTTAATGCCGAGATTATTGACATCCTCGGTTTTAATTTCAGGACCCGTGATTTGAACTGGAATATTTATTGCAATGCTTTCATCATCGGATTCTTCGAGAAGTTTAATGCTATTTTCGATGCTTGTTTTGAGCTTTTCCTTCTCTGTTTTTAATCCATCAAGGGCTGGCTTGAACTCATTTACCCTTCCTCCTTCAAAGAGAAAAGAAGCATTTTGAGGCTCTCGGTCAATTTTTGAGGAAATGTCTGAAACTAACTTTGAAATCTCAGTTTTTTGATAACCTTCAATATTACCTTGACGATTTATTGGATCGATTGTTGAAATTAGATCGTTTCCTTCGATCTCGAAATTGTAATCTTTGTATTTTGCAGTAATACTTTTAATAGACAGAATTTCGACTCGCTGTTGATATTTTTCAGCCGCTTCTTCTGTTATGGTGGGATCAATAACCATTAAGGGAACATCAATGGGTTCTGTAATTTGATAAGCTAGTTGGTAGCCAATTTGAGCTTTTAGGTTGTCGATATCTATTGTTTGGCCTTTTTTCCCTCTTAACACTTTTATATCGCCATTTGTTATGGTTGCACTTGGATATTCTGGTTCGACACGGCTTTGCCCTGAAATCACCTGGAGATACTCATTTAATTTTGTCTTATCAATAGAAACACTTAGGCCATAACGTTTGTTATTAATAATTGCTTTTAAAATAGAAGAGACGTCATAGAGGGTATTTCCGGATCTTCCGTACCCAAGCGCCTTTGCAGCAGCCTTTTCCGAATCATAGCTAAAATCTATGTTTTCAAGTGAGATTAAAAACTCATCGGTTTTTTCCTCTGAATTAAGGTTTAATGCAAGCTCAGCTGAGGGGAAAGTGGATGTCTCCAGTATTTTAACTGCCTGTTCGTATGTTTTACCACTAAGATTAGCATTAGCAACATAGACACCTGGGTAGATCTTTCCAATTAAAAACAGTAAAAAGAATGAAATGATGCCTGTAGGAATAGATAGGCTCAAGACTATTTGTCTTTTATGCTTTTTTATAAAGCTCAAACTTTTTAAATATTGCTTCTTCATAAGCTTGGGGTATGCTATCATGGACATATTATGGCTGCCCAAGCCCAAAATGTATATACTTCTTTGCCTAAAAAGCAAGGAACAATATCAAGTTCAAAAGCAGCTCAGCAGGTGGGAGCTGTTGTGCCTCCACCTCCAGTATCACCACAACCTAAAGCGCCATCTATGAATGCTCCGACACCAACACAGACTGCTGCTCCTGCAGCACCTCCTCCAGCCAAAAAGAGTCCTAAAAAAATCCTTATGATTGTGGGGGCAATAGTCGCTCTCATTATTGTTATTATTTTGGGATGGAATTTGTTGTCGGGTGGAGGTAAAAAAGACGAAGTAACCATAACTTGGTGGGGACTTTGGGAAGATTCCACAATTGTGTCACCCTTGATTGAAGAGTATCAGTCACAAAATCCTGGAATTAAAATAAATTATGTTAATCAATCAAAACAAGATTATCGGGAAAGGTTGACAAGCGCCTTTGCAAAGGGAGATGGACCTGACATTTTTAGATTTCACAATACTTGGGTGCCAATGTTTATTAGTGAGCTAGACACCATTCCTGCATCGGTTATGGCCCCAGCTGAATTTGCAGAGACTTTTTATCCAGTGGCCTCATCAGATTTAACCAGTGGAGTTGGCTTGGTTGGAATTCCTCTTGAGTACGATGGTTTGGCATTATTTGTAAACGAAGACATTTTTGCAACGGCTGGAAAATCGGTTCCTCAAACATGGGACGATCTCAGGCAAACCGCTCTTGAGTTAACGGTTAAGAATGAAGAAGGGGAGATAATTCAATCAGGAGTTGCTTTAGGAAGAACTGAAAACATTGATCATTGGCCAGAAATTTTGTCACTAATGATGATACAAAATGGGGTTAATTTAACTAATCCCGTGGGACCTCTAGCTGAAGGTGCCCTTGAGTACTATACGTTATTCTCGAAATCTGATGCTGTTTGGGACGAAACACTTCCTTCTTCTACAACCTCTTTTTCAGGAGGTAAACTGGCCATGTATTTTGCCCCATCTTGGAGGGTGTTTGAGATTAGACAGCAAAATCCAGATCTGAATTTTAAAACTTATCCAGTACCACAACTGCCTAAGGCTACCCAGGGACAGCAAGATATTGGCTTTGCCACATATTGGGTAGAAGGAGTTTGGTCAAGGAGTGAGTTTACAGAAGAAGCCTGGAGTTTCATTAAATTCTTGCAGACCAAGTCTTCCTTGCAGGCACTTTTTCAAAACGCCTCGAAGCTGAGAGAGTTTGGTGAGCCATACTCAAGGGTAGATATGGCTGATTTATTGGCCAATCACCCTGTATTGAGCCCAATAATTACTCAAGCGCCAAATGCCCAAAGTTGGTATTTAGCATCACGCACTTTTGATGGCCCAACAGGAATTAACTCTTTATTGATTTCCTATTTTGAAGACGCTGTCAACGCAGTTAACGATAACCAAAGAGCTGACGATGCACTAGAAACACTTGCTTCTGGTATCTCTCAAGTTCTTTCCCAATATGGACTTACAAGAATAAGGTAGACCATGAGATTATTAACAAACCCCAATTTAGAGAACAGCAAAAAAGTTGTATTAGGTGATGGTGAAATAATGTCAATTATTTACCACGACATATTTGATTATCCTCTAAGCTTCGGTGAACTAATTAAATGGAGGGCAAAAGGAGGACTTAAAAGTAAGGCATTGACCCCCACTATTATTAGAAGAAAAGGGCAATTCCTCATTGACGGCAAGGACTCTTCGCTTATAAAAAAAGTAATGAAAAAGCGAGTTTCGGTTAGGAAATTAAAGTTAGCTAAGGCAGTGGCGATAACACTGTCGAGGATTCCCACCATTGAAATGGTTGGCGTGACCGGGGCTTTGGCTATGCAGAGTGCTGATGAAGTGTCAGATATTGATTTAATGATCATCACCAGTAAAGATGCTTTGTGGTCTACACGCCTTTTAACATATTTTATGCTCGCGATTTTTCGAGTAGGAGTAAGAAGGCCAGGTAAAAGCAATAATAAAGATAAGATTTGTCTTAATATTTGGCTTGATGAATCTCAACTAAAATGGAAGAAGGGAGACAGAAATTATTATACGGCTCACGAGATTGCCCAAGTGGTCCCTGTTTTTGATCGGGGAGTTTACTCAAAGTTTATAAGTGAGAATTCATGGGTTTCTGATTATTGGCCAAATGCGTTGCGAATTAATAATTTACATTCCAAACCAAGGAAACTTTCAAAATCAAAAACACATTCAATTATTCGATTCATTGAGCCTTTGGCAAGGAAAATTCAACTTATATATATGAAGAAAAAAATCACCCGGGAAGTTGTAGAAAACAAACGAGCCCTCTTTCACCCGTTTGATTGGGGAGAGGTTGTTTCCACGAGATTCAATACCTATTTAAAGTAAAACCTTCAATCTTTCTCTCCTCTTTGGCCAAAAAACACTTGACAAGGATAGAATCTTTTTTTACAATAGCACTCGCTGTTAGTGAATGCTAACAGATTTTTATAATATGGCCGCTAAACAAAAAATCTCAAAGGCAGTTGATGTAAAAGTTGGGAATGTAACCACAAAATTCCAACTAATGCCTGGACATATATTGATTGAACCTATTGATGCCGAGAGAAAAACCACTTCTGGAATATATTTACCTGACACTGCTGATACAAAGACCCAAAAAGGAAAAGTCCTAGCTGTTGGTGGAGATGAAATTACAGACTCAGGTGTTAGAAGAAAAGCTCCAGCCAAAATCGGACAGATCGTTATTTATAAGAAATGGGGAGGAAGTGAAGTTCTGGTTAACAGTAAAGAGTTGTTATTTGCCAAGTTTGAAGACATTCTGGCAATAACAGCTTAATTAATAATTTCTATCATTATGGCAAAACAATTAAAATTCGGTGATGAAGCAAGACAATCCCTGTTAAAAGGAATTGGAATTGTGGCTAAAGCAGTGGTTACCACCCTTGGCCCAAAGGGTCGAAACATTGCATTAGACAAAAAATGGGGAGCTCCAAATATTGTTCACGATGGAGTAACTGTTGCTAAAGAGATTGATCTAGCTGATCCTTTTGAGAATATGGGTGCCCAGATAGTGAAAGAAGCCGCTGATAAGACAAACGATGCGGCTGGTGATGGAACAACAACCTCAACCTTACTTGCTCACGAAATGGCTGTTTCAGGAATGAGGCATATTACCGCTGGTGCAAACCCCATGATTGTCAAAAAGGGAATGGAAAAAGCAGTTGCCGCCGTTGTTAAAGAGCTGAGAAAGTCAGCTAAACCTATTAAAAACAAAGAAGAGATTGCTCAAGTTGCCAGTATTTCTGCAGGAGATAAAGATTTGGGAGATAAAATAGCAGAAGCCCTGGGACAAGCAGATAGGGTAATAACCGTTGAAGAAGGTAGGGGCCTTGACATTGAAATTGACTACAAAGAAGGAATGGAGTTTGATCGAGGCTATGTGAGCCCTTACTTTGTAACCAATGGTGATCGAATGGAAGCTGAAATAAAAGATGCATACTTACTATTAACAGACAAGAAAGTGTCTTCTGTTCAGGAACTTCTTCCTTTCCTGGAAAAATTCGTTAAAGTCAGCAAAAACTTAGTGATTATTGCCGATGAAATTGATGGAGAGGCATTGGCAACACTCGTTGTAAACAAACTTAAGGGCACCTTTAATATACTAGCTATCAAAGCCCCTGGGTTTGGAGATAACAGAAAAGAGCTTCTTGATGATATGGCGATATTAACAGGCGGAACAGTAATTGCTGAAGATGCTGGTCGAGCTTTTGAAACAATTGAGATTGAAGATTTGGGACAAGCTGACAAGGTTTGGGCAGATAAGGAAAGCACTCGTATAATTGGAGGAAAAGGTGAAGAAAATAAAATTGCTGATCGAGTTGCTCTTCTTAAGCGTCTAATTGGTGAAACCGAATCAGATTTTGATAAAGAAAAGTTGGAAGAGCGTTGGGCAAAATTAACCGGGGGAGTAGCCCAAATTAATGTTGGAGCCGCAACAGAGATAGAACTCAATGAAAAGAAGGAACGTGTTATAGACGCCGTTGGGGCCACTAAAGCAGCTGTTGAAGAAGGAGTATTGCCTGGTGGGGGAGTAGCATACTTAAAAGCCAGAAAAGCTCTTACCACCCTTAAGGGTGAGAATGATGACGAGCAAGTTGGAATAGACATAATTTTTCAAGCTTTAGAGCAACCTATTCGCTGGCTTGCTAAAAATGCTGGTGAAGATGATGGTTATGTATTAAGAAAGATTGAAGAAAACAAACAAGCCGATTTTGGTTACAATGCCTATGACGGTAGTTTTGGTTCAATGCTCAAGTTTGGAGTATTAGACCCTTTGAAAGTCGCTCGTTCTGCTCTTCAAAACGCCGCTTCAGTTGCGATGATGGTACTAACGACTGAAGGATTAATAACAGACATTCCTGAAGAAGAGAAAAAGGCTCCAATGGGACCAATGGGTGGGCCAAGCGGCATGCCTCCAGGGGCAATGGGAATGTAACTTCAAGAATACGTACTTCGCTTGTATAATCAGTTCTAGTGTCAGTAAAAAATTCTATTCAGCACGCAACGCTTTGCTTTCTCATTAATGGAAACAAGGTTCTTTTGGCAAGAAAAAAGAGAGGTCATGGGGAAGGTTATTGGAACGGAATTGGTGGCAAAGTAGACAAGAATGAGTCTATCGAAAATGCATTAATTAGGGAGGTTGAGGAAGAAGTCGGGATTTGTATTACTGCTCAAAAGAAAGTTGCAGAGCTTCGTTTCCATGGTGTTCCTGGCACAGACAAAGAATGGTGCGTTCATGTATTTACCTCAAATAAGTGGGTAGGAGATCCGGCCGAAACTGAAGAAATGAAACCTCGTTGGTTCGAAAAGACAAAAATTCCTTACAAACAGATGTGGGACGATGATGCATACTGGATACCTCAAGTTATGGAAGGCAAAAAAGTGAAGGCTGAATTTACATTCAATAAAGATAATAAAACAGAAAAATATAAAGTAAGGATTGTTAAAAGGTTATGAGTGATTGGAAAGAGTCAGAAAAGTTTCTAAAAAAAGATAAGTATATTGGTCCTTTGATTAAAAAATACGGTTCGTGTGAAATAAAAAAACAGATTAAGTCAAAATATTTTGAGCAGTTGGTTCGCGAAATTGCCGGTCAACAATTAAGCGGAAAAGCAGCGAGTACGATTTTTGGAAGAGTAAAGGATAAATTAGGTGGAAAAGTTACTTCAGAGAGGATATTAAAATTAAGAAAAACCCAGCTTCGAGCTTGTGGGCTTTCAAATGCAAAGGCCTCATATATTAAAGACTTAGCAAGACATGTAAAGAAAGGGGAGTTAGAAATCGATAGGTTAGACGACTTGACTGATGAGAAGGTGACCGAGGAATTAGTAGCCGTAAAAGGAATTGGTCCATGGACAGCTGACATGTTTTTGATGTTCACTTTGGCTCGTCCTGACATTTTCCCAACAGGTGATTTAGGAATTCAGAAAGGAATGAAAAAATTACTCAAAAGGAGTATTTCTAATGAAAAAATCGCTAAATTCGCAAGCCGTTGGAAACCACATAGAACCGTTGCCTCATGGTATATCTGGAAAGCGCTGGATAACGACTAAATATTGTTATCTAGGGAGAATTAGGAAGGGATTAATAGGATAGTTTTGCTCTCGAATCTCCAAGTGTAAGTGATCTCCAAAACTTCTTCCTGTAGCACCTACTTCCCCAATAATGGTATCAGTAGTAATGTCCTGTCCTTTGGCAACATTGATTTTTGATAAATGAGCGTATAGTGTGGTTAGTTCCTCCTCGTGGGCTATAAGCACAGCATTTCCGTAGGCATATTTTGAATAGTCTGTTTCAATAACAATTCCCTTCATGATTGAGTAAACAGGTTCACCAGTAATTCCATCAAGGTCGATTCCAGGATGTCCAAAAGAGTATCCTTGGGAAAGTCTTATCTTATCGAGAGGATATTGAACCACTCTTTCAGTTGTTAAGGGTATTGTTTCCTCTGAAACCATGGTATTGTCAGGCTCAGTTAAGGCTAGAGTTGGGGGAATAAAAGCAGAGGCAATAATGGCTACAGCCATGTTGGTACCTAATATCTTTCTAATATTATTATGTTCAAAGATATGCCTAAAAAAGCGTGAAACTTTGTTTCCAGTTCGAACACGACGAATCTGATCCAAACTGGGTAGTGGTGATTTTTCATCCGGGTTTTTTCGCCTTTTCACCATAGTAAGATCTAGGCGTCGCTTGTTAGGCAAATTTAGGGAAGTTTTTATCATATATATTGTGCCCAGGTAGGCACAAAAAATCTCGCTTTATTGCGAGATCGAGCAAGTGTACCTCATCATTTCCCCAAAAGTCAAGTTGGGGAGAAAATTTATCATCAGTCCATCATGAAGCGTGAAGGAGGCCAATACTTCATGGGAGAAGAATTTCAAAAAATAATTGAGGCCTGGGGGGGAATCGAACCCCCGCATCGAGGTTTTGCAGACCCCAGCGTTTCCACTTCGCCACCAGGCCAATTAGGCCATTTTACCTCACTTGGCCTCAAAGCTCCAACTTCTACAAAAACAAATCATTAAATCTTATTGTTCAATTATGTAAATTTTGCTAAACTGCCTACTTGAATGAAGAAACTACGAAAAATATTAATTATTGTTGGTGTTTTACTGCTTTTAGCAGGATTAGGGTTTTTCTTGGTGGGTTATTTTAAACCCAAAAGCGGTGGTATATTAGTTGAAACAATCCCTTCATCTTCTGTGTTTATTAATAGTGAGCAGGTGGGTCGAACTCCATTTGAAACAACTCTAGAGCCCGGTGAAATTGTTTTAAAGCTTATTCCAGAGTCACTAGATACCCCTTTAGCGCCTTTTGAAGTTAAGGTTGGTATTGAATCGGGAATAAAGACTGTTGTTAGAAGAACTTTTGCTGAATCTGAGCATAAATCATCGGGGGAGATTATTTCGTTTGAGAAGGTAGGCGGAAAAGAATCTAGTCTTTCCATTGTTTCAATTCCTGATGCAGCCCAAGTGACCATTAATGGGTCGGTCCGTGGGTTTGCGCCATATAAAACTGAGAATTTATTACCGGGTGAGCATCAACTAAATATTTCAGCACCTGATTATTTAGAACAAAATGTGGCTGTAAAAGTGGTCGAAGGATATAAATTAATAGCTGTGATTAAGCTCGCCCCAAGTAATGAGGAAAAGAAAAAAGAAGAGGAAGAAGTGGTGGAAGAAGAAGTGGTCATGATAAAGATTCTTTCAACGTCAACCGGTTTTTTAAGAGTTCGTAGTGGTCCATCAACCTTAGATCCTGAAGTGGCTCAGGTCAAGCCAGAGGAAGAATTTGTTTTTCTCGAAGAAAATGAAGAGACTGGTTGGTTTAAGATTGAGTATGAAGAAGGCGAAGAGGGTTGGGTTTCAGGAGAATATGCAGAATTAGTCGAAGACGAAGAATTAAACGACTGAGATTCCACCATAGAGTACATAGACAATCAAGATAAACCAAATGGCGATTGAGACAATTAATCCCCGATCACTTAACAGCAACTTTTCCGGGGTTTCACTTTTACCTTCGAATATTAATCCCTCATAGCGCATGATAATGTAGATAACGATCGGAATCGTGATCATTAGAAGTTTATTGATGGCTGTGGTCATTGAAAGTTCAGCCAGAAAAATCCAAACAGGTGTGGTTGCTCTGGGAGACTCGAAAAAAGTAAAAAGTGCCCAGGAAAGCCAAGCGGCATTTCCAAACATAGTAACGTATGAGTTCAATAGTTCTCGTTTGTAAAGAACAAGGCTTTTTCTGGTGACAGTGGTAGATTTATCCAGAATGCTAAGCTCGGCCCTTCTTTTCCCGGATGCTAGAAAAAGGGCTACAGAGACAACACAAAGAAGGAACCAAACAGATAAGTGAGCGTTAATTACAAAAGCACCCGCATAAACCCTGATAATAAAACCCATGGCAATAATAAGGATGTCTATTGTGGGGTGATTTTTTAGCCATAAACTGTACATTAACTGAAGAACAAGATAGATGACAATAAGTAAGAAGAAGATGTAACTAAAGTTATATGCCAGAATAAAGGAAACAAGAGCAAAAGAAATTGATATTAACAAAGCCATTTTTACTGGCAATTTTCCACTAGCAACTGGACGATTTTTCTTAATTGGATGAAGTTGATCTGATTTTACGTCTAAGACATCATTAAAAAGGTAGGTTGCAGAGGCTGCAATACAAAAGATAATAAAAGCCCAAACAACTCTTAAAAATAAAGGGGTAACAAACAAGTTTCCTGTAAAAACAAGAGCGGCAAAAAGAGCCATGTTTTTTATCCAATGAATTGGACGAGAAGCTTTTAGGATTTCGAACGGTAGGTTAACCACAATAATAGTCCTCCAGTAACTACTGCTACACCGACAATTGTATACAACTTCAAGGCGGCCTTCAATTGCAATGCAACGAACCCTAGAATAAAAGTAATACCCCAATAAAACCAAACAACTTGTCTTTTTGAAAGACCACTATCTAATAGCTTGTGATGCAGGTGCCCCCGGTCACCCCAAACAGGGGATTTACCAGACGAAACCCTTCTTAATATTGTGTAGCCTGTGTCGATGATTGGTACACCAAGTACAACAAGTAAAGTTCCTATTTTTGCGGTAGACAGAATAGCAAGGACCGCCAAAAGATATCCAGCTAGACTTGAACCACCAAACGAAGGCATTATTTTTTGGGGATAATAATTCCAAGGGAGAAATCCTAAAAATGCACCAGTTGTAATAACTGCCAGGATAATAACAGGCCATTGAGTAATGTCGGCTGAATATTTTAGAGAAAGTATGGCGATGGTTAGTCCTGCAATAGCAGTTACTCCTGGAAGTTGGCCATCAATTCCCTTTGCCCCCATATTGAGCATGTTCATCATAAAGACTATCCAAAAAAGGGCAAAGAGGTCAGACAACACCCAAATGCTCCTAGCCTGCCCCAATAGAGTGAATTGAATCTGGGGTTGTGACAGGTCAAGCACCCCATTGAAGGGATTGGTGATAAAAGCAATGCCAATTCCTCCGACGATTGGCATGGTGGCAGCTGCTATTTGGATAATGAGTCTAAGATAGGGATTCAAGTCATACTTATCATCCAGTAGTCCCAGAAAAGTGATTATGGTTGCTCCAAACAGAATGGCAATTAAATGCTTGTCGACTGGTAAAAATATTGAGGCTGTTAGCAATAGGCTTAAGAATATTGCTAAACCACCACCTCGTGGGACTGGATAAGTATGGATAACCTTAGGGTGTTTGTTTTTTTTGGGATCATCAATAATATTAATTTTTTTTGCAAGCTTAATGACAAGGGGAGTTGCAAAGTAACTTATGGCAGTTGCCACAATAAATGCAAGAAGTGCTATTGTTTGAATACTGTTCATTTAATTTAGAAACTTCCGACCAAAAACACAATTCTTAGAACGGTAATGGCTGAAAGGACACTTAAGCTAATTGCGGCAATGATTAAAGATTTTTTTAGAAAATCAGATTCAATAAATTGAGTTGTAATGAGGTTTATTGAAACAATAATTAAACTAATTAAAGAAGGGATAGTTATTGCCAGAGAAGGGGCCAATTGTTCTTCTCCTTGAGCTTTGCCGTAATAGAGTGGTATTTGGGGGGGGAGAAAACTTTGAATAAGAAAGGAAACTGCAATTAAAAATATACTAATTCCCACAACAGATAAAAAATATTCCTTAAATGGAAGATTAATCATCTCTTTTACTGACACTTCGGGTAGGGCAGTATTTATTAACTTTTTAGGTAAAACTATCTTGCTTTTGGTTTTCATGGCCTTATTTTAGTAGTTTGTGCCCAAATTTACAAAGAAAATTAAATTTTACTCCAAATTTCAACCCCATCTGTTAAGGAGATTAGAAGATAATCCGTTTTTAGAAGTGGAGTTATTTCTGGAATTGGAGGAGAGTTTGGTAGTAGTATTATAAGTTTTGGTTTGTTGTCAGTAAGTTGCTGCGCTACTTCAGCCTTACTTGAAAAGTCATTAATGTGATAGTCAGCCACGTATTTAATTGGTGGTAACCTTTTACTTAGAGCATAAACGATTGATGTGTCTCCCCAAACATAAATCCTGTCACTATCTTTTGTCGAGGTTCTCACAAATTTGGCCACTTCATAATTTCTTCGTATGTGTCCGCCAAATGTGTCGAGATACTCGTTTTTCGTCATATTATTAGTAACTAATTTGATAAACCTTTGGTAATAACTAACCGTTGGGTAATGCCAGAAATTGAAATATACAGGAACAAGAAAGACTAGACCCAGAGGTATTATTGACAAAGATTGTTCCAGGCTTTTTTTAGTAAACAATAATCCAAAAAGTAGAGAAATTGCTGGGGCAGTTTGAAGCAGATAGTGGGGATATGGTCGTTCAGATAGTGTAACTGCAAAAAGAGACAACAAAACCCAAGCAGTCAAGAATATAAATTGTTTACTTAGTTTGTTTTTTTTGATGAATAATACCAGAGCTCCTAGAAAAACAATGAGTGCTCTCCAGAGCAATGGAGCGTTTCTGGTCAAGAATGGTTCTCTAACATCTGATGGCCTAAATGAAGATAGATACCCTACATTCTGTAAGAAGGCGGCAATCGAATATTCAGGCAATGCTCCTTTGAAGTAATACCAAACAAAAGTTATAAATATTGGTGTGATAAAGCCAATCATTAAGTAAAAGGTTTGGGTAATAATCTTTTTTAGACCCTCTTTGTTCTTGAAGTTGATAATAATCCATAAAAAGATAATAACAGGCAGGTCAAAGGCGGCTGGAACCTTGAATAGAGTAGCCATTGAAAATAAGGCTCCTGAGAAAAGTAGGTTTTTCCGAGTTAATTTTTTTGACAACAAAATTGTAAAAGCTAGTATTGTTGGCGCCATCATGAAGTTTTCAGCGTTTGCGATATTCCCCTCTAAAAGGGGGATTGTGATTAAAAGAGTAAAAATGACCGTAGACACTTTTTGTAAGAGTTTATTTTTAGCAAAGAGAGCTTTAGACAGTTTCCAAAATAATACTATTGTCAGAAGACTCCAAAAAGCCAATATTGCCTTAAACCAAAAAAGATTTCCTGCGATGGCGGCTGTTAGATATAGCAGCGGAGGTTTATTGTCGTGAATGAACTTATATAAAGTAACCTTTTGTTTTATTGCTTGACCAAGGGTCAGATAAATCATTTCATCGCCATAAGAATAAGGTTCAAAGAATGAGGGTATTCGAAGAAGAAGGGCTATAACTAAAAGGATTATTAACCAGTTTGGTAGATGAAGCCATCCGAGTTTGCTATCTACTCTTTTCCACCAGTTTGAAACAGGATTGTTGCTTATTTTTGTAGCCATAAAAATTTAATGCCCCCAAAATCTTTTTCCTCTTCTATCGTAAATGTATCTAAATTTAGTTCACTAAAGCTTCGTTCGGTAATAACGCCGAGGCGGTTAATGTCATTTGGAAGACTGTTTATAATGTCAGCATCTTCCATCAGAGCTGTGCCCACAAAGTAAGGCAACCCTTCTCCATCCGGGTAATAAATAGGGGCTGGGATACCATAATATTTTGTTTCCCATAATTTGTGTCTTCCGGGATCACCATTTACTAGATAATCTCCTTCGAGCCTTGACTCTTTGACGAAGCTTGCCAAGTCCTTAAAAGGGATTTTTGATGGATTGGTAAAATAATGGTAGTCGATTTGAATGAAACACAAGATCAATAGAACAGAAAGGGTGCCAGAAATAACTCGTCTCCTGCTTGAAGCCAAAATAAGGCTGACAGCAGGAATGGTATACAAAAGATAGCGATTGAAGAATATTGATTGAAACACTTGTGAAATAACCCAGGTAAGAATGATTGGCCCCAAAAACCAGCTAATTAGAAACATTGTTTTTGAAGGCTGTTTTTTCCATCTTCTGACTATCAATATTCCTAAAGCCAATATCAAAGCAATGTTTGCTAAGGGACTTACAATGCCTTTGGCAAGGTAATCGGCAAGAATGGTAAAGATATCTGAGATGGTGGGGGTTGATAGCCAGAAACCACCACTCACTTTCGTTGTTTGATTATAAAGTGGAATTAACCAGGGGATGTAGCCTATCCCAACAAAAAGAAAAGCCTTGAACATTTTTTTGGCTACCCTCTTATTTTTACTGAGCACCTCTTTAACAAACCACAATCCCTGAATCATGAGAGCAAAGATGGCAAAATGATGACTATAGAGTGCCCATAGGGTGGCAATAATGTATCCACCCCATTTTCTTTTGAGAAAAAAGTACATTGAGGCGGTTACTCCTAGTGCCAATATTGAATACATTCGACCCTCGAATGCATAAGTAAAGAAGAAGGGGTTTAGTAAGGTGAGCAATGAAGCTAGTATTGCAGTTTGCTTGTTAAATAAATGCTTGCCAATTAAATAAACAAAGAAAATAGTTAAGAGGAAGAAAAGAAAAGAAAGCCCTCGAATATAAACTTCATCAGTGCCAAGTGTATTAAAGATTGCCCACTCAAAGATGTTCCAAAGTGGGGGAGAAGTATCATTGGCAATTGTCTTAATAATATCTGGAAGAGATTTCATTGAAAGAATAGCAGAGAATCCTTCGTCTCCCCAGAGGCTTTGATTAAAAGCATTAACCATAATTTAGTGTAGCAGAGAGGGATTGTGTCGAGAAGCTTAGACTTTTTCTGTTACCTTGTATTCTATATATTTACCCAACATAAGGCGGGTGTGGGCATCAATCCCAGGAAGAGCGGTAAATAAAAATCCTGCAATAGGCATTAGAACGAATTCAAGAGGGGAGAGAATCACTCTCCACAAAGGTACTTCCTTTGGTCTTTTTGGTTTATAAGATCGATCAACGAAAAATAGCACTAGAAGAAAGGCAACTGCGGTAGAAAGTAGGATTCTTGATAATTTTGGAACAGTATAGCCCAAGGTGGTTCTACCAAAACGAGGGTTAAGTAAAACCGGGATCTGTAAACCTATGGAGAGTAAGAAAAAGTGGACTGGCCATAAAAAGTGGGTTTGTAGAACATTAATAAGTCTCATAGTTTTTTCCCAGAAAGGCACTCCTGGTACTAATAAGTAACTTTTAATAATCCAAGGGTCGTCAGAGACCCCCCAAGCCCATCGTTTCTTTTGTTGATATTCATTTATCATGGTTTCTTTAACGGTTTGACCTTGAGCAGCGTCTGCGTAAACTGGTAAATAAAGTGGTTCAACCTCAACCCCACCTCTTTTTTTAAAGTAACTTTTAAAGAAGATGTTGTAGTCTTCAGGAATTTTATCAGGATCCCAGTAACCAACGTCATCGAGTAATTTAAATGAAAGTGAATAATTGGAAACATTAACTAATTTGTCTTTTCGAGAAACTAGGGCAATGTGTCCTAGTGAACTTAAAATATTAACAACTCTTGTGATAGCTGGGAGCTGCCATATATTGTTGTAAAAAAGAATGGTTGGTTGCCAAAATTGTTTGTATCGGTTTGGATTATCTAAGAATTTATATGTTAGGCAAGCAAAGTGATTCTCATGATATTTATGATCAGCGTCGCAGCTTGTAATAACATAATATTTAAGATCATCGCCCCTTTTTTCGACAATATGCTTTTTTGCCCAAATGGCGGCATGGCGCTCATTTGAAGATTTACCGACAATCTCTCCAGAAACAAGTTCATGAACTGTAATAAAAAAATTGGGAACTTTTTCACCAAACTCTTCTTTTAATATTTTTACCTTTTCTTCTCTATCTTTTTCAGGTTCATTTTTTTCCATAGCTAACACAACATTGAGTTGGCTTTGAGGAATTGTTTGTTTTGCCAAAGCCTTCATTGTTCTTCTCAAGATATGAATAGGCTCTTTATAGGTGGGAACGATGACAATGTGTTTAACTTTTTTCCAATCAGGAAATTCTTTCAACTCCTCGATCCAGTTAAAATGCATAGTGGCTTGCATTCGAAAATGAGAGATGAGGCCGGAGGTAGCCATTAGGAAAGATTGATAAAACCAATAGATGTTATAACCCAGAATGAAATAAGCAACTACGTTCGGAAAAACAAGAATTCCCCAGTAAGGAAACAGAATAATGTTCCAAGAAACAAATCCAGGCAATATTTCCAATAAACGAGAAACCTTTTTTTCATTTTTGATGATATATTTTCGAATTCTTTTTTTCATGGTAAACGGGGGAACAGGGGAGGTGCAGATTTTATTTTTGGACCTTTAAATTGATTTTCGATTATTTCAGCAGTTTCTGGAAGGAAGGGTTTCAAAGCCTCAGCAATTTCTAACAATGAGTCAATTGCTTCAGAGCCGACGATTATTTCACCCAACTTCCTATTTGCTTCAGAAGCGTTTAGTAACCAAGGACGTTCATCACTTAGCCATTTATCAAGAGTGCCAATACTGTTCCAAATAAGCCCCGCTGCCAGCAGAAAATCATATTTTTTCAAAAAGAAACCGACCTTGTCTAGTAGTCGTTCCTTTTTAATGATGGGTTTGAATTTTGTGATGTCAAATTTATTTTTTTCGGCCAATTTTGCTACTCTTGAAACCAGGTTTCCCAAACCATTGGCTAAATCAGCTTGATACTCTTTTTCAAATTTTTCCTTTGTAAAATCACTGTCGTCCCAGGGATGGATTTTCGCCAATAAGTAGTAGCGAAGTGCATCAGTGCCATAATCTTTAGCGTATTCAAAGGGATCAATCACGTTTCCTAACGATTTAGACATTCTTTCTCCTCCCGAGTTAATAAACCCATGAATGAATATCTGTTTTGTTGTAGGAAGATCAGCTGAAAGGAGCATGGCCTGCCAAATTGCGGATTGCTGACGAAGGTTGTCTTTTCCGGCAGTTTGTACACCTGGCCAATAATCTTTATAAAGCTTGTTTTCATCTGGCCAACCAAGAGTTGAAATATAGTTAATTAAGGCGTCAAACCAGACGTACATTACGTGTTCAGGGTCACCAGGAATGGGAATTCCCCAAGGGAGTTTTTTCTTTAGTCTTGAAATACTAAAGTCTTTTAGTCCAGATTGAACAAACGTTTTTATCTCTTTGAGTCTGTGGCTGGGTACTACAAACTTTGGATTGTTCTTATAAAGGTCAAGTAAAGGTTTTTGATATTTAGAAAAACGAAAGAAATAATTTTCTTCCTCAATAATCTCTAATGGTTTTCCTGGGTGAAATTCGCAGAAACCGTCAATCAATTCTGAGTCAGTTTTCTCTAATTCACAGCCTACGCAATATTTTGTTTTATAACTTTTTTTATATATATCTCCCTTTTTGTCACACAACTTCCAGAAAGCTTGAGCTGCTTTGACATGATTGGGATCGGTAGTTCGAATGAAGGCATCGTATTCGAGGTTTAATGCTTTTTTCAACCCTTTATATTTTTTGGCATATTCGTCAACATATTCTTGAGGATCTTTTTTTGCCTCCTGTGCCTTTTGATAAACTTTTAGCCCATGTTCATCTGTCCCAAAATTGTGAAATACTTTTTCTCCAAGGATTCGATGATATCTCGCTAGACAGTCTGCTTGGATAATTTCAAGTGCAAAACCAATATGTGGTTCAGCATTAACATATGGAATAGTTGTAGTTATATAGTATTTTTTATTTGCCATATTAGTATTGTACAAGAAAACCAAGCCTTCCTTATATGTTGATGTTGAGTGGAGTTTGAAGTAGTTATCTTTTCAAAAACTTTTTTATTTTTTCTACCCATTGGTCTGCCCATTCTTCTGCTTCTGCTTTTTGAAGCGCTAGTTTGAAGCCTGGACTTTTCATCATTTGGGAAACGTCAGCAATGGTGGCACTTGAGACTTTTAGATTGTCACGGATGTTGGTGTAGCTTCGGCCTTTTTTAAGCCAGTATGCTATGGCAAATCTCTTTGTATAAGTTTCGAGCTCTGAATCGTTTAAAAAATCATTAAGAAAAACATTGGCTTCTTCCATATTTTTAAAATCAGCTATGGCCAAAGCAAAAGTTTTTTTGAGCTGCCTTTTTAAAGAAGGATTTAGTTTTTTGTTTGATGTACGCATATAATGCTTTTTTTGAATGAAGGGCTGGTGAGCTGGGTAGCAGTATATCAGTTGAGCCTAGTTAGTCAACCTATTAATATTTGGAAAAGTATATTTCCAAGGAAATAATAATTCCTAAAAGCAACAAAAAATTAAGTATATTACCGATACCAAAGTATCTAAGAAGTAGAAACAATATTAACGCCATGGAGATTAATAGTCCGCGTCTTGAATTCGCGAACATTGAAGAGAAGAAGAAAAGAAATAGGAAAAAGCTGAGTATAAAAAATAGAAGAATAATTCCTGGAACTTGTGGCGAAATGAAATAAGTAATCAAAAGTATTGAAAGAATTAAGATAAGAATAATGATAAGAGTAAGAAAATAATTTTTTCGTCTCTTTACTTTGGATTTCTTTTTCACTTTCTTCATTTTAACCCACCTCGGTGCTAGAATGTCATAGTTTATAAATATTATGGATCCAGTAATCGTTTTAATAATACTAGTTGGAGGACTGGTCATTCTTGGGCTATTGATAAACAAGAAATTTTCCGACCTTGAAAGAGGGCAAAAACCCTCGGACGATTTACTTGAGGTGATTAAAATGCTTCAGGTTGGTTCGAAAGAAGATCGAAAAACACTTCTCAGTTCTCTTCAAAAAAACACACAATCATTAAATGAAAGATTAGATAATGCTGCGAGAGTAATTGGCGCTGTTCAAAAAAACATTGGCGAGATGAGTGAGATTGGTCGGGGAATGAAGGAGTTACAGGAATTCCTAAGAAGTCCAAAATTAAGAGGCAATATTGGGGAACAGATATTAAAAGAGTTATTAACTCAAATGCTTCCTAAGCAAGCATTTCATCTTCAATATACTTTCAAGTCAGGGGAAAAAGTTGACGCGGCTATAAAAACTTCGGCTGGGCTTGTACCGATTGATTCAAAGTTTCCAATGGAAAACTTTAGGAAAATGACATCAGCTAAATCAACTCGTGACAGAACAGTCGCCAAGAAGCAGTTCAAACGGGATGTAAAAAAACACATTAATGATATTTCCAAAAAATACATTCTTACTGAAGAGGGAACAATTGATTACGCCTTAATGTACATTCCTTCTGAGGCAGTTTATTATGAGATTGCTAATTCACCAGCTCTTTTTGACTTTGCTAGTTTAAAAAGAGTTTTACCCGTTTCACCAACCACGTTTTATGCGTATATGAGGGCCATCTTAATGAGTTTTGAGGGACAGAAAATTGAAAAGAGAGCGCGCCAGATATTAGCGAGCCTCAGGGCGATCCAAAAAGATTACAATAAAGTGGATGATAATTTGTCGACTCTTCAGAAACATGTTAACAATGCTGGTAACATGATGAATAATGTGTTGTCGAGTTTCGTTCAACTGGGTCAAAAAATAATAAATACTCAAAGCCTCGGTGAATCAGTGGAAGAAGAGACCAAAAAACTTGAAAAATAAATTAAACAAAGGCTTTACACTACTTGAAGTATTGTTGGTGCTTATTATATTAGCAATTGTGGCAGGTTTGGTTATTTCAATTATTAACCCATTAGAACAACTCAATCGAGCAAAAGATCGAAGAAACAGTGTAAATGCTACTACGCTTCTAGAGGCAGTTGAACGTTTTCAAGCAGTTAAGAAAAGCAGTCCTGAAATATTAAACTCAGCAAACAGTTTGCTTTGTACGGAAATAATTGACGCAGATTCAGTTTATGATTTCACTGATTTAAGGAGTGAGGTTTCTGATTGGTTTTCTAGAGCTATCACAGAAGAGGGAAGTGGGCTTTTTATTGGTATTAATAATAAAGATGGGGTAAAAGTATGTTACCAGGTCAAATCTGTCGTGAATGTCAGAAAAGCTAATGATTTAGGTTGTCAGGTTAATAGCTCACACTACCTTTGTCTTCCGGAATAACCACTTTTTCCGATATAATCGGCATTGAAGTTTATGGCAAGTGATTTTGACAAGAAATTAAACAAACAACAACTCGATGCGGTTCGTCACAAAAAGGGACCTCTTTTAATCATTGCTGGAGCGGGGACTGGGAAAACAACGGTTATTACAGAGCGTATTAAGTATTTAATCTTACAAGGGATAGTTAAGCCAGACGAGGTATTGGCACTAACTTTTACTGAAAAAGCAGCCAGGGAAATGGAGGAGAGGGTGGATATTAGTATGCCTTATGGATACACCCAAATGTGGATTAGCACCTTTCATTCCTTTTGCGATCGAGTCTTGCGGCAGGAGGTATTGAGTATCGGTTTGGATCCAAACTACAAACTGTTAACAAATTCAGAAACAATTCAATTTATTAGGAACAATCTATTCAAATTCAAACTTAACTATTTCAGGCCTTTGGGAAATCCAAATAGATATATCTCAGCGATGTTACAGCATTTTTCAAGACTGCAAGACGAGGATGTTTCACCAGCTGAATATTTAAAATGGGCTGATTTACAAAAAAGAAGTCGCAAACAAAAAACCACCGAGCAAAAGCTTGAAATAAAAAAATGGATCGAACTAGCTGACGCCTATAAAGCGTATGATCAGTTAAAATCCAAAAATTCCTTAATGGATTTTGGTGATCTAATAACAAAAACGCTTATTCTTTTTAGAACAAGGAAAAACATCCTAAAAAAATATCAAGAACAATTTAAGCATGTTTTAGTTGATGAGTTTCAAGACACCAACTTTGCCCAGAATGAGCTGGCCATATTACTTGCTGGGAAAAATAAAAAGATTACTGTAGTAGGAGACGACGATCAGTCGATTTATCGATTTAGAGGAGCAGCTATTTCAAATATCATCCAGTTTAGAAAAACATATCCTAAGACTAAGGTGGTTACTTTGACCAAAAATTACAGGTCAACCCAAGTAATATTGGATAAGTCTTACAAATTGATTCAACACAATAACCCGGATCGTTTGGAGGCTGTTGAGAAAGTAGACAAGAAACTGGTGGCATCAAGAAAAGAGAAAGGGGAAGTGTCTTTCATCCATCAAGACAGGGTAGAAAACGAAGCAGATGCGGTGGCTAAAAGAATCGTTGAAATCAAAGCTGCCAAAAAATATGATTACAAAGATTTTGCGATTTTAGTGCGAGCCAATAATCATTCAGAAGTTTTTTCCAGAGCCCTGGGAAGAAACGGAATTCCATATCAATTTTTAGGACCAGGTAGACTTTTTAAGCAGTCAGAAGTGGTTGATCTGATTTCATATTTGAAGGTTCTTTATAACTTTGAAGATTCAGTGAGTTTTTATCGTTTGCTTTCAATGGACCACTTTAACATCAACCCTCGGGATTTGGTGAAACTCAGTAATTTTTCCAAAAGATATAATCTAAGCCTTTTTGAAGGTGCTGAAAAACTTGAGGAGGTCTATGTTGGTGAGGATACCAGAAATAAAATAAACCTCTTACTAAAAATTATTAACAAGCATTTTTCTCTTATAAAAAAAGAAACAGCGGGGCAACTACTTTACTATTTTTTAGAGAATACTGGGTTATTGGAGAGCCTTCTCAAAGCTGACACTCCTGAGGCTGACAAAAGGGCTAAGAATATTTCAAAGTTTTTTGATCGATTAAAAACCTACGAAGTGGATCATGAAGATGCCACAATCACTTCAGTAGTTGATTGGATTGAATTATCAACAGAGCTTGGAGAGTCACCTCTCGCTATTGATGCTGATTGGACCGAGATTGACGCGGTTAATATCCTCACAGTTCACTCAAGCAAAGGCCTTGAGTTTCCTGTTGTGTTTTTAGTGAATCTTGTCTCCCAACGATTTCCAACCACTCAAAGAAGTGAACAGATTCCAATTCCAGAGAAATTAATCAAGGAAATATTGCCTTTGGGAGATCACCATCAGCAGGAGGAAAGAAGACTTTTCTACGTTGGTATGACAAGAGCCAAAGATAAGTTACTTTTTACGGCCGCAAATTATTATGGAGAAGGAAAAAGAGAAAAAAAGCTTTCTCCTTTTATTTTTGAAAGCTTGGGCGATGAGGCTGTTTCTAGTGAACAAGATACGAGTAATGGTGAGCAATTATCCTTTTTGGACTACAAGCCCACTTCTCAGGCGCCTTCTATCATTCAATCGCCACCGATTCACATTGACTATTTGTCGTATTCCCAAATTAATGCTTTTCAGATTTGCCCACTTCATTACAAATTAAGATACATTTTAAGAATTCCCACTCCGCCCAATGCAGCATTGTCTTTCGGAAACACAATTCACAAGACCTTAAACGACTTTTATTTGTCCATTAAGTCAAAAGAGAAACCAACAGAAAAACTAATTCTTAAACTAATGCAAAATAATTGGATCAATGAAGGATTCTTAAGCAAGAGCCATGAGAAGAGTATGCTTACAAAAGGCAAAAAGATATTAAAAACTTTTTTAGAGCATGAGTTTAACAAAAACAAGCTTCCACTCGCTCTTGAGCAACCCTTTGTCGTACCCATTGAAATAGGGAAGGGGAGTACTAAAAAACGCCTTAAGATTGGGGGTAAGATTGACCGAGTTGATAAGTTGCCTGGAGGAAGAATTGAAATAATTGACTACAAAACAGGTAAAATTCCAGCTGGTGGACAGAAACAAGTGGACAAAGATTTGCAATTGACCTTTTATGCCTTAGCCGTTTCCTTGATCAAGCAAGAACCTTTTGGAGTTGGGGCTGACAAAATAAATCTCACCCTGTATTTCCTGAATGAAAACATTAAATACACCACAACCAGAACACAGAAACAGTTGAATGAAGCAAAAAAACAAATATTTGAATGGAAAGAAAAAATCGAAACCTCAGACTTTAAGTGTTCCAAGCATATGTTTTGTGGAAAATGTGAATTTTCTCTTTATTGTCGCACTGAGGATTAAAAGGGAGACTATTTCTTGTAAACTCCAGGATATTTTTTTGTTTCCCCCCCAAAACTTTTTTTGAAGTGAGTAAACCCAAGCCAGGATTTGTTTGGATAACGCTTGTCGTATATACCTTCAAAATCGAATAGTTTCACTCCACGTTTTTTCGCCCACAACATTCCTTGCCAGACAAGTCTGTATTGGGCGAGTGAGGTACGACCAGCTTTACCAGTGAAAGCTTGCCAATAATAGGCAATGTTTTTAGCCTTAATAAAGATTGCTCCAGCCTCACCATTGTGCGACGTTAGGAATAGGGGATGAGGGGAGGGGAAGGAATCATATAAACTCCTTAGTGTTTTTATGTTTGGAACATGTCTTTTCAAGGAAACGGCGCTTTTCCAATAAATTCTGAATTCTTCTGGTTTTACGATTTTTGTCATAAGGGATTTAGTCTTTCTAAGGGCATATCTACAGTCTTTTTTAAGGTTGTTTTGAAGCTTTTTTTCGGTTTTTGTTAGGTCTATAATGAGTGTTTTTGTAGGCAGGAAAGGGTCTTTTGATTTCCGAAAGCCCTTTTTTTCTAATATTTTGGCCTGGAAACTAGTTTTTGGTTCAATTACCGTTTTTAAGACTCTTTCCTCTTTTATAATTTGCTTTATAGCCTTGATGTCTATTTTTTCTGGGCGTTGAACTTTAAGAATAGACCATATGATTGGCATTTTTCGAGTGTAATAATAGATCCCACTCCTTTTAATAACTTTCCAGCCAAGGTTTGTTAGATGCTGGGCGTACTCAGGAGTTTGTCTAATATCTACCATTAAAATGAAGGCTTCACTAGTTTGCTTCGGAGTCTCAATAAAGGCCAACGAATTGCCTCGGCTAATTTATACAAGCGATAGAGTGGCTTGTTGATTACAAGATCCCAAGTGCCAAGAGTTTCAACAACAGTTGGATTATACCCTTCTTTAAATTTAGTGAAACCTTTTCCCACTTCCCTCCCCCACAGATCAAAGGTGGTGCATCCTAAGTTTTTCCCTAATCGAATTACTTCCCACATAACCAGATTATTGGCCATGGCATTTTTATGCTTAGTGCTGGAGGCGCCGTATGGATAGTAAAGTGTGTTGTTCCAGACAAACAATATCCAGGACGTAATAATATCCCCCTTATAAGATGCAGTCATGATTCTGGCAATTGGGTTTTGTTTTAAGTTTTTATTGAGATGTTTCCACATCAGGCGGTGATAACGCTCTGAGTGGGCGTAAAACCCTTGTCTTTCGACTGTTTCGCGGGTGAGCTTGAGGTAGCTTTCAAATGCCTTTTTAGAGTTATCTTCTACGACCTTAACTCCTTTTCTTTGGGCAAGGCGAATGTTATAGCGGGTTTTTGAAGAAAAGCTTTTCATTAATTCCTCCTCAGGGGGAGTTAAATCAACTTGAAAAGTGGTTGGGGTAAAAAGAGTCTTTCCAGAAACTGCTCCAGAACCCTTTAGTAATTTAATAGATTTTTCCTTGTTTTTTATGGGCTCAACTGGTTCAAGCTTAATAAAAATCAACTTTTCTTTTAATGCAATACTCTTTAAGTCTTTGAGCATTGTTTTTGTAGGTTTTGGTCCACGAATAAACATGCCCAATTTAAAAGGCAAGAAGGGGATTTTATGAAGGGTGAGTAGGCCATATTTAGTTTTAAGGACCTCATTCCCCCACTCTTTCCTAAAGGTAGCCCACGAGTTAGTTTGCAAGGGATGCTTAGCAATATTATTTAAAGTATTCATGGTTATCTACTATTATATCTAGTTGTCGGTAGTTTCTAATAAATCTTCTGGAATATCAATTAAAAACCTACTTGGTGGATTGGCGGTTCTTTGACCAAAGTAGAGTCTTTTATTGGCGAAAGATAGGTAAAGCAGTTTTTCGGCTCGAGTCATTCCTACGTAAGCCAAGCGTCTCTCTTCCTCTAATTGTTCGGCATCATAGAGGGATCTGGAATGAGGGAATAACCCTTCTTCCAATCCAACCACAAAAACAACAGGGTACTCCAGACCTTTGGCGGCATGAAGTGTCATTAGGGTTACTGAATTATTGTTTCCCGAAGATTGGGAAGACAATTCATTTCCTTGAACAAGGGCAACGTTTTCTAGGAAGTTGTGTATTTCGGGGAATTCAGTAGCGACTGATCTTAACTCCTTAATATTCTCAAGTCTGGAGAGATTCTCTTCCGACTCTCTTTTATATTTACTAAGATAATTAGTTTTTTCCAAAACTGTATCCATAATTTCAAGCGTCGACATTTCTTTTAAAGAAGGTGTTATAGAATCTTTAAGCTCTTCAAACTTTTGTTTTCGCCTGACACCAAGTTTTTCGATTCTATTTATCGAAACAGTATCTTTGGGATTCACCAGCGCTCGAAGTAGTGCCAAAACATCTTTTACTTCAGCACGATCATAGAATCTCGTTCCCCCAACTAAGGCATAAGGTACTCCTTGATGGAGCATGGCCTCCTCGAATATTCGCGATTGAGCGTTGGTTCGGTAAAGAATGGCTACGTCCTTATGAGTGAAGCCGTTTTTTGTGAGTTTAATAGACTCACTAATAACAAAACTTGCTTCCTCCAGTCCTGATTTTGCACGGAAGATTTTTATTTTTTCACCTTCATCGTTTTTGGTCCAAAGATTAAGGATCGGGTGAAGGGTGTTTTTAGAAATAACAGCGTTTGCGGCAGTAAGGATATTTTGGGTAGAGCGATAATTTTGCTCCAAATTAATAACAGTGAGTTCGGGAAAATCTTTTTGAAGTTGGTTTATGTTTCTGTAATTTGCTCCTCGCCAAGAATATATAGATTGGCTGGCATCCCCCACCACAGTGAGCCCCTTCCCGTCTCCTACGAGAAGTTTAATTAATTCATACTGAATTTTATTGGTGTCTTGCCATTCGTCAACAAAAACATGAGTGAGGCGATTCTTCCATTTATCAAGTGTTTCAGGACTATCTCGAAAAAGATAAACTGTTTTAAGGAGTAGGTCATCAAAATCAAGAGCATTGTTCTTTTTAAGTAATTTTTCGTAATTTACATATATCTTGAAAACTTTTTTTTGCCAGTCACCACGAGCTATTTCACCATAAGTCAAAGGCTTGATCATTTTTGATTTTGCTTCAGAGATGGCGGATAAAACAGAAGAAGGTTTGAAACTGTCTTTTGAAATGCTCAGGTTGTCGAGGATTTGTTGAATGGCGTCTTTACTGTCGCGCTCATCATAGATAACAAAATTATTGTCAATGTTTGCTTCCTTTCCATCGATCCGCAAAGTTCGAGCACAAAAGGCATGAAAGGTTCCAGAAAAGTAAGGAGCGCTATCAACTAATCCAGCTATTCTTTTTTTCATTTCATCAGCTGCTTTGTTTGTAAAAGTTAGCAAAAGAGCGTTTTGGGGGGAAATTAATCTCTTTTTAATTAAGTAAGCCACGCGGTAAATCAAAACTCTTGTTTTTCCACTACCAGCCCCGGCCAATACAAGTAAGGGTCCTCCTTCAAAAGTAACGGCTTTTTTTTGATCTGTATTTAAGTTTTTAATCAAACTCATTGCTGATATAATCCTATTATTCTAGCATGCAACCCAATCAGCCAATTGCTAAAACGAAAAAACGTAAAAAAAGATTTTTAAAGTCTCGCTTGCGAAGAAAACTTTTAAAACACGTTTGGCTTTCAAGAAGCCTATTATTTATTGGTTTTTCTATTTCTTTATATTTAATGATTCTTCTTCTTTCAGTGATATTTTCAAAGATTGGTGTTTCTCAATACATCCAAGTTTCCAAAAACTTTATATTTACGCCCAAGGACGCAATAACTTCATTTGAAGGAAGAACAAACATTCTTATATTAGGAAGAGGAGGAGAGGGGCATGATGCTCCTGACCTAACTGACACCATTATATTTTCGTCATTTAAACATATGGATGCCGAAATTGATTTGGTCTCTATTCCCCGAGACATTTGGATACCTGAGCTTAGAACGAAGCTTAATAGTGTTTATTATTGGGGAAATCAAAAACAAGATGGAGGGGGTATTGTTCTATCCAAATCGGTTGTTGAAGAAGTGGCAGGTAAGCCAGTTCATTATGCTGTCATCGTAGATTTTAGTAGTTTTAAGCATTTAATTGATGTGATGGAAGGAATTGAGGTTAAAGTGGAAAACAGCTTTGTTGATGAAATGTATCCAATTTCGGGTAAAGAAAATGATGAATGTGGCGGTGATCCAGAGTACTTGTGTCGTTATGAAAGAATAGAGTTTTTCGAAGGAATTCACTTAATGGACGGAGAAACGGCCTTAAAATTTGCTCGCTCTAGAAATGCCGAAGGAGACGAGGGTACGGATTTGGCAAGATCTCTACGTCAACAAAAAATGATATTAGCCATTAAAGAAAAAATGACGTCGTCTAAAATGATATTTTCTCCCAAAAAAGTGATAGAGATAATAAAAGTTGCCATCTCCTCTTTCGAAACAGATTTAGACATTAATGAAGCAGCCATTCTGGCAAGAAGAGTGCTTGACTCAAAAGGCAAATTCAGCTCTCAGGTTTTATTGGAAGATTTGTTAATTAATCCCCCAATCAGTTATGTCTATGATAATCAATATGTCTTTGTGCCAAAAGGAGACAGTTGGGATCTGATTCATGGTTGGGTAGATGATCTTCTTCGTTAATATGCCCAGTGACCAATTGCAAATTCTGAGGCGAGGGCAATAAGGGCAAGTATTGATACAGCAATCCACAAGGTTTTCGCATATTTATTCTTAAGTAGTTTTGCCAAGATTATAAAAAAGGGTGGAATGGAGATGAGATATCTTGGGGCGCTTAAAATGTAGCTGGTTGAAGTAAAAAGTATTGCTGAAAACAAGAAATAAAGGGAATAGGTAATATGCAGCTTATATTTTTTTGTAAAACTTAAGATTGAAAAAACAATGGCTGTGGTTGATGCCACTGATTCAAAAATTCCGTGAATTACAACTTCTTTGTTTATTTTATTGTTTCCAAGAACCCATCTCCATTGCGAAGCAATTCCCTTCCAAAAAGGAGCAGGTGTTTTATGCCAATTTGAAGATAGAAATTTACTGAAGGCAAAATAATCTCCATATACCTGTTTATTTAAGCCCAAGTATATAGCCCAAAAGGAAGAAAGGATTAACATGTAAACAATAGCCTTTTTTAGGTTTGTATTAAGAAATACCTGAAGTGCGACAGGAATCCACAGTGCAAGACCGAAAGGTTTTGTTAATGAAGCCAATCCAGCAACAATAACTGCCAGAAATAATTTATTTTTTCTAAGTAAATATAAAGTAATAGTGATTAGCAAAAACAATAAAGATTCAGGATAGGCAACTGAGAAAAAATATGATGTTGGAAAAATTGCTATTAAAACGACAACGGCAATTGAAACATTTTTAGAAAAATCTAATTTCAGTAGTTTGTAAAACATAATTGCCGCCAAGACGAAGAAAATATTAGAGATAATGACACCGCTAAGAACAAAATCGCCAATTAGATTCTCTACAATTTTTATTAGAAGGGGATATAGCGGTGGAAAAACAATAAAGGTCGATTCAGGGAGAGTTGTTACGTAGCCTTCCTTTGCAACAAATGTATTACTATTACCATCCCATCTTTTTCCAAATACTTGAATAAAGTTTACTAGAGAGATTGGAGGTTCGTTTTGGAAGTGGTTATTATAAGAGTTGTAAGATATAAAAAAGGTAAATACCCTAGATAAAATAAGAAAGCCTACAAGTAAAAGGGTCTTTTTTGTTTTAAGATAGGGTAAAATGTTTTTCATGAACTCTTCAAAGATCAATAAAATTTTAGGCATTACCATTATATTATTATTTGGTTTGGTATTGAGATTGATTCTTTATCAACAGGGAACATTGGAGCTCGATTTTAACACCTTTGTTGCTTGGAGTAATCGAATTAATGACGTGGGTTTCGGAAGGTTCTATGATTCTTGGTCAGACTACTTCCCTGGATATGTTTATGTGTTGTGGCTTCTTGGAAAAATAAATAATCTCTCATTGATTGATTCAACTCTTTTATATAAATTACCAGCCATATTGGCGGATTTAATGACGGGGTATTTAATTTATAAGATAGTATCGAAAATTAAGAATGTCAGATGGGCTCAAATTGCTTCGGCGGCTTATATATTTAATCCGGCCATTTTGGCCAACTCTACTTTTTGGGGGCAAATGGATTCAGTTGTTGCTCTGTTGTCACTTTCGACGATTTATTTGCTTACAAACAAAAAACTTCTTGTTTCTGCCATTGTCCTTGGTTTAGGAGTGTCGATAAAACCGCAGAATGCTTTTGTTGGAGTAGTAGCCTTATTTTATTTATTTGGTAAGGGCGTTAATTTCAAAGAAGTGATCAAATATGTTGGTTTGTCGATTGCCGTGTTTTTCTTAACGTTTATTCCGTTTTCGGCTGGGAGTAGCTTTATCGAGTTTATTATTACAAGGATAAGTATTTCTTATAATCAATATCCCTATACCTCAATCAACGCGTTTAACTTTTGGGGTATATTAGGTTTTTGGAAAAGTGAAACCATTCTTACAAGGATAATAAGTTCAATCGCTGTTTTTGGATCAATTTCTTTAGGGCTTAAACATACTAAAAAAGGTAAGTACAGACCCTTTATATTATTGGCAATTATCTTGTTTTCGGTCTTTTTGTTTTTCACCCGAGTGCATGAACGCCACTTGTTACCTGTATTTGCACCTTTGGTGATTGGTGCCACTGGGTTTTCCTTTTTGTGGCTTGTTTACTCTGTATTGTCTTTAACCTATGTTGCCAACCTTTATTATTCACACCTTTGGATAAGTAAAGACTTTTTCCAAGCCTTTTCTCTACCGGTTGTAAAAATGCTCAGCATTGTTAATGTGTTGCTTTTGGTTGGCATTATTTTTTATTCTCAGAGAAATAATTTTGAAAAACTTGTTATGGGAATTAAAAAATCCTTTTTTGTTCGCAAGCCTACGATTAAGAAGCTTTCTGATATTTCCCGAAAGTCTACTAAAAAGATATTAATGCTCATTATTCTTTTCTCTTTTATAACAAGAATATTCCAACTTGGGCTTCCCGATAAAGAGTACTTTGACGAGGTTTATCATGCTTTTACAGCTCAAAGAATGCTTGAGGGAGATCCAAAAGCATGGGAATGGTGGAATGAACACCCTCCTGGCTTTGCTTTTGAATGGACCCATCCTCCCTTGGCCAAAGAAATGATGGTGTTGGGCATGTCTGTGTTTGGCAATAATCCTTTTGGCTGGCGTGTACCGGGTGCTATTTTTGGAACGGCAACGATTTACTTGGTTTTTTTGATTTCTTATGAGCTGTTAAGAAACAGAAAAGCGGCTCTTCTAGCAGCCGCAATTTTTTCTTTGGATGGGCTGTTTTTAGTTATGAGTAGGATTGGTATGAATGACGTTTACTTTTTATTCTTTGCTCTTTTATCTATTTATTATTTATTAAAACAAAGGGATTTTGCATCGGCCATAGCCTTTGGTCTTTCTTTGGCTTCAAAATGGAGTGCTTTGTGGGTGGCGCCGATATTGCTTGTGATATTTATTTCTCAAAAAAGAAAGATTAGTTTGTCGATTCTATCTTTTGTTATCTTGCCACCTTTAATTTATCTAGCTACTTATATTCCGATGTTTTTGACAGGTCATGACTTAGGCACTTTTATTGGGGTGCAAAAACAAATGTGGTGGTATCACACTGGTTTGGAGGCCGAGCACGCCTACACTTCTTCTTGGTGGAGCTGGCCCTTTTTGGCTCGACCGATTTATCTTTTTACCAGTGATGAGATTGGGGGAATGGTTTCAAGAATATATGCGATGGGTAATCCAACTGTTTTTTGGGTGGGGATAATTTCTGTTATTACATCAGGAGTTATAGCTTTTGTTGAAAGGAATAAGAAATTAGGTTTGGTAATTTTCTCTTATTTTGCCTTTTTTGTGCCTTGGGCTCTCTCCCCTAGAATAATGTTTTTGTATCACTACTTACCATCGATTCCGTTTTTATCGATTGCTTTGGGTTATACACTAGCTCGGTATAAGAAATACATGCTTCCCGTATTAATAATTGCTACCATTAGTTTTATTTACTTTTACCCCCACTATATTGGTATGAACATTCCATTAACTTTAGATAAATCGTACTATTGGTTTACTTCTTGGAGATAATCTACAAAGCCAGAATCAAAGAAAGAATAAGTAGAGTTACACCGAAACCAGCTCCAATAACAGTGGGCGAGGAAATTCCAGCATCAGGCAAAGTGTCTGGTGCACTGGTTGGTGCGACCGTGGCAATTGGTGCTGCGGTTGCTGTCCCTGTTGGGCTACTGGTTGGTGCTGCGGTTGCTGTCCCTGTTGGGCTACTGGTTGGTGCTGCGGTTGCTGTCCCTGTTGGGCTACTGGTTGGTGCAGTGGTAGCACAAGCTGCCATATTTGCGGTCCAGCCAGTTAGAGAACAACAATATTGCCTACCGCCACATGATTCAACTCGACCAATCACATCGGCGTAACACAAACTATCCTGCGACGTACCATCAAGATCAGGTGGTGTACAATTTCTAAGAATTCCTTCTGGATCAGGACATGCTTCTGCACAAGGAACAATGGCTTCGGGCTCACTTTCTGGTGCGGTTGGGGCTACGGCTTGCTCTCTTAATTGGAAAAGTCTAACGGCGGTAAAAATGGCAATTCCTGCTAAAACAACAGTAGCAGCAATGATAATAATTGTTTTTCCTTTACCACCTTTTTTGTTATTTGCACTAACAGTTGTAATTGGTTGTGGTGTATCTGCAGCCATAGATTAAGATTACTTAAATTATTGAAAGATGTCCAGGTTAAATAGCCAATATTAGAGAGAGAATAAGGAGAAGAATTCCAGCTGCGCCACCAACAATAGTGGGAGTTGATACTCCTGCTGGAGGCAATTCAGGCTGATCAGGCGTCGGTGTTTGTCCCAC
>Ga0114923_10000013_pt1 | contig 202994 bp, 184 predicted proteins | sample SumtaG_FD_89578 | JGI IMG/M metagenome (GOLD analysis project Ga0114923, IMG submission 89578) | Deep subsurface microbial communities from Indian Ocean to uncover new lineages of life (NeLLi) - Sumatra_00157 metaG | ecosystem: Environmental > Aquatic > Marine > Oceanic > Sediment | place... | reverse complement strand
TGCTCTGCTCTAGTAGAAACCATGTCGATTTCTCTAAATTATCCTTGAACTATTTATCATACTACACAATATTCCAGTTGCAGATGTTCAAGAAGCAAAAGAAATCTCAGAATCGTATCTTCTGAATGATATAGAAAATGGTGCCCCGACCGGGATTCGAACCCGGGTCATAGGGTCGAAAACCCTAGATGCTGGGCCGGGCTACACTATCGGGGCCTGTTTAGCATCGCACGAAGTTTTCTGGTTATTAAGATTGCGTAGGGGACCTGTTTTCAAGCACTTCGAACAACATGTTCTTCGTGGTCGTTGAAACTCTGGATCTCTCTCACATCACGGAGCACTGAACGGGGAGTGTTTTTCTTGAAACCAGACCGAGATCCTGCATTCACCTGAAGAATGAATGACCTCAAATCAGATGCAGTGGGTACTCCGGATATCTTATGCATCCCCGAAACAAGAGAAGGCACAACAAGTATACTGTATGCTTCTGCAATATGGTGGTGCCTATCTACATTGACTTCGAATATTGATTGAAGTAGTCCTAGCTCCTCTGATTCTTCTTCTAGCATAACCTTGAGAACATCGCACCATGCACAGTGATCAGAGGTAAAGAGCAGAATCATAGGTACAACTCGTGTAAGTTTTCTCGTTGTTTTGTTCTGGGCATTTAAAGTCGGAGAAAACTTATGTGAGAAAATGAGGGGTTTTGCTAATTCTTTAAAATTCCAAGTGACAAGATATCATCTCATGAAATCATGAGCGGTTTCAAATGAAGTTTGAATAGTGGTTCTGTTCTTCGATAATATTATGTTCTCTTGCAATAATCAAAGTACTGAGGGATAGTGAAATGCTTCCATTAAATGTAGAATTGGAACTCTATGCATGAATATAACAACTAACCTATTGTCATTACTTCTACTACCTTGTGTGCTGTATATTGGATGGAAAAATCCGATGTTGATGAAACTTGGATACAAAGAAGATTCGCGTTCTTCCTAACTACAATTTTGTTGTTGTGGCTAGCTATATCCAATCTGGTTCCATTCGCAATATTGAGCTTCTCCTATCCGAATCTTGCTCTTGACATTGGTGAGCGAATTCTCTTTGATTCTAGATTAGCTATTCCATTGGCAGTTGTTATTATTCTGATTATACAAATACTAAGCTACAAAGGGCTCTTTCGAAAGAGTGAGTGAATCTGTACATTGAATAGATAGATCGATGATTATCATTCGAAGAATACTTCACATTCGCAACGTTAATATCACAAACCCGATGCACAACATTTGCCAAGCATTTTCAAGGGCCCGTAGCTCAGCTTGGTAGAGCAGCAGGCTCATAACCTGTCGGTCTCGAGTTCAACTCTCGACGGGCCCACCATTTTCCTTGTTTAATATCTTATTATGTGCTTTCAAAAGTAGATTGAAATAGTAAAGAACTAAATGTAATGTTGGACATGTAAGAGTGGGTAGTCATGTTGAAGAGGGATTGGATGTTTGCAACACTCATTCTAGTTGTACTACTTATGACTGGTTCTGCAAATATCTTCAGAATTGACCATACTGGAGATCCGATAATTAGAGAAAGTGTGAATGATTGCAAACCCGAAGGTTTGACCAAACAGCATTCAATAAGTACTCTTCACTCACCACTCATCATAGAATCAAATTCTGAGTTTGAAACAAATGGGTGGCTTGGTGAAGGGACCGAAGAAAATCCCTATCGCATGGAGGGCATTAAAATCGTCAACGAATCAGTTGTTGTATCAATTTCAAACACAGATGCATACTTCATAATTCGTGATAGTAATCTAACATTTACGGGACTCAGAGGTAGTTGCGTTAGTTTTGACAACGTAATGAACGGAGCTATTGAAAACTGCACCATAGTTAGTAGTTTCAAAGGTATTGAAATGAATAATTCTCAGACATGTAAAGTCCTATCAAATATTATTGGGCCTTGTGTGGCTCTTGGTATTCATCTTTCTTCTTCTTCCCATATGCTGGTTAGCCACAATGAAATAATGGATATTACCTACCGTGGAACCTATGTTGGTTCTTATGATGCCTGTATCGCTCTTTATAGGACAGATGATACTACTATATCTGAGAATATAGTGGGAAATGCGCCACATATAATCTCTATAGCTTATTCAGATAGAGTAGAGATTCTTTCTAATAATATTTCAAATCCAACAATGTACGATGCGCTTTTGACTGTGAGTACAAATGAATGCGTCATTAGGGATAATATCATCACTTCCAGTGCAAGAGGAATGAATCTGAATCATGACTCATCTTGTTTGATTGAGAATAATACCGTTACAGTCTATGATGTATGGGCCATTATGGTTAGAGGTGGATATGACTTTGTTGTGAAAGGGAACAATGTGAGTGGAAATCTTCGGGGATATGATTTTCAAGGTCTGAATAAATTCGTGGTAACTAACAATATAGTACATCATTCAGAATTTGGGCTGATACTCAATGATTACTTCATTGACTCGGAGGTTTCTAACAATACAGCCTATGCATGTGATTTCGGTTTCTTCATTCAGGGATCTATTCCTAATGCAACATTAGTTGGATGTACTGCATACAACAATGATAGAGGGTTCTATATACAATCAGCGTCAGAATGTGGGTTCTATGGATGCATTGCATATGAGAACAACATAGGTTTCGAGCTTGCACACAGCGGTCAATTTGAGCTAATTGGTAATATTGCATACAACAATACATTGTATGGTATATCGATATGGAATGGATGTTTTAACAATACATTATACCATAATTCCATTTTCAACAATGGAGTCCGTGATAATGGAGTTACTAATACTTGGGACGATGGAATTGATCAAGGAAACTTCTGGGATGATTATAGTGGTGTTGGATATTATGATGTACCTGGTACAGCAGGTAGTCAAGATAGGTACCCTGGCATATACCCAAGTTCATATCCCATGCCAGTGATGCTTGATGCTCAAACGGTGATGTATGAGTATAGTACAACTGGAAATACGATTACCTGGCAGGTCCTTTCAGTTGGAGTTCCCGATTATTTTGAAGTGTATCAGGAAGATGTCCTAATTGCAAGTGAAGTGTGGGATGGAATAGATGTTGTGTATCCGGTTGATGGCTTGGAGATGGGATTGCATAACTTCACTCTCATTGTATTCGACTGGTTTGGTAATTCAGGCATATCTTTTGGTAAAGTAAATGTAACTGAATTCACAGGCTCAACGGTAACCACCACCACAATAACTACTACTAATACAACAACCAATGGAACAATTTTTGATATTTCTCTCATCACTATGATTATCTCGATTTCTTCAGGATCTGTAATCGTAATCGTTGTGATAGTGATATTCGTAAAACAAAGACCTTGATTGTGTTGTTTCAACTCTCGACGGGCCCACCACTCATTCTACACAAGAGACAAATCAAATATGCGAAAAAATCGTATGTATATTAGGGATCGATATGCGTAGGAAGATATTGATTTGTTTCCCATTCTTGATTTTACTTGTACTACCTGTTTTCGCTCAAGGATTTGACATAGACAGAAATCTGGGTGTTGATGAATTCTATGCAGTATATAGAAGTGCGGATGCTGGTTGGAGAATAGAGGGATCTTTCTCAACCAGTGGTAATGTCGAGTTTTTCATCTGTGATGCAGATAATTACACCCGCTGGATAAACAACGAGAACGTATTGCTCTATGAACATAGTGAGGTAACAACGGGTCAGACGTTCAATTTTACTATTCCTTACACTTCAACATGGTACGTGATCTTTTCGAATGTTCAATCACTAGTTGTCACTAATCTGAACGCAGAACTTTACTATATAGACCAGTCAGATATTACACAAACACAAGTCACATGGATTAATGAATCCTCGATCGCAACTCCTTTGTTTATTGGGTTCTTTGTTGCAATATTTGCTGTGTGTCTTCTAGGAATCTCGATATCAAGAAAAGATTCGTCATTCCCAGCAGTGAGATATGACGAAATTCTTCCAAAAACAGACTAGGTCTAATCACCCCGGACCCACCATTCACATTCTAGTCCGCTCCCATCTTCTCCCAAAGGGACTTCCACCAATCTACGAACGGACCATTTGGTTCAACTGTAATACCAGTTTTTAATCCGACTCTGATAGGAATATCGTTCTTCACTTCTTCAATATCGACTTCCACTAGGGCATAATTCTCATCCAGGGAGAATGGTTCTTCAACTACTCGTGCGTTCCCACGTACACTTACTGCAACATTCGGAGGGCAAATCATGGCAATCATCGTGCGACTATCACGTTTCATATTGGCTAGAGTATCATGATATCGACCAATTATTAGCCTGAGTAGTCTTGGATTAACCGCTCTTAGACTTCCAAAAGGTGCAACTCTTGGAGATCCATCTTCATCAATCGTAGCTACAACCGAGCTTGGATTCAGTTGACCATCAGCTTTGGCATATGCAGCAAAAGCATCTGGGAGTAGTTCGGGAGATCTTCGCCAGCGTTCAGATTTAGTTTGTTGCTTGTTTTTTGTCAATATACTCCACTCCTAGTCAGATATTGAGCTATCTGCTATTTCATCTCTTCTATAACTCGATAACTCGGTGATAGGAGCTAATAAGGTATCATATCTATATTATCTTGAAGATGAAGTATTCGGAGGTACTTTGTTGAGAATCCGCTAAGACACGCCGAAACTACCCCCAATTCGTTCTTTCTGGCCTCGTAATGAGGCTCCTTTCTTCTTTTTGAACAACAAAATGCTTATTGTGCCGGTTGTACTGTAGTAGATTCTAGTGTTATTTAGTTGGATAGGAGATTCTATGATGCCAGATGACCAAGATAAACTTGCAAAGAAGGTTCTTGATGGATTTGATAAGGCGGAGAAAGGGCAGAAGAAAGGAAAATGCAGTACGTGTAAAGCTAAATCCCCAGATAACATATTCAATTGTGAAACTTGTGGAAAAGAGATCTGTACTGAGTGCTACAATATGACCAATGATGCTGAGATGATATGTCAGGATTGTATCAAGACTCGAGGATTAACTCCGGAGGATCTTCAGTTCTAGTAAATCATCTATAGTAAGGACCTTATACTTCAGTGTGTATTCACGGTCTATTCGAGGAAATCACCATGCAGTTGTTTTCTGACCCAATCTCAATGGGAATTATCGCTAGTCTATTAGCGGGTCTTGCAACTGGAGTTGGAGCGCTTCCAATCCTCATGAAGGCGGATTTCAGCAGAAGATCCTTGGATTTGATGCTGGGTTTTGCCGCTGGAGTTATGCTAGCAGCCTCTTCATTCAGCTTACTAGTGCCAGCCTTAGATATGCAAACTGCTGGTTGGATTGGAGTTTTTTCCGTTGTAGGACTTGGTTTCCTCTTGGGAGGATTGTTCGTACATCTAACTGACAAATTCCTACCTCACGAACACTTCCAGACAGGGCATGAAGGACCTTCATCAAATTTAGGAAGAGTATGGCTACTTGTTATTGCGATAACGATACATAATTTTCCAGAAGGACTTGCTGTGGGAGTATCCTTTGGTGGAGGAGATATCGCAACTGGAATGTCTGTTGCAGTAGCAATAGGACTTCAGAATATGCCAGAGGGCCTAGCTGTTGCGGCTCCACTTGTAAGAGAGGGCTACTCACGAAAATATGCAGTACTACTAGCACTTGCCACCGGTCTTGTAGAACCCATTGGTGGTATACTAGGAGTTTCTGTCGTAACATTTGCAGTAGGTCTCTTACCCTATGGACTTGCTTTTGCTGCTGGTGCAATGATATTCGTTGTAGGTGACGAGATGGTTCCTGAGAGTCATGCAGGTGGAAATGAACGTATAGCAACGTGGGGACTCATGGTTGGATTCTTCATCATGATGTCACTTGACAATGTGTTCAAGTTCCTATTTGGAGCGGGATAGGTCAGTTCAGCACTCCTTGTTTGATGCCATAGAGGTAGATGATAGCACCAAACATCATTATCACCACACATTCTTAGTATAATGAAATGAAATATTGGCTCCACCATGCCGCGTGAAGTTTCATAGAACACGATTATTCTTCAAACATTATTTAAGCAACTTATCATTTCAATACTAACTCCTCTCTGCCATGTTCGTTAACTCGCTCTGCTGAGAGGAATGGGGTTAGTGATATTGACTTTGCGGGTTAAAATATTCAATCAGTCTGTAATTTTTCAAGTATCGGTTTCATTGAACATCTAAAATAATCATCAACTGTCTAAGATGCATTGGTGTCAGTCCACCCCAGCAGAAGAATGATGATAGAAGTTCTATCTATACGGATGTGATGATAAAATGAACGAGAAGCGGACTGTTATGGCAATCTCCCTACTGATAATGCTTGGTACTTTGTCTGTGGTAGCTGCATTTCCCTTTGTGATGGAGCCGGGCATTGCTGTTGTCAAAGATTACACAGTCGTAAACATAAAACCACCAAATCCAGGTGGTGGAAAGGGTGATGTCATCAAGACTGAGATTCATGTACGTAACCTTGGTCATGGTGATATAGAGGACCATCTAAGAATCGGAGCTGAAATCAATGTTATCGCTCAGGTTTTTGGGAGCAACGATGTGATCGTTGATTTCTCAATAGATGATGAATATGTAGGACAAATGTTTCGAATTGCAGACTGGCAACCTGATAGAGAATTGGCGGCTGTATACAAAGGAACATGGTGGATTGACCCACTGAAGTACCTTGAGGGGTATCACACAGTTACAGTGACTGGTAATGCAGACTTCTTGAGGAAACCCATAGAGGATACTCATGAGTTCAAGATTGTGAGCCTTTACGAGGCAGAGTTGTGGTATGAGATTGATTACATGGAAGGTTTCATACCTGATCCAATTGCATTGGAATATTGGGCGGACTACTGGGATGACCATGCTATTCTCGTGCATTATACTGTAGATCAATCAGTTCCATGGAATCCTTCCCTGACCATGGATGACTTTTGGTCGATTGAGGTTGAATACAACAACAATTCCCTCGGAGCTGGAATGCAAACTGAAGTGGATGGATGGTATACAAGGAATACAAAATGGATGCTCTGGGCAGACCACATGGAAGACCCTTATAATCCCGGTCAAGCTGATTCCTATGTTGGCGGCTTTACATATGTCGCTATTGACCTCAAGAAAGGACGTTGTAACTCAGACATGCTTGGAGGGGACTACTCAGCCATATTCAAGGGAATGATAGAAGAAAGCTATTCCGAAACTGATTGGGTACTTGGTGGCGAGGTATGCGTCGCTATGCATGAAGCGGGGCACTCAATTGGAATATCAATGGTCAACAAAATTGGAAACGAGTGTTATGACTCTGATTCCTACAGTGTGATGTCCTATATGAGCAATGATAATGCAATGCTCACAGACAACTGGTTCTATAGTTGGTTCTTGTGGGGTAAGCGAAACATAGAATATTATTGAATCAACAACAGCTGAACTCAATCAGAAAGGATGGAGCTTATGGAGTGGATGGGATATTCCATCTGCTCCTGACCACCAAGTCCGCCAGATCCAAAGTGAGCTGATAGAATCAATGAATTCGCTACCGATTCTAATCACAATCCATTCCAGCAGACCTTTTCTTTTAATGGCTGTATGAAACCTTTTTGATTACAAACAGCAACGATGATATTGCTTTCACGGGCGACACCGAGAATAAGCCGCCGTGGCTCAGTAGATAGAGCGACGGATTGATACTTCCGCATTTTATGAGGTTTGTAGAAGTCTTCTAATTTTGATGCCAAGTTTTTTATTGAATAACAATGTCATATACTTCTGTTCAATCTCAGAGGTGAGAATATGTCTTTCATGGAAGATGTTAAAGTTAGTTTTGGGTTCGCTAAGAAGAACGTGTTGAGTTTTCTTTTGGCAATTTTTGGTATGTTAATATTAGTGACGATTGTAATCTTTATTGTAATATCACCATTGCTCTTGATGGCGTGGTTAGCAAACCCAACAGATCCGGACGCATTTGGACTTGCCATTTCGGCGTACTTCCAAGGGCTCACCGGCTTTATGGGTTCCAATCCGTTGGCAGGATTGTTTGGAGGTGGCGCAATTGGACTCCTATTCCTTATTCCTTTCGCGGCTATCGGGACTTGGATATTTAGTGCCATTTATGGAATGTCAAATGAAATCATATTGACTGGGGGTACTCATGCAGAGAGTGCATTCGGATACCTTAGGAAAAATATGCTGTCATCTCTTGGCGCTGGAGTGCTCTGGTCACTAGTTCTTTTCGTTCCACTATGGCTTATCGGTCTTGGAGCTACAGCCCTGACTGGTTTCACGTCACTCCCTGCAGGTTGGGGATGGCCTATAGGCATTCTCACTTTCCTCTATGTCTATATCATTGGTGGTTTCCTGATGCTGCATCTTCCTGCGTCTACAGATGGCAAGAGTGCGCTGGAAAGTCTAAAGACCTCGTTCAGATTGACAAAGGAGAATTTAGTGAGGGTGTTTGGTGCTTGGACTATCTTCATAGCCCTTATTGTAATCTTCTTTGCACCAATAGCCTTCTATGCCGTCTATTTTGTCGCTCCAGGAGTGATAGACCTCGGTTTTGCCATTACTATAGCATGGGCAGCTATTGGGGCCTTCGTGCTCATCCTCTTCGCCCTACCAGCACTGTTTCTGACGTTCATGAGGATATACCTCTCTGTAACAGGCAAACTGGGTCAACAAGAGAGTCCAGCTCCACCGGCTAGTCCAGATATCTAAGTACTATTACTTGCTCCGACTTCTCAAAGTTGGAGCAACTCTTTTCTTTTTTGATGATCCATAATGCTTCAGGATAATCAAATCATTCTAGTATAATCGTGATAGGTTCAACAGCAACGTTAATATTGCTTTCACGGGCGACACCGTAAATAAGCCGCCGTGGCTCAGTTGGTAGAGCGACAGCCTGTTAATTCCTGATCCAATGATTAGGAACCAGACAGTTGTTGGTCGTAGGTTGTTTTTGTACTAGATTTTCACATTACTCATAGTGCTGTTGAACAATATGCTTGGTTTTCTATTCCATTTACCTTAGCTGAGTAGAAACTGCTTGAGAAGAATGTATAGAATCGAATGCCAAAAATTCGTTTGAAAATACTATAAAAACTGCAATATGAGGCCTTCACCTATTGCAGAAGTCCAACATGAGATGCGTTGTTCTGGAAATATGACCTCATAGCATTCCTTTAGCGTCTTAGCAAATATACAATCATCTAGGCTTGGATTCCACTTCTCGTGTTTGACTTCTTGCCTTCTAGATATATTCTTGATACTTTTTGATAGTAGTATTGCTATGTAATGAGATGATATTGATGGTAGAATCCCAACATAGCATCCGATTTGAACATGCTCGAAAGACTCTGCTCAGAAAACACCTCACAAGAAAAAACTCTGCTGATAGTCAAAATGAAACTAAAAATGAAGAGAGGGATAATAAGATATGAACAATACAGAAGAGAATGAATCATCCTCTTTCTGGACTAATGTCATTATTGCGCTCATTCTAGCTGTTATTCTTACATTGATTGTTTCTCCTATAATCACACTGGTTCCATGGGTGCCCCACGATTGGCATTTTCCAGCACTCACATTTGTAGGAATCCCCTTCTTTCTCGGATTTGGTATTTATCTTGTGAGTAAAAACACACAATTCTCTTCCTATTCCTTTGCACTGGGAATAATGATTGAGATAGGTTTCGTTGCCTTAGCAACATTCCTTGTCCTCTATGCAACTCCACTCCCAATTTTTGGTAATGCCCTTAATGCTACAGGACTAGTAGCGATAGTAATTGTATTTCTATTCGTGTTTTTCCGGTTACGATCAACTGAACAAAACGTTGTAAAAACCAATCCAATAACAACGTCTTCAAAGTCCCTTACAGAACAAAAGCAGTCTATTCAGAGATTATTCATGCAGAAAAGGTCTGAAATAGTACTCGCACTGGAGCTCGTAGAGGAACCCCATGACTACATCTTTTCAGACAGTGAAGAGAAACCCTCAAGCCATATCCAACGATTCTCGGGTATCGTACGGGCTCTCTTCTCAACTCCATACTCAATTTGTTATCAGCAGCTTAATTCCAAAACTAGAGTCTATTTTACAACATGGTCTAATGATGAGACCCAACTCAGCCATCAGAGAACTGTACTACTTGATGCAATTCAGTACAGTTTACCGAAGTTCAAGTTTAGAGTTCTAGAAACATTCACTGGAATTGAACTAAAGGAACACGAGAAGGGGTCTGCAGCAATCATTACAGGAGTCCCACTTTCAGTTGATGACGAATCACAGACAAAAGACCCCCTTGAGAATATCGTAGGAGTATTACGAGAGCTTGAGAATGGTATCTTTCAGGTCTTTGTCGAACCTGTGAAAATGAGCAAGTCCAAACTAAAGAAACTTGAAGACAAGTACAAGAGTGAGGTGATGCGCTCAGAGACAGTCATCTCCCAAGAGCGCACTGGATTGCTTCAGAAGGGGCAACAGGAATCTCGAACCGCTGTGGATATGAAAGCAAAGAAGAGGGCGGATATTCTGGACCGCCAGATCAAACGTCTCTCTGAATCAAACCTGTATAAGACCACAGTCACAGCAGTCTCTTGGGGATCTGATATCACTAAGGCCGACATAAATGCACGTAGAATGGCAATAGCTCTCATTGGAGCACTAAGACCGGATAGTGACAAAGAGCCGTTACAAGTGGAATATACAACCAAGAAGAAAGACATTGAGCGATTGATGAAAGGACTCCCTGTTGGAAAGTCAACCATTCTTACCGCTGGGGAGGTCACAAATTACTGTAGACTGACTCGAAGAGACCTCGGATTGAGTATAACCAAACGTGAGAAGTTCTCATCGGGGATGAAAGAACATCATGAACCAACAGAATCTAGAGGATCACAAACACAGAAAGTGACATCCGTGGTAGCAACCAGAGTTGATTGGACCAAACGGGTCCCAGATATCTATCTGGGTCATCCTATTGATGAGAGTGGAAAGATTCTGCCCAAATCATATGTCACATGTGATATCAACTTCCTCAAGATGCATTGTGTAGTGATGGGGCATACACAATCTGGTAAGTCAACGACATTACGCTCTATTTTTGGTCAAACGGTCACACTCGGTGCAAATCCAATCATGTTCAATCCTGTAAAGAGCTATGAGGCTCGTCTGATGTTGCATCTCTTCAAAGACATTCGTATCTTCACATGTGGTAGAGCCGACCTCTTCAATCTCCTATTCAACCTCTGGAATCCACCATTGAATGTTCCCCTCTCGAAATGGGTGGATCGAGTGGTTCAAGCATGGACCCTCTGGTTGCCCAATGATCCAGTAATTTCAATGCACTTTGAAAAAGTAGTATATGCAATGTACAAGAGGTGTCGATGGAACATCAAGACAAATCGTAAGGGACGACCAATTCTCATCACTGACCTGATCGACACGTTAGAAGAAGAACAGAAGAAACTCCAATATGGTGAAGAGGTTTCAAGCAATATCTTCGGTGCTTTGGTCGAACGTATCAAGTTGATTATGAGGAAACACAAACTAGTCAGTATATTCAATACAAAGACTGGAATTACTGTGGCTGAACTCTTAGCCCATCCTACCATCATTGACATGGATGCTCTCTCCAAGCATGATAAGACCCTCCTCATGGGGATTCTAACCGCTGCAATCTGTGAGTATAAGCTAGCGAATCCCACAGAAGAATTAACTAACGTGCTTATCCTCGATGAAGCTCATTATCTTCTTGGGAAAGAAAGTGCCAGTGGAGAGGCATACTCAGGAGCTCAGCTTCAGGCAATTAGTGCATTCACTGAGATGCTTCGTGTAGTGGGTGGAACTGGGCTTGGAGTGATAATTGCGGACCAATCACCAACATCTCTTGTTCCAGAGGTCATGAAGATCGTTGTGAACATGATAATCCATGCACTTCCAAGCAAAGAGGATAGAGAGCTAGTCGGGAATTACACGCGATGTACAGAAGCTCAGATTGATCACATTGCCGGGATGCAGCCTGGAGAGGCCGTTGTGTATCTACAGCATGAAGGCACTCCTAAGAATGTGAAGATGTTCCAACTTGACCGATTCGTTGTGGGGGGAATATCAAAAGAACCTGTAAGCGATAAAGCAGTAGCGGAACATATGGAGAAGATAGGCAAGGACCATCCAGAGCTAATAGATGCTGTAGAAATTTCTGATGAATATGACACTCAACCAGAACCAACGAAGAACGAACCTAAGATTGAACCAAGTAGGGATGACAAAGAACCAATGGAAAAACTCCTAGAGAGGTTTCCGCAAAAGCTCCAGAACCGAATAGCTGAGGCTGTTACACATCCAACTTTCGAGAAATTCTGGGAAGAGTGTCTGGAGAAGGAAGATGTCAACACACTGACGAGTCTGATATACAAGATCTCAGAGAAGAGTGGAGATGGGAGCTATTATTCTCACATGATAGTCCTATATTATCTAGTTGAGGAGTATGGTTGTGTGGATAATCAACATGTCTTTGAAGGAATTGTTCAGATAATTGATGGAGAAGCTGTTAGATGACCAGAGAGGGAAGGGAGTACGGTCGTCGAAAGAGAGAAGGCACTGATGAGGAAACAGACCGGATAGTGCGCGAAACCATAGATGAAATGCGAAAAGAGATGGAGGAAATGGAGAACCCTGAACAAAGGGAACTCCCCGAACAGACCTATTGTCCCGAGAAGGTTGTGCGAGAGGCTATAGATGAAGTAGTAAGAGAAACAGCAGAACGACAAAGACTCAAAGAGCAGCAAGAGTCGGAAAAGGAAGAACCCAAAGAAACGAAAGAAAAAGTGAAGGAAATCCCAGAAGAATGGGATGTTGACCGCTGTGTGAGAGAAACTATTCAAGAAATCGAGATAGAACGGGAGAGATTGCACGAAGAACGCGAAAAAGCAGAGATGGAGAAAGAGGAACAGCGCGATGCATCCCGTGAAGTGAGAAAGGAAACCGCAGAAAAGGATAATCTCGAGGACTATGAGGAAGAGATCAAGAAAGGGTTTGAGAAACACGGAATTGATCCAGAGGATCTGGAGGAGCGCTGGAGAAAGAAGTTCGAGGAGGAAGTCAAGAAAGAACTAGGGGAAGAGAGAGAATCAAAGAAAGAAACTGAAGGAAAAGAGGATGATGAATCTGCGGGAAGTGAGAGAGCTGTAGAAGGTCGTTATTACTATGATGATGGAAGTGGACAGGTCTACGAGGTGCAGATGGACTCCAAAGAGAGTTCTGGTTCTGAAACTGAATCCAAAACTGAAGTAGAAGATGTTCAAGAAGAACCACCAACTAAACAACATGAGAATACAGAATCGAAGAAATCCTCTGGTGAGATTGAACCAGAGAAAGTGACACCCACACAAGAAACCGAGGATGTTGTAGAAGAGAAATCGAGGAAAGAAGTAAGACCTGAACAGGAAGAAATCCCCAGGGTAGAAAATAAAGAAATCAAACAAGAGAAGAAGGAAACGACCAAGGAATCAGTTGAAACGCCTTCAGAAGAACACGACGAACACACCCCAGAAACTAGCCAAACTCCGGAAAAAGGCAGAGAAGAGCCAAGTTCCTCTCCCGAAACCAACACGAAACGAAAACAAGAAGGTACAGAGTCCGAAGAATCACAGGATACCGAAGAGAATATAGAAGAAAATAGTGAGTCGAGAGAGAAGGAGATTTGGACCGAATATGAGGTGAAATATGGCTCTCTGGAGGATGAGAACTATAAGAGAGCACTCCGCGAGATCAAGGATTTACTCCCAGAAGAGGAGCAAGAGAAATTCAATGAATCCGTCAGAGAAAAAGTACAGACAGTGGAGGACTTTAAAGAACTAGCAAGAAAACACGGGCTTGATGAAATCCTTGAAGATGAAGAAGTAATGGAGGAGATTCGAAACTATCTGAAAGTCAGACGTACTCTGGAACAAGAATCTGACACTGACATTGAAAAATTAGCAGAAGAGATGGAGATTGATGCAGAGTTGGCTGAAGAATGGAGTAGAGGGGAATCAGAGCCATACTCTCTCAAGAAGCTGCTGAATCTTGAGGCCTACCATATGTTGGACGAAATAATCAGGAACTATCGGGAGCAGATCTTCCCTGAATCCAAAGACGATTTGGAGAGTATTCTTGAATCAGACTCCGAACACAAAGCAGACACATTCTTCGAACTAGAACGAGATGATGCTATTGCCTACGTTGAGATTATGGCAATGCGACGACGAGGTGAAATTGAGAGGAGAATTCGGAATGGTCGCGAGGTCTATAGTCGCAAACAAATTATGGAGTTGAGTAAGAAATATGATATATCTGTGCAGGAGATCATCTCGTGGCTTCGAGGAGAGCAAGTTCACCCATTAGTTAGGAAAATTAGCTCAAAGAAACAAAATCAAGCAAAGACCACTTTCAAAGCAGATAGGCAAATTGAATCAAAGACCCGTACTCAATTAGAAACAGCCTATTCCAGTCTCTATTACTATTTTCGTGATGGAAAATTATTCGAAGAATACATCAATGATGTGGAGAGGATCTTAGGGCTTCCGCAAGAAAATCGAAAAGAATTAGTGAAGACTCTTCAGGAATTTGCACCTCAACTATTCATAGAACCAGTATATGACGCCTGTATTAATTATGGACTCAAACGTATCCGCGGCGATTTCATCGCTCTGATGAATAGTATTTCTGGAAAAAACCTATCCAATCTTGATGGCAAAATATCAAAGCTGACTAAGCCAAGTGGAAGAGGAGGGATTAAAAATCCGAGATTTCCAGAGGGTGAAAAATTTGAAGTAGCTCTAGCCCGACTTACAGCAATAGCAGTGAGTGATTGTCATCTTAAACCAAATGGAACCTTGGAATATGCAGAATCTGAAATAAGCAGAATCAAGATAGTTGAGAGAGATTTGCAGGTGTGGGGAGATATCACGCTAAATCCCAAGAAGCGGGATAATGAAAATCTGTACCTCTCGTACTTCCCTACCCCATTAGGAGTAATGTTAATGCATTTTGGTATTCCTTCAGGTGACAAATCTGTCCAAAATCTAGGACTTTTTCCTGCATTCAATGGATTTTCAGTGAGAGCAAAATGTGCGTTGATGGAAGATTTGATCCCTCAAGATGGAACTATAAGTGGAAAGAAAGTGCAGTGGACCCATACGAATGTTCTTGATGCTGCTGACAAAGCTGAAACCTATGGAATCAGACCGAAAGTCGAGAAACGGGAGATTGATTTTATTAAAAATTATGGAAAAAGGGAAAAACAAAGTTGGGTGCTCAATTATGGTACATTAAAAGAACTGAGAAACTCGAAATCTGATAAGATTAGAAACATTGCACGATTCTTGTGGAAGTGTGTACATGATAATCCCAATAGACTAATTCTTGATCAAATTGAAGTTGTGAAGAGTCTAGGAATTAGATATCAAAGAAAACCATATGCGATTCGCTATCATAAAAGAACTCGTCGCGTTTCTGTTGCTTGGACTGCTGAGCCTGTAACAATACTCGAATCGATAAAATTGGGAATGATTGCACCTCCCAATGATGTGGTCAAAAAGAAGATTGTGAAGGAAATTATAAAGAATCATCCGAAATATGTTGAGGAGGCAATTAGTCATTTGGGTAGTCACGAAGTTGAAGTAGACAAATGGTGGGAAGATGAATAATGAACACAACTGAAGCTATCACTGTTCTCATTGAATTACTGGATATTGAGGAAACAAAACAGATACCTCTGAGAAGGTTAGTGCCTAAGCTTCAAACTCACTTGGACACTAGTACAGACGCAAGTACGATTATTGAATATGCGTTGGACAATTGGATTGTCGACAAGATTCTTGACTATGATGATAGCTCTGAAGAATCAATAGGAAGACCCGTGTGGTTCATCCGCCTCCTGAGTGAAAAAGATACTGAAACCCTCCGTAATCTTTCTGATGCGAATAAGGCTTTCTTGAAGATGCTTCGTAATTCAAATGAAGAAGAGAATCGTGGCGCGATTCGTGCAGATGATGTTCTGAGAGCATTGAGAGAAGAGGGATATGAAATAGAATTTACCCCAAATATTCCAAGCAAAACAGATGAATGTTACAGATTTGATAATGATGAATCTACCCTTTTCTGTTATCTGATCCCAGAGGATGAAAAAACTGAGGAATATCTAGCAGGACTGAGAGAACTTGATGAAAAGAACCGCAGGCGATTGGGTCGTATGGGGTATTGAATCATCTATGATACTGATGAGTGTAATAAAATTAACCATTGTTAATATGGCGCCGCCGGTAGGGTTTTCTATCGACCACGAAATGAAGTCGATCCTCGAACCTACGACCATTCGCCACGCGCCACGAAATGTGATGCGTTACAACTGTCTGGCTCTCAACCAGTGGGTGAGAGATAACAGGCTGTCGCTCTACCAACTGTGCCACGGCGGCTTATTTACGGTGTCGGCCGTGAAAGCAATATTAACGTTGCTGTTTGTCCTTCCTAATCACGTTTCATAGTAATCCAAAGCACGATAACAAGCAGTAGAAATGTTGCTACTTGAAGATAATCAGCAAATATACCAAACCAATCAGTCCCTCCGAAGACACTAGTAAAAATCACTCCAAATATCAGAATAGTTGCATATAGAACGAATTGTAAGTTCCTAAATCTACTATTTCCTATGCTTTTTTGTATCTCAAATTCTTTCTGAAGAAAATCAAGCCCAAAGTCAAGGAAATCATCTTGTTTGTATCTTTTAACAACATCCATCGCCTCAACATGATTTTCAGGACTAGTTATGAAAGTTGTAGGAAATTGTATTTTTTTTACATCTATCAAAGTATCGTTTACAAAACGATCAGCATACAACTTACGATCTATAATCTGCCTCTGGATATGTTGATAGGATTTCACAAGCTTCCCAACTTTGTGTTTAAGTGACATAACGTGGTTTGTAAGTTCCAGTCTTCTTCGCTCAAGATTTCCAGATGGCCCAAATCTATACCATTTCAAACCCTTGGCAAGTTCCTCCTTTATGGATTCCAACTCTTTTAGATAATCAATCTCATCATAGAATGCATCCATAAGAAGCAAATTGTCTTTAACCCACTCTGTCGCAGCTATAGGTAGTGGCATGTAAGGCAAAATAGAAACTGATTGGCAAAGAAGAGCTTTCAAGAATATTCTATCACTCAACTCATAATATTGCTCGTTTGATAGATTCCCTGTCGAATCCCTAGTAGTTTCATACCTTAGTTTGTCTTGAGAATATACCCACATATCCATAATACAGTGAGTCCAAATGAAATCACCCAATTTCTTAGCAAACGCATTTTGTTTGTGTTTTGTCATATCGTTGGAACTAAAATTCCAATTAAGAGTGAATACTCCATTACCGAGACCAACATTTTCTGAGGAAAACACAGTGTCTTTTACATATTCACCAATCTCCTGAAGGTCTTTGACTATTGTCTTAATTTGACTCAGAAGAGAGTCTACTGGGGAGTCTCCATCAGTGGTAACAACTTGATGAAACGAAATCAGAAGAGCACGATAGCCTATAACAACGGTGTATTTTCTACCTTGTTTGTTTAATGTAAACTCACGGATAGAACCAATTTCAATGACTTCTTCTGGAAGATTGAGTTGGTTGACAATGAGTGTTCTATATTGGTCATCTGAAAAGCTTCGAAGTCGTTGTTTGTATTGGATTCTTCTGCTATATGATAATGAAACTCTTACATAATTTCTACTTGACAATGATTTCAATTCCCATATTTTAACAAGTTCATATCAACATGTAATGTGACTGTAGGTTTGGATAACAATCGAACTTGATTCTTCAGAGATAGATAAGAGAAATATATTGCAGTAGTGTTATATCGCATATGATCCCCAGCACCTATCTCCAAATAGCACTCTATTTTAAACAGTGAGAAGCGATGCATAAATCCTTTGTGAGCTTTGTCAAAGTTTATCACAATTTACTATGAATAACAATCAGGGACCGTAGTTGAGTACAGCACCGCTTTATCCGGAATCAAAGACAGAGAATGCAATATATGTTGCATTTGGAACAACACTTGGTCTTGGATTCATGAGATGGTATACTCCTGATATCTTCAGCGATGTTGTTAGTGCCCTAGCAATCGCCCTTTTTCTAGGATCTTTGGTAGGATCCACACTATTCTATATCAAACTAGAAAGAATAGTAGACTGGATAGTAAGAAGATGGATAATGAAGAAATACGGTCGTGAAGTATGTCAATTCTTGGTTTCATCACATCTAGCAATTGAAACTTGGCGAATGAGGGTCACTGGAAATTGGGAGACAGTTGAATCAAAATCCAAGACTATGTTGCTCAGAGTGACTGAGGGACCTGATGTTCACAATGAGATGTGGTCACTGAGAGGGGCGTTCTATTTTGTACTTGCTATCCCGATAATCATCTATGTTGCAGGCATCCAGCTTGATTTCCTGATTCTATCTAGTTCAGTACTCTTCTTAGTCGTAATGATTTCTGTTAGAAATAACCATCGCGACTTCATGACACGCTGTTCTAGAATTGTAATGTTCAGACTCATTCAGGAACTATATTCCGTGTTTCGGGCAAGAGACCCTGGTAAAAGACCAGTACAGAATTGGTTTATCGGAAACTCAAGCTCAAAAGATAATCCACCAATAGAACTAGTTCTTGAAGAACTTGAACTTTTATTAGAAAAACATGATTGGAATGGGTTTATCGAACGATTTTTGTATCTGGAAGAAGAAATTGCCCACTGGTTGAGTAGAAGTGTTCAAGATTTAGACAAATATTACATCGAACAATGGGCGTCCATTTTGGCAGAAAGTGATTTTGATAAGAAACTGCATCTAACAAGTCAGATTATGTATTATCGAGGTATATTGCAGTCAATGATGTCATACAAACTACTTGAGAAATCAACCTATAATCCAAGTAAAAAACTAGAATTACTAATGAAACCAAATGAATCAGATATACCACTAGATCCAACCTTATTCTTTTCAGCTCTTGATGAAATTGGAGTAGAAGAGAAACATAGTGAATCAATAAGACGTGCTTTTCCTGAAATTGCAAAGACATCATACAATCCAAAAATATTGGAAATAATACTCAAATGGATGAAAAACGAAAAGATATGGGAGTTCGAATCTATTATCATCAAATCATGCGAAAGGTTGAATGATCCTCATATTGAATCTGTTATCATGGCTCTGAAAACAAATGGAAAAAACGTTCAATGGCATTCTATTGGTCCAAGACTTGCTAAACGACTTATTAGAATCAAAGAGAAAATTCCAGACAATGTGTTCGTACAAGCATTGAGATCTCAGAATGGCGACACAATAATGGAATTACTAGCAATCTTTGACTATAGGAAACGGGTAATTCGTGATGCATTTATTCAACTAGCAAAGCATTCTGTGAAATTAGTTCGTCAAAGAAATCGTGACTTATTTCTTAGTGAAAACGAAGATCAAGTATCCGATTATCTAATACGTTTGATGAATACAGGTTCACCATTGCAACAATCTGCTGCAAGATTACTATTGGAATTATGTAGTGCAAAAGAAACAGACGAAAAAGGTGAAACAGGAGTGTATTTTAGCTCTTATTGCGAGGAAATAAAAAATCTTCTTGAATTGAGCCCAAAAGAAGTAAGGCTTGTTATGTTGAATGAATCTCTATCTAGCGGTATCAATATTCCATTTGATATAATTCATGAGTTTTTTGATAAAAGTGAGATGAGTCTAGAAGAGAAATCTCTCGCTTGGAAGCTCACTAATAGGTGAAACTCTCAAAAACATCGTGACGATTATCTTAATACCCGGAATTACCTCAGTATTTTGTGGGACTGGAGGAAGACTAGATGGTCTGTCAGATATGTGGCAAGAAGAGTGGTTACTACCCACTATGCGCAGAGCACTTCCGAATGCGTGATGATGGTCTAGTAATCAAATGCAAGGAATGTGGCAAATGGCACCTCAAAGCAGAAGGGTGCTCTGGATGTAAGCATGAAGAACGAGATAGCAGTGAGATCATGTTTGAAAGGGGCCTGTTGGAACAATGGGGAAAGAGCCTCTTTCGAATCTTCAAATTGGGAGAGAAGCATGGTGCAAAGGTCTATGATTTAGACCGATATGAAGGAGTCCTACGAATATCAGGTGAGCTCCGTGAACTCTGGAAAGATTTGGACAACAAAGTAGTCTATATTCCTCAGGAGCAATTGGAAGATTGGTCAGTAGAACTTGATGCTATTGCACAAGATGGGCTTCATTATTCCGATGATAGCTATGATATAGAGAGATATTCCGACATTCTAGGAATTGCAGAAGAAATACATGAACAGGTTCAATCCTACTCGATGGATTTGGATGAAATTCCTGAGCCCGAGTCTGCATTGTCAGATGTTACCTTTGTGAAAGACAGAGAGATTCTTCCAAAGTTACTCAGTATGATTGACAGAGCAGAGAAAACGATCCTTATTGCATCACCGTGGATATGGGGCATCAAAGAACTTGAGGATATACTCACTAAGGTCAAGGAATCTCGTAATGTTTCAATCAGGATACTCACAAGAAGAGCAGATGATGATGTTCACCATGAAGAAACAATAAGAGGATTCCACAAAAGAAGATTCAACATTGAAACTTCAGATTATCTCCATGCAAAACTAGTGATTGTTGATGACAAAGATCTCTATATTGGTTCAGCTAATCTAGTAGAACCTTCAATGAACAGAAACCTTGAGGCGGGCATTTGTACCAATGATCAAAGAACGGTGTCTCAAGCGTTAGCATATTTTGATAATGCATTCTCTGAAGCATTCAATAGGAGATTTGTCAAATAGAATCTTGGAAACAATGTGCAACTACCGGCGGCGCCATTTCTTCTCCTTGTCAGTATGTTAGAAATCCTCATTAGTCTTCAAGCAAGTCCTATAGGTATGGATGTGAAAGAGAATGCGTGATGAGATTGAGAGTTCTAATGTGAAGTATAATGCATTCTATAGGGATGACAGATGCAAGGAACTAGAAGAAATTCTCAGAGAGGATTCAAAGTTTCGAGAGTATATTGTAGAACGTGAACACTTTGGTGATGAGGACTTAGACACTGATCCATACATAATCAAGGATGCAGAGGGGAAAGAGGTCTTCATGCTTGAAAAATGGCAGATAGATGCCTTGAATCCGTCTGAACTTCTATCATACCTGAATGTTGAACAAAAGAGGACTCCTTGTGTTGATTGGTTTGAACGTGCTGCATTCAATCTATTTGTAGTAAGCTTTTTCGTAGGAATAATGTTCTCAATCGTTTCATTCGCCTTCTACCTTGACGTAAACTATCTTAAGCTAATGGGGGGTATCCATATAGTAGCCTATTCAATTATGATTGGTTCAGCTATTCTTTATTTTTTGAAACACAAGAAATCGAACTTGAAGAAACGTGAGATTGATCTGAAGGAAGCAGAGAGTAACCCTTCATTCCTCGAAGCATTACAAAAAATTGCAACAGTACCTAAATCAGCCTATGATTTTGTATACAATGAGGAGCATAATGAACGAGTGGAGTATATCGAAACTGCAATGGCAGGAACTAACTCGTAAGCTACCGGCGGCGCCACTTCTTCTTTCACTTCTATTCTGAGGATTCTAGTACAATACGCAGTGCGTCAACGAATTTCTCCTCCAAACTTCCTCTTCTGCCGAAATAAAGTACTGCGTTAGCTGTTACTTGACATGTTTTTGTATCTGTATCGTACTCGATAGCACAAGAGAAAGAAACTTGGCCAACAAGCCAAGCACTGAATGATAGAATTTGCTGGTCACAATTCCAAGCTTTGGCCAGTGTGTATTTCAAACGAGAAGTACGCCGCGGTTTTGTCTTCTCCCATGCATCGGGTAACAACTCGTGATGATTTCTAATTCTATCTGCTTCAACTCCCTGAATAATGAAAGTAATCAAACGTACAATCCTCCAATGATATCTGGGTACTGAGAAAGAATAAACTCTTCGAAAGTGAAGCCTACCGGCGGCGCCACTTCTTCTAGTGGTTCTTGACAAGCATTCATCAAGCATATGTTAAAGCTCAATTGGCTCGCAGATATGTTCCTTCCTTCTTGCGGAACGCCCACACTCACCGCATATCCACTTTGCTCCTTTCGCACGGACTTTCATTTCCTCTATGTCTTTCTCCTCTGCAAGGTCACACATAGTCATTTTATCACGGCTCATGAATTCACCTCTATAGTACATCTGAGTCTGGTGTTTCTGAATTACCTAAAAGGATTGAGCTAAGTCCAATTTTTAATCCCAATATCGTTTCGCCACTTAATTATAGTTAATTATTTTTAACATCCCTGATGACATGACCCCACGAATTGTATCAGATTAGGTTAGTAATGGGTCGTTAATTTCGTTTCTATGACTCTTTTCCCCATAAGCACAATCCAATTGTATTGCTAGCACAATTGCAAGAATCCAAAGAAGATAGCCAAAAAATGTAAGTAAATTGGGTACAAATGGATCAAGTCCCACAACATCTATACTATATTTTGTTTCTACAGTAAATTCTAGATCTATGTCTGTATCGCTCCTCTGGAATATCAGAGTGAAAGAGTCATTATCCTGTATTGCAGGTGAAAACCACCAGGACTCTTCATCTTCAACTTTTCCAAGAGTGATATTCTCTTCAGACACCTCTGGTGCGACAACTGTGATAGGATAAGCATTTGTGCTGAGGTTATAGATTCTGAATGAAGTTCCGAATACTACTTCAGGATTGACATCAGCGAGTTCAAGTGATAACGAGGAGCATGATTCATTTAATGTGAAAAAGTATTTCTCGTGTAACACTTGTGTTGTACGCATAGATAAGAAATCACCATGTAGATTTCCATGTATTAGTGGGAAGCTGCAAGCTACTGCAAGAGTCAAGAGAATGATGATCGAAGCGGGACCTCTACCAAACTTCCATTGAGATTTCCCGCGAAGTCCAATCAACGTTATTTTTCCCAAATTATAGAATGAGTAAATGAAGGCAGGTACTGATATTGTAAACATTGCTATCAAATGCCAAGGAAATACTATACTGAATGTTGGAGGGGGAATTGTTTTCCAATATTTTAGGGTGATGTTAACACTGGCATCTGATTGTAATCGTACCACTTGAAGCCAGAAGTCACCAGATTGTTCCCGTACTGCAATCATTGAAAATCCAGATACCGATGATACATTTGTAACATTGAGAAGGATCCCACTTTCATCAAGAACAGATAATGCGACTGGAGTATCATTGGTATCCAGACTGGTTATCTCCATCCAGATTGCATCGTAAGTTGCATTGTAACGAAAGACGGGAGTATCTTCAGATAGAGTTGCATTGAATTCAGAGGGAAATGAAGGGCCAAAACCGGGACCATAATGAGGGCTAGGAGGGTAAGAAGAGAGATACACAAAACAATACAGACTCAGAAGAAGAAGAAGAGTTTGAAATGTAACTATTGGGTATGATTGACTCCTGACCATGCGATTGTCCCCACATGAAATAAAAGTGACTGAGCTTCAATAGTGTTTGTTTTCAGCAGCAATGCTACCGGCGGCGCCACTTCTTCTGAATTTTTTTACCTGAAGTCAACATTACTACATCGAATCGTCTTCATTTCAAATTCATCAACAATCGCACTCATCTCTAAATCAGATGGTTGCTTCTCAAATCGAGTAGCTGCATTGAGTATCTTCGGTAGTAGTCGAATATCCCCCGCAGTGATCACAAAACTTTCTGAAAGCCCTAATGACCAATGCACTGCCCTCTCAATGCTGTCTTGAGCTACTAATGGTTCATAAAAATACGTGTTATGAGTTTGGGGGCTCGTTCCCCACGGTCTCCTTACAATGGACTTGATAGTTTGTATTGCAATATTGCGTTTGTTGCACAAATCAACTAGCTCGTTGAAATCAGCTGCATATCGAGGTCTCTGCATCTGTAAATAATTGTGAGGGAGTAAGACTGAATCAAAATCGAATCGGTCTAGGCTTTGCAAGTGCATTGCTGGCACCTTATGGCCGTGACCTGTTATACCTAGAAATCGTACCAGTCCCTTCTCACGAGCTTCAATGAAAGCCTCCAATGCACCTCCAGGTCCCATTACCTTCTCCCAGCTTACCGGGTTGGTTAGACCATGCATCTGCCAGAGGTCGATTTGATCGACTTTCAATCTACTAAGGGAGCGTTGAAGATCCTTCCATGCACCATCGTACGAACGACTACGTGACTTGGTTGCTAGGAAGAAATCATCACGATGTTCCTTCATCCATGGTCCAATACACTCCTCAGCATTTCCATACATGGCCGCTGTATCAATATGATTGATACCATATTCAAGCAACAAATCAAGGATATGATCAGCCTCAGTTTGTGTTGCTTTACTCAATGCATAGGATCCAAAAATAACACGTGTGCTTGTATGTCCTGTACGACCAAAATGTTGTTTGGGAATCATCTGTCACTACCTCAATAAAATAGGGAGAACCACAATATTGAATCTATACATCCATTGATATTGTTCTTTCACTCATAGCAGCCGAGTATTAAGAAGTGCTTGAATCTTCAGTCACCAGTCGGCTTCACGGTTTTTCCTTCGACCATGAGAATTGAGGTACGTTGAGGGGCTCGAGTACGGTGTGAAACCCCTTTTGGAACCATAAACCCTTGACCAGGTTGTATGTCAAAGGTCTTCTCTTCAAGATCGATATGTAACAATCCATCAATCACATAGAAGAACTCGTCTTCATTATCATGGGTGTGCCAGTGAAACTCACCGTGAATGACTCCAAGCCTAACCACACAATCATTTACTTCGGATAGAGAAAAATTCTGCCAAGTTTTGTTACTCTCTTCTATTAGATTTGGAATATCTATGAGTTCCAAAGGACCGTGCTTCATGTCAAGATTGATTGAGTATTTATCGTCATCAGTCATATTGGATAACTCCAACCATGTGTCTACTTATTTCGAAGACCCCAGATTCTTGATCCGTATTTAGCAAGTAGAAGAACTGACACAAGAGCAATTATTCCGATATAGATTAGGGTGTTCAATGACTCACCAATGAATACGACCTGATGGGTTGCAGAGTGAACTTCTCCCACATTATCGACTCCAATGAGTGTGATATTGGTCGCTCCACCTTCATAATTGCCTGTGTTGAATTGCCAGCTGATGCTATTTCCTGTAACAAAATGGACTTCGACTTCATTGAAGTAGACTGTTAGATTCTGAATAGTATCGGACCCACTCCCATGCAGAGTGAAAGTGCCACTGATTAAACTACCAAAACCTATGCCTACATTTCGATTAACACTGAAAGTTAACGTATCTTGTCCAGCCACATTAAGAGAAAGACTGGATACCAAACCTAATGTAACAAAGAGGATGCAGAGAATTCGTAGAGTTTTGTGTGGATTAGATCGTGTATGCAACATTGCCATGGATACCTCGTGACTATCTCAGACAATGTAAGTAAAAACCTCTCGGTCAAATGAAGCTCAATTATTATTCTTTAACAGGAATCCTTGATATCTTGTACACAACTTGGTGTTTGTAATCGGGACATCCAGTCGTCATGAAATCACTACCATCCCCTTCATCAGAGAAACTTCCTCCTGAGAGCATGACCATTATCCAAGGATAAAGGACATAGAATGAACTTGGACACATCTTTCCTCGATCTTCTGGGTAGTTGTATGCATCACCAACTTTCTGATTCAGTGAACAGTTACCTGTTCCCAGAATATCGATTACTTCAATTTTCACCTTGTATTTCGTCATAACAAACACTGTTCAATACGTAGCTGATGATGTATTAGAAGGAATGCACCAACGCAAGAGCCTAGACACATAATACTGAAAACGGATGAGAACGAGTTCCAGTCATGGCACCCAATGATGTTTCAATGACCGTATGGTGCACTCTAATTCCTCCAGATGAGATGGACAAGTTCTCAGAATACGAGGATGATCTGCGAAGTGTGAGTGCAGCCTATGAAGACTGGTTAGTTTCAATGAGAGGAAAAACGATTATTGGTGTTGATGTTGGAATTTTACTTGATAGAATACGTATCCTCATGATAAACATTGGAATTGCATGTGCCATGAATAGAACCCTTGCAGAAGAAGTACAGTCCGTTGTTTCAGCTCATCTTAGAATACGCGCGCTTGGGATTGTAGGTGAACTCAAAGCAGATTCCAATGAGAAAGCTGCAGTCAAGGAAACCCTTGCGGTCTTCTTTAAAGACCTGAAATTTACGCGAGATATATTCCCTGAAGAGGATGTGATGGGTGTAATCCCAGTAAAAGTATCTCTGGAAGCAGGGTCATCCAAAGGGTGTCTTGGTAAGCTCATTGGTTCTAAATCCAAGAAGGTTAGCGTAGATAAAGAGAGTACATTACAAGCAGCATTGTTAGAAAGTTCTAATGTATTGAAGAAAATCTACTTGCGATTGCTCAGTCCTGACCCGTGGGGTATATACTAAGCAACTACTCAAGGTTTACGGATGATTACATTGTCCTGCTTCAAGTAGGAAATTTCAGATTTCTTTACTACTCGCCAATCAGTCTGGTGAAGTGTGACCTTCATCCCATTCTTCAAAATCTCCAGTTCTATGAAACTTGCATCATCGCGACCTCCCCATCCTCCTGTCGCTCCAGAAATCGTACCAGGATTGAGGAATAGCCTATCTTTGTATAAATCGATAGCTGCCTTGTGTGTATGACCATGAACCGCTACATCTCCTTCAATCTGCATCAAAATCTCCCATAGTTGCTCGATATTTCCACGGGGGCGAACTTGTGTGCCATGAAGAAGAAGGAGGTTGAAATCATCAAGTTGTATTTGTTCATGGAAATTGTATTTGCTACCATAGTCCATATTTCCAACTACGATGAAACTTCTTGGTAGAGGAGGTAAAGCATTTCTGAAATCGGACTCTCGAACGAGGTCTCCTGTAATCAGAGCCAAATCATACTCCGTATCTTTGATGTGCTGGAAGAATTCCTTTGGAATTGAATCCCTTCGAGACGGAATATGGGTGTCCCCCAAGACAAGCACTCTATAGGTCATTATTCTCTTAGTCTATTGAGGTTCTCAAGTATCTTTTCATAGACAGCCTTCTTTGGACCCTTGGTTAGCTTTGATAGTCTTTCAACAATCAGTTCAGGAGTGCTTCTAGCAAGCGCACCGAAACGAGGAGTTCTGTCTACAACAAGATCAAGATTCTCATCTAGGCCTCGCGCTTCGATACCATCTATTCGAAGAGGTACTGATGTGACTTCTTGAATCTCTCTAGCCAAGTGGCTACAGATTACAGTTGAAGTACGCGGATCGCTTTGAAGAATCTCAATAAGACCAGCGATGACATTAGCTGCACTTCCAGGTTCTGTAATGGCTTCAACTTCATCGAATAGAACCAATTTTGATTTCTCTGAAACTACAATCTCAGCAAACTGCTTGAGGGTGGTTTCAAATGCTCCTGCACTAACCATTCCCCGGCTCTTGTAGAAGAAGTATAATTCTTCAAATGCGGGAACATAGGCCTGCTTTGCAGGAACTGGAAAACCAGATTGAGCCATTGTTATAACCTGTGCTAGTGTTTGGATTATAGTAGTCTTTCCACCTGAATTTGCCCCTGAGAGCAAGGCACAGTTCTCACCATTAGTACCATCAGGTTGGAATGGAGTCTTTCCAATGCAATAATCGATTGGTTGAACCTTCCCGTGTTTTCCCTTTAGATGACTCTGCATGAGAAAGATATTGATGGCACCTTGTACACCAACGCCAGTGTATTCCATCGATATTTTGGGTGTTTCAAGCTTATAATCACGAGAGAATAGACCAACACCGAGGAATAAATCGAATTCAAGCAGAGTTTGAACTGCTTTCATGACGATTTCCCGTAAACTATCCAAGTCATTTGCAATCTTTTTGATTAGACTGAATTGTTTGTCTGCAAAGAGGCGTCGCAGTTTATCTTCCAAGTCATTGATTTGTGTAGAAACCATTTTGGCAGGAAGTGAAATCTCTTCGCTGATGACTCCAGTAACCCAATCTGACTCTCGGGGAGTGAGACCAAGCATCTCTGAAAGTTCGTCTTCTGCTTCTTGAATTGTAGAAGTGAAGGTTTCAACAACCTCTGCAGGGAGCATGTTCCTTAGGGCACCACTTTCTGCGCCATCCATATCTGCAGACTGGAGGATTGTGATAATCTGTTGACCACCAAGAGTGATGTGGCTTTTAGAGATTCGAGTAGTAATTTCTTCATTCAGCCAAGATTCTGTTTCCGCAATTGCGGTTGGAAATACTTTCACCGCTTTTCTATATCGATCTATTTCAGGATCGATTCCTTGAGCAAGGTCGCCATTCTCATCCAGGTTTTGAAGAATTTCTCCGACTTTGCTGAGACCTTCGAAATCAAGCCCTGTGGTGAATTCCGTCATTGACTCATTTGACGGCAAGCTACTGAATATCTCTGCAAGCTTGCATGATGCATCAATTACACGATAATTTCTTGCATAGAAGTTTACAGTTCGTTCTGGCAATATGTCTTCGAATGTCCAGTCTTTACCAAGCATCTCAACATTGTCTAACATATCCATAGACTCATCAAAAGCACCAAAGGGTGAAATGAAGAGTACAAGGTCATAACCTTGAGCATAGTCGACTCCACTTTCTCCTTCAGAGAGAACATAGACAGGGCACCACTTATCGATACCTTCTGTTATTAGCTTGTCAAAGACCTTGGCATCGTTTGTGATTACAACACGACCTTCGATTCGACGGGGTTTTGCCCTTCTATAGAGACCTCGAACCTGTGTTAGTAATCTCTTCAGTGTTTCACGTTGATCAGAACTCAATCCGTGAGCCATTGAAGCTGCATCTGCAAAATACTTCTGACGCTCAAGGATTGTATCCATTTTCTCTGGTGGCAGAGGGAAATAGAGGAATAGTTTGTCTTTTGCATAGGTTGTGTTTGTATAACCCTGCATTATCTCCAAAACGCTCTCGTAGATTTTACGAATATCACTACTACGGAGTAACATATTCGAGCTGACGCCAAACTGCTGTTCGAAGGCTCCTTTCACGATATTGACAGCTTGCCTGGAACCAATTCCAGGAACTGCAGCTACCAAGTCAACTCGTGAATCTTGTATAACCTTCAGTGCAATAGCTTCAGTACCAAAATGGTCTACTAATGCTTTCCTAACTTTTTCTCCGATACCGGGTATCTGTGAGAGACTCTCTATCGCCAAATCTTGGTCCCCCAATTCTTGACTGAATCTCTTGCGAATATTACTGCTCTCCTTAAAGTCTTGACTCTCTGACTCAGTGAGATATGATGATCGTGCCATGATATACTGCTCCCGTATACCATTAGATATTGGAGTAGCATATTTGAAGTACTCATATTTTTGAAAAATCTCATTCAGTAGCAGAGGATTGTAATTCAGTTTCTGAATCTATATGAACTGTTAATTGGATATTACTTGCTTGTTCTTTCAGATCGTTTTCAATTTGATCAATAATATCATGAGCCATTCTAACACTCATTGAATCTTGAACTGTTAGATGAACTTCAGCTAGTACAAGATTACCCTGTCTGCGACTCTTTAGGTCATGGAATTCGATAAATTCCGAGTGATGCTTATCCAGAATAGAAAGAATTGTTTTTTCCTCTTCCTCACAAGATTGATCCATCAAACGTCTCACTGACCGTAGTATCAATCCCAGACCCATTCGTGTTATCAATATGGCAACTACAAATGCAAGGAGTGCATCCATAATATACCATCCAGTTATTTGTACAATAACAAGGCCAATCCAAATACCTAAGGTCGAAATTACGTCCGATAGCAGATGTTTTGCATCACCTTCCAACGCCATTGACCCACTCGATTTTGCTGTTCGTGTTAACAATATAGATATCCCAGCATTGATTCCTGTAGCTACAACAGATATCGCAATACCGAGATTTAGCTCAAGAAGCTCCGATGAAACAAAAAGTCTCCCTGCTGCAGCATTAACAATAAGGATGGCAGCAACTATTATGAGAATTCCTTCGAATGCACTGGATATATCCTCAACTTTTTGATGCCCGTAATTGTGTGTATCATCTGCTGGTTTTTCTGAGATATAGATTGAAAAGAGCATCATCCCTGAAGCAAAAATATTAACTATCGATTCAAGAGCGTCTGATAGCAATGCAACTGAATTTGAAATATAAAATGCAATGAACTTGATACTAAAGACGACCAAGCCACCAATTATGGCGATTAGGGCTGCAGTGTTCTTTTTCATTCTGATGCATCGTTTTAGAATTTAGACCTCCTTTTAGAGATTCTTACATATGCATGTTGATAATTTATCTAATCACGAGTTTGTTATCCAATACTAAATCTCTAGTAACCACGATTCGGATCTATAATATTTAGTGGAGTTTCTCCTTGGATAAATCGTAGTATATTTTCGCCTGCAAACTGAAAATACTCACGTTCTGTGTTCTCTGAATACCCTGCCCTATGAGGCGAGGCTACCAGATTATCTAGTTCTTGAAATGGCATATCACTTGGTGGATCACCTTTTCCGCGCCATTTCTTGGGATATCGCCACCACACATCCAACCCAGCTCCTCGAATCTTATTCTCATGTAGAGCATCAAACAGAGCTTTTTCTTCAACAATTGGTCCTCGAGAGATATTCACAAGAATCGAGTTAGGTTTCATCCATGAAATGAAATCTTCATTGACAAGTCCTTCTGAATCGGGTGTATGAGGTAATGATAGAATAACAAAGTCTGCTTCTTCAACAAGCGGTTTCACATCATCAATCTTGACGAGTTCTTCTGCTAAATCAGCATGCCTGGAGTTCCCGCTTCGAGTGGCCGCATGGATTGTTACATTGAATCCTTTCAGTCGCTTTGCTATTTCGGATCCAATATTACCGAGTCCAAGGATTAGACATGTTTTGTTTCGTATCTCGATATTAGAACTAGGTCCTCCAAAAGCAAACTTCCAGTCGCCTTTTCGGAGTTCTCTATCGTTCGGAATGATATTTTTTGCAACTGCAAAGAGGAGTGTGATTGCATGTTCGGCAACTTCTGCTGCATTGATGTGAGAATTGCAGACGATTAAATCATCTTTCTTTTGTATTGCTGAAAAATCGATATTCTCAACTCCAGCAGCGAAGGTTTGTATCATCTTCAGTCTGGTGGTGGACTCTAGGAGCTCTGTAGGAACCCTATTTGAGGCAATAATGTCAACATCTCGCCCCTCTTCCAATATGGATTCCATTGCTGCATGTGAGATGATTACTTCTGCAGCATCTCCAAGAATATCTTGAAGTACTTTAGCATACTCGTGGTTTGATGCGACTAAGACCTTCATTCTTATCCCACAACCAAGGGCCTATTGAACCGTTGGGTTGATAGCAGCTGCTGAAATCTTGCCCAAAGTTGAACGCTCCCTAGATGTTCACTTGATGAACCTAATAGGCCCTTAAATACTCGGGCACAAGAGGGAAGTATGAGGTTGAACTGACACTTTAACTGACCTCACAGAGTCATTTCCAGTGCCGTTTCTGGAAGCACTTCACTCTGGTGTCCAAGTTTGTGCAACTTACAATGAACGGTATATGATTAGTAAGACCGTGCAATGTAGACAACTTCAGTGGCAACCTTTCCACAGACTACACAGACACCTTCAGGTTTATCTTCCACATCGATTCGTGTACCACGAACTTCACCACCAGTACGATCTTTGATCTCCTCATCACAGGGGAGACCTTCCATCTCGGTGGTGCAGAATGGAATTCGAGCAATCTTACCTTTGTCCAATGCATCTTCAATGGTACCAAAGCTATCGGCATCAACAACAAGTCCATCGAATTTGGATTCAGCTTCCTCTCTGAGGTTCTTATCGATGTCTTTTCCAATACCTGTGACTTTTTTCTTCAGATCTGCAACATCAATAATTTCCCTTTCCATCGAATCTCTTCGGAAAAGAACAGCTTTGCTAGCCTTGAGATCACGAGGTCCTACTTCGACTCTGATAGGAACTCCCTTCATTTCCCAGTAGTTGAATTTCCAACCAGGAGTACCATCACGTTTGTCTAGATGCACTCGGAATCCAGCCTTTCTAAGGGTCTTTTGAATATCTTCAGCATATTTGAGAACCGTATCAGCATCGTCTCCTCTGAATATTGGAATTACTACAACTTGATAGGGAGCAATCTTGAAGGGCAATCTGAGACCTTTGTTATCACCGTGGATTGAAATCAGAGCACCAAAGATGCGAGAGATTGCAGGACCATAACAGGTCTGCCATGCATACACGGACTCATTGTTCTCATTCAGGTATTTGATATCAAATGCTCGAGAAAAGTTGTCCCCAAGGTCATGAGTTGAAGGAAGTTGGATGACCTTACCATCGGGCATGAGTGTATCAGCCGCATAGGTATTCAATCCACCGGGGAACTTGTCCCATTGAGTTCTACGAAAGACCATAACTGGGATACCAAAGTTCTCAGTTACAACTTCTTGTGTAGTTTCAAGGTCTTCCTGGACCTGTGCCTTGACCTCATCATGAGTGGTATAGACGTTGTGGCTCTCAATCCAAAGGAACTCTCTTCCTCGTAAGAAAGGTCGAGTGCTCTTAACCTCCGACCGAAAGACCGAACAACGTTGGTAAAGTTTCATGGGGAGGTCTCTCCAGCTCCTGACCCAGAGTGAATACATTGGATAGATAGCAGTTTCACTTGTTGGTCTGAGAGCCAATCTTTCCTCAAGTTTTGTACCCTCGCCAACCTCCTCAATCCAAAACACTTGAGGTACGAAGCCATCAACGTGTTGAGCTTCCTTTGTCAGGTTGCTCTCAGGAATAACAGTAGGGAATAGCATAGGCAAGTGATCCTTACGTTGGAGAACATCCTCTAGGATGTCAAACATGTTATTCATAGTCATGAAACTCCATGGAGGGAATGGTGTGAAGCCCTTTACGCCGTATCTAATGTCGGCAAGCTCAGCTACTTTGCATATTTCACCAAACCAATCAGGAAAATTCTTCTCCTTATCGATGTCAAATATGGTACTTCTTGGTCCTTTTTTATCACTGCTCATGATATTGTCCTCTGTTCTGGTTGAATTTTATGGAATTGACTAGGATATAGAATTAGTTGTTCATTGATTGTGCGGAACGCGTTCACCTAGCATATACGTTCACCGAGTCTTTTGTCCTTCTAGATATTATATAAACACTACCATGAAAGGTTAGAATGCATCTATCGTTTGGTCTTAGTTTCACCAATCTCTTGAACTCGAACATCAAGCTTGTATTTCTTAATCAGCTTGACAACACCCGAAGGTACAAGTTTTTCCCATTCACCATTATTCCAGCGAATGAGATCGCGAACGTGGCTGCCACTATAGGTGGATCGCTCTAGCAGTTTAGTTGAATCCGTTTTTATACCACTATCTTCAAGGAGTTTCTTTACTAACGGATTGTGACTGTATGCTTTGTCAAAATAGGGAGCAAAGGAACGCATATGAGCTATCCATAGGGGATGGATATTGATATCGGATAATGGAATAACGGTGATTCGCTCTAGTGGAAGCTTCTCATCAATCAACGCTTGTTTGATGAACATCACCCGTTCCCCACCAGTAAAGGGATTATCTGGAGTATGTGAGTATTGAGCGCTGCCTACAATCATAATGATATCCTCATCCTTTGCTAGAATCTGCTTCATTGTGTGGATGTGGCCTTTGTGAATCGGCTGAAAGCGCCCGATGAATAATGACTTCATTGTGACCGGTTCATTTGTTGGTTTAACATATCAAATAAGGATTCGGATGGTAACCAAGTTCATAACATCGCTATTGGTTTGTGCTGATAGGTGTCAAGATTGATAGAGATTGATGGTTCCTATGGTGAAGGTGGCGGTCAGATACTTCGAACGTCTATATCCTTAGCAGCTTTGACCATGAAACCTGTTCGAATTTCCAAGATTCGCGCAGGGAGACCAAAACCAGGTCTCAAAAGACAGCACTTGTCAGGAATACAACTCACGGGAGAGTTAGTTGATGCTTCAATTGAAGGTCTGGAAGTGGGTAGTACTGAGGTTTCATTCATTCCAAAACAACGTAGAGGGGGTTCATTTAGAGTTGACATCGGTACTGCAGGTTCAATCTCTCTTATTCTCCAAGCCGTGCTTCCTCCTGCAGTTCTTGCACCAGACCCTATCACTTTCCAGATTCGAGGGGGTACTGACGTGAAATGGAGTCCTCCAGTCGACTATCTACGAAATGTGTTTGTCCCAGTGCTACGTCGTCTAGGATCAGTAGTTGACATAGAACAGAAGAAGAGAGGTCATTACCCCAGAGGTGGTGGCGAGGTTTTCTGCAAAGTTAGCCCAGTCAATGAATTGAATTCACTAGATTTGGTTGATTTTCAGGAACTACATACAATTGAGGGTGTATCTCACTGTGTACGTCTCCCTTCACATGTTGCTGAACGACAGGCATCATCTGCTGAGCAAGTGATTCGAAAGAAGTATGATGTTGATATCAATATTGAAACAGAATCATACTCCAAGAACGATGATTCTCATCTGGGACCCGGTAGTGGAATTGTCCTGTGGGCGGATGATAGTAGTGGAACAAGGTTAGGAGCAAATAGTCTCGGGGATAGAGGTGTACGCGCAGAAGAAGTAGGAATCAAGGCTGCGAAACAACTTGTTAGTGAGGTTTCAGCAGGGAAGGCTATTGATTCACATCTATGTGACATGATTGTTCCCTATCTTGCAATAGCAAAGGGTGACAGTACAATCGGAATATCTGAAGTAACATCCCATCTCACTACTAATTTGTGGACAATTGAGAAGATACTAGGTACTCCAATTCAACTTGAAGGAAATATCGGAGAATCTGGTCTTCTGAAAGTCACTGGGAACTAGCTCTTATCTCGTGGAAGGGAGGCAAGGTAATCATCAACTGATTCCTTCATAGGTTTCAGATCTACCTCGTCCACGGCATCTTTCAACAAAATATCAAGCCCAGTACCTTCAACTGCTACGATTTCATATGCATCAGGAAACTTTGCACGTGCTTTTTCGAGCGATTCTGGTTGAGCGATGTCAATCTTGTTGAGAGCTATCAGGATTGGATTGACGGGAAACATCTTCTGAACCTCGCTCAGCAAGGTAACTTGCTGGTCAAATGTCCATCCACATGCTTCAGATGGATCTATCATGAATATGATTACATTTGCCAGATACTTCAATGCTGTAATGGCTTGTAGTTCGATAGCATTTCTCTCAGCCATAGGTCTATCAAGAATTCCCGGAGTATCTACAATTTGCACACTCTGATTTCCAACCCGTAAATGTCCAATAATAACTCGTCGAGTTGTGAATGGATAATATGCGATTTCAGGCTCTGCAGTAGAAACATTTCTGACCAGTGTTGATTTCCCAACGTTGGGAAAACCTGCGCACACAATTGATGGAATATTAGGTGCAATACCTGGTAATCGGGAGAGTTTCTTTTTAGCTTCGATAATGAAATCAAGATTCTCTGCGGTCATTCGTAGAATCGATGAGATTCTTCCTTTTGCAGCACTACGTGATTTCTTCATCTGACGATGATCATCGGATTATTTGATAGCCTGAATATGTTTTTCTGCAATATCATCAATAGCTGGATTACAGTTATGGACTGCACCTAGAGATTGCTTAAGCTTGTCAGTACCTACGAGGATTTCGGCAAGTTCCAGATAGAAAGGATGTAGACGGTCTATTGAGGGAAATTGTTCAACTGCATCATTCATTTTTGTCTTAATTTGTTTAGTGAATTCCTGAAGCCTTGAAATCTCTCTGATTCTAGTTCGTTCGACTCGCTTCATCCGAAGGGAACTCTTCATACTGAGACGAGTGGATCTATTATGTGCAAATTCGATGATTTCCTCTGCAGTCATGATTGTAGGAATATTTGCATAGGGATTTAGTTGACGCAATTGAATCATCTCGAATTTCTACAAATTGAGACAGTTCGCAAACGTTTTAAAACTAGCAGACGTGACCAAATTATACGAACTCTATTACGGAGGCTAATTTACTATGTCATTTCCTACTGGTGCCACTGTTGTTGGTATAAAATGCACTGATGGTGTTGTTGTCGCAACTGACACGATGATCAGCTGGGGCACAATCGTTCTAAGTGAAAAAGGCGTTAAAGCTTTCAAACTGACTGATACTATTGTTTTGGCCTCCGCAGGTTTGACATCTGATTACCAGATGTTAGTAAACAGGCTAAAGGCACAGATTAAGCTCTATGAACTCAATCAGAAGAAATCAATCACTGTGAAAGCATTGTCCAAGATGATAGCCAATACACTCTATTCCACAAGAATGGCACCACTATATGTGCAGACTGTGGTAGTTGGGGTTGATGAAAATGGTCCTCAACTCTATACATTGGACATGGGCGGTTCACTCATACCTGATGAATTCACTGCTACTGGTACAGGAGTAAGAACTGCTTATGGTGTTTTAGAGAACTTTCTCAAGGCTCAAGTAACTGTCAAGGAAGCTGAAGAAATTGCTATCAAGGCCGTTAAAGCAGGCATCGCAAGAGACATTCAATCTGGTGGCGACATCCATGTCATGAGTGTGACTGATGCTGGTATTACAGAACGTACTGTCAACTAGTGCGTGTGCATCTATTGAGTTCACATTCACTCATCTTCAGAACCCATTCTTCATCAAGATATAGCGTAGCGGCTCTAGTTGGAGCCCTTGAACTTGATCATAGACTCGTGGATCTCGATATCCAAGCCCCTCTTGATTTGTCGATGAAATCTATTCAAAAGGCCATTGAGAGAGGTCCAACAATTATCGCACAATCAGTGATGAGTACCCAAACCGAGAGAGTGTATAAAGAAGTACGAGAGATTCGGGATCATTTTGGAAATGATGTGATTATTGTCGGAGGCGGAGCTCATGCAAGTATTCGCCCGAAGGATCTACTTACGAATGGATTTGATTATGTTGTTGTAGGAGAGGGAGAATACGCCTTTCCTGAACTGATTTGGTACTTGATGAACGACAAAAATCCTTCAGACATAGTTAACATTGTTGATAAAACAACAGAAGAAATTCCAGTTCCAAAGAAATTTCCCATAGTCGACTTAGACAAATGTCCACCTTTTGCATTAGAAATGAACATTCTAGGTCCCATTGAGGTTACAAGGGGATGTCCTTTCCAGTGCAAGTTTTGTAGCACACCGTTCCTTACAGGAGGAAGAGTAAGGCATCGGTCGGTTGAATCTATCAGTAACTGGTTGAAGCTTGCAGTTGAAAAGAGCGGATTTGAACGTACATGGTTCCTATCACCCAATGCATTGTGCTATGGTGGACATGGACGAAAAGCTGAGCCGGGAAAATTAGAGGAATTACTGAAATCTGTCACAAAAATCGATGGTTTCGATGAAGTCTTCTTCGGTTCATTTCCTTCAGAAGTAAGACCAGAATTTGTCACCCATTCGATTCTTGAGATGCTCAGAAGCTATGTCGCAAATGATACCATCCAAATTGGTCTTCAATCAAGCAGTAATCGTCTTTTAGAACTAGCAAATCGTCATCATACAGTAGAAGAAGGAATGGATGCTATTAGGACTGCACTTGATATTGGATTCATACCTCACGTCGATATGATTTTTGGACTCCCAGGCGAAACAAAAGAGGAACTACATGATAGTGTCAAGTTATGCTATGATCTTGTAGAAATGGGAGCAAAGACTCATGGTCATGTCTTTATGCCTTTGCCGGGTAGCGCCTTCGAAAATATGCCGCCTGGCAAACTTGATTCAGAGAGTCGTAGATTGCTAGGAGAATTGTCTAGACGGAAGGACATGACAGGTTCATGGAGTACACAGGAAGGAATTGCTGAATACCTTTGGTCTAGGAATCAGAGAGCATCTGATGATGAAACTTGAACAATTCTAAACCCTGATAAGACCAATAGGGAACAAACCTTCGAATCACATTGAATTCAAACATGCCTACAGAGCTGAGAGAAAAGCTCGAGAAGCAAGGATACCACCTACTTGGTAAGAGAGGGGCATTCAAGGCATGTCAATGGCAGAAGAAAGCACTCCTACATGGAGATGCCTGTTACAAACAAAGATTCTATGGTATTGAGTCGCATCGTTGTGTACAGATGGCACCTGTTGTGGACAAATGTACTCAGAGTTGCGATTTTTGTTGGCGTATCACACCAAGTGATGTAGGCATATCATGGGATCAAGTGAACGTTTCCGATGATGATGTCGTACCTGTAAATGAGTTAGTTGATGCAGTTCTTATGGCGAATCTAAGATCTCTAGGTGGATACAATCCAGATGCAGGGGCAAAGGTGCTTAGAGAGAAATATCTTGAAGCTCGAGAGCCCAAACATGTTGCTGTATCATTAGCTGGTGAACCTACGCTCCATCCTCAGATTAGTGAGCTAATTGACGAAATTCACAGTCGAAATATGACCTCATTTCTTGTAACTAACGGAACTCTTCCCGAAGTTCTTGAAAGAATGACTGCACCAACTCAGCTTTATGTCACGCTAGCAGCACCTGATGAAACTACATACAAGAAACTGTGCAGACCTGGAATCAAAGACGGATGGCAGAAAATTGTAGAGAGTCAGGAAGTACTTCAATCGCTTAACACAAGAACCGTTAACAGACTTACAATGGTTTCAGGACTCAATATGAAGAATCCAAGGTCTTACTCAGACCTCATTCTAAAAGGGGAACCAGATTTTGTTGAGGTCAAGGGATACATGTTCCTTGGTTCATCAAGAGGAAGATTGTCAAATGAAAATGCTCCTTCACATCGGGACATACGAGCATTTTCTCAGAAACTTGCAGATCTTACTGGGTACCACGTTCTAGACGAACAAATTGAGAGCAGAGTGGTCCTACTGTCACAGAGTAAAGACATAAAGAAGCTGCAGCAGACTTGAGAGTGATTAGATATGGAACTTACAGACATTCTGAATGGTATTAGAGATGAGATAGATGCTGATGATCAAGTCAGAGAGAAGGTACTTCCACTCAGTCGAAATGCAGTTAGAAAATGCAGCGAATCTATCAAGATGACCCACAAGAAGGAGTTTGCTAAGGCGAAGACTTTGCTTGAAGAAGCTCGTGAAATCATTGCATCAGCCATTAGTGAGATGCCAGCTAGTACCTTTGTTTCAAAATCTAAAACAATGGATATTGCGTATCAAGAGTTGACAGAAGCAGCCAACGTTTTGTCACTCATTGAGCATGGCGAGTATACACCACCTGAGAAATACAAAATACCATCAAGACCGTATCTAAATGGGCTTGCAGATGTGATTGGAGAGCTAAGACGTTCATCTCTGGATTCTTTGCGACATGATGATGTCAGCAAAGCAGAACAACTTCTGAGTCTAATGGAAGATGTTCTTGAGGGGCTACAGTCATTTGACTATCCAAATGCATTAGTTCCTGATTTACGAAGAAAGTGCGATGTGGGAAGAGCTTTGGTTGAGAGAACTAGAGGGGATTTGACAAGAGCTGTAGGACAGAGTAGACTAGTAAGAGAACTTGCAGATTTCGAGAAACGAATAAGTAAGAATGAATGAGGGATGATGATGATTACGCCTGATATTTGGTTCACTTTGTACGCACTCTCCAAGAAAGGAGCAATACATGGCAAGACCATTCTTACAACCAGAGAATTAGGAGATATAATGACTATCAGTCAACAGACTGCATCAAGACGGATAGCGTTCTGCGTGGACAAGGGTTTTGTAACAAGAGTACATACTGCAGATGGGATGCTATTACATATCACCGACAAGGGAAGGGAAGAGCTCATGCAAATCATGACTAGTCTGGAAATTGCATTTACTCCACCACAAGATGAGATTGTGATAGAAGGGCAGATTGTTACCGGACTTGGAGAAGGAGCTTACTACATCGAAGTATATTCTGCAAAGCTGAAGAGTGCACTTGGATTCAAACCGCATTTAGGAACTCTCAATGTGAAAATTACCGACGACGAGTCCCGAAAAGCTATTGGAAGGATGAAGAATTCACCACCGCTTGTTCTTACTGGATTTCGCCATAAGGGTCGGACCTTTGGAGATGTAATCTGTTACAGAGTAAAAGTGAATGACGAGATTGAAGCAGCAATCGTAATAGCACAAAGAACCCATCACAGTGAAGAAATCTTAGAGGTTGTGGCCTCTGTTGATATCAGAAGTTCTCTGAAACTGGATGATGATGATACTGTTAGGCTGACTTTAATTCCACTTCATTTAGTGACATAAAATCAATGTCCAAATTCCCCTGTCAGTGGAACAAATGCAACTCCACCCCAGTTCTTACGATTGATCTTTCCCTTAGCATCTTTCTCAATCATCAAAAGATCTTGGAAAAATCCTCTACTTCCAACGGGTATAAGCATTATACCTCCAGGAGCAAGCTGTTCAACGAGGGGGTCGGGTACTTGTGGGGCTGCTGCAGCAACAAGAATTCTATCAAAGGGCGCATGGTCACTGAGACCCAATCCACCATCACCATGAATCAGTGTGACTCTATCATCATACCCAGTCCGTTCCAGATTCTTCTGAGCAAAAGCAATGAGACCTTCCACTATTTCAATGGTATAAACATGACCTGGGTTTTGTACTCCTTTGGGGGCAACCATTTCTGCACACAATGCAGAATGATAACCTGAACCTGCTCCCACTTCCAGAATTTTCAGACCATGTTCAAGATTGAGACTCTCGCACATGATTACGCACATATGAGGCGCAGATATTGTTTGACCCAATCCAATTGAAAGTGGTGAGTCTCGATATGCCTGTCCTTTAGTGGAGGGATGGACAAATTCCTCTCTCGGTACAGTTCTAACCGCTCTTTCCACCTCATCACTTCTAAGATATCCACTGCTTTGTAATCGTCGAACTAGATTGTCTACTTCCTTTTTGTATCGGTTCTTGGACATGCGAATCATTAACTGAGAGGACATGGATTCATAAAAGGCTTGCACACCATACATTTCATGCATCTCGTACGGTTCAAAGCCTATGGACATGAGAATGTAATAGGGGAGCATAGGACTACAGTAGAGATAACGACCGAAAATCATCTCACAAAGCAGGGCACTTGTATCGTAGGAGTACAAGCAACACAGAAACTATCCGAATTATCCTCAGAAATACGAGAATTGGTCACGCTTGAAACTACGAAGATTATTCTCATGATGGAAGTTGCAGGGATTAGAGAACAGGTTACAGGAACTGGAGGAAATAACCTTACATACACTGACTCTGTAAGCATGGTTGCAAGAACTAGTTCATTTCAATGTGGAAGGACACTGATGATTAATGCAGACAAAGCAGCCTCGGATCTTAGTAGAGAATTCGTAAGACTACTAGTAAAAGATGGGATAGAGATGAATTGCGAATTGCATTTTATTCCCCAATGATAACGTCAGCAACCATTTGGAACTCGTAAGGTGCACTATCACGGACTCGTCGGACCAAGCCGATTTTCTTCACAGATCGACCTTCTTTCTCAACCAATCCAACTACTTTCTCTTTCAGTGTATCTTCAGGGGTATCTCCACCAATGAAGTCATAGTAATGCATGATTCCACTTGGTTTCAGGATACTGCATGCGTCACTGACAAAATCAGATGCACCTGATGGGTGGTTCATAATTACTCGATCTATATTGAGTTCATTGCTATTCACATAGTCATGAGCATCAGCTACTACGGGAAGTATCGTTCCTACAAGTTTGTTCAGTCCAATGCTTTCACAAAGTAGGTCTATTGCAGACTGGTTGATGTCAATAGCTATCACCTTAGCGTCTGTATTCTTAGTGATATGAATTGCAAAAGGACCTACTCCACAGAACATATCGACTACAATCTCACCTGTTTGAACAAGTTGCGCAATTCGATTATGCTCTTCCAGAAGACGTGGACTGAAGTATGCCTTCGCAACATCCACTGCAAGTCTACAACCATATTCTGTATGGATTGTCTTCGTACGATCTTCACCTGCAAGAAGTGTGTATTCTCTCACTCGAGTAGTTCCTGAAACCGCACCTTTCTTGGCGAGAACTGTCTTGAAATTGGAATGGATATTATGGAAAACTTCTCCAATTAGTTGAGAATATGAAGAAATTTCATCAGGAATTTCCAAAACTGCAATATCTCCAATCAAATCGTATGCACGTGGAAGAAGAGCAAGTTTCTCAGGTGGTAGTTTACCTTCCAAAGCATCGACTAGAGTTCGTGGGTCTTGAGGAATTACATCAAATGTTCGAATACCTGTATCAACAGAAACCGCAGAATTCAATGTTGCTAGCTGATTCTTAGTGAGTTCCAACTTTACTGGGAAATAGAGTACTCTGTCTTCAGAGATTATCTTGCAGCTATTGTCAAGCAATTCCATTGTAAGGAGGATCTTTCTGATTGTTTCTCCATCTTTGACTGGAACGCTGATGTATTGTTTCTCTGATGACATCAATTACTGGTCACAATAAGATGCCTAAGATAGTTGCGATGATGATTAGGATAACAATCTGATGTATTCTTTTCCAGAACCAGCCTTTGTGCCCACCATCAATTGATGAAATTCTGCATCAGTACCAGTCTGTGTGACCTTCTGAAGTGTTCCAGAAACCTCTATCCAATCACCGTTCTTGAATAGACCACCAAATGCTCCATCATATATCACAATTCGAGTAACTGTAATCTCATCAATTAAGGCGGGTTCAGTAGTAAGAATTGCAGGGTGGAAAATTCCATAGTTTGCATTTTCAACAACCATTGATAATTTCACAGGATTTTGTGCGAGTGTGGTATACGATTCGGAACCATGAGCAATAGGTGCTTCCTCTGGTTTGAGAATAGGTGTGATTCCTATGCACTGATCCTTGACGTAGATAGCCTTTCGACGAGAGAAGAGTGTCTGAAGGTCGGTCATATCTAAGGACGGAATACGCTTCTTTACACGATCCATCCCTCGGTTCCACTCTGGAAGGTTTCTAATTCTGGTTTCAGCCTCTTTGTTTTCTAAATTCGCATAGTTATCATACAAAATCCAGGACTCCTTGAATCCATAGACGTTCATGTTGATATCTGAGTAGTTAGGATTATGACCTTTCCAAAGAATACTACCAGATATGCCAATATTATCCAGAGACAATTTGAGTTCATCTTGAATAGTTTCAGCAGCTTTCTGAACTAGTTCTTCTAGTACATCCTTTGGCTCTTCTATTATCTCAACAAGTCGTTGTTCTGAGCTGAAGTAATCCTTGATCATAGTACGTGGGGGTTCAACCAAATCTGTCTGAAAATGTGAATCAAATACAGTGTAATTCTGAGGTAGTCTGGACATGCCTTCGACAGTCGAATCAACTGAACCCCAGAACATTCGCTTGTTTCGAGTATCCCCTGCTTGCCACTTTCCTTCTTTATCTGGAACGTATTTGAGAAATGAAAGAATTCTATCTGGGGGTTGGATATATCCAAGTGTAACAAACATTCGACCCTGTTTATCTCTGAAAATATCACGGTCTCGGACCCTATCTGGTAGATCAATAATAGCAGGGTTCGTCATTTCTTACAACTCCAGTAAATTCTGCTTCAGACAGCTACATAGATTAGATGGATTACAGTTTAGCTTTACTGATGAAGATTCTCCATCTCTGTGACAGCCTTAATCCTGATGGTCTTGGGGGTTACGAGTCATACTTGCATTATCTATCAGAACATCTTGTCAATAAGGGAGATGTGTCAATAGTAGTAACGCAACCTCCAAAGCAAGATTCCCCCGATTATATTGACCACCAGTACTACAGAATTCACTATCTTTCAGGAAATTTTCTAGAAGCAAGAAAGTGGGAATTATTTGCATTACCTGAAGACAAACGTGAGATCTATGCGAGTAAAATGTTTGAAGAAAATGACTTGGAACTAAATATTGACCTTCTTGTGGAGCAGCTTACAGAATTTATTCATGAATTTAAACCTGACATTATTCACGCTCATAGTACCTATGTTGTATTCAATAGAGTGCTTTCAAAGTTGCAGGAAAATGGTGCAGTGGATGATATTCCTATGATTGGGATGATTCATGGCCGACCAAAACCATTGATTCTACCAGGTGGAGAAGTAACAACTGATTTCGAGAGTTTTAGTGACGCCTGTCCATTCGATTTGATTCTAGCTGTTAGTAACAATGTAGCAACGGTGTTAGATGAGCATCTATCAATGAAAGGAATCACCGTTCCGATTCTTCCACTATACCTAGGAATAGATCTGTCTGCATTCTATCCGATGCCTGATGTAGAAAAGAAGTGGGATATTGCATTTTTAGGTCGTCTAGAAAGGATGAAAGCTGTGGATCTCTTTCCTGAAATGCTTACTCTACTGAAAAAAGACTATCCACATTTGAAGATGGTAATGACCGGAGAGGGATCATTGAAGGACAAACTCCTGAATGATTTCGAAAGTGCAGGAGTATCACAGATGGTAGATTATCTTGGTGTTATAGAAACCAAGGCTGTTCCGAAGTTGATTAACCAAAGTCGAATCTTCATTTATCCATCAAGGGAAGAGCCCTTTGGGCTTTCGATTGTTGAGGCTATGGCATGTGGAGTTCCTGTGGTGACTACCAATGTCTATGGACCAAGTGAGATCATAACTCAGGATGTAGATGGCCTGGCTGTAAATCCAGATGATGTGAATGCACTTGTCAAAGCGGTACGTACTCTATTAGATGACGAACAGCTTCGAATAGTGATGGGAGAGGAAGGAAGGTCAACCGTGAAGAAACGGTTTGATATCAATCAACATCTAGAGAACCTTGTCGGTATCTATCAAGATTTGTTGTAAAAGAATAGATTCTCAGAGTAAAGAAATGAGTCTGTGGGACTGGGAAGAGTCCCACAAATGATTCTACCAAGGCCACGGGATTTTGTCACTAATAATATCCCAGAATTTGACAAATAGTGGAGTCAGCAAAATGACAGTTGGTATACCTATCGTCAGCAATGGGAGAAGCTGAAGCCCTATCGCAACAAGAACAGCAACTTGTTCCACAAATAGACCAACAACTGTTGTAATTAGAGCTGCAAAGATCAGGCCAATTACGGATAAAATCGACAATTTTGCAAGTGAACGACCACTAGTGAAATCGTAGCTTGGTAGACCTACAATAAGACCGAGAACTCCAAATGCAACACCATATAGGGAAAACGCTATGATTCCCCCAGACAAGTAGATACTTGCTAGTAGTTCACCGAAATAACCGACTAGAAAGCCAGCTAATGGTCCTCTGATTGCACCTACTGCGGCAACCAATGCCAAAGCTGGAGCAAAGCCCAGAGCAAAGAAGCCTATAGCTAGAAAGGGCATCGGAATTACTTCAGCACCCATATAGAGAACAGCACCAAATAGCACAGCTAAGAGCGTCCATATGATAGCGTTCGTGTTCTGTAGGTGTAGTTTGTCTTTCACTGACTCGATGGGAGTAGTTTGAGTTTCGCTTGGTTCATTTTCTGACATCAAATCATCTCCTCATTGTATCACTATGTTATACGAACCCTGACTCAGCGTGAGTGTGTAGTCGCTTCCATCCAGTACTAGTTGTTGTAGTACAACGCCTCCAGCATATGCTGTTGGAGCTGAACCAAAGTTGCTGAAAGTCAGTGTTGCGGCTTGGTCTACTTGGATGTTCAAAATGAATCCTCCCTTCACAGGATCCCATTCTGCTTGATACACCCAGATATTGTTGTCATCTGCTGCACTGATGAATGGATAGTTCCAGAACTCTGTTGGACGTGCATCTGCAAGATCTCTGATGGTCACTGGAAATGTCCCCCATGTTCCAAGCCCAGTTGCAACTGGTTGAAGCATTGCATATAGTGATGCGATTCCATCCTCATAGTGCATTGCTCTGCCATCTTCTGACCAGATTTGGTTACTAGGACCTAACCAAAAATTCCTGAGTCGTTCTACTGTTTGTGCGTCTCCTCTCTGGTTTGCCAGTGCCATCGTGAAGAAGCTCCCTAGTACTGTGTCTAGATCGGTGAAGCTTCCCGGTTGATTGTATGATCCTAGCATGTACATTTCACTACTTGAGATATCCCTACCAAACACCTCAATAAACCGCTCATAATCGTTGATTGTTTCGTTCTCCTGAGTATATTCTAGAAATGCCATAGCCCACGATGTATCATACGATGAAACAGCAGGTTCGTCACCCTGCATAATGGGTTTAGGGTAGTCATCAAGTGAATCATTAGAACCTAAATACGGAGATACAAGATCAGCGTAAGTGAAAAGATCATACTTGTCCTGCATCTGAGTATTAACATAGTTTAATCCATAGTTCCACATACCACTTTCCATATAGTTTGTATCGTAGATATTATCGAAGAGTTCTGTTGCAAAGATGGGAATACTGTTACAATGGACGAACACAATATATGGCTCACAGGGAATGAGTCCCACTCCCCAAATTCCTCCTTCTTTGGGATTGCCATAACCGTCAGTGGTCAATGAGGTATTCCAGTCATCAATGAACCAACTAATCTCACTTGCAAATTCACCAGTGTTGAAGCTACGTTCATAGAGTGCCATCATCAATGCATAGTGTCCCGTCCACATGATGTTGGCCGGTCCTCTGAACCCGCCAGTATAAAGATCTGATGAGTTGTTTGGATCAGGATAGTAATAATCATCCCAGTTTGTATTCACCCATTCCCAGTATTCAATCGAGTCGTTTCCGTACTCATCAATCGTTGTGTTCATCATCTTGATTAATGAATAAGCAACGTCTTGATAGAGCGAAGTACGGTATCCGGGTGTTGTTTCATAGAGCATAGACATTACGTAATCGGTGAAGGCTGCTAAATAGTGACGTCCGCCCCTGAATCCTTCAGAATACCAACCATCCCATGAGTTGTATGCACGGTCTGTTGTAATGGTATCAAAGTAGTTGAACATGCCAATCTGGTCTTTGTTCAGAGATTGGTAGTCAGCAAAGTTGAATGTAACTCCATCGATTGTCTGAACGCTCATTGTCGATGGCGGGGTTGGGAGATTTCCAAAAGTCATTCCAGCAAAAACTATTGAGATGACTAGCACTGTTAGAACGAATTTATTTTGTTTTAAAATCTGGGACATCGATAATCACGTCGAGGAAATTGAGGATGAGTCTACTGAATGGTTAAACCGCACCATAAATAGTTTACAGAAATGTGGAAAATTAGTTATTTCGCATCTAGCGACGTGCATCTATCATAAGAAACTCTTGAAATCTTTGCATAATTCTTCGAAGTTGTTCCTGGATCTCATTCTTCTCGTCTTCTCTCAGACTGAGGAGTTCCTGTAATTTCATATTTTCTGACAAAACACTGATTGCAGACTCTAATTCCTTGCAGAAGAACCGTATCGCATATAGAGTAGGAACAGGGGTTGCTTGCGAGGTGCTCCCACTAAGGAAGATTACGGGGAGAGTTTCCTCTGAATCCATAGAGACTAGTTGGTCTTCCAAATTCATCACCTAGATATCAACTTGAGAATGATCATGAAACGGAGCATCTTTCTATCAGATTATTGGAATCGGGGTTTATAATCCCGTATCAAAATATCAAAGATTGAGGTGTGAATCATCCGCAACAAGAATTGCTCCCTGTTGATGAACAGTCACTGGGGTTGTCAGGTCCAACAACTGAGTCCTTGCCTTTTCCCTTCCGTCTTCCAGCTTCGTTCCAGATGCATCCACAACCGATGTTAGTGACGGTTATTGCATCTCCCAGACAGTTCTTCGCGCATGAGGTGCAATTTGTACAGTCTTCTGGTCTTGCGATGACCGCGGGACCATCAACTGGTAGCTCCCAGACATTAAACGGACAAACCTCAAGACACATACCACAACGATTGCAGCGAGCTGAGTCGTATCCTAAATCAAGTTTGATTTCTTGTGTAACTACTGTCACTATGTATCACCATCCTATGATTACTACTAGCAGATTGAATGCTATTAGGAATACTGCACCTACTTTCAATGTCGATATCAAATAGGGATATTCCCTTCTTATTACCTTTGGATCACTCACTGAAGTCATCCCCGACCAGTCCATGGTCAAAGATGTGGTGAGTATGAATTGAACAACCATCCATGTTATTAAAACAGTCCAGTGGACTTCCATGATTACCATTATTAGGACTGCAAGAGGCACTGTTATAGCTGCAAGTCCAAGCCCTCGTCGCCAGAATGAGTTCCCCTTCGAGGGAAGAATGGGGAAAAATATCCCAAGAACCAATGCGTTGGCTGCGAGTGCAAACAAGAACTCACCAACAAGCAAGAGCGCTTGAAGAGAGAGTGGAAAGATTACAGCGTAAGCGATGGGGATTGCCAAGGATAGCAAACCGATGAGTGTAATCACGCCCAGAAGAGCAGCAACCGGTTTGCCAAGGATAGCCGCAAAAAGAAATGGTACATGTGCGACAGTCTGTTCCATCCGCTCTCTTAGGTTGAAGGTGACTGTTGCCATTTCTCTTGGCTTGGGTTTTGGTTTTTTCAGCTCAAACCATTTAGAGAGGTCTTTGATCCTTACCGGACCATATTGAACTCTGAAACCGGTTCGCCTGCGAATATCTTTTGGACTCATTCCTGCAGCTGCGAGTTGTGGCAGAATCAGCTCTCTATGATTCACTATCTCGGATAAACCAGTCAAACGTACCATTTGCACTACATCATCACTATCAAAATGGATTCCTCTCGCGGCGCACCAGACATTGATACCTGCTGTGTCACAAACAAGTACCCACGCATCGATGTCATCCTTGGCTATTGCTCTCATCACAGTATAGTACGTGAGCTCGTAATTAGCTGTCACTAATACAGGACTTTCTGGAGATGGATTCCCAGCTCTATAGAGGCCAGGTTTGATTGGCATTCCACGATAGCTCCCAGTGAGATGATTGTACCAGATTCTTGCCCTTGCGATAACTCCAGAGAAAGGTTTGACTCGACTCTGATATTTCCGTAGGGATTCGCTGAACCTCTTCCTTCCAACCAGGTATGTTATTTCTGGACCATACTTTTCACTCTCATCAATGGTCATTCCTGCCTCCTCAATCATTCTGTCGAGGGATATAATGGGTGGCGGAAGTCGAATCTGTGCATTCTTCTCAGCCTGTTTTCTGTTCTTCCAGAATATTTTCCTATCTGATGATGATTCCGGGATGGATTCAGTAGCTAGTACGAGTTTACCATCCTCTGCTAACAGATCACACATGATCTTCAAAATCAAATCACGTTGAACTGGTTTAAGCTCTGAAAGGAGAAAAGTGCTTACGATGAGATCGAACTTGTCATCAAGAGCAAGACTGGAAGATACCATTCCAGTTTCACTATGCATTCTCTCCCCGATAGTTAACACATTGGTATGAACAAAGTTCGGAGCTTTCTCTAGTGCTTCAGCATTCATCTTAGCTTGTGCTATCATATCCTTGTTGGAGTCGACACCGACAACGTCAGCCCCTTTCTTTGATGCCTCAATTGCAAACTGACCAGGACCACATCCAAGATCCAGTACTTTCATTCCAGGATTGACAAGATTGAGAATGCGTTCTCTTATGCGACTGCTACGTCCTTCAAGTACATCATCGAACGCCTTTTCATAAGTTTCAGGAGATTTCTCAAGGGATGCCATAAATGCAACTGCCATCGTCTATTCCTCCCTCATTAAATTGAGAAGGCGTACTATCGCTGCCTTCTTTTCAGATTTCAATGCATAGTAAGTCCATCTCCCACGCCTCTCACTTAACAACCACCCTGCTTTCTTCATCTCTCGAAGATGATGAGACACTAATGGCTGACTTGGTTCATTTAGAGCTAATTGAACTTCGCAAACACATGCATCACCAAAAGTCATTAGGAAGAACATAATCCCGGTCCTTATTGCTGCAGTGATGACTTCAGGAACAATACCATAGAATACATCACGAAACTCCTCAATTGCCACGCACCTCTCATCATACGATGCTGAGCATTGTATCTTGTCAGGATACTTCTTATGATATTTTGCAAGTTTCTCTATTCGTACAATATGGTCCTGAAACATACATTTTCATATAAATCAGATTTATATAAACAACCTGAACAAAGCAAATCATTGCTGAGTGTTTGGATGGTGAATCAGGAGGGGTTTTAACCACTCTTGATGATGAAATTTATCTATAGGACTAGTCAATAATCAAATGATGTGTGTGAGTCAAATGATAAAGACAAGAGTAACTGAAATGCTGGGCTGTAAATATCCAATTATAGCAGGGGCCATGGCAAGAATTTCTAATCCCGAATTTGTCGCAGCAGTTAGTAATGCTGGTGCCTGTGCAGTATTAGCCAGTGCAAATTACAAAACCCCTGATGATCTGCGCGATGCAATCAAGAAAACGCAATCTCTTACAAATCAACCATTTGCAGTAAATATCAATTTGTTCCCCGCGTTGATGCCTCAAGACAAGCTAGAAGATTATGTGGATGCTACATTGGCAGAAGGCGTGAAAATCATTGAAACAAGCGGTCATAAAGCTCCAGAGGCTCTAGTTCCTAAATTCAAAGAAGGAGGCGCTATCTGGATTCACAAATGTGCTGGAGTAAGATACGCAATAAAGGGAGCATCCCTAGGTGCTGATATGGTAACAGTTGTTGGATATGAGAATGGTGGAGCTACTGGGAGATTGGATATTGGAACGATGGTAATGACTCCATCCGTTGTTGATGCTCTTGATGTTCCTGTAATTGCTGGGGGCGGAATAACAGATGGCAGAGGTATTGCTGCGATTTTGGCACTAGGTGCAGAAGGAGTAATTATGGGTACAAGGATGATGGCTACAAAAGAATGTCCCATTCATGACAATCTCAAACAGGCTTTCGTTGAAGCAACGGAAACTGATACAACTTTGGCTTTGCGTTCTGTTGATAATACTCATAGATTTTGGAACAATAAGGCGGCACAGGAAGTAATTGAACTAGAAGCTAAAGACTCACCTCTATTCATTCTCATTCAAGCTGCCTCGGGAGACAAAGCACAAAAAATGTACAATGAAGGAGATATTGATCTGGGTGTTGTAAGCTGCGGTCAAGGTGTAGGTTTGATCAAAGATGTACCAACTGCTAAGGAATTGTTGGATAGAATGATGGCTGAGGCTGAAGAAAGAATTTCAAGACTTAGCAAAATATCGAATTAAATGGCGGGCCAAGTGGGATTTGTTCGTTGCAGAGGCAGGTCTTATATTAGCCTCGTTCTTCTAAGCTAGGTGGTGGTAGTATGAGTGGAGAAGATGCACATCTGCTAAAGAGAGCTCGTATATTTGCCTTGGGCATGTCAATTCTACTGTACTCAATTTACATTGTTGTTCTTTCAGCAGCATATGTCGTTGCAATTGACACAATGTATTTTGATCCCAACATGTACAACATAGGCGTAGCCTTAACGGGTGCGATGGGAGGTTTCATTGGTAGTTTGTTGGTATTTTACGGATGGCATACTGAAGAAGAGTGATACAAAATAAATGGCGGGCCAGGAGGGATTTGAACCATCGAAAGATATTAGAGCAAGATTCTTCATCGACGTGTGTTTGTGATAATTGAGAGGGAGTCTAATTGTCCGAGAAAGAAAGCGATTATATAGGGAAGCACTCTGAAGAAGAAGTAATGCGACTTGAGATTCAAGCAGCAGCACTCAGTAAAATAATTGACCAAGAGATTGATGCGATGAACATCAAGTCGGGTATGGCAATCCTAGATGCTGGATGTGGCACGGGTGCTATCACTCGCAAGTTCGCACAGATAGTAAAACCAACAAAAGTAACCGCAGTTGACTTTGATCCAGTATTTCTTGAGCGCGCAAGAGCCATTGCTGTTGATGAGGGTATTGAAAATATTAGTTTTGATTCAGGAAACATTGACAATCTTGGGTATAAAGATGGGATGTTTGATTTGGTCTATTGTAGACTGGTACTAATGCATGTTCGAGATCCTGTGAAGACTGTAGAGGAACTCAAGAGGGTGACAAGGAAAGGAGGAAAAGTAGCCGTTTCTGACCAAGATGACGGTGCAATGATTGCCAACCCCTTAATGCCAAAACTAATGGATCTCTGGAATAGGTATGGTCAATGGGCTAAGACACAGAGAATGGACCGCCGCATCGGAAGGCAGCTCTACTCTATTCTTTCACAGGCGGGACTGAAATCAGTCCGGATTTTTACATTTTCAATCCATAAGACGCAAGAGAATGCCGAGCAGTTGAGGATGTTTGCATCACTTCCAGCGGATATAATCGAAGTAGACAAGACCAAGCTTTTGGGACAGGGAGTCTTTACTGAAGAAGAGTATGATGTTGCCATGGAAGAATTAGAGAAGATGATGAATGAACCTGGTGCCTTTGCGATGACCACGTATTTCCTAGCAATTGGAGAAGTTCCGTAAAATCAGGATGGCGGGCCAGGTGGGATTTGAATAATAGTGAAATAAATATACTCGAAGGGATTCTATTTCAAGTGTCGATGGTTGGGAATAGAGATGAGTATCATCCAAGTAGTTGGGTCAACACGAATAAATAACACGATATACTTAGCAGTAGCATCGCTCTACTGGACTGCAGTACTGGATGGTTTAGGATTTGAATTATCAACGGTTACTACAATAACAACAGTTACTACAGCTCTAATGATAATCCCATTCTCTGCAGGAATTGCAATTTTTCTGTGGGCATTTGAGTTTGAAAAGTTAGTGATCAATAGGGTTGTGGGATGGTTATTAATGCGCAATTCTAAACAATTTGAAATTCTAATTGCTACTCTAATTATCTATATCAAGCCTTGGCAATCATTTACACCACTTAGTGCATACAAACCAAATGAGATCTTAAAATATGAATTGGAGAAAATGATAGATGGAATTACCTTCAAAGATGATTTCGAAAAATTTTATCAGCTATTCTGGGTATTCTGGGCAATCTTTCCATTCTTGTTCCTTATTCGTAGAATATCAGTAATTCTGGAAATTTTATTCATTCCATTAGCTCTAATGTGTTTCACTATTGTTGCTGCACCAATTCTCAGAAATAGTATTCAAAGAGCTGAATTACCACTAGAAGTGATTATTACTAAGTGGCTTAATGGATTGATTATATCAGATGATAGAAGAAGGCAGAGTATCTCTTTCTTTCGTAAACTTGATGATGTTCACAAACCATCCATCAGGAAGACTCTAGTTAGTTGGACAGACGAAGCCATATTGAAGTGTGACAATAGTGATTGGAAAGCATTCAATGATAGATACAAACAGATTATTGATTTTATTCACATGATTTTTCCTTATGTTCCAACAGATTTAGATTTCGATGATTTCATTAGAGATATAATCTGGACTAGTCAACAAAATCCATTTCTCTCTGACAAAATAATTTTTCCTGAAAATTATTCAAGAAGTGAGCGGTATGATCCTGTGGGAGCGACCTATTCAGGCTTGTGTAGAGGAATGGCAGGGGGAGCTTATTTTAGAATCATTGAAAGTGCTCGGAGATCCAATTAGTAGGAAAACATTCTATGATGAATTCTGCTCTGATGATAAGCGGTGGGTAACTCCGGCATCGAAATTTCTAGATTTTATTTTAAAGGATGATGATGAAGATGATAGGGAACGGCTTATTGTTCCTTGTCTAGATACTCAATCTATAGAATACCTTCAACCTGAAACATTAGCTATGATTAGGAATATTCCGTTTTATTTGCGAAATATGGAGGAACCTATATCTAACTTCACCGTTAAATCACAATGGTCGTTGGAGTTAGCACGGTATCTAATTGAAGATATCGAAAGTGGAGCTCAATTAATGGATACAGCTGAAGTAATTCGTTACATAACAAGTTGGGGAATAAAACCGATTTCTATCATTGATTCTGCTGGAAATCTAATTTCACAGACTTATTTGGAATCAAATTTTGATTTGAATCCATCAGACTTAATTTTGTGTTTGGAACCACTCATCAGAAAAAGCAGAGTTTTAGACCAATCGGAAGTTATCAGAATGCTTGAACATATGCAAGAAAAAGAACATTTCGATTCGTTATTAGTAAGTTTGAAGAAAATTGTTGGGACTAAGAAATACAGAACGATTACATCCGTAGTAGAACATTTTACTAATTAGATTGGAGAATGATTGGCGGGTCAGGAGGGATTTGAACCCTATCTTCTTTTAGCCCTCCTAAACATTCGATTAATTGACTTGGATTTCCCTGAGGATAAATTGGACATCGAATCTTCAGCTAATCCTGCCAACATCACCCAAACTATTGTAAATGGATTGACTTCACCAGGGGGATTTTCGGAAGTCAGTGAGAGTAACTCTCCAGTTAATTGTGCTTGCTGTTGAATTCTTAAAGCTCTTTCATCAACTCCAATATTACTAGGAATAGGTTCGAAAATACTTCTCGGTTGATTTCTGAATTCTTCCATCCAGTCAAATAGAAACTCCACCGCTTGCTCTTCTTCTATTTTATTTTCTTTTGTAGGGTTATACTCAAGTACTAAACGCGTCTTTTTTGTGACAGTTGAATCGTTTCCAATTTGAGCCATTGCAAGTAGACCAATTGCTCTCACTCTGAGCATATCATGAAATATTTCTGGAGAAGGTGTTTCAGTGTCGATTGAAACGCTACATGCCTCAGTAAATGACTTCAATTTGTTCTCAACAGTTCTTCGATGTATCCACCTTTTCTCGCGACGTTTTGCACTTATGCGTTCATACAAACTAGCATCGTAGAAAACCTTCAACAGTTTGTCAAGAATTTCTTCAACACGTTGTGATTCGATTTCTGGAAAGTTGCTCAATGCCCTTTCCCGACTTAGTCGAGCTTCTTCTAAGAAATATTCATTGGATTTTCTCGCTAATTCGGATATTGTGCCTATATCAGCTATTACACAATCATCCTCCTTCCTGAAATAGACAACTCCATCCACCTGATGGACTTGATTGGTTTTACTTATTTCAATCAGACCAAAATTAATTCCCTCATACTCGATTTCTGTTACTCGGATACTATGAACTGGAGGTGTAATACGTTCTCGTCCAACCTTCAATATTATTTTAATGTCTAGTGATCCAGGAGGAATCCCAATTCGATTCTTTGTCTTATCTTCAATTCCAATAACAATGTATCCTCCACCAGTATTGGCAAAGCAGCAGATATCCTTTGCAAGTTCCTTTCTTTGACTGCGATGCTCAAGAGGAAGTGCTTGTTTGAAATCTAGATTTTCGTTCTCATCTTGATCCAGCAATTCACGAAGTATCTCAATCATTGACAATTACCCCAGTAATTTAAAAATCTGGGAAATCACATAAACATGTGGACTATCCAATTTCATTTCCTTTATTGCTAGAAAATCAGATGACCAATTTGAATTCTTTAGTTGAATTCTAATTATTAATCATCTGCAAATACTAATTGATCCTGTATGATTACTCGACTTGTTCGCGGGGGATTTTGTGCATATATGGTCCATTTTGATGACATGAGGTCTTTTCCTAGAATTAGGTGGAATCCATATCGATATCCGTAATTAGATGTAAGTTCGGTTAGGACTGCAACATCTTTGTCATGAGAAACTCTATCGGTATTATTATGTTTCTTAATTTCCAAGCAGATAAAATCATTTCCAACACGCAACTCTCGTGTCTGAACAATTATATCTGGATATCTACAATGCTCTTCATTATTTGAATCAGTAGTAGTTTTACAAGGAATCTCAATATATGATCCATCATCCTGTAATTGGAAAGCTGAATTGTACTCGCAATCAACATAGAACTCATCCATCATATTTTGTAGATAGTGAGCAAATCTAAACACAAGACATTGTTCTCGAACACCATTCCCGTTTTTTCGTTCAAAAAGAAACCTATCATGTGTATACAATTTAGTAAGACAAGCACGTAGTATGTTCTTGATTTCGTTTAGAGATCTATATCTATGAAACAATGACTCCTCCTCCAATAACACTAATGTCGCATCTTTCTATAGATGATTTAAATAATCTCCGTATAAATTTGAGCGAATACACTATTATATTATGAAAGATACTCCAAGCATTTAGAAATTACAAAGTCTAGCGATTCTGTTTCTTTGTTGTTTTCAATAAACAAAGCACTAGATGAACTTGCTAATCGAGGGATAATAGTGATAAGTGGTGGATATAGATACTATGGAATATTCCGAAACCTCTATAACCTAATTTTGGAGAAAAGCAAAAACACGGGCTGGTGGCTAAGCCAGGCATAGCGACAGATCTATCAGAACTTTTCTGATGAGTCGGCGCTCTTAACTTGTTGGTCGAGGGTTCTTGGTAACTGATTTCCAGTTTCCAGCCCAAAAATCCCTCCCAGCCCGCCATCTTCTTACTGTGTAATTAGCCATATTGAATATCTGGCTAAGCCACTGGTCGTTCATTTTTAAATAGACTTTAAGAAGTCCTTCCAGGAACGACACTGGATTGTTGAACATGAATTATATTGCGTGCTGCATTGATATCAGCGTGGAAATGTTCATCGCATTTTAGACAGTAGAAGAACTCCCCTCCTTTTTTCTCAGATTGAGAGGTTTCATCCACAACTCGAATACCTCGGGCACCACACTGATGACAGGTCTGACTAGTGTATCGTGGGTTCACAGTCCATACACTGTACTTAGAATGACCAAGGGACTCTCTCATATATCTCACAGTTTCAATGATTTTTCCCCAGAGATTGACACCAAGGAACCAAGAGAGATTCTTCATTCCCCCTCGAGCCTGAAAGCTCCGTAAATCCTCAAAGAACAACTTTTGCACTCTATGCTCCTCACAGAACCAAACGGTTCTTGAAGCAACTTGTCGAGCTATCTCACGATCAAGACGACGAAACTTTCTCCACAGCGCACTCACATGTCTATCTCTCTTTAGAATGGGCGTGGGATATGACTGTCCGGACCGTTTCTTTTCCCAGTTATTCTTCTTTCTGTCTAGTTCAGAGGTAAGCTTTGAAGCATGTTTTCTAAGTCGCTCTCTTTTCTCAACCAAGGGACCCACTGTGATGAGTAAGTCTTCATAGGATGTTTCCTTTTCCACGGAGAGAGCTACGGGTGCTCGAATTCCTCTATCAACTCCTGCTTGAGAGTAGTACTCTCGTTCCCCTAAGACCTTAGTGCTGACTTCACCATTAGGAGAGAGGAAGGGGATTTGAAGAGTGACTCTATTTCCTCTGAGAAGCAATCGTGGCGGAGCACTCCTGCGAGCAGCCTTTAGCTGGCTGACTTCCTGTTGTAAAAGGACTACTTTCTCTGAATCAGATTCTTTTCTCATTCTCATCTTTTTTAGTCGATAGGCTGTATGTTGGAATCCAATGGTGTTCATTAGTTGTTTATCCATATCTTCGAACTTCGCTGCTCTGAATCTTAGTCGTTCAGCCCTGTGAACATCACCTTTCTTTTCAGCAATAACTACCTTGTTTCTATCTTCTGAACTTGCTCTGGGAAGCCAATTCAAGAATCGAAAGGTGAGAGTCTTAGACTTGTAGAGAGTGTGCTCACTCTGTATTCCATCAATTCCAGGAGGGAGTTTGAGATGTAGGAGAATCTCGTTTTCCCTTTCTTGATCGATAGAGAACCAGTACCCCTGACCAATTGAGTTCTCTGTTGATGCTGAGAAATCCAGACTGTAATTCTTGAGCCTTGGAACTGTGAAAGGATATCCCTTCACCTTCCACTCCTGAACCTGACTCATGATGATACTGGTGACTCTCTGTTTCTCAGGAGAATCCTTCTCTAAAAGGGAGGATATCTTAAACCTCTGCTTTCCCCGCCATCGAATTTTGATTTCAAGATTGTCTAGGATGTGCCTATCAAGAGCAAACCGAAGTTGTCTGAGAACTCCCAGAGAATAATGATACCCTGAGCCATTGTTCTTCACAGACTCACAGCTATCTCTCACCTTGCGTATCAAATAGTTCGGGATTCTCTTCTTATTCAGAAGGGAAATGATTTCGTCGGACGATTCACTGAGATAATTGATAGCAGAAATAACAAGCTGTCTTCTCGTCCAGTCTGTAAGAATAATCCTTCCAGCCTGTTCAAGGGCATTTCTGTGAAGTCGCTCATATACCAGTCGTTTGAAATCTTGATTGTTCTGATAGCAGATGTTAGGCTCTCCCCTAAGGAGATTGTAAGCCCGTCCTCTGAATTCAGAAAGCTTAGTTCCTAGTTGCTCAGCATATTTGGGATTCTTGTAGACTCTCTCAAGAGCAAGGTTTACTGTGTCAACATATTGTTTGAATGTTGACTCAAGGATTTCAAGATCAATATCCTTCACTTTTCTTCCTGTACATTTTGTGACAGAGAGAAACTGTTGAACACTATCAGTTCTATGCTTCTTTGAGAAAGAGGGGTCTGGTTTTCGGTATTGTCCCTTTCGAGAAACAACTCTATCCTCGGAATTGAGAGTGAATGACTCGACAAGATACTTCAGACCAGTCTTTGATGTACCTGATGATGTGTATATAAATTTGTCATCCATTTTTATTTGCTTTCCAGTCTTAGACTGTGTCTGCTTCCGGGGACGACGCCGGTTTTTCTCTTTAATCATCAGTCACCACTCTCAAATTCTTACTGAATATTATATTCTCATTGTGTATATAAATTTACCAAGACTGTAAAGTAATAATAGTTCTAATTTGCCGTTTATTTGAATATTTCAAATTAAATCAAGTATTTCATAATGTCGAATTACCCGAAGAATTTATTATATAATTAATTGATATATCCTTGTGACGAATGTTCTGTATCCAAGAAATCCTGCTAGAATTCTTACTACAGCCTTCAAGATGGGAATATCAATCACTCTTGCCCTGGGAAGAGATCGGGCTACAGGTAAAGCAAGACCATTATACTTTGGACAGGGGAACAGGATCAAAGGGATGGCAAGAGTCTGGAGTTCAGCAAAAGAAGAATATCAACAGACCCTCATTGAAGGTCACCCTGATGCTTCAAAATTACTCAAGGCTGAAAACAATGTCCGAAGGAGCTTCTCACGGATTCTACTGAAGACCTCTGTGAAATATGGTAACACAGAAACAAAACGAGTAAAACGAGAAGAAGGAAACAAAAAATATCTGAATAACCTCTGGGACTATTCTGGAAGCAGATTACGTGATGTCACAAAGGGCAGATACTTCTTTCCAAAACCTGTATCTATTGAGTTGGATGATGGGACTGTAGTTGATGGATATCGTGGATCCTCAAAGATACCGTTCTATCCTGTCAGGCACAATCACATTCCAGAACTTGATTTCGCAGATATGATCAGAAGCCCACTTATGGAGCTTAAGACAGTGTTTGAAGTATGGAGTTCCGCCAAAGGATGCCAAGAAGTATATTGATGCTCTACTCTACAGACTCATTCCCTTCATGGATTATGTCTACACTAGGAAAAGATCAGGTCGACCCAACTATGTCCGAGATGGACTCAAGGAACTAAGAATTGTTGTAGACCAGATAAAGAATGAGTATGGTAATAGAAATGGACAACGTCAGTCAATTACATCAGAGGTCCTAGAATCTGTTACGTATGAAACTCCTTCAGAGGTTGATTTAATCCCTGAGGAGGTTATTGAGGTCCCAGAAGATAAATCGGAAAAAGAAACAGAGGATCATATCTTACGAGAGGCTATCACTGAAGCTAAGAAGGATGGGGCCGTTTTAGATGAACCTTTACAGAATCTAGAGGATCTGTTAAAGAATGGTACCTTGGATATTGAAGACTCACTGGAACTCTTGAGAGAGTATCAAGAGCAAAGCAGAAAATTAGGTGTCAGAGTTCATAGATTTGTAGGCAAGAACTTTCAGAGCCCTTTCAGTTTCAATGGAATTGTCTATCACGGAACAGAGATGGCGTATGACAATAGCGGACTCATCCTACTCTCAGAGGTTCCTGTTGATGGTGGAAGAGGGAGGATTGATTTTGTTCTTGCTCGTGCTAAGAAACTAACACGAGTTGATGGAGCTCCCTCCATTGTGGTCTGTGAACCCTTCATGATCGTTGACCTGAAGACAAAGAATGCTTTCGACTTTGATATCTACGGAATCGAATCACGCACTACGGACAAGCAGAATGTAGTTCGTGAATTTATCTTGGAACATAGGGAAATGACTCCTGATGAATGGGAGAATGTCCTTTCAAACACTCCAGATGAATATGAAAAAGAGCAACTTGATGCATATGAGAAGGCGGCTCTCACTGACTACAAGAGTGCTATGTGGAAGGATGTTGATGCTCAGAAAAGCCTTGTAAAAGCTGTATTGGTCGTTGACTCGCACCAGAGCTGGAAGGACATCAGTGAGGCAATACTTCCTCTGGTCTTGAAGGCATACAACAAATGTGTTGATGGAACAATATCAGAGGGGGATTTTCTCGTTCCTTCTGATGGGGATAAGGCTCTCAGAATTGCCATGCAACTGCTCTCGGTCACCAGACCTATCACTGAAACTGAAGAACTGGATATCCCTATTCCTCTGAAACCATTCAAGAAACGGGTTGAGGATGGGAAAGAATTTGTGCTCTATCTCACTGTTCCAGGAATAGGCTCTCCCACTCAGTCCGCAGCATCTATCGCAGAACGATGGCACGGTCTAGAATATGTACATGGTCTTGCACGAAGACGCCATCGTGATGTATATTGGTTTGATCTAGTTGGTGAATACACAGACCCGGTTCTGAGAAAGAAGCAGTTCAGGTTGAAGTTCCAAACGAACTCGATTAAACGGTTCTTCAGAGATAGGGTTCAGATGAGGGACCTCTCTGATCAAGTGCGTGAGTATATCTATGAAGGGGCACCCATTAGTTCGCTTAGAACATGGATACAGGATCTACTCAGAGATGGCCATAACCCAATCATCGTGGTTTCAGGGTGGGAGGCTCTCCGGCGAAGTACACCAGATTCACATCAAATGTATCTTGATGAGATTGTGACAACCATCATACAGACAATTCCAGTCAAGAGTACTACTGTGTGGTTTGCTCGTCCTGTGCCTATTGCACAGAGTAGTATTACCTATTCGACAAGGTGTGTTGCTCCTTTCTATCAAGGGTCACTGTGGCAGAACATTGTAGACACCATAATCTGGAATGTCGCCATGCCGCCTGACAGGTCCGGAGCAAGAATGTCTACTAATTACCATGAACGTGGTATCCTCATTGAACAACCTGAGAGAACACTTGTATGGAAGATAGTTGAGATTATGCCTTTACGAGGGTGGGGACAAGATTTCCAATCTGGTGGGAGAAAGATACCTGAAGCCTATTACAGAGGTAGTGGAGCAGTTGTTCAACAGAGTAGCTGGTATATGGAGAAACAACTGAAAAGAACATTGGAAATCATTCCCCATCTATTACCCCAACACGAGTACAATCCAGAACCACACTCGAATTTCAATCTTGATATTGAGAAAGTATCTATAGGACACGACACATCACAAGAGTCCAGACCAAGGCTCACGTTCATGCCGACTCAGGTCCTTATAGAGAAGGAGGAAGATGGGCGGGTCAAGCCTCTGTTACCGATAACTGACATCAATCGAAGAAGAGAATGCAGGCAGATGAGGCTTGATGTTTCTCTCCAACAACGGACCACACGCCCTCTCTCAGAATATTATCTTTCCGCTAAAGAGATTGATGATTACAATCTCGCACTAACCGAGATTCGACTTCTGAAGGACACAATCAAGTTCTTGGAGCAAGCGGGTGAAAACCACCTGAAGGACCTCCTTGACCGGATATCAGAGGTGCTCGAAAATACAGATGAAATGATCCATGCAGAGAATACTAAATCCCTTATGAATCGACTCCGACTCATTCGTCAGATCTTGGAAACCAACACCCTGAGCAAAGAAGTCTGGAGCCGGCTGCTACCTAATCGCTCTACCATTCCAAGACACCTTACGAAGGCCCAGAGAGACCATGTGACCGCTATTCAGAACAGGCACCCTGATGTTCTCCTGATTACAGGAAATCACCTCTTCCTCATGATTCTTACAGCTCTAGGTTCCAATCCTGAAACAACATATACGGGGTCGCTGATGGCATTATGGGATTATGTGCTGCCATGGCACCTCATTGGTCTAGGACTAAAAACAGTATATCCCAAGAGTCACATTACCGGGAGATCAGTACTTGATAGACACAAACTCTTGAAACGATTGCATCATCGGATAGTAGAACGAAACAAATCTATCGACCTGCAGGTATCTTTGACCAATGTCAGGTTTGGGCAATTGATTGCCCTGTCCTCTTCAGGAGCTGCAGACTCCGCCTATCTCTGGTTGTTATTCCAACGAACACCGGGAACAAATGACATGAATGCAGCACTCCTGAATCCAAGGGGTATCGACCCCTCCCTCTCAATCGTAGATACTATCCACAAGATGGTCTCGGAGGGAACCTATTGGAGTGGGAGTGACTTGAACCTTCTGAGTTGGTATGCCAGGTTGCAGGGTGATGAAACTCATTTACGAATAATGGTTGCAGATCAGCACGGAGAGCAGGTCCTCTGGATAGATGATAAGAAACGAAGAAGATGGATTCCCATTGGGAATATTCACTACACAACTAGAAGATTTGAGGATGTGACTCTGGTGCGCACTATAGCCCTCTCTGCAGATCCTCATCTTCAGCCCATCGAGTATGATGATGTTCGGCGTCCAATTCATAAGATAAAAGACATGGTAGATATAGCAACGCTCATTCTGCATAAGGGGCTAAAGGGAAGCATATCTGCTACCTGCAAGGTAACTCTTGATACTAAAAATGAGATGTATAGGGCCATCTTTACGAAGAAGAAATCTGAGGAGATGATCGGGGAGCTTCTGATCAACAGAACCACTGACCTGTTAGAAATCCTCAGACGCCCTGATAATGAGTGCGAACCGGTTATGGTCAATGGACACAAATTGATCTGGAACAGGTTCAAAGATATCTCATACGATGATGATGTTGCATTGCTTGGACCCTGGGTCAATAGGCAAAACCCCTTTCCAAAGATGAGCCTGAAGGTACCGCCTACAGCAAGGAACTTGCTACATGCCACCAAGGAGTTTAATATTACCATCGAGATGTATCACGATCCATGGACCTGCCCCTTGAAACACATCTCACTAGAGGATATACAGAAGAGTCATCGCTTAGCTCGGACCATTGAGCATCGCTACCTCTTCGGATTTAGGAGTTCACTGGGAGAACCCATACACATCAGTAATGAACCGGGATTGCACCATGGGTCATGTTGGAGGATTCATGTTGATACTCCTCACACCTGAACTGAGGGAGCTCATGGAGGTCCGACTCACTGATGCACAAGCACGGTCTCTCCTAAGTCCTCAGGAACTGGTCTATTGGTCAAAGGATGGGCAAAAATGGGTGACCCACACTTTCAATCTAGAGGTCAGAAAGGACTGTATTGAAGAAGTGAAGGAGTCCTGGCATCTACGCACGATGTTGACGGAGTTGACAGGTCTTGAGTATGACCCACATCTTCCAGGAGTGCAACTACAAAACCCTGATAGGTGGAGCCCCTACTTCGCCATCAGGCCAGAATGCGTTATGATAGGTCTGAGAGAGAAGGACACTGGACAGACACAAGAGAGAAGAGTTTCCGAACGGGCTGTTGCCTTACGGGATGAGTCTGATGTAAAGAAGCTTCTAGAACGTGAGATGAAGAAGTTCTTAGAGAGTACTGGTATTACTGTGGACCGACGATTGTTATCAGAGATTCAGGGAGAGATAGCGGTTTCGATTGAGGTGTACGGAGTAAGCAAGGATAGAACATGGGTTGAGTTTGATAGGGCAACTATTGAGCAGGACTCAACAGGTGGACGGATCATCTATGTGGTCTTGACCTCAGAGCTTGAATTTCATAAGATTCCTGTCACTGGGCATCTGCATAATATCAGGCAATTTGGACGTGTTAACAGGGAGGATTTTGTGAGTAATATCAGGTCATACCTTGATGAGTTCAATCTCAGTGATGAGGACAGGGATAGGGCTGTGAAGGAGTGTATTAGAGTGATGAGAAAAGAGAAACTCATCACACGATGAGCGAATTTACCCACTGGCCCGTGATTTCGCATCTGCTCGATTTGAGTTTATAGAGATTGTGGTGAAGTCGAGTTATGAGTATGATTTACTTAGATAGTTGCATGATATCGGTTAATTTATTAGGTTCTCAATAGATACCTGTATGGAGCAATCTATCTAAAGAATGGGGAATCTCTTGTGTTCATCGGTCTTCGCTACCCAACAAAACAACAGAGCGCGATATGGCTTCGGAGAAGACAGAAGGATCAACCATCCAATATCGCTGAGGATATGACTGTTTCAAGACCATATGTGAGCCAAGCACAGAGGATAGCAGAAGAACGAATTGGGAGTCTGCTCAAACACACAGCGAAAGTAAATCGCATAGTTCTCGATAATTTGAGTTCAGAATACGGTTTTGCAGTTGGTTATTGTCATGCACATGACTCCCAAACGTACATCACTTATTCTCACAAAATGGGAGTTCAAGTCTGGTTTTCACACAAGGGTGATTGTGATAGCTGTGATTTGAATGAAAATTGCAACGAAGTACTTCGAAATCTAGCAGAAGAATGGGAGATAACTTTAGCAAAAGATTTGGCACCTACTCAACTTGGTGAAACTCTTTTCAATTTGATAATGAGGAAACTAGAATGGAAATAGATCAACATGACAAAACAAGTATGATCAGGAGAATTTGTCGCTTTCCAGCATCTGTACCAAAATCAGCATCATTGCATTTTGGTGGGAGAGAACTTCTATGGGGAGGAATTGTACTTGTGATTCTGGGCTTTTTCATGCTATTCCTTTTACCTCTTGGAGTAGTATTCATACTGTATTCACAAAAGACTCGTCTAGAAGCAGGACCGGGCTTCATGAAGTCCCACAAGTCAAAGATTGTGCTGGTGATTATAATTCTTGGATTTCTTGCATGGTCACCCTGGATAACTGAAGACTATGCAATAGATTTAGTGATAGATCATCTTGGAGGACCTGAGGAACCGTACAATTATCTTGGGTCAACAATTCCAGTAAGTGATGTGCCTAAAAACTTTGTAAGAGTGCCATTTGGAGCTCTAATTTATTTTCCAAGTGAGGCCATGCATATAGTCACCTTTTGGGGTGGAGTAATCTAATTTTGATAACCGAGATTGCATAAGTCATATAACGAAGCTAATTCTAGCGCGATGCATCTCTAGAATAAGGAGGCTCTACGTATGAGCGAGCACAAGAAGCTTTACGATGAAGTATTTGAACTCATTGAGAAACATGTTTTAGCTCTAGTCCTTTTACTGCACTTCTTTTCTTTAGAAAAATACCTTCATTTGGAACCAGTGATATATTCTATGAAAAGTTTAAAACTAACTTGAATATTTTCAGAATCAAATTCGTTCGTGGAACGTTGGGGATTTCTAGCAATGGTACTAATCAGTCAAGAAAGTCAAGTTATGTTCTCAGCTGGATACATTGTCATACCATTCATCTTATTGATTCTGGTATTAGGCTATAGATATCTTAGGACATATTTAGAAAAGCGTCGTGAGAATGCTGCTAGTGAACCATTCGAAAATCAATCTTGACCGCAGAGTAATTCTTTAGATATTTCGTAAAAAAATACAGGGCTGGTCAATTTAATACTGACCAGCTTACGTTTAATTAGCTTTATGATGCTGGATGTGGGCTATAACCTGAGTCAAGGATGGCTAGGCTGTGTCTCGTGAAAAAGAGCAGGCCAAAGAAGAAAAATCCACCATCCCAGTGAATTCTAGTAATCAAATCCCAACGGAAATTAAACGAGGATGTAGCACCATTATGGAAAAGTGAGGCCCTATAAGATTTGAAATTGGTATGGGACGCAGTTATTGGTGGATCCATCCACCATGGAAATCCAAAATAATTGGGTACGCCGTACCCACTTTCTGGTGGGAACTCCTCATTCCAAAGAAGTTCATCGGATACTGAATTGTCAGTGATTTTCACCATAGATCCGCCTGAACTTTGACTAGCTCCAAAACCTACAGTTGGTCCACTACTGCCTATTTTAATACTTTGTGAGAATGATTGGGTCCATGTTCCTACAGTAGATGTAGGGTAATGGTCCCATTCGGTCCCATCAAAATTATAGATACAATTTTCGCGTTCATATATCCATGGACCGACCCAGTTAGCATAATCCTCCTTGTAGTCACCGGAATCACTGTATGAAGTTACTCCTTCATCAATTGTCCACCATTTCCAGCCAGTGTTATAGTCGTATACTGACCTACGTACTTCATGCTGGTATCTTTGCTTCCAAGACCAACCATCACCATCATCTAAGGCACTTATGACACCTGTGTGATACTCATCTTCGTACCATATTCGATCCACTGCTCGGTCATCTCCTGAGAAACTTGATAGAATGACAGGCCCATGGTTATCCACAGCAGAAGCCTCTTCTAGCAAAATTATCTCTTCCTGAAGAGCATTCGTGAAGTAGGTTGAATTTCCGTTCGAAGCATAATAACTGAACGATTTATGTTTAGATGGATTTCCTGCCGTAATTACATGATATTCATAACGTTCAATCTCTTCAAAATAAGAAGAAGTATTTTCTTCTTTGAATTCACCGGTTTCAAGATTGAGAGAACAACTAGTTTCAGTATGCTCAACTAATTGGGTTTTTACAGGATTCATTGAGTAAACAACAACTGGTACATTCCTCTTCAAGCTGGTTTCAGTATATATTGATAGAACTTCGTTACTCAGATTACTAACCTCAAACACAAGTGGATTATTACTATTTGTTACGTTATTTGTTACGTTCAATGGTGTTGACGCCAGAACTGGTAATGAAAGCGATATGATTGTTAACAGAGTTAATACTACTGTCTTTTGTTTTTTTAAAATACCACTGTCCCTCCTATTATTATTGGTACTTCAGAAAGAAGTACCAATCCATAGACTACGTAGCTTGTTTAAGTATGTTCTTATGCACAAAATAATTATTGATAATATTATTCCATTTGAAGAATATGGAAAATTTAAGGAAAAGAATATCTGTAAACTCTTTGGAAGATAGGGTGGTGATGTAACCGTGGTTGAAAATCGTGGAGGATATTCTCATTTAGCAAATCTACCATTAAAGAAAATACTGCCAGTTGTCTTGGTTCTTAGTATAGTGATAACTAGTATTCTAATCATTGGACTGCAACCAGTTCATCGTACGACTATTGAACATTCAGACATAGAAAATGATGTGTCTGATTCAAATATTGATATCATTTCAATTAGATCATACCTTAATGAAAGTGACATCATTCTTCAAATGACAGTATTAGGAACAATCTTGAACAGTACTGCTGACTCGAATTATGAGTACCGATTGATAATAGTTGCAAGGGGTGTTATCGATGACAGATCTCACATCTACACATGTTACTATGCCAATGGGACAACATGGCCTTATGATTTTCAAGCAACACCTGAAAACAATACTCTCGTAATAGTATTCCCATTGACGATATTTCTATCGGATTCATATATGATTGGACTTGAGGGCATAGCAACTGTTAGCGGTAATGATGGAGTGGAACGGGATCAAACTGAAGAGGATCGAAACGGAATTGTAGCTAGATTGCTTTTCTAGACTCTCTACTCAGTCTATGCAGGTACAGCTCTCACAGTCCTAGCCTGCACAATATATGCCACATTACAGGAGGGCCAGATCAGGACCATCTTGTCTGGGGCAATATCATCGGAGGTTGCTTTGGCAATGAATACGAGATATGCAGTGAAAAAAGAGAAATTATTCATCGTAAAGATGGAAAAAGGCATTCACCATATCTCACCCAGTCTTTGAAAGGGTTAAAGAGCATTAATCCTAGCGATTGGGCTCCTGTTTGTAAGCCATGTCATTTTGATGTGCATGCATTGATGAGAGTAAAGACTTTTGAATGGAACAGTATCAAAAAGTTCCTTAGAGAAGCATCATAATTTACTGATGCTAGATTCACGATAAGGAGAAGAAACTTTGAGCGACCACAAAGAAAAGTACGATACCATATTCCAGCTCATAGAAAAACATGATGACTGGATGACCAAAACCATCAATCTCATTGCCAGTGAGAACGTGTCATCACCAGCAGTTAGATCTGCAATAGTGAGTGATTTTCGAGACCGCTATGCCGAAGGATGGCCAGGCGAGAGGGTCTATGCAGGTTGCAAGTTCATGGATGAGGTTGAACTCATCACTATTGACTTGGCAAAGAAACTCTACAAAGCTGAGTTTGCAGATGTACGCCCTATTTCTGGGGTTGTTGCCAATCTTGCAATGTATACTGCAGCAATGGAGCCACTAGATAGAATGATGGCCCTTTCTATTGCACATGGAGGACACATCTCTCATGCCAGAAAGAATCTTGGTGGTACTGCAGGTGCCATCAGAGGTCACAAGGTCCGAAACTGGAAATTCAATGACCAAGAGTTCAACATCAACATAGATGAAAGCATCAAAGATATCAGAAAACTCCAAGAAAAAGGAGATGTGATCAAATTCCTACTCTTTGGAGGAAGTGTCTTTCCATTCCCACACCCCGTGAAAGAGTTCCGTGAGATTGCTGATGAGTATGGTATGACCATTGGATATGACTCAGCTCATGTTTCTGGTCTGATTGCATCTGGTTTCTTCCAAGACCCACTGAGGGAAGGAGCAGATATGATGACTACATCGACCCACAAGACCCTTCCAGGACCACAGCATGCGATGGTTCTTGCAAAAGAGGAGTGGGCTGATAAAATTAAGAGAGCTTCATTCCCAGGACTACTTAGTAATCACCATCTCCATAATGTTGCAGGTCTTGCTGTTGTGTTGGCTGAGATGATGGAGTTTGGAATTGACTACAGTAAACAGATTATGAAGAATGCTAAGGCTCTAGCACAGTCACTTCACGAACGTGGCTGGCAGGTTATTGCTGAAGAAATGGGTTTCACGCAGTCACACGTCGTTCTTGTAGATGTCACTGAAACACCAATGAAAGATGGGAGAGCTGTCGAAGAGAACCTTGAGAATGCTAACATGATCATCAATCGTAACCTCTTGCCTTGGGACAAGAAGAGAGGCAGAGATTACAAGACACCTGGCGGTATCAGACTTGGAACCAGTGAGATGACCAGACTCGGTATGAAAGAGTCAGAAATGGATGCAATTGCGGAATTCATGACTAGAGTTGTCATGAAAGGTGAGGATTTGAAGAAAGTAGCAGCAGAGATTGGAGAGTTCCGCAAGGACTACCAAAAAGTGCACTATGCTTTCGAGAATGAAACACCTGCCTATCAACATCTCCGATTCAAGTAAGGGTCCGAAATCAATCGGACCCCCTTGGGGGCCTCATATGAAAATTGAAGATGCACAGGAAATGATGCGCAAGGTCTACTGGGAGCGCGATAAGAAACGAGGCGTAGAGGTGACCATCCAACGAACTGAAGAGGAACTCGTAGAACTAAGTGCTGCAATTTTAAAGAAAGAAGGCGTCAAAGCAATAGAAGATGAGATTGCAGATGTCTTTGCTTGGTTATGCTCTCTTGCTAATCTATTAGATATAGATGTGTCAGAAGCATTCTACAACAAATACACAGATGCTTGTTCAAAGTGCAAACAGAGCCCATGTACTTGCCCAGATGAATAATTTCAAAGAAAGATCAATCTCATGTTTACTAAATAGCATTGCAAACAGGAACTAATCAGTTAGGAAATGACGATAAGTTACTTATACAGTGGTTCGATAGCAATTCAGTTTCAATAAGAGAAACACAAAAGTAATGAAACTAGTAAAGTCTATTGAAATTAAGCTGAACTTCTGTCATTAAGAGAGTTACATTTGGAGGGTTGGAATAATAATGAAACAGAAAGTCGAAATGGGCAGAACACATGGAAGTATCAGAGAATTCGGAAAGGTCCTCGTCTTTGCATTTTTTTTTACATTTGCACTGGAAGGGGTTCTATTCATCAGCGTACTGATATACAGTTTAGTATTCTATAAATTCGTCACTTGGATACAGTGGAATGAGTACATAGGATTAGCCATCACCTACACCATTTTTATTATGGGTCTTATTGTGTTGTTGTACATCAGCCACAGGCTTCTACAATTCTCAAAACGTAATTTTCTAAGAGGTTTTGCTGGAGCTTTAGCAATCTATTCAATATTATTCCCAATCACACCGATTTCATGGTATATTGTTAGTTTGTCATCTCAGGGTCCATCAACAGGTTTCAGTTATGGTTTCGAGTATCAGTTGTGGTCATTACTAACCTTAGTTGGATTATCAGCATTAGCAGTTATTAGATTGGATTTTCATGGCGACAATAATTTTCAACAATACAAAACAATGCTCTTGTTTTCTGGAGCTCTGGCAATATTAGCATCTGTAGTGTCCATGCTGGTTCTCGCTGTACCTCCAGATTCAGGTCATGGAGACAATTACGCGACTCTGTTTTTCATTTTACCACACGTTACTGGACTAGCTCTATTATTGGAAACAATGAGCCAATTCATTGAAACACGTAGTGGTACATGTCCTGATGAGCAAGAAAAATGATAGCGCCGACTATTGAACAGTGTTCAACGTATCACTCCTCTCAGAGATGAAACGACTCACTGAGAGCATAGTGAATTAGATTCCAGTTTGATACATGGTCTTCGATGGCAAGCGCCAGGTTGGGTGCATCCAGTCGTGTTGCTGATATCCCTTGATGGCCTAGTGCAGATTCAAGTAAATCCATTCGTCTATCCAGTACATCTTCTTGCGTTGAGTCAACATACACCAAGAACAGACCACTCTTGGGACCGATTAGTGGTTGAAAACTGGATGCGTAGAAGTGGGGGAAATTGATCATTGAAACGTCGAGGATGTTGGGGGTCTCATCCAAGAGGAGTCCAGCCACAAGTACATCCTTTTCCTCTGTACGGTATCTGTGACGGGCTTCTTTTGGATTAGTTTTACTTGTCTTTGTCATGGAAGGTGGTATTGACGATACTAGATAAAGTCGTCAGCTTCCTCAACAGTGCAAAGAGAACCCTTACACCTGTCCGAACAAGTAAATCTAAAGACCTACGAAAACGAGTCCTCAAATGGGCAATACCCTTTGGGTATACTCCGGAATTATTACAAATTAGAATTCAAAAAGAGACAGAATCCTCTGATTTTACTTCAGATTCCAATAGGAATCAATCTATCGTCTTCTACGACGTTTTCTCTTGAATGAGAATGAAGGTTTCCCAGAGGAGAGGTTAACTCTTCCTTCAACAGAAGCTCTTTTTCCAGAGTATTTTCCACCCACTCTGGGTCCAAGAGAACCTATGGATAGTTTAGCGTATTTTCTGTGACCAACGCGTCTTGTTGCGACTGCATAGGGTCCACGCTTTCCCCATCCAAAGGCGAAGAAGTTCTTACCTCGGGGATAAGCCCAGTTCCTTTTCATGGGAAACACTTCTCTTGAATGAATTTAAGGTCTGTTGATTAAGAAAACATTACGGAGAATCTTAAAAGAAAGAGTCAATGACAATAGGTCAAGCTTTGTGAGGAGGGTCTTCAGAGAACTCTTGCGAGATGAGGTCGAGCGGGCGTGGAGCAAGTTTGTCATCCATAGACTTGGTGAGGCACTTGCTCGGAGATTAAATCCAGAGAAGATGACAAAGGAATCCACACAGAAGGAGAGTGCTGAATCGAGAGTGTACCCCATCAATATGTGGACTCCTGAGCTTGACGGAGTACGGATCGAGTCCTATGACCATCTTGTAGAACTGCTCAGGTCGCGCTCCCCTGCGTTCTTCAAGCGGAAAGATGCAGACAAGTTACTAAAGAGTGCTAAACTTCACATCGAACTCTATCAGGAGTATGGAGCCCGTACCCATCTGGAGAGGGGAGAGGTAGCCAAACTTTCGAAGATCTTGAAGAAGAGTCCCACCACTCTCAAGCGCTATCTTCGTGAGGGGGTCATGCCCAAGGTCTACTACTGGAGCAATAAGGTCCCCAGTGGAGAGAAAGAAAGGAAACTGGAGGCTCTCCTTGCGCGTCTCAATGGGGTCACCACAGAGAAGGAGTATGATAAGCGCTTCAGTACCCTCTATTTCTCTGATAAGATGTCCACCACCGCAGACCATCAGCAGAAGGATGAGTTTGCTCAGAAGTTCTTCACATTCCTCAGTGAGTACATGAAGAGCGGGTTGTTGGTTGATCTCGCAAAGCGATTGAAGATAGGAAAGTCCACTATCAATGCATGGTTTGATGGGACCCAGCTCCCCACACGTATTGCCTACACTGCGCTCATTCCGCAACAGGAACCTCGTCATGGGTCCAAGTGGTTGCCCAAGAAACTCAATACCAAAACCAATCTCCCTGAGGACTTCATTCAGGTCCCTCTTGAGATTCAATCACCCCAGGATCTTCTTGATGTCCTGAACCAGATACTTCCCCTGAATTCCAAGGCCATGAAGGCCTATGAGAAGGAACTGGGAGAGATGTCTCAGGAGATCGCCTTCATGTATCTCCTCGGGCTCATGGTCTCAGATGGGAGTTTCAGGTCAGATGTTGACTATTCTGCAAGTGCCAATCTGTTTGTGAGCAAGAAGTACTCATGGGGTACTACCTTGGGAAAGGGATTCTGTTACACCATGGGGAGGATTGGACTATCAGCAAAGCGAGATACCGATCAAGAAAAGGTCAGGGGAAATGGGAAAGTTGATGTCTTTCAGGTATACAATAGTGAGGCTAGTCCAGTCCTCATGTGGATGAAGAAAGCACTCTTAGGACTAGAGGCTTCTGAAACTAAGAAAGATGTAGCAATCAAGGCAGACTGGATTCTCAATATGCCCCATGAATGGAGAGTTGCCTTCATTCAGGGGCTTGCTGATGGAGATGGGTATGCCTCCATTCCCAAATTTGCTGCAGGAATAGCAACTACCACAAATGAAGAGTTCTTTGCTAAACTTCTTTCATCAGTCGGGATTGAATCAACTGCTGGCTATGATCGTGTATTGATCAGAAAATACGATGAGATTTTGAAGGCTCGAGAACTGCCACTGTTTAGGTTCGCTAGTGGGCGCCAGCAGATTCTGAATAATATCTGTAAAATCATCAAACAAAAGCCCAAGAGTAGGCATCGTATTCCAGAAGATGAGAAAAGACTGGTAATGGAACTATATAGAGATGGATTTACGCCAGGAGAAATTGCAGAGAAACTATGGTATGAACACGGTTTGGCTCGTACTACTGCAATGATTTACACTCTAATTCGTCGAGAGAACAAGAAAATCGCTGACTAGGACTATTCATGAAACTCGCTAATTTTGATTTCACCGTTAAACCAATCTGGTGTTTTGGTGAACTTTCCAATACCAGTGAGTATTACCTTGTTTCCTTCTAGCTTGAATCTAGCATTACACACATGACAAGATGCCATCACTTTAGGATCACCTACGATTCCTGAAAAGTATCCGCATACTGGACAGTCATGTGCGTTCTTGATTCGCTTAGTTTTCCGATATAGTTTCCCATCAGTAGTGAATTTATGGATTAGATGATCGCGATTGTTCCCTTCGCATTTAAATCTGAAATTACTCCTACCATCAGGATTGTATCGTACAATTGATTCTACTCTGTATACAACAGAGCATATTTCACAAATTTTGCCGTCTTTCATGGTAGTTAATATTGTCAGAAATGGTATAAAATCCACTGCTCGGTCATGATGAGTTAAGCACTCTTGGTACAAAAACCTCTCAAAAATCCAATGAGTCTAACTGTAACAATATGATTAAAAGGGAAAGTCTTCCGAGAGTCCCTGTAGAGGTGCCAACAAGATGGCTAAGACTGCTAAAAAGCGAAAGAAGAAGCGGGGTGACGGGCCAATGCCGAGTGGAGGAGCCGGATTAATTCGTTTCTTCGAGGACGAGACTCCTGGTATCAAGATTGGACCCACGACGGTAGTAATACTTGCTAGTATTCTAGTTGTTGCAACGATTGTTTCGCATTTACTCTACCAATTTGGCATAGTAAGTTGATCTAAACAATCTGAGTCTCTGATTCAGATTGAACATGCCCTAAGTATTATAAGAGACTCTAGGCCGAGTCGCACAGCCCACGGACTGGTGAACAGCAAATGAAGATTAGTGGTGAACTGAACAAATACTGTCCCCGATGCCATAAGCACACTATACATACAGTGTCAACATACAAGGCAGGAAAGAGAAGAAGCCAGGCAGAAGGAGAGCGCCGTATGAGGCGGAAAACAAAGGGCTATGGATCATTCCCAAAGAATATCCAGAAACGTTTTGCAAAGACAACAAAGAAGACTGTGCTCAAACTCAAGTGCAAGGAATGCGAACATATTATCCAGTCCAAGAGTATGCGTTTGAAGAAAGTCGAGGTACAGAGAGTATAGGGTGATTATTATGCCAAAAGGCGATATTGTTCGACAACCAAACTCACGGTTCCTGAAGGTCAAATGCCTAGACTGTGAGAATGAGCAGATTATTTTTGGAAACGCAACTACAGAGGTAAAATGCCTTAAGTGCGATAAGATACTGGCTAAGCCAAGCGGTGGAAAAGCTAAACTTGAGCCAATAGCTCGAGAAGTAGAAGTTCTTCCGTAAGGAGAAAAGAAAATGGTCCAGAAACGTGCTGATTGGCCGAACCAAGATGATTATGCCATAGCTGTTGCAAGTAAGGTTGCTCCATATGGTGCCTATGTTCATTTACCAGAATATGGCAACAAAGAAGGCTTCATTCATATTTCGGAGATCAGTAGCACGTGGGTCAGGAATATCCGTAATCATATTCATGAGAATCAGCGTGTTGTCATTAAAGTTCTCAAAGTAGACGAAGATAAGATGCATATTGATTGCTCCCTTAGACGAGTTTCCAGTGAGTCCAAAAGGGTAAAGAATAACGAGTGGAAACGTGCTCAGAAAGCAGAGAAACTCCTTGAACTAGTAGCCAAAGAGAATGATATGACTCTCGAACAAGTTTACGAGAAAATCGGTTGGTCGATTGAGGATGTCTTTGGCGAGATTTATACAGGACTAGAGAAGGCTGCAGATGGTGACGTAGAAGTCTTCGCAGAAGTCACAGCAACCAAGAAACTGAAGAAACAGATTGCAGACTTGGCAAAACTACGAATCGAGATACCTTCTGTTGAGATTGATGGTGAAATGACCATACTTGTTCCCGGGACAGACGGAATTGAAGTGATCAAGAAGGCTCTGACTGAAGGACTTGCAAATGGGAAAAGCCACGAGAAATCAACGACTGAGATTTACACTCTAGGCTCACCCAGATACAAACTTAGAATTGTCAGCCCAGAGTACAAAGAAGCTGAAGAAATTCTCTCAGATGTTTATGGATTGATATCTAAACAGATAGAGAGTAGCTCTGGAACAATTACTTTTGTGAGAAAGTAGGGGGCACGGGTCGGGATGACTCATCTCTACAAATGCACCAAGTGCGCTGAATATACATTGAATCAAGAAACATGTCCAAAATGTGGCAGTCCTGTTTCGAATCCAAAACCTCCAAAATATAGTCCTCAAGACAAATATGGTGGCTATAGAAGAAAGGCAAAACGAAAGATTCAGCAGCAACAAGAAACTAGTTGATTTTTACGAAAAAGAAGAGTCTTGGCAACTGATACTAAGACCAGTTGCCAGTATTACTTTACTAGTAGAGCCGAATTGGAACCCAGAAGGTATTCCAATTACTGGTGAATGATGGTTCACCATAGTCTACATTATCCCACCATAGGAACTTCAGCTGGTAGTTCATTCCTGGAAACATTCCAACGTCTTGGGGATCTTGGGACTGTAATGGAATTATGAATTCTATCACATTGTCACCAGTAGCAAACTCGGTAGAGTTTGTACCAGTCGAATCTTCGGCCCAAGTTCCATCATAATGGATGTTACCATCAAATGATTGCCCATTGTAGTTCACGATTCTGAGGTCAGAGTCAAGTTCTCCGTTCTCTGGTGATAACTGAATACCAAAGGCATCATCACCAAGAGTGTAGTTATCCATTTGAACTCCATAATACATATGGGTCGAGTTTGATTGAGAGTAAACTCTTGCATTGTATCCTGCACCAAATGTTACGTCATAACCTTGAAGCGAGTCCTCAGTATCTGATAGAGTTCCATCAACGGATACATCTAGGTTGGCATCAGCCATTGTTGGAATCCATTCTGCATTTGTACGGTTTGTGTACTGATCGTACATTGTGTAGTCAATTTCATAGATCTTGACAGTTCCGTAGGCAGAGCTGATATATGGTTCCTTGAAAGCACCATTGAGGCTTACAGGCATGTGGCTAACCCAAGCTGTATCATCCCAGAAGAAATCATCCACTTGCATTCTGATGTCTGATATGCCAAGAATTCCTGCTTCTTCTATATCTCTGGGTTCACCATAGGATAGTAGCTTGTAGAGAGTTGAACTGTAGAATGGCTCAAGTGTCTGGTCGTTGACACCAAGATATGTAGCATCATCAATCAATGATGTGCCAAATCTGTCTTCTGCAATTCGTACCATCCAAGGCCACTTACCATCGTCGCCACCAAATCCTTGGAATCTGTGCCCCCAGTATACAAGTACATGGGTTGTATCCCACAGTTTGAACGTTTTCAGCGATTCCGTATAGTTAAGCGCCATTAACGCATATCCCATGAGGGCTATTTGCGTACTGTTGAACGTCGCATTATCCACAATGGTTTGTGCGTCCGCAGCACCGTTTATCCAATACCCATAGTCCCACCAACTAGCGATAACTGAATCAGAAGGTAAGACATTCCTGATATAGGTCATAGCAACTTGCCAATCAGTGGCTTGAGCTCCAGGATTAGACAAAGGTCCATTGGAAAACTCGGGATTACCCACTTGGTCGGAAACAAAGATCACACCCAGAATCACGTTTACTGACAATAATAAGCCAATAAATGCGAATGCAGTAAGTGCATGTTCCGAGGTGAGTGAAGAACTCATCCTGAATCTTCGTCTTTCAAAGACGGACTGTTGAGTGACAACCTTTGCATAAGGTGAGAGAATGTTGTATGATGCAACTGCTGCAAGGATAGCAACACCAGGTGCAAGTATCAGGCTTAGACGAATCATGCTTCCTGCAAAGTAGACTGCTGTCACACCAAATATTAGCATTAACCAGTCTTCATCACGACCTCTCTTAAACAAGAAATACAATCCAAGCGGGAAGAAGAATATCAAGATGAGGAGTGTATTATAGAAACTACCCCACGGACTTGGTAAGTGTTCCGCAACTGATGCGAGAATCCGTTGATCCAACCGCAAGAATGGGTTGATTACTGAAAGGAACTTCGCACCGATTTGTAGAATAGGATTTGAGCTGTAGGGACTGATTGAAAGAGTTTGACTTCCCGCATAGAGAAGATATGAAACTACACCAACAACTGGGGTAATTATTCCGAAAAGGATGGGTTTCATGTGAGGTGCAAGTACATTAGCAGTAGCCTCACGATAGCCTCCAATTCTGAGCCAAATCTCATACAGAACCAGAACACCAGCAACACCAATTGGTGCAAGGATTGTGAAACTAGTTAGATTGCCGAAACCATTTCGTGGAATGAGGTTTCCAATGAATATTCCCAAGGCAATTGTAATCAAGTATGAAGAGAGTAGTCTCTTGCTATAGTGTCCAATGAGTAACATTGTGAAAGCGAATAATGCAAGAAGACCAAGCATAAACTCTGAAGCACCCCAGGACATCTGAAGATAACCCAGAGCAAGACCCGCACCCACAGATGCAGTTAGAGAGCCACGTTTTAGACCTCTCATGAAAAGGAATGTTGTAAGGACTATAGCAAATACTCCAATACATTCGTTATCATAAAATCCTGCTATTGTTCGCTGTAAGAACGCAGGTATGAATGCTGTAAATATTCCAGAAAAGAGTCCTACAGTATTGTTGTAGAGTTCTCTCCCTAGGAAGAAAGCAACTACTGCAGTGAGTGCACCCATGAAGGCTGGTAGGACAAGAGATACTGAGAGCACATCTACAGTGATACCTACACCATTCAGTAGGAAATAGAAGAAAGCACTAGTGAAAGGTACTCCTATGTAGCTTGTGATAGTCATATCACGCCCAAAGGGAACCCAAGTTGAATCGTCATACCAAGAGAAGAATGCGGCATATCCATTTTCTGCTACATAATCAGTGACTCTTAGTTGGAACCAAGGGTCAAAGGCACGCACTATTGGCTGGGCATCTATTAAGGGCGCTAAACGTAGCAAAAGAGCAGTTGTAAAAATGATGATCAATGTCACCATTAACATAATTGAGCCACGTGAAATCTTTGATTTTGGTCGATGGAATACTTGCTTTAGGAATCGTATACTCGACCGTTTGTACTTACCAGCTGACATATGGAGTGCTCTCTCCGTGTTCTTTCGAACTAAGCGGAGCGATTTTGTGATGCGCTAAAAAGGTTGCTGTTAGAATCCGAGTTGTACTATAAGTCAGAAATTTGAAAGAGAAAGAAATGATGATTAGGATGGAGCATTTTCTACCCCATCATAATTCATACTAAGGTATTCTATTCGGACTCGATTAATGCTTTGTAGGCATTACCATCCAGCATTGCTGCAAGATCTGCTTCAAGATTAGAGGGTTTGATTTTGAACATCCAACCCTTGTCGTAACAATCTTCATTGATTGTTTCTGGAGCATCTTCCAGCTCTGTATTAACTTCGATGATTTCGCCACCAATTGGTGTGATAATATCTGATGAGGCTTTCATTGACTCAACAAGCCCACATTCATCATTGGCTTTGAGAACTGTGCCTACCTCAGAAATCTCAACGAAAGTGATCTCGTGAAGTGCGTTCTGAGCATGGTCAGTAATCCCGATGATAACAATATCACCTTCGACTTTGGCCCACTCATGTTCAGCGCTATAGGATAATCCATCTCTAATTTCGGTGTCGCCCATAATTGTCCACCAATGATTTCGAATGACCAGATTCGGTTTAAATCAGTTTGGATATCAAGAAGTTCGTGTTTCTCCGTACTTCTCAGAATCGTAAAAGGGCCATTTTATAATTTCGGCTTTCCGAAAGCGTCCTTTAATGTCGATTTCAATGATATCTCCATTATTGACTGTGTCTGGAGGAACATAACCCATTCCAATACCCTTGTTTGTGATTGGTGAAAGCCCCCCACTGGTTGTCATACCAATTTCAGAGCCATTGAAGAGAATCGGATAATTTTCCCTTGGAATCCCTCGATCAATCATAACAAATCCAATTCTAGTCTTCTTGACCCCTTCTTTCTTATGGCTCTTAACTATATCATAGCCGATATAGTGTGGTTCTACTTTGAATTTGACTGCATATGGAATTCTGGCTTCGATTGGAGATGTTTCCTCATTGAGTTCATGTCCATAGAGTACAAATCCAGCCTCCAGACGGGTTGAATCTCTTGCTCCTAACCCGCAGGCCTTGATATCAAACTCAGCACCTTGGGCGAGTAGTTCTTTCCAGAACCCAATTGCTCTCTCCTTCCCTTCATCTGAGAAAGAGCAGTTCAGTACTAGTACTTCTGCACCTGCCTCGCCAGTATATCCTGTTCTACACAGGAAAGTGTCATATCCAGCAATAGTCAGGGGGTTGCAAGTGAATCTGCCAAACTCACTCATATCTCTACCAGACATCTTACCCAATACTGAGAGCGCATTAGGTCCTTGAACTGCAATCATTGCAACCTCTTTTGTCCTATCAGTCACTTTCACGTCGAACTTCTTTGCTTGTTCTTGGAGATGAGCCCAGATTTTGGCTCCATTGGCTGCATTAGTGACCCAGATGAATTCCTCTTCCCCAATTCGATATAGCATGAGATCATCAAAGATACCACCATTCTCGTTCAAACAGACGGAATATTGACCTCCATTAATTTTCAACTTGCGAACGTTGTTGGTTGTTACTGTCTGAAGAAAATCAACAGAGTCAGGTCCCTCAATCCACATTCTTAGCATGTTTGAAACGTCAAAAATTCCCACAGCCTTTCTAACAGCCATATGTTCCTCCCTAATGCCTGAAAATCTAACAGGCATCTCCCAGCCTACGAAATCAACAAGGTCTCCATGCTCTTTATGCCAATCATAAAGCTGAGTTCTTTCAAGTCTGTCATTCATCGGAAATCACCGTTTTGACTTGATGAAAAGCCAAATCGGTTGCATTTTATGTCCTTCTATTTAGTCTACTAATGGAGGAATACTCTTTGGCAAAACACGTTGTTGACGTAGATGGACTTCGTATTGGAGAAGGCTATCCAGTACGTCTTATGGGTATCCTCAATCTATCACCCGAGTCATTCTATAAAGTAACCATTACCAACGATAAATCTGCAATTCAAGAATTCATTAGTAAAATGGAAACTGATGGTGTAGATATCATTGATATTGGAGCGGCATCAACTGCACCGAAGACCTTGTATGGTACATCTAAAGTTTCAGAAACGACAGAGCTGAACCGTCTTACATCTATACTTGGAGATATAACAGATTCAACCAATCTACCTCTATCAATTGATACTGTTTCCTCAAAGGTAGCAGAAGTAGCACTTGATATGGGAGTTGCTTTAGTCAATGATGTATCAGGTCTACAATCTGATTCAAAAATGGGAAGCGTTGTGCATTCAAAAGATGTCCCTATAGTGCTTATGGCAAATTGTGGTTCTCCCTGTAGCAGCGTCCAATCATCTCTAAGTTCGTTAGAGGAAAGTTACGTAGAAGCTATTACAACAGGAATAGGGCATGAAAAAATAATCTTGGACCCTGGTATCGGATTTGGAAAACCAGCTGAAGTTGATTTTGAGATATTAGGTAAATTACAGGAGTTTACTCGTTTTGACCAACCCTTGCTGGTGGGAGTATCAAGAAAGGCCTTCATAGGTAGCCTTCTCAACCAGAAAGATCCTGCAGAGAGACTGAGTGGTTCTCTTGCGGCCACAGCAATTGCAGTCTTCAATGGAGCTAATGTTATTCGCACGCATGATGTTAAAGAAACAAAGATGGCGGTTCGGATAGGTGAAGCAATTCTTCAACAGACAACAAAATCCGAGGAGTGATTCAAGATGGAATGGAAAGAGTGGCAACCAATCTATCATAATATTATCAACAGATTGGATTTAGATTCAACAATGGATATACAGGCTACTCAGCTGCTTACAGATTTGTTGATGAAAATCAATCCGGGTCCATTATTGAGAATCTTAGAAGAGAAGATACATGACAGAACGATTGTAATTTGTGGTGCAGGTCCATCACTTGAGGAACATGTGCAGATACTGAAGGAGAGAAGTGACTATCAAGACCTTGTTTTTGTAGCTGCAGATGGAGCAGTGTCACTACTACTAGAACAAGATTGCCCATGTGATATCATTGTCACGGATTTGGATGGAGATTACAATCATATCGAACAGACCACGAAGAATGGAGCCTTGTGTATAGTTCATGGACATGGGGATAATATCGACAAGATTCTGGATCTGGTGCCAAGTCTCGGAAAGGTTCTCGGGAGCACTCAGGTAGAACCCACAGAGCGAGTATTTCTTTGGGGAGGTTTTACTGATGGTGATAGAGCCTGTTATGTAGTCACTACCTATTCACCAAGACAAGTCATCCTTGCTGGAATGGATTTTGGAAAAATGGTAGGAAAGTGGTCTAAACCCTCACATGAAACACACTTTCCAGCCACGCAAAGAAAACTGGTCAAACTAGAGATTGCACTTGAACTCATTACCGATCTCTTTGAAACAATAGACATACCCCACACTATTCTGTAGAGCGTATCTAAAACCGATGAAGAGTATTGATCTTAGATCATTCCTGTCTTGATTCCCCAGAGATAGCTGAAGATTAGAAAGGCAGAACCTGCAAGAATCACACCAAGAACCATCAGTCTGGTTGCATAACCAGGTTGGAAAACGTACTTGGATCCATAGTATACTAGACCGAGACCCATAGTTCCAATCATAATAACAACGGATGCAACAATCCCTTCCATACCAAGTTGGGAGTCAATACCAGGGGAAATGAGGATAGGAGTTCCACCTTGCCCACCTGCAATTGCAGGGGGTGTTCTAACTAGAGTATAGATATTGCCACCGAGGACAAATAGAACTACAACAAACAGAATTCCAAAAAGGACTGTGTCTGGAGGGCGGGTTGGCATACCAAACCGCGGCCTCGTAAGTCGAACTCTGGGTTTTACAATAAACCTCGGCCACCAGGGTTGCATAAAGTTACCTCGAGCGGTGTCGAAATTGAGTCTGCTTTTAAGAGTATCGAGAAATGCATCGTTGTACTATCACACTTGTGACTCAAATGTAAGCGTTCACAACGCGTATTTAAGAACGAGTGAATATCGAACTGCAAGAGAGGAGAATAGAACTGTCCCGTGTGATGCTTGTTACCGAAAAACCAACAGCTGCAAGGAAGATAGCTTTTGCGCTGGATGATTCTAGGTCTCCGCAAGAAATCAAGAAAGGGAAGACAAGCTATTTCGAATGTAAACGTGGAAATGATGAGCTTGTAGTAGTCTATGCATTAGGGCATTTATTCGAACTCCAGCAGACTGAGAAGGGATGGACTTACCCACGTCTTGAGAATAAATGGGTTCCAAAATACGAGGTTGACAAGAAAGCAACTAACATCAAACCCATAATAGCCCTGATAAAGAGGTTATCAAAAAATATCGACAAATTCGTGGTAGCCACCGATTATGATATCGAGGGTAGTTTGATTGGTTACCTTACTTTGTTGTATGCTTGCAAAACGGATCCAAATAATGCCGCAAGAATGCGATTCTCATCCTTGACTGAAAATGAGCTGGGACATGCTTTTGACAATATGGATACCCTTGATTTCCCATTGATAGAATCAGGCCAAGTTCGACATGAGGTTGATTGGTTATATGGAATCAATATGACCAGAGCTCTTACACTTTCGATAAAGAAAGCAGCAGGCTGGTTCAAGATAGTATCCACAGGGCGAGTTCAAGGTCCAGCTCTTTCATATGTAGCTCAACGAGAGAATGAGATCAATCTCTTTGTACCATTACCGTATTGGATGATTCAAGTACTTGCGCATCATAATAACAAGGAGTTGGAATTAGAATACTTCAAGAAACGAATCGCTACTATGTCAGATGGAGAAGCAGTAGTTGAGAGTCTTTCTGGACAGACTGCCATTGTAGACAAGGTTAGTAGACGCACGGTCACTCAACAGCCTCATCCACCCTTCAGCCTTAGTTCGCTCCAATCTGAAGCGTATAGGCACTTGGGTTACAAACCAAGTCGAACTCTAGCTCTTGCACAGTCACTCTATCTCAACTCAGCAATATCATACCCAAGAACAAGTAGTGAACAATTGCCCGACACTTTGGATTACAAAGCTATTCTCACTGGACTAAGTTCGATGAAAAATTATACAACTATGGCAAAAACTGTACTGAAAGGACCTCTCAAACCAATCCAAGGAAAGAAGACGGACCCTGCACATCCTGCAATCCATCCAACAGGTGAAAAACCAGCAAAACGACTCACTCCAAGTGAAAAGAAGTTGTATGATTTGATTGTGCGAAGATTCTTCTCTGTTTTTGGCGAGCCTTTAGTCAAAGATCATCTTAGAGCAGATATTGTGTGTGAGAATCATAAACTCTACACTAGAGGTCTTCAGATTCAAAAACTGGGTTGGGCAGAGTTTTACGGACCGTTCTTCAAGACAAAGGAGAAGGCACTACCAGACATTAATGAAGGAGATTCTGTTCATCTTACTTCTGTGGATGCTGAAGAGAAGCATACTCTACCTCCAGCTCGATTCAATCCAGCTAGTCTTCTGAAGTTACTTGAACGAGAGAATCTAGGAACTAAATCTACTAGATCAAGAATTGTAGATTCTGTGAGATCAAGGGGTTATACCATTGGAGACAAGTTCGAGCTATCTACTCTTGGATATGCACTGTATGAAACACTAGACCATTACATGTCAGTCATGCTTTCTTCAGAAATGACCAGACAATTAGAGAAAGAAATGGAAGATATCCAACAGAGAAAGACTGATCGAGATACCGTTCTTGCCAAAATTAAAACTAGTTTACTCGCAATTTTGGTAGAATTCAAAGAAAAAGAGGACAGAATTGGAGAAGATCTAGTAAAAGGACTACAGAGATATTGGAAAGAAACTGAAGAACTTGGATCGTGTCCAAAATGTGGAGATGGAATTCTTAGAATAGTACAATCTCCGAAGACCGGCAAGCGTTTCGTTGGTTGTTCGAACTACAAAGATGGAGTCTGCGACCAAACTTTTCCCCTCCCGCAAAAAGGAACAATCACACCTCTTGAGAAAGTATGTCCTCATTGCGACCATCAAATGATTAAGGTAATTTCAGGCAGGCGAGCATGGGAAACCTGTATCAATTGGACTCAGTGCCCAGGAAGACAAGAGGACCTGAAAGCTCTTGATGAGCGAAGAGCTAAGCAGTCTAAGAAAAAGGCAGGAGAGAAGAAATCATGACTGAATGCCCAATTTGTGGAAGAGGCCGACAAGAGAAGTTCTGTTCTTATCATCAGACTGCATTTGATAATATGAAAGAGATGCATACTAAATGGGAAACTGCTGCAGGCCTTTCTTGGGAAGATTATCTAGACAAAATCGGTCAGCTAGAGGACACTGGTAGATGGATACGAGAAGTAATCGAGTTCATCACGCAACAAGATGGTCTCTGAGAAAAGATAGAAGCTCCATCATAACATCACGATTGAGTTGGGGTAACCCTGAAACCACCATGCATGTGTTGTTGGTCCAAGATGCAATTCTTTCTGCAATTGTTCTAACAAGTGTGGTGTCCAAGCCCATGGTGAACAAAGCAGTTGATGTGGGTTCTGAACGACCTTGACCTGGAGGAATAGCAACCGCAGAAATTCCCAAACGGTATTGTTCTTTTTCTGAAAATAACATCAATAATCCATTCTCAAGGTTCAGAATTCGTATTTTGACGTTACCAATGGAGGTTTCTGCGATTAGTTCAGAGATATCATCAAAGCTCATTATGACCACAATCAAGATAGGATATGCACTAGAATAAATCACTACCGACAGTTCAAGATCGATTTGTTTCGCGCCAGAAAACAACATGGTTATCAAGGTCATAGAGGCATTCACCTTTGAAGTTCCCATGACTACTAGTTCTAATAGATTCAAGGAGTTCTTTCCATATCCTACACCACGTAAGGGTCAGAAGGAGATGATGCTCGCAATAGAGGAGGCTGTTAGAACTGGAGTGAATATCTGCTCAGAAGCACCCAACGGATTTGGAAAGACCTGTGTGACATTAAGTAGTGTTCTTCCTTGGGTCAAAGAGAATGATGGGAAAATTCTCTACTGTGCAAGAACACATAGACAACTGGATCGTGTTGTTGAAGAGTTAGTTGAAATTTCCAAACGTCAAGATGTTTCAGGAGTTTCATTCCGCGGTAGAAGGCATATGTGTCTTAATCCATTTGTCATCGAGAATTCAGATATGGTAGCACCGATAAGCGAGGTGTGTGGACAACTAAAGGCTACGGGTAGATGTTCATACTATGAAAAGCTCAAGAAAGCTGGAGAACCTGAAGACCTGATAGAAGATCTCGAAAAGAAGGTCTTAACCGCACCAGAGATTGTGGAGATTGCGAAGAGCAAATCAATTTGTCCTTATGAGATGGCTAAACGCTTGGCAAAAGTAGTAGATGTTGTAGCACTCTCCTATCTGTATGTGTTCGATCCATGGATTCTCGAAGTTTTTGTACCTGATCTTGGAACACCTCTATCAAAGATTGTACTTGTTCAAGATGAAGCACATAATGTTCCAGCAACAGCTTTAGACTCAGCAAGTGATTCGTTGACCATAAGAATAGCAAGACAAGCTACTAGAGAGGCGAGCTCAGGCCCATTCAAGGATGGAACATCTTACGAGTTCAGCCGTTCACTGACAATGAAACTGCAAGAGATATCTTCTGATTTGAAGGACAATGATGAGAAAGTAGTCAACCCACGAGAAATTGTAGATATGGCTATCAAATCAGCCAGCCTTGATTCAGGAGAAAGGGTTCTGCGTCATATGCAGGATCATGGAGCGAAGATTAAGAAGGGGCTCCTCAAGGCAGGAAAATTCCCGCGATCTGCGATACATAGAGTAGGAGAGTTCTTGTTAAACTGGCTAAGGTGCGCAGACAAAGAGAATTATGCCTTTATCCTATCATCATCAACCACTAGAGGCGGTACAAAGAGAGTATCTCTTAATCTCAATGCATTAGATCCGACTTCTGTTACATCTCCTGTTCTGAGTATGGTCCATAGTTCGGTTGCGATATCTGGAACATTATCACCCATTGATGCCTATTCTGAGATGTTAGGGTTTAGTTCGGAGTCAGTAAAAGCTACATTCCAGAGCCCATTTGCAATTACAAATAGACTTGGGCTAGTAGTTGGTGGATTAGATACATCATTTCAAAATAGGAATGGTGGTACTTTTGCTAGAATGGTGGATCATTGTCTAGCCGTTGTTAATGCTACACCAGGAAATACTGGTATCTTTACTTCAAGTTACTCTATTGGTAGATCTCTTGTGGAAGCGGGATTTGAGAAGCGATTGAAAAGAGAATTCTTCGTTGAACGCCCAGGGATGAAAGGCACAGACAATGATAAGATGATTGAGAAGTTCAAAAGCAAGGGTGAGAAAGGTGGTGCTGTATTATTAGGTGTACAAGGAGGGCGAAATTCAGAGGGTGGTGATTTTCCAGGCGCTACAATGGAGAGTGTTGTTGTTGTTGGTGTCCCCTATGCCAGACCTACTCCTAGTATGGAGGCACTGATTGCATATTATGACTCTAGATTCAATCAGAAAGGTAGAGATTATGCATATGTGTTACCTGCTATGACTCGAGCAATTCAAGCTGCAGGAAGACCTGTACGAAGATTGGATGATAGAGGAGCAATTGTGATGCTTGATCAGAGATTCGCATCGAATTATTTGTCGCGATTTATCCCCTCATGGCTAAAAGAAGTGTTACAAGTAATTCCAGATAATCCAAGTGATTTGGCACATCAGGTTGAGAGCTTTTTTATGACTTAGGACTGTGAAATTGCATCCTCAAGTGTACTATCCCCTTCAAGTAAAGCACGTGCTTCAGCCGATGTGATTGATTTCTTGCCTTTTGTTAATCGAGTTACATATCGTTTTACTGACTGGATATACCCTGCTTTTGCTTCAACACTTAGATCAGAATCAGATACGGGTCGTCCAGTTCGTCCAGCAATGAGTATAGCTGCAGATTCATCAGACTTGGCTCCACCGATGATTGTTGTCTTATGCTCGTTGACTAGTTGGATGGAGGGTATTATCTTGTTATTCTTAATGGAGCGTAATAGAAGAGCTGCATAGAGTTTGGAACCAGTCCCAACGCGAATGAGTATCTGACAATCAGGAAATAGCGTTGTTGTGTAATCAATCAGTGTTTGAGTTAGAATTGCTACAGCTTCAGGCGATGTGAGAGCACTACTATAAACGGGGACTCTATCAATTACCAGAGCAACGCCAAATGTCATTCCAGGATCTATACCTACTACTGCTTTGGATGGGGTTTGTAAATCGTGCAGTTTCGACATTATTTCAATTCTAGCGAAATCAGTATCGAAATCTTCTGTGACTTCGATTTTACCATTATGTTCTTTGGAGTTATCATCAGGTCCTGTAATCACAACATGAGCATGTGCGCATCTATGGTCTAATGGAGAACAAATAACGAATTTAATCTCAAGTGCCTTTAGAAGCTGTACAATACGATAGAGTATCTTCGGGTTTTCGGTGGCAACTGCAGCTTCCCATTTTGGCATGAATTGGCTCCTTCTAGATATGCTTATCACTAAGGGGTTATGTTGAACAAATAGTGAAGCATTTTTGATTCTTCCGTCAGGCGTTTCCCTTCTGGATCGAATAATGAATGGTGGTCTGAATACTGGGATATTCACCCATGTATATGGTGAGGCAGCAGCAGGAAAGACTACTTTTGGTTTGCAGTTTGTGAGAGCAATGTGTAGACAGGAAATAGGAACCATCTACATTAATTCAGAAGCAACATCACCTGTTGAACGCTTGGAGCAAATGACCGGAAAACAATTCAATGACCTTGAAACCCTAGTTAAGATATTTTTGCCAAAAGGATTCAGTGAACAAGGTGTATTGATTGATGACTTAGAATTGTATATTCGTGATGATATGCGGCTTATTGTGATTGATACCCTCACAAAGTATTACAGATTAGCACTTGAAGATAAAAAAACGAACTATGCCAATCACCGTGAACTAAATCGTCAAGCAGGAGTTCTAAAGGGATTAGCTAGGCAACGTGATGTAGCAGTACTAGTACTTAATCAGGTCACATCCAAAATGAAAGGATCGAATGACTTTGAGCCTGTTGCTGGCAACATTCTAGATTATTGGTCAGATTATGTGATTAAAATGAACGTAGGAAAATCCTCGGGAGAACGATTATTGAGAAGAATTGTGCCAGAGGGAGATAGATCAGAGGGTCGACTCTTCCTTACCGAGGAAGGATTCTCAGTTGAGCGTACCCTTGAGAAAGAGTGAAATTAGCTTGGTCAACCGCAGACATGGAGCTCAGTAAATGTATGAAGCACTTGCCCTTTTAGAATTGGCAGTATGGTTTGGACTTCCAGCTTGGATTGCAAATGCAACACCGGTCTTAGGTGGTGGTGGAAAAGCGATTGATGGAGGGCGATTCCATAGCGATGGTCGTAGAATTCTTGGTGATGGAAAAACAATTCGTGGTTTCATCGTTGGTATTTTCTTTGGAATATTGACTGGACTTGGGCAGATGCTTGCAGCTCCGTATTTACACCCTCTACTAGCCCAGTATGTCACTGTAACACCTGAAATGGAATTAGTTCTCTATATGCAACTCCCTGTAGCAATTCTCATGTCTTTTGGAGCTCTAACAGGAGATATTGTTGGTTCATACATCAAGAGACGTGTTGATGTTAAGAGTGGTGACCCTTCTCCCTTTATGGATCAACTCGGTTTCATACTAATGGCTCTGATATTTGCTTATCCATTAATTCATCCAGAAGCAATCTATGTGGTAATTCTCATTCTGGTCACACTTGCTATCCATTGGATTAGCAATGCCCTGGGATATCTTCTAGGACTCAAGAAAAATCCTTGGTAAACCGGATTATCTAAATTATCTGTTCAAAGATAAACATAAAAGGTATCTCAAGACTGATGTCCGTACAAGTAGTTTCACTACCTAGACCGTATGTCTGAGTGGAATACTGATACTCTCGAATTATTATCGAACCGGAGTAATATTGACAATGATGGTAAAAGACTGCATGCAATCAGAAGTGGTTTTCATTTCGGTACCTGGAACAAGAGAAGACGTTCTGATAATGATGGCAGAGAAGCAAGTCAATGGTGTCCCAGTTGTGAAAAAGGGTTCAAAGACCTTGGTAGGTATTGTAACCAGAACAGATCTTCTGACAAAAGTAGATGAAAATCAACTTGCGATGCTGATGAACAGAGACCCTGATACTGTCACTCCAAGAACTGACCTAAAGACCGCCACCAAGATGATGATTGAGAAGAACTACAGAAGACTTCCTGTTGTTGAAAAGGGTAATCTTGTTGGTATGATTTCGGTTCCCGATATTCTTGGAGCTACGTTAGAAAACAATGAAGAAGTCGGTTCGAAAGAAATTATTGATTTTGTCACGAGAGAGATAACTGCAGTTTGGGAACAGACTCCGCTCCCTCTAACCTACATGGTAATGGATATGGCAGGGAAGAATGCACTTGTTCTAATCAATGAAGGTGGAGGAGTATCAGGAATGATCACTGTCAGTGATTATATTCGACTCTCAGAAGTAACTGTTGAAGATAATATATCAACAACTTTCAGTGGCCAAGATAGTACAGTTGAATGGGGTTGGACATCGAAGGATTTCCTCGTTGTAACGAAGAAGATTCTCAAGCTACCTAATATTCCAGTTTCAGAAACAATGACGAAGAATATAATCAGTTTGAATGAACTTACAACAATTTCCGAATTTGTAAGAACTATCCGAAAGGAAGACATTGATCAAGCTCCAGTCCTCTCTGTAACTGGCAATCTGCTTGGTATGATTGAGGACCGCAATCTGCTAGAACTAGCACTTGAAGTTCAAAAGGATTAGTTCTAGAAAAAGTCGGTCAAAGTCGTTTGTTCAGAAACAAATAGAGAATCAAGTGATGCACTGATTAGTTTCAGACGTTCCTGCATATATTCGTCAAGACCATGGTCATGAATTATCTTCTCAGTTACACGGAGATATTTTGAGATATTCTTCTGTCTCACTGTAAGAGATAGTTTAGACTCACCACAGATACATTGGCCCGAGATTGGTACTCTTCGATATGTACGATTGCACTTCAGGCATCGGATTTTTTGTGTAGAATATGCTCGTAAGTTCCCGCGGATGTCACGGAAGAAATGAGTTGACAAGACGCGTTGAGCTACATCGGGTGCATCTACAGCGTTAATCAATGTAGCAAGGCGTAATTGAGCCTTAAGTTTGTCATCCATCGTTTCTAGAATTTTGTATCTAGAATTCTTAGGCCCAATATCAAAAGAGGTTGTGCTATGAGTGAAACCAAATCCTTCGTATTGTGCAGGAGAATTTAGACGTGACGATATAATGTCAACAAGACCCTGAACATCTTTTGGATGTCGAGCTTCGGATACCATCTCATAAAATTGAGCAGGATATCGTCTGCAGACCTCGATATTATGACTCTCATCATCTACTTCTGTAGGATTAAGGATAACTGATAGAACGAGTGGTGCATCCATGAGGCCTCCTCGACCAGCAGGAAGATAGCTCTTTGAGAAGTTCAATAGTGCATCAAGAACTAAAATCAATGCATCTTCGTCACCATCGCAGTTTCTACGTTTTGCAGCATGCCAGTATGGATGAGCGTAGCAAACACTTGCATTAGTGAAACCAACTAGCCTTCCTATAATTCCTGCAGAGGTGTGTGGAGCAAGACCAATAACAAGTTGACCAATAACATCTTCCAGAGAATTGAAGTTGTAGTATCTAGGAAGTTTGTACATCTTTTCTAGGCAATCATCAACAAACCGACCAACTCTAAGGAGGTAATCAGCGCCGTTTTCAGGAACTATAACATCTTGTACTTTCAACTCAAGTATTTGATCTTCTGAGATTAGTGGAGCTCCGTCATAATCTATCACATAACCAAGTTCCCGGAGTCGACTAACTGGAACACCAATTTCCTTTGGAGTGAAATGGGTTAGAGGTGCATCTGTTGCATCAAACCTTGCTGTGCCATCACGATAGCAGTAAACATTATGCTTGGCTCTGAGAATGCCCTTACCTAGATATTCCGGAATCTTGTAATCACTTGTTAAACCAAGAACTCCGCGTACGCCATGTGTTTCAAACTCACCAACCTCACCCTTCACTCTTTCAAGCAGAGCTTGCAAATCAACAGGGACCATTCGAGTCTTTCGAATTTTATTGATCTCATGACTGACAGGACACATTCCTTTAGCTGGGTCAATTGCACGTCCACAACCTTCCTCTCCGCACCAAAGCTCAATTTCTGTGTGCGAACCACACTGGGGACATTTTGATTCAAAGGTCTTTAGCTCACAATCAGGACATTTACGGGCAACCAGTTCAACTTTGACACCAGAAGTTCCGGGAGATTTTGTATCAGTGTCATTATTCTCGTCAAATGAATCAAGCGTTGAGATGTATTGGACACTCTTAGCAACTTCATCTATTCTTCTTTCAGACCCTTTGGAACGGCCAACAGGAAAAAGTGATTGCACAGGAGGTCTCATTCTACGTTCTTCTGCTTTCTCGGGACGACCCATTCTTGCACCAATTGCGAAGCCTATCTTATCTTGAAGGAGAACTTCGGATACAGAATTCATCATAGCAAGTGTGTCTTTTCCTTTGGGGGATTTTGTTTCAGGTCCCAGCTGTGCTAGGATAGGTATAGGATCATCAGTTAGAATTACTTTCTTACGGTCATCCGAAAACCTGTGGGGGATTCCAACTCGTTCTAACATGGTTTTGTATGTATTAACAAATGGAAGTATAATATGTCCATCATGTTTCTTACTGATTTTGTGTTTAGAAAGTAACCATTTTCGTAGTTTCTGGATTTCATCCGTTGACAGCGCAGCCCATCTATAGAGATAATATGGATGTAGGGGTATCTTCAATTTCTTTGAGAGATGTACTGCTTGAGCGGGTGTTGGTAGAATAGTTAGAGGAGACTCAATGAAAGTGTTAGGTGATTGATGCGTTAGGTCCGATCCCTTCATTCGGTTTGTGAGTTGGGTAGTGGACAGATTTGAGATTGCATGTTCTAAATCATGGGACCACCATTCTTCACAGTAACCTGAGGGCGCTAGTGGATGATTGTTCTCAATGAATTCCCCCAATGCAACAAGAATATCTCCGACATACAGTATCTGCTCAATCTTCCCTTCATAACCACGAGCGTCATCTAATCCAGTGAATCGTATAACAGAACCATCTTTCAGAAGAACAATCGGACCTTCAATAGAATCAACTGGTGCAACTATTGATCCTTTTCCTGGACGTTCAGTACGAATGTGAGTTCCTGGAGCCAGGAATTCTTCAAGAATGAACATTGTAGCTGGATGTACACCCACACCTGCAAGACCCGTGTTTCTTGAACGACCATACCTAAGTCTGAAACCACCCAGTCTCTGTGGATGTGAAAATACTGGTCGCCCACCAATTACATCAGCTAGATAGTCATCTTTTGGTTCTAGTTTCTTATCTGCAGAGTCCTCTTTCTGGGCAGAATCTCTAGACATTTTTGAGGCTAAATCGTCTAGCCACTCCCATCCTTTGATATCTGCTTCATTTACGATTTTTGTTAGCTTTGCAGCTCTTCCTACTACTCCATCATTGAGCACAAGAACTGAACCACCTCGAACACGATTGGTTTCAATCCGTTCTAGGTCTCGACCACCTGATACTTCAAATGACTCGGTTGGGTCGCCAGTAAGCATTATGGGCAATCTTTCAGCAGCAAATTTGATGAGTTCTGGATGTACAGGATATTGAAGATGCACATGACGTGCGTAAAGCTCCACTTCCTCTAAAGCACGTTCTGTTTCTTCTTCTGTAGATTTGAAAGGAGGTAGTTCTAGTACCTGACGAACATAGTCTGCAACAAGGACCGTCATTGCAGCCTCAGTTCCACCAGCAGCACGGATTGGACCTGCCAGATAGAGAGCAAGATAGCGATTCTCACCTGAACCTCTAATTCTAACTCTTGCTATTCCTTCAAGAGGAGCAGCTGTAATACTTTCAGTGAGGATAGCTAAAGCAACTCGGACAGCTTTCTCAGCTGCTTTTTCGGCGTCAGTTAACCCACCTAGAGTGCCTTCTGCAATTTCCTTTGCTACTTGAAATGCAACCTGTTCTCTGGACATATCTTTCTGTAACTCTCGAATTCGCTTTGCAACACCTTTTGGACCTTCAAGAGTAGCTTCAACTCGTGCAGCAACGTCATGTGCAGGAGGAATTTCCACCCTTGTAGTTGGATCATAACCCTGCATTCGCGCTACTTCTGCAACAGCATAGATTCTACCAATTTCTTCGTTTAGTGATTCAAAATATTGACTGTAGGCGAGACTGTGTGGAGGGAGTTCATGTTCTGATTCTGTCACAATGAGTCATGCTGATTCTAGCATGTTCCGTATTCTGTGTTTCGCTTTAGGGACAGTAAAATTCTCCAAGCTCGTCATCATTGAGCAGATTACTTTAAAGCCTCCAGCAAGGTTTCACTAATAGACTAAACGCCACCAATTACTTGGAGGAAGGTGCCAGATTTGCTCACTCTCGAAGAAACAATTGAATTAATTCTGAAGCATAAATCGGAATACGAACGTAATGATATCCTGACGATGATTCAGGAAAAACGTAATGAACTAGGTCCAGAAGTCATCAATGATGAATCAGCAGCCATGATTGTGGCAAGAGAACTTGGTGTAGACTTGTACAAAATGTCACCAAGTGCGCGCCAGAGAATTGAGGATATATCTGAATCAACCAAGAATGTTGCAGGACTTGTAGGCAAGGTTGATAGTATTGGTACAGTAAGAACCTTCTCACGAAAGGATGGTGGAGAAGGTATGGTAGCCAGCATCTTCATCTCAGATGAAACTGGCAGTATCAGAGTTGCGCTTTGGGATGACATGACCAAGGCAATATCTGAGGATCACATTTCGGTTGGAAGTATCATTCAGGTTCGAGGAGCATACGTCAAGATGGGACTCGGAAACACTATTGAACTCAATCTGGGCCGAATGGGGACCATCAGACAACTCGAAAACGATGAGATTGAAGAGCTTGGTGTTGATTTCAGCACTGCATCAAAAGATGTAATGAAAGTAAGCGAACTCCAAGAAAATACCTATGATGTATCTATCAAGGTAAAGATACAGAGGGTATTCAGAGTTTCAACATTCACCAAAAAGGATGGTAATGATGGAAAAGTACTCGCAATGGTTGTTGCAGACGATTCAGGAAGTACCCGCCTTGTTTTTTGGGATGAAAAAGCAGATGAAGTCGATGGAATTGCAGCTGGAGAAGTCATTAGAGTAGATCATGCATATACAAAACCAAATCGTGATGGAACTGAAACTGAAATCCATGTTGGTAGATCATCTACAATTGAGCGCGGACTTAAAGATAAAATCGATGCAACAGTATCAACTCCAACATTCTCAGGTAGTACAGAACCTCTCGGTATGAAGAAAGTAGCCGAGTTAGAAACAGGAATGAACGACGTAGACATAGAGGGAAAGATTGCTACGATTTATGAGGTGAAGACCTTCACACGAAAGGATGGTGGAGAAGGTAGTGTACAAAATATTGTGATTGCAGATAAGACAAGCAAGATTAGGGTGACTTTCTGGAGTGAAGATATTGAACAGATTGCAAAAGCAAAGGAAGGCGACGTGATTCGGATTCTTCATGGATATGTGAAAGAAGGTTTCAGGGGTGGAGTTGAATATCAAGTAGGAAGGAAGTCAGAGATTACATTGAACCCCAAAGGGTCAAAATTGAAACAACTTGATTTGTCAAAAATCACTGAAGATGTATCATCATCATCGGGTACTGGAACTAGCTTTGAGCCCATTGGAAAAACAAACATCGGAGATCTTGCCCTAGGAATGGGAGATGTTGATGTAGAGGGAAAAGTAGTAACTGCTTATGATGTAAAAACTTTCACCAGAAAAGATGGAGATGAAGGGAAACTAAGGAATGTGGTCATTGCAGATCAGACTAGCAAGATTAGAGTGACCTTCTGGGGCGATGATGTGGAAACAGTCGCCGATATTCAGGAAGGTGATGTGATCAGAATTCTCCACGGTTATGTGAAAGAAGGTTACAGAGGTGGTTTAGAGTACCAAGTGGGTCGAAAGGGAGAGATTGTGCTGAATCCCAAGGATTCTGACCTCAAACAGTTAGATCTAACAGATGTTGCCTTTGAAACTGTTGCAACTAAGGCTTCGAGGGTTCTTATTGGTGAAATAGATGAAACCAATGAGGGAAGAAATGTTGAGATTTGTGGAATAATCGTAGATATGGGACAGAATCGTGTCTATTACGAAGCATGTCCAACATGTAACAAGAAGCTTGAAGCTGTTGATGATGGCTATACTTGCAGATCATGTGGAAAAGTGGAGAAACCAGAACCACGAATGCTCTACAAGATAACAATTGATGATGGTTCAGGTTCAATTCGAGCGACATTGTTCGGTCAAGTTGGTGAAAAACTTCTTGGAATGACTGCTGAGGAGGCTCAAAAATTAATAGCGAAATCAGGTAAGGATGATGAACCGATTAGAGCAACCTCTGACAAGATACGTGGTAGATACATTGCAATGCATGGACGTGTCAAGAAGTTTGGAGATGCTATCGAGATATCCTCGAATGGGTTTGAATTTGCAGATCCACTTCAAGAAATCAAACGTCTAAAAGAAGTAATTCAGAAAGAAGTAAGCTAGAATAAGAATAAAGTGGAGTCTGCACCTCAATAAAGGGCAGACTTCACTTATCTCAAGCACTTGTTTCGATGAGGGTTTCTAATCCATCAAGAAAAGCTTTCACGTCGTCCATGTTATTGTAAAGATAGAAGCTTGCACGGGCTGTACCCTTCTTTGGATCAATTCCCATCTGATAATGAAACGGGCCGGCGCAATGCCATCCGGAGCGCACCATAATATTGAATTCATCATTGAGGAATGTTGCCACATCATGTGCTGACGGGACTGTGTCTACACTAAATGTAACTAGACCTGTTTTGATGCTGATATCCTCAGTTCCCAGAATATTAACATGTTCCATATCAAGCATCTTCTTTAGTGCTACTTCTAGAAGCGACCGTTCATGTTTCTCGATTTTGTGCATTCCAATTGATTGAAGATATTCAGCTGCTGCCCCTGCACCGATAGCACCAGCATAGTTCTGAAGACCAGCTTCAAATTTTTCGGGCGGTGGTAGATATTCGGGCATTATCTTACCATCTACAAATTTGACGTCACTGACTGTGTCGCCACCATAAAGAGCCATTTTCATTGATTCAAGATGTTCCATCTTACCATAAAGAACTCCCATGCCTGTAGGTCCACACATTTTGTGAACTGAGATTGCAGAGAAATCTACATCTGCTGCTTGAACATCAAGAGGATGATGGGGAGCATATTGGGCATCATCACACATCACAAGAGCTCCACGATCGTGAGCGATTTCGACAATATCTTTCATCGGGGCTACAGTTCCTGTGACATTGGATGAGTGAACAACAGATACCAGACTTGTTTTGCTGTCAATTGCATTCTTCCAGTCTTCAAGATCAAAAGTTCCATCATTTTGAGCTTTAACAATCTCAATCTCTAAGCCATCTCTCTTTGCCCTCTCAACAAAAGGAAGAGAACCACTATGATGTTCAAGAGAGGTGGTAATGATTTTGGAACCTTTTGGTAAATCAACAGAACTTGCTACAATATTTAGTGATTCTGTTGCATTTCTGGTCCAGATGCATTCCTCTTCACGAGCTGCGTTCAGGAATTTGGCAAATTTCCCTCGCGCTGCGGTGTATGCTTCAGAGGCATCCTTTCCAAATCTATGGATACTTCTACCACCACAGGCAGGATACATCTCATAGTATTCATTCATGGCATCAATAACCTGTCGAGGTTTAAGTGCCATACATGCACTGTCCAGATAGACGACTGGACGACCGTTTATTTTTCGTTCGAGAGCTGGGAAATCTCCCCTAATCTTTGTCCAGTCAACCATTGAGATCAATCCTAGACGAGTTGCCACCTATAGCCTCCCTTGCCAAACTTCTTAGTTATGAGGCCTTGCTCGACAAGCTGATTCGCAGCTGCAACAAATGCATCTCCGCCAGCACAATCCGTACAGATATCCGCATATTCCTTCTTGCGAGCTAGTTCGAGAATCTCTGTAGTAGTTAATGATTCAGCAGTTCCAAGAACCTTGAGCACACACTGGGCGTTGTTTGAGAGGTCTGACATGGTCAATCGAGCCGGCACATTCGGCAATAAGAAAGCTTCGAAATGGATGACGTGTCACTTAACAAAATGCTTAAATTAACACCTGAGCCGCAAAGCCTGCTCATTTCTTTCGGGGCTCATGTTCTGTTAGGTGTGAAATAGATATAGGTGAATCATAATGGGAAGAAGACGAAGACAAAAAGTACGTCGCCGACCACAGAAACGCATTCCAGATGTTTATCCATGTCCAGACTGTGGAAATACTGCAATCAAAATCCAACTCTATAGAGATAATGGAATGGCAACCGTAAAGTGTGGGTCATGTGGAATAGAAATGACAATCGATGAAGTCAACCCCTTGACTGAGCCTGTAGATATTTATGGATCATTCATAGACAAGTTCTACGAACGTCGCAGTGTTGAAGCATAATCAGTACAGCTGTTATTATTCAGCAATGATTATAAGCGGACCTAGTCCGAGGGCACAAGATTGCAATGCAGATTGAATCCTTTACCTCAATATACTTCATCTTGCTAATGGCAATGGGTATTCTAGCAGTTTTACTCACGATGGGATACATGATTTATGGTGAAGAAGAAGAAGAATAGTTTACCGGGACGTTATTCCCAATGACAGAATCTGTTATACGAACTGCTTTTGATAATATTGCTTCACACATTTCTAATATTGACAGTATTAGATCACTAGTTGATACACTAGAGTCTGCCAATCTGCCAACTGATGAGGTCATTGATACTTTGCAGAAAAAGATTGAAGACGCAGAGGTGACTCTCAGGACCGACATACGCATCTTAATCAATGAATGTCGTCATCTGGAGAGTAGGATGAAAAGCTGATGAGTGCACGCACTCCCCTGAGTAAAGAGATGGTCCAATTTCTCAAGTTAAAAGGAATTGTAAAACCTACACCTATTCAGGAAAAAGCAATCCCATTATTGCTTAGGGGAAAGAATAATTCACTACTTCTTGCACCTACAGGGAGTGGAAAAACTGAAGCTGCACTTCTACCACTCTTGAACACGTTGCAACAGATGAGTAAGGAAAGAGAATTGTTTGGATTCTACATTATCTATATCACTCCTCTAAAAGCACTGAATCGTGATGTTTTCAAAAGAATCATTGAACTCTGTGAACATCTTGACATAACTGCCGATGTTCGTCATGGTGATACAACACAATATGCCAGAAGAAAACAGGCAATAAAACCCCCAAACTTATTGATCACTACTCCAGAAACACTTCAAGCAATTCTTCCAGGAAAGCGGCTCAGGTATCATCTCAAAACAGTCTTTGCGGTTGTTGTAGATGAAGTACATGATTTAGCAAGTAGTAAGAGAGGAACCCAGCTAAGTTTGGGATTAGAGCGTCTAGAACGTTTAGTCGGCTCAAAAATAATGCGCGTAGGACTATCTGCAACTGTTGGAAATCCGAAGGAAGTAGCTAAACTTCTAGGAGGAAATAAGGATATCAAGACTGTATGGGCAGGATATGATGATAGAAAGGTAGATCTTCAGGTAGCAATGCCCGCACCAACTGACCAGCATAAGAAACTGGCTCGAAAATTGTCATACCCGCCTCATTCTATGGCTAGACTAGAAACTATTGTGGATTTGATTGAAAAACACCAATCCACTCTTGTCTTCACTAATACACGATCCTTTGCAGAAGTTCTTGGTGCAAAGATGAGAGCTTTGAAACCACCTTACGAGTTTGATGTACATCATGGTTCATTGTCCAAAGACGCGCGTCTTTCCGCGGAAGATAGGTTGAAGACTGGAGTTTCTAAAGCAATTATTGCAACATCAAGTCTAGAATTGGGCATCGATATAGGACAGGCCGATCTTGTAATCCAATATTCATCTCCCAGAGAGGTTTCTAGATTAGTTCAACGCTTTGGGAGATCAGGTCATGGTATAGGGCGCATATCAAAGGGGGTTGTAATCTCAACCATAAATCTAGATGATATTTCAGAGTCTGGGGTAATTATCAAACGTGCCAAGTCGAATAAGGTAGAGAATGCGAGAATACCAAAGAAGGCGTGGGATGTTCTTTGTCATCAAATAACAGGAGTGCTTCTTGATTGTGATACGATTGAGAAAGAATCATTGTTGGAAGTTGTGAATGCGGCCTATCCGTTTTCAGAGGTATCAGCAGCAGAGCTTGATACACTTCTGAAATTTATGGAAGGAAGACGTCTTCTTGAACTACATGATTCCGAGGTTTCTAGAGGTGCAAGAACACGAATCTTCTATTATGATCGACTAAGTACGATTCCTGACACTAGACAAGTTAGTGCAGTAGATATTACAACACGTACATCAATTGGCGTTCTCGATGAGGATTATGTAGCTGCAAATGTCGAACCAGGTTCGGTATTTGTCATTCGTGGGAGACCCTGGAATGTTGTTAGTATTGATGATGAAAGTGGGGAAGTGATGTGTGCTCCAGCAACAAGCACCGACACTGATGCACCAAGGTGGGTGGGAGAGATGATTCCAGTACCCTTTGAGGTGGCTTCGGATGTTGCAAAGATGTGGAACTCAATTCTCGATCAAAGTATCGGGAATATTGATGCTTGGTTGGCGGATTTCGGAATATTGGGTGAGTCTACTAAGCATCTTGTTGAAACGCTCAGACAGAGTAAGGATGTATTAGGAGAAATTCCTTCGCCAGATTTGTACATCTTGGAAACATTTGGTGCAGGTATAGTTCTACATTCTCCGTTAGGAACTAGAGCAAATGAAACCTTGGGAATAGTGATAGCTGCTCTTCTAACAACACGTCTGGGTATTGTAGTGGCAGTTGAAAGAGACCCCTATCGTATCTTGTTTACAGCCAAGGAGGGATTGAAATCAAGTCATATACTTGATGTACTCAAAGATTATTCCGGCGATCAGGCTTCACACATACTACGAATAGCTGTAAAACAAACTCAAAATTTTGCGTCAAGGTTTGTTCAAGTTGGTCGTAGAATGGATATCATACGAAAAGATGCAAAGTCAAAACAGGTTCCCGTTAGGTGGCTCATCAAGTCATTCGAGAAGACTCCTGTATTTGAAGAAGCAATGCGAGAGGTCCTCGTAGAGAAGATGGATGAAAAGAGAGCCATGGAGGTCTTTGATAGATATTCTGAAGGAACTCTTAATTTTCATGAAGTGAAGACATTGAAGCCATCTCCTTTAGCGCGATTAATAATAGAAGAAAAGACTCGTTTTGAAGTGATGGGGGAAATCACAGAAGAGGATGAAGTATTGCGAATGATCGAAGAACGGCTTCTCTCAAAGCAGTTCAGACTGATCTGTATGGCAGAGAACCATTGGAACTCAGTAAGAACGATTACCACGCTAGAAGAGGTTGTCACCTGTCCTATCTGCGATTCAAAAATGATTGGAGTCTTACAACTTTCAGACAAGGACTTCCCAAAGTTACTTGAGAAACGCAGGAGAGGAGAACCATTAACGAAAGAAGAAGAAAAGAAATACAGAGCTGCATCGCTAACAGCAGAGCAGGTATCCAGATATGGAAAAACAGCGCTCTTGGTTTTAGCTGGTCGAGGTATTGGTGCGACAACTGCATCACGAATTCTGAGTCCAGCGTTAAAGGAAAGACTTCAAATCCTACGAGCAATAGCAAAGGGTGAGCTTCAATATGAAAGAACAAGACCCTACTGGTAAAAATCAACCCTTGATTGTATTTGCTGGAAGAAGCAATGTTGGAAAGAGTAGCACTATTCGTGTGCTTACTGGAGAGAAAGTAAGAGTAGGAAAAAAACCTGGAAGTACTCGTTGGGAGAAAATGATCAATTTAGATCCTGTAACTATAGTAGATATTCCCGGATTCGGTTTTATGAAAGGAAAAAGTAAGACCGAAATTGAAGAAACTAAGGACCGGATAATCGAAAATCTAGAAAACTGGAGTAATAAATTATTACTAGTGGTACTCATTGTTGATATTTCACTATTCAGAGTCCTCTTTGAACGATGGTCATCTCGTGGAGAAGTACCTGTAGAAGTGGAATTCTATTCGTTTCTTTGTGAGATTTCCCCTCGGGTAATAGTACTAGCAAATAAGATGGACAAGGTAAAGAAAAGACATATCGATGATGAATTGGAGTTTCTAAGGTTTCAACTAAGAGAAGCTGTAGTTAAGAGAGAACCTACAATATTATTGTCTGCTGCATCGAAAAGACAGGGCATGAGGGAATTAAGAGATCTTATTGATGAGATTCTTAAAGAAGAGGGCTTAGATAGGCCACAATGGGCCCTTACCTAAGCTTCTTCAAAAGATAGAATGCAACACCAATTATCAGAATTACACCAGAAATAATCAACATTGGAGCAATAGCACTTGGAGCTATTACGAAACCTTCGGATAGCCAATCAAGAATATTCATGAATAATTTTGAATTATCTGCAGCATTGATCCATTGAAGTTCGGATGTTGGTACATCAAGTATTCTTCCGGTAAACATCATTGTGGATCCAACCATGGTCACTCTGCTTACACCATACTCAAACGCTGAGAGCCATGTTGGAATAGTTGAATTCAATGCGGAATAAGCTAGAGGATGCAAAGCATACTCAGCAAGGGTCATGTTAGGCATGGAATAGTTACCCCATGAATTGGGATCCCTTTTGTATTGAGCAAACGTGCTTTCGTAACTATTACCAATTCCACTGGCCAATCCAATTGGCTTCAGAGTGGAGGTCATTGTTATGATTTCGTTAATATTCCTGAAGATTGGATGAGTGGTATCCCAAGTGGTGGAATCTAACTGAAAAACCCAAGGAGTAGTGTCATTCAGAGCATGGTCATAATCGAACATTGTGTCAGACCAAGTATCTGATCCAGTTTCATTGATACTGAAACGAGGTCCAGTCATGTTTATCCCATCAAGAAATGTGTTCAATGCAAAGTTGTCACCCATATCTTGCATTGGTCCGTCTGGCCAATAACTGGTATCATCAGAGATTGCAGCATCTCCAAGGAGAAACAGTGAGCTTCCATTGGCGAGCATTTCAGCAATTCCTGCGTTTTCCTCAGCACTAAAGGGACTTGAACTATCTGAACCTGCAACTATCAAAATGTCAACATCATTGAGGACTTCATCATCGAGTAAACCATCTTCATGTACATAGATAACATAACGTGTGGATGTATTCACCATGTCAAACATTAGTTTCAAACCTAATTCTTCATCAAAAGCATCAAATTGTGGTGAGTGACTTGCATCAAATAGCACAACAACTGGATCAAAATCAGCCTGAGCTGGTACTGTAGCTTGGAAACTTGAGAGAAGTATCATCAAGGCTAGAATTGTTGCAAATACTCTGGGAATCTTTTTGAACTGATTCATGGAACGCATCCGACCTCTAAGTGCTGTCAGCGAGCCAGACTTAGGGTCGTGTTTTAAAGTTATCTTCATAATTCAATGTCGAGAAAGTAATTAATCAGTCCTGCGCCATTCCACATACAACTTTCGTCTAGCAGTATCAGTGGAATCTACAGTTTCGTATTGTTCTCGAATTTCTGCAATTTGTTGAGCGAGTAAGTGATAACACATGCTACTCTCTCGAGATATTACTACTTCTTGGTAGAAACTACGACAGGTGCAATAGACCTTGGGTATCACCATATAATGACGGGCACGACCTTTCACTACCCAGGTTGTAGATTCACTAGGTTTGAACTGATATTTTTCCACTTTCTTCTCTTCAACAACACGAAGAGCTCTAACGAACTTTTTTCCATACTTGTTGCGAAAGTAATCAATGTCACTCTGTGTGAGGTTTTCTTGTGAAAGCTTCTTCTCCTCTGTTAGTGAAAGTGCCATAATCCTCTTGCATTTTCACGTACAATGAGATTAAAATGTTGTACCTTCGAACACAAATTGACAATGGAGATAATATTTGAAGACAGAGGCCTGATTATTCAGAATGAAAGTCTTTCTGCACTGATTATATCCGATCTTCATCTCGGGATAGAAGATGAGATCTCAGAAGAGAGAGGAATTCATTTTCCATTACAGGACACTAGTATCATTGACCGAATCAAATTGCTTGTCAAAAAGTATGAACTATCTACATTGTACATTGTCGGGGATGTCAAACATACGATTTTGACTGATATTCCATATAATTGGGAAATTATTCCAGAATTCATGCAAAGTCTTACTGAAATTGTTCAAACGACAATCATACCAGGCAATCATGACGGAGATCTAGAGTCACTACTTCCACGTGATGTTGAACTAGCTGATGTTCATGGAATAGTGATAGGAACTGGGAACGAGAAGGTTGGTCTCTTTCATGGACATTCTTGGCCAGCTCCAGAGTTACTTGATACTTCACTGATTATTGCTGGTCATAGTCATCCAGCAGTCAGTAGATTTAGAGTCGTATCGAAACCCGAGATTGGTCGAGGTGATAGAAGGAGGTATGCGGGCTCCGTACCTGTTGTACTAAGTTCACAATTAGGCAAGAATTGTATTCGACGTCGTCTTGGACTGTTAGAGATTCCAGATGATGATAAAGCTACACTCACTACACTACCCAGTTTCAATCAGCTTATTTCAGGAATTGCTGTGAATTCACCCCATTCTGAGTTTCAAGGTCCGCTCTTTGAAAATTCATGTGTAGATGTTCTTGAAACAGAGATATTAAGCATAGATGGGTTATACCTTGGTACTATTGGATGGATGAGAGAACGTTTTAACGAAATGATTAAATCCAAGCCAGAGAGCGAGTGATTCTAGCCATGGGTCGGTGGTCTAGCTTGGTATGATTCTTGGTTCGGATCCAAGGGATCGTGAGTTCAAATCTCATCCGGCCCACCACTACTTCTCTTGACCGATTAGTGAATAGAGAAGGATAGCTGCAGAGCCAGAGGGACCAATATCTACCTCAGCTTCCAAGCTTTTACAATCACCCAAGTCCATTTCTTTTCTAGAGAAAGAGCTGTTACTTCCTGAAAGTACTATGGCAATCTTCTCCCCAGACTTAGCTCGTTGAGATAATTGATCTAAATCAACATGTTCCTTTACAAGCTTCGGAGAAGTGATTAATACTGCATAGTCGAAATTCAGGATCTCAAGGACATCCTTCAAATCTGGCAAGACCATGAAGTTTTGCTTCATCCTAATTGCTAAACGGTTTGCATCAGGAACACCAGACTGTGCAGCTGATCCTTCAGCTTTTGATACAACAAAATTCGGAAAACCAAGTCCATAGACTACCTGAGCTGTTTCAATGGTTTTTGAGGCAGAATGGACATTGTGTAATACGATATAGACGTTCTTTAGAAATTCATTCAATGTGTGCACGAACCTCCTGTGCAATTAGGTGAGATACTAATGGGGGGACACTCTCACCCACTTGATTGTATTGGCTGTCTTTAGGTCCAACAAAAACAAATGAATCAGGATAACTCATGAGTCTTGCATGTTCTCGTACTGACAGTAATCTGTGTTCATATGGATGTACATAACGAGAGAGACCATTAATTGATGTTGCAAGTCGATCTGGAAATAAACGGACCCAATTGGGAAGACTCCGTTTCTTTGATACACGGAAATGTTTGGCGCCTTGACCCCAACGTGTCTTTCGCACAGACTTCATTTTATCATCAGCCAAAGGATAGATTTCATGATTAGGAATTCTCTCCCCTGGATTGAAAATCTCATTGAGATCAAGTGAAGGAAGGTCTCCTATTGTTTCCATGACCGTAGGTGGGTACTTTCTAGGTGGTTTCAGTTGGATATTACTAATGAAAACACGTAATCGTTTTGATGGATTTCCATGTTGATGTGCTCTTATCAGATTGAACTCGATATTTTCAATACCAACACGTTCAAACTCACGTTTGATAATTTCCTTTCCTCCATCTAGAAGAAGTGCAGCAACATTCTCGATAACGAATACCTTTGGAGTCAAGTCCCCAATTATTCGAATTGCATCCAGTAACAACTTTGCAGTTCCTTCGCCGTAAATCCTCTCTTCTGCTGACCTTCGACTATTGGGATTAGCTTTGCTGAACTCTTCACAGGGTGGTGAGGCGATAATGATGTCAGGAGAGCCACCTAGTTCTTCTTCGATTTGTTGTGAGTGGAGTTTGTTGATATCCGTCTGTAATATTGTAGAATTGGGATGGTTGAGTTTGTAGGTTTCCAATGCATGTTCATCTATGTCAATAGCAAGATGAGTATCTTTTGAGAGTGAGGAGAATCCCTGAAAGAAACCACCAGCACCACAGAACAGATCAAGTATTTTCAAAGACAAGTACTCCAGATGTCTATTTCTATCTAGGATTCAACAATAATCTTGTGTTAGGAAAGAAGTTCGATTAATGTCGACGGAAGAGTTCAAAAGTAGCGATTGACTACGGCGCTTTCACAGGTCAAATAGTGGGCGAGATATCATGGGAACAGGCTCAGGTAAAGGTAAAGCAATTCTGTTTGGTGAACACTTTGTGGTTTACGGACTTCCAGCCATAGCAGCAGGAATCTCATCAGTGACTACTGCCAAATTGACAAGGGTACGCTCCTTCGGACATACACTTGTTGATAATCGGCCTGCAATGCCAGGTTACAAAGAGAAGAAGTATGATGAACAGAAGGCTTCGCTAGAACTAATACTCAAACATCTCAATATTGATACTACAAAAATTGGATTTCAGATTGATCTCGAGGGAGACCTTGTGTGTGCCTCAGGGATTGGAGCAAGTGCAGCGAGTTGTGTAGCAATTGTAAGGTCTCTGAATGATGAATTCAAGCTTGGACTTAGTGATGAGCAAGTAAATGAGGCTGCATATGAAGGTGAGAAAGGATATCATGGAACTCCGTCAGGGCTAGATAACACTGCATCCACGTATGGAGGATTAGTCTGGTTTGAACGCGATTTGAGTGGCGGACCTCCAAAATTCGAAAAACTGAAGCTTAGCAATGCAGTCCATCTTGTTATCGCATCAACAGGTATCACTGCAAGTACCAAGATTGTTGTTGGAGCCGTAAAAATAAGAAAAGATGCAGATCCCAAATGGTGGGATGAAATTTCAGAAAAGTACAATCAACTTGTTCATGATGGTAAAGAGGCATTGATTCAGCTGGACCTTCCTAAAGTTGGAGAACTAATGAACAAGAATCACGAATTACTTCAAGAATTGACTGTTTCCTGCGAAGAATTGAATAATTTGGTTAAAGTAGCACGTGAAAATGGTGCCATAGGTGCGAAGATGACTGGAACTGGACGCGGGGGTAATATGATTGCGCTTGCACCTGACGAAGCCACAGCAAAACAAATTGCTGAAGCTCTTGAAAAAGCTAAAGCACCTGGAGTATGGCTAACATCATTCGGACTTTGAGGTGGGTTTCATGATACTTGAACAGTACATAAAAAAACTTCAGCAAGATGGAAAGATTACCACTATCAGCAAGAGTATCTCTAAGAATCTAGAGATTGCTGGTGTATTGAAGAGCCTCGAACCACAACCTGTGTTGTTTGAAAATGTTAAGGAAAGTGAGTTTCGAGTTGCTGGTAACTTGTTCTGCAATAAGATACAGATAGCAGATTATTTTGGAATTACCACTGAACAGATAATTCCAACTCTCGCAAAATCTATCGAAGAACGAAGCAAACCTGAGGTTACTGACAAGGCTCCGTGCCAAGAAGTTGTCGAAGACAAGGTTGACCTTGATAAAATACCAATTTTGATGCATAACAAGGTCGATGGTGGACCATACATCTCCTCGGGTGTGGTAGTAGCGTCAGACCCTGAATTTGGTCAGAATCTGGACTTTCATCGATCCATGCAGATAAGCAAGGACAAGATGGTTGCTAGAGTAGTCAGAGGAAGAGATTTCCACAAGTTTCTGGAACGAAATGGTGAGGTTGATGTTGCATTTTGTATTGGAAATACTCCAGAAGTGCTGATTGCAGCAGCAACATCAGTTGAAACTGGAATAGACGAATTAGAGATAGCAAATGCTCTTAGTAAGATATCCGTAACTCGAGCTAAAACGGTTGATCTAATGATTCCAGCAGATTCAGAATTTGTTATTGAAGGAAGAATTATACTGGAGGAGAGGCATGCTGAAGGACCATTCATTGATTTGACTGAAACCGTTGATGTTGTTCGTCAGGAACCAATCTTCGAAGTGAAGAAGATAACCCACAGAAAGACTGCAATATGGCAGGGTCTCCTGCCAGGACGAGATGAGCATAAGATTCTGATGGGAATGCCTAGAGAACCAACTGTCTTCAGGAAGGTCAAGGAAAGAGGTATTGATGTTCTAGACGTATACATCACTCCCGGTGGAGCAAGTTGGTTACATGTTGCAGTAAAAATCAAGAAGAAGAATGAAGATGATGGCATTCAAGCTCTTGAAGGTGCATTCTCAGGTCATAAGAGTGCCAAGCACATCTGGGTATATGATGATGATATTGACATCTACTCCAATGAGGAAAGAGAATGGGCAATGGCTACTCGATTCCAAGCAGATGTTGATCTTTTAATCAAGGACCAAGAGTCAGGTAGTTCTTTGGATCCCAGTGCAGAACCTGGTACAAAGATGACAACGAAATGTGGTTTTGATTGCACAAAGGATATGGACACCAAGGGAAAGAGTTTCGACAAAGCAAAGTTTCCTGAGGTTGATTTGAAGAAGTTTCTAGGTGAGTAGTAATGGGTCTCACTCTAACAACAGAAGAGAAAGAGATGCTTGAAGGTAAGCATGGAAAAGCAGCTCAGAAAGCAATGGAAATCATCACAACTTTGGGTGAAATCTATGGTGCAGAGCGACTAATTCCAGTTTCTAGTGTCCAGATAGCAGGTGTTTCTTATCATAATCTTGGAGAGGCAGGTCTTGAATATCTCTCAGAAATGGCAGAAGATGGACGTGCCCGGGTTCTAACAACACTAAACCCTGCAGGTATGGACATGCTGGAATGGAAGAAACATGGAATTAGTGAGGATTTTGCAGCAAATCAGGAACGTGTAATTGAAGCATTTGAGAAAATGGGAGTAATCACAACCTGTACCTGTACACCGTATCTGATTGGGAATTTGCCGCACTTTGGAGAACATATTGCATGGGCTGAATCCTCTGCTGTATGTTTTGCTAACTCAGTCATTGGAGCATTGACAAACAGAGAAGGAGGTCCCAGTGCTTTGGCAACTGCACTCACTGGAAAAACTGCAGAGTATGGATTTCATCTTGAAGAGAACAGAATCGCACAGGTCAAGTATGATATTCAAACGGAACTAAAGGACACTGATGATTTCGGGCTTCTTGGACAGGTAATTGGAACCAGAACTGGCAAGACAATTCCATACATCACAGGTATCGAGAGTGCAACTACTGAAGAACTCAAGTCATTCTGTGCATCAGTTGCAACATACGGGGGTGTGGCAATCTTCCATATGGAGGGAATTACACCAAATAAAACCACTATCCCTGACAAGACTGAGATAGTAACTGAAGAGGATTTACAAGCTGCACGAGTAGAGCTTGATGATGAAGATGTGGATATTGACTTCATCAGTGTAGGTTGTCCACATGCAAGCATCAAGGAGATTGCAGAGATAGCAAAAATGCTTGATGGAAAGAAAGTTGCAGATGGAAAAACAGTCTGGATTACAACTGCTAAGCCCACAAAGGACCTTGCAATCAAAATGGGATTCTATGACACAATCGAAAATGCAGGCGCCTTTCTTGTTGCTGATGCATGTTGTGCAGTAGCACCTTTGAAGGGGAAATTTACAAGTCTCATGACGGACTCAGCGAAAGCATGTTACTATGCACGTGGGAAAAACAAATTCAAGACTGAAATACGGACAGTTGAACAGTGTATCAAGGAGGCAATAGCATAATGCAAGGCAGGAAGATCTTCAAGGGAAAAGTAGTAGGAGAAGCCCTAGTTACAGGTGACGATATATCGTTCTACGGTGGTTGTGATCCTGAAACAGGAGAGATTGTTGAGAAGGACCATCATCTAGAAGGAAAATCAGTATCAGGAAAAATTCTAGTCTTTCCAAGTGGAAAAGGTTCCACTGTAGGATCTTATGTTCTCTATGCATTGAAGAAAGCGGATAAAGCTCCCCTTGCGATTGTCAATAAAGTAATGGATCCTGTTGTTGCAGTAGGTTGCATCATTTCAGAGATACCTGCAGTTGATCAAATTGATATTGGGAAAATTAAGAATGGACAAAAGATAGAGGTAGACGCCGATAACGGCGTCGTGACTCTTATTGAAGGATGAACAATTAGAACCTCTGTACTTGAGGTTCAAAGTCATCTGGTGTGTAGATTGGCTCGCCGTCTTCGGGCATATCGCCTCTCTCTTTGAGAACTTGTGTAGTTAGAAGATAGTATACTAATGCTAGTGATTTCCTACCTCTGTTATTGGTGGGAATAACCAAGTCAATATTGGTTGTAGCATTGTCAGTATCGCATAATGCAACTACAGGTACTCCAATTCTTGCAGCCTCATTGAGTGCTTGCTGGTCTGTACGAGGGTCAGTGAGTATCACTACATCTGGCTCAATGTACGTTCTTGGACCTGCAATGTTAGGATTGGTTAATGTACCAGGAACAAATCTCTCAGTGAATGCGCTGGCTCCAATGTAATAGGAAAAGGTCTCTACGGGCCTCTTACCATAAACACGACCAGATACCACAACAATCTTGGAGGGATCAAATCGAGCTAAGAACTTTCCAGCTACTCTTATCCTCTCGTCGGTCTTACGAACATCAAGAACGTACAGGCCGATTGGGCGTTGTCTGTAGACAAATGGTTCCATATCTTGGGTTTTCACTTGAGTTCCGATATGGCAACCTGCGGCCAAAAATCGATCCATGGAAATTAGTAGGTTCTCATCTGTAACGTCAATCTCACTCATGTTCTAAGTTCCCTCCGTTGGCTGGGTCGTGGCAAATGCCATAAAGGAGTCAATAATATCAATGTGGGCAAGTAGCATTCGTCGACAGCAATACCTGTTCAGTCCAAGATTATCTAGAACTACGGCAGGGTCTTCTCCCTGTCGAATTTCACGCTTGAACTGCTCATATTTGTCCGCTACTACTTTGCCACAAGTGAAACATCTTACTGGAATAATCATTGTTTTCCCATCACCTGTATGATTTCTGGTATCGTGAACGTGCTGAAGGGCCACCGAACTTCTTTGGTTCAGTTCGTCGGGGGTCACCAACTAGCATAGTTCTATCGTGTTCAATCATCTTTGAACGAGCCTCGAAATCTTGGCTCATTTTAATCAAGCCTGTTGCTATCGCCATTCTGATTGCATCAGCTTGACTCATGAATCCACCTCCTTTGACTCTAACTTTGATGTCATAGCGTTTCCAGCCTTCACCAAAGAGAATCAAAGGTTCAATAATTCTCATTCGAGCAAGCTCTGGTTGATGAACTTCCAGAGGTATTCCATTAATTCTAATTCGACCAGTACCGTCTCTCACTGTTGCTTTAGCAAGACTGGTTTTTCTTTTACCTGTACTGACTACTACTTTCATTTCATGCAACCTCCGGGTGTGTCCAACCTAGCTCTTTGCACAGTTCTTGTATAACAATGTGCTTCTGTGTCATGCTTCGGTAACGTGATTTTTCTAGCACTATCTTTTCAGCATCGGCATATTTCTCAGGAGTGCCAATGTATACCCTGATACGCTTGTATGCAGCCTTACCTCGTGGGGTTGGCCATGGTAGCATTCCCCTAATCATCCTTCGAACCATTTTGTCAGGTCGACGGTGGTGGAATGGACCTCTCCATGGTTTGTAAGAGGTGCGAATGTTGAATTTTTCTTTCCATGCTGCGATTAGTGTTCGTGGATCGCCAGTGAGTATGGCTTTTTCTGCATTCACTATGATGATTGTATCACCCAATATTGCAGCTTTAGCAACTTTGGAACCAAGTCGGCCAACAACCATTTGCTCGGCATCGTAAACTTTGAATGTGTCTGTACTCATATGAATCACCTACACAATAATCGCAATACCGCTCCCTTTGGGAATCTGCTTTAGTAACTCATCAATAGTAATTAGTGAGCCACCTGCTCCAACTATCGCAGATCTTGCGGTAGAAGATGCGTTTAGTGCCGCAACTGTTACCTTATGGGACATGTTTCCAGAACCTAGAACTTTTCCAGGCACTACAACTATGTCTCCTGCGTTAGTATGTCTTTCAATTTTTCCTACATTTACGGTAGGGCGCTGACGAGTAGGTCGGGCTACAAGCTCGGCAACTCGTTTCCATATTCTAACATCGTGTTTCGTAGATGTCTTTCGGAGTGCATTGATTAGCGCGCGTGTATTTGGGTCCGTTGGTCCGGATCTAATAGATCTCTCCATGGTATCACACCTCATACTGAATTTGCATAATCTAAAGCTAATCTGATTCTCTCTTTGAGAATCTCGGCTGATTTTTCTACAATTTCTTCAGGAGTAAGGGCTCCTGTTGATTCGACCTTGAACAGAAAGCTGTTCTTTTTGGAATCTATTGTGATTGCTCCGGGTTCGCAGACTTCGACGCAAGCCTCACAGAGGCTACAGTCCAGAGTGTTTTGTGTCGCGATTGTATCACCCTCAACAAGAAGGATATTCTTAGGGCATACTTTGACACAGTCCCCACATTGATTGCATTTGTCCTTGTTAACTTCGACAATTGGAACATATTTGTACGATACTGTTGAAACTGGTTGGAACTTTGCGTTTTCTACACCCTTTCCAAGACGAGCATATGCTTCAATGATCAGACGTTGATTAGGAGCAAGCTTCACTAGGGGAATTTCACCTAATGCAGGAACAATTTTCGGATCTTGTGACGATAAGTCACGAGAATAGACCATTTCCTCTTCATCGCCAGCCTGTTTTTCAAGTGTGAGTGTACATTGACAAAGGCTACAGCCTTTTCCTTCACAGTCACACACCTCTGGGAGATTATAACTCTCCAAATCTGTTACTAGAGGTACAAGGCCCATTCTATGAGCTAGCATTTCATCGTACATGACGCTAGTATTTTCAAGGACAAGTACTTCATCTATTGCCATCGCCGGCAATCTAGTAAGCATGGTTCTCCTAAGCGCGTTTGCAAAGGCGACATCCAACCCTTCAGCTAAGAAGTGAACGATGTTTTCTTGCTTGCGTATAATTGTGATTTCCATATACTCACCTGACCGCGGATGTTCATTGGTACCCAAAAGACATGTTCTTCCCGGATGGACTCGCCAAATGGTTCAGAGAACTCAACTGGCTCATTCGCCCATGCCTTGGGCAATTTGCTCTTTTTTACTCTTTGTATAAAAGCCTTGTCCTACGTATAAAGATAGAGAGCCTTCTGGTACAATGAACTGTTGCTACTGAGAACTATCATGCAGCAACTTGGACCATATCACGTAATCCGTTAACAATGAGTTTGTAGCCGTTCAGACGTTCTTTAGGATTGATTGCAACCATTCCAAAAGTTGGAACTCCTAGCAGATCCTGTACAGATTCTGGTCGCATTGATCCAGGTAGGTCTTGCTTGTTTGCTACTGCGATTACTTTTGCTCCACGTAGATTGTCCTTGTACTTTTCGAGGAGTTGACGTGTTTTGAGAACAGCCTTTGGATTACTCTCAGTGACTACAACAACCATTGTGCTACCTCTCATAAAATCAGGCCATAGAAACTCAAAATGTTGTTGCCCACCCATCTCAACTAGTGAAACCTTTGTATTAGCGTCAATTGTGATGGTTCCACAATTCATTCCTGGTGTTGGCTGGTAATTAGTTTCTAATTTTTGTACTCCATCAGTAAGGAGTTTAATCAGAGTCGATTTACCTGCGTAACCGGAACCCATTAGGGCGACTTTGACATATTCAGTCATGAGAGCTGTCTCCGAGTTGAACACGTTTGGTGAATGTATAGACTGTAGTATTTCAGGGGTAACACTCACTTCTGAACAGACGCCCGCTTGTATCTATACTTAAGAATACTGTAAGGCAGATAGATTTGGCGCGATAGAAGCTCTTAACAAGAGCTTGAGTTTCGAAGAAAAAGGAGCTAAATAGATGTCCTGTACTGGGCCAGCAACAATTGTAATTGCAGATGGAGCCCTAGAGGAACTCAGGACTATATTGAAAGATTACTCTAGTCCATTGATTGTGACTGATGAAGTGATTCATGCTCAGTATTCGAATACTTTGGAAGAGATAATTGAAGCACCTTGTAAATGGGTAATGGCTTCTGCATATCCCCGTAACTCACCTCTCTCTCTCGAGGGTGTAGACATCGTGATAGGATTCGGGGGAGGTGCAAGTCTAGACGTTGCAAAACTCATAGCTCGGGATACAAATCTTGACTGGATATCAGTACCTACAGCGGCTTCTCATGATGGAATTGCTAGTGAAGTAGCCTCAGTTAGTCATGGTGGATACAAATATTCAGAGAAATGTAAAGGTCCTCTTGCAGTCATTGCTGACACATCTATCATCTCAAAGGCACCACCCAGGCTAAAATTAGCAGGTCTTGGGGATATCATCTGTAAGACATCCAGTCTAGCAGAGTGGAAATTAGCTCATGAAATAAAGGGTGAACCCTTTGATGCGCAGGTCTACGAGATTGTGGACAATGCGCTAACATCAGTATTGAAGGATGACAGCTTTGAAACTTTGATCAGAGCCGAGATTGATGCAGGTAGAGCAATGAGTATGTTTGGTAGTTCACGTCCCTGTTCAGGTACTGAGCATGCAATCTCACATGCTATGGATAGAATTGACTCAGATTTGCATGGACTCCAAGTTGCATTTGCCACACCAATCTGTCTCTACTATCTACAAGAAGCAGGATATATCGAGTATAAACCAGAGAAAATCCAAGAATTCATGGTCAATCAACAGATGCCTACTACTTTTGATGCAATTAACACCAATCTGGCAGCATTTGTAGAGGATATTCATCATGCACTGAAAATCATGAAGAAACGAGATCGCTACTCAGTTCTAGAACATCTCAATGTAGATGATGGAAATCTTACGATGGCATTGAAGGATTTAGGCTATTAACAACTGTGAAATGAATTTTCAATATGCTAGTTCGACAGTTTTAAAAGAATCAGGTCAGACGGCGCAGAAGAGTCTGTTCCTGTAGGAATAGGCAAAATACCGATGAAGAAATAAACTGAGGTAAATGGTAATGCCAAAACCAAGTTTTGTTGAATGGGAAGCCACAGAGGAACTTCAGAAGAAGGCCCTTGAGGCTCTTGAAATAGCCAAGGATACTGGTAGAATAAAGAAGGGAATTAACGAAGCGACCAAGAGTATTGAGCGTGGAGTGGCCCGTTTAGTGATTGTTGCTGAGGATGTAGAACCCCCAGAGATAATTATGTACCTTCCAGGTCTTTGTGATGACAAAAAGATCCCCTACATATTCGTGCGGAATAAGGGAGATCTTGGTAAAGCTGTTGGAATAGAAAGACCTACTGCTGCTGTCGCAATAATTGTTGATGGTAAAGCAAAGGATCTGGTTGACGACCTAGTCGAGAAGATCAACGGCCTCCGCAAGTAAGATTCAGGTGATGCTTTCGATGAGCAAAGATGAAGAAGCAACTCCAGCTATTCCTGCCGAAGTAATCCAGCTCTTAGGACGAACAGGTGTGACCGGTGAGATTACACAAGTTCGTGTAAAGATTCTGGATGGTAGGGATAGAGGACGAGTCCTGACTCGAAATGTTAAGGGGCCTGTAAGAGAAGGAGATATTCTCATTCTACGAGAAACTGAGCGAGAAGCTCGCAAAATGCGGAAACGGTGATAAATCATGGTTGGAACGCAAAAATGCAGTTTCTGTGGGAAAGATATCGAACCTGGAACTGGTATGGCTTTCGTCCAAACTAAGGACGGAGCAGTATTCTGGTTCTGTTCTAACAAGTGCAAAGTTAACAGAGTAAAACGTGGTATGAAGCCTAGAGATACAAAATGGACTGCCGGATATCAAAAAGGCGGTAAGGCTTCACGCTAGACGATTATTTCTGTTTAGAAAAAGAAACCAAGGGTGGCTTTTGCCACCTTAGGTTTCTAATCTGTTTTTTCTACCTCTTCAATTATGAAGTCAAACACGACCTTGGCGAGTGTGTCTGTATCATTCTTATCGATGCCAGCAGCATCTTTTGCGAAGAGATTTTTCAATGAATTAAGGACATTATCTGAAGTATCACGATGCTCAATTGCATCTTTTACAGCACTTCGTAGATCCATAGTATAATCAGCATCACCTGTGAGGTGTTTCTGGATGTAGGATTTTGCAACCTCCTCAGCATCTGCAGACTCCTTGAGACCACTCTCTGTGGTCCATAGTTTCACCTCATCTGAAGCAGTTTCAGGAGCGTCTGAAGCATGAGCGATGTTGATTCCTGCCCAGATACCATATTTACCTCTTAGTGAATCAGGGTCTGCTTTTTGAACAAAAGTTGCTCCAAGGGCATCACGAACACCTTGAATTACATCATCAGCTTCGAAAATCATAGTAAGAACAGGAGCCGAAGATATGAAATCCACTAACCATGGAAAGAATGGCTTTTCTTTGTGGACTCCGTAATGTAATTTAGCTAAAGACTCTGGTACTTTCATCTCTTGGAATGCCACAAGCTTGTAGCCTCTGTCTAGGAGTGCCTTGAGAACCAGTGCACTAACTCTACGACGTGCAGTACCATCAGGTTTGATAATTACAAATGATCGTTCCAAATCAAATCACCTATAGTTTGATACATATTGACCGTATCTACACTTCTCGCTGTGAGATTGAAGAATATAATCCATTTCATTCAGGAGTAAAATATGAATGATGGTTGAAACGACACTTTCATAACTGTTGTACAAAAACCAACAGCCAATTCCTTGTGAGGTGTCACCCTTGACAGAAGCAGGTAAACTACGTTCACCAATTGTAACGGTGCTAGGTCATATTGATCATGGAAAGACATCGCTTCTTGATAAGATGCGAGGAACCGGAGTGCAAGATAGAGAAGCAGCAGGAATTACGCAACATATCGGTGCATCATTCTTTCCAACTGAAACGATTCTATCAATCTGTGGAGACCTTCTCAAGGCTGTTAAGACTGAACTAACTATTGATGGTCTTCTTTTCATTGACACTCCAGGACATGAAGCGTATCTCAATTTACGAAGACGTGGAGGAGCAATTGCAGACATTGCTATCCTTGTAGTTGATATTAACGAGGGTCCACTCACTCAATCATATGAATCATTGAAGATTCTTCTTTCCGGAAAAACACCATTTTTGATTGCTGCGAATAAACTTGACAAAGTACCGGGCTGGAGAAAGAAAGAGGGAATGTCCCTCTTTGAAGCTATTAAGGCACAGGGAATGTCAACTCAATCTGAAGTAGATAGAAGAATTTACGAAATTGTTGGAGCACTCTCTTCAAACAAAATCCAATCAGAACGGTTTGATCGTGTTGAAGATTTTCAAAAAACAGTAGCAATTGTACCTACAAGTGCTAAAACTGGTACTGGAATCCCAGAACTTCTGATGGTACTTTCAGGCCTGACCCAGCAATACATGAAAGAGCGACTTGCTGTGTCAACGGGACCTGCAGTAGGAGCTGTTCTTGAAGTAAGAGAAGAAATTGGTCTTGGGATTACTCTTGATACTATCATCTATGATGGAGTGTTGAAGAAGACCGACACTGTAGTTATCGGTGGACTTGATGGAGTAATTGTGACTAAAATCAGAGCATTACTTCAACCAAAACCTCTTGATGAGATTCGAGACCCTAAGGAAAAGTTCACACATGTAGATATTGTTCATGCAGCAGCAGGTGTTAAGATAGTAGCCCCCGATATTGAAGGAGCAGTAGCAGGTGCACCTGTCTATGCTGTTACAAATCCTGAAAAACTTGAAGAAATCAAGCAAAAAGTTGCAGATGAGGTTGGTTCAATCAGAATTCAAACTGATACATCAGGTATCATTGTGAAGACTGATACACTAGGGTCTCTAGAAGCTGTAACACAGTTTTTGCAGGATCGGCATATTCCAGTACGTGCTGCGGATGTTGGTCCTGTTGTGAAGCGTGATATCGTAGAGGCTCAGGCTTCTGGTGATGGGGACCCACTTAATTCAGTAGTTTTAGGATTCAACGTGAAAATTGCTTCAGAGATAGTAGATCTCGCTGCTGAACTAGGTGTTGAAGTGTTCATAAATGAGGTCATCTATAGATTATACGATGATTACTATGCTTGGCTAATTGTGAAAAGAGAACAAGCAAAAGCTGAGTCATTGGGCTCAATTATTAGACCCGGAAAGATAGTGCTTAATCCAGATTATGTGTTCAGAAATAAAAATCCAGCAGTTGTAGGTGTCAAGGTTCATGGTGTAATAAAACCAAGAACCGCACTAATCAATGAAGAAGGCAAGAGAGTTGGTACAATTCTTCAGATTCAGGACCGTAGTGTATCCATAGATGAAGCAACTGATGGAATGGAAGTTGCTGTATCAATAAGAGGTCCTACTATTGGACGACAGGTCAAGAGTGATGAGATTCTGTATATAGATGTCCCAGACAAGCAGATACTTGCTATCAGGAAGAAATTCAAAGATGATTTGTCTCCTCCAGAGAAAGAAGTCTTGGAAGAACTCACCACCATTAAGCGTGCTGCGGGTCGCTTTGTATAGACATGTACCATCAACAATGTTTTTAGGGATTCCCTCGAAACCTCAGATTGCGATGGGTAGGGCCGGGTCGTTTGGCGCGACCTGTAATCGGTAAATGTCAATAGCCGAGGTCAGTAACCCGCATCGAGGATGAACCGGAACGTCGTTGGGTCCAGTCGCAGGACGTTGACGTGTGGTCTCTGGAGTCTGTCTCTGACATACCAGCATTCGTAGGTTTGCTGCGATTGTCATAAACTTCCGAAATGTGTCAGGCCCTGGCGGGAGCAGCACTAAGGATGAGGGGTGGAGCCCCAGAGAGTGCCGCATTGAGAATTGCACTGATCCGCCCTTCGATTACCGACATTCGGAATGTAGGAGCCGTCGCACCTTTTTGGTTTGTTCGAAGATATTCAACACACAACTACTGTATCATCTCAGTTCTGATTTTAACTCGTTTTCTTCTACGATAGAATAATCCACCTGTAATAATCACTGCAACACCAATAATACTACCAACGATAGCAATAAACAATGGATCAGTCATTCCATTCCAGAGACGTGCTCCAAGGTCTGTCCCTCGTGTTGTCTTCAGTATCGTTCCACCATACCCAACAGCCCACCCATAAGTGCTGTTCAGGAAATCGAGTGCCATCATTCGACCATTGACTTGGCTTGAAACACTCTGGGCATACCAAGTATTCCCTCCGTCGGGGGTATACCTGATAGGGATTTCCAGTGCCACAATCCATCCATTTTCCTCAATGAAGAGGATGTCAGTTAGATAGGGTAGCGTGAATCCACCAAATGGTGCACGACCAGGGATTGGCATTTGCTTCCAATCAATCCCATTTGATGTATGCATCAGATATCCATCACCCACTGCCCAGCCCTCGTTATCATCCAACATGGAGAGAGACCAGCCACCATAGTCGTACACACGCGTCCATGTTTCAGCTCCATCAGTGCTATGATATATACCATGAAAACCAGTAGCAAATACTTCAGTGTCTGATACAAAATGGAGATTGCGAGGGACATCATTAAATATCCAATCTGGAACGGAAATCCAGTTTGCTCCTCCATCAATGGTCTTGTACAACGTACTATTGGTTGCAGTCCACCCTGTATACTCATCAATGAATTTCACAAAGACAATCAAGTTCTGACCATCAACGATAACATGCTTCTCCCAGGTTTCCCCACAGTCGGAAGAGTGATAGAGCACCCCCCATGCAGATACCCAGATAGACTCGTCACTGATTATTTCAATTCGGTAATATTCCAAGTCAGTACCATTCTTCAGTTGTGTTTCCCATGTTTCTCCCGCATCAGCAGTATGCATAACAATTCCATTACCAGAGCTTCCATCAGTCCATTGACCTACTACCCACCCATGGGTCTCATTGAGAAATGCTACATCACTGAATACTGCATCTGTATAGTTCTGTTCCATTGCTATCCAAGTAGTTGTGTTTTGGTTTTCTGTTACAGTCCCAGAAACAATCACTAAAGAGGGGCATGTTGTGAGTACTAATCCAATAAGAACTAGAATGGCCATCAAATGTGATCTCTTGACCTGTGAGTCAATGATACGTTTCATAGTTCAGATCATCTGCCTGAGCACAGATAGGGGTAATCTTCGAATAACCCTTTCGACTATATCGGTACTGGATCACCACCAGGTTTACCACCGCCACCACCATCATCATACGGTAGTGTGACATACTGCGTATCGCATCCAAGATAGTGGTTTGCAGAGTCAAATGCCTGTACAGTTACCAACATCTGGACATATCCCGAAAGTAGCGACCAGCTTAGATAGTAATCACCATAGTATGTCGGAGTAGAATCAGTGCCAACTAGCATATTACCAGTCCATTGACCATAGCTGTTTTTGTATTTCACATAGACCTTCACATAGTCCATCGCAGTGTAGTGATTTGCTCGTACATACCCTGTTGTACCACTAGACTGCCAAGCACTATATGTAAGCGCCGGTGCGTTGATTGGGTCATACGTATTATTAGGATTATAGCCCCATGCTATCTCTTGACCATCACTGAGAATGTCACCATCCGTACTCCATGCTGTTGGAATCGTACCATAGATGTGGACTTCATCCCCGTCCAAGAGTCCATCGTTATCTGAATCATCATCAAGGGGATTTGTGCCGTATACAAACTCATCACCATCTGATAAGTTATCGAAATCGGAATCAGGATTCAGTGGATCGGTATCATAGTAAAGGTATTCATCTCCATCAGAAAGCCCGTCATTATCACTATCCCAATCATACTTGTCTGTTCCATACCTGTATGTTTCCATGTCGTCGTCTAATCCATCTCCATCCGAATCACTATCGAATCTAAGCCACGTTTCTACACTAGGAAATACTGCGCCTGTATCTTTGATAAGTGCACTATGACCTATATCTAAGAACGTGGGGGACTCTACTGCAAAGGAGAGTTTTGCTCTGGTTATTCCAACCAAAGGATCACTTGATTCATGATGAAGTAAATACAATAGTGCACTCGGTATTGCATCATGTCCCGCAGCAGTAAACCAACGGATTCCTTCCGAGTATGATTCAGGATCATCATTTAAATCATTCATGAAATCACTCCCAGGGTAAACAGAGTAGAAAACTGGACTAGGCCAATACTGCAAATTTTGAAAGAGACCGAGTAAAGTCAAATAATATGTAAGTAAGTTGTTTTCATTAGCAAGAAACGTCCCTAAGTGAGGGGTTCCAAACGTAATGATGGTACCAAAGTCAATCCCAGCAGCTTCAAGTTGTGTACGATTTTGCAACAGCATCTGCCGAGCGATAATCCCCCCCAAACTATGTGCTACAATATTCACCTGTGTTCCAGGAGTATGATTTTGAAGAAGAACAGCCGCAAATATGTTTGCATAATCAGAGATTGTTGTGATCTGGTGTAAGAGATTCTTCATTAGAATATCAGATGTAGATATCCCAAATGCATCAAAATACGAAAAATCAAGAAATTGGTCATAAAGCCCGTTTGCACCAAGTAAACCTTGAGATTGAAGCTCATTCTTCATATTTATGAACTCTGATTTATCTCCAAAATATCCATGGACAAAGTACACCACTCGTGAGAGAGGGTGATTGAGTGACTTTTGAGCCTCAATTGCTCTGTCAAACAAATTCCGATTCATATCTTTCAGACCGAGTACTTCTGATAGATGCCATACGCCAATTATCGCCCCTGCCTCAGCATCAATCACTCCACTAAAACCGAATATCCTAGAATCTGGAATGGATGGGGAATGACAAGCTAACACAATAGTATGTAGTGGATTCCGCCTTTCTATCATATCATACAAAAAGGTCCATGATATTGTTCCATCAGAAACTACAACCCCGTTTTCAGATCCATGACCGATAAGTGCTATTGTATCTGAATATTTGGGTATGTTGTCCAATAGATTCAGCGTTGTTTCCTTGACTGTGCATCCAGCAGAAGTCATCTCATTCTTGAATGTCTGAGCAGCAAGCATCATGCTCTCATCTGGGTTCTCTGCATAGACTATCCAAATGGATGGTTGCTCTGCAGTGTTCTGTATTCCTATAGCTAGAATTGGCACAAGTAGAGCTATCACTATAACTAGACTCATACCACGTGTTTTCCTATTCATTTTTAGCACCTCAAATACACACATGCTATGTATTTCATACCTATTAAGGTAAACTAATCATATGAACGAAAATAATGGATATACTAATCTAATATTCATCGCACCTTCGTTCTCTCAAACCTACAACAATGTTTAAGAGAAAAAAGCGGTCAGCACGTTCTCAAGCTCAGGTATCCAAGCCTGGTATGGAGCTGGATTGCTATAGGCAGCTATACGCAGTCCTGCAAACATCCAGTGTGCTTTGCACTCGAGAGTTCAAATCTCATATTTTTGCAGAATTTGCTTGTATACCTGCTCGGGTTTATCTTCAATATCCCCGACACCAGGAGAATGTTGTTGAAGATAACATAGATTGATTGCATATATTATTTCAATCAAGTTATGTGCAGTAACATCCTTTTCATCCAAAATATCGAAAACAGTGCCTTTAAATTTCTCAAGATTGTTCTCGATTTTTGTGGATTCGATGTGTTTTATTATGATTTGAGTTACTAAATTGCGAAAATTTTCTTCGCACCAAGGATAAGGAGAATTCTGCACTGAAGTTTCATATGATGGTCTGAGATTTGCTTTCAAAATTTCCACACCAGCATTTGAACCAATACGTGCATCTAGATAATCAAACATCATTTTCAGTCGTAGTAATGATGGTGGATGAGAACCATGTGAAGAATTCTGAAGATTGGTTTCACTGCATTCGTAATTCTCAACGTCCCGCTCTAATTCATCAAAACCTTCAGTGTTTAGTGATACTTCTTCGAGTAAACCTTCTTTCCTCTTCTCTATTTGATTAAGTAAATCAGAGAGAACTGATACGATTGCAGCAGTATTTTTTTTCATTTCATTTGTTCTTTCAAATGCTAACAGTGAATCTAAATCAAGAATTGCAGCAGTTCCAAAGAATTCGGTCATAACGGCATCTGAAAAAAATTCTTTAAACCAGTTCAGTATCCAATAGCGATTAGCAGAATAGCCTACTTTATCCATTACAAGTGGTTGAATATCTTTCTGGATTGCTTCGTTCAGATAAGAATATAGAATATGTCCTACTTCATGACCTAGCGGAAGCCAGCTGAGAATATTCTGATATTGTGAAAGAGGTATTTGTACGATATATTGATTCAATTTCTTTTCGGTACCAACAAGCTCGATTACTGAAAATATATCGCCAAGAACGAATATAGCCTGTGGATCAATATTCAGTCGTTCTAACATTTTCGTTACTAGAAGAGCTGGGATTTTGATTGCTTTTTTCAGTTCAACATCTTCTATTTGTCTCAAATACATGTGTAGAACAAGAGGGATTTTTTCTGAAAGAATATCAATATGGTTTTCCAATTTCATTGCGAGGGGAAATATATCCAAAATGATTGAAGATATTTCAGTTATCCAGTTCCTAGCTTCTTGGATATCATCAACTGTTGAATCTGCTTGTTCGATACGTAAAAGAATTGCAGGACCTACTAGTGCTAACATAGGAAACTCATGAATTTTAGTCTGAACAATTTCAAGAGATTTTTCAGTTTCTGTAACCGTGTTTTGGAGAGCATGGAACGTATTTGAAAGAGTATCATTCTGACTATTTATCCGCTGAACCTCAGCTTCAGCAAACATAAGTTTCCTTCTCATACTGTTCAATCGACGCCCTATAGTAGTTAGAGGATCATCTTTTTCCCAAAGCGTACGTTCTGTCATTGCTGGAACATCCATCTGTTAAAAGCTAATTATTGATTGATATTCATACACACTGGAATGAAGTATCAACATACAATTACATTGTTCGAGTGATTTTGAGCTATAGTGCTAATTTACACCCACCACTCATCAAAGGGAAGTCCTTCGTGATATAATTCTTTGCGTGCTTTCATAAGTTTGCGTGGATTATTCTGTATCCATTCTTTCACAGCATTTCGTTTTTGTACATCATTGGGAGGGCATGTTATTCCCCATTTCATCGCTTCATGAGAACCAGTTGTAGCAGTACTCCAGTATACAGATACTCTTCCAGTTTTTGGTGAATATCTAATTTGTTCGAAATTAGAATTAGTTTGAATCCCTAGATTTTCAGTCATTTTACGCTCATCATTCATAAGGTTGCTTTCGTAATTGTAGATTATATCCAGTAATTCCTTTGCAGTTGTTGAAACATCTCCGTTTTCTGAAGTTGAAAGTTCTTGTAATGCTCCACGATGAATATATTTTCTTGATGTTGCTCTATGTGTTTTTCCTTCCTGTTCGAGAAGTGAAATATGCTCAGGATTTATTTCGGATTTGATTCCATATTTCTCCGTATTCTCCTTCCCAGCAGCTATTACGACGGTTCGAGACCATTTGAATCCAGTCTTCTCGTTAAAGTTGCCATCTTCAGGGATCAGCTCTTGAAGGTATACAATTTGATTTTGAACTGACATTCTTTCAACATCAAGAGGAAGTTTCTCATTGCTTATTGATTTATCACCTGGGCGAAAGCCTTGGTGCAGCAAAACCTTCCCTAATGGAGTAGGAAAACTTGTTTCGATTGCATTGTTATCTTTTCTATAGTATCGTTTTAGTTCGATGTCACCCCAAGCACTTAGATTTCTCTCAACTTGATTGAATCGCTCCACATTTCCTTCACAGTAATCTACGTATCCTTTTGGACCTAATGAACCATCACTCACGATAATTGCGGTTAACCGAGTAATTTCTCGTTCCAAATCGGTTCCTTCTGGGAATTTTGGTGATCTAATCCCACCAACACCACTCTTTCCTGCAATTTTGGTGACACATCCCTCAAGGTCAGAGAGCCTTGTGTCTGTAGAATCGAGATACATTGGATGACTTTTCCCTCAAGTCGAGAAACCTTTCCCCCAATTGGTATTGTTCTTGAATGTTCACCATCATCTCCCACAGTTAATTGTCGAGTTACTTCATTCAACTGTTTGAGTGCTTCATGATAATTCCCTTTAATTCCAAGATGTTTTTGTAATTCTCCAGCAATATGACCGATCTCACGGTTATCTTTGAAGTAATAGAACTGGTCTTCATAGGCACCAACCAATTCATCTTTCCTAATCTTTGGAGTCCATGTGTAAATCTTCTCGTTAACTAATGCTACTCGTATTCGGGAATTCTCAAGGCCAAGCCTCTTCGATACTGCTTCTTCTATCTCTTTGTGATGATCTTGCAGGACTTTCTGCATTTCAGATATCTTCTCAGGGATCAGTTCCCCTTGAATATCAGCATAACGAATCCTCACATCTTCACCCAAGTTTGGCTGAAGCAACTTTTCTGCTGTCTTCATGATATCCTCTTTTACTATAGATTCTCTTTCTCTCAGATGTGATGTAGCTTCTCGAACAACTTGTTCATTCATTTTATGAATACCTGTTCGCCCATCATCAACTTCTTTTCTTTCTTGTAGCTCGCTTTGTCTGAATTCTCTGATCTTTTCCTCGCTAATCTGAGGTCTACTCTCACTCCACTCCTTGATGATACGTTCTTCTTCTCTCTCACGTAATCTTTGTATTTGAGTTGGTTCAATATCATTTCTCCAGTAACCAATGTGTGTGTGACTTACATTGTGTTCTTCAGCAAGTTCCTCTCTTCTGACCTCATACTGATCCCTTACCTCAAAATAGACCTTACAATGTCTATATTGTTCATCAAATCTCTTACGTTCTTTTTCTTCAGAATAATCTTCAAGGTACTTGTCCACATCATGCATTGATTCAATTCTAACCTCTGGTGGACCATCATGGACTGTTTCATACAACCGCCTTGTTTCTCGTTTCTCAATCTCATAATCGGTCAGGTCGTCATACTTCGACCCTATTTCTGTCCGCAACTCTGGTTCAGTATCGTTAACTGGGTCCTCAACTACCTCTTTGGGCTTAATTTTACCCTCATTATTTTCCCCGGTCGATGTTCCCATGCCCATCGATTCTGACAACTCTGATTCATTATCGTGAATTGACCCTCCTATCTCTTCGAGTGCTTCCTTGATCTTACTCTCAGTGGTTTCCTTCCTTGATTCCATCTCTCGAAGTTCACCAATAGCTTCTTCCAGACCTTGGGATATGTTCTCCTCCCTACTTTCCCGAGCACGTACTTCCCTGATAGCATCGCGGACCAAGCGCTCTGCATCCCCCATGGACTCCTGACGTTCCTTGGCATCTGCAACGATTTCTTCTGCGCTTTTCACCTCGTCTACTTCTTCGCTCTCGCGGATTTCATCTACCTCACGCCTGTGCCTACGACGTCGCTCAGAAGTACCCTCCACCATGAATTCCCCCTCAGATACTCTCATTCCTGATGGCTACGAGGATATCTGAGAGGACCGTGGTTTCCTTTGGTTCCAGAAGAACACCTGCAGCATGTAGAAGAAGTCGCTCTGTAAAGGGAATGAGGTCTCCCTCTGAGGAACAGAACTTATTCGCTACCACAGTCAACATCTTAGCCACAGGAAGAGAGTTCCCCTGATTAGCGGACCTAATTCGATTAAGATACTCCTCAGCGAACATGGGTGAACTGACTATTTCCGAGATATCGGTTTCTGGACCTTTGGAAATGTACACTGCCTGTGGGTGCGTGGGAACTCCTTGACCTCTGGGTGGTACTGACTGACGAACTCCTTTGAGTAAATCCTTCAGTTCATCTGATAGAGGGTGGCTCTCCCTAAGTTCGGGATGTGCTTCGAATACTTCCGCCATAGTGTCCCTGACTAGAGGGTCATTCCATTCTCGACTTGGTAGTGGAATATTTACAAGTTCAGCAAGAGGAAGAACCTGAAGATTTGCTGGCACATTCCTAGTTTGTATCCTCATGACAGCTTCTCCAATTCCCATACCTCCAATGTGCTTGATCTGGGCATCAGTGCAAAGAGCTTGCCTCCCAACTAGCAGACGTTCCTCAAGGTCAGTCAGATTGTGAATGATGACATTTCCAGGGAGTTTTACTGCTTCTGGAACCATACTCCCAGGGAGCTGGTCGATCAGGAGTAGACTGAGACCATTTCCCCTCTGGGTACGAAGCATCTCTACGATGTTGTCGATTGCCTTTTGCTTGGAGGTTGGCTCTGCATATCCCGAAGGACCTGTAGCGCGCTTGAGCAAGTGATGGGCTTCTTCCAATACTAGAAGATAACTGACCTGCTTCTTTGGATTGGCAATGAGATATTCACTGATACCAGCAGTAAGGGCTCCAGTAAGGAGAGCTCGGTCCTCAGGTGACAGGTCTCTAGTTTCAATGATGGTGGGATGGGCAAGTAATTCTGGAATTGAGAGCCCCTTCGGAGTATTGAGCATGTCTACCAGTATATCGTTTCTGAACATGCTGCGAAGACGAGCATCAAGAGCCCCGTAAAAATCCCTACTCATTTCCTCTCCATAGGTAATATGGCTCGTGGCTACCTGCTGAAAGGCTTGATAGAGATCTGCAAGAACTATGGGGCGACCTCGGACATTTCCCATGCGTCCCCAACCGCAGTTCTCATACATGGTGTTGAAGATATCATCAAAGTGCATAGAGATGACACCATCATTGGGGAGCGCTGCAGTGTGAACATCAGTCAATCTATCGATGTATTTGCCTACAGGAACTCCTGGAGGTACATCCCACATATTGTAGCGTAGGGGTGCAATGTCTGGGTTTCCCGCAGTGAAAATACGAAATTCAGGAAATAGATCCTTGAGAAGGCGCCAGTCACCAACATTTCCTGGAGTGATAATGATGGTGATGATCTGATTTCGATAAGTCTGAGCTACTAGACTTACCGAGGTCGTGGTCTTTCCCGAGCCAGTATTCCCATAGATTCCAACATGTGAAGCCAACATCTCTGGAACAAGACCCTGAGGTTGTGTCTTCTGAGGTTCACCGTTCCTGAGAGTGTAGCCTAGGAAGATGAGCCTTTCTAAAGGATGAACCCAGAGACCCTTTCCTTTCTTCTTTTTCTCAGATTTGTATGTTGAACTTGTTCCCTGCTTCTGCTCCTGTTTCTCTCGAACATGTTTCTGCATAGGAGTTTCCTTAGGATTCTGTTGTGGCTCCTGTATCTCAGTGATATCTACACTACCTGTTGCGAACTCTTCCCGTCTTGATACTTTCAATCCAATATCACATTGTGGGAGTGTAAAGTAGGTCGTAGCCTCTTCAGGTGTGAGAATAGTATGGTTTCCCACAGGTCTACCAGCAAGAGCATTTTCAAATTCCTTCTTACCCTTCTTGGTCTTGACCTTCATGTCGTTCTCTTTGTCTGCAGGAGTTATCCCGCTCATGAGCATAGATATCACACTTTTTGCTTGGGATTCTGCATACTTCTTATCCTGATGCCAGTGGGTGGTAATCACTGATACCTTTCCAAGATACTGACTACTCATCCGTTGGACCTGTCTCTTCAGACGTTCCGCCTCACGTTCTGCTCTAGCGTTAACCTTGGTAGTTGACTGTTGTGAATCAGAAGAGAAGAGCTTTGGAGATGAAACCATTGTCTGAGACCGAGATATGGCGTGTTCGTATTCTCTCTCTAGGCTCTTGACCTTTCTTTTGTTGTTCTTTGATGGGGTAATGAATATCTGAAAGAGGATATCGTCAATGCCCTGAATCATTTCACCTACTGCATCCATAGGGTCAATCTGAGGGAGCCCTAGGTTATTGTCCTCGGTGATCAGAGGTTCTCCAGTGAGACAAGCTGAAGCTCCTTCCATGTTGATACTGACAGTATGTCCAATGAATTGTGAGTGGATGTTTGACTTGAACTTTGGTAGATGTGCATTGATTGTAGCAGAAAGAGAATGGATTCTGTTCTTGAGGAGTTCTTGATCATGACCCCAAGTCAGGAAGAAGACCTTAGTTCTTCCTTTGATGCGCTCTAGTCGAAGACCGACTGGGGTTTCAATCACCATCATTCCTCGCAAGATGTTTCTAAAGGCTTGACGGTAGACTGGATTCCTTTTTCCAGATTCAGAGAGCGATAGATAATCCTCTGGAATCTCCACTAACTCAACTGCTCCAATGAGCATGGGTCCTTTCCATGATTCAAACATAACTAGCCACCTATTACATAGTAAGAATTGATGACTAGAGTAATCATATGCTTTTACTCAACGACAGAAGTCCAACATGAGGTTATTACATAGAAGAAGGGACTCTATGGACTACCTAAGTAGCTAAATTTCATCTAACAGGTATTTAGATTGAAGTGAGTGGTCTGGTGGTGGACTTCTGGGGTAGGTGAAGGCCTTGAATTGCAGGAATGAGGCATGTCGGTGAAATACAGTTAAGAGTGAAATGTGATGGCATTATTTTCTTGTAATACATAGGTGAGGATCTCTTGTACGAGGAAATAACCCCATATGAATTAACTCCAGATTTTCTGGCGAAAAATTTGAATTCGATGTCCATCACAATTCAAGAAACTTGCAAACGTTTTGAAGACTACGGATTTGAATTCAAATGGACTCCGACAATTTGGTTAAACATGATTGCTACGATTATTGATACACATCCTGATGCTGAAGAACTAGTGCACAACAGTCTGTTTATCCATCGACTCTATGATACAATGTCTTCAATTACCTGGGCAATGGTATCCGTGTACTCAGCAGGTTATGAATCAGCATTGCGGGATCTTCGATTCTGGTCAGAGGATATTACTCAAGTCTACTATCTTGATCAAGAGCTTACAGATGCAACCAAATCAGAGAAAATATCACATATCGCCAAGTTAGAGAAGAGTAAACCTAGACTCTCAGGTACAACATTGATGAAGAAATGCGTAATGGATGAAAGGCTTAAACATGAATTCATCGAGATTTTCAGGTCTCTCAGTAAATATGTCCATCCTACGGAAAAAATGGAAAGAAATCCGCAGAATGCATCAGAATACGATTGGGGAATAAGTGAGAAACGATTTCGTCTTTGTATCGATTTTCATAGGAAGGTCTACGATTGCATAACAGCATTGATTCTCTCAACTTACTCCATTGCATTTATGAATCATGAAGATGGGTTGATGCCCTTAATACTACAATTGATAAACCAAGCAGAATTTCCAGTCTCAAAATCTCTTCTTGGACTAGACTAGGAACTCAATTTTAAACTATGTTACCACAAAACTCGGTGGAAACAATACAAAATATTCTATGACAATTGACAGCATGACTCCGCTGAAAACGAGACCCTTGCCCTTACTCTGATTGGTTTCAGTGAACCAGAGAATAGCTCCAATGAGCACTATTATCACACCAGAAATTTGACCGATGAAGATGAGAAAATCCCAAATCTCAATGAAGTAACTCACAATCAGATTTGCAAAATTCTGAAGAGGACTCTGCATGAGTAATGAAGGCATAGTGATTGCTCCTGAGAATTTGGTATCAGGAACCATTATGCAGAAATCAAAGGGTCAACAATGAATCCATAAGCATTCTCTGATACCGCCTCTCGGTGGTGGATGGTACCTTTTGAACTCGTCAGTTCCTCTCCAACAAATATAGTATGCATCCTACATTTCAAACTCCGGCAACTCTTTGAATCTCAGAAGGAGCCTGATTGAAGCTAAAAACGTATAGAAGAAAAATTCATACCATTCTTCAGTTGAATACTCTGATAGTTGGGACTTGTCGTGATGTCGGATAGAGAATTTATTCAAGATTTGTCGTAGCATTGAATCATCTTTCTTTGGCATTATTATATTCAAGTCTCTCAGATATTCGAGGACGTCTCCGAGAGTTCGAATTGCATCTTTCTTTTCATCTAATGATGATCCATATCTTAGAAAAAGTGAAATCGCATATTGAATCTTTGAATCGATATTATCAGAATCATCTGTTTTGGGAATATTCTCTACTAGCTCTGTATAACCTTTCAAAATGCTCTCCCGAATCTCGCCGTCCTTTGAAAGTTCATACATTGTTTTTTTTCCATTGATTATCAAGACATAATGATTCAGCAATTCGTTTACTCGTTTACGATAGTCTTCTTGAGCAGCTTTCTTTTGAAACCTGCTTGGATACCGATGACCTGCTTCTGTTTCAGGTATAGATACGAAATCGTAGAGGAACTCGATTATTGTGAAAAAAGTGATTTCATCAAATTTCATCAGATGATTATTGAGAGGCCATATATTTTCCATATGTAGATTCTTCAGTATGTAGGTTTGTGGATTAGGGTTCCAGATTCCCTTAGCCCACGTATAACCACCTGCTGCTTCAGCTAGATAGTGATTTTCATTTATATGACTAAAGACATCGTTCATGAAGACCTTCTTCACTTGTGGCAAACTAAGGGACTGACTATGCCCCTGTCGATGAGCATAGTATTTCCGTTTGGATTCTTTTTTTTCTTCACCCATCTTACACACAGATTCACTATTCCATTGGGGAAATAAAAGGGTTTCATAGAAAAGAGAGAAGTGGCGCTGCGGGAGAGAATTTCAGACCTCATGGAAATCATGAAACCATTTGAACTCTCGAGTGCAAAGCACACTGGATGTTTGCAGGATTACGTATAGTTTCCTATAGCAATCCAGCTCCATACCAGGCTTGGATACCGCAGCACTGATTTGTTCGGAAATTAGATTTCTCTCATAAACATTGTGACAGGACTTAGTGCAACAGTAATAACAATGGAAAGACAATATCTTTCAAATAATCGATTACTCAACGTGCCATCCCTTGTCTGGATCGAAAATTAATTGGTTGTCCCCCTTCTTTTTCACTAGGATTCTAGATTTTTCGAACGCCTTTTTGCTATCCTCAATTTCACCAAGCTCTTCATATGCTCTTGCCAAATTATGCCAAGCACTATAATTTTCAGGTTCAAGTTCCAAAGCTTTGATTGTTGCTTCTTTTGCCTTGGTGTGTTTTTTCAATCGTAAACTGGTGGCTCCAAGATTTAACCAGTGAGAAAATGACTCTGGTTTTTCTTGGACCAGTTGATCTAAACATATCTCAGCAATCTCGTTTAATCCCTCTTTTAGTAGCATAATCACAAATGCTTCAAGAATTTCTATGTAATCATTAGCTTTCCTAATCTGGTATGGAATATCTGATACATATTCCACAACTAGGGATTTGTTTCCTTTTGAGAGAATGAATGAAAGATATTGAAAGTATAATTTTGATGATTCACACATAATTTTTACTGCATGTATAAAATTCTGTTTTGCTAATTCCATATTTGCAATTTCATAGTATACAATTGATAGATTCAGGTAGATTTCTGCTTTTTCAAAACCAAGGTTGATAGCTTTCTCAAAAGGTTCTATCGATTCCTTGAATTTTCCCTGTCTATGAAACAGCTGACCATTAAGTACATGAAAATTCGCATTGTTTTCAACATCACCCGTTTTATTTGCTTCTAATAGATGAAAACTCGATTCTTCGATTTTTCCTTGATTCAGATAGTATGAGCTTAGATTTAGGTGAGGTAGAGCAAAACTAGGATCTAGTAATAGAGCACGTTTATACAACTGGAATGCTTCAGCCTCGTCACCCCTGTTTTGCATAATTATTCCTTTGCTGTTCAGTAACGAAGCGTTCACAAGGTTTCTGGATGCTGCTTCACTAATTACAAGTTCTGCATCGGGATATCTCTGTTTAGCAATTAGGACATAGCTTAATCCAGCATAGAAACTATCCTCATCTGGTTCAGTTTGTATGGCCTTTCTCATGTTACTGATTGCTTCATCAATGATGTCTTCAGATTCTGCAGTTTCATATTGCATCATTCCTAATTGAAAAAGAAATCGTGCGGTAGTCGGCTCAAGTTCTAAGGCGTTTTTCATGAGTGCAATTGCTTCCTTTCCATCTCCAAGGTCCCAAAGAATACCTGATAAATTAGATATTGTAGATGGATTTCTGTTTTGTGAGAGTGATATTTCAAGTTCAATACGTGCTTTTTCAAGTTCTCCTTTCAATGACAGGACTAAGCCCAAATTTGATCGACCCTGATAGAATTGATAATCTATATCTAATGCTTGCCGAATTGCTTTCTCAGCATCGTCAAGTTTATTCTTTTTCAGAAAATATGCACTTAGATTATGTAGACAATAGACAATATTAGAATCAGGAGGGTTTATTGAATCTATCAAAATCTCTATTAATTTTTCAATTTCGTTTTCAGCTGAGTAAATAGAAAGTACAAAGAGAAAAGTAGAACTAAAGAGATTTGGAACACTTTGATGTATTGTTTGAAGATATTTAAGATAAACAAGCACAATTTCTGTTTCCAGACATGTTTTTTCATCTAAATTCAAAATTCTTCTAAGTGAAGAAGAAGTTTCAGTATAGATAAGTTGAGCAATTGTTTGGTGAGTGAAGATTAGAAATTGTTTCTGGGAAGGACCTACGAAGATTTCACGGATTAGCTGAGATTCAACAAGATCATCTACTATAATCTGGATATTTTGCCCAATCTTTTCCTCGATAAAATCCTTCAGTACAACAGAGCCCATTCTTGAAAAGAAAGAGAGAAATCCTAGACACAAAGCACCTAATTCTCTATCTTGGACTTTATCGAGATGACGGTTGAGTGTGAATTGAGGTAGATTTGGTGGTATCATTTGAGTGGGTGTTTTGCTATCATCTTTGATACTATTTTCAATCCATCTCAATACTTCGCAAAACTCCGCAATATTTCCAGATTCATTGAATATATCATCAAAATCAATATCTTCCTCAATTTCTCCAAGCTCTAAGAATCTTTGAAAAAGTGTGTGGGCAATTTCTTCTCCAGCACTAATCAGAATTCCCGGTTTTCTTCCCAGAAGTCCTTCGTATTTGGGAGAATAGGTGCTGGTTAGTTCAAAACCAACTTGTGTTCCTGTTTCAGTCTGTATCTCAGCAACGCGTTTACTTCCAATCGTTTTAGGAAAATCTGTAGGTGGCTTTGATTTGACCGTATGAGCAATAGTTTCTATATACAAAACTCGTATCTTTGTTCTAAATCTTAGAGAACTGAACTGTAAGAGTTGTTCTATTGCATCGAGGAGTAAGATTGCTTCTTGTCTTTTTGTATGAACATTATCTATAATCAATAGGTTTTTTGATCTCAATGTTTGAAACCACAGTTTAATCTCAGTAATCAAGTTTGTATTTAGTGCTTGAGAAGCATCTGCATAGTACACTTTCCATCCAAGTGAAGATAGATCATTCGCAAACCGCAAAGAGGTTGTTGTCTTACCGCAACCCGATGGACCAGCAATTACTGCTTGACTGAGTTTCTTCTTTGTTTCCGTATTATTCGTAACTTTCAGAGGTTTTTTGAATTTTACTTCCAATTTCTTCACGAGAAGAGAACAGATGTTTTTTGGCAAAACTACATAGTTCTTTTCAAAATCAACTCTGAAAGGAAATGGTTCTCTTAGTAATTTCGGACTTTCATTTTCCATCTCAGGGAACATATATTCAAAGGATTTTATCCCTGTAGGAATTTGACTTACCTCAAAATAATCCACTATCCATAGGACAATGGTCCCACCAAACAAAATTATTCCAACAATACCGTCTATTGTTTGCAATGCATCTGTTAGATTTTGACCAAAGTGAATCCGAAAGATTTCAAGGAGATAAATCAATATCAAGCAAAATATAACTAGAGAAAGAAAAACTGCTACTCTTTTTGAAATTGTGATTCTCAATGAAATCCCACCGGTCCTAATTGTCTTCTCTCAATAGAAGATAATAAAGTTCCCTGAGTGCATTATAATCATTCATCACTAAATGAAAGAGAGGGGTAAAGGATATTGTATGGGGGATCATAGTACAGAATCAGCAGCCCTTCTGCGTTCTTATATTCATCTTCTGGTAGAGTAAACCATGCAAAAGAGCCAAAGGGAATTCGTTTATCCGTATCATAAAGTCCTCACTATCCCACTGACTTAATCTTCTTCTGAGATTCGCAGCCCTACCGATATAGCGAAGAGATCCACCCCCAATAAAGTGCGTAAACACCTACTTCATTGGGTGCATTCAAGTAATTCTGTTTCTGGTCTTTATCCCACTCAAATACCGTGAAATCATTATTTTCTAAGAACCGTTTCAACCATCCAGGAGATACCATTATTATGCCCTCCTTCCATATGGAATATGATTTCTTAGCATATGACTAATTTTCTCTGTGAAACCGAGTAAATTCAGTAAAGTGCCGACAATTGTCAGAGTCTATAGATTCTCATTCCTTAAATGCACTCAAAACAAGATATCGATATGAGAAGAACAAGGACCATCAAAAGAGGTAAACACTTTTTCGCAGCAGGGTGGGGTAAGTATGGTCCTTTTGCTGTTTATACAAGACGACTTAGAAAAAGGACCTATGCTAAGACGTCGGTGGGTCTAAAGGGCGTGTTAGCAGGGCTCAAGTACTCAGGTAGGCGAGTTTCAGCACAGGGTATGGTTAATCTGATATCAGGAAAGCCCTCTGTTTCGATTTCCAGAAAATCTCGAAGAAGGCGAAGACGTCGTAAAAGATATTGAAAGATAGAAACTTCAATTATTCACCTCCCTGATCGCCACTTTTCCTTAGTAAACTTGATCGATGCACTTTCACAGGAAAATATTGGAAAGATGAAGGGAAACCATCTAACCTGATTGGACTTGGTTAATTGAGTTATACTCTTGATGTAATTGCTTGGATTGAATTGCAAACTGGTTCATCAAAGATTTAGAGCACATTCTGGAACACTTTTAGTTTCAATAATTCAGTTCTTAGAAAATCCTTTCAGTATCTCTGAACTACCTGTTGACAATTCTGCAGCTTTTTGCAATGCAGTCTGAGATTCTTGATGTTTCCCTTGTTTGTAAAGTAGTTTTCCTAGCAACTGCCATGCTTCAGCAGAATCCTTACTGAGAGATAGTGCCGTTTTTAGAGAATGTTCAGCATCTTCAAGTTCATCTAGTGAAACTTGTATTTTGGCAAGGGATAACCAAAGATCATAATTTTCATTTTCTATTTCTAGTGCTTTTCGAAAGACTTCTTCAGCTTGTTCAAATTGCTTATTATCAATAAAAATCAATCCTAGGCCTTGCAACAGAAACAGGTGATTAGGATCCATATCTAAGCCTTTGAAAAGTATCTCACTTGCTTCTTCAAGTTTCCCCATTTCATATAGTATGGAACCTAAAGATGCAATGTAATTCAAATTTTCTGGTTCTATTTCAAGAGCTTTGGATATAGCTTCTTTAGCTTCGTTTAGATTACGCGTTAGATAGCTAATCGCACCTATTCCAAACCATGCAGTAGAATATTTTGAATCAATTTCAATAGCCTTTTGAAATGCGGTTTTTGCTTCTGGTAGTTTGTCTAATTCTTGAAGTGTCATTCCCAAGCCACACCAAGCAGTTGGATTCGTTCTATCATATTCGATTGCTTGTCTGTATGTTTCCTCAGATTTTGCTAGATGTCCTTCGGTATAATAGGTTGCAGCCAATTCAACAAGATTCTCAGGCTCGATTCCTTCGTAAACACGCAAAGGCTCGTCAGAACCAGAAGATACGAGCAATTTGATGTTCCAATCAGTTTCTGCTTTCTTTACAAAATCAATCGGAATGCCTTTGAATTCGTATCCAATTATAATACCACGAATTTTCTCTCCAAGACTATAACTCAACGTAGCATGGGCCCATTCAATGTACTTCCGTATTCGATAGATACTATCTTTATCAGCAATGATTTTCGCTTCTATTATTATTGGACCTTCAGAATCTTTTCCGAGGTAGTCAATATAGCCAATTCGACCAGCCTTAAACTGTAATGAATTTTCGTCATCAGTAATTGGTTCTATTTCTTGGAACTCATTAGGAAGGAATTTTCGTAATTTTTCAATTGTTAATAAACCAAAAAGATGACTTGTAATCTTCGCAAAATCCTTGGAATCCTCTATAATTTCAAGTGAGGCAGAAATAGGAGTTGTGATTTTAGATTCATCTTGAATTCTATATTCAATTTCGAGTTTGAATGTCCATGTTCCTGATGTGTCAATACCATAATATAATGGAAGAACTGAATCCCAGACGTAACTTTTCATTTCGTTTGGGCGAAGAAACACTCTGACTCTTTCGTTTGATATGAAGAATTTATTTGGAATAAAATCTCCTTTAGATTTATCATAGACTCCTTTGAAATCAGATTCAAACCACAATGGACAATAATAACCGAGAATCCATATAGGTGTATCAGATGTATTTTCCACGCTCCAATAGAGCTGAATCGAATCTTCGAGTTCGATTGGGGATTTCGATTTCCCGTCACTCCTAATTTGAAATTGTACATTCAAATCGTGCTTTTCTTTCTCTATTCTTGACATGGATTATCAATATCCTCCTTTTCCATAATTTTATGAGCTAGTCGTAGTGAGCTACGATATTTGCCATCTTCATATCGGTGTTTACCAATTTCAAACTCCATGAAATCCCTAATCCTCACCTCATCTGGTTTAGCCCAAGTGATTGCATATGTATTTACTAGTCCCTTCTTTGTTGGTACGTCCCATCTCACTATTGTCCTTGGTGTTTTACTATCAAGCCAAGCCAATAACTTACAATACCGTTCCTTGTATTCTGGCGAAATCCAGTCTGGAGGAATAAATGCAATCCCAACCCATTCTTGTGAACCCTCAAAATTAACAGCTTCCTCCACTGCTTTTCCAGCAAAATAGTTCATGTTAGAAGATCCTAAGTCACGATTAGCCGCAACGAACCCCATAGATATTCCTCCTCTTATAGGAAGATTGTCTTCGAAACAGCTTCCTTGAAGTTCCTGTAGAATTCTACTTAGCATGTACAATTGATTCTTGTCAATTAGAGTTTCACTGGAAAGAGGTTCAAGAACTATAAACACACTATCTGAGAATCCTGTAATTTTGAATTCTTCCCCTAATCCTTTGGTTACCTCATCAACAATGCTATAAAACTTGGTAATAAAATTCCATGCACGTTCAATTTGATCATCCAATATCGGCCAACCATAGAATTCTTGATTCTTTAGAATGGAAGAATACCCCAGTAAATCAAGAAAGACTATGACTCGTTCTTTTCGTTCCCCACCGACTAGCTCGCTCACCAACTCACACCCTATTTGGAGATATAAAATAGTCTAATATCTCAGTACTAATATTGAGTTGGACCTTCATTAGATTCACATAAACATTGTGAAGTTTTGATTTCTGTTCATTTAATATTCGGTAGGCTCTCCCTGAGCGCCATTTCTTTTCCTAATCAACAACTTCACTGATTTGTGACCATAGAAGATAAGATACAATAAGAAAATGAAATGGTAAAGGAATGACTGAGTCTAGCCAACTGCCCCAGACAAAGAATCCAACAACAATTGTAACTACAATCTGTAATATCAACAGACAGAGTGTGAGTGTCCATACTGACTTCGTATCTATCAGTCCTACATAACACCGATGCAGAGAATAGCTAACATAGAGCCCACACCCAAACCAGAAAAGACCTAGGACTGAGAGAATGAATGGGGATGAGGGTGAAAAGAGGATAATGATTCTACCGAGATCCAACCAATTCCCAAAATCGTGCAGATATGTCCATAGCGGAAATAACCAGTATTGATTCGTAGTCATTATTGGAGTGCCTGTTGTCACAAAGCCGTACGGTAAAATTATGCTTGATGCAATTGATAGATACAGTAGACGTAAATGCTTCTGCACGTAGAACCCCTTCCTGGTAGCATATTTACATGTGATTGCATATTAGTTTAGTGAGAGGTATTACTGAAGATACAAAGTAAAAGAAAAACAGTCTCCCTGAGCGCCATCTTTTCTTAATTAAATGTGATTCAATCTAAACGCTGTGAGAAATGAGAAGAAAGAGAAAAGGAGAAGGCGGAGAGATAGAAACTATCTCAGCGCCTGTAGGAGAAAGCGTAAGTGAGTGCCTGAGTTGAGATTGGCTTGTTAGGAGCCTGTTTCTTGGTTGTCTTAGCGAGTGCCATGATAATTACCTCACAACAGTTGCGTAAGCGTAAGCAACAGCATCGGTAGATACCTTGCGTTTGTTCTTCATTGCGGAGTTAGTTCGGTTGTTAGTTGTTAGAGCCATAATAGTTCACAAGATATACTGCTCAGATTTAGTATATATACCGAAGCCACTCACAGAGGTCACTAAAGGGAGTCACATCACGTGACTATCACAGAACGTCATTTAATGTGTAATCTAGTGTCACAGAATGGACACAGAAAAACGTCAGTTTCAACAGGAACTGCATTGACAAGCTCAAAAGACATGCCACAATTTGCACAGCGTATTGTATCACTGAGTTCTGCTTGTTCAACAGGAAGGGCATGTTTTCTCATAGATTCAAGGATTTCATCATCTTCATTGATATCAGTATGTGCTACATCACGACCTTGTGCCCAGCGAAATGTGTAGTATAGAAAGAAAACGACCATAGGGGTGTAGATGAACATGTACCAGTAAATGAACTCAAGTGGAATGCTTATGATAATCCCATAGATACCCAACACACCAAGAATAAGACCAAGGACAAAAACAGCCCATCTCCCCATATTTGGGGTGGGATCTTGTTGGTATGGATCATCATAGTAGTCATCATTCATCATGAGTTGTGCACCCTACCTGCATTAGCGGCATGAAGCTTAAAGAATATACTTGCATATTCAAAAGCAATCTCATTACAAAATGCAGAAGAGAGGTGAGATTTTCACATTTTTATCGTGTAAGATTCTACATCAGTTTCGTAATTACTAAAATAATAATCAAGAATTCTTATTTCTAGAAAATTGATTTGTTCTAGAATTCAGAATATCAAAACTAACACTACATTTGGATTCTTAGAATTGTATGAGCTCAAATACTCTCTGGCTATAGTAATGAGTATGATAGGACTAGGTAAGTGGGAATACTCTGTTTATGCAGGGAAACGCTCACGACTGAAAGCCCAGAGGAAGTCATCCAAAGGGAAGTCCTTACTCTCTGAAAAGGAACCATCATCAGGTTCTGGAGAGTCCGCGGCTGTTCACTTTGTCCAATCGGACCTCGCTAGTTTCAGCGATGGAACTATCAAGAGTGATAATGACCTCGCCGTGGTAAGAACTGTGGGAACGCTCTCTGTTGTTGGAAGTGATACTCCAACACCAATACAGGAGAAGGAAGCCAGGTCTTCAGGAGGGATCCCATCCCGATGAACGTTGACAAAGCTCTTGCTAATTTTTGTAATTCTTCGGAATTACGAAGAAGTGGTGACGCTGGCAGGGGAAGGGTGGAACATAGAAATTTCTCAGAGTTGAGTAATATTCAACAGATTGAGATATAGGTCAGAGAAGGTATTAGAAGGCATCATTTCAGCTGAAAAATGAAGATTATGAAAAAGAAAGAAGGAACACGGGCCTAGTTGGCCCGGTTCTCAAGTTTACAATTATTTCCTTTTAGTTACCTTGGTAACGATACCAACAGCTACGGTCATACCCATGTCACGGACAGCAAACCTGCCGAGTTGTGGGAATTTCTTGTAGGACTCAATGACCATTGGTTTGAGAGGTACCAACTTGGCAATCATGGACTCGCCTTTCTTGATAAAGTCGGGGTTCTCTTCAATAACCTGTCCGCTACGCTGGTCAATCTTCTGGAGAATCTGATCGAACCTGCAGGCTACCTGAGCAGTGTGTGCGTGAATGACTGGTGTATAACCAACAGTGATAGCACTTGGGTGCTGAATAACCATTACCTGACCGGTATAGTCAGCAGCAACTGTGGGTGGCTTATCTGTTGGACCAGCAACATCTCCACGGCCGAGGTCCTGTCTGTCGACTCCTCGAATGTTGAAACCGATGTTATCACCAGGAACTGCCTCATCCATGATTTCATGGTGCATCTCAATGGACTTGACTTCTCCAGTCTTGTCAGGAGGCATGAAGGTCACACTCTGACCAGATTTCATGATCCCAGTTTCAACACGACCGACTGGTACTGTACCAACACCCTTGATTGAGTACACATCGTTGATTGGTACACGCAAGTCCTTGTCAGTTGGTTTTGGTGGGAGTGCAACTGCATCAAGTGCTTCAAGAAGGCAGGGGCCCTTGTACCATGGTGTAAAGTCAGGGGTCTTCTCCTTCAGGTTAGCTGCATCAAGTGCGGAGGTTGGAATGAATGGTACTGTACCCTTCTTGTAGCCGATTCCAGCAAGGAACTCTTCTACTTCTTCCTTAACCTCATTGTACCTGTCTTCGCTGTACTTGACACTGTCGTCATCCATCTTGTTAACACAAACAATCAAGCTTGGTACACCAAGAGTCATAGCAAGGTAAGCATGCTCCTTGGTCTGGCCACCAGGGCCAACACCAGCTTCGAACTCTCCTCGCTTTCCGGATACAACAAGCAGACCAACATCAGCCTGTGAAGCACCGGTAATCATATTTTTGATAAAATCTTTATGACCGGGAGCATCGATAATTGTGTAATAGTACTTGTCAGTGAGGAACTTAAAGAAGGCAATATCAATAGTAAGACCTCTTTCTCTCTCTTCTTTCAGCCTATCAAGTGCGAAAGCCCAAGCCCAGGAAGGTCTTCCTAGCTTCTCAGCTTCTGCTTTGTGTGCTTGAAAGGTTCGCTCATCTACTGCACCTGTTTCATATAGCAATCTGCCCGTCATAGTGCTTTTACCGTGGTCTACGTGCCCTATGACGACGAGATTGAGGTGCTCTTTCTTCTTTTTGCTCAATCTTATTCACCACGTTGTTTTAGTCTGTCCTCTGAATCGGTCAGACTTTTGCTGTGACCCTTGACTGTGCTTTTAATGCTTTCGCCAAGACCCATTGACCATAGAGAAAGAGAGCCTTTTCAAGACATTTTCATTCGTTTATATCTGAATAATACAATAATTGCAATGACCCCGATTCCAGACACTGATAGTATTCCTAAAGTGAATAATATAGTATCATCCGAACTACCAACGATTGAGGGTAGGATGTAATCACGGAATAAATCGAACTCAGGATCATATCCATCATCTGGAATGCCTGCTGTGAATGCAACAACCAAGTTGTGTTCGGGAGCTACCATGATTTTCTGTCCATGACGACCCCATGCGTAGTAGATTCCAAGATCTGCTCTTATCCACCAATGCCATCCATAATCAAAAACTGAACCAAACAAATTCTGTATTTCAATAGGTCTTGTGGCATTTGATACAAAAACAGAAGGAAGTATCTGAGTTCCATTCCAAGTACCATTGTTCAGATATAGAAAACCTAGTTTGGCAATATCACGCGTTGTAAGACGGAGTCCACTAGGTGCATTACACCATCCACCAGACACTGTCAGCCAATCAGAGGAACCAAAACCAAGGGGCTCGAAAAGAAACTCTTCTGCAAACTCTTCTGTTGTTTGATTTGCGACCTGCTGGACTATTGCTCCCAGCAAAATGGAAGCTCCAGCACTATAGGCCCAGTGTTCTCCTGGTGTATGTGACATAGGTCGATCAAGAATATATTGAACTGAGTCAGGACTTGCCATCATCTCCATCTGGCTATTACCTGAACCGTATTCATAGGGAACTCCCTGTTCATACCATTCAAGACCAGCTGTCATGGTGAGCAGATCTTCAATTGTCATGTTATCTTTTCGAGAATCAGGATTTGCGATAACATACTCCGGAAAGAAGCTTAGAACAGTTTCATTAACTCCACCGATGAGACCCTGCTCTATGGCTATTCCAATTAGAGTAGAAGTGAAGCTCTTGCTGACTGAATGGAGGAGTTTGAGATGACTGGCAGTATAGTACTCATGCGGATATACCTCAAAGACAGCATAGCCATTCCTTATCACCAATACAGAATGGATGGGGTAGTCCTCTTCTTCAATGACGTCCAACATTGCATTCAATGTGTCATTATCCAATCCCTGTTCTTCGGGTGTGCTATATCTCCAACCATCTGTTGGCCAATAGTCAGGTATCGAATTCTCTTGGGTAACTGAAAATTCGGGATTAATGTCGTTGGCAAGGTAGTTGGATATTGGAATGAAGATGAGTGATATAGATAGAAGTATGAAGAGCGTTGTTATTGTAACTTCTCTCAAATTTGTAATAGAACCACGCATTGAAACCATCCAACGAAGACTCTTTGTATTGTATCTATAAGGAGAATGAACACAGCAATAGTTTGTACTGAATCACTGAACTATTTTATTGATCCAACCACGAATCTGATCCCAATCACGGAAGTCTATTTTCTCTGGCATTTTTTCACCAGTTATGCTTCAAAGGGATCAGGGGAGAGATTTTCAGCCCATATACGAATCTGGTCCCAGTCACGGAGGTCGATACGTTCTGGTTGTTCTTCATCTTCTCCAACCATTTCCTTCACAAGAGATTTCATGATACCCTTAATCATGCGATTACCCTTTGTGGAATCAATTACTCCCCCAAAGAGACCCATCGAGATTGGGACTATTTCTGGAAAATCTAAGATAATTTTGTCAAGATAATCTGTACGTCCCTGATCGGAAGTTTCAGGTTTGGTAGCACTCATACAGGATACAAAGAGCGCAACCTTCTTTCTTGATAGAGTTTCACGGTTCTTTTTGAGGAATTTCAGAGGTTCTTTGGTCCATCTTCCCATCTGAATTCCGCTACCAATAACCACTAGATTATAGGACTCTAGGTCCTTTGCTTTACCTTTCTTCAAATTTACAACTTCTACTGTGGCTCCACGACTACCTAAAATCTCACCAATATTCTCAGCAATTTCACCGGCAGAACCGTATCTTGTACCATAGCAGACTAGGACCTTATCATTCATTGTTATCATTCTCAACAAAATCGTCAGGCGTTATAAGGTCTTTACCAGAGTTTTTCCGTATTTGGGTCATCTGTGCAAGAATTACTCCGATAACGGTGAGAAAACCACCAGCGATTTGGAGTATAGTTATTGTTTCATGAAGAATAGTGATTGAGAATAGAACTCCCCACACAGCAATCAAATTCAGGATGATTTGAACTCTTCCTGCTTCGATATGCTTCATTGATTCGTAATAGAGAATAAATGAAAATACTGTGTTTACAATTGCGACCCATGCAATAACTAACCAGGCCTCAAGACTCATTGTAAGTAGTACTGTAATATCATCAAGCAACGCAGCAGACACCCAAATGAAGGGCACTGCGGATAATGTACTATAGAAAGTGACTGATACTGCATTTTCATATTTGACCGCAATCTTCCCAGCGATACCATTGATTGCAAAGAATAAAGTTGACACGATCACGAGAATGTCGCCAATTATCCTCTGAAACTGGGGAATGGAGGGTTCAGGTGATGTATTCAGAATAATAAGGGTCACACCAATAGTTGCGATTAGAAGACCAAGGAACTTGTCAAGTGTTATCTTCTCTTTTAGCACTGGAGCCGCGATAATCACAGCAAAAATAGGTGTGAGATTCAGTAGTAATAGTGCATCACTTGCAGTTGTCATTCCAAGACCAATATACTGCAGGATTTGTGAGATGAAAGGACCACTAAGACCTGCAATTAGTACAGCTTTCCAGTTTTTTCTGATATTTCCAATATTCTTCCCTCTATTTAGCTGGAAGGTCAATAGCAGAAGAAATGGGGTAGCAAGTGTGTATCTTAGCGCTACAAATACTATCGGACCTACTTCATCAACAATGATTTTGAAGAATATTAGAGAGGAGGCCCATGCGATTGTTGTTAAAACCAGTGCAATATACGCTACTGATGTTCTGTTCATGTCATGTTCCTCGCCAATGAGATAGAAAATCCAAGCTTCTGATAAGATGAACTGATTGGGACCTAAAAAGAGGGATAGTGCACGGGGATTACCCGTGCAGTTGATAATGAATGGAGGTCTTTGTTTCAGAAAATGTACGAGCTAATATATTCATTATCAATATGGAATTGTATGCCAGGACTAGGTAAGTGGGCTAGTATTGATGTACGAAGCACACGACTGAAAGCCCGGAGGAGATATTCCAAAGGGAAGTCCTTACTCTCTAAGAAAGAACCCTCATCAGGTTCTGGAGAGTCCGCGGCTGTTCACTTTGTCCAATCGGACCTTGTCAGTTTCAGTGATGAAGCTGGGAAGAGTGATAATGACCTTGCCGTGGTAAAAACTATAGAAATCCTCACTGTCGTTGGGAGTGATGTACCAGCATCAGTACAGGAGAAGGAAGCCAGGTCTTCAGGAGGGATCCCATCCCAATGAACGTTGACAAAGCTCCTACTAACTCTGGATTCTCAAAAAATCTGGGGAGTGGTGACACCGGTAGGAAACGGGTAGAATATAGAAACAAATTACGTTGAGATATTCTCAACGTAAAATGTAGGTCATTATCTTGCAGAACGGGCTATTCGCTCTCGTTCATCTTTCCTAGCAACTGCAAAGCTACCAGGATCGCTCTTGAAAGCAAGAAGTAGTTCGTCTACTATACACTCTTCGAATGACTTTGCGTTCTTGTGGGCTGAACGAACGGCACCAACACAGAGATACTTTAGAGCAAGGTCGATTCTACGCTGAGGAGCAACATCCACTGAACGCGGATATGCCATTCCACCGTAAGAAATTCTAGTAGTTTCTTCTGAAGGAGCAGAGTTTTCGATTGCTGTTACAAGAACTTGGATTGGGTTCAGTCCAGTTCTGTAATCAATCATCTCAAAGACACGCTTCAATGTGTTCAATGCCTTCAATTTCTTTCCAGCATTTCTTCCCATTCGGGTCCTCTTATCCTTCCTGCGTCCTGCGTTGAGCATCTTGTTGACAAAACGCTCTACAATTGGGACATTGGATTTGTGGAATCTTTTGTGTGCGTGTCTACCAGAAGTATGTGGAATAAGCACGGGTCTCAGAGAGATGTATCTAACAAGACCAATATCTTTGATCTGAACATCTGTAGGGTCCCACTTACCAAACATGAGAAGTTCTGGTGGTATGTGTGAAGATGCCGCTTCAACAACTGGTTCAATTGATTCTTCTTCTGCCATAATTACCACCTAACGTATTGGTTTCTCCTTTCTACCGTAAATCAGGGACTCTAATCCAACGCCATTAACTTTCACAACTTTCCACGAAACTCCGGGTAAATCTCCGACTGGACCACCCTGAGCACCACCGATACCTTCTATGAGTACAGTATCATGTTCGTCGATGTATTTCAGCCCACCGTCCCCAGGAATGAATGCAGTGATCTGCTTTCCATTCTTGGATAACTGAATCCTGACTGCTTTTCGAATAGCTGAGTTTGGCTGTTTTGATTCGATACCTACCTTCTCTAGTACGATCCCTCGAGCTTGGGGAGCACCCTCTAATGGGTCACTCTTTTTCCTGAGCTTCAGGACTCTTCTTTTGTAGGAGGGCTTCTTCCAGCGGAACTTCTTTCTTTTTCGTAGAAGAGGTCGCGCTGCGAACTCGCCAACTGGGGATTTTGAACCTGTCAAATTGTCTAACCTCGTAGAGATAGAGCACCCATTCATGGTATACTCTATGTGGTGCAAACGCTTCCGGCTAGTGTTTCCTTAAAAGCCTTATCAAATAAGCTCGATTTTGAATGGCAAAAAATAGATGTCCTAAGCAATCACTACGTTATCCAAATTGAAATGACGCTTGACAAGAATTCGGGCGCGAGCAACATTTCTTCCTTCGCGACCTATAGCAATACCGCGGTCTTCATTCTTCACAGTAACTGAAGCAACCTTGTTTCCATCACGATGCTCAATGATTTTTACTCCTTCAACTCGAGCAGGAGCAAGAGCGCTCTTCACAAATTCTTCAGCTGTTTCAGCCATCTCGACAACATCGACAGCTCGACCAAAAACATCAGAGGCAGCTTTGACATTTACTCCACCCCTGCCTATTGCTTTTCCAAGCTGCTTGGCTCGGACAACAATGATAATACGTTCGCCTTCGTCATCACGGATAACATCGACAGCTGCAGCGCCAGTAATTTGCTCAAATTTGGCAATCATTGCCATGTCATCCATTGACAACTTGACTTTTCCCAAGATACTCGCCTCAAACCATCTTCAAAATCTTGGAGTCACCGGGTTTAATGATTGCAATAGCAGAAACCATGAATGGTTTACCTACAGTTTCACCGAGATCCCATGATGTGCCTTCAAACACTTGAACTTTGATTTCAGCTAGCTGAGCATATCTCTCAATGTCTGCAGCTTCATTCTTTGGGCAGTTCGCAGCTACTACTACTAATTTTGCCTCACCTTTCTTTATGGCATCGATTGATGACTTTGCTCCGATTTTGCATTCACCTGTGCTTACTGCGCTTGCAATTGGTTGATTCAGGCTCATATTATGGACCTCATTGATGTTTGTTTAAACACCTGATTAAGTTGCGTCAAAAGGCATTCTGTTTTAATGCTTCCGTCGTGGACTCTCCAGGTGTTCTCATTTCTTCTTTGTAACTGTCTTCTTCTTCTTTGGAGTAGGAACGTGGGGATTCATTAGGAGATCTATACTTCCTGTTCCGAGCGGAATAAGTTGGCCCAGAATGACGTTTTCCGTGATACCTCGAAGAGGATCCTTTGTTCCAGCTATTCCCGCACCAAGAAGGTGTTTGATTGTCACTTCAAAAGCTGCTCTAGCAAGTGCACTATTCTTTGAACCGGAAATACCATGACGACCAATCTGACGAATGTTACCATCAGCAGTCATCATATCTGCAACTAGGATGATATGTCGTACGTCAACATCCATTCCTTGTTCATTTAGAACACTCATAGCTTCTTTGATAATTGCATTCCTGGTTGCTTCGATTCCTAATACTTGATAGATTTCTCTGAGATTATTGGTGTAGATTCTGTGTGGATTTACACCTTCAATTTCAAGAGCATCTCGAAGATTGGAACCTTCAGTATAGAGAATATACACATCAGATTCTTTTCGAATTACAACATGGGTTACATCGTTGATTCCCTTCACTCGAACTTCACGTATTTTTTCGCTAAGTCGTTGAAGTTCTGCCAAGGTATCATTTGCAGGATATACAAAGATTACATTCTCACCAGGCTCTACTTCACCCTTACCCTTGATTTTCTCTTCAATTGCTAACGCAACGACTTCTACTGTCAAACCTTTATCATCCATTAGCTCAGGATCAAGTCTGATGTCAATAGCTTGTCGAAGAAGATCAATAGATACGTTACTTGCGACACTCTCGACTAGAACCATTTCAATATCTCGAGCGATTCTACGAGCGTCATTTTTATCACCAGCAATATCCGAATCGAGGAATATCTTCATAGTAGGAGTGCTTGGGTTATTTCGGGCATCGACAATTTCGATTAGTCGTGGAAGACCCTGTGTAACGCTAAGTTCTGCTACTCCTGCATAGTGGAAAGTACGCAGTGTCATCTGTGTACCTGGTTCACCTATACTCTGAGCAGCTACCGTACCTACAGCCTCTCCAGGTTCAACTAGAGAACGTTCGTATGAATCAACTACGTTATCGCAGATATCATCAAACTCCTTCTTAGTGATTCCTAGATTGCTAACTTTTGTTACAAGTTCCTCCATTACTTTGGGGGGAAGACGGCGTTCTTCACGCATCTTCTCGAATCGCTTCTCCATGTGCTTATCGAGTACAGAGGTGGTTGTTTTCGCAGCTGCTTTGGTTGTCGTCTTAGCACTAGATTTCTTTGCGGTACTTGCTGGTTTCTTAGCCTTTGGCTTCGCTTTAGGCTTCGTACTCGCAGTGCTCTTAGTGGTAGACTTCTTGCTCTTAGTTGATTTTGACATTGTCTAGACCTCCCCTTATTCGACTCTTGCTTTTCCGATGACTTTCTCGATAACTATGTCTATGTTCACAGAACGACCGTGATCGGATTTACTCGGATCAACACCATCATCTCCAAAGCGGAATTGTACAATTCTTCCAGGAGCTGTTCGAACGGTACCATCAGTTTCAACCTTAAGGTCTTGAAGAGCAGTCATGAGACGTCTCTGCATGTATCCTGAGGTTGAAGTTCGTACTGCAGTGTCTACGAGTCCTTCGCGACCACCTGCTGCATGGAACCAGTATTCAATGGGATCCAGACCACTCTTGTAACTCGATGTGACAAATCCTCGTGCTCTTGCACCAAGATTTCCTCTCTCGAAGTGTGGTAGAGTTCTTCCAACATATCCTCTGCTAATTCGTTCACCACGAACCGCTTGCTGTCCTACAACAGCAGCCATCTGAGATAGGTTAAGCCGTGAACCTCGAGCACCAGTTTGTGCCATGATAACTGCAGTGTTCTCCAGACCAAGGTGTTCTCCTGCAACAGCACCGGCTGAGTCACGTGCTTCAGCTAAAGTGGCCATAATTCGCTGTTCCAATGTTTCCAAAAGAGTCTGACCTGGGTTGGGATCAAGTTCACCTCTTTGATAGGTTTCAATGAGTTGATTCACTTTCGCATCAGCGTCTGAAAGGATTCTCTTGATTCTCTGAGATGCAGCACGTGGAAGTGTTACATCATTCAGACCCATTGAAAAGCCCCTATCAGTAATCAATCGGACAAGGAGTTTTCCTACCGAGTCCATAAAGATTCTGGCTGTAGTGGAACCATTCTCTTTGATTATTCGATGGAATAATGAGTCGGGTTCACCTGCACCGAAGGCTTTCTCATCAACAACACCAAATGTCAGATTCCCATCACGAACTACCACGTAAGAATCAAAGTCACAGTCCTCACGCTTGCAAACAGTGCATTTTCTGCAGATGTTTGCCTTGAATGAGATATTGATTCCTTCAGGAATGAATATGCTAAAGATCTGTTTTCCAGTCCATAATTCGACTGGAGCCTTGATAGCTGGCGGTGGAAGTACGAGTTCGTAATCTGCTGTAGCCAATAACTGGTTTACTTGGTCCTTGGTAAGTAGATTGGATTTACGTGTTAGTAGAAATGCTGAGGAGATATAGTCCTGTAGTGCTCCAATGATGGGACCACCGTATCGTGGTGACAGGATTTGTTCCTGCACACGCATGAGAACTCTTGCTTCTGCACGAGATTCTTCAGATTGTGGAACATGCAGGTTCATTTCATCACCATCAAAGTCTGCGTTATATGGTGGACAGACATAAAGTGAAAGTCTGAATGTCCTATATGGCATGACCCGGACCTCGTGAGCCATGATTGACATTCTGTGTAGGGATGGCTGTCTGTTGAATAGTACAATATCACCGTTGGCTAGATGACGTTCAACGATGAATCCTGGTTCAATAGTATCTGCGATAATTGATCTATCCTTGACAAATCTAAGGTCTACTCGACGACCATCAGTTCTAATCAAGTAATTACAACCAGGATGTCTGTCAGGACCTCGAATAACCAAATCCTTCATTTCTTGAATGTTCCACTCGGTGATACGTTGTGGAATTGTAAGAATCTTAGCTATCTGTTCTGGAACACCAACCTCGTTCATACTTAGGTTTGGATCTGGTGATATTACAGTACGGGCTGAGAAGTCGACTCGTTTTCCAGAAAGATTGGAACGGAAACGACCTTCCTTGCCCTTTAATCTCTGAGCCAGGGTCCTTAGTGCTCTGCCAGACCTATGTCTTGCTGGAGGAATTCCGCTCACTCCATTATCGAAATAGGTTGTACAATGATACTGAAGTAGTTCCCAAAGATCTTCAACGATTAGTTGGGGTGCTCCAGCATCAAGATTCTCACGTAATCTTTGATTAATTCTGATGATGTCAATGAGTTTGTGGCTCAGGTCGTCCTCACTTCTAACTCCAGATTCTAGCGTAATAGATGGTCTCACAGTGACTGGGGGAACAGAAAGAACAGTCAAAATCGCCCATTCAAGACGAGCAGCTTCAGGGTTGATACCAAGAAGTCGATAGTCGTCATCTTGAATATTCTCAAGACGTGCTCTAACATCAATAGGGGTCAATCTTACTGAACCAGCTTCACCAACCTCGTAGATAGATGTAGGCTTCTCCAACTTCAATTTGAGTTGCGGTGCTTCACAGTGTGGACAAGCTTTGCCCTTTGCTGCACGTTTCAGAATCTCGTTAGAGAGATTAGCAGTCTTTTGACCAATTTCGGGGTATCTCTTGAAGAGCTTCTGGTAATGGTCAATCTCTTCATCACTCAGAAGAACTCTGTTGCATTCTCTGCATATTGCTCGAAGTACTTTGTGAATGACTTTTGCATAACCTTCATGCATGATTGGTCGTGCAAGCTCAATGTGACCAAAATGACCTGGGCAATTACCCACTCGATTTCCACAGGTCTTACAACGCTGACCCGGATCAATTACACCCAATTTGGGATCCATGATACCTGAGTCAATTGGATATCCGTCTTCGTCGTAAGTATCAGCTACTACAATCTGTGCGATAGACATCTTACGGATATCTTCGGGGGATAATAGTCCAAATTCAATTGAATCAATCTTTTTTGTTGTGAGTCCCGAGATCATTTAGATCATCTCCTTGAGTCTAAGCCTGGTTGCTAGGCCAAGTGACATCATTTCTTGTATGAGAAGTTTGAATGCATAGGAAACCACTACACTGCTAATCTTGGCATTTGTACCACAGATTGGACAATAGTATTGGTCCTTGTTACGATCATATACACCAATTAGACCACAGTCTTCACAGACGAGCATGTTACTTTTGTCAGATTCGTCTAGAAGTCGCCCTTTCAGAAGGATTGCAGCACCATGACCAATGAGTACGTCACGCTCCATCTCTCCGAATCTAAGACCACCTTCTCGTGCACGACCCTCTGTGGGTTGTCGTGTCAGGATCTGGACTGGTCCTCTTGCTCGAGCGTGGATTTTGTCTGCAACCATGTGGTGTAGTTTCTGGTAGAAGATTACACCTATGAAAATGTCTACCTTGAGGCGCTCTCCTGTGATACCAGAATACATAGTTTCACGAGCATTATGCTTGAGACCATGTTTTCGAAGGATGTCAAAGAGTTCTTCCTCAGTAACTCCACAGAATGGAGTTGCATCTTGCTGCTTCCCAGCCATGCATCCTGCCTTTCCAGCAACCATCTCCAAAATCTGACCAATGGTCATTCGACTTGGGATAGCATGAGGATTGACTAGCAAATCAGGAACTACACCATCCTCAGTGAACGGCAAGTCCTGCTGTGGAACGATATATCCGATAACTCCCTTCTGACCATGACGTGATGCATATTTATCGCCAAGTTCTGGTACTCGAAGGTCGCGTACTTTCACTTTGACTAAGCGATTGCCATCAATAGTTTCAGTAAGGATAACGCTGTCAACAACGCCTGCTTCACCATGACGTACAGCAACTGAAGTTTCACGACGATTCGGTGAAGCAATCTCAAATTCAGAGTATTCTTCTAAGAATCTTGGTGGGGAAGTTCTACCAATGAGTACGTCGCCACCTAATACTTCTACTTCAGTTTCGATTATTCCATCTTCACCGAGATTCCTGTAAGATTCTGATGCTCTGTATCCTCTAACGCTGCGATCTGGAATTTCGAAGCGATCTTCCTGACCGCCAGGATACTTTCGTTCTTCACTCTCGTAAACACGAGCGAATGTGCTTCTACCAAGACCACGCTCGATTGAAGCCTTGTTCATGATAAGTGCGTCTTCAATATTATAGCCTTCAAAGGACAATATTGCAACTACAAAGTTCTGTCCTGCTGGGCGTTCCTCATAACCAATAGAATCCATTGCACGAGTCTTTACCATTGGGATTTGTGGGTAATGGAAAAAGTGGGAACGTGTATCTGCACGGAATCTGAAATTAGCAGCTGGAACTCCAACTGATTGTTTAGCCATACCAGCCATGTACACATTACGTGGTGACTGATTCCGCTCTGGAAATGGTATCAATGCAGCAGAAATACCAAGGATAGTAGATGGAACAATCTCCATGTGAGTTGTGTTATCTTGCATCTCTGGAGGGTACATTGCAATGAGTGCATTCTCTTCTTCCTCAGCATCAATAAACTCTACAATTCCGTTCCTGAGCAGGTCTGGAAAGCCCCACTCACCATCGACAACCATCCGCAGATGCTCGTCAGTAAGACGGCTCTTATCTTTCTCAGTGACAATTACTGGTCTTCGTACCCTACCTGCATCACAATTGACTTGAACTTCATGGGTATCTTCGTAGTAAGCAACATTTGTTTGACCATCGATTTCACCCGCTCGACGTTTCTGTCGCAGTGTTTTTACTAACACTTGGGGAGCATTGTGAATTCCGACTAGTCTTCCATTGAGAAAGACGTCTGATCCAGCACGACCACGTTTACCGAGTAGTTTCTCAATTGGTTCTGTTTCGGACTTGAGCATTACACGTTCGATGGCATCTTCATCGGTACCAACAGAGATGTAGGACATCATAGCGAGGTTCTTGACTAGCCCGCAATTTGGTCCTTCGGGGGTTTCGTTTGGACAGATTTTACCCCAGTGTGTGGAATGCAAGTCTCGTGCTTCGAAGTGTGGTTGTGAGCGTGAGAGTGGGGAAACAACTCTTCTGAGGTGTGAAAGTGAAGAGATATAATTTGTACGATCGAGTAGCTGTGAAACTCCAGCCTTGCCACCAACCCAATTTCCTGTGGCTAAAGCATGTTTCAGTCGCTGTGTGATTACATCTGCTCGAACTGCGGTTCGGATGTTAGGTTTCCGACCTCTTACTGCAGTACGTTCAAGCTGATATTTGATATCACGTGTTAGAGAATAAAGTGCAACTCTGAACAGTGACATGAGAAGGTCACCTGATAGTTTGAGTCTCTTGTTTGCATAGTGGTCCTTGTCATCAGGAGTTCGTTTGTTAAGAACGAGTTCAATTAAGCGTTCAACCATCTGACCAAGATAGTATGCCTTGTGAAGTCGGGTATCATCTTCAGTTCCAATATGGGGGAGCAGATAACGATCTAGTACTTTCTCGGCTCGTGCTAGTCTGTACTCTTTGGTCTGACCAACTGCAACACGTTTTCCAATGAAATCAAGAGCGTTTGTTCTTGTTGTACCACCTTCATCTTCCTTCATGGCATTGATTGGTGCTGACTGTTCAATTGTAACAATCAATTCGTTACGGAGTTCGTCGTCATCTGAGATAACGTCAACAATTTCTCTATCCTGCTCTAGTCCCAGAGCTTTCATGAGAATTGCTAGAGGAATCTTTCCTGGAACAGATGGGAATGACACTCTAAGTTCACCAGTTCTTTTTCTTTCAATGGTGACAGGGGCTCTGAATCCTCGAGAGGTAGAGAATACTTTGGCAATGTGAGTAAAGCTCGAGCTCTTGCTAGCCTCTTCAATGAGGATTCGATTTGGCGCCAAATCTTCTTGTGTAACTAATACTCGTTCTGAGCCGTTGATAATGAAGTAACCACCAGGGTCTTTCGGGTCTTCGCCAAGGGCAATCAATTCTTCAGCAGATTTGCCAAAGAGATGACATTGTTCGCTTCGAAGCATAATAGGCATGTTGCCAACATAGACCTTCAAGGTTTCAAGCCTTGTTGAAACCGACCCCTCTTTTCGAACAGGAGTCATATGAAGGAAGAGCTTGCTGGCATAGGTGAGATTTCTAATCCTAGCCTCGTTGGGGTTGAGGTTATGCTCACTCCCATCTGCTTCTCGGATCGTAGGTTTTCCAATCTCAATCTCGCCAAGTTCGACGATATAACCTTCGATCTTAGGAGTCAGCTTTCCGACACTGTCAACTACTTGCTGAAGCTCCTCTCGTATAAACCCATTAAATGAGTCAAGATGCTGGCCTACTAACCCGTAATGGTCGAAGAATGCCTCGATTACTGGCCAATACTTGTCTCTATCTGTACCCGATGCCATAACTAATCACACCGTGAGCGTGAAGGACGGGGGAACTACTGTTTGCATGTACGCTTCCCAACGCTTAGAACTCAGAAATCCGAGCTCACACATCTGCTACAATAGCCGCCCCGTTGTTTTTTACTCTGACAAATCTACACTTGGTCCACACATGCCAAGGTCAGTGGCGGGCTCGGCGGGATTTGAACCCGCGGCCAGTCCCCGATACAAGAGATGACTCTCCTGATCATCAGGTTAAAAGCCTGCTGCGCTACCTATCTGCGCCACGAGCCCCTGATGTCCAGACGGACACTAGTCTAGGACCGTCAATGACCTCCTACATGACAAAAAGTCCCGTGTTTGTTACTTATGGTCATGCATGAATGGGAAGCAGTTCTGTCTGAGCAAAGGACGGGGAATTGTGTAACCATAAAAGGATTACGATAAAACAACGAAATGGCGTTACATCTAGGGGCGGTTTGGCTGTGTGAGCCAATTTAGTATACGCTTCGGACGGTAATAAACTTACTCAGCTTTTGATTCGCGTGTTGACCACAAGAGAAATTTGATACGAATATCCATCAAAAGGTCATGAACAAACCCATAGTCGTTGAATCAAATCTTGTTCCAAATCTTTTGCAGTTCATTCTAGTTGGATTAGAAGCTGGTGGATTTCATAAGATGGCTCATCCTGCTTATCGAGACGAGTATTCTTTGTGGATTTCGCAGGAAAGAAGAGATTTCTTTTCAGATGTTTTTAGTAAATTGGAAGGTGTGAGTTCTTCAACATGGTTTGCTCTATTGTATCAGATTCCAGCGTACCTTGCTGACGATACTCTTGATTCACTATTAGATGTGATTGGGTTACTGAGTAAACAGGATACTAGGTCGGTCATTGAAAGATATCCTGAAAAAGCCGTTTTGATTGAACGATATATTCCAAAATCTGATTTTCATATGTATTTAGGATTCAAAGGAAAACCGATTGGATCTTGGCCGAAACTTTTGCAAGTATTTTCAGATATTGTTGAAGAAACCTACAATAATCTCTATGCTGAACGATGGAAAATTATCAAACCGTCTCTTGTTACTGTCAGCCAACAGCTCAACAGTGATTTTTTGGGAGGATTTGATTGGGTTAATTGGTGGGAGGAAAGAACAGGAATTAGTTTCGTATATCCCCACTTCCAAGTTGAACTAATAGATGCAATGACCACTATGGGAACTTCGTTGCTTGCTGAAAGAGATGGATTCTACGCTCATGTAGATCCCATACGCATTGCTACAATGATTTCGCATGAAATCTGTACTCATATGTTATTCAGTAAAGATGCTCTTACAAATGATGTAGTGGGTCCATTAATGAGAGATAATTTAGAACAATACCTGAGAACTGTTGAAGTAATCTCCTGGGCGACTAATAGGGAGTTTGTTGATGAACTTGGATGGAAGTGGACTATGGAGAAATCGTTTGACTGGATTGGACCTCAAAAAGACAAAGTTTCTGCTCTTGTAGGAAATATGGAAGTAGAAGATTATTGGGATATAATGAGAGAAGGCTATTCATTAATGGGAAAATGATCTGAACATTATAGCTTCTCCGACAAGTTTAATAGAAAACCAGAATTGTCGCAGTCGAACGGATGCCCGTTTAGTATAATAGGTGCAATCCGGGTAGGCGAAACCCGGACTGCGATTGAGTACATAATCCCTCTTGTAAACAAGAAGGGGAGTGAACTCGACTGACCGAAACTTCTGTGTTCCACCCTTTCCCTGCCAAGCGTCACCGCTTTCACGAAATTCGTGAATCAGCAGGAACTTTGTCAACAATCATCGGAATGGGATTCCTCCTGAAGTCCTGGTTTCTTTCTCCTGCGTTATACTAGATGTATCAGATCTTGTTGCAGAGAGTTTTCCCACAGTTCTTACCACGGCGAGGTCATCATCACTCAACTACATTTCGTCACCAAAATGTGGAAGGCTCGAATGAGCATAGTGAATAGCCGCGGACTCCCCAAGATTTGATACTGAATCCTTAGAGGAGAGTATAGACTTCCCTTTAGAAGAAGGCTTCTTCCTTCGAGCTTTCAGTCGCGCGCTTCGTGTTGAATACACAACACTAGCCCACTTACCTAGTCCAACAGTAAGTATCACTATTTCATCTATTAAGGTCGTAGATTTATTTTTCCTGTAGGGTAGTCCGGTTAGCCTGACCTGTTTCTGATTATTTCATTCATTTTCGTTCATAGGATGCTTTGTCCGGTCAGTAGTGAAGTCCGGCCAGCATGACCCATTTCATAAAGTGAGTGAATATTATCTCTAGTGAAACTTCTGTGTTCTGCCCTTCTCATGCCAGTGTCGCCACCTCTTCGTAATTCTGAAGAATTACAAAAATTAGCAAGAGCATTGTCAGCTATCATCGGGATGGAATCCCTCCTGAAGACCTGGCTTCTTTCTCCTGTTTGATTGCTGGAGCATCAGTTCCAGCCACAGAGAGAGTTTCCACAGTTTTTACCACGGCGGGATCATTATCACTCTCACTAATTCCATCACTGAAATTAGCAAGGTCCGATTGGACAAAGTGAACAGCCGCGGACTCTCCAGAATCTGATGTTGATTCTTTTATGGAGAGTAAGGACTTCCCTTTGGAAGAAGATTTCTTCTTACGGGCTTTCAGTCGTGAGCGTTTCCCTGTCTGAACAGAGATAATCCACTTACCTAGTCCTCTCACAGAATGTAGTGACTTTGTGAGCGTAATAAGGCGTCCAGCGATATTGATGGCACCATTTCTATCTGCATTTGTTTGGTGACCACACGAGGAGCACTTGAAGTAGTTCTGCTTGGGCCTAGTTCCTTTAGTGCCACATTTCCAGCACATAATGGAAGTCCAAGCTTCAGGAACTGCACGAAATCTCGAATCTTTTCCATTAACAGACCAACCTTGTTGGGCTAGCCCGTGTTTAAGACTCTCAGTAATCCTAGCAAAAGCCCAAGAGTGTATCATTCCCCTGAACTTCCTTCCCCTGAAATTACCTTTCAGTGCTACATTCCTGATGTTCTTCAAACGACCTATTGCTACATAAAGAGTATACTTCTCAGATAGTTCTAAAATGTAATCTAATAGATCACTTACAAGAACACGGTCATACTCCCGAGATATTTTCTCGCGTTTATGTCGCATCTGTTTCAACATTTGAAGAATACCGTCAGCATTCTTGTCCCTGTTGACTCGAGTAGAAACCTTTCGTTGAAGGTCTGCTACTAGTTGGTCGTACTTCTTGATGGACTTAATTTTATCCCCCTGTTTGAAGAATCGAGTTTCACCTACCCTCATAGGTGTGACTAAGGAAGCACAAACAGCCTTCTCAATTCCAAGGTCTATTCCTAATACGGCTGGTGGATTGCTGGTATTAGGGACATCAATAATTGCTACGCGAACCGCAAAGGTAACCCACCACTTCCCTGAAGGATCTCTGAAGGCATGACAAGCTTTCACATCACCCCTACGAAACTGGTTGATATGAAAGGGTGATACTTTCAAGGGAACGAGTAATCTATCATGTCTGGCTCTCCCTTCTGGTACCGAGTCCAGTGTATCCCGAAGATTGAGCCACCATTTTGAAACAGATGTTGTATTGTACTCGATTTTAAACCTCTGGGTAAACACCCAACGTGGTATTCTTCGTGTTGAATTGACCGCAGTAGGACGAGAAGCATTCCATCCTTTCTTCTCTCTCAATGCCAAGTAACTTTCATATAGAGAAACAGCAGTCTGTCTACACTCCTGAAGTTCATTTGTAGAGATCCTTGGGTACCGCTCTTTGATATCATGAGGGACAGTAGCCCTCTGACCGTATCCCGGTTTTACCTTAAGCGCGGTAATCGTGAGTTTGTCTAGTTTCCCATCATGAATTTTATTTTTCTTACGACCTGTTAGCAACTCGTTTTCATATTGTTCAATTATTCCAAGAAATGCACGGATAACCCTTGTATCCCTCCCAACAATCTGTCTCATTCTTTGTCGAGACCTATCAGTCATGGACTCCCAGTTTATAGGGACCTTGACACTGATTGTTGTTCCTTTGGACCGAGCCATCGCATTCACCTACATCTTATAAAGTTCTAACCCGTTTCTAACGAGTCAAGTTCACTCCTCTTCCTGTTCAGAAAGAGTCTTTTGAACTCGTACCAGTATTATTATGCAATCTTATAAAGTTATTAAGCTAATTAATTAGATAATTATAAATAATGTTTTAACAGGATTAAATCCCATTCCATTAAAGAATTATTATTTTGTAATACCCGCAAGAAATAAGAGTAAATATTACATACAATCTTACAGAATGTCAAGGAAACGTGGTCGACCACGGAAGGTCCTGCCCACTCATCCAAACAGAGTAATCTCAACAGCAATGAGGAGAGGACTCTCTGCAGCTCTGGAGTTACAGAGGGACATCAAGAACAAGAAGACCATTCAATTGTACATGAGTTCTCAGAGAATGCTCTCTGATGCAATGGATGATTATTACCAGACAGTACGGGGTGGAGAAGCTGACCACTCGAAGATTACCAAGATAGAGAATAATGTCAGACGGAATGTGCTAGACACATGCTGGGAGAATGCGGCTGCCTATGGGAACAAAGAAGTCAGAAGAGTCAAGAAGTCAGACGAAGACATCGGTCCTCTCAATCAGCGTTTCAACATATGTGGTGCTGGATTGCGAAACTTTGGGATGACCCTTTTTCCCTTTTCAGACCCTTTGTTCTTCGGGTATCAGACAAGAAAGGTTGACGGACAGACAACCACCTTTCGGGTTATGGGCTATGAACGCGATTCATACGGACCATACACACCCTTGGTTCATCCCGATCTTCCTTCGATGGACTTTGTTGACGTGATAAGACACCATCTCGACTATCTGGCAACCTTCTGCTACATCTACGATGTCCCTCCAAAGGAAACTGGACGATACTGGAACTTGTACCAGCTTCGTGCACGGCCCTATCTTGACTATATCTACTCCGAGTGTAGTATAGGGAAGAGGGGATTCCGTGAGGGGACTAGGCAAGTCCTGAGAGAGATCAAGGAGGACATCATGAAACACTATCAGATTCGCACTGGTGACACTCCTACAGTGACAGGGTCACTGAAGACCCCCGAACCCTCATTCTCCACCAAGTTCTTCTCCGATCTTATTACTGAGGTAAGGAGCAGTGGAATTGACAGTCCAGAAGTGGATGAACTCGAACGTCTTCTCACAACATACTCCTCTCACGAGCTTGAGAAGAGTGATGCCTATGGGTCCAGAGCGACCTATCTTAGAGAGAAGGATGTACAGGACATCCACCGGAGACTCACTAAGAGAGTGACCAAGACAGGGTCACAGGTCCACAGAATCATCACATCCCAGCTCAGTGGTCCGTGGAGTCTTCGTAATATCATCATGGACAACGTTTCACCCGTGGGTGATGACGGATTCCTCGTCAGTTTCGAGGTTCCAGTGGACACCGCACTGGGCAAGGGAAAGGTAGACATCCTCCTTTCTGAAAAGGTGTCTTTGAAGAATGAAACTCGTGTATTTCAGCGGCCATTGATGGTGTTCGAGATCAAGACTAGGCAGGGTCATAATATGACACTGGGTCGAAAAGATATCTGGTCAGAATCACGGGCACGTCACAATCTAAAACAACGTGTCGTGAGCGATTTCAAGTTTGACAACAGAACCCTAGACCCTGACGAGTGGGAGAGTTTCATCAGAGCGATGCCAACCCCCAACTATCAGACACAACTCAAGACATATTCTGAGGCTGTCTGGAAGGAGTATCAGGAACTGACCGGTTCTGATGAATTGAATCCATTGATTATCGGTGTGATTCTGGTGGAGTCAACTCAGGACATCCGACGCGTTCGAAATATGATGAATGGTCTCATGCTCCGTATCTATGATGAGGTGATCAAGCACAGGGACCACAGACATAGACTCGTGTTCGAGCCAGAAGTTCAAGGTGAGTCTGTCAGTGTGGCGGTTGTAGTCAATGAGCGCCCTCAGACACTCTCCTCAGAGATTTCACGATTATTGCCCGATTGGAGTCCTGTTTATGATCCGTTGCAATATGCATCATCTAACAAACGTCGGTTCATCCTTTATTTAGATGGACAGTCTCCTACATCATCTGGAGTGTCTGCAGGATGGATTGCAAAGTTTCATCATGGTCTACATCTGATGAAGGAGATTGTCGACAGAAAGAACAAGTCCAAAATAGTGTGGATAGACCTTGCTGAACAGTTTGTCGACCCAAGGCTTGCTGAAACTCGTCTGTATCTGAAACCGTACTCGAAAAATGAGAATGACATCCGGAGGTGTCATCGAGAAGACATCCGACAGCTCTTCGAGTCGATACAGGTTATGGGTCTGTTCAGTGAAGTCAACCGATTCCTGTTTGGAAACAAATCCATCTCCTCGATCAAGGTGAAACTAGAGAATATTCCACGGAAGGATTGTCTGATAGTGGTGAGTGGGATGGAAACAATCAGAGATGCAACACCCGAGGTCCACAGATGGAAACTGGATCTTCTCCTCTCAGGTATCATCTCAAGTCTTCCTGATCATAGCACAATGACTGTGCTTTGGTTAGACTCTCCTGTTGTTGATGAAACATATTCCACAGCATACTCCAGTCGGACCCTCCTACCCTTCTACGAGTCGTCAGTATTGTGTGGTGAGGTGACAGAGGTTGTATGGAATCTTCCTGTGGTATCTGGATATGATGCTGACCCGGAGAACTGGCCTTTGCAGACCTTTGCTAAGACACCCTACCATGACGACATCAGAGTGATTGTCACACAGGACAAGGAAGGACTGTCAATCGAGTCGACTCTTGTTCCAACACTAACTGACTGGTCAAAGAGATTCAGGGCCGAGGGTCTGGGTGAGGTGACTCCAGAGGTTGATGTCGATCATACAGTTCCCGATGTATCTGTCAGAGCACGTATGGAGATACTGGCCCTCTCACTTATCCCCTGGATAGTAAGACTCTGGCCAGACCTGAAACTGGATGTAGGACATGGGAATCGTACAGTGAAACAGAGATACAATGAAGAAACCTCAAGATACTTGATTGAGCAAGAATGCATATCACTTGAGCCCAGACCACTCAAGGAAAAGCCATCAAAGGAACCTACACTCCTTCAACGGGTCAGGTTCCATCCAGAACATACCAGAGGTGGTAGAGGATTCCTGCCAGTGACTCTGAACAGCATCAATTCACAGAGGTTGTATCGTAAGTCGCGAAAGTTAAGGACGAAGCCAAAGACACAGACCAAGCTACCTACGTTCCAGACTCATGAGAAACTGACTGACATCAGGTTTGGAATGATATTGCAAAGTAGAAAAGAAGGATACGAGTGGCGTGTCGTAGTTGATCCCAATGTAAATTCACCCCTCAAGATTGGGCTTTTTAAAATAAAGAAAGAAGAAATTCAGGTAGGACTGGACTGGTCAGTGAGTCGACTAGATATTATCAGTGAGATGGGGCGAAAGCTGGGTAGATTTGACGATAGAATCACCGAGTTCCTGTTCAGACGCAATCCTGATTACGTTGATGATAATGTGTCTGAAGGGTCACAGTGGTTTGCATGGAGTCGGACAGAAGGGAGGTCAGATTGGATACCTGCTGGAGGTCATGATCATGTCCTACGCCCATCATCCAGCAAGACCAGTTTCAGGGCCTTTAGCATGAAGAGTAATCATGATATGTCAAGTGTGCCCGTTCCAGATGTGAAATTTCCTGACAGGTTAAAGGAAACGATTCAAGAAACAATTGATAGGCTCTCCAGACAGCTGAGCTATGTGAAACATGTGCGGTTGAAACTGGAGAATAAAGAGGGGATATGTAACATCAAGTTCTTGGACCCCCATAGTGGAAGACATTTACATTCACTTAGGATGAAGAATACTGCTGACCTCATAGAATTATTGCGTTGGCCAATGACTGAGGGCAGACCACTACGACTCAAAGAAGGCCTCCTCGTTACTTGGAACCCGTTCCATGACTTCACACACCCAAGTCCTGACATAGACTTTGGAGAGGATTACAAGTCCTTAGAATCTCAACTGATCTCTGTGACGGACAGCGAAGGAATGGTCCTCTCTTCAGCTCTCAGTGACTATAAGGTTTTACAGATTATCATCAGTCACTATCCGACCCAGTGTCCCCTTGTCGATGGTTCTGGTCGGAATCATGCTTCCTGTTGGGGTGTTGATCTCCCCTCAGGGACTGAACAACAGTACCTCAACATGATTGATACTGAACACCATCTCTCGGACAGAGAGGTGCTGGAGTATGTTGAAAGACTGGCTCAGTCGATTGGTAAGGACCTGATATCAATTGTGTTTGACCACGGAGCTGATAACGATGACCGACTCGTCTTCAACGAAAGTGAAGTGATAAGGGAGATATCGAGAGAATATCGTGGGATTCCTTTAATGAACCTTGCACCGGGTCACACTGTGAGAATTAAGCTCAGGAAGCAACTATTAGAAGTCGGAAGAAAAAAGGACAGTCTTCATTGAGGAGAACGATGACCCTGAATGAGTCTGGTTTCCCAGAACTTGTGTGTCTTCCTCTTCTCACCATTCTTGGTCTCGAACTCTTCCAGACCATGATACGTTGTGAGAATCATATGGACCGTTGAATCTTCAAGAGGGTTGACCTTCACTTCCAATAATTTCTCATTGAACACTGATATCCGCTTCGAAAGACCGGAGGGGAGTGAGATTGTCGCTTTCTTGGCTCCCCAGCATTCAGCCTCAGGATAATACTGACAGATGTAACCCCAGAAACGTGGATAGGTCCCTGTTGGACCTTGGACCATATGAATCTCAATAGGAATGAGCACGATGCTATGGTAAGCCATCTCTTGATTCCATGCCATTCTCTCATAGTCTGATTCAGCATCCAGGTTTCCAATCTCACTCATACAGGCACATGCTGTTGCCTGACAGTCATAGGTTTCTCGGTCTGGTAGTTCAGGCTCTCCATCCTCAGAATCCCAATCATCATATTGTTCTGGATACCAGTCAAGGTCAACAACAATGGCTCCACCCTGCATATTTCTGAGGTGCGTTCTATCTCTCTCATTGATTGTTATTGATGCAGGTTCGTAAGTTAGAGCATCGTCCTCTAACGAGTCATCTTCTTTCATGACAATAGCTCTCTGTTTCGATTAGGTTAGTTACTCACAATCATGATTTGAGTTTGTTTATCATAAGAAAAAGTGGCGCCCCCGCCGGGATTTGAACCCGGATCTCAAGAGATCCGCTCCAAGGTGTCAACCACATTGGATTGACAGTCTTGAATGCTTACCGGATACTGCAGACTATCTGCAGTATTAACCGGACTACACTACAGGGGCCAGTTAACTGCTGCAAATCTGTTTTTCTATTAAACTCATCGGTCGAGAACATCCCTTTTTCATTTTAAGAAGGTGTACTTCTCTGGAACATGATATATTCGAAACCTTTGGCCCCCTTTCTCAGGTACTTTACAGCCACTCCCATGGCTTTTCTCGAAGGCGTTCTTTAAGATACTTAACATATTTTATCTCGGTTTCAGGAATCTCTTGAAACATAGTCAAAAGCATTCCAATCAGATACATACCACCTTCTACCAAGGTGAGCATGGCATCACGCTTAGTCAAGGAGAAATCTGCCGGATTCGATAACGCATACATTTTATTATCCTCATCCCAGACATCTACGTATATTCCATCACGACGAAGTTCTTCCATCTCTACAGATCCCTCAGCAACACGTTGAATGTACTCATCAAACTCAGCCTTCGCTTCAGTTTCAGTCTTCTCCAATGCTTCTCTTAGTAAATCATCTGAATCAATGACTCCAATCTCCAAAGCAATGCTAAGATCATCTTTCAGGTAAGTCTGAATCATGAACATATGTTTCACAAAATGACTGTCGAATGTTCTGAGAACAATTTCATGTTTCGGGTGGAAAAGACCTACAGAAACCATCCAAGAAATGTATGCTTTTGCTAATTCTTCATTGGCAGTAACTGCCATTGAAAAGGAATGTCCTACAGGATCTGAATCCTTCGCTTGTTGCGCTCTCATCAACCATGCATCAGCATTTTTCAAGGCAAACTTTGAGGCTTGGGCAAACACATTCCTTGCTTCCTCAGTCATGTATGAAACTCTCCTTATGTTGTTATGATCTTTGAACGCGTAGTGATTATCTCGATATGCTATATGGATTGGGTATAGTAGAATTTACTCTGACTCTTCTCTATATTCAGATAGATTCTCACTACGACACTTTCGGCAAGTCATTCGCCCGTCGGTTGATATAGTTCCCCGAATCTTACCGACTACCACTCGTGGAACAGGGAGAATACTCATAGAGTCATCGATGTATCCACAGTTTCGACATATAACGGTCATGAATTTACCTTCACAAAATTTGTATTAAGACCAATTCTCGTCATCTACGAGTTACAATCCACTAGGAGTCTGTCAAAATCTTATTACCGTTCATCATCACCATAATGAATGTGGAAAGGTTAGCATTCAAGACTGTCAATCCAAGCGGTTGACGCTTGAAGCAGACCTCTTGAGACTCCCTCATTCGTGAGGGAGGCGGAGACAGATCCGGGTTCAAAAGAGATTCATGATTTCCATAATCTCTGAATATCCCGGCGGGGGCGCCACTTTTTCATATATTTTATTTTGACAGCGAAATGGTTTCATTTTCTATCAATGGTCAATTCTACCTTGGCGATACCTTGCAATGATAAAAATAGCAACTATCACAATTCCACCAATACTGAAGATGATGACCACTAAGTCAACCTCATCGTCATTAATCCTAGTAGTTGGGGTGTCTGTTATTGTAGTTGTGGGCATAGTTGGTTCAGTTATTTGAGGTGTATCCGAAGATGCAATGAAAGGATGGTAATCAATTGAACCTGCACTGCCAGGAATGTTATACACGCCTGTACCATTATAATCGGACCAATAGTTACCCACACCGGTACTATTCCAGTGGTTTGTGATTCCAGAATCATTTGCATTCATATCATTGGATGTGAATATATTGAGAAAAATCAGGTTATTTTCAGAACCAGTATCAATTAACACACCTTGGTGATTTCTTGAGATATCATTTTTTGTTAATGTGTTGTTCGAGGAGTTAGAAACGTAAACACCGCAATTTGTGTGATCATGGATAGAGTTATTCACGGTAACAATATCAGAAGATGAGGAGATGTACAAACCATCATAATTTTTAGAAATTGTATTGTTTTCTATTAGAACAAAATTGGACAAGAATATACCCAAACCAGACTCTGAATTAGAATCTATATTATTATACAGAAGTGTGTGGTTTGATACTGAAAAGAACCTCAGACCATTTCTGTTATCATAAATCGAGTTACCGATTAGTGTATTGTTCGTGGATGATAAGGAATCTACTCCGAAATACAAATTATTCATAATAGTGTTATTTTCAAATAAATTAAAAGATGATGAAAAACTCAAGCCCCATTCGTTTTCTGCAATAGTATTGTTTGTCACTATATTATTATTTGATGATTCAGTGAGTGAAATTCCTCTGCTTGAGTTTTCAATGATGGTGTTATTCACAACTTCATTGTTAGAAGAGGAAAAGAGAGTCACACCATTATAGTTGCATCCAGAAATCCGATTATTCCTCATTGAAATACCCGAGGAATATGAAATACGTATACCATAATATGCGCTATCTGAAATGATATTGTTGGTCACAGTAATATTCAATGAATGCAAGATGTACATACCCTCAAAGTTGCTTTTGTGTATTGAATTATTTGTCACACTGCATTGAGTAGAATATCCTAATTCAATCCCTTCTGTTGAGAACCCGAATACTCCATTCTGAATAGTGACCTCTGTACAATTAGCTAGAATGACTTGCCCGTACTGGGTTCCATCAATTATCCCTCCAGTCAGGTTCCAGAAGTAACCTATTGGTAACTCATTCACCAAGTTATTCAGACTGATATTCTGATACCAATTCTCAATTCCAGACCCGAAAATAATCAGTCCATTACGCAGCATTTTGTTATTCAAAATCTTGTTTTCTGGGGAGGATGAGAGGGCTATGCCATAGAGTAGGTTGTCCTCAAGATGGTTTTCTTCTAAAGTGTTATTAGATGAGGAATCGATAAAGATGCCCATGCTGTTTTCATTTATGCTATTCTTCACAGCAATGTTATGAGAAGATAATGAGAATCGTACACCAGAACTGGTTCTTGTAATTGTGTTGTTATTTATTGAATTGTAAAAAGATTGAACAAAACTAATACCATGATAGAAATGCTCGGTGATTGTATTATTTGTAATTATGTTTCCATCAGAGTATTGGAAATCTATACCATGATAATTGTCTATGATAGTATTATTCACAATTGAGTTGTCTGAGGATTGATCGAGGTATATAGCATACGGTTTTTCATGAATAGTGTTATTTTTGATCTCACCATTAGTTACATTGTGTAGGCTGATCCCTCTACCCAAAGAGATTCCTGATAATAGACAACTAGTGATGACAAAGAAAACATCTGTGTCTTGGATTGATATGCAATCGCCCGAGTTTGTTATGTTATAACCTGAAATGATGTAAGGTTCTTCTATTGTGCCATTTCCTAGAAAACCTTGATCTGAAAAATTAGAATTTGCATTAATCGTGATTGGACTATGAGTAGTATATGATGGATTGAATACTCTGAGCGCGGGGAAATTTGCATGGTTTTTCGTTAGTACTCTCTCATTTGTAAGTAAAACTTGTTGTGAAAAAATTAAGGGTGATATCAAGAGAGAAAGAAGTACAAGTGAGCTCAACCAGCTCTGCGGCTTTTTTAATTGACTAATCAAACTGTATCCCCACCCTCAGCAATCGGAAAAGACCTGTTCAAAGTAATAACCTTTTTCATTCAAATCCCGGTGGGGGCGCCACTCTTTCTATCAAGTCGATGAACATATGTGTTGGAATATCGGATAGACTATCTCTTCCTGAAATAAGCATATACAATAACGAGTGCAACCGCTCCCAAAGTTATTGTACCGAGAATCAAAAGCGGATCTAATGGTAGAAGAATATCATCTATTTCATGCTCTATTTTAGTCCAAGAGTCCGCTGTATAATCATAAGCCCACGTTTCATTGAAAGGGTCTCCGGGTTGACCAGTTCCCTTTGTTCCCCCAAAGAGAATGGCCTTTTCATTTCGAGAGTCGAAAGTAAATCCACATGCCTCTCTGCTTGATGGAGCAATTGTAGTTTCACTTTCCTCCCATTCATTGACTGCAGAATCAAAAATCCATGTCTTATTGGATACGATAGGAGAGTTTATGTCACCCCCAAAGAGGATAGATTTCTGATTCACTGAGTCATATGTCATAGAAGACCATTTGAGCGGTATCGGATGAATCATAGGAGATAGCTCGGTCCATGTGTCAGTTGAGTAATCGTAACTCCATGTATCTGAGAAGTACCCATTAGAATTACCTCCAAAGATGATCATAGTTTCATCTACGTCATCATAGACACAAGCAGCCCCATATCTTGCATGGGGGGATACTGTAGGATTCATCTCCTCCCAAGTATTTGTTGTGTAATCGTAGGTCCAAGTATCGTCAACCTCAGGACCATCTAGACCATATCCGGAGAAGAGAATGACCTTTCCATTTACTGAATCATATACCATAGCTTGAGACATTCTTTCGGGAGGGGATATCTCAGGTGTCACCTCAGTCCATATTTCTGATGTGCAATTAAAGACCCATGTGTCTCTAGCTGGGGATGTTCCATTGTAACCGCCGAAAAGGATGATTACCTCATTATTCGAATCAAAGACCATGCCATGTGAGTGTCGCGGGGTTGGAGAGGTTGATAGTACTAGCTCGGTCCAAGTGCTGGTTTCATAATCAAAAACCCAAGTATCGCCAAGCGAAGCAATACCATATCCTCCTCCAAACAACATAACGTGTTCATTTACGGGGTCATAGACCATACCTGGTAGGAATCTGGCTGATGGGTTTTCTGTCTGTGCCAACAAGTATGGGTTCGCCATCTCAGCTTTCATAGATGAAACAGTAATAGGGCTCGAAATAGGCATGACTACAATTAATGTAAGAATAATAAGACACGGAAATCTCATCGTTGATACTCTTTGATTTCGGACACTTCCGTGGATTAATAATCTTCATTTTAACGCAATCGTGCACCGAGATTACTAACCTAAGATGATGATTCACGCTTTTTCAGGTGTTGAAAGATTTCTTCTGAAACAGTTTGATACTTGGACTATCCCGGGTTCAAATCCCGGCGGGGGCGCCACTTTCTCTTTCTCGTTCGATTCAGTCATTCCAATCAATGATAGGTTCTAGTTCTTTAGCCTGACGAATCCAATATGTGGTTTCAACGAGTGTTGGATGACGCTTCATGAGTTTCTCCGTTTCATTCACCTTAGTAATCAGTTCTCTCAGATTTTCTGGATTCTGGATAGCTACTTTTTCTACGGTATCCACGCCAGTTGAATAGAGAAGTCTTACACGTATACCTTTGATATCTACAATACGTGTCAGGTCTGCTATCTTCACAAGTTCAACGATTCTTTTGAGGGGGACGCCTATTCGTTTTGAAAGCTCAACTCTTAGTTTATGTGTACGCCCAGAGGCTAGCATTGCTTTTGTGTCTGAAACTCCTTCGGACTCCAGTTTCTTCACATCTTCCTCTTGTACTCCATGAATCTTACGTAGTAGTAGCTTCTTTCCTTTCCCTCGTTTCTTAGCAATCTCTGATTGTCTCATCTGATTGGCACGTTTTCGAAGACTTTCTTGTTTTGAATATTCAAAATAACGACCGAGTGCCCAAAGGTATGAGTTCATCGATCCAAACTCTTTCTTCCCCCAATCTATGAATGCTTCAAGGTCTGCGATCTTTGCAATTTCTAGAGTTTTCTCTGTTCCATGCTTCTTGAGGTATTGTTCGAATATCAAGGTGAAATCTATGCAAGTTTGAATGGTTCCAACTGAACGCCTTTGTTTTTTCATAAAATTACGAAATCCCTCTTCATCCATAGTTTCTCACCAGACATCTATTCATTATCAGGTTTCATACTATCCCAGAAAGTCTTGGGAGGATGTCGTAAATCCCAGTCAACCCGAGTGTCATGTAGTACACGAGAACAATATGGATCTCCTTGAGCAATGGTGTGTTCCATTGTTAGGATTATACTGTCATGATAATTCTTGAACTTCTCATAATCTCCATAACAACAAACATAGTATTTCAGCTCAGTATCAGGTAGGGAATCTCCTATTGCATTCAGAAAGACGCAGGTATCGTTCCGAAAAGCGTATTTTCCTTCCCCAATCATTGTGTGGACAATTTCCCAGTCAGATGGTTCTTCTTTAGGTTCTATCGCCTTTTCATAGATGATTTCCGCATTGTCAGCTGTTTTTCTATTTGGATCTCTGCCTTCAAGTGTATGATATGTAACGAATTTCTTGTACAGAGCAATTGCATCTGTTCGGTCAAGAGTTTCAGTCAGAACTAGTAGATTGGCATAATTATGATGGGACCAAGACCTGAAGTAGTTTCTATTCACGACATCGGATTTCTCCAGTTTAGTTTCAGCTGGTAATTGAAGTATCTGTATGATGTAGTTCACAACAAGCCTTGTGAGTTCCAAATTCTCTTTCAGATGTGGATTCTCAGATACAAGTTCATCCAGATCAGGTGGGTTTGCTTTCGTGCGCTCAGCATCCAATAGTTCCTGATATTTGACAAGGAGATTGTTAACATACTCCGGAAAAACTTCTGGAATGTGTTCTTTGATAAATCCAAGAAAGAAATTCATTCGCTTCAATCGACCCTGTAATTCCTTAAGAGGGTCAATTTCGACTATACGCTCAAGGGTATCTTGTCTGTACTTTCCAGTTTTAACATACTTCATTCAAAACCACGTTACCAATTACTTGTATGTATGAGATGCAGGACTCTGGAAGTAATAAAAGTGTTAGACAAAGCAAGCAAATACTACTTTTGAAACTGGGATTGAATCCTACATCGTGACTAAGATAAGGGGACAGTAAGTTCTACCAGATGTCAATAAGCTCTGGGTTGTGATACAATGAATGAATTCCTAGATTCTTGTTATGATGTGATCAAGGTACAAGAGAAATCTATCACAGACACAATCAAATCGGTAGATGTAAACAATTTATCAGATATTGTTGGGAAACGAATTGTATTGATAGGGGCAGGAGATTCATATGCTGTATCCGAGTACGGGAAATGGGTATTCCGTGCAATTGGATTGGATGCAATCTCATTATCACCCCCTGAGGTTATTCATGTTCCAATAGATTCAGAAACTGTTGTGATTGGAGTTACGGCATCAGGTAGAAGTCGCTCTACTCTTGACTCGCTTGAGAAAACTAGAGCAAAGGGTGCTGAAACCATTGTATTGACCGATGAATCAGAAGGAAAAGCATGTGAAAAAAACTCAAACCTATGGGTAACTAAGGCTAATGTAGATTCATACAACGTTAGTCCTGCATCACCAACCACAACTGCCATGGTATACCTTCTTGCTATTGCAGCCGAAATGAATAGCCCACTCCAATCGAGTCTTCAGAGAGATATCAAGCAACTGAGCAAGATTGGAGAGAGTGTGCTCGATTGGGCCGAACATGAGGGTAAGATTATTTCCAAACTTGTGACTCCCGGACCACCACTATACATGATATCCGACGGACCAAACTATGTTGCAGCTCAAATTGGAATGATGAAATTCAACGAATTTGCGGTTGTTAAAGGAGTTGCATCTTTGCGAGAAGATTTCTGCCACCATCAGAATCTCTCCATGGATGATGGAGACCAAGCAATCCTCATTTCTGGAGAGGAGGGACCTGATGATGAACGGTACATGAAAGTACTAACAGAAGTTCTGAATATGCAGGCTCATCATCTTCATGTTCCAAAACATTTGGGATTAAAGACTGCATTTGCACAGACTATCCCGAATACTATTGCGCTCCAGATGGGATCACACTTCGCAGTACGCAGATACAAACCGGATATGGAATGGTTCAGAATGCCTCATGCTAAAGCATTCAAAATTTACTGAATCCTACCTTCACGGGAAGATGTATCAATACGAAAGTTAAGGGGTATCTTGTGACAGAACTATCGGAACTCTTACTGAACAAACTCACTAAAGATAGAAGACTTGAGATTACAGAATATATCAGTAATCATCCAGAAGAATTTGAAAAAGTTCTAAATCATGCTTTCTCAGAAGATTCTGAATTGAAAAAACCTCTACTTGATATTGTAGACTTGTTGAATAGTGCCCAAACGGTTCTGGTCATCGAACAAGCTGTCTTAGATGAAGATGTCTTGATTAGAAAACATGGATTACAGGCAGCTTACAGAACTAGAGTTGATTCACTTAATGTACAAGTAGCTGAGATTCTTTCGAACAAAAAGGAAGAGTTTGAAATTAGAAAATGGGCACTTCATATCTTGGGGAGTACAGATCCAGAATATTACAGTGGTCAAATTGTAAAGATAACTCGAAATAGCTCAGAAGATGTTAATATTCGTAAGGAAGCTATCTTCGCTTTAACCCAGATTGCGAACGATAAAACCTTGGGAACTCTTTGTACACTATTAGGGGATTCTGATGTAGAAATTCGTCAATCTGGAGCCTGGGCACTAAGCAATATTGGTTCTTCAGATTCTATCAATTGTCTGCTGGCTGCTCTTGATGATGATGATGAAATTGTTAGAGATTGGGCCATTCGTGGACTTCGTGATATGGATGATGCTCGAGCTCTTCAAGGATTAGCAGAGGTAATCCACACAAGCCCTCCTAAAGAACAGGTGAGAATGACTCGATTAGTGATAGAACGAAAATCAGAGATCATTCTTAGAGCAATAGTAGAATTACTTGGTTCACAGGATATTCATGTACGACGTACCGCTGCATGGGCGCTAGGTGTTTCGCCATATCCTCCTGCAGTACCCAGCCTCAAAGAACTCCTCAATGATGAGGATGAAGAAGTGTGTAGTTATGCAAGAATTGCTCTTATTCGGAGTGGAGGGTTGGACCCTACAGATTTGAAGCTCTGATTCGAATACTACATCATTCCCTGATAGAGACCACCATCTACCAGCAGGAGTGAACCGTGAATATAGCTTGAAACTGGGCTGAGCAGGAAAGCAGCCACTGGTCCGAATTCTTCAGGTTTTCCAATCCGTTTCAATGGAATCTTTGCAGTAATGCTCTCTTCTGCTGATTCAGATAGGAGTTCGTCAACTCGCTCAGTCTGGATATATCCAGGACAAATGGCATTCACACGAATATAATCAGGAGCCAGCTCAGTAGCAAGAGTCCGCATCATGCCAATAACTGCAGGACGAATAGCATTTGAGAGCAATAAGTTATCGATTGGTTGCTTTACTGATACTGAAGTACTATACAGAATAGATGCAGAATCAGACATCTTCAGAAGAAGTCTTGTTTCTCTAGTCAGCCAGACTGCACTCATTAGTGTGAGATCAAAGGCTTTCTTCCAATCGTCATCAGTCAAGTTTGAAAAAGTACCTGGAGGAGGACCCCCAGCATTGACAAAGAGTCCATCAAGAACGACAATGTTCGTTGCAATCTTCTTCACTAGAGATTGAACATCTTCCTTCTTTGACACGTCGGCCACATAATATTCTGCTAATTCACCAAGAGATGAGGTTGCTTTCTTCAAAGAATCTTCATTGCGACCGCAGATTATCACTTGAGCCCCTTCGTTAACTAGTGATTTTGCAACACTAAACCCAAGCCCTCGAGAAGCTGCAGTCACCAGAAATGTTCGGTCTTTTAGATCGAGATCCATGTTCTATTTGCATAACAAAGATGCAGATAAATTGAATCGCACATGATAGGAACAAATTGTATGGGCTCATATACTCAATCAATGATGATTAGTATGAAAGGACTAGGTAAGTGGGCTAGTGATGTGTAAACAGAGCGAAGCGCGCGGCCGAAAGCCCAAGGGAAGACTGGTTCATCCTACGGGAAGTCCTTACTCTCTGAAAAGAACCTCATCAGTTTCTGGAGAGTCCGCGGCTGTTCACTTTGTCCAATCGGACCTTTCTGGTTTCAGTGATGGAACTGGTTAGAGTGATTATGACCCTGCCGTGGTAAGAACTGTGGAAACGCTCTCTGTTGCTGGAAGTGATGAACCCGCATTCAAACAGGAGAAGGAAGCCAGGTCTTCAGGAGGGATCCCATCCCAATGAACGTTGACAATGCTCTTGCTAACTTTAGACTCATTATGAGTCTGGGGAGTGGTGACACTGGCAGGAGAAGGGTGAAACATAGGAACATCTATCATTGAAATATTCTTGATATACAATGAAAGATGTGGTCAGAAGAAATTAGGCTGCACCAGGAGTTATTGGTGTTTCAGTTCTTGCTCCAAGACTCACTTCAAGATGTAAAAATGCAGAACTTAGACGTTGGAACTCTCGTGGAATCTTGAATTCTCCTACAGTGATTGATGCTAATGCATTCTCAATCTTCCTGATTGAAAGTTTCCTATTGTCTTGAGAATTGAATGCAAGAAGTACTCTGGTGTTTTCGGGGTCTTCCATTGCAAAAACTGACTGGCACTTGATGCCCTTATTCTCCAATGCATGCTTTATCTTGGCCTCTATGTGTTTCATACGACTGTCCGCCATAATTTTGTACTTTTCAGTGTACTAAAGCACCTGTATTCACTGAGTAATACTCTATAACGGCGCCAAATTACGTTTGAAGCTCTCATGATTTCCGAGTGAACATCTTAATTCTTGCGCTCTTCTCTCGATTGAAAAGCGACAGAAGGAAAGGTTTAGCGAGTGTGGACAAAATGGATAAAGAAGGATTTCGAAAATATCTGACGGATAGGGAACAACCCGTTCCTGAAGAGCAAATAATTGCAAATACAGAGATGGTAGAGAGATTTGAAGAGTTTTTGAAACAATTCGGAAAAACGCTTGAAACTGCAGGCGCGGATGAATTCGAGAAGTTTTCTGCAATGTTAGTTAAAGAGGGGGCTAATACCTACCTGGATTATGCAGCAATATCTCGATATGCATTTTTTGTAAAGAATATGGACTTGTACTTACCAGTTCTAGGAATATTTGATGGTGGAGAAGTAATGAATGTGCTCCGAGAACGACTCGGAGAGCATGCTGGTGAAGAAATACGAGATAAGATACTCCCAGAGAAAGATCTACCTCCACTTGGGATGCCCGATAAAGAAAAGATTTTGGTCACAAGAGAAATAGTGAAGAAGATGGAAAAAGACCTTCATCCAGCTATCTGTAAGAAGATCCTGGCGGATGTGGCGCATGGATTACCTCGTGATTTTAGAAAGGGAGAACGGGACAAGTATCTAGAAGCTGGTAGTATTGATGAATACCTAAAACGAAAGCGAGAGAACGCCATAGCAGAACTGGAAAAGCATAGAGATGATGGTTCACTGTTCTATAATCAATACATCACTGCAGAAGTTGTCGATTATGTGAAGAGTCGTCCTGATGTTTTGAACGGTGAAAGAAAGGGAAATACTATCTACCATACAAAGATTCCATACATGGTACAGGAATATCTTGATGAAAAAGATGAGAAAATGAAGAGATACTATGCATGTCACTGTGCTTGGGCACGCGAATCGATTCTGGATGATGACGTTGATGTATCTGATAGTTTTTGTCATTGTAGTGGTGGTTTTACCAAACAACCATGGGAAGCCGCACTTGATCAACCATTAGAGTATGATATGGTAAAATCAGTACTCAAGGGTGATGATGAGTGTAGTTTCGTCATTCATCTTCCTGAAGGTGTTGAATAATCATGAATATTGATGATGCTATCAAAGGACGTAGGAGTATCAGGACCTACAATAGTGACAAAGTAGAAGCGGGACTGGTTAGGGAGATTATTGAAGCTGCAACATATGCACCCAGTGCTAAGAATGGTCAACAATGGAGATTTACAGTACTGACTGGAGAATCGAAGGACAAGTTTACGGATATGTACAGAAGTGAACTTGACAAACTTACTTTCGATGTGGGTTCTTCATATGGTTCATGTACGATGATGGAAGAATCTCCAGTGGTCATTGTGGTCTGGAATACTAGTGAGCGTGGTTGGACCACTGAAATTCATAGTGTTTCTGCAGCGATTCAGAATCTACTGTTGAAAGCTCATGCTCTCGGCCTTGGAACCTGCTGGATTGGAGATATATTCTACACATACGAAGCTATCATGGACTACTTCAAGAAACCTTGGAAATTACTAGCTGCGATAACTCTAGGAAAGTATGATGTAAAACCAGGACCTAGACCGCGATTATCTGTCGATGAAGTAGCAGAGTTTCTGAATTAGGGAGAAATGGTGATCTTTTCTTAAATGGATACCTAAACTTATTACAATCGTTGTGATAGTAATTATTACAGATAGTGAGATTAGAAGAGACAGTTCAACAATAAATTGATTACAACCAGACCTTTTCTCTGGTGTTTAGAGTATCTGCTTTTCGGAGATCACAGACTCAGTCTGTACGATATATTGCTCTCATAAGAGCAAGAAATCGATAATGGAATGACTACTACTGGTAAGAAGAGAGATAGACATGAAGAGTTTGGTTAGTACAAAAGGAGGTCATACACGCAGAAAAGAGGTGTGTATGGGTTGCGGACAAAGTACTTTCACAAAGGATCATACTCGTGGAGAGAATACCTGCACAGTATGTGGACTTGTTGCTTCAGAGCGCACTGCTGATACAGGTCCCGAATGGAGAGCATTCACAGCAGAAGAAAAGAATGCAAGAGCCAGAGTTGGGGCTCCAGCAACTTACACTATAGCTGACAAGGGCATATCGACAATGATTGATTGGCGAAACAGGGACGCAAGTGGTAAGGCAATCACAAGCAATACCCGAGCAGCTATGTACAGAATGCGAAAATGGCACATCAGAAGTAGACTTCATAGTTCACAAGACAGAAACCTCAGCACTGCAATGAGTGAGATGCATAGACTCTCCTCACAACTAGGAATACCGCGTGATGTTAGAGAAACTGCAGCTTTGATATATAGAAAGGCTCTGATATCGAAAATAGTGAGGGGAAGAAGTATTGAATCCGTAGTTGCAGCCTCAATTTATCTTGCTTGCCGGATTCACAGGATTCCTAGATCTCTGGATGAAATTGTTACTGAAACAAATGTGGATAGGAAAAAGGTCGGCTTTGCAGTTCGTCTGGTTGTTTCTCGAGTCAATATTACTGTGCCGCTTCCATCTGCAAAGGACTTGATACCAAGATTATCTTCAGATCTAATGCTTGAAGGAAGAACTGTGAAAAAAGCTACTGAAATAATCAAACAAGCCAAAGAAAGATACGTAACTATAGGAAAGGCTCCTGGTGGAATCGCAGGCGCCGCACTATACATAGCTGGAATACTCGAAGATGATAGGCGTACTCAGAGGGAGATAGCTCAAGCTTCAAGGGTCACTGAAGTCACTATTCGTAATCGTTACAAAGAGCTTGTTCGTGTTCTTGGAATCACAATCGATGTCAATTCGTAGTCATCATGGAATAATCTGTAAGTTGTCCTAATCTTGTGATTTCATCGATTGGATTGCCAGTATCGGGATTTATTGCTAAGCATGCCCCATCAATCATTTTAGTTCTGAGTAATCCCTTGGCAATAGGATTGTTTCTCAGATGTGGTGCATCTAAAACTCCCTTTCTTACTGCGCGAACGTATGTAATAGAATCAAGGAGAGGATCTTTCGAGGAATCATCACCCAACAACCGAATTGCTGCTATAAGCACCTTAGCTTCTCTGACAAGCTCGTTCTTTCGGTTCAATACTTCCTTGTCATCCAGCGGGTTAAGTGTTCCAAGAAGGCAGTCATGCATAACTCGTCGTGAAATCTTGCAGCTCTCAATGATATCATTTGCAGTTGCAGCATGATCAGCCTCGCAAAAACCTACGACATGCACAATATGTGGTTTCAACATCATGGCTGTATAAATTGATGATGCGAGTTGACCCTTGGCCAAATCAAGGTCAGGTGGATAAGAAAAAAGCCCAGGTCGTATCTGTCTAAGAGAATCAAAGTGGGGTCCATGAAGCGACTCAATAAGTTCGATTTTCGCTAGCATTTTGGCAAGGTCCATTTTTGGAGAGGTTCCCAGAGGTGTATTTAGCATGTATTGTGCGATATAATGCCTGACACCGACTTTCTTAGCATTGTATGCTGAGAGATATGCCATTGCAACTGCAATTGTATCATGAGCACTTCTTAGACTCCAATGATGCGACTCATTGATTTCTACTGGGATGTTATGTTTTGCATGCCAGCGGTGATTCTCTTTATTCTCAGTGATTGCCTCCTCAAGGGATCTTTTGCTTCTTCCATCCAGTTCGCTATACCATAGCAGAGGAGTTGCACCCCAAGCATTGTTCAAAGTATCCTTTAGTAACTGTGCCCAAGATATCAAATCACGAGTGCCGCTATAACATCTCAAGATAGGATAATTACCTCTTCGAGAGGCATCAAAGATAAGCTGCAGGTCTTTAAAGTCCCTAATTGGAACACCTCCATCACCCTCTAAGCGCTTATTCATCTCAGATGGACGAAAGAACGATTCTTGGGCGTTCTGATCCGGCCCAATAGAGAGGATATCTAAAACTCCAGCCTCTGCAATTCTTGCGACACCGTCTATTGTTTCTTCGATTGATGGGAGACCAAAATGATGTCTAACAAGTGGTATCGGACTTTTGAGGACCATTCTTGTAAGTAAATCTTGAGGATTTTTCTCTTCTGGCTGTAGGTATGTCCAACCACGAAGAAAACTAATCGAATCTTCATCAGTCGAGAAACCAGTGAATATCTGTTCAAAAAGATTTGTTTGCTCTGCAAAGGGTTTGATTGGTGCTGTGCAACCAAGCACCCATCGTTTTCTCTCTAGACCCGATTCTGTCACGGCGTTCTTCAAGTCCTCAAGAAGTTTGACTGCACTTGTCGCTGTAAGTCTATAGCTTACACCAATAACATCAGGGTTGTGTTCTTTCACTTTCGCTATCAATTCGTCAATGGAAACCGCTGTTCCTAAGAAGATAGTTTCATGCCCTTCTTCCTCTGCGAACGTGAGAAATCTAAGAACACCAGCCACATGGACACAACTTCCTATGGCGGCTCCCAAGATTCTCAAATTTCATCCACCTCTAATCTGTATACGTCAGGTAGCTCATGATCATAAAGCTCTGGATATTTCTCGGATATGACTCCAGTTCTGACATATTCCTGTACTTGACTCGGGTTTAATCCCTCAAGACCCAGATTTCCAAGGTTTCTTCCACTACTCCAGAAGTCATAGTTATAGAGCTGACAAGCCATGTTGATCATTGCATCTATAGCAGGGGTTTCAACTCCAGCAAGCCGTCCAATATAGGAGATGGGTACAAGACCGGTGGGTACATCTTCCAATACGTAACGATGATCTAATGATGAAGGGCTACCTACATCATCATAAGCATCAATACTTTGTATACACTCACACAGTGTAGTTCCCTCAGCATCATACGAGCTCCTCAACCATTCCAGAAGGGATACAGGTTGAGAAACAAATTCACGAGCTACACTAATCCTCTCGGCATCCATTCGTTCTATTAGTCGTCCTACTGATTTGGAAATAGCATCATGATAGTGGTTGTATCCACCCTCTTTTGACTCCAGTAAACCTGCGCTGAGAATCGTGGGTGTTGGATGTAACATCGCACCTACGTTATCAAGGCTGGTTTCCATGACATCATCAGCTATATTGAATGTAATTGGAAGTCGCCTTAGATTCCTCATGAACCTGCGATTATGAGATGCTGGAAAAGCACTTGCCTTTGTACTGTTCTTAACCTTTGAGATTAACACGGAATCTAGTCCAGTAATCCTTGATACGAAGCTGTATGTTTGAGCCTCTCCCAACAAAATTTCATCAGAATAGGAATGTGATCTCAAGAATCTGGCAAACTCGAGTGCACCACCGGTCCTACCCGGCATTAGAAGTATTGTCTGCCCAGATTTTAGATGAGGAACCATGGAGTTTGCAATAAAGGTGTGCGCCTGTGCAGGTACAACAATAATGAGTATGTCACGGTCTTCAATAGCCTTAGATATGTCATCTGTGACCAGTGAGAGATTTGCAAATGCGTCAAAGAGACCATGAACCTTGATTCCTCCTCTTTTCGATATCTTCTCAACATTAGCGATCGTACGATTATAGAGAGAAACATCAAATCCATGAATGGAGAGATAGCTAGCAAGTCCTCTACCTGCGTGTCCAGCACCTATTACTGCAACCCTGATTGGGTCTACTGTGTTGTTTTCTAATGCACTCCATGACATAATTCTCACGCTCTATTGGCAACTCGCAAACTTGGTCACCACCTGTGGTCTTGGTGAACAAATACACCCTAAGTACGACCACTATTGTCTAAAATGACCAAGCGGTAAAGCTCATCGTTGTGATTCTATTGAGTATTATTTCCCGTTTTATCATTGGGAAGTACTCTTATTAGCCTGTCGAAAATCGGCATTTGTCGAACGAAAATTCGGGTTTTTGCGCAAATAACTCACTATGAACTTTGAAGAAAGAATGGTCGGGACGGCCGGATTTGAACCGGCAATTGATGTATTTAAAGTCGTAATTTCTTAGATAAATACCTAAGGTTATAAGTACCCTCGTGAATAGCATGCTGCAGAAAGTGAGAAGAGAAGAGACAGTTTAACAATAAATGTAGCACAATCAGACCCTCTTGTCTGGTATTTTGAAGTATCTGCTTTTCGGAAATCACAGACCCCCAGTCTGTATGATATATTTTTCTCATAGTAGCAGGATATTGAAAATGGAAGATATGAAAATCAATTCTAAAACTGATTACAAGAGAAACCGTGTGAATAGTGGATATGGACCTCATAGGATATTGGAAATGTTACAAGAAGAGGCGCTGGAGGATCCAGTCACCGACCAAATCCAAGAAGAAAGCACCTCATTGAAGCTTGAATGAAGAAGTAATTCTTCTATTATCATTACAGAAAATTTTGAGAGGTGAAAAAATGAGTACTAGATCTTTAGACCACTGTGCGTGTGGTCATAATCGTGAAGACCACGATAATTTTAATGGTGAATGCGAAGATTGCAAGTGTGAAGTATTTCACAGAAACATTAACACAAGCAAGCTAATAGTTGAAAGCTCGAATAATTAGATTCGGGTAATATGAATGAACTTAATCAAATCCTTACTCGGATTAGATATTGTTCTTTCATCATTTGTTTTTTGGTGCGTATATGATACTCTATGATGTTTGTATATCCAGTAGCAACATATAGATAATAATTACAATAGTTAATGAATTGAGGAAGTATCTTAGTTTTAGAGAATAGTAATATAAAAGAAAAACTAGATAATGGTCGGGACGGCCGGATTTGAACCGGCAACCGATGGATCTACAGTCCATTGCTCTACCAGGTTGAGCTACGTCCCGTGCATTTCGTTTGCATCTCTGATAGCAATAAAAGGATTACTCAGCAGTCATTATCTTGTATCCAAGTTTGAAAGAGGCGTGAAAGAATGAGCTTATAGGTTCCTCATGGCGCGGACAACGTAAACCCCTCCATTATTTTCTACTAGGTGGTAAACGAAATGACAAAGTATGAAGAGATGATTAAGGAACGTCGTGAACTATTGAAAGCTCATGACTACAATGCAATTCCTCAGGAAGAGTGGTGGAAACCCGATCAAATCAAAGGCTTAGACCCACCACCTCTAGAAAAACCATTCAGTAAAGATGCAGACCTGATAGATCTAATTGACCCCATTGATTTCAAAGTAGGAAAGGTTCCTCTTATTGATGTGATAAGAAATCGAGCAAGTGAGCGTGCTTATACAGATGAACCACTGACCCTTGAAGAGTTATCCTTCCTTCTTTGGTCCACACAAGGAGTTCGTGAGGTAGACAAGAACAAAGTATGGACAAAGCGTGCGGTACCATCCGGTGGGGGCCGTCAACCCTTTGAAACCTATCTGTTAGTTAACCTAGTTAGCGGTTTCAAACGAGGGGTGTATCGTTACCTACCAATCGAACATAAGCTGCTACTGGTCACTGAAACTCTTCCAGATGCAGATGATCTGATGGAAAAAGCTTGGTACCAGAAGTTCATTGGAAAATCAGCAGTTGTCTTTGTGTGGGCAGCAATTCCCTACAAAACAGAATGGAGATACAGTTTCATCAGTTACAAGGATATTCTCATTGAGGCAGGTCATATCTGTCAGAATCTGTACCTAGCATGCGAAGCAATTAGTGCAGGAACCTGTGCCATTGCGGCGTATGAGCAGAAAGCGGTGGATGAATTGATTCAAGTAGATGGAGAGAATGAAATGACTGTCTATCTTTCACCAGTGGGAAAGATCAAACCTCGGTAGGTTGTGTGGTACAATGAATTTCCAAATATGGAGAGCTCAAGGCGAAGAAGATTGGGATTTCTTCTTCAAGTTGAGTTTTGAAATGTTGAAAGTTCTTAGAAAATTCATGTATGATCCATTGGTAGAGAAAAATCCCGATGCATCAGATGAGGAACTGGCTAATCTTCACAGAAAAGAAACAGAGGAATATTTTGACTTCAGTAAACAAGATGCCAAAGTTTTCATTGCAAAGACTGATGAAGATGTGCCGTGTGGATATCTTTGGATGGGAGGAAGAAATAGTAAAGATGTCTGGGATATTGAAAATCCACAGTGGATCTATGATATTGTGGTTGACCCTGCATTCCGAGGACATGGATTAGGAAGAAAACTGATGCAAAAAGGTGAGGATTTTGCTCGTGAGATGAACCTCAATCTCGGTTTCTTTGTTCACTCCGATAATACGCCAGCGATTGCATTGTACGAAAGAATGGAGTATCGTATTAAACAAGTACCAATCTCAAAGAAACTTGACACGATTAACACAACCGGATCTCCTGAAAGTTCGTTTACAATCAGAGAAGAACAGGAAGCTGATTATGATGCTATTCAAACTGCTGAACTTGAACGATTTTCAAAGAAAGTACAATTTTCAGTGGATGCAGATGATGACGCAGCCAAGAAACTCTACGAAGAACACATCAAGAAATTCTCCATAGACCAAGAAAAACATCAAAGATTTGTAGTCTTCACAAAGACTGGTGACTTTGTAGGTGTAATCTGGGTTGGAAACTCTGGATTTCATGAAGAAGTAGCAATGATACATGAACTTGTTATTGATCCTGTTCATGACAAGCAAGTTGTGGGAGAACTTCTGATAGATTCTGCTGAAAGATGGGCCAAGAATGCAGAATTTTCTTCCATTTACATGCTACTTCATGCAAAAGATGACTTGGATCTTGACTTCTTCAAGAAGAGAAACTACAAGGTACCTGGATTCTTCATGGAAAAACGGTTGAAGTCATAGGTATTCTATGACTATAAAATGCGCAAAACAAAATTGACAAAGAAAGCATCACGATTTTGTGGGTAGTTTATAGGTTTCTTCCAAAACAATGGTGTATGAGAGCTACTCGTATGGTTCGTATGTGGGATAGGACAATATCTGAGTTCGTAGAAGTCCCAGTACAACGTACACTTGATGACGGTCTTGCATGCAAGGATTGTAGATATTTCAATGAAAAATCACATCTTTGTCAGGGAGTAGGGTCAATACACTATCGGAAGAGAGTTCCACATCCAAAATTTGTACCAAGAAAATCTGAATGTGAGGTCAGATTATCACCAGATCTTCTCTCTTTTGCTGGCATCTAGAGAATAGTAGCCAACTGTGGTAAGAAACCTAGAACCAGTAGGATACAGAGGATAATGTACCCAAGTCCGGTTAGTGCGAGTAGTGAATCAGAGGTTTTCCAGTTCGACTTTCTGAAATATGTTCGATTTTTACTATAGCCGAAACCCCGACCATCCATGGATATTGCCAGAGAATCTACTCGAGATAATGAAGAAACTAGGTGTGGAAAGAAGGTATACTGGATAGTCCTCAGGATTTTCTTGAACCCTCCCACCTCAGGTTGAATACCCCTTGATTTCTGTGCCATGCGTATTGTCTGGATTTCAGAGTCGAACAAAGGCAAGAATCTCAAAGCTATTACAAGAGCGAAGCTATACCTGTACGGGATCCTGAGCCGGGTTAGTGAGTGGGCCAACAATGTGGGATCTGTAACTGCAACAAATAACATACTTGAAAGAACAACAAGGAGAAATCGTGATGCTATGGAGAGACCTCGTTCAAGTCCATAGTCAGTTATCGGGAAAAATGGACCAAAATTGTTCAGTTGTGGTATTACAAATCCTAAGACTATTCCATTTACAGTAATGAGAACTTGAAAGAGGAAGAGCAAGAATGAGAATATTATGATGAACTTGGTCCGATTTCGAGAGAGGGTCAATGATACCCGACTTACTCGGAATAATAGTATTACAATTACTAAAAGTATAGAACTCAGACGCCAACTTGGGTAAATCATTATGCCTGAAATGGTTAGAATTAGTAGCAGGAGCTTCAAGAGGGGGTTGACTCTTCCACCATTTTGCATGAATTTTGTCTGATCGGTCATCTAAGAATACACCCCCAGTTCAGAATATTCACTATGACCAATCTCTTCCAATCGTTGCAACACAGTTTCTGGAGGCCCATCCAGGAGAATTGAACCATTTTCAACGAAAATCACACGATTACAATAATTTTTGGCAAAATTTGGATTGTGAGTGACAACAAGAGCTGCACCATTACCGCCAGCAGTATCTGTAATGGTTTTCGAAATGAACTCACGTCCTTCTCGATCTTGACCAATAAATGGCTCATCCAGCAGCAAAATCCTTGGAACATGAGCTATTGAAGACGTGATATTGAGTCGTCTTTTTTGTCCGTAGCTGAGAGAGAAAGGATTTCTTGTTAGGAAGTTACCAAGATTAGCAGTGTTCAGAAGACTCGTTGATCTCTCTAGTGATTTTTCATTAATCTCATTCAGAATTTCAGAGGTCAATATCTGTTCTTTCCAAACAGTTGTTTCGAAAATTTGATGATTAGGATTCTGAAAAACAACTGATATTCTCTTCACAATTTCTTTTCGATCTCTTTGAGAAGATATCGGTATTCTTCCTAAATCTACTCGCCCATTATCTGGTTCAAGTAGTCCCCCAAGAAGAGAAACCAAGGTTGTTTTTCCAGAACCATTTCCTCCCATAAGTGCAATTATTTCTCCTTGATGGATAGTCAAACTTACATCATGAATTACCTGGGTTGGTCCGTAGGAAAAATTGACTTCTTCCAAGGTGAGTAATGGGGTATCTGGAACTGGTGGTTGTGCTGTGGGGGTGATTGGTGGTTCGTCAATCGGATTCCAATCAGTTATCGTACCGTTCGATATTGAAAGAATTTGATCTGCTACAGGTCGAATTGCATCGAGATTATGTTCGATACATAATACACCTACATTCTTCTCTTTCAGATCAGCAAGAATCTTTCTGAGCAAGAGGATACCTTTTGGATCCAAGCTAGCTGATGGCTCATCAAGAATGAGGTATTTGGGTTGGCAGGAAAGCATGGAAGCTATTGCAAGCCTCTGTTTTTCTCCTCCTGAAAGGGTGTGCGTATTACGATTATGAAGGTGAAGTGTATCTACAGCTAAAAGGGAAGATTCTACGAGTTTTTCGATGGTTTTTGGTTCCGATTCATAGTTTTCTGGACCAAAAGCTACCTCATCAACTACTTTCAATGTACAGATTTGATTATCTGGATCTTGCTGTACGAGTGACACCAGTCGTGAAATCTCTGCAATTGAATAGTCGCTGGTATTTTCGCCATCTATTCTGATTTCACCAGAGAATTCCCCTTCAATGCTTCTTGGTATGAATCCAGATAGACACTTGGCCAAAGTAGATTTTCCTGAGCCTGTTGGACCTGTTAATAGAATAAGTTCGCCCGGGCGAACTTGCAAGTTCAGAGACCTTAGAATCTGTGTTTTTCCATCATATGAGAAGGTCAAATCTTGAGATTCTAACATTGTGTTCGCCTAGTATACTTGTAACAAAATCACTTGACGGACCCACATTGAGCCGTCATAATTCTCTGCAATAAGCCAGAGTCCATCATCAGATCTAGTAAGCAGTAACTCTGAATCAATCATCACATCAGCGATATCAAGGGATATTGAATAGCCATCCCTAGCAATAATTTGAAGTCCAGTTGCCCCACTTTGTACACTTGCTTGCTGGAGTATCGTACTGATTAGTAAGCCCGTATAATTGGCAGGTGGGATATGCGTGTAGGCTCCGATAAGTTCAGCCTCGATAGTGACTTCAGAACCTGGAAAATCTTCCAGTGTGAATGAAAATGGATTGTCCACGAAACCTCGCACTTCACAGGAATACGGATCTGCAAAAACATTAGCAATATTGGTAGTATAGTAGAGAGACCCTACTGTGAGAAACAGGACAAAAGCAATTGCAGGTAGATTGCGATATGCGACTGATTTGGGTGTGCTATTTTCAATGACTGGTTTTGTACTTTGAAATCCTGAGATTGTACCTGCATCATTCAAAAATTCCAAGGTTTCCCATGCAAAATATCCAGCAAAGATGATACCTGAACAAAGAGCTAGGATAGAAATCACGAAAATATACAGAAACGGTGCACCTGTGAAATAAAATAACTGTAATATAATGACATTCACTGCGGAAGAAACACCAGCCCCCAACCACCATGTTATTCGAGAACTATCTGCGGGATTTTCGGTACTACCAGCAGCTGAAGCACTGATATCCACAACAAACCCTTGGATTAGAGATACTACAACTATCACTATACCATGTGTACTTCCTGTGAACATCTCAATCATGCCTTTGAGGAGACCGCCCGCTGTACCAACGCCACGTTTGGGAACAATAACTCTGATCAACACAAGCCAGAAAACATGCAGTCCAGCCATGAATTGACCGGCACCAAAAGGTACTCCCAATGAGAGATTGATGAGATTCCCAAGGTAACCTACGAATGTACTGAGTGCGCCACCTAGCGATGCAAGAATTGCTATGGTGACAATATCCCGAGTGGATATTGAGGAACTCATCCTGAAATCACCTCAATTACTGATACAAATCTGACCCATCGAGCCCCTGCAGAGGTAACATCACCAGATGCTGAGGTCTGAATTGCATCAGTGTTGCTGTATCCTCCATCTAGAGGGAGCATGACAAGTCGCATACCGTCAGTCCAATCGAGAACTGAAGTGTCATTATAGGCATACGAAAGTATCATTGGACCCTGAATTTCAGCCCAAGTTGTATTGGGATAGACGTTTGAGTAGCTGAATTCCTGTTCGTATCCATCAAATGACCTTACAACAAGAGTATCATTGACTGTCATTCCTCCAACTAGCTCGATTAGTTCGGATATTGCAATCCCGGTATAGGTTCCATGACCTCTCCAGTTGTCAAATTGGTTTTGAAATGATGAATACTCTGTAATTACATCCATCAATAAAAGATCATCAAGGGATAGGGTCACATCTTCAATGAAACCTCTGACGGCTACGACATCTCTTGGAAGTGAGGGAGTATCAAGAAGAACTGGCTCAATAGTAAGAACATTTTCATGGAGTGTGACATTCATGAAGTGGTATATTCCACCACTATCTTCGTCAGCGTAAAGACTAGCTCCGGCACCACCAGTTATGACATATCTAACTCCATTGACTACAGTTTCATTGTACATGTGAATGTGCCCAGTGAAGACTGCATCAACTTCATGTTCTTCAAAAAGTGACATCAATTGTGTGCCTGATGTTGAACTGATCAATGAATGATTTTCTCCAGGTCGTGGGTCAAAAGGAGGAATATGAGTGAAAACGAATCGAGATTCTGCTTCAGTTTGTGTCAAATCTTGCTCGAGCCAGGTGAATTCTTGAGGAGAAATATTACCGGAAGAAGTATTGAACACTGTAAAATGAGCAGGACCCAGGTCGAAAGAGTATCTAGAAGTGCCAAAGTTCTCTTCGTATAGCACACCACCGCCATCTTTGAGATCATGATTACCTATTGTCGAATATACAGGTACAATTGACTGGTCGAGGACTGTCTTTATGGTTTGATACTGATTTTCTTGTCCAAATGGTGTAAGGTCTCCACAATGGAATAGAAAATCAGGTCTATGGAGATTTGCTGCTGTAACAATCTGCTCCACTCCTCCTTGATATCCCTGAGAATCGCTAAATACATAGAAATTGAGTGTATCATCCTCAGTCATTCCAAGAAAGTAGATTGCAGCAGTGGAACTCACAAGTAGTATCGTGATAACGGAAAATACCAATGCCAGATTCCGTCGTTCCATGGTCTACCATCTCTGAGCGATATGCATGGCTGTATATTTCGGTGTGGGATGAACCATGTTAAGAACCTTAGGGATGAACAATGAACATGTGAGTATCAATCGATGGGCAGTCCCTCAGCCCGGATTTTCTCAGAAAGTTCTAGGATTCTGCTATCTTTTCGCCACTCGGAGGTCTGCTTCAAAGTGTCAGCTAAGATTGGGATAAAATCAGTATACATGGTCTCATCTGGGGATACATCAAGAAATGAGAGATATTTTTCCAGAAAGCGCCAAGAAAGTTTCCGTTTTCGTGGGTCAAAGATTGGATTCGTATCCAGTAGACTGGCACACACTCCTGCGATATCGACCATCCAAAAACCTTCACCTGACTCTTCAAAGTCAACTCCAAAGATTTGGTCGTTGTGGACAATGAAATTCCGTAGCCGAGGGTCTCCTTTGATCTGCCCATGTACTTTATGATAATTGTAATACCATTCTGCAAGTTTGTCGATAAGATGTGGTTCAAATGTTTGGTTAATTCTATCAACTAGAGTTTCTCCAGAGATGAAACTCATGACGATCACATCATCTCGAGCATCAAGAATATTAGGAACTGCCAAGCCGTGCGCCCAGCTTGCTCTGAGAATTAAGAGTTCATTCTTGAACCGGCCTGCAATGAACATCTTTGCCACTAGAGTGATAGGTTTTGCATCTTCTGGGTGAATTTCCAATGAAATTACTGTGTTCTTCTTACTCTTCAAGCGGCTAACAGATTCTACGACATATCCCTGATCGAAGTTCTCATGCAGAATCTGTTCTAGAGTGCCAATTCGATCCTGTGGGAGTGGTATTCCATCAATTCCTGTGGGAATCTCTTTGAACCACTTGATGAGACCCATTGCGAGGTTCAATGTGTACTATGGTCTCTATTAGCCTGCCGACCCGACCAAACGGTTTTAACTTCTGACGCCAATAAGGACATGTGTTGTACTATGACTGGCAGAATATGTAATGTTCAGAAAAACAAGGAACGATGCACCTGTTCATACCCAGGATGTTCGAGGAACGGATACTGCTGTGATTGCTTACAATATCATTGGAAACATCAAGAACTGCCAGGATGTCTCTTTCCAGCGGATGCTGAGAAAACATATGACAGGTCTCTTGAAAACTTCATAGAAGTATGGAGTAAAAAGATGGGAAAGAAATAGTTCTGGATGAAAACAGAACAGACAGAAGTCCTTAAGTGCTAAACAACTAAAGCGAATTTGTGGGCGCGTAGTCTAGTCTGGATAGGGCGCCAGCCTTCGAAGTTGGATGTCGCAAGTTCGAATCTTGCCGCGCCCGCCACTTATTATGCTTTAGACAATATATCTCTAAGAATAACTACTAATCCCACGAAGAACACAAGTCCTGTTGGTATTGAGATTATCATAAAGCCTACAGGGTCGATTACCCATATTGGTTCTCCAAAAGCTTGGTCAGGATGTAGCACATTCACTATGTAGTCAAAAAGGAGAGCATTAGCAAAAAACCAAACCAGAACACTGCTAACAATTAGTACCAGTCCAATAAGTAATTGCTTCAACTTGGAATACCCACCAATATCTTGACATAAATCGTTCTAAAACTTCCGCCCGCCATAATTCTTGCCCTATTCCTCTCGGTCATTTTTTGTTCTAAGATTAGTTTTAAATCAAGTTGAATCAAGACGTATTGTTAGGGAGATGAACGAAAAAGGAAAAGTTCTAGCTGTTCTGGGATTAGTTATAGCTCTAGAGGGTTATATTGTCAATGAGATTTTCATGATGTTTGCCCGTGAGAGTAGCTATATTCCCCCTGGAACAGTCCGTCACTCAGGGCCACCCATAATTGCCACAGCTTGGATATTTCTAGTACCACTCGGTTTCATGATTATTTTCATTTCAATTGTTTTGGAATTCATAGATAGACGTCGCAGAATAGATATTACTGAGGCCTGGGAGTAGATATCGATAGTTCTTGTCCTAGTTCTCTCGTTCTAACAGAGCAATATCATCAGCATTCAATTTCAGAGGTGAACATATGAATCCCTCTGGCACGATCAAGGATTCCAAGGGGTTATCCTCCAGATTCACCTCATACATCTCCTCACAGAATTGTAATGGCCGCATATCCACTGTGTTCAGCTGATTTCCACTCAGATTCAGTCCCTGCAAACTCTTCAGATCCCTAAGCGGGGTAAGGTCAACGGTTTCCAAAGGGGTCTTGTTGAGGACCAGGGAATACAAATCCGTACATTCCGCCAAAGGTGACAAGTCAATACTTTCCAACCTATTGTCACCAATATTCAATGTTTTCAGATTAGAGCAGTGAGCAAGAGGTCCTAGATCAAGTTGGCAGAACCTATTCCTATTGATGGTAAGGATTTCAAGTGCTGAACAAGAACCAAGTGGACTCAAATCCACTTTTTCTATATCATTAAAGGAAATAGAGAGTTGTTCTAGGTGTTTCAGATCTGCTAGTGGTTTCAAATCAACAGAATCCAGTTCGCACCCTGTCAATCGCAGAATCTTCAAGTTCTTCCACTCCCTCAACGGACCCAAATCTACCCTCTTCAGTGGATTGTACGACAACGACAGCCGTTCAACCCCACTCTTCACTCCCAGCTGTCCAAAATCGACCTCATTCAATTGATTGTGAGCAAGGTCCAACGAAACCAATCCATCACATGTACGCAAGGGAATGAGGTCGATTGCTTTCAGATTGTTTCTCGTCAGTGATACTTGTGTAGGGTTAGTACCAATTGATTTCCTGATAGTAATCCCATCTACCAGTTGACAGGTGAGTATTACCTCGGTCAATACCGCAACTTCCCAATTTTACTTATTTTCGAAGAGTTTTCTCATCTTTTCTTCAGTTGGGTTCTTGACAACGCCGATATCGGTGATGATAGCATCAACCAGTTCGGGAGGGGTCATGTCAAATGCAGGATTGTACACTTTTGCATCTGGAGGAGTAACATATTCGCCATTAATCATACGAATTTCATCGGGATCACGTTCTTCGATGACAACATCTTCAGGATCAGTTACCATATCTATTGTTGATACTGGAACAACTGAATAGAAGGGAATATTGTGATGTCTTGCAGTGATTGCCATCGTGTATGTTCCAATTTTGTTGATTACATGACCTGTTCGAAGTATTCTATCTGCCCCCACAACACAACAATCAACTCGTCCCTCTCGGAAAACAGTACCAATCATCCCGTCTGTGATCAGAGTAGTATCAATATTGTCTTCCATGAATTCGTATACTGTAAGACGAGCTCCCTGTTGTCGGGGTCTTGTTTCTGCTGCGTATACTTTGATATCACCATTGTACGTTTCATGAGCCACACGAACAACTGCTCCAACAGTACCAAGATGAACTGTTGCGAGAGACCCTGCATTACAGATTGTTTGAATTGTATATCCAGGTTTAATGAGAGAAAGAGCCTGTTCGCCCATAGCCCTGCTCATTCGAACATCTTCTTCAGCGATTTCTTTACCTTCATCGACGAGTCTTTTGATAATCTCATCCGCACTTCCATCGGCATTCTTTGCAACTTCTAACATTCGTGCAGTAGCCCATGTCAGATTAACAGCAGTTGGTCTGGTATTGAGAGTGTCGGCTGCTTTTTCCAGATATTCTAGCAAATCCCCCTTCGTTCGTGCCTTACTTTCAATTGCTGCAAGAGCCATACCCATTCCTGCTGCGGCTCCAATTGCGGGAGCACCACGAATCTCCATTATCTTGATAGATTTGGCAATCCGTTCATGACTATCAGTTACTACATGTTCCAAAACCAAAGGTAGTTTGGTCTGATCTACAAGACGAACCTGTGATGAGTCGTCAAGCCATTCAATTGTTCGATACATCTCTCTCATTCCTTGTAATGCTCTTCTAGCAGTCTTTCAAAACTGGCAATTATATCCTCTGCAACTTCTTGTATTTCGGGGTTAAGACCTTCTCCGAATTGAATACTTTTCGGCTGAACACCAAGAAGTATCGATTTCCCACCTGTTTCTTGTTCAAGGTACATCATCAAGAAAGACAGAGGCATATTGTGTGTGCTGATGCTTATTCCACCAATTCGGTCTTTTGTAACAAGTTCGATATGACCTGGTGGTTTTCGCATATCAGCAGCATCAATCATGATAATTCGTTTTGCTCCAAATTCTGCCAAAGGACGTGCGAATCCTTCAGGTACTGACCCTACATTCTCAATCATTACATTTGGATTATCAAATTTGAGTGTGTTCACGATGTAGGGTCCGAGACCGTCATCAGAGCGTAAATCATTACCAATGCCAAGAATTGCTATTTTCTCAGCACCTGCAATGAATTCCTTGATTTCGGTTTCGAATCTTTGGTCGGTCACGAAAGTGACTCAGTTCATACTGGCTTTAGTTCTTGTGGCAGGGCGAAGGGTTTTTCACATTACTTTCTGGGCTAGACAGAGTAGGCGAGTACGAGTTGTCGAAAGAAAATAATGATACTCTTAATCAAGAGAACCTCGAAGAAGAGCAGGAAAGCGAGATTGAAGAAGAACTTGTAGAAGATCCTGCGAATGTTGTCTTTGAGAATGGAAAGGGCACTGTTGCTAGTGAAGATGCTGATAGATTATCACAGCAGGGATTCTATGGCACTCGTATTGATGGGAATAAACTTGAGTTGGAACCTGTTGAACTTCTTCACCTAATCGAAAGAAAGCGGGCGATTGCATCAACTCCTTCAGGAGAGCTTGTAGGTTCTGATTATATTGTAAATAGTCTGCTAGAAGAAGACCCGGACCTTTGGATTCGCTATCTTGTATTTAGAGACCTCAGAAGTAGAGGTTATGCTGTACGAAAAGGATTTGGTAGTGGAATAGGTTTCCGAGTTTATGCTCGAGGAGATAAACCGGGAGATGCAAATGCAAAGGAGCTTGTGTACGTTCTCAAAGAGGGTGTACCAATATCTCTAAGTGATTTAGATTTGGTCACTAAGACTGCTGCAGGTTCCAGAAAGGATCTAGTTTTTGCTCTGGTAGATCAAAATGGTGAAGTGAATTTCTACAAGGTAGCACAATCAACTTTGCGAGATCGTAGTGGTGATGGACAATGAGTGACGATAATGGTTCCGAGTATGATGATGAAATAGTAACCCTTGAAGCATTCTTCGACGATAAGACAATGAGTGTACACTTGGTTGAAAAGAATCCCCCTCGTGCAAAGAGAGGAGAACCGGGAAACTGGGAACTAGTTGAACTCTCAGATCGAATTCTCACATACGAGGAACTTGATGCTTTGGCAAATGCAATCCTCGCATCAGCACAATATGATAATGATTCATTCATCGAGATTGAGGAGGAAAGTGCGCAAGTCGTCCAGCTACGAAACCTGAGAATTGCAATAGCAAGACGTCCATTTGCTGATAAAATGGAAATTTCTGCAATTCGCCCTATTGTAAAATTGCATTTGGATGATTATGGACTCAGTACAAAGTTAATGAATCGGCTTGAATCACGTGCAGAGGGAATATTGGTTTCAGGGTCACCCGGATCTGGTAAGAGTACATTTACAGCTGCATTAGCCGAATTTTACAGTAGTAAGGGTAATGTTGTCAAAACACTTGAACAACCTAGAGACCTACAGGTAGAAGAATCAATAGTACAATACTCTCCACTTGATGGTAGCATGGAGAAAGCTGCAGATATTCTTCTTCTAGTACGTCCTGATTTTGTCATCTATGATGAATTACGTAAAAATTCTGATTTCCGAGCGTATGCAGACCTTCGTTCAGCAGGAGTTGGGATGGTCGGAGTTGTACATGCTGGTTCGGCTATTGATTCACTTCAAAGATTGCTACTTGGTGGTCGTGTTGAGCTGGGACAGGTGCCAAGTACAGTAGATACGGTAATTCACATAGAAGATGGAAAAGTAGCTAAGGTCTCAGCTATGTCGCTAAAAGTAAAACTCCCAACAGGGATGGGAGGTAGTCAAAGAGATCTGGCACGACCTGTTGTCGAAGTTCGTGAGTTCGAACATGGTGTACTGGAATATGAGATGTTCACTTTTGGTGGAGAAAAGGTCGTCGTTCCAGTCAGAGGCGGCATGGCTCCCGATAGAGGTAGACCAGGAGCAGGACAGCCTAGAGGAAGAGGTAGACCTGGAGAAAATGTTCCAATCTCAGTTAGTTACAACAAGAAGAAGGTAACAATCTTTTCAGGAAGAAAGTATGCCAAACAGAGAATTGAGGTATTTGCTGGAGACCTTTACCTATTCACTACTGTTGTAGGAAGGAATGGCGAGAGTTCCATCCGAATTAAGACTAGACAAGGTAGTATGCTTGTTGATGCAATGGAAGAAGGAGCAAAAGTCACTGCAAAGATTGCACAGTGAGAATAAGGACTCTGCAAAAACTTTAACAACTCACTCTTCACTCGCTCAAATCCACGGGCCCGTGGCCTAGCCTGGATAGGGCACTAGCCTCCTAGAGGCTAATTACCTAGTCTGGAGTAAGTTAGTAATCCCCGGTTCGAATCCGGGCGGGCCCGCCACTTACTAGTGCATATCCGTAAAGTCCAAATTCCATAATGTAATTACCAATAATGGAGACAAATGGATGAGTGATGAAGATCACCTGCTCTATAATTTCTTACCAGGGTTGGACCTGAGTGAGGCTTTCTATAAAGAAGCCGTGAAACCTTTCATGGACGAGCACTTCCCAGAGCTTGTCTATTCTGCTGTTCGTATTGGGCATGGTTCTGATGTCTTAGGGTATGATACAGCGCAGTCGATGGATCATGATTGGGGACCCAAATTACAGATTTTCTTGAAAGATTCTGATTATAGCTCTGTAAAAGAAGAACTTGATACCAAACTTCGTCAACACTTACCATACGAAATACGGGGATTTCCTACCAATTTCAAGCATAATGAAGATGGTTCATCAGGAATGAGCCCTATCAATAACGGACCAGTCAATCACGGAGTTACGATTGATACAATCAGTGGTTTCTTCATAGGGTATCTTGGTTTCAATCCAACAGAGGATCTTCGGATTATTGATTGGTTGGTATTACCACAGCAGATGCTCCTCAGCATTGCAAACGGCCGAGTCTTTCACGATGGACTGAAAAAGATGAAGTCTATAGTGACTAAATTGGAATATTATCAACAGGACTTGTGGTTATATCTACTATCTAACCAATGGAGGAGGTTATCTCAAGAGATAGCCTTTATGGGTAGATGTGGACAGGTTGGGGACGAACTGGGGTCTCGAATCGTTACATCACGAATAATTAGTGATATTATGAGATTATGTTTTCTAATGGAACGGCAATATGCACCTTACATCAAATGGTTTGGTACTGCCTTTTCCAATCTTAAGAGCGCAAAGACTCTCTTACCTCTATTCAATGAAACTATGGATGCGAGTACGTGGCAAGAACGACAAGACAATCTGACCAAGGCATACCAGTATATAGCTAAATTGCATAATGACTTGGGAATTACTGATTCTTTGACTACTGAAGTATCACAATATTACAATCGCCCATTCATGATAATTCGTGCAGACAAGTTTGCTGATGCAATCCATGCAAAGATAGTGGACGAAGAAGTTAAGCAATTACCAAAATATCTTGGTGGAATTGACCAGTATGTTGACTCTACTGAAGTGCTTTCGTTTACAGAGAAATTCCGAAGATTCTGGTCCATGTATCAGTAAGCTTACTTCTTCAAGATGTAAGAGCCTTCTTCAGTTCCCACATGAACTTCATCAGTCATACCTATGAATAGTCCTGTTTCTACAACACCTGGTATCATCTTGAGATCAATTGCAACTTGTGCAGGATTATCAATTGGTTTTGGAAACTTCAAATCAAGAAGGAAATTACCATTATCTGTCACAACAGGGCCCATCTTCTTCTGAGCTTGCCTTACTATGGGTTCAATATCCATCTTTGTGATGGTCTTTTGAACAACGCCTAGTGAGAATGGTAGTACCTCTACTGGGATTAGGAATCGAGATGCTAGTTTGTCTACCAGTTTTGATTCATCTACAATAATGACCAGTTTCTTTGACGCTGAAGCCACCACTTTCTCTTGGAAGAGTGCACCACCGCCCCCTTTTGTGAGATTAAGTTCCTTATCCACTTCATCAGCACCATCGACAGTAAGAAGAAGCTCGGGGTTTATGTCAAGGTTGGTTAGTGGAATGTTAAACTCAACTGCAAGTTGATATGCTTGATAGGAACTTGGAACTACTGATACATCTGCTTTACCGGATTCAACTCTTCTGCCTAACTCTTTTGCAAAGATGGCAACGGTAGAACCACTTCCAAGACCTATTGATCCTTTTTCAGGAATTAATCCAATGGCACTCTTAGCGGCATTCAACTTGACATTAGACATCTTGATAGACTCCAGTCAATGAATGGAACGCATCCACCAAAAAGCCTTCCGAGAGACAGAATCTTGATTTGCTATTTTTCTAAACGACACCATATGGACATAAAATACCAGTTCGGGGTCTCCAATACACGCCCCATTTTCCATTTTTCATCTGGTATATTGTAGTATAACAATTATCTTGCAAAGCAAGAGCGAAATTATTGGCTTCTTGTTCATTATCAAAGATGTCAACAAGTTTGTGTACTTTCCCATCTATCAAGAGCCACGTTTCTGGATTCATACTATATAGTATGTAGTCTACCTAATAACAGTGGAATGAGAAACTTGTTCCATTCCTGTTGATGAAATTGTACAGGATTAGCAAGTATGCTACTAATCGCCACCCATGAGTGCCTTCAGACGTTCCATTTCTTGGAGCATCTCGGATTGGAGCGAGCTTTTACCACCAGCTGGTTTTGGTGCATCTCCACCGGGGGCTCCACCGCTAGGAGGACTTCCACCACCTGGGGCTCCACCACTTGGAGCTTCACCGCCAGGAGGTCCACCACTTGGAGCTTCACCGCCAGGAGGTCCACCACCGGGAGCACCACCGCTTGGAGCTCCTCCACTAGGGGGTCCACCACCGGGGGCGCCGCCGCTTGGGGCTCCTCCACCGGGAGGTCCGCCACTGGGTGCGCCGCCACTTGGAGCTCCTCCACTAGGGGGTCCACCACCGGGGGCTCCGTCACTAGGGGCTTCACCGCTCGGGGCTTCGCCACTTGGAGCAGCTGTAGCAGTTGCATCTGGCATTCCTACACTTGAAGGACCAGCTTTGTCACCTTCATCAGTTTCTACTGCAGTTCCAGACATTGCTGCAAGTTTCTGAAGATAATCAGAACGAGCTCGGTCTACGGCTGAAGAGGTGTCAACAATTTCTTTGAATTCTTCATCTTTTGCTATAGCACTTCGAACTGCATCTAAGCGATCTTGGTAAGTTTGGATGAACTTGGTTTTCAGGGATTCATCCATTTCGCCCTGTTGAGCATAATAATCTACAGCAGCTAATGCTTGCTGAATTGCATTTTCTTCAACTTTGAGAAAGACCAGAGCCTCTGCAGGTGTCCTGATGTATTTGACTTTCTTGACTCCAGCCATACCGATTGAAACATCTCCAGTTGATGCTATGATTTTCTTGACACCTTCATCTAAATCTAATCCACCGCCACGTCGACTACGGACTACCAGTAGGATAATTATCAGCAGCATTGGGATAAATATGATAATGAAGATCCATGCTATTTCGCCAAATGGAATTCCAATGCTTTGGAAGAACTGAGCTATGGGTCTAAATAAGTCGACAATGGATTCCATGAAGTTCGAATAATCTGTTTGCACTTGCTTTCACCTACTGGTACGCCGTCCTATTGCACTTCTGTATGCTATTTTACTTTTCTCGTAAGCATTAGAGTTTGTAAGACACACGTGTGATACGGTTTAGTCAATAAAGGACTGAATCCTTACTGGATATTTGCGCACAGTCACTCATAAACATGTCCTTGATTGATACCCTTTGGTGATGTTTTTTGCTTCTCAGGGCTAATAAATTCCACAATACTCCATCCCAGTTTTCTTAATTTGAATACAATTTCTATCGTTTGTTGTTAGGTGAAGTATTATGGATTTACTAGACCCTTCAATTGAACATTATGTGCTACATGAAAAAGCGTGGAAATTTGGTGGTGGCGATATTTTCGATCCACAAGGTGAAAAGATTGGGATAATGAAAAGGAAACTCCTCTCGATGAGAGCAGAGATTCAATTAATGAATCCCGATGAAACTATACTTTGCATAATCAACAAGAAGTTGATGAGTGCTCGCCCTATCTATGATGTAAAGACTCCAGATGGAGAACTCATAGGTCGTGGTAAGAAACCTATGATTGCATTCAGAGGATCTGTGGATATGTATGACCCAGATGAAAATATGATCTATAAAGCACAAGGTGGTATCACGAAATGGAACTTCAGGATAACACATCCTAAAGACAAGAACAAGATCTATGCGGAAATCAAGAAAAGTGACAAATGGCGAGATGTATTTGCTCCTATGTTCAATTTCAAAGACCGCTATGTAATTCATATTGTTGATCAGAATGCTCCGAGATTGATGCTACTTGCTTATGCAATCATTATTGATAATGTCTATCATGACAAGTAATGCAACAGGAAAGTTAGGTCTACAGGGGCAGCTTTTAAAACAATAAGGCTCTCTCGCAGTTTTAGAACTGCCCCAGTGGCTTAGAGGCTATAGCGGCTGACTTGTAATCAGCAGGTCGCGCGTTCAATTCGCGCCTGGGGCTCCACTCTCTTTCTAATTCGATTTATTATATGAAATACAAATGCCATAGTATTGCTCTGAATTCAACCCAATAGAAGATGAGTGATACAACCAATCCAATTATAGTGATGGCTTGGAATATCCTTTTTCTTGTTTTGTGACGGAATCCAAACATCCCAATAATCAAACCTATGGCTCCACCAATGAATCCCAAGATTAGTAGAGTTGCCTCACTGACTCTCCATCCGTCATTTCTGGCTCTTCTTTTATCCCACCACATTGTCATGAGTGCCAGAAAATTGATGATAACTAGATACATTGCAGTTATCCATACTATCGATTCTTGACTAAACCAAATAATGATATCCTGGAGAATTTGCAAATTACTTCACATCCTTTTTGCAGCATTTTCGAGAGCTAGTACAAGATCTAATTTCTTACCTGTAAGGAAATTGATAGTGGCTCCTCCACCTGTGCTGATATGTGTGATTTTTGATTCGAGTTTCATTTTATTTGCCATAGCACCCATATGACCTCCTCCAACTACTGTCACACCATTACAATCAGCAATAGCCTGAAGTATCATTTCAGTGCCTGAAGCAAACACTTCCTTTTCGAAATAGCCCATCGGACCATTAGCAAAAACAACAGCAGAGTTTGCGATGAGTTCCGTGTATTTTACTGCTGTTCGAGGTCCAATATCAAGAAATGGATTATCGTTCATTTCAGAGAATTCACAGTCCACCCTCTTGCCTTCATGTTCGACTGCGGCATCTTCTGGAAGTAAAATAACATCGCGATAAGTTGCAATCAGCTCACGAGCAGTATCTACAGCATTCTCATACCCTTTGATTGGCGCGGAATATTTCTCAGGGATTTTACCATCAGCAATAAGGAACAGTGTTCCAACAAGTCCACCTAAAACTGCGTGGTCAACTCGACCTGTTGCTAAGAGTTTACTCAATGTCTTTACTTTACCCTCAACTTTGCTTCCGCCAAGAACCAGCGTCCAAGGATGACCATTTGTATCTGTAGCTTCAGTTAATGTCCGGATTTCTTTTTCTACTAAACGACCAGCGACTGATGGAAGTACTGTAGTGAAACCTACTAACGATGCTTGTGAACGATGGGCAGCTCCAAATGCATCATTAACGAATAGGTCAAAGAGAGAATGAAGTTCCTGTACAAGGGCTTCTTTTGCAACTTCTTCTGGAGGTGCTTTTTTGAGTTCACCTTCAAAATATCGAACATTTTGGAGAACAAGGATTTCTCCATCTTTGACTTTGCTTATTGCTGCCTTTGCTTTCTCACCAAAGATATCATCAACAAATGTTGCATTAAACCCAATATTTCTCAGAATCTCTGTGTGTTGTTCAAGTGAGATGAAATCGTCACTTCCCGGGCGCCCTTGATGGGCCATCAGCACTACCTTGCTCAGAGAAAGGTCCTCCAACGTTTTTCGTATTGCATCAATTCGCGAACTATCAGTAATTGTTTTTGTTTTCGGATCAACGGAACAGTTCATGTCAACACGAATCAGAATACGTTTCCCAATGTAATCTACATCATCAAGTGTTTTGAAAGTGAGTTGCAACTCTCTTCACCAAGTTCTGGATAGAACAAGACTCCAATAAAGAGATTGCTGGATGGGGAGTATATTTTCAAAACTTCCCTTCAATAATAGCTTCAGCAAAAGATTCCAACATTCGTTTCTTTGGAAAACGTATTGGCATGAAATATCGAGAACCATGTTTTATTGTGATTGACAATCTTTTATCCGCACAGACAAAAACAAGTGCTTTCACTGCATCAAGTGTCCAATCAGTGATATCAATTGCACCAGACCAAGTTCTTTCTCGTAATATGCGTTCAAATTGGTCCCGATTCTGTTCATTTACAACCCGACCTAATGACTCAATTCTGATTTTACTGTCGTCATTTTCTATTTCTGGGTGAAGCGAATCAGGCATCATAGAGCTAAGTATTGTCTGTAACTATTAAGCACCGATACAACAAGTTAAACACTGTAATACTTCGGTTCGCATTCAATAGTAGGTTCTTTGGATCTCCAGTATACTGCCCAGCGACCATTTTTTGTCTTTGATAGGAATACAAGATGTTTTTCTTTCAATTCTCTTGCATGTGCTACTGCTTCAACCATCCCCTCAAAGACCTCGGCGAGTCTATACACACTACCGCCTACTATCTTCCATTTCTCTTCTGTCATGGAATTCAGTATAGACTATTCCTAATAACTCCGTCAGAGGATTTGAAAACTTGAATTTTACATTGTCAAGTAATAATAATTAAAAGAACTACATTAGACACCGGTATTAGTGATTTATTGTGCCTAGAATAAGAAGACGTAGACAACCGAAGAAAAGAACTCCAAGTCGTGTAGGTGGTCTTGGCTCAAAGGCTAAACCTCGGTCCGGAACTATTCGACGGTCAAGTGGGGGATCTAAGCCAAAACCTATGCAACGACAGCGGTATCGTATTAGACGTCCACGTTCAATATCTCGTCCTATGCGAAGAAGAAGCCATTATGGTGGTATTGGATATCCAAGAAGATACAGATTAAGACCTATGAGTTCTTGCGGATGCTTTACAATTCTCATAGTTCTTGCAATCATCTGGTTGATATTTTTGGCCCCATCAATAGTGATTAGCTTGGACGCTACTCTTGCCTTGGTAATTCCTATTGCTGTAGTTTTAGTGCTAGTCATAATTGCACTCTGGTTCATCACAAGAATTGTTGATCATGATGGCGATAAGGAACACGTAAAGATTATCGAGCATGAAACAATCCTTATTGTTTGTCCCTATTGCGGAGCTAAGAATGAACAAGGAATTACTACATGTAAGAACTGTGACGCTGAAATTTAATTAGAACAAAGTCCTCGAGTTAATCTCGAGGCAAATCCTTCTTTTTTCATTTTGAGTTTTTGAAGCAAAGTAACAAATAGAAAAATTGTAGTGGGAATTGGTGCCGCTGGAGGGATTCGAGCCCTCGACTTCGAGATGCCTCATCTGAGACGCGATCTCAATGACCCCGATCTTATCTTGGGAGAACCCAAGAAGATTATGAGTCTCGCGCCCTGCCAGGCTAGGCCACAGCGGCGTTTTTGTATTCATATCGAAGTCTGGCAACGGAGCACACAAAATTCCTCTAATTAAGCTTACCGTGAAGTCTATGTTTTGAGAAGTTTGTTAATCTCATCAGTGAGGATTTGCTTGACAGTCTTTCCATCAACCTTTCCTCCCAACTCTTTCATTACAACACCCATGAGACCGCCAAACGATCGCTCACCTTGCTCTCGAATGAAATCTTCTCTATCTTTGACAATTTTTCGGATAATTTCTGCAACTTCATCATTACTCACCATGCTGAGCCCGGTGGCTGCTAGAGCTTCCTCAATACTCAAACTTGGATTATTTGCAAGGTGGGTTAGCACATCAGGAATTGCTTGAGAAGATAGTTCATTTTTCTCTATTAATTTGAACATGTTAATGAAATGAAGTTCTTGTAGATTCTCTGTGGGAATTTGGTCTCTATGAAGACTTACTACTGTATTTTCCAGAGTTGCAGCAACTAAGGTAGGAGATAC